>Ga0306870_1000003_pt1 | contig 199338 bp, 186 predicted proteins | sample AntRauMeHopE1496_FD_190435 | JGI IMG/M metagenome (GOLD analysis project Ga0306870, IMG submission 190435) | Saline lake microbial communities from Rauer Islands, Antarctica - Metagenome Hop E1 #496 (v2) (version 2) | ecosystem: Environmental > Aquatic > Non-marine Saline and Alkaline > Saline... | reverse complement strand
TCTCTTCTATAATATGGGTGTTATGATGCTGTTTTAGCACCGATTTATAGTGACTTAATAAACGATAATACAAGCTCTCAAACACCTGCCAGTCACGCTTTTTATTACCATCGCTCATTGTGGAGCGAGCGGGACTTTGGCTTAAACCTAAGTCGTTTATAAAAATCTCGCTTACTCCAATTCCTGCTCATATATCATTGAGGCTCTGGCACTTATTAAGCTGTCCGAAAGTTAAAGCAACAAACTGGTCGTAAGTTCTATACTTATGAACACCTTTATCTGTTTTGTAGGTATTGATACAACTTCTAAATAACCAATGGGGTACTAAATCTAAAGTTTGTCGAATGACTGGTTTATTGTTATTTTTATTTCGCCTGAAGAGTCCCATATTTGAAAAGTTTTTGGTAGAACTCAAAAATACGTGCCACTTCTCGCTCTACAGGAACAGATACTGATGCATTTGCTTACTCTAACGGTGGTGTTCCTAGTGCATTGATATCATTACCTTTACGTTACATGCATACCACAGTAGAAATGGTGCATAGAGATGATGTAGAAAATGTAATTAAAATGATTTATGAATCTTTATTGAAGATTGAAAACAATCATGATTTCAATTATTTTAGAAATGGGAATGAAGGGTTGTTTTAAAGGACACTTACCATTTTCATAGTGGCAGGCTTAAGTCTGCCACTATGAAAATAATGATATGCTACAATGAAAAATATAGATAAACAAAGCTTAGAAAACGCTTATAAGCTTTTTGAGTCAAACGATATTGATAAAATTGAAGTAGGAACTACTAATGGTTTACAGGAACTTCACATTTACTTGTTTGAAAATTTATATGATTTTGCCGGAGAAATACGTTCACAAAATATATCAAAAGGTGGTTTTAGGTTTGCTAATTCGATGTATTTGCAGGAAGTTTTATTAAAAATAGAGCAGATGCCAGAATCCACATTGGAACAAATAATTTCTAAATATGTTAAAATGAATATCGCACATCCATTTATGGAAGGAAACGGTAGAACGATGCGCATCTGGTTAGATATGATTTTAAAAAAGAGATTGAAAAAAGTAGTAAACTGGCAGTTCGTAGATAAAGTGTTGTATTTACAAGCCATGGAAAGGAGCCCAATTAATGAGCTAGAAATAAAAACGTTGCTATCTGAAAACCTAACATCTGACGTCGACAATATAGAAATCATTTTCAAAGGAATAGAACAGTCCTATTATTATGAAGGGTATAGAAAGGATGATAATTCATAATTCATACTTATTAAATGTTAAACCCTATTCTGATCCCACCCCATTTTGCAGTATTACCAGTTTGAAATTCTCTTGAAATCATTGATCGAGTATATTCAAAATAAAGGGTTCGTGTCTTTAAAACAATACCATAGTTAAATTGTGCTGTTAATCGTTCTACATTTCTAGAGTCAATCGTATAGGGACTGCCATTATTAAATAAACCACCTTGAAGAGTAGCGTCATACCCAATAATATTTATCGCAGATTGGGCATAAGCATAAAGCTTAAAGCCTTTTTTATTCTTTATAGAAGTAAATGGAGAATTTATGATACCAAAGGTAGTATTCAAACCTAATGATGCATTTGTAAAAAGTGTCCCTGCTTTAAAATTTCCTTGCGCTTGCAGTGAAAGAATGTTCTTATAACTAAAAAGCAGCTTTTCATATCCAACCTCATAGTTAAGAACTAAATCATTTCTTATCTGGTTGCCCCAGCCACGAGGTGTTTTGTTACCTGTAGCTTCATGGATTCTAATTTGCATTTCTCCGCCAAAAGCTGCTGGACCTATCATACCTATATTTAATGAAGAAGTGAATCGGCTTTTGGTAATGGTGTCAGTTGTGATGAGGAAACTCTTTAAATAAATAACGGCCGCAAACGGTCTATCGCCTATTTGAATTTCTGGTAAGTCATACCTGCCTGGTGTAAAACCTATATGTTCTATACCAAGTCCATAGCGCATTTCTGATTTTTTAGGCTTAATGAATAAATAATTAGTTAGATTGTTTTCAAAAAAAAGTGTTACCAGCTCAAAACTATAACCCTGGGTATAATTCTTATCTGATGCCGCAAAATAATCATTATCATAATGAAACCTAAAATAACTACTGCTTTTAATATCCCTTATGGATGATAAGTTATCTATTTTTTGAGAAAAACTGTTTATAGGTAGGAATAGAATAAATACTAAATTAAATGCAATGTTCCTCATGCTTAATAATACGTTTTTATAGTTAATATGGTTTTATAAAAGATACCGTTTTGTTGGTATGACTAATTAATTAAACAATACCTTTAAAGTGCAATTTATAAATCATTAACTTTTTCTAATAGAATTTTCAAACTTATACTAGCGGTTGTATATTGTTTTTAGAGGGTAACCTTATTTTATAATCTTATTAGAAATTATTATTTGTTCAACTTCTTTCCCTTTTTTAATTGATCACCACAAGGTATAATTCGAGCGATTTGTTGCGCGGGCAAATAAAAAAATCAAGGCTAAAGAAACTAGCACTAAAAAATTGGATCGCTCCGGCGCAAAAAGAAGTTTTATAGATATGACCATATATCATTCATTAAAATAAATTGATCTGTATTTAATAAAATTGAAATAGAACGATTTTTGCTTCTTTCTGAAATTCACTTCCATTTTTTGTCCTCATTTTACCAAGTCATTCCGTATTCGTTACTTTTAAAACGTAAGGCATAAGATCATCCCATCCGTAACCATTTAATATTACATAAGCGGTTGCTTGATCATGTTACGGATACACTACGCAACGTACATTAAAGAAAAGCTGACCATCTAGAATTACATTAGAGAACTATTATTTAAGGATTTAAGGATAAATCTTTTAAGTGCCTCATTTCCTTATCAGCCTTGTACACGTTGTTATAGAGCAGGCAACTTCTCCCAATTTAAACGTGAAGAAAATGGTGTTTATTTCGAATGTCATGGCTCAAGAATTAGCAACATTAAATGACTAATTAAATGCAACAGAGTCGTCAGATACATTTTGAATTTGTATTATTTCTATGTTCCATATTAATATGCTCTTCATAAAGCAGTGCTTAAAAATAATTTTTAAAATAAAATTTACTAATGGTTAACCTTTTGTCTCTCACCTCTACAAAAGGACAGTATTTATTAAAAACTAAATCACTTAATCATGAAAAAACAACACCACAAAAGCAATAGACAGCCTTTTAAAACAATGTATCTTATAGTATGTCTTGTGCTTACAGCGCATTTAGGTTATTCCCAATACGTAGGGATCAACACTACACAACCCAGTACCACATTACAAATAAGTAGTGATGCCACTACTATAACCACGGCAGACGGCCTGCAGATACCCATGCTTAGTCTGGCGCAACTAGATGCAAAAATTGCAGCTTACGGTACCGATCAGGATGGGGCTATGATTTATATCAATACTATTGGCACCACATCTACCACGACCCAAACAGCTGCAATTACCGCTACGGGAATTTATTATTACAACGCTAGTACGTGTGTTTTTAGTAATACTGGTGGGTCTTCTATTAGTAGCATCAATGACTTAAGTGATGGTAAAGTAGATGCAATGGGGTCTTCACTCTTTTTGGGGATTGATGCGGGCAGCAATAATAATGGTACAAGCAATGAAAATGTAGGAGTAGGTCAAGAGGCTTTATTTTCTAATACTAGTGGCGAGGATAATGTTGCTGTAGGAAGTAGATCGTTATATGCTAATACTACAGGAAGTTTTAATACAGCAGTAGGTAGGGAAGCATTAAATTCTAATACAACAGGCTCTGCAAATACAGCCACGGGTTATAACGCGCTTAATACAAATACTACGGGAATATTTAATACGGCTACTGGCTCTAACGCGCTGTTACTAAACTCTACAGGAAACTTTAATACCGCTACAGGTCAGGCAGCTCTTTTCCAAAACACCGTAGGTACAAATAATACAGGAAATGGAACCCTTGCGTTGTTTTCAAATACTACAGGTAATGAAAACACGGCGGTAGGAATGGAAGCTTTATACTCAAATACTGAAGCAGAAAAAAACACGACCATAGGGTACAGATCCTTATATAACAACACTCTAGGAGAATTTAATACGGCAAGTGGACATAACGCATTATATTCTAATACAGAGGGAGGATACAATACAGCAACTGGCGCGTCTGCCTTATATTCTAACACAACTGGAGAAAGGAACACGGCAATGGGCGAGGTCGCGTTATATTCTAATACAACTGGTGATTTCAATACAGCTGTGGGTGCACAAGCACTTTTATTAAATTCAACCGGTAGCGATAATACGGCTATAGGAAATAGATCCTTGAGAGTTAACACTACAGGAACTGGAAATACAGGTATGGGTAGTAGCGCTTTAAGTTCTAATACCACTGCTATTGACAATACAGCGATAGGTAATAAAGCGCTTTATTTAAACACTACGGGAGATTCTAATACTGCCACGGGATCTATGGCATTATCAAATAACACTACGGGATCTCAAAATACGGCTATAGGGAACGAGGCACTTTTTACAAACACAACGGGAACTGAGAATACGGCAACAGGAAAAAGTGCTTTAAGAAGTAATACTACCGGAACTAGTAATACAGCACATGGATATAATGCACTTTTATCTAATAGTACGGGAATTGAAAATACGGCAATGGGAAATCGTGCTTTATATTCTAATACTACAGGAGATGAAAATGCGGCCTACGGTAGTACCGCGTTATTTTCAAATACTACAGGTGACTATAATACCGCAATGGGTGAGGACGCACTACGTTCTAATACAACAGGGAATCGTAATACAGCCGCTGGGCACGATGCACTTTATAACAACACTACAGGATTTAACAATACAGCACATGGACAAAATGGGCTTTATTTAAATACTACTGGAAGTAACAACACGGCAACTGGTCAGAATGCTTTAAGTTCCAATACTACAGGAAGTAACAATACAGCCACTGGTAGAACAGCACTATGGAACAATAGTACTGGAGCCCAAAATACCGCACATGGTACAAATGCACTTTATTCAAATACTACGGGAAACAATAATACTGCCACTGGCGCTGGTGCCTTAAGAGAAAATACAACAGGTCGCGAGAACACCGCAAACGGACGAGAAGCATTATTCTTAAATACTACTGGGGAGTTTAATACCGCAACAGGTTATCGCGCACTTAGACAAAATTCTACAGGAAATAGAAATACTGCCACTGGCTTTCTAGCCCTTCGTTTAAACACTACGGGAAGTTTTAATACTGCTTTTGGGTATAGTACGTTAAGTGTTTCTACGGGAACCAGTAATACTGCTATAGGTTATAATGCGCTTCCTAATTTAACGACCGGATCTGGTAATGTGGCTTTAGGGTATAATGCAGGGTTCTTTGAAAGCGGGAGTAACACCCTATATATTTCTAATTCTGACACTGTTGAACCACTAATCTACGGAGAGTTTGATAATGAGTTTTTGGTATTAAACGGTGCAGTAAGGATAAATAACACGACTACTGAAGTAGATCTTGTAGTAGGTGGTTACATAAATTCTCCTAGGATGAACGATGACGGTATTATCTCTTCTGATCCAGATCAAGCAAGTAGCGATCTTATCTTAAGAAGTTATGATGATTTTGACATTGAGTTAAATTACGATGATGATAATGATGCATCAGATTTCAGAATTATTAATGGTAGTGGTACAACAATCTTTCAAGTAAATGAGACAGGTCAGATAAGTCAAAACGGTACCACAATCCACTCCTCAGACCGTCGCTTGAAAAAAGATATCGAGGCTTTACCTTACGGTCTAGAAACTATTTTACAACTACAGCCTAAATGGTATAATTGGAAAGATAGAGATCAAGATCACAAATCCCTAGGTCTTATTGCGCAAGAAGTGCAACCTATCATTAGTGAGATCGTAACTGCTCAGGATGATCAAGCAAAAACACTTGGGATAAGTTATACAGAGCTTATTCCGGTGCTCATTAATGCCATAAAAGAGCAACAAACCCAGATTGATGCTTTAAAAGCGACCCATAAAATTACAAATACCGCTTTTGCCGAGGTTTTACAACGCTTAAAAACATTAGAAATAAGTGCTAGTATGGCTGTTAAGGAATAGAACTTAAACATAAAAATAGGCTTTTTAATAGGTTGGGCTTTCTTTATAACATGGGATGACCTAACCTTTTTTTTATAATTATTTTTTAGGACTGTTTATAAAATCATGAATGTAGATTTATTTTAAAATAATAAAATCTAAAATAACTATTGCTTTTTACATCCCTTATAGAAGATAAATTGTCTATTTTTTTTAAACACATCAATTGGTACGTGTAGAATCACTAGTAAAAAAAGTAAAGTATTCCGCATACTTTATAATACGTATTTGGTTGTGATATGGTTCTTTTAAAAACAATTTAAATTAGTGTACTATTTTGATTTATGTAAACCTTCTAATATTAATTATCAATATTTAACTCCTGTTTTTAGAATTTTAAATAATAATAACCATTGGCTTTTTAGCAGAGAATTTATGATGATTTAAGCTTTCGCGAAAGCGTAACAAACTACATTTTATAGCGCCAATACTTATAAAATCATTATAAATATGACATTGTAATATGATGAATTAGTGATAATATTCAGATTCATATTGAGAATGTATGAAAACTCTTTTTAATTTAAATCTTCTATACAACGCATTGAGGCAATTTTTAATTTTATGAGATTAAGATTTTATTACTAGGTAATGGAATTTAAAAATATTAATTCATAATTTCAAATTATATAAAATTAATAGGACCGTATCCTGCCTTTCAACGCTTGTTTGAAAGACTTAAAAATCTACTTTAATAGTAAATATGTACATATTTACCTACTTTTGCAATTAATCATTTGTTACATATATTTTTAATAAATAACTCATAATCCATGTGTATAAAATAAAACTCTGTATGAAATTAGTTTTTAAATCTTTAATAGCATTATTAGTATTGGTTATAGTTCAAAGTTGTTCTTATGACTTTGCTGATGATTATTTTAATGATATCGATCTTATTGAAAATAATATTACAGTGACTTTAGATGGTTTAATAAATGGAGATGAATTAAATAATTCTCAAACAGTTCAATATTCTATAAGAAACGCCCCTTCTACATCAGGTTAGGTAATTATTACTATAGATGAAACACAAATTATTAATGACAACAATAGATTCGGGTCATTTGTATTAGAAATTGATAATCTAATTGATGGCGACCATACGCTTACAATACTACCAAGCATGCCAATATAGGAATTATGCGTGTTGCTGCTAAAGAATTAGGAGATCGAAAAGTACGAGTAAATACTGTACATCCTGGTGTAGTGGATAGTCGGATGATGAGATCTCTTGAAGATGGAATAAATCCAGGAAAAGGAGATGAAGTGAAAGATCAATTTGTAAAAATGATTCCTTTGGGCCGCTACGCAGAACCAAAAGATGTGAGTGATATGGTTACATTTCTTTTTTCAGATGAAAGTAGGTATGTGCACGGAAGTCAATTTGTGGTTGATGGCGGGTTTACAGAGCAGTAACTATAATTTATGAATTAAACACTTGCAGAATCATGGATACATGTTAACCTAAAAACCACCAATACATAAGCTAACTTACTAAGTGGAACGAGGTCAAATTATTCCTTTGTTCCACTTTTTTTTTAAAAAAAAAGTGGATGTAAAAATTACAGAAAAGCTATTGACTTTGAATCAAGAAAAGAGATAAAAAGGGTCAACTATTTTTAGGACGGGACACTTTGCTCCACAAAAAAACCCTTGCTTATCGCAAAGGTTTTCCAATGTGTGGTCCCACTTGGACTCGAACCAAGGGCCACCTGATTATGAGTCAGGTGCTCTAACCAGCTGAGCTATGGGACCAAGGCTGATTATTGTTAAAGAGGGCAAAAATAAGTATAAGTTTACTATCAACCAAAGTAATTCCTGAATTAAATCAAGCTCGATCTTCACAAAGTTCTATGAGCACGCCATGGTTGCCTTTGGGGTGTAAAAACACAATAGACTTATCGTCTGCACCAGGTTTGGGCGACTCACTTAAGAGCTGAAAACCTTCTTGCTGTAACCTGGTCATTTCAGCAGCGAGGTCATCTACAAAAAAGGCGATGTGGTGAATGCCCTCCCGTTGCTTGCTGAGGTATTTGCCAATTGGGCTATCGTCTCGGGTGGCTCCCAGTAGTTCGATTTTGCTTTCTCCACATTCAAAAAAAACAGTTTTCACGCCCTCCCGTTCTACGGTTTCCGTTTTGTAAGGAGAGGCTTTAAATAAAGTTTCATAGGTTTTGGTGGCCGCCTCTAGGTCGTTGACAGCGATACCAATATGTTCTATTTTTTTGATCATAGGAGGTGAATTTTTAAATTTAAATGCGCTAAAGTTTACAGCATTCACAAAACTAGCATTTATATAATTATTCTACCTTTGCAACATGGAATCAAATAGACAAAAGAAAATCGCAGGAATACTTCAAAAAGATTTGGCTGAAGTGATACAACTTGAGCTCAAAGCGGCTGGCACTCAAAACTTAATTATTTCGGTGACCAAGGTAAAGGTGACTCCAGATTTACTGCAAGCCAAAGCGCATCTAAGCATTTTTCCTTCTGAAAAGTCTGAGCAAATTGTGGAAGAAATCCGAACGATGAAATCCAAAATAAAGCATCAAGTCGCCACGAGAACCAAAAACCAATTGCGACGTATGCCAGAACTAGAATTCTTTAACGACGATTCTATAGAATACATAAACGATTTAGAACAAGCTTTTAAAGGGAAAAACGACCCAATCAAGAATCCTGACTTATTGAACAAGCGTAAGAAAAATTGAATGTTTCTTTTTACATCGCTAAGCGCTACTTCTTTTCCAAGAGTTCCAACTCGGCTATAAACGTCATCACTTGGATTGCCTCTATAGGCGTTATCGCTGGTGCTTTGGCTTTGTTTATCGTTTTATCTGCCTTTTCTGGGCTTAAGGAGTTCAGCTTATCTTTTACCAATAAATTTGACCCAGACCTCAAGGTGTTTTCCAAAGTAGGGAAGACCATTGTATTAGAGTCTAGTCAACGCTCTGCTTTATCGAATAATCCAGATATCGTTCTCTATTCTGAAGTGATTGAAGAACGCGTTCTGCTGAGTTTCAAATCTAAAAATACGCCAGCCTTTATCAAGGGTGTTGATACCACCTTTAAAACCATCAATGCTATAAAATCGAGTATTTTTTTGGGACAGTGGATAGAAAAAGACGCCTACCAAGTGGTGTTAGGAAACGATCTCTCTAGGAAACTTTCTGTAGGGGTTAGAGATTATTCAGGTCTTTTAAAGTTTTACGTCCCCAAACCAGGCAAGGGACAAATTCTAGATGTAAAAGACGCTTTTAGAACGGCTAACGCTACGGTGACAGGAATTTACTCTATCAACGAAGAGTTGGATAAAAAATATGCTTTTACAGATCTAAATTTTGCCAGACAGTTGCTACAGTTGAAGCCAAATGAAGTGACTTCTCTCGAACTGCAAATTGCCAAGTCAGCCGATATGGCTTCAGTCAAAAAAGAAGTGGAGGACATTTTCGATAATCAGGTGCTGGTAAAAGATAGAATTCAGCTGAATGATAGTCTTTATAAAATGTTGAATACAGAAAATCTGGCGGTTTATCTTATTTTTACCTTAGTGATTATTATTGCCCTTTTTAATGTGATAGGATCTATCATCATGGCCGTGTTAGAAAAGCGGCAAAATTCTAAAACCCTTCTCAATTTGGGCTTAACCGAGATCGAGATACAGCGTATCTTCTTCTTTCAGGGTAGCTTGATGAGTATCGCTGGGGGCCTCATTGGTCTTGTTCTTGCGATTATAGTGGTGGTAACTCAACTTCAGTTCCAATGGATTATGATTACCCCAAATTTAGCCTACCCCGTTAGATTGGAGTTGGTAAACATTTTTATTGTATTCCTTACTATATCAAGCCTTGGCTTATTAGCCTCCTATATTTCCTCTCAAACGGTGAAGCGTTCTCTTCAATAAATTTTGTCTATTTTTTTTTAAGTTGCTTTTATAGAGTTTTTTAAAAGTAATTTCGAACTAATTCTACAAGAAATTTAGATTATTGAATTTACATTTGTTTAAAATATATCATTATGAAAAAAATTAATTTTTTATTCTCATCCTTTTTTATTGTTTTTTTGACTTCCATACAAGCACAAAATGCAACAGGTTTATCTAGTAGTGTTGAAGTTGTTGTTACCACTGATGCTTCCATAAATATCAAAGGTGATTTAATTAATGGACTTTCATTTACAGGCGATGGCGAAGTGGTCTTAAATGGAACTTCGGATCAGATCATTTCTGGTGGCGGTTCTTTTGAGAATCTAAGATTAGATAACTCATCAAATGTAGATATTACAGACCCAGCCGATTTGTTTGGAGTACTCTTCGTAGATCAAGTCAATTTAAACACGGGGGGCAATCTTACTTTACGTTGTGGCTTTGACTCAGAAAAAACGGCTCAGGTGGGACCTGTTGTAGGAATAATTAATGGTGAAGTTACTGTAGAACAATGCTATCCTGCACGGCGTGCTTTTAGGTTTATATCTCCATCGGTAACTACGGCAACTACTATTAGAGCAAATTGGCAAGAAGGGGCGAGTACTTTTACCGATGATCCAAATCCAGGCTTTGGCACACATATCACAGGATTATCACCAGGTACTGCTAATGCTGATCCAAATAATGATGGCGATAATGGCTTTGATTATAATCCATCTGGGAATGCATCTATGTTTACTTTCGATAATGTAGGGAGATCCTGGAACAATATTCCTAGAACCGACGTTCCTTTAACTGCGAATACACCTTACCGCTTATTGATAAGAGGGTCTAGAAGTATCGACATTACTAGCAATTCTTCAGCCCCAACCAATACCGTGTTACGCGCTAAGGGAACTCTAATCACTGGTCAAAATTCGCAAACTTCGCTATCTACAGCAGAAAACAGCATTAATTTTATAGTAAATCCTTATCACGCTCAGGTGGATATAAATAAAGTTATAGCAGGTTCAACAAATATATCTTCAACAGAATATTTCGTCTGGGATCCCACTCTTGGTGGTTCACCAACCGTGGGAGAATCAGGAGGTAGAGGAGCTTATGTTACTGTTCAACTTCCAGTAGGTACCAATTCTTTTATGCCTTCAGGGACGAACAAAGGCTCTAATGCCAATCAATTTTTGCAACCCATGCAAGCCGCTTTTGTAAGAAAAATTAGAACTTCTACAGCTACGGTGAATTTCCAAGAAGGTGATAAAGCGGTTGGCGAGATCCAAACGGATGTTAAATCTAATAGTGTTCAAGAGTATATCAATATTCAATTATTTGATGCTAACTCATTTGCTCAAGGAGCAACTCCATCTGATGGATTGAGAATTAACTTTGATAACTCTTTTAGTATCTTAACTGAAGACGATTCACCAAAACTTGGTAATCTAGATGAAAACTTAACTAGAGTAGAAGGCAATGTTTTCTCATCGATTGAGCGTAGACCACTTCCAAAGGCTACAGAAGAACTGCCTTTGTTTATAAATCAATATAGACGGGAGAGTTATGTGATGAAGTTTGATGTGACCAATAATTTGATTGCACAAATTTTTGTAAAAGACAACTACCTAGAGACTCTCACTGAAATCACATCTTCACAAAACACCTTTAGTTTTACGATAGAGACTTCTATTCCAGAATCAGTGGCATCAGATCGCTTTAGCTTGGTGTTTGAACCGGAAAGCTTGTCGACAGATGGGGAAAACTTATTAAACTCAAGTTTGTACCCTAACCCAACCAAGGGCAACTTTAGCATAAGTGGAATAGATTCAGGTCAAGATACAGAAGTGAAAATTTATAACCTGATAGGACAACAAGTGTACACTGCAAAACTAAATGGCCAATCTAGTATAGAGATCACAGACTTCAATGGAACCACAGGGGTTTACCTTGTTAAATTGAACACTAACCAAGTAGAAAAAACCTTCAAACTCATAAAAGAATAATATCATGAAAATAAACAAATCACAGTACCTAGCCCTAGTATTGGTTATAGCCTTTGTCCTAATTTCAGCAAGCAGTTATGCCCAGTTTCCAGGAGATGTTGGTTTTCCAGTAGATGATGTAGATGATGAGGAGGCGGCACCCATAAGTGGCCTTATCGCTTTAGGTCTAGTAGTAGGGGGTTACTTGGGGATAAGACAGATAAGAAAACAAGACTAGAAAACAAGTTAAAATAGTATAAAAGAGAAAAACCATCTGAGGAATCAGATGGTTTTTCTATTTTACTTAGGTAAACAAATAATCTTACCACATTCGCTTTGGAGGAACTCGCTAGACAACTGATTGCTTTGGAACGAAGATTAGTCTCAGACCTTGAAGATGTGCTTCCTTTACTCTTAAATCAATACCGAAGGCAGACTTAAAGTTTTCAATAAAAAAAGCAGTCTCAAAACTTATTTCTTGTCACCCTATCTCAGGGCTTCCCTGGGGTTATGGGTTTATAATTTATTTGAATCTAAATATTTAAGATTCTGAAATAAATTCAGAATGACAATTTTGAAGTTTTTCAATAAAAAAAGCGGTCTCAAAACTTATTTCTTGTCACCCTATCCCGACGCTTCTGGGGGTTCTGGGTCCATTATTTATTTGAATCTAAATAATTTAAGATTCTGAAATAAATTCAGAATGACAATTTTGAAGTTTTTCAATAAAAAAAGCGGTCTCAAAACTTATTTCTTGTCACCCTATCCCGACGCTTCGGGGGGTTCTGGGTCTATAATTTATTTGAATCTAAATATTTAAGATTCTGAAATAAATTCAGAATGACAATTTTGAAGTTTTTCAATAAAAAAAGCAGTCTCAAAACTTATTTCTTGTCACCCTATCTCAGGGCTTACTTGGGGTTATGGGTCTATAATTTATTTGAATCTTAATAATTTAAGATTCTGAAATAAATTCAGAATGACAATTTTGAAGTTTTTCAATAAAAAAAGCAGTCTCAAAACTTATTTCTTGTCACCCTATCCCAACGCTTCGGGGGGTTATGGGTCTATAATTTATTTGAATCTAAATAATTTAAGATTCTGAAATAAATTCAGAATGACAATTTTGAAGTTTTTCAATAAAAAAAGCGGTCTCAAAACTTATTTCTTGTCACCCTATCTCGAGGCTTCCCGGGGGTTCTGGGTCCATTATTTATTTGAATCTAAATAATTTAAGATTCTGAAATAAATTCAGAATGACAATTTTGAAGTTTTGAGACAGCTTCCTAAAATTCAATTATGACATTATTTACTCATTCAAAATCTTAACGTTATTTTCTCTATTCACATCGGCCATTAAACCACTTGGGTCAATTTCAATTTTCTCAACTCCGTATTGAGGTGAGGGAATTTCCAAGGTATAGGTTGGAAAGGCCCAAGCCCAATCTTCCTGAATATTTGTAGCGCCTGGCTTCGTCCATCTCATAATTCTTAAAGGGATGTAATAGGTTTCTGAGGTGCCTCCTTTAAAGTCAACCTTTACTTCAATAGGCATTGGAGTAAGACCAACTCGTTCCAGAGTTACTATGGTTGTTCCAGGTTCAACGCTCACGCCTTTTACAGCATAATCTATTGTATTGGTCGTTCTTGTCCAGTCATTAAGGTACCAGCTTAACTCAGCTCCACTCACTTTTTCAGCAATGCGGATAAAGTCATTTGGCGTTGGGTGCTTAAACTTCCACTCATCAAAATAGCGATTTAAAGTGTTATCCAAATTCTCTTGTCCAATTAAATAGCCTAGCTGAGCTAAAAATATAGACCCCTTGGAGTAGGCAGTTACGCCGTAGGCACTATTGTATTCATAACGATCGGCATGGGTGGTCTGTGGTTGTTCAAAACCAGAATTAGCCAGGCTTGTATAGCCTCTATAGGTTCCCGCAAATACATTCTCTTTATTTTGATCCATCACTTCGTTCATAGCTAAAGCAGAAATATAGGAGGTAAAACCTTCGTCCATCCATTCATGTTGAGCTTCATCTGTTGCTAAAATATGCTGAAACCAAGAATGAGCCATTTCATGTGCTGTAACTCCTACTAAGCTACCAAATTCTCTTTCTCCAGTAATAAGTGTACACATCGCATATTCCATGCCTCCATCACCTCCTTGTATAACAGAGTATTGATCGTAAGGATATGGGCCAATGTGCTCATTGAAGAAATCCAATATATCTGAAGTTTTGGATTGTAAATTCTTCCAATTTTCAATAATCTCCTTATTGTCCTTGTATAAAAAGTGAAGGGTAGTACCATCATTTCCAGTGATTTTATCATGGATGTAATCTTTGTCTGCAGCCCAGGCAAAGTCATGTACATTTGGCGCATTAAAATGCCAAGTCAGCTTTTTCCCTCTCCGTCTTACTTTTTCTCCTTCATCTTCATATCCATAACCAACTTCATTGGGGTTTTGTATATATCCAGTACCTCCCAAAATGAAATCTTTATCTATAGAGATCTTAACATCAAAGTTTCCCCAAACTCCATGAAATTCTCTTGCAATATAAGGGTCTGCATGCCAGCCTTCAAAATCGTATTCTGCCATTTTAGGATACCATTGCGTCATAGAAAGTTCAACACCTTCGGCATTATTTCTACCAGATCTACGAATCTGAACGGGGACTTGACCCTCAAAATCCATTTTGAAAGTACTTGACTTTCCTGGTAAAATAGGCTCATTGAGCTCAACTTCAAGGACAGTTCCCACTAATTTAAAGTTTAGTTTTTTCCCGTCTTGTTGAAGGGTTTTTGCTCTCATAAATCCAATTTCCTTATCGCTAAGTTTAGAAATACGATCTCCAACTCTAGAGTCTGGATCTTCAATCGTTCTAGACCTCACATCCATTTCACTGCCTGGTTGAAAAGCATTGAAATACATATGGTAAAAAACCCGTTTTAATGTGTCTGGAGAATTATTGGTGTATTCCAGAACTTGTGAACCATCGTACTGGTAGTCTTTGGCGTCAAAATCGATTTCCATTTCATAATCCACCTGTTGTTGCCAATACCCTGTTGAGTTTTGGGCAAAAAGAATTGAAAATGAAAAGATAGATGCAATCGTTAAAAATGTTTTTGTCATCATTATTTAGTTTTAGAAGCTAATATTAGAGCATTATACATATTTACCATTTTTCCAGATACTGAAATCTCATCAAAGGGTAGAGTGTTTTCTGGATCTCCTCCAAGAATTACTTCCTGATCTGTACTTAGTCCAGAATCCATAAGGATTTGTTTAACTTGAGCAGCAGAGAGTTTAGGATAGATAGAGCGGACCATTGCTGCTACACCAGCTACGTTTGGAGAAGCCATAGAGGTTCCTTGTAGGAATTCATAAGTGTTCAATGGAGTGGTTGCATATATAGAGGATCCTGGTGCAAAAACGTCCACACTGTTATCTCCATAGTTTGAAAATCCTGACACTAAATTTCCTCCATATTCTGAAGTGATAGAACCCACGTTGATAAAGTTATCCACAAAATTAGTTGGATTTTCTGGAGTTTCATCATTAGGATATACTCGTGTTTCATCTAGATCAATACCTTCGTTTCCTGCTGCATTTACGATTAAAACATCATTTTCTGCTGCATATGCGATAGCTTCCATCACCCATTCTGGATGCGTTGAAAAGTATTTTCCAAAGGACGTGTTGATGACTTTAGCACCGTTATCCACTGCATAGCGAATACCCATTGCGATGTCTTTATCGTATTCATCTCCATCTGGAACTGCTCTTATAGGCATAATTAAGACGTTTCCTGCAACGCCTTTTACACCCTTGTCATTTATTCTATTGGCTGCTATAATTCCGGCCACATGAGTACCATGCTTCGCATCTTTCTTATCTTCATTGGGACCACTCACTTGGTTATTTCCATAAAAGCGGGTTGAAAAATCGTCTGGATCGTCGCCTAGTTTTTCGGCTCTAGCATTCAATTCCAAATTGAAATGGTATTTGGTTCTATTGCCAAAATACTCCATAGCTTGGGCAAGTTGGTCTTCTACGCTGCTAAGATCCTCACCGATGTTATTCATAACATTGAGGAGTAGCATTTTTTGGTTGAGACTAGTATCGTCTTCAGGTTCGAAGGCCGTTAGATTCTCTATGCTAAGCTCATCAACACCAAGTTCAATTTTTAAACTTTGTTCAGCTTCTTGAAGCTGGTTGTTCATGGTGACATATCGATTTAAACTCGCATTTGTGCTGTTTAGCTCTTTGTCATATTCAGCTTTTGCAGACTTGTATAATTTGAAGTTTTCTAAGTTTTCTTCAGCAATATCGCTTTCAGATTTACCTTCAAACTTATCTTGAAAGTCTCTTACTATTCTAGTGTATTCAAGATTTTCTTCAACAACGTCGCCTAGGAAATTCCAGCCGTGGATGTCATCGATAAAACCATTTTTGTCATCGTCTATTCCGTTCTCAGGGATTTCATCAATATTGGTCCAGATCACACCTTCAAAATCTTCGTGCTCAATATCAATACCACTATCAAGAACAGCAACAATAACGCTTTCTCCTTTGTAGTCTTTAATGATTTCCTGGTAAGCTCTATCCACGCTCATTCCTGGAATGGTATCTTTCAAAAGATCTTTGCTCCCCCAAACTTCAAGCTCATCTTCTGTAAGTTCCGATGTTTTAGCTTTTGCGTTTTGTAAGTTGGGGATGGGTTCTGAAGTGATTTTTGGTCCACTGGCACAACCTATTAGAAATCCTGATAATAAAAAGCTCCAAGCGCTTATCTTAAATGTCTTTGTCGTCATGTTTTAAAATTAAATTAATTAGTAAAAAGTTCATTGAAACTGAAAGTAGAGTCGAGTCGTATGCCTTTTTCAGTGTCTTTTAAGTTGATGATCTCGTTATGAGCATCGTGCTCAAGAAAGAGGTGATAATTGTTTTGAGTCGCCTCTTCTAGAAATAACTTTTTTTCCTGAAGTGTTTTCAAGGGTCTGGTGTCAAAACCCATGACATAAGGGAGAGGAATATGACCTGCTGTAGGAAGTAAGTCTGCCGCAAAAACCAATTTTTTCCCTTGATAGTCTATAATTGGAATCATCTGTTTATCGGTATGACCATCTACGAAGAGGACTTCAAATCCCATTTCATCGTAAAAATGTCTGTTTTGAGTGCGTTCTAAAAAATGTAAGTGACCGCTCTCCTGCATCGGTAAAAGATTTTCCTTTAGAAAGGAAGCGTTTTCGCGATCGTTGGGGTGTATGGCCCAGTCCCAGTGTTCCTGGTTGGTCCAGAATTTTGCATTTTTAAAAGCAGGTTCGTAACCTGTTTTGTCTTTATTCCATTGAATACTACCTCCACAGTGATCAAAGTGAAGGTGAGTCATAAACACATCGGTGATATCATCTCTATGGAATCCATGTTTTTTTAGTGACTTATCCAAAGTGTAGTCCCCCCATTTATAATAGTAACTAAAGAATTTATCACTTTGTTTGTTCCCCAAACCTGTGTCGATTAGAATAAGTTGCTTACCATTTTCAATCAACAAACTAGTTGCAGCAATGTCTATCATGTTATTAGAGTCTGCTGGATTAGTTCGCTGCCAAAGCGATTTTGGCACAACGCCAAACATGGCACCACCGTCTAGTTTAAAGTTCCCAGTTTCTATAGGATATAAGGTCATAAGCTCTATTTTAGCAGCAAAGTACTAAAAGAGTCTTAACTTTGGAATCTGAGTCTTCTAGATTATGCTATTTTTAACGACTCAAATCTAATATTTTATGATTGAACTAGCGAGTATAATTATATTAGGAATTTTGGCGCAATGGTTTGCTTGGCGTCTCAAAATCCCAGCAATTTTACCATTAATTCTTATTGGCCTCATGGTAGGTCCTATTGCTTCTTTATATACTGAGGACGGGTCCAAGCTTATAGAACCTATATGGAATGGGGAGACTGGCTTGTTTCCTGGAGAAAGTTTGTTTTATTTTGTTTCACTTGCCATAGGAATTATTCTTTTTGAAGGTGGCCTTACTTTAAGACGAGGTGAGATTTTGAACGTTGGTCCAGTTATCGTTAAGCTAATTACTGTTGCAGTGGTGATTACCTTTGTTGGAGCAGGAATGGCAGCTCATTGGATACTTGGATTAAGCTGGCAAATTTCCCTTTTATTTTCAGGGCTCATCATTGTTACAGGGCCTACTGTAATCACCCCAATTTTAAGGAATATCCCTCTTAAAAAAGATGTTTCAACCATATTGAAATGGGAGGGGATATTAATAGATCCCATTGGAGCTTTGGTTGCGGTATTGGTATTTGAGTTTATAACTGCTGGTGGAGGCGAGGCCTTTACGACAACTGTGCTGGTAGAGTTTGGTAAAATTGTTCTTTTTGGGTTTACCTTTGGATTTACATTCGCCAAAGCTTTGGCTTTTGCAATAAAATCCAAGATTATTCCTCATTACTTATTAAACGTGGTCACTTTAGCTACCGTTTTAGGGGTTTTTATAATGGCAGATCACTTTGCACACGAAAGTGGCTTATTGGCTGTGGTGGTCATGGGAATTATTATGGGGAATACCGATTTGCCCAATCTAAAAGAACTTCTTTACTTTAAGGAATCCCTTAGTATTCTTTTGATCTCAATTCTATTTATTCTTCTTGCTGCCAATATTAATTTCGAAAACCTGATGTTGGTTTTCAATTGGAATACCTTAATCCTTTTTGCGGTTGTTGTGTTTGTGGTTAGGCCTTTGGGCGTGTTTATGAGCACTTATAAATCCACTCTGGAAACTCGCGAAAAATTATTCATTAGTTGGGTTGGTCCCCGTGGTATAGTAGCGGCAGGTGTGGCTTCTCTTTTTGGATTGAAGTTGGTAGACCAAGGCATTCCTAATGCAGAATTAATAACTCCCTTGGTGTTTATGATTGTTCTAGGCACAGTACTTCTTAATGCCACTACAGCAAGACCTTTTGCGAAACTGGTGGGCGTGTTTCTTAAGGATTCCCAAGGAATATTGATTGTAGGGTCATCCTCATTTTCAAGAATAGTTGCTAAATATTTAAAAGATAACGACAGGCACGTCGTTATTGTCGATAATAATAAAAGCAATATAGATAAAGCTAAAGCGATGGGGCTAGATGCTATCAATGCCAATATCTATTCCGACGATTTAATTGATAATATAGAGTTGAGTGATGTGGGGTACATAATGGCCTTAACCGGCAATACGGCCGTTAATAAAAAGGCTATTGAAAACTTTGCGAAACAATTTGGAGAACAAGGAACCTTTCGCGTGATATCTTCAGAAGAAATGGAAGATCCAGAAAATAATCCAGAAGATGGATTATTTTCACAAACCGATGACTATATTAAATTAGTTAACCTCACCAGAAATCATCCAGAGATCCATGAAATAGAATTAAACTCCAATGAACATTTTCGAGGCTTAATCGAATTGAGTAAAGTGGATTCTGAAATAATTCCTCTGTTTATCAAAAAACCAGATGGAAAACTCGATATATTACCAAACGATTCAAAATCTGTTGAAGTAGAACCAGAATCTAAATTGGTGTATCTAGGAAAATCTTTTGAAAAAGAGCCTTCTAAAAAGATAGTGGAAGAGCAATCTATCAAAGAAGTTAAGCCGGTAGATAATAATTAAGGTTAATATGCTAAAAGATGCAAGAACAGGAACTTCTTTATTTACTGATGTTGCATAAAATGCAGGGTATTGGTCATATCAATGCGAAAAAACTTCTTCAGCATTTTGGCAGTGCAACAGCCTTATTTCAAGCCAGTAAAAACGACTTAAAAGAAGTAGATGGAATTGGAAGTAAGCGAATAAAAACCATAAGAGATTCTGCTATAACAAAAGAGGCAGAAGAGGAGCTCAACTTTATTCAAAGCAATAATATAAAACTTAGTTATTTTAAGGACGAAGACTATCCTTCGCGTTTAAAACAATGCATAGATGGTCCTATACTTTTATTTTCGAGAGGTAACATCAATCTTAAGAACAAACCTGTTTTGAGTATAGTAGGCACCCGTCAAGTTACAACTCATGGTATCGCCTTTTGTGAGCAATTGATAGAAGATTTGGCACCACTCAATCCAGTAATCGTCTCCGGGTTGGCCTATGGAACCGACATTGTAGCACATAGAGCAGCTATCAAGTACAATCTTCAAACTATAGCATGTTTGGCTCATGGGTTGAATCAAATTTATCCCAAAGTCCATCAAAAATATGTGTCTTCAATAGAAAATAATGGTGGTTTTTTCACAGACTTCTGCAGCGACGATATCTTCGATCGTAATAATTTCTTGAGTAGAAACCGCATTATTGCAGGACTTAGCGAAGCTACTATTGTTATAGAAAGTGCTGAAAAGGGAGGCTCTCTTGTGACGGCAGATATAGCACATTCCTACGATCGAGAAGTTTTTGCAGTTCCAGGACGTCCTCAAGACAAATTCAGTAAAGGGTGTAATATGCTCATCAAGCAGCAAAAAGCACAGATGATTACCTCTGCTGCCGACTTGGTTTATAATCTCAATTGGGACATAGAAACTAAAAAAAAGAATACCCAAACCCAGTTATTCGTATCTCTTAGTGACGATGAAAAATTGGTAGTGCAAAAACTTACAGAAATTGGTAAATCAGAAATTGATGCCTTATCTTTGGTTTGCGGATTACCAACCCATAAACTCTCTTCAATTCTTCTTAATTTGGAATTGGGAGGTTTTGTAAGGCCATTGCCTGGTAAACAATTTGAAATCATTTAAAAATTTAAGAGTATGAAATTTATTTTAAAATCCATTTTAGTAGGTATGGTGTTTATCTCTTTTTCCTGTCAGCAAAAGGGGGAGTCTACAGAAGTTAAAGCATTTGATGTTCAAATGAAGCAAACTATCCAAATTCATGATGATGTAATGCCTCAAATGAGTAAGATCAACAACATGATTACTGAGCTTGAAAGTGAAAAAGAAGAACTAGAAAGCGCAGAAGAAGTGAATACTCAGCTGGTAGGAAATCATGAGGCAGCCATTGCAGATTTACAAAATGCCCATGATATCATGATGGCTTGGATGAAAAACTTTAGCTCTTCTTTTTCAAGAACGGAGATCAATTCTGGGTTACAGGTCAAAGACAAAGATAGCATAAAGGCAAAGGTAGAATTATTGGAAATGCAATACAATTCAGCTGAAGAAATGAAAGCTGTTATTAATTCTTCTCTAGAAAATGCTCAAAAGGTTTTAGCTGAATAAAACTTATAATTTTCCAAAATAAAAAAAACCAGCATAGGCTGGTTTTTTGGTTTAAAAAAAAGCCCTGAAGTCCTTTAAAAATAAGAAAAATTGAAGGTAAATATTGCAAATATTTTCGTTAAATAACATGTAGAAATAATTCATTAATTATATATTTGTAAGTAATTTAGAATTAATCCATTTAAATATGATTAAAGTTAGCGAAGAAGCAAAGGTAAAAATAACTAATCTTATGGGTGAAGAAGGCTATAATGTCAAAAACCACTTTGTAAGAGTTGGAGTAAAAAGCGGCGGATGTTCTGGTTTATCTTACGATTTGAATTTTGATCAAGCCCAGAACAACGAAGATAAAATTTTTGAAGATAATGATGTGAAAATTGTTATTAATAAAAGCAGTTTTTTATACTTAATAGGAACCACTTTGGAATATTCTGGAGGGTTGAATGGAAAAGGATTTGTATTTAATAATCCTAACGCAGAAAGAACATGCGGCTGTGGTGAAAGTTTTTCACTTTAATTTAAAAGAAAACTAGTATGGCATATACGGAGCAAGAATTAGAAAAAGAACTTCAGACTAAAGAATACGAATATGGTTTTTATACAGAAATGGAGTCCGATACATTTCCTCCAGGCTTAAATGAAGATGTAGTTATCGGTATTTCCAAAAAGAAAGGAGAACCAGATTGGATGACACAATGGAGATTGGATGCTTACAGGCATTGGTTAACCATGAAGGAACCAAATTGGGCCAATATTGGTTACGAAAAACCAGATTACCAAGCTATATCCTACTATTCTGCACCTGGTACTAAACCAAAATATGATAGTTTAGATGAGGTAGATCCTGAAATGTTGGAAACTTTCAAAAAATTAGGAATATCTATCGACGAACAAAAGAAATTGTCTGGTGTTGCTATGGATGTTGTGGTGGATTCTGTATCTGTAACCACTACTTTTAAAAAGACATTAGCTGAAAAAGGCATTATTTTCTGTTCTATTTCTGAAGCGATTCAAGAACATCCTGAGCTTATAAAGAAATATATGGGTTCAGTAATTCCTACTACAGATAATTATTTTGCTGCCCTTAATTCTGCAGTATTTAGTGATGGGTCTTTTTGTTACATTCCAAAAGGGGTGAGATGTCCAATGGAATTATCAACCTATTTTAGAATTAACCAAGCAAATACTGGTCAGTTTGAAAGAACTCTGGTGATTGCAGAAGATTCTAGTTACGTTAGTTATCTAGAGGGCTGTACAGCTCCTATGCGAGATGAAAATCAATTGCACGCTGCCGTTGTAGAGTTGGTAGCTTTAGATAATGCAGAAATCAAATATTCAACAGTTCAAAACTGGTACCCAGGAAATAAAGAGGGTATAGGTGGAGTCTACAATTTCGTCACCAAAAGAGGAATTTGTGAGAAAAACGCTAAAATAAGTTGGACTCAAGTCGAGACTGGTTCAGCTATCACTTGGAAGTATCCAAGTTGTATTTTGAAAGGAGACAACTCCACAGGAGAATTTTATTCCATTGCAGTAACCAACAATTTCCAGCAAGCAGATACTGGTACCAAAATGATTCATATTGGTAAAAATACCAAGAGCACAATTATTTCAAAAGGTATTTCCGCAGGGAAATCTCAAAATAGTTATAGAGGCTTAGTTCAAATTAACAAAGGAGCAGATAACGCGAGAAATTTCTCTCAATGTGACTCATTATTGATGGGAAACAGATGTGGAGCTCACACGTTTCCATACATAGAAGCTAAAAATAAAACGGCACAAGTAGAGCACGAGGCAACCACCACTAAAATTGGTGAAGATCAAATCTTCTATTGTAATCAAAGAGGAATTAATACTGAAAAAGCAATTGCTCTTATTGTAAATGGTTACAGTAAAGATGTACTCAATAAGCTGCCGATGGAATTTGCAGTGGAAGCTCAAAAATTACTTGAAATATCACTAGAAGGTTCAGTAGGATAAACAGAAATAAATGAAGATATCTATTCTATCCATTTTAGTTTGTCTATTAACTTTAGGGTCATGTAAAACGGAGTCTAAAGATTCAAAAGTAGATGAAGAAATCTCGAAGGCGGAAATGCAAGGTTTGCTAAAAACGATGACAGGCGAATTTATTTATGCAGATTCTGCCGCGGTGTTTCAAACTAAAAATGCAATTTACGGTGTGGTTATTAATGAAATGGCGGAAGAACTCATTGCAAATGTTCGTGACATGAATCCAGATCCTTACGCGTCCTTCGATGTGACTTTAAAAGTTAGAATAGAAAACAATACACAAGAGGATGCTTGGCCTAAAGTGGTTAAGATCCAAAATATTATAAAAGTAGAACAGTCTAAAGATGAACAAAGTCTTAGGCTAAGTAAATAATAAGCAGTTATGTTAAAGATAAAAAACTTACACGCAAGTGTAGACGGTGAAAAGATTTTAAAAGGTATTGATCTAGAGATTAACGCTGGAGAAGTTCATGCCATAATGGGTCCCAATGGGTCTGGTAAAAGTACACTTGCCTCAGTTATTGCAGGTAATGAAGATTTTGAAGTTACAGAAGGAGATATTCTCTTTGAAAAAGCAAATATATCTGAACTTTCTCCAGAAGAAAGAGCGCACAAAGGGATTTTCTTATCTTTTCAATATCCAATTGAAATCCCAGGAGTTTCTGTGACCAATTTTATAAAAACCTCTATCAATCAGGTCAGAAAGTCTAGAGGGCAAAAAGACATGCCTGCTAATGAAATGTTGAAAAAGATTAGAGAAAAATCTGCCTTGTTAGACATGGACAGAAAATTTTTATCTAGATCTCTAAATGAAGGTTTCTCTGGTGGCGAGAAAAAAAGAAATGAAATCTTTCAAATGGCTATGCTAGAACCAAAATTGGCTATTCTTGATGAAACAGATTCTGGTTTGGACATAGATGCTCTTAGAATTGTCTCCGACGGTGTAAATCGCTTAAGAAATAAAGGCAACGCAACATTGGTGATTACTCACTACCAAAGATTACTAGACTATGTCATACCAGATGTTGTACACGTGTTGATGGATGGTAAAATAGTAAAAACAGGCGGTAAAGAACTGGCTAAAGAGTTGGAAGAAAGAGGTTATGATTGGCTTAAGGAAGAACGAGCAGAAATGACTTAGTAAGTAAGCTTTTACAAGAACCTAAAAGATTTAAAACATGGAACTTAAAGAAAAATTAATGTCTTCTTATCTTGCTTTTGAAGAGCAAGTAGATATGGAAAACGATATCCATAACGTAAGAAACAAAGCTATAAAGTTTTTTGAAACTACCGGATTTCCTACCAAAAAGATGGAAGCTTGGAAATATACTTCACTTAACTCTATATTAAAAGAGGACTATAGCATATTTCCTAAAAAGGAAGATACCATAGATTATAAGGATATAAAGAAATACTTAATACATGATATAGATACGTATACTATCGTATTTATAGATGGAATTTATTCATCTCATCTGTCGAGAACTACTCACGACAAGTTGGATGCTTGTCTGATGTCTTCGGCTTTAAACAAGTCTAAATACAAGTCTATCATGGATAAGTATTTTAATAAAATCGTTCCTGAGGAGAGTATGTCTTCTTTAAACACAGCTTTTGCTAAAGAAGGTGCTTATATTAGAATTCCTAAAAACGTGAGTGCAGAAAAGCCTATTCAAATTCTTAACTTTTCTACAGGAAATGAGTCAGCTTTAATGGTTCAACCTAGAAACTTAATTATTGCTGAAGATGGTGCTCATGTTCAAATTATTGAGAGACATCAAAGTTTGACGGATAATCCTGTGCTTACCAATTCGGTGACAGAAGTTTATGTCGGAAAAAATGCTGAAGTGGATTATTATAAAATTCAAAATGATAAGACCACGTCTTCTCTCATAGATAATACCTTTATTAAACAAGAACGAGATAGTACCTGTTCTTTACATACGTTTTCCTTAGGTGGAAAAATCACTAGAAATAATTTGAGGTTTTATCAGCATGGAGAGAACTGTAATTCTATACTCAAAGGAGTTACTATTTTGGAAGGAAAACAGCACGTAGATCACAATACTCTGGTGCATCATATCGAGCCTAATTGTGAAAGTCACCAAGATTATAAAGGAATTTTTTCTGAAAAATCGGTTGGCGTCTTCAACGGGAGTATTCTAGTAGATAGATTGGCACAAAAGACAAATGCTTTCCAAAGCAATAATAATATTTTGTTAGATGATGGGGCTACTTGTAATTCTAAGCCACAATTGGAAATTTTTGCAGATGATGTAAAATGTAGTCACGGTTGTACGATTGGACAATTAAACAATGAAGCCTTGTACTACCTAAGAACTCGAGGAATCCCTAAAAAAGAAGCTAGAGCCTTATTGATGTTTGCTTTTGCAAATAACGTTTTGGATAGCGTTAAAATTCCAGAAATCAAAAATAGGATTACCAAACAAATTGCATTGAAACTTGAAGTTGAATTAGGATTCAACTTATAAGAATTCAATTGGGTTAACTTACTAAGAAGTAAAATTTTAAGAAACGAAACATGAACATGGTGAATACTTCTGAACAACTTTTAGACATAGATAGCATACGCAAAGACTTTCCTATTTTACATAGAGAAATTAATGGGAAACCTTTGGTATATTTTGATAATGCTGCCACTTCTCAAACTCCAAGACAGGTTATAGGCTGTATTGTAGACTATTACGAAAACAAGAATGCTAATATCCACAGAGGAGTGCATTCACTTTCGCAAATTGCTACAGATGCTTACGAGTCTGCTAGAGAAAAAGTGAGAGCCCATTTCAACGCGAAATATAATTACGAAATTATTTTGACGTCGGGAACCACGCATAGCATTAATATGGTTGCCAATGGATACGCTTCCATTTTGAAACCTGAAGATGAGATTTTGGTATCGGCAATGGAGCATCACTCCAATATTGTTCCATGGCAAATGCTTTGTCAGAAAACAGGTTCCAAATTGAAGGTGATCCCGATGTCAGAAAAGGGAGAATTGGTAATGGAGGCTTATAAAGACTTGTTGAACGAGCATACCAAGCTTGTTTTTGTAAATCATGTTTCCAATGCTTTAGGGACCATAAATCCTATCAAAGAAATCATTGATTTAGCTCACCAAGTTAATGCTAAGGTTTTAATAGATGGCGCACAATCAGCACCACATTTAAAAGCTGATGTTCAAGCTTTGGACGTTGATTACTACACGGTTTCTGCCCATAAAATTTGTGGTCCAACAGGTGTAGGTATGTTATATGGAAAAGAAGAGCTTTTGAACATGTTACCTCCTTATCAAGGTGGTGGCGAAATGATTGATGAAGTGACTTTTGAAGAGACGACTTATGCCGGTTTACCACATAAGTTCGAAGCTGGAACTCCAAATATTTCTGGAGGTATAGCCTTTGGTGCCGCTTTAGATTATATGAATGCTATTGGCTTCGATACCATTGCAGCTTATGAAATGCAGTTGCTTATCTATGCAACCGAGGAGATAGAAAAAATAGACGGCGTAAGAATTTACGGGACAACTCCAGAGCATAAAACGGCGGTTCTTTCATTTAACATTGAAGGTTTGCATCCTTATGATATTGGAACCTTACTCGATAAAATGGGAATTGCAGTGAGAACTGGGCACCATTGCGCTCAGCCTATTATGGATTTTTATAAAATTCCGGGAACTGTTCGTGCTTCTTTTTCGTTTTACAACTCGAAAGCAGAAATTGACTCTTTTATTACTGCTTTGAAAAAAGCAAAATCTATGCTATTATGAAACAATCCTCAATTTTAAAAACAGGCTTTGCGTTGCTTTCAATCGTTTTAATTTTCGCTTCTTGTAAAGCTCAACAACAAGGGAAAATGACTTCAGAAAAGCTTGTCGCTCAAGACTATGTGATAACACAATTAGGGGAGAAAGAAATTGCCGACTCTAAACTAACGTTGAAGGTCAATCCAGAAAACTCGACAATTTCAGGATACTCGGGGTGTAATAATTATAACTTCAGCTATAAATTGAAGGATGGAGTTTTGGATTTAGGCTTTGCTTCAGCAACAAAAATGTATTGCGATGATAAAATGGATCTTGAGAATTTATTTTTTCAAAAAGCAGCTTCAGTCACTCAATTTGATAATTCATCTGAAGTTATATACTTAAAATCTAAAGAAGGAAACGTCTTAATTAAGGCAGAAAAAAAGAAAGAAAAAAGTGAGTAATATTCAAGAAAGACAAAAAGAAATTGTAGAAGAATTTAGCATCTTTGAAGACTGGATGGATCGGTATGAATATATGATCGACCTTGGTAAATCTCTCCCGCTTATTGAAGACCAATATAAAACCGACGAAAACATTATAAAAGGGTGTCAGAGTAGAGTATGGGTCTATGGAGCGATGGATAATGATAAACTCGACTTTACAGCAGATAGTGATGCCATAATTACCAAAGGAATTATTGCGATACTTATCCGTGTATTTTCTGGACAAAAACCAGAAGACATCATTGGAGCAAACACAGATTTCATAGATGAAATTGGACTTAAGGAACACTTATCACCAAATAGAGCTAACGGATTGGTGAGTATGATAAAACAAATGAAAATGTACGCTATTGCATATAATAGCCAACAAAATAAAGCTTAATATTATGGCTGAAGAACTAAACACAGATCAACTTGGAGAAGATGTAGTAAGAGTTTTAAAAACTATTTACGATCCAGAAATCCCTGTAGATATCTACGAACTTGGACTCATTTATGATGTTTTTGTCAATGAGGATAGTGATGTCAAAATTTTAATGACCTTAACCTCTCCCAACTGTCCAGTAGCAGAATCTCTTCCTCAAGAGGTGAAGGAAAAGGCGGCTTCTTTAGATTGGGTCAACGAATGTGAAGTGGAATTAACCTTTGATCCTGCTTGGTCTCAAGAACTGATGAGTGAAGAAGCAAAACTTGAACTAGGAATGTTATAAGTCTATGGCTGATATTGTAAATAAAGTAGCACAAAGTCCATTGATAACCTTTAATCTAGAGGATTACTATCCAAAAGGGAGAAGAGTACAAATCGATATCAAAGATTGGTTGTTCCAGGGTATTATTCTTAAAGAAAAAGACTTTAGGCTAGAGCTTAAAGCACATAATTGGAATCAATATGAAGATGCTTACGTAGCACTTTATTGTTCAACCGACTCCATAATTCCAAGTTGGGCCTACCTTCTGTTAACTACATATCTTGAGGGGATAGCCCAAAAAGTTGTTTTTGGGTCTTTAGAGGTATTAAACTCCCTGCTATATCAAGAGGCGCTTTCTAAGATAGATCTAACCGATTATAAAGATAAACCTATCATTATAAAAGGCTGTTCTGATAAACCAGTACCAGAAAATGCATACTTACTCGCTCTACAAATGCTGCAGCCCATTGCCAAGTCAATTATGTATGGTGAAGCATGTTCTGCTGTTCCTCTTTATAAGAAACCTAAAAAGAGATAATTTTACACTCTTTTACTTATAGTGGCTATTTTAAATTATTATCTATATTTGTTTTTCAAAACATTTATAAATGAAATCTAAATTTTACTTCAGTTCCTTTGTTATAATGTTTACAGGGTTTCTTTTAAAAGCCCAATCTCCAAGTGTTCTAGCTTCTTCACAAAACGATACCATATGGAAAACTGAAGGGAACTTTCAATTTCTGATCAATCAAGCAGCTTTTAATGATGACTGGAAAGGGGGTGGAACGACCAACTACTCCGCTAACATTGTGGTCAACTTTGATTTATATTATAACAAAGGAAAATATACTTGGGACACTAAATTTCTAGGCGACTATGGTATAAATAAAATAAAGGATCAAGAATTCTACAGAAAAACAAATGATCGTTTAGAACTCAATTCAACCATTGGCCGTCAAATAAAACAGTCCAAATGGTACACATCTGCTTTTGTGAATTTCAGATCTCAGTTTGACATGGGCTATGAGTTTGGGGAAGATGCAGACGGGAACGAAACGAGGTCGCTTCAAACAGAATTCATGTCACCAGCCTTTACCCAATTAGGTTTGGGTGCTTTATGGAAAGAAAGTGATGACATTCGTGTTAACATTTCACCAGTAACAGGTCGTATCATTACAGCCAACAAGCAATTTACTACCACACCAAGTTATGTAGACGGTGACTTTTTCGGTATTAATGAAGGTGAAAGCATACGCACAGAATTTGGTGCCTCTTTAAACGCTTTTGTTAAATTTAAAGTCATGGAGGGCATTACTGCAGGAAACGTGTTAGGCTTATATTCTAATTATCTGGAAGATCCTCTAAATGTTGACATTGACTATACCTTAAATCTTGTGATGAGTGTTAATAAATATATTTCGGCGAATTTTACCTTCCAAGCTATTTATGATGACAATGCCGTAAGGGGTTTTCAAATAAGAGAAGTCTTAGGGGTTGGTTTTAATTATACCTTATAATCTTAATCCATTTAGCTTAGACCCGAAAATTAGTTGCTTTTAGGAGATGAGTTAGCTATTATACATCTGCCCTCTATGAGGTTTTAAACGATCTCTTACAGATTTCATGTCCACTTCTTCAACAACCATAAAAGCTATAAATTGAAAGTCATCTAGCTTCTCTATTCCTGTTATTTTCAAATCCATGGAATTTGTATTTAAATAGTCATTCAAATGAATGGTGTGATGTTCCGCCGTTTTCTCTGCATTCGGACCTTTAAAGTCCCAAATTAGTTTTATTTGTTTACTCATAAGTTTGTTTAGTAATTTTAATTTTTAGATTTTTTATATCAACCTAGTTAAATTTAGGCAGTTCTTTTAGGAGGCTCCTCACATCTTCTACACTAGCCACATAAAATTTAGCCTTAGTTTCTTTAACACCTACCTTTATGGTTTGTGAGTCCTTTGGAAGCTCCTCAAACATAAATTCATCGGTCCAGTCATCTCCAATGGCAAAGATATGTTGAGTAGGATTTTGCTCCAAGATATAATTGCAAGCCCTACCTTTATTAACTTTGCTGCTTTTTATTTCAATGACTTTATTACCTTCTAGCAAGGTAAGGTCTGTGTTAGAGATAAAACTAGTTAGCACCGTTTTTATTTCTACAACTCGCTTTTGAGCTAATTCGATATCAGTATCTCGGTAATGCCAGGCTAGCGAAAATTTCTTTTTTTCAACAAGTGTTCCTGGTGTTCTATCCACAAAAGTTTCCAAGACAGGGAGAACATCTTCCATCCAATCGGTTTTTAAATGCTCTAGGATTTTCCATGTTTGCTCTTTTTCGCGTACAGAAACCCCATGGTCCGACACTAGTGTGTAAGACGTGTTTTTGAACCATTCATTCAACGTTTTTTTATCTCTCCCGCTAATGATAACAAGCTCGAGATTTTCAATTTTTTCCAGTCCTTTTAAGAGTTGGAAAAGTTCAGAATCTGGTTTAGCATCTTGAGGGTTTTTAGTAAAGTTGACCAAAGTCCCATCGTAATCTAAAAACATCATCTTTTTTTCAGGAGACTTTAATATCTCTTTGAAATTATTTATATCCCTTGATTTCAATTTTGAGGCTTGAATAATACTATAAACTTTATGCACTTGCTTAAGAGAGTTTATAAATTCACTAGCCCATTTCTCTACGCTATACCTAGACACTCTTTTCTGTAGTGCTTTCATTCTCTGTTCTTGCTCCGCCTTTGGCATTTCTAAAGCTTGCTTTAGAGTGTCCGCAATTTCTTCATAATTGAACGGATTGATAAGCAAAGCTTCATTGAGTTCTTTTGAGGCCCCAGTCATTTCACTAAGGACTAGCACGCCGTCCTCTTTGGTCCGAGTAGCAACATATTCTTTAGCAACGAGGTTCATACCGTCTCTTACAGGAGTGATTAAAGCAACCTCCGATGAGGTGTAGAGATCTATTATATTTTCAAAAGGTAGGCTTCTATAAAAATACCAAATAGGAGTCCAGCTTACCGTGGAAAATTCACCATTAATTCGACCTACAAGCTCGTCGGTTTCTTGCTTCAATTTTTGATACTGAGGTACCTCAGATCGTGAAGGGACCGCCAGCATAACAAGTCTTATTTTCTCTTGAAACTCTGGATATTTCCTCAAAAAATATTCAAAAGCTTTCAACCTGTTTGGGATACCCTTGGTATAGTCCATTCTATCGATGGAAAGCACCATTTTCATCCCAACTTCTTTCTGAAGATGCTGATCTAGTCTTTTTTGAATTTCAGATTTGTTATTTTCATCTTGTTTATCATGCTTAAGAGCAGCATTTTTAAATTTTTTGTAATCGATGCCCATCGGAAAAGAGTCCACCTTTATGATTCTGTTGTTATAGGTGATTTTGTTGAAATTAACCTCCAAACTAAGAATGCGTTTTATAGAACTTAAAAAGTGTCTCTCGTAATCATAGGTATGGAAACCAATCAAATCTGCACCAAGCATACCTTCTAAAAGTTCTCTACGCTTAGGAAAGGTTCTGAATATTTCATAGGAAGGAAAAGGAATATGATTGAAGAATCCGATAGAAATGTTGGGTTTTTTAGCTTTAACAATAGCAGGAACCAGTAAGAGTTGGTAGTCTTGTATCCAGATTTGGTCACCATCTTCTGCGTGTTTTAAAACCGCTTCCGCAAATTTCTCATTCACGCGTTTATAGGCATTCCAAGATTCGGGATCGTACTCTGTATACTCTATAAAATAATGAAACAGTGGCCACAATGTTCGATTACTAAAGCCGTAGTAATATAAGTCTAGGTCACTTTGAGTGAGACTCACAGACACACATTGCTCTTTATGAACGGCTTTTTCAACCTTAGCCTCAAGTTCTGGAGTAAGTTCCTCTTGTGTAAGACCCGACCAGCCAATCCAAATTCCATTGCTCTCTTTATGGACAGATTTAAGTCCTGTGGCAAGTCCGCCAACACTCGGAGTTACTTGGAGGTGATCATCTTCTATACTTATTTGTAGAGGTAGCCTATTGGATACAATTATTATTTTATTCATGAAAAAACTTTGTTAAACTCGTATTATTTCCTTTTATTTAATCAAAAATATGATTTTAATCTCCCAAAAAATCAGGATTCATGAATAATCTTAACTACGGAATCATAGGAAATTGTAGGACAGCAGCTTTGGTTTCTGAAACAGGTTCAATAGATTGGTGTTGTTTACCAGAATTTGATTCTGCTTCTGTTTTTGCAAAATTATTAGATGAAAAGAAGGGGGGGCAATTCGCTTTTCATGTGGACGATTCTTACGAAATATCTCAGGTTTATGTCAAAGACACTTGTATTCTTAAAACTACTTTTTCGTCTCAAGAGGCTAGCTTTGAAGTCTATGATTTTTTGCCACGTTTTCTCAAAAAAGATAAGAGTTATCACACCCCTCCAGAACTCATAAGGTACTTGAAAGTTACTAAGGGAACACCTAAATTAAAAGTTGATTTCAATCCAAAGTTGGAGTATGCTCTTGGAAACACGGAGATATTCATTAAAGAAAATTTTATCGTAGGACTTACCGAAGCCGATGAGTTCGATACCTTGTTTCTTTACACGTCCTTAGATAAGCAAGCTGTTGCAAATTCAAAAGAAATCTCCCTTACTGAAGATGCTTTTTTCCTTTTGTCTTATAACGAGAAGATAGAGCTGCCAGACCTGAAGTCTGTTTCTCTAGACTTAGAAATAACCAAAGGCTATTGGCTTAACTGGAGTTCTAAAACGCCCAAGTTTGGCATTTATGATGATATGATTTTAAGAAGTGCGATGACTCTTAAGCTTTTGAGTTATGATAAAACTGGGGCAATCCTAGCGGCAGCGACTACCTCATTACCAGAAACGATAGGGGAGGTGAGGAATTGGGACTACAGATTCTGTTGGATTAGAGATGCTTCCATGGTGGTGAAAGTAGTCTCTCAATTAGGTCATAAAAGAATGATAAAACGCTATTTACAATTCATAATAGATTTGATTCCAGATAAGAATGAAAAACTTCAAATCATGTATGGAATCAATAAAGAAAAGCAATTGACTGAAAAGCACTTAACACATCTTTCTGGTTATAAGGATTCTAAGCCCGTGAGAATTGGAAATGCGGCTTATGCACAAAAGCAAAATGATATCTACGGAATATTGGTGGATGTCATTTATCAAGAATTAGTCAAATTCAAATCAGATATAGACAATAAAGAAGAGTTATGGACCATTACGAAAGGGATTGCGTGGGTGGTTGGAAAACACTGGCAAGAGCCAGATAAAGGAATCTGGGAATTCAGGACGGAAGATCGACATTTTACCTTTTCAAAAGTCTTATGCTGGGTGGCTATAGACAGAGCTATAAAAATTTCAAAACTCTTTCATAAATCCTCCAAGCTTGAACGCTGGAAAACTTTGGAAAAAGCCATACGTAATGATATTATGGAGAATGCCTGGAACGAAGATATGCAGGCGTATACTCAATCGTATAATTCTACAGATCTAGATGCCTCTGTGCTTTTGATGGAAACCTATGGTTTCATCGATGCTAAGGATCCAAAGTTTGTAAGTACTGTAAAGGCTATTGGAAAGCATTTAACAAATGATGGACTTCTGTATCGCTATAAAAACAAGGACGACTTTGGCTTGCCTAGTTCGTCATTTACGATTTGTACATTTTGGTATATCAATAGTTTGTTTAAAATTGGCGAAGTGGAAGACGCTAAGCAACAATTTGAAAGGTTAATCGGTTATTCTAATCACCTAGGATTGATGAGTGAGGATATAGATTTTAAAACAAAACGCTTGTTGGGAAACTTTCCACAGGCTTATTCTCATTTGGCATTGATAGAAACGGCTATAAATTTATCTAAAACAGAGACGTCTTAAAATTCAGAAAATCGCCGGTCGAGTAAAAAGTTATCGTCGGTTAAGGTCTTTAGAAAAGAAATCAGTTGGTTTTTTTCAGTTTCTGTGAGTGAGATTCCCAAGTTATTTTCTTGTTGTAAACTAGGATCTAAATTTTGTGTAGGTTCAACTCCAGAGTCATAATGATCTAAAACTTCTTTTAAAGATTGAAACCGTCCATCGTGCATGTAGGGAAGGCTGACTGCGATATTTCTTAAGGTAGGGACTTTAAATTTGTATTTATCTTCCTCAAGTCCTGTTACGCGTTCACGTCCAATATCATTATACCTAGGATCAATAGATAATCCATTGTTTCTATAGGATTGATCTGTAAAAAGGATACCCTTATGGCAACTTGCACATTTAGCTTCAAATAAGGATAGACCAGCAGACTCTTCTTCGCTAAATACAGAATTTCCTTCTAACACTTTATCATATTTTGTATCTGCAGATACCATCATCACCATAAATTGAGACAAAGCTCTGAACATATTTTGCGTATTCACCTCTCCATTGTTAAATGCTTCGGCAAATAATTCACTGTAGACTTGGTCGCTTTTGAGTTTGTTAATCACATTAGACACCGTTTCATTCATTTCTGTATCTGTAGTAATAGGGATGATGGAAAAAGCATCGAGATGTTGGGCTGCACCGTCCCACGAGAATTCTTCGAAGTAAGCCAAATTCATTAAAGGTTGGGCATTTCTGGTTCCTAAAGCACCATCTACTCCATGACTCACTTCGTGGGTATGGTGTGTAAAAGAAAACTCTTGGACGTGACAAAATCCACAAGAAATAACTCCTGTTGAAGATAACCTCCCATCGTAAAATAATTTTTTACCTAACTCAAAGCCTTTTTCTGTAGGTGGATTTTCTCCCAAATTGTAAACAGGTTGAGGAAAGAAATCTGGCTGAGGGAAGTCCAATTTTTTATTTTCTGAAATCTCAACATAAGTATTCTCATCACCGCTGCAGGCAAAACATAATATCAAGACCAGGAAGAGAAATACTTTACTCATGTTTGTGGTTTATTCTGTTGAAGTAAAAGGAACTGAAGAAAATAACTGACTTGCATTTTCTGCAATCTTCGGAGCGTTTACAGGATCTACTTGGATATCAGGTTTATCCTCTATCCTAATGTCGTAGACTGCATTAAAGAGTTTAGGGATATCAGCTTCGATGGATACTAACCTATTTTCAGTGAAATCAAAACCAAAATTAGAAGATAACTCTACAGTTTTGTAATTATCTAGATTGGTGCCGTGGCTCCCAATGTGAAAAAGAAAATCATCATCTGGCTGATCTCCAGTTGAAGAATATTCACCTTCTATTTTAAAAAAGATATACCCTGCCGACCAGCTCCAAAGCATTTGGCTTTCTTGTGCTGTGGGTACAAAGTTATCTACACCATTGAGTGGGTAGTTGGATTGATCTACGCCTATCCCAAACTCTATTTTTTTGTAGTTGGCAACGGGGATGTTTTCTAGGCTTATAATTTTACTGGAAGGCACCTCTTCATCGATTAGAAAATAACTGTCTTCTACAGGATAAGTGAAGATTTTGCCATCTTCTTGAATAAATGAGATATTACTGATGATATATTTTAGCTCATTTATGGAGTAAGACTCACCTAATGTAGTTTGATAAACTCCTGTATTCAATTCTATGTTTTGAGAATTTATCTTATTAGCAAAGCTGATCTCTATACTAGTGGTCTCTAGAGTATCATCGTCTTTGCAAGAAACTGCCAACATTGAAATAAGAACAAAGCAAATTATTTTTTTCATATCACTTTAATTTTATAATAAAAGCATCGTTATCACCCTTATTTGTTGGAAAATCATTGTCGTTGCTAGCCGTGTTTCCAACCACAAAAATCTCCCTACTGGCATTAATTGCAGCATCATTCCCAAAGTCAAGACCACTTCCTCCGATGGTTTTTTGCCATTTTAAGTCTCCATTACCGTCTATGATAAATCCCCAAATGTCACTAGAGCCATAGTTGATCTCCAATTGATCTGTCTCACTTCTTGAACTACTCGTTATAAAATACTCATTATCTCCTATAGCTATAATAGACTTTCCAGAATCGAATTCTGGTCCACCATAGGTTTTTTCCCAAATCAGATTCCCATCCGTATCGAATTTGATGATCCATATATCTGCATTGCCTCTTGGGTTTGAAACATCTCTATCACTACTCCTAGTATCACCAACTAGCATAAAGTTATTATCCTCGGTTTTTATAATATCAAAAGCAATTTCAATACTGCTTCCTCCAAAACTTTTTTCCCAAACCAAATCACCATTAGCGGAAGTTTTGACCACCCAAATGTCATAACTTCCTTCAGGATCTGAGATATCAAAGTCATCACTTTCAGAATGTCCTGTTTGGATATAGCCGCCATCTTGTGTTTGTGTAACAGCGTAGCTTCTGTCATTATTGGTTCCGCCAAAATAGCGTCTCCATTCCATATTACCTTCAGCATCCAATTTTATACCCCAATATTCTCCCACGCCATGCTTTGCTCCCTTGGAATTAGGAGAAATCTTCAAATTTTCGAAATCATCATTCCCTTCTCCTTCAGAAGCAGTAACATCTAGAAAGCCAGTAGCAAAATAGCCGCCATCTTGAGTCTGTATAATATCATATCCTCTATCATTTCCAGAAAAACCGATGCTTTTTTCCCATTGAATGCCCCCTAAAGCATCTAATTTTACAACCCAATAATCTTGAAATCCAAAGTTTCCCGAAATATCACCATCATTACTCCTAGAAAATCCAGTGACGGCAAAGCCTCCGTCATCGGTTTGGATTATACTTTGTCCTCTATCATCATTACTTCCCCCAAATACCTTTTGCCATTGGATGTTTAAATCTCTATCTAATTTTACAAGCCAATAATCACTATCAGTTGAAGGCTTACCCGTAATGTCACCATCATTACTTTGTGTAAAACCAAATGCTGCAACACCGCCATCGGTGGTCGCTACTACAGACAAGAAATCATCTTGTTGAGATCCCCCAATAGTCTTGATAAGGTCTATCTCACCCATAAATTCCTGGTCAATACCTTCCGGAATTACTGATTCATCATCTTTGGAACATGAAAGAATTAATCCTAGACTTATTATGAAAACTATTTTATTAAACATTATTCGATGATCAATTTACGAGTGAAAGAATTATTTATTTTAAGCAAGTACATACCAGATTCGTAGGCCTCTAAATTGATTTGAATTTGCTTTTCATCTTGAAAATCTTTGGAAAATATTTTTTGACCTAACAGATTGAAAATTTCAATTTTTTGAATGTTCTCTTGAGTGTTTACAATATTGACATAAGATGATGCAGGATTTGGAAAAATTTTAAATTCCTGGTTTTGAAAATTAGAGGTTTCTAGAGTCCCTGATTTTCTGATTAAAAAGAATCCCCGATTGATATCGCTTACCACGATATTCCCGCTTTCAAAATAAGGATAATTACTCCATACGCCTTCAAAATCAGCGCCATCGCTTTCAGGATATGTATCGAAGAAGCCTACTTCATTTATCTCTTCAGCACCTACACCAGAAATGTCTATGATTCTTATGCCAGCGGTATAATTCGATAAAAAAAATGTATCTCCTTTAATATACCCATTATGGTCTATGGCTGCAGTTGGGCCGAAATATTCTTGTTGAATAACAGGGTTATCTAGATCTTCTAAGTCGAATATTATGGTTTTTGTATCAAAGCCAGATGCTAACTCATCAGTTTCATCTCCTAAGAAAAAATATCTCTGATCTTCTGTTAACCAACCCTGGTGAGTATAACTGACATTGGTATATGAAATATCTGAAATCAATGTCGGATTTGATTTATCTGTAACATCTACAAAGACAACTTCATCCTCATTACTTCCTAAAAATATTTCTCTACCAGCATAATCAGGATCAGGCCCATTATAAGTGACAACTTGAGCATCGTGGGTGTAAAAACTACCAGAATAGCCTCCCGCTAAGTCAGGGTTTAAAGGATCGGATATATCGACAATATGAGCGCCTCCTGAATAACTATTTCGGTCACCAACAATATAAGCATAAGGCTCTTCTGGATTAATCACAATATTATGAGCACTACCAACACCATCGTAATGAGCATCATTGGTAAAAGTGGCAGGGGCATTGCTCACATTGCGAAGTCGGGTTAGGTCGAAGACTTGCATGCCATGTCCTGAAGCTTCCGAAACGATAAAGACATAATTGCCATAAACTTTTATATCTCTCCATATACTAGGATCCGTATGTGTTGGTAATTTACCGAGATAAACTGGCTGTGTTGGATTAGAAATATCTATAAAAGCTGTGCCATTACTCAATCCCATAATGGCATATTCTTTACCATCTTCAGGATCTGTCCAACCCCAAGAGTCATTTCCATCAGATGCTGAAAGGGTGTTTAAATCAATTTGGGACATTAGATCGAAATCGTTACAGGGATATTGTCCAGCAAAACCGTTTTCACACGGAGTTTGAGAATATGAACTCGCACTTATAAGAACTAGGACTAGAAAAGAGTAGATGTGTTTCAAATTTTTTTTTTTCAAATGTAACTAATTATTCTCAAGACAAGGTTTGATTTTTAGACCCATAGAGACCAACTTAAATATGCTGTCCTTCTCAATTCCTTTGAGTAACTTTGCACCCAAACTGAAAATGTTATGTTTCAAAATACAAAAGAGAGTAAAACCAAATTATCAGAACTTGGTGAATTTGGTTTAATAGACCACTTGACCCAATTTTTTAAAATTAAGCAAACCTCAACTATTACTGGTATCGGTGATGATGCAGCAGTTTTAAAACATGATAAACATACAGTGGTGACTACAGATCTTTTGGTAGAAGGCGTTCATTTCGATCTGGCCTACATGCCATTAAAACACTTAGGCTATAAGGCTGTAGTGGTAAACTTATCTGATGTGTATGCTATGAATGCAAAAGCAGAGCAGATTACAGTTTCTATTGCGTGTTCCAATCGCTTTACAGTGGAGGCCTTGGAAGAGTTGTATAGTGGAATTGCCACAGCTGCAGAATTGTACAATGTAGATGTTGTTGGTGGAGACACCACTTCGGCAATAAAGGGGTTAACGATAAGTATTACCGCGATTGGTCAAGCCGAAAAAGAGGATATTACTTATAGGAGTGGGGCCAAACCTAATGATTTACTTGTAGTCTCAGGTGATCTAGGTGGTGCTTTTTTAGGATTAAAAGTTTTGCAGCGAGAAAATGAGGTGTTTAAAGTGAACCCAAACGCTCAGCCAGATCTCGAGAAATACAATTATATTGTAGAGCGGCAATTAAAGCCTGAAGCGAGAAAAGATATTGTAGAACTCTTAGCTGCTTTGGAGGTAAAACCGACTTCTATGATTGACATTAGTGATGGATTATCTTCAGAGTTGATGCACTTATGCAAACACTCTAAAGTTGGCGCCAACCTGTTTGAAGATAAACTTCCTCTTGATCCAATGTGTATTTCAACTTGCGAAGAGTTTGAGTTGGACTCAACTACAGTGGTTCTGAATGGAGGGGAAGATTACGAACTTTTATTTACGGTAGACCAAACTGATTTTAAAAAAATAAAAGCCAATCCACACTTAACGATTATCGGCCATATGGCTGAACAAAGTGAAGGGATTCATCTCATTTCTAGGATGAATACTAAAATCCCAATTAAGGCTAGAGGTTGGAACGGGATGAATGAAGAGGAGGAAGATTAGAAACTAAATTTTGGAACTTATGGAAATTAAAATTTTTACTACAACGTCTAAAGTAGAATTAATGGGAATTAAGAACCTGTTAATGTCCGAGGATATAGACTGTTTTGAAAAAGATAAAATGGATAGCTCCTACGCTGGGATTTTCGGACAGTATGAACTCTTTGTTTCTGAAAATAATGAGGACAAGGCTAAAGCGATTATTGAGAAATTTCAAAAAAACTAGCAGATTTAAATTTAGGACTTAGGTTAATGTTATTTGAAAATCTAGTGAGATAAGTGATAATTTTTCTAATTTTAAGAAAAATTAAAAATTATGAAAAGACACGCAAAAGCAGTTTGGGAAGGCAGCATTAAAGAAGGTAAAGGAAGCCTCTCTTCGCAGAGCGGTATTTTAGATAACACACCCTATTCTTTTAAGTCCAGATTTGAAGATGGAAAAGGGACAAATCCTGAAGAATTAATTGCAGCAGCTCACGCTGGATGTTTTTCGATGCAATTGTCTGCTTTTTTAACCGAGGAGGGTTATACTCCCGAAAGTCTTGAAACTAAAGGGGAAATAACACTTAAAGATGGGTCTATTACAAATTCTCATCTCACACTTGCAGCCAAAATACCAGATATTAGTCAGGAGAAATTCGACAGTTTAGTTGATAAAGCTGAAAAGAATTGCCCGATTTCCAAGCTTTTATCTACTGAAATTTCAGTAGATGCTGCTTTAGTTCAGTAACACTAAGAATTATTTATAAAAATGCTGTTGAAAAGGTCAACAGTATTTTTATTTAGGTTTTGCTCTATGTAAATTCATTAGAGCTTTCTCTATTTGTCATAGACTCTTGATCAATAAACAATATATTTGTAATAAATAATTTTACACATGCTAGAAGCGGTACTTTTAGGATTTTTATTTTCTTTATTTTTAGTATTTGCAGGCTCTTATTTTAGAGGCAGACTAGCTGTATTGTCTTCGTTAATCCCGTTGAGTCTTTTTATTTATTTCTCCACATTCATCAGTGAAATAGCTAGTGGTAAAGTTATTTACGAAAATCACGAATGGATCCCCAGTTTTGGAGTTAATCTTAGCTTTACTTTAGATGGGTTGGCACTTTTATTTGCATTGATGATCACGGGTGTGGGTACCTTGGTTTTTGTATATACCTCTGCTTATCTAAAAGATCACAAATACTTAGACAGGTTTTATGGATACCTGAGCCTATTTATGGCTTCAATGCTTGGTTTAGTTCTGTCAGATAACATAATGACCATATTTATTTTCTGGGAGCTAACGAGTATTTCTTCCTTTTTTTTAATCGGTTTTAACAACGATAAAGAGGATTCTAGAAAATCTGCATTAATTGCGCTTGGTGTAACTGGTATTGGGGGATTAATGCTTTTGGGTGGTGCTGTTCTTCTTGGAGATGTTGCTGGTACCTATCGTATTTCTGAAATGCTATCCTCAACAGAGGCCATAGCCGATAGCTCACATTATGTTTTAATCCTCATCTTTATATTTAGTGCTGCTTTCACTAAATCTGCACAGTTTCCATTTCATTTCTGGTTACCTGAAGCGATGAAGGCTCCAACGCCTGTGTCTACCTATTTGCATTCTGCAACGATGGTAAAGGCAGGAGTTTATTTATTATTCAGAATGTCACCTGTTTTAAATGGTGGAGAAATTTGGCATACCGTATTGATTGTAGTGGGGGGGATAACGATGATTTACTCTGCCTTCCATATTATTTTTAGAACAGATCTCAAAGGAATTTTAGCTTATTCAACTATTTCAGCATTAGGAATTTTGGTTTTTTTGATTGGAATTGGTACCCAAGCAGCTCTTGTCGCCGCCGCAGTTTTTATAGTGGTTCACGCTCTTTATAAAGCTTCTTTATTTTTGATCGCCGGTATTATAGATCATGAAACAGGGACCAGAGATGTGACTCAACTTGCAGGTCTTAGAAAAGTCTTGCTGCCCGTAGCTATAGCTGGCTTTATCGCTGCACTCATTAGCGGTGGTGTTCCGCCTACTTTGGGTTTTGTAGGTAAAGACTTAATTTATGAATCTACTTTGCATTTTAAAGATAATGCGATCTTACTCACTATTTTAGCTCTATCTACAAACGTATTATTGTTTTATGCTGGTTTTATAGTGGGAGTAAAGCCTTTTATGGGTAAACTACCAAAAAAGTTTGAAAAAATTCATTTGCCAAGTCCGTTGATGTGGGTTCCACCTCTTATCATGACTTTTGCTGGATTGGTATTTGGTCTTTTTCCTGGTCTTATCGAAACAGCTATAGCAAAACCTATTGCAATGACACAAGGGCTTCAGTTCGAGGATTTTCATCTTAAACTATGGCATGGCTTTAATACCATTTTAGGGCTTAGTGCCACTACGCTTATTTTGGGCACTGTTTTATATTTTGTTTTGAAACCAAAGCACTCTCTCGAGAACACTATCGCAAAACTGGATTCAATAGCACCCAAAACACTACTCATAAACTCATCTGAGGGGTTCGCTGTATTTTCTAAATACTGGACCAATAGTTTTCAGACAGGTTATTTAAGACATTATCTTTTTATAATTGTAAGCTTTCTCATTTTGCTTTTGGGATACTTAATCTTTTCAGACTTTTCCTTAAGCATCGACATCTCTTCGCTAGCGGAATTGACTATTTATGAGATCTCAATTTTGATAATGTTACTTTTGGGTGTTTTATATACTGTATTTACCAAATCTAGGTTGGCTGCTGTAGCTTCTTTAGGAGTAGTAGGTCTATCTTTTAGTTTGTTATTTTTGTTTTATGGTGCACCAGACTTGGCAATGACTCAATTTTCTGTAGATACCCTTACTGTTATTTTATTTGTTTTGGTACTCTACAGATTACCGAAATATTTAAATCTATCCGATAATCGAGTCAGGATAAAACACGGTATACTATCCCTAAGCTTTGGGGTCTTAATTACGATTCTTATCCTAAAAGTTTTAGGCGAACCCAAAAATACCGAAGTCACAGAATTCTATGCTCAAAATGCATATAAGTTAGCACACGGTAAAAATATAGTTAATGTTATTTTGGTAGATTTCAGAGGGATTGACACGATGATAGAAATTTCAGTACTTATAGTAGCGGCCATAGGAGTTTTTGGATTACTGAAATTGAAACTAAAGACAACAGACAAAAAATAATATGAGGACATTAATCTTAAAATCAGCATCTAGTTATTTACTTCCAGTGTTATTAATATTCTCTGTGTTTATTTTGCTTAGAGGTCATTATTTACCAGGGGGAGGATTTGTTGGTGGTCTCGTTGCCGCGATTGCTTTTGTTTTGCATGCTTTTTCCCATGGATTGGATAAAACGAGAACCATATTAAAATTACATCCAGGATTTTTGATGCCATTGGGCCTTCTAGTGGCTTTTTTAAGTGGAATTGCCCCAATGGTTTTTTCAGATTTGCCGTTTATGACTGGACTTTGGGCAGAAAATCCAATACCAGTCATCGGCGCAGTTGGGTCTGCATTATTTTTTGACCTCGGTGTATATCTAGTCGTCATAGGAGCGTCCTTAACGATCATTTTTACAATTTCAGAATCTGCTTAAATGGAAATACTCTTAGCAATTATTACTGGCGTTTTGTACGCGTCTGGTATTTATATGATTATGCGTCGAAGCATGGTGAAACTTATTTTGGGTATCATCCTTCTTGGAAATGGAGTGAACTTATTGATATTTGTTTTAGGTCGTATCACCAAAGGGAAGCCTCCAATTATAGATTCTGCAAAAAAAGTTTTAGAAGGAGTTTATGCAGATCCAATTCCACAAGCCTTAATACTTACAGCCATAGTCATTAGTTTTGGATTACAAGCCTTTGCTATTATACTGATGAAGCGAACTTTTAAAGTCCTTAAAACAGACGATTTAGACCAACTTAATACTACAGACGAAGATTCATGACAAACGATATCATTATACTACCATTACTGGTTCACCTGTTTTTCAGCATCGTATTGATGTTTTTTTGGAACAAAGTGGATTTTCAAAAAATCTTTAGCGTAGTTGCTAATTTTATAGCACTTCTTGTTGCCATTTGGGTTTTTGTCTATGTGTATAATAACGGAACCCAAGTGGTGCAATCGGGAAATTGGGAAGCGCCTTTTGGAATTGTATTCGTGGGAGATATGTTGGCCGCGACCCTAGTTTTACTCACCGCTATTGCAGGTTTTGCAGTGTCTATATTTTCTACGATATCCGTTATTAGAGCAAGATTGAGATTTGGGTATTTCAGCGTGTTTCATTTTTTGCTCTTAGGGCTTAACGGAGCCTTTTTAACCGGAGATATATTTAATTTATACGTGTGGTTTGAGATTATTATTATCAGTTCTTTTGTTTTGATAAGCATAGGGGGAGAAAAAAATCAATTGGAAGGTGCTGTTAAATATTTTGCACTTAACTTCTTTGCGTCCATGATCTTTTTAACGGCTTTGGGAGTTCTGTATGGTTTGGTAGGGACTTTGAATATGGCAGATATTTCATTGAAGATTGCTGAAGTCCAAAATAGAAACCTAGTGGATATAAGTGCTGTTTTGTTTCTGGTTGGCTTTGGGATCAAATCGGCTATATTCCCTCTGTACTTTTGGCTTCCTGCATCTTACCATACCCCGCCATCCGCAGTTTCTGCAATATTTGCAGGTCTGCTTACCAAAGTTGGAGTTTACGCTTTAATACGTATTTTTACACTCATTTATGAGGGAGATGGGTTTTTGAATACCTTGCTTTTAACCCTCGCGATCATGACTATTTTTAGTGGTGGTGTTGGAGCTATTATTCAAAACAATATCAAGAAGGTATTCATGTACTTTATCATTTGTCATATTGGGTTTATGATTGGAGGTTTAGCCTTATTTACTGAAGTTGCCATGGCAGGTGTTATCTTCTATCTCATTCACGATATCATCATCAAAACGAATTTATTCCTGATAAGTGGTTTGATTTATAGAATTAAAGCCACAAACAACATGAAGAAACTAGGTGGTTTGTACGCCAATTATCCCAAGTTGAGTCTACTTATGGCAATTCCATTATTTTCGCTTATTGGGATACCTCCGCTATCGGGGTATTGGCCTAAAATTTCCTTGATTTTAGCAAGTTTTAATGCAGAAGAATATTGGTTCTTTGGAGCTTTAATCTTTGGAAGTTTAATCACTCTTATAGTTATTGCCAAACTCTGGTCGGAGGTTTTCTGGAAAGATCAACCAAAAATAAGTTTTCCCAGAAAGTTTATTTATTTTGACCAACTTAGGATGGGACAAAAATTCACCTTTATTTTCCCTGTGGCTTTTCTAACTTTTGTAACTTTATATATTGGATTTGGAGCGGAACACATTCAGCAGCTGTCTCAGAGAATAGCTTCAGAATTAATAAATAACGAATTATATATAGACGCTGTTTTAAAAAGATAAGTCAAAATGAAAAGTAAATTTTTATCTAACATTTTGTTGACTCTCATTTGGGTATTTTTGACTGGTGGCTACGAGTTCAATAATTTCCTTTTTGGATTTATTTTGAGTTTCATTATCCTTTGGATCTTAAGCGGTGCGGAGGATAAAACCAGTAAAAAATATTTTAAGATCATTCCTAGGATCATTTCTTTCATCTTCTTTTTTCTCTGGGAACTTATCAAAGCAAATATTCAAGTAGCCTACGAAGTCAGTACTCCAAGATTTTATATGAAGCCTGGTATTGTTGCCGTCCCTTTGGACGCCAAAACAGATTTGGAAATTACTCTTTTAGCAAATTTGATAACACTTACACCTGGAACGCTTGCTTTAGATGTCTCTACAGATCGCAGTGTACTCTACATTCACGCCATGTATGTAGAGGATAAACAAGAATTCATTGCAGATATTAAGACAGGATTTGAGAAACGCTTATTAGAAATATTACGATGAACGTACACGATTTTTTATATTATATTATTTTACCTATTCTTTCCATTTCCTCACTTTTGGTTTTTGTAAGGTTTTTTAAAGGGCCTAGCATTGTAGATCGTGTTGTTGCTTTAGATTTATTAATTACTATTGGAATTGGTATTATAGCGATATATAGTGTCATAAGTGATGAACCAACATTCCTTGATATTTCTCTGGTTCTGGCTCTTATTGCTTTTTTAGGAACAGTAGCCTTTGCATATTACTTAGAAAAACGAAATAAAAATGATTGATATCCTTATTTACATCACATCTGGGCTTGGAGCGCTTTTTGTACTCCTAGCCGCTGTTGGCACTTTAAGAATGCCAGATCAATATCTTAGAATTTCTGTCAATACCAAGGCGGCAACTCTTGGTGTTGGACTATTACTGGTCGCTGCTGCGCTATTCTTTTTAGAAATCTCTGTGTCCACGCGTGTGGTTACTGTAATTATATTTATTTTAATCACCGCTCCCGTGGGAGCACACCTTATAGGTAGAACCTCCTATTTTCTTGGAAATGAGCTATGGGGTAAGTCTGTTATTGATGATTTGAAAGGTAAATACAATAAATCTACCCACGAATTAAAAGGAGAAGATAAAGAAAATGAAAGTGAAAATGAAAATGAAAAAGAGTCAACCCCTAAAACTTAAATTTCCTGAAACTTTACAAAAGAAACTCGATAAACGTAAAGACGAAGGTTCATTCCGAGCACTTAAGATTTCAGATCCAACTTTAGTTGATTTTTCTTCTAACGATTACTTAGGTTTTTCAAAAAAACAAAGTATTTCTGAATTTGCTCAAGATATACTTAAAGAGTATTCCAGCAAGCTTCACGGGGCTACTGGCTCAAGGCTGCTTTCCGGAAACTATCCTTTAATTAAAGATTTTGAAATTTACTTAGCCAAGCAATATGATGCTGAAAGCGCTTTGGTCTTTAACTCAGGGTATGATGCTAATTTAGGTCTTATCTCATCCCTTGCGCGACCTCATGATTTGATTCTATATGATGAGTTGAGTCATGCCTCTATAAGAGACGGTATTTCGTTGAGTCCAGCGCATTCCTATAAGTTTAAGCATAATAATCTAAAAGATTTGGAAGCTAAACTTTCCAAATTTCAAAATCAATTTGAAACCATTTATGTTATCACGGAGCATGTTTTTTCAATGGATGGCGATGAAGTAGAGGTAGAGGCTGCCATAGAGGTCTGTGAAACTTATGGGGCTTGCTTTATTTTGGATGAAGCTCACGCTATAGGGACCTTGTCAAATACAGGTTACAGAGATTCGGGGAATAAGATTTTTGCTAGAATTATTACTTTCGGTAAATCGTTTGGATCCCACGGAGCTTTTATACTTGGCTCTCAGGATTTACAAGACTACTTGATCAATTTTGCTAAAAGCTTTATTTATACCACAGCTCTCGGTCAAGATACTATAGCTAGAAACTGGGCAGCTCATGACTATTTGAGAACTCAATCGCAAGATTTTGAAAGCTTAAGGTCTATCATCTGTTATTTTTTAGAAACCCTAAAGACCCATGAACTCAGGAGCTATTTTATAGAAAGCAATTCGGCCATTCAATCCTGTGTGATTGGTGGAAACCAAAAGGTAAAGACAATTTCAAACCAACTTCAGGCAGAAGGCTTTGATGTAAGACCCATCTTATCGCCAACAGTTCCAAAAGGAAGTGAAAGGTTGAGGTTTTGCTTGCATAGCTATAATACAGAAGCTGAAATTTCAAAAAGTTTAAGTAAATTATCAAAACTTTTAAATTAGACAAATGAAATTCTTTTTTGGAAGTATTGCTTTTTTACTTTGTTATCAGCTGCATGCTCAAGAAATCAAAGGGAAAATCCTAGATGATAAAGATAATAGTCTATCTGGGGCTACTATTTATTTTGATGGAAGTACAGTTGGTACAATAAGCAGGAAAGATGGAACTTTTAATATTGAGTTCAAAGAACAATCCAACCTTACACTAGTCATAAGATTTATAGGCTTTGAAACATTTTACCTACCCAATCCAGATCCAAAATCGAATTATGAGATAAGCTTAATCCCAAAGGAAAATCAATTGGAAGAAGTCGTTTTTGATACATCCCCCTTTACTCGAGAGCAAATGCTAAAGGCTTTCAAACACGATTTTCTTGGAAGAACCAAAGCAGGAAGAAGAGCCTCTATTTTGAATGAAGATGATATTCGTTTTTATTACGATAAAGATGAGAAAAGCCTTTATGCATCAGCTAGGCAACCCATTCAAGTGATAAATAAGGAATTGGGTTACAAAGTAGAATTTGATCTGGTAGATTTTATTTCAGAATTTACTAGAGTAACCCTGAATAAGGATGATCAAAAATCCAATTATTTTGGTGGAACCTCTTTTTTTGAAAATATAGCAGAAGAAGATCAAAGAATAAAAAGGAAACGCTTAAAAGCTTATAAAGGTTCTTCCATGCATTTTTTTAAAAGCCTATGCTCAGGTCATTTGGAAGAAAGCAAATTTAAACTTTTTCATAAGAGTTTTCAAGTGCCAGCTTCAAGTGTATTTCATATTAAAAAAGTAAACCGAAAGGTGAGAGCTTCTCGAGTTCTTGGAGTGGAATCTTATGAAGATAGTTATGAAATCACTATTCTAGGAAATGATTTTGAAAACCTAAATATTGAAAGTGCTTTACTCAAAAACAAATTCCAAAAAAAAGTAGCTTTACTCCATAAAGATGATCGTTCCGATATCACTTTTAAGACCAAAGTCTTTTATGTGGATGATTACGGAAATCATACTCAAATCAATACTATTTTATTTTCTGGAGACATGAGTAAAGGTAGACTCGGAAACATGCTCCCCATAAATTATCAACCCTATGACTAACACATATTTTATTACTGGCATTGGCACAGATGTCGGTAAAACCATAGTTTCAGCAGTAGTGACCGAAGCTCTTCAGGCAGATTATTTTAAACCCATACAAGCTGGAGATTTGGAGTATTCTGATACTGATAAAGTCAAGGCTTTAATTTCGAACTCTAAATCGAAATTTTTCAATAACGCCTATGCTTTAAAAACACCTATGAGTCCTCATGCCGCTGCAGAGATTGATAAGGTCACCATCGATCTGAAATCTATAAGTAGGCCGAAAACCCAAAACCATTTGGTAATTGAGGGGGCGGGAGGCTTAATGGTACCCTTAAATAACAAAGATTGTATCATCGATTTAATTGAAAAAACAGATAAAATCATTTTAGTTTCCAGACATTACTTAGGAAGTATCAATCATACATTACTTTCCGTGGAAGCTTTAAAAAACCGCGGGTTTACGAACATAGGAATCCTTTTTAATGGAAATGAACATCCAACAACTGAACGTATTATTTTAGAAAAAACTCAGCTCCATTCCTTGGGACGTATTCCAGAAGAAAGCCAAATTTCAAAAGAGATTATTTTAAAGCATGCGGCACGGTTAAAGCTAAATTTAGAAAATTTTTAAATCATCTGGATTAAATTCAGAATAGAGAAAACCTAGTCTTAGGTTCCTTAACTTTGCAATACATACAAGAATATGAAACTTTTTGGGAAGTCTCTTACATTACCTTTTACCAATCCCTCTATTTCTAAACGGGACCAAAAGTATATTTGGCACCCTCTTACTCAGCATAAATTAAACCCGGAGCTACTAGCGATAAAATCGGCCAAGGGAGTGATCTTAAAAGATGAATCTGGTAAAACCTATATAGACGCTATCGCTTCTTGGTACACCAGTATGTATGGCCATTGCCATCCTGAAATTGTGAAAAAGGTAAAGGCTCAAATGGATACTTTGGATCAGGTGGTTTTTAGTGGTTTTACCCACGAACCTGCGGTAGAACTATCTGAGAAATTGATGGAGATTTTACCTAAAAATCAAAGCAAACTTTTTTTCAATGATAATGGCTCTACGGCAACCGAGATTGGTATAAAAATGGCTTTGCAGTACCATCACAACCAAGGAAACGACCGTAAAGTCATGTTAGCTTTGGAAGATGGATTTCATGGCGATACCTTTGGAGCCATGTCGGTCTCCAGTTTATCTGTCTATAATGGCGCTTTCGAAGATCATTTTATAAAAGTGATTAGACTTCCCAAGCCAGACGGTCAAAATAATGATGAGGTCATTAAGCAATTGAAGTTGATTTTAAAAGAAAATAGCATCGCAGGCTTTATCTACGAACCTTTGGTGCAAGGAGCGGCTGCCATGAAGACATATGACCTTAATGGATTAGAGGAAATTTTGAAATTGTGTAAAGCTCAGGATGTGATTTGCGTTGCCGATGAGGTCATGACAGGCTTTGGAAAAACAGGTAAGCATTTTGCTTCAGACTATTTATCCCAACAACCCGACGTCATGTGTTTAAGTAAAGCCCTATCCGCAGGGATGGTGGGTATGGGAATTACAAGCTGTACCAAAAAAGTATACAAAGCCTTTTATGCCGATGACGTCGCCAAAGGTTTGTTTCATGGTCATACCTATACGGGAAATCCATTAGCCTGTGCTGCGGCTATTGCAGGCATTGAACTCCTTCAATCTCAAGAAATCCAAGAATCTATCAAAACCATTATGAGTCTCAATCAACTGTTTGCCGATAAAATGCGTAAGCATCCTATGATTGGAGAGGTAAGACAGATTGGGGTCATCTTAGCATTAGATCTAAATCTGGAAATGGAGCGCTATGGCAATGCTCGTGATGAGATGTTTCAATATTTTATGAGTAAGGGTATCTTTTTAAGACCTCTGGGAAAAACCATTTATATTCTACCTCCTTATGTAATTACAGAAGCGCAGTTGGCCAAAATATACGCTGTGATTGAAGATTACCTCAGTATTTTAGAAGAAAGAGCTCTTAAAGTTTGATGAGTCTGAGGGATTTCCTTAAAATAGATTCTAGACTTGAGAGAATTGAATTGATTAAAAACTCGTTTTTTTTGTTTAGTGTAAAATTAAAGTCATGAATTTTAAGATAAAAAAATAGACCAGTATTTATTTTGCTAATTAAAAACAGACTATACTATTTTTGGCGGTACTCAAAACAAATTAGGCTAAAAAACTATATGCTTTAAGATTCTGTAATTAACTAAAACAAAAAACCTACAGAAAAGCTCCAAACTTCATTAAACTGGTCACCCGCAAGTTCTTTGTCGATGTCGTTTATACTTTTTTCGTAGCGGGCTTGTACCATAAAATTTTGACTGAGCTTGTAGCGTAAACCAATTAATAAACCCAGTTCCAGACTTTCATACCTGCTAGTTTGGTCTATCGTTTCAGTTTCACTTATCAACTGGCCTGAGCCATCTATAAATCTTTTTTCTTCTTCTTCTTCAGCATTTACCAAATAACCAACTTGCACACCACCTTCTATCCAAAGCTGTTCAATGAGGTTATAACTTACTAAAACAGGTAAATTTATATATTGCATTCTGGTAAGACTCTTAATCTCATCAATATCTTCATCTTCCTCAATATCAAACCTTTCTGAAAACCCTTGCTCAGAATAGAGCAGCTCAGCTTGTATACCCAGCTTAGGTAAGATTTTATATAAACCATATCCTCCTATATTCATAGAAGTTCTGGTATCGTAGTTTGAAACTTCATCTCCCGAGATATTCGATAAATTGAGACCTCCTTTAAATCCGTATTCAAAATACTCCTGTTGAGCACTTGTAGTTATAGAGACTAATAACAAGGATATAATAGCTAATAATGAAAGTTTCATAATAATAAATTTTACATAAAACTAGACTTTTTTAAGGGTTTGTAAATCCTCGTTAATTCAATTTTAACCTTGCAGGGTTTTGTTGTAAGTTTCAAGAACTCGATTTGAAAAATGAGTAACTTTTGTTACAATAAAACACTTATTTATAGCTTTAATTTGCATAAAATGTTTGATTATGGAATGGATTATGAATCCTTGGCCTTGGTATGTTTCTGGGCCTCTTATTGCTTTAGTTATGTTTGCTTTACTATTTGTAGGTAAGCAATTTGGGATGTCTTCCAATTTAAGAACAGCCTGTTCTATTGGAGGAGCTGGTAAAGCATCAGATTTCTTTGATTTTGATTGGAAAAAAGAACGCTGGAATCTCATTGTGGTTTTAGGGGCTATCATCGGAGGGTTTTTATCAGCTAATTACTTGTCCGATCATACAGTCGATATCAATCCTGATGTCATTACTACACTGGAATCCTATGGAATTAACAGTGCTGGAGAGGCGTACTTGCCCACAGAGATTTTTGGCACTGAGAGTTTGAGCGACCCTAAAATTCTTGCTGTTTTACTCATAGGCGGATTTCTAGTCGGTTTTGGATCTCGGTATGCTGGGGGATGTACTTCAGGGCATGCTATTTCCGGTTTAAGCAATTTGCAACTTCCTTCATTAATTGCAGTAATTGGATTTTTTATAGGAGGATTGATCATGATTAATTTTATTTATCCCTTAATTTTTTAAGCCTATGAAAACCTTAGTTTACTTAATTATAGGTATCTTTTTTGGTATCGTCATGTACAAATCTGAAGCAGCGTCTTGGTTTAGAATTTATGAAATGTTCGAATTTGGGTCTTTCCATATGTATGGTATTATTGGCTCTGCTTTAGCCATAGGAGTAATTGGCACTCAGATTATAAAACGCCGAAACATCAAAGCTTTAGGAGGGCAAGACATGCAACTAAACCCTAAAGCTATGAGTATATCACGTTATTTATTTGGTGGAATCTTATTCGGACTGGGTTGGGCTCTTGCTGGTGCCTGTCCTGGCCCCATGTATGTTCTCGCCGGAGCTGGATACGGTTCTATTCTAATCGTAATTTTGGGTGCGCTTATAGGTACATTCCTCTATGGACTTCTCAGAAACAAACTTCCACACTAATATTAAAAACTATTCATTACACAAAAGTTTCGTTTCTTAACGGAGCTTTTTTTTTGGAGAAGGTTTAAACTTTTTCTAATTTAGTTAGTCCTACTAAATAATAAAGCTGAATAGCTCAGTATAACTGACTTAATATTAAAGCAACTATGCTCAAAAAATTACTTTACTACACGTGTGTAGCAGGGATGGTAGTTTCGATGTCATCGTGTTCTATCCTTCAGGGTAAAAAAGATGATAAATCTGATGCCCAATCCAAGGAAAAGTCCAAAAATGGTATAAAACCATATGGCAAAATTATTACGAAAAAGGCAAAATCCGATGAAGGATTGTTTATTGTTCATAAGGTAGACCAAGATTACTTTTTCGAAATCCCAGACTCGCTTTTTAATAGAGAGATGTTAATGGTAACTCGTATTGCTCAAACTGCTCAAGGCATGGGTTTTGGTGGAGGAAAGCAAAACGAACAAGTATTGCGTTGGCAACGTAAAGGAGACAAAGTTAATCTTAGAGTTGTTTCCTACGATATTGCAGCGGCAGCCTCGTTACCTATTTATGAAGCGGTAGTGAATTCCAATTTTGAACCCATTTTATATTCCTTTGATGTAAAAGCTTACAAAAAAGATTCTATCCACAATAACACAGTTATAGATGTTACGGATTTATTCCAGAAGGATGTTGAAGCTCTTGGTTTGCAAAGTAGACGAAGAAAACCTTATAAAATTTCTAGACTAGATGATAGTCGTTCTTATATCGATACCATAAGAAGTTATCCTGAAAACATAGAGATCAGACACGTCAAAACTTACAATGCAGGCAAACCACCTTCCAATTCTAGTACGGGTTCAGTTTCATTGAAATTTAGTAACTCAATGGTCTTATTGCCAAAAGAACCTATGAGACGTCGTTACTTCGATCAACGTGTGGGTTGGTTTACAAGTAATCAAACAGATTATGGTTTAGATAATCAAAAGTCTGAAACGGTTAAGTATCTAGACCGTTACCGCCTTGAGGTGAAAGATGAAGATCTTGAGAAGTTCAAAAATGGCGAGTTAGTGGAACCTAAAGAACAGATCATTTATTACATAGACAGAGCTACTCCAGAAAAATGGAGAAAGTATATTAAACAAGGCATAGAAGATTGGCAAGTTGCCTTTGAAGCTGCTGGTTTCAAAAATGCTATTATTGCTATGGATCCTCCTACAAAAGAAGAAGATCCAGATTGGAGTCCTGAGGATGTTAGGTATTCTGTAGTGAGGTATCTAGCGTCTCCGATACCAAATGCGAATGGACCTCATGTGAGTGATCCAAGGTCTGGAGAAATTTTAGAATCGGATATCAATTGGTATCACAATGTGATGACTTTGCTTCGCAATTGGTTCTTTGTGCAAACCGCAGCAATCAATCCAGAGGCTAGAGGTGTTGAGTTTAAAGATGAGGTGATGGGACGTTTAATTCGTTTTGTATCGTCTCATGAAGTTGGACACACGCTTGGACTTCCTCACAACATGGGAAGTAGTGTAGCTTATAGTGTTGAGGACTTAAGAAGTCCAGAATTTACTAAAGAATTTGGTACAGCTCCTTCTATTATGGATTATGCAAGATTCAATTATATCGCTCAACCTGGTGATGGAGATGTGTCCTTAATGCCAAACGTTGGACCTTACGATAAGTATTCAATTGCTTGGGGGTACAGACCTATTTTGGACAAAACACCAGAAGAGGAAAAAGAAGTTCTTAACCAATGGATCTTAGAAAAAGCGGGAGATCCTATCTATAGATTTGGAAAACAACAATCTGGAGGTGTGATCGATCCAAGTTCACAAACTGAAGATCTTGGTGATGATTCTATGAAAGCAAGTACTTATGGTATTGAAAATCTTAAAAGAATTGTTCCAAACTTAATAGAATGGACAGCAGAAGATGGTAAAAACTACGATGACTTAGAAGACCTATACAACCAAGTCTATGGACAGTATAACCGTTATATGGGTCATGTAGCCTCTAATATTGGTGGTGTTTACGAAATTTATAAAACTTACGATCAAGAGGGCGATGTTTACACACACGCGCCAAGAGATAAGCAAGTAAGAGCTATGGAATTTCTTCAGGCAGAATTGTTTGAAACTCCAGAATGGTTGATCGATACAGACATTTTCAACAAAATACAATTTGACGGCTATCTTGAAAAAATAAAAAGCTATCAGGAAAGAGCTTTAAATAATGTTCTAGACTTTGGCCGTTTCGCAAGAATGATGGAAAACGAAGAGCTAAACGATGATGCGTACAACATCGTTGAAATGATGGAAGATTTAAGAGTTGGTCTCTTCAGTGAATTGAGACGTGGTGAAGACATCAGTAGAATTCGTAGAAACCTTCAAAGAGCATATATTGGAAGAATGCATGAGCTTATGACAGAGGAGCAATCTAGCATTCCTGCTCGATTTAGAAGTTACATCAGCCGAAGTAATATCGATGTGGAGACTAGTGATATTAGACCTCTTGTAAGAGCAGAGTTAACTACTTTACAAAGTGACATGAGAAGAGCAATCAATAGAACTAGAGATACAATGACGAGATATCATCTGCAAGATGCAGTAGAGCGAATTGAGAAAATTCTCAATCCAGATGCTTAATTAACCTTTAATTCGAATTTTAAAAGCCACTTTTATAAAGTGGCTTTTTTTGTTTCGTATCTTTATTTCTAAAAAAACAAATCCTCATGAAATACTTATTTTTTGCCTTTTTGGTAACTGGTATAATCGCTGGTCAAGATTCTTCTGAGCCCAAAGCCAAAAAGACTAAAACCGAAATTGTAGCAGAGGCAAATTCAGAAGAAATCGTCAACCAAGAGTTTTGGAACAGGCTTGCTAAATTGAAAGGAAAAGCTTTTCAAGGCAAAGTTTTGGAAGCTCCAGAGGGAGATGATTTTAGAGGGAAAAACTTAGTTATGCATGTGTTGGATGTGAAGGAAAATAAAATCTATATTCCTTTCAATGTTGGAGAAAATCGGTCAAGAACCTGGATTTTATCCAAAACTAAAAATGGAATAGAGCTTAAACATGATCACCGTAAAGAAGATGGAAGCGAAGATGAAGTCACTATGTATGGTGGAGTAACACCAAATAGTGGCTCTGATGATTTAGCTATGTTTCCGGCAGACCAAGACACCGTAGATTCATTGCCCGGAACAGCCACTAACTTATGGTGGATTAGCGTGGACGATGAACAATTTACTTATAACTTAAGGCGGATTGGTTCGCCAATTAAATTTTCTATAGGTTTTGATTTGGAGTCACCAATTGATGTTCCGAAGCGGTCTTGGGGATGGGAGAATTATGAAATTGAAAAATAAAGTATAGCTAAGTTTTAAAGGATTAATTCTTTTTTATCATCCTTAGCCTCAGTTCGCTGCTCAGCAGTGTGGATAAAGTCTTTTGCCTTTTTGACTAGATAGTTTTGGAAATAATGCTTTTGTTTATTTTGAGTATGAGTCATCACAATGATTACAAGATCATCTTTTGGATGGTATTCTAATCCATTTCTAAATCCATCCCACAATCCATTGTGGAAAATAACCTCTTCACCACTCTTATGTTCAAGCCTAAAGCCCATCCCGTAGCGTTTGTTTTTGCCATTTTTGTTTCTACCAAACATCAAGTCAACACTATTTTCATTTACTATTTTGCCATTTTTCAAATCGCGAAACCATACAAATAAATCTTTCGCAGAGGCATAAATTCCTTTGTCTCCCATGGCATTATTATGAAAACCTTCAGGAAGCTCAATAAAAGAGTGTCTATAGGATTGGTAGCCGTCCAAAATAGCGTTCTCATTTCTGTCGTGTTTGTCGACAAAGGTCTCATCCAAGCAAAGCGGTAATAAAAATTCGTCTTCAATAAATTCTCCAAGACTCAGTTGAGTTATTTGCTCAACGATAGCTCCTAAAACGACGTAACCTGTATTGCTGTAACTAAAATACCGACCCGCAGGAAAATTAAGTCTTGGGGCGTTGGTGTTAATCAAATCTACAACCTCTAGATTGTTGGGGGCAATATCTTTATCCCAGTACTGTTCCGTTAGGTACATATAGTTCCAAAGTCCAGACCTATGCTTTAATAAATCTCGAATGGTTACTTTTTCAAATTTAAAGCCTGGTAAATAGATAGACACAGATTTATCGATGTCCAAACGCTTTTCTTCGTATAATTTTAGAACAGCCGCTGCCGTATACTGTTTACTCACCGAAGCCAATTGGTAAGACATATTGGGTTCCATTGGAGTTTTGGTGATAGGATTCTTGTAGCCAAAATCTTCTTCGTATATAATTTGATCTTTATAGGCAACAATCACGGATCCACTTATGGTGTTGAGTTTAGCTCTCCTCTGAATTTGATCTTCAAAAACTTGGAGTTCTGGAGAAAATAGTGAACTATAATTTACTATCGGTTCTTTAGGAATGGGATCAGTCACTTTTGAGATATCTGAAGGGACGGTTTCAAAATTACTAAAGGCAAAGTTTTGAAACATGGTATAAGAAATCATGCCTAGGATGGATCCTACTACAAATAGTTTTGTAACAAGTTTAGAGTTGAACTTCATTGTAAATTGAATAACTTCATTTATAGTACAAAATATTACAAATTATTGCCATAAATTGTTTGGAATACAATTTTAACTAAATAAAATGTAACTTTAGACTGAAACCCATTATTATATAGGGATTTTATAATTTTGTCTATATCTAACTACTAAAGATAAAAAAATTCAACTTGGTTTACGTCTACAAACTATTTTTATGCTTACTCCGCTGTTACAGTTTCGGTATTCCAAACCTTAGCAAGGGCTTTTAAAGATTCAAAGAGCATTTCAAAAGAAGAAATCACATAATAATCTTCCTGCATAATATCTGTTCTGAATTCCTTTTCAATAATGGCTTGAACAGAATACTCTATAAAATTAGCTTTTTGCTCATGGATTTGAGTGGTCTCTCCAGAGGAAGATAAAATACCAGCACCATAGGATTGGATACTTCCCTGCTCTTTTATAACCCCAAATTCTATTGTAAACCAGTAGAGGCGTTGCAATTGTATGAGTTTTTCAGTATCTCCTAGAAATTGACAACCCAATTTCCCAAACTCGTACACAAATTCAGAAAAAACAGGGTTACTCAATAAAGGTACATGACCAAAAATATCGTGAAACATGTCTGGCTCTTCCAGGTAGTCCATGCTGTCTTTGGACCGCAACCAGGTAGAGGAGCAAAACTTTCGTTCGGCAAGTAACTTAAAAAACTCTTCTACAGGAATCAATCCAGGTACTACTTGCAATTCCCATTGAGTTTCGGTTTTAAACCATGAATTGATCTTTTCAAGATCAGGGATTTCGTAGGCATTCAAAACAGGAGACATATGCTCTAAAGCATCGATATAAGATTTGGAAGCTTTGCCTCGGATATTATCTTTTTGCCTATTAAATAGGGTATTCCAAACCCATAAATCATCTTTGGTGTACTTAGACATGTCCTGCATAGAGATTTGTTTTAAAATTAAAATCCCGATTCAATTGAATTGGGATTTAATTATAATGTAAATATATTATACCACTAACCTATTCTAGAATTTAGAAGTGGATAATAGTAAAAATTTATGTTTTTATTATTCATGGACTTAAAATTAAATATACAATCGATATTGGCAAATTAACAAGCGTTAAACTGCAGATATAGAGTAATTTTAATTTTTAGACCCTATTTACGATCAATTCATATCATTGTTTTAGTTTTATGAAAAATCAAATCACAATGTCAAAACCATACCGTTGGGGGATTTTAGGCTTAGGAGGTATCGCCCACAAAGTTGCCTCAGATTTAAAACAGATAGAAGGTGCTATTCTTTATGCTGTAGCCTCAAGATCACTTGAAAAAGCTAAGGCTTTTGCTGCGGACTTTAAAGCTGAAAAAGCTTATGGTTCTTATATAGATTTGGCTAAAGATCCAGAGGTTGATATTATATATGTTGCTACACCACATGTTTTCCATTTTGAACATGCCTTACTAGGACTCGAACACCATAAAGCCGTTTTGTGTGAAAAACCAATAGCGATGAATGCAGCTCAATTGAGTCGCCTGATTTCTGAAGCAAAGCGCAAAAATATGTTCCTGATGGAAGGCCTCTGGACCAATTTTATGCCTCATCTTCATAAAGTCTATGACCTTACTCAAAAGGAAATTTATGGGAAATGCCTAAAAATTGAAGCAGATTTCTCTTTTAAAGCTGAATTTAATCCCGAAGCTCGCCTGTTTAATAAAAACCTAGGTGGCGGAGCCCTCCTGGATATTGGGATTTACCCTGTGTATTTGGCTTTAAAGCTTTTAGGGTTGCCGCAGGATATCAAGGCAACCGCTCAATTTTCTAAAACAGGCGTAGATGTTTCCAATGCGATACAGTTTCAGTATCCCGGTGGAGCAGAGGCACATCTGTCTTCTAGTTTTGCTAAAACAACACCTTCTAAGGCTAAAGTTTATTTTGAAAAGGCTACAGTAGAATTGGGATCTAGATTTCATCAAACCGATCAACTTACCATTACTACTGAAGCCGGTGAAGAGCATCTAGACTTTCATTACTTACCAAATGGCTACCAATTTGAGATCAAACATGTTCATGACTGTCTAGACCAAGGTCTTACCCAAAGTCCTGAAATGTCTCTTAAGGCTTCTCTAGAGTTGCTTCAAACATTAGATACTATTAGGAAGCAAATAGGCCTAAGGTATAAGGAAGATTTGGACCAGTAGAGTTGAAGCCTTTTAAGCCTCACTTACTTAAGATTGGCTAAAGTTAATATCATGTAAGCTTTCACTTGGGTATTATTGGTTGATTTGGGAATGGCATAAAAGACTTCCAAGTAAGCCTTTTATGCCATTCCCAAATCTTTATTTGAATTATAGACGTGAATAGTTAGATAAGGCATATTGAGATAATTACTAAAAAAGTAGTATCTTTTATATGAGGCTGGTTTCCAGTATTTAAAAAGATATAATTACAACTTAGCATAGAATGGCATATATCAATTACTACAAGATACTTGGAATTGAAAAAAGCGCGACGGAAAGCGATATCAAAAAAGCGTATCGCAAAATGGCTCGCAAATATCATCCAGATCTGAATCCCAACGACAAGGAGGCTGAAACAAAGTTTAAGCAAATCAATGAAGCTAATGAAGTCTTGAGTCATCCAGAAAACCGGAAGAAATACGACGAGTATGGCAAGGATTGGAAGCACGCAGCAGACTTCGAGAAAGCCAAGCAGCAACAGCAGACTCAAAATCCATTCCAGCAACAGTCTGGCGGTAATTATTCAGAAAGCGATTATTCTGACTTTTTCGAGTCTATGTTTGGAGGGAGAGGAGCTAGCAGTAGAGGAGGATCTGGGGTTGGTTTCCGAGGTCAGGATTACAATGCAGAGCTACAGCTTGACTTAAAAGAGGTCTACACTACCACTAAGCGAACGCTCACTATAAATGCAAAAAACATTCGTCTAACCATTCCTGCAGGTGTCAAAAATGGGCAGCAAATTAAAATAAAAGGACAAGGTGGGGAAGGTACAAATGGTGGCCCTAAAGGAGATTTATTCATCAAGTTTTCTATAGCTAACTCCACAGAATTTAAAAGAAATCGCAATGACCTCTACAAAACCGTAGACCTTAATTTGTACACCGCTATGCTTGGTGGTGAGCTTACAGTAGAGACTTTAGATAGTAAAGTGAAACTGAAAGTGAAGCCAGAAACTCAAAATGGCACCAAAGTAAAACTCAAAGGAAAAGGATTTCCAGTCTATAAAAAAGAAGGAGAGTTTGGAGATTTATATATCACTTATGATCTGAAACTGCCTACTCAACTTACGACTAAGGAAAAGGAATTGTTTAACAACCTCCAAAACTTACGCTCATGATAAATCTAGAGAGTCTTATTCCCCTTCAACAGTTATGTGTCCACTACAATATCGAAATGTCGTTCTTGATCAATTTGAATGATTTCGATTTAATTGAAATTAGAACTATAGAGCACTCTCAATATGTGCATAAGGATTATGTAGTTCATATTGAAAAAATGATTAGAATGCATCATGAGCTCGATATCAATATAGAAGGGATTGATACTATTTTTAATTTGTTGAAAAAGATAGAAACTTTGCAAGAAGAGCTTATAATCACCAAAAATAAGCTAAATTTATATGAAGAATGAGTGTTTTTGAAAGTTAGACTATTTTTAAATTGGCTAAAAAGAAACGATTTATGGCGACATTATAGGTTTAAATTGGTACAAAGCAATGGATCACGTTTGCAGTCATAACACCAGATTATTTTCCCAAGGTTATAGCTTATCCAGTAGAAACAGGATATTACAAAACCCCAGAAGCAGAAGCTTATTTTAATCTTAAAATGATGTGACTCAAAGCACGATTTGGACACTTATAATGGGGTAGTGACTTCTTTAGTTGTTGCCTGATTTTTAAAGACGAAATCCAAAAAGACAGACGGATAGGAAATTCATATCTCTAAGCCTAATAATGTTGGGTTGATATTGAATTATATGTTCCTCAATACCATTTGTAAACTTTCCTCATTTTACCCATTTTTTATTTGAGTTTTAAATTGCCAAAGAAGCTTGAATTGCTAAATTTGCAAGAAATAAGCAAAAAATTATAGAGCCACACCAGGCATTATAGTTTTTTGCAAATCACAAGCATTATGTTGGAAGTTAAACACATTCGAGCGCATCAAAAGGAGTACGTTCAAGCTCTTAAGAAAAGGAATTTTGAAGCGGACTCTGTTTTTGAAGCTATTTTAAAATTAGATGAGAAAAAACGTTCTACTCAAAAAGAATTAGATGAAATTCTCTCTGAATCCAACTCGCTTTCCAAAGAAATTGGCATGCTCTTTAAGTCAGGTGAGACCGAGAAAGCTAATGCTGCAAAGGAGAAAACAGCTGGGCTTAAAGAAGATTCTAAGCGTCTTGGTGAAGAGATGGGGCAAGTCGCAAAAGAGCTTCAGGCTTTTTTATATCAAGTCCCTAATATTCCACATCCCTCTGTCCCTGCTGGAAAAAGTGAAGAGGACAATGAAGAGATTTTTTCTGAAGGAGAAATTCCCATCTTATCCAAATTAGCCTTACCTCACTGGGAACTTGCCAAGAAATACGATATCATTGATTTCGAATTGGGCAATAAAATCACAGGGGCGGGATTTCCTGTTTATAAAGGTAAAGGCGCGCGTTTACAAAGAGCTTTAATTTCTTATTTCTTGGACAAAAATACCGAAGCTGGCTATAATGAAGTCCAAGTTCCGCTACTTGTCAATGAAGCTTCTGGCTATGGAACGGGTCAACTTCCAGACAAAGAAGGACAGATGTATCACGTTGGAAATGATGACTTGTACTTGATTCCCACATCTGAAGTTCCTATTACCAACATTTACCGTGATGATTTGCTCAATTTCCAGGACTTACCTATTCAATTAACGGCTTACACTCCTTGTTTTAGAAGGGAAGCAGGAAGTTATGGGGCTCACGTTCGTGGTCTTAATCGCTTACACCAGTTCGATAAAGTAGAATTGGTAAACATAGTGAAGCCTAATGAATCTTACCAAGTTTTGGACGCTATGGTAGAGCACGTCAAATCTATCTTAAGGGATTTAAAATTGCCCTATCGCATCTTGAGATTGTGTGGGGGTGATTTAGGATTTACCTCTGCATTAACTTTCGATTTTGAATTGTTTTCAACGGCACAAGACCGTTGGCTGGAAATCTCCTCGGTATCCAATTTTGAAACTTTTCAGGCGAACCGTTTAAAGATTCGGTATAAAGATGCCGATAATAAGAAAGCTTTGGTCCATACGCTTAACGGGAGTTCTTTGGCCTTGCCAAGAGTTTTAGCGGGAATCCTAGAGAATTATCAAACCGATGAGGGTATAGTTATCCCCGAGGCCTTACAGCCTTATACAGGCTTTGATAAGATTTCATAGGCTAAAATCACAGTTGCTAGTCACCTCAGATTAAAGAAATCTTTCTAAGATGTAATGACACCCATAAATATTTCGGTAAATTTGGGAATGTTTTCGATAACTCTCTATTTTTCAATGATGAAATGCTTTTTAAGTCTTCTGATGTGCTTTGTCTTTACCGTGGGCTTTGGACAAAGTGAAGATTTGGCGAGAAACTATTTAGACCAAGGCGACTATGAAAAGGCAGCCTCTATCTTTGGTAATCTGCATAAAAAGAATCCAGGACAACAAAACTGGTTACTTGGTTATGTAGAGACTTTACAAGCCATGGGCAAAATCGAAGACGCTGAAAGTGTCTTAAAAACCTATCTCACCGAAGTTGGAGAATATCCCAATATTCAAATCGAGTTAGGGTATTTGTACCAAAAACAAAGCGATACGCTAAAAGCCCAAGAGTACTACAAAAAGGCTATAGCACAAGTGAAGGCTAGACCAGGATTTTCATATTCTGTAGGCAATGTTTTTCAAAAATATGGGTTGTTGGATCTTGCGGTCCAAACTTACGAAACGGCCCAACAGATAGAGCCTAGAAGCAATAACACCATTCAGTTAGCTCGTATTTATGGAGAGCAAAGTAAATACCTAGAGATGTTTGAAAATTACATGGATCTCATCGCTGAAAACACAAGCTATTTCCAGATTTTAAATAGAAACTTTACTCAATATATCACCGAAGATGGAAATAACGCTGCCAATATGGCCCTAAGAAGAGTCTTGTTACAACGCAGTCAAAAAAATCCTGAGCTTATCTTCAATCAAATGCTGAGCTGGCTCTTTGTTCAGCAGGAGGATTACGCAAAGGCTTTTGCGCAAGAAAAAGCCATTTATCAACGTCAAGATCTTAAGTCTTTAAATCGTATTATCGACTTAGCCTTAATTTCTAAAGACAAGAAAGAGCTAACTGCGGCAGAAGAAATGCTTCATTTTGCAGTCGAAAAGGCTTCAAGTCAACGGGAATTACTTTCAGCAGAACGGGAACTTTTGCTAGTGAAGCAACTTATGGCTTCAACAGATGAGTATGAGGCTATTGAAGAGGCTTACGCTAGGTTTATTGAAAAGATTGGCAGAAACAGAGATAGCTTTTTAATTCAAAAAGATTTTGTTGAATTCTTTGCTTACCAAAAGCGAGATGCTGTAAAAGCTTTAGCGCAAATTAAACTTATAGCGAGTCAAGATTTATATCAGCAACAAACTGCAGAACTGAAATTGCTACAGGCCGATTTGATGGTGCAAGATTCAAAATTCAACCAAGCTTTACTCTTGTATACCCAAGTAGAAAAGCTTATTCCAAATACCGATATCGCTAGAGAAGCTAGATTTAAAGTGGCCAAAACCAGTTATTATAGAGGAGATTTCGATTGGGCATTAACACAACTTAAGGTTTTAAAATCATCGGCCTCTCAATTGACAGCAAACGATGCTATGGAGTTGGCCTTGCTGATCAAAGACAATAGCCAAGAAGACACGTTGCGAACAGACTTGAAGCTTGTTGCAAAGGCAGATTTGTTGCTTTTTCAAAACCAACCTACTCAGGCTTTAACTATTTTGGAAGGAGTTCTTGAAGACTATCAATCGTCTTCCATTGTGGATGAGGTCTTATACAGAATTTCAAAAATACATCTGGTTAACCAAGACGTGGAAAAAGCACTTCCTTATCTACAGCGTATTGTAGACGAGCATAGCGATGAGATCTTGGCAGACAATGCCAATTTTCTTCTTGGAACGCTATATATGGATGAGCTGAAAGCTCCAGACCAAGCAAAACCTTATTTTGAAACCCTAATTTTTAATCATCCCGATAGCCTATATTTTGTAGATGCCAGAAAACGCTTCAGAACGCTAAGAGGAGATCAAATTCAATAAAAATGTTTATTTACAACGTAACGACCAATATAGAAGAAGATGTCCATGACCAATGGGTGAAGTGGATGAAAGAAGAGCATATCCCTGCCATGATAAAAACGGGAAAGTTTATAAGTGCTACCATGAGTAGAGTGGATGTGATAGAATCTATGGGAGGTATCACCTATTCTGTGCAGTATAAAGTTCAGAATAAAACTATTTTGGAGCGTTATTTTGAAGAAGATGCAGATAAACTTAGAGCGCAAACCAAACTTTTTGATGGTAAGTCTGTAAGCTTTAGAACGGAAATGGAAATTGTACACGAAGAATTATGAGTGAAAAAGAAAGAACCTCAATAGACGACAAAGTGTTTAAAACAAACTTTGAACAAGGCGTTAGGGAAGTGAGGGCCAAAAAGCACTTGGGGCAGCATTTTCTTATTGATGAAGATATTTCCAAGCGTATTGCGGAGACTTTGCAAAAAGACAATTACAGCAGTGTCCTAGAAATTGGACCTGGTATGGGCGTATTAACCAAATATTTACTGGGAAAATACAGTCAGTTTGTAGCTATGGATCTCGATAGGGAGTCGATCGCCTTTTTGAATTCTTCATTTAAAAAGGAACACCACATCGAGGGGGATTCGAAAGCACTTACGGTGATAGAAGCCGATTTTTTAAAAGTGGATCTTTCAGATTATTTCAGAGATACGCAATTTGCGATTATCGGTAATTTTCCTTACAACATTTCTACGCAGATCGTTTTTAAGACTTTGGAATATAAAGAGCAAATTCCAGAATTTTCGGGGATGTTTCAAAAGGAAGTCGCCCAGCGAATCTGTGCTTCAGAAGGGAGTAAAACCTATGGGATTTTATCGGTTTTGGTTCAGGCCTTCTATAAAGCTGAGTATTTGTTTACAGTCCCACCAGAGGCATTTGATCCTCCCCCAAAGATTCATAGTGGGGTGTTGAGGTTACAGCGCAAGGAAAATTATGAGCTGCCTTGTGAGGAGAAGAAACTACGGGATGTGGTAAAAACAGCGTTTCAACAGAGAAGGAAAACCTTGCGTAACAGCTTAAAAAAATTCAATCTTTCACCAGAATTGAGAGAAGATCCTATCTTTACAAAACGTCCAGAGCAGTTAAGCGTTGAGCAATTTATCGATCTGACTTTAAAAATAAGCCAAGATGCCATTTGAACTCACCAAAGAATTTATTGAGAAAATAGAAGTTCTTGTTGAAGAACAAAAAGACCAAGAGCTTCAATCGCATTTGGAAGAATTTCACCATGCCGATATTGCCGAGATTCTCGATGAATTGACCATGGATGAGGCCACCTATATCATAAAATTACTAGGTAGTGATCAAACGTCTGAAGTCTTGATGGAGATGGATGAGGATGACCGAGAAAAGATCTTAAGAAACCTCAATGCCAAGGAAATTGCCAACGAGATTGAGGAAATGGATACCGATGATGCAGCAGACATTATATCGGAACTTTCCGAGGATATCAAGACTCAAGTTATTTCCAACATCAAGGATAAGAAGCACGCAGAAAACATTGTAGAGCTGCTTAAATATGATGAAAATTCTGCTGGTGGACTTATGGCTAAAGAGCTTATCCGGGTGAATGAAAATTGGAGCGTTACCGGCTGCATGACCGAAATGCGAAACCAGGCCGAAAATGTGACCCGCGTCCATTCGATCTATGTAGTGGACAACAAAGGAAGACTAAAAGGCAGGTTGTCTTTAAAAGATTTGATTACCGCTTCTGGTGAAGCAGAAATTGGAGATGTCTATATCCGTAATGTGGATTATGTAGATGTTCACACCTCTGGGGAAGAAGTGGCAAGACTAATGCAAAAATACGATTTGGAAGCCATTCCCGTAGTGGATGAGTTTGGAAGATTGGTCGGCAGAATTACCGTAGATGATATTCTAGATTTCATTAAAGAAGAAGCTGATAAAGATTACCAAATGGCAGCAGGTATTTCTGAAGACGTAGAGGCAGATAGTAGCGTTTGGGAACTTACCCGCGCCAGATTGCCTTGGCTTATTTTGGGACTTTTTGGAGGCTTGGGAGCTGTTTATGTGATGCAAGGCTTCGATTCTGCTTTGGAGAAATATGAAATCCTGTTCTTCTTCACACCACTTATTGCGGCTATGGCTGGAAATGTTGGTGTACAATCCTCGGCGATTATTGTACAAGGTCTTGCCAATGATTCTGTAAAAGACAGCTTGGTGAAGCGGCTGCTTAAAGAAGTGGCGTTAAGTATTATTAATGGTCTTGCTTTGGGGATTTTAGTTTTGGTTTTTGGAGCGGCTACCTCTATGGAGTTTTTAGTAAGCCTTACCATTGCGATATCCATTTTAACAGTGATTATCATGGCGGCCTTAATTGGAACGTTCGTGCCTATTATTTTGAATAAACGCGGCATAGATCCAGCTATTGCTACAGGCCCTTTTATCACGACAAGCAATGATATCATTGGGATTCTAGCTTATTTCTATATCGCCAAATTAATACTGAACTTTTAGTATGACGCCTATTCCATTTCAGCAAGAATTAACGGTCGCTTCTCAACATTTGGATGAGTGGAACCACGTTAATAACTTGGAATATATCAAATGGGTTTTGGATATTTCTGAAGCGCATTGGACCACCAAAACTCCGGCTGAAATTCGAGAAAAACACGCTTGGTTTGTCCTGAATCATCATATACAGTATAAGCGTCAAGCTTTTTTAGGCGAAGAGCTCATCTTAACCACCTGGATAGAAAATTACTCCAAAGTGAAGTCGGAGCGTCGGGTTCATATCACTCGTAAAACCGATGGAAAAACCGTGGTAGAGGCCAAAACCAGTTGGTGTTTTATCGATAGAGTTACCAAAAAACCAAGTCTTATCACTACGGCTATTTTAAAGCCTTATATTGAATTTGATTCTGCTTAGCTTAGTGTTTAAGCGACATTCAGTTTAAAACTTTAGTACTATGAAAATACTACATCTGGACAGTAATCACCCTTTAATGATCAAGGAATTAACCACATTGGGTTTCGACAACACTGAAGATTTTACGAGTACAAAAGCTGAGGTTGAAGCTAAAATCCACTACTATGATGGAGTCATCATCCGGAGTCGTTTCAAAATTGATAAGTTGTTTTTGGATAAAGCCACTCGTCTTAAATTTATAGGTCGGGTAGGCGCTGGTTTAGAAAATATAGACGTTGATTATGCCCAAGAAAAAGGAATACAACTCTATAACGCGCCAGAAGGCAACCGCAATGCCGTTTCTGAACACGCACTCGGCATGCTGCTTTCTTTGTTCAATAAGTTACGCACAGCACACGATGAAGTAGCAAAAGGCCAATGGCGACGAGAGGAAAACAGGGGGCATGAGTTGGAAGGTAAAACGGTAGGCATTATAGGATACGGTAATACAGGAAAAGCTTTTGCAAAGAAATTGAGCGGATTTGAGGTTGAAGTCTTGTGTTACGATATTTTACAAAACCTTGGCGATGCCAATGCCAAGCAAGTTAGCTTGAAGGAATTAAAAGCTAAAGCAGAGGTCATCAGTTTACATACTCCGCAAACGCCCAAAACTTTAGGCATGATCGATGCAAAGTTTATAGAGTCTATGTCAAAACCCTTTTGGTTGATCAATACGGCGAGAGGTAAAAGTGTGGTGACAGAAGATCTAGTTGATGGACTTAAGTCAGGGAAAATTCTTGGAGCAGGTTTAGATGTCTTGGAATATGAAAAAACGTCTTTTGAAGATTTGTTTTCAAAAGAGAAAGATATCCCTAGGGCATTTCGATATCTCATAGATGCTCCAAATGTAGTATTGAGTCCACATATTGCCGGCTGGACTTTTGAAAGCCACATTAAACTCGCTCAAACTATAGTTGATAAAATCCACGCGGATTTTAAAGTAGATTGAGTATCTTTAGTAAAAAGTTGACTTATTCAACTATAAAAAGGATAAGCGATGTCTCTAAATAGAAATCTTCACATAGGCTTGATACTTGTCGTCATAGTGGCATCTATTGCTTACGGAATGGCATTAGACTGGGAATCCATTTTTGAGGGTAGCATCATACTAAAAGATTTACAAGGCTTTTTAACCTCTGTTTTCGTCCTATTGGTTCTGATTCTTGGGTATTTTTACTAACCCCCAAAAGCCTGATTAAAATATATTAAAATTGAAAACTCCCTGCTTTATTCAAAACAGGGAGGGTATTCAATTTTAATAAAGAATAGTCTAAGTCTTCTGCGAGGTCGTAACCATCTCAGAACAATTGATTTCTGTGATGTAGCGCTTTTCACCGTCTTTGGTTTCGTAGGAGCGGGGGGAGAGTTTGCCTCTAAGCGAAACAAATTGTTAGGTAAATGGTTAAAACCATTAGGTAGTGAGTAAATAACACATAGCCCGCGGTTTAAACCGTGGGCTATGTTGTGGCAAGTAATAAAGAATCATTTAAACGATTTTTGAAAATATCCTTTATCAGACCACCAATAATTTTAAGCCTTCTGCGAGGTCGGTACAATCTCAGAACAATTGATTTCTGTGATGTAGCGTTTTTCACCTTCTTTGGTCTCGTAGGAGCGGGGAGCGAGTTTCCCTTTTATTAAAACCTCTTGTCCTTTTTTGACATAAGTTTCGATAAAGCTAGCGGTTTTGCCCCAAGCGACGATATTATGCCAATAGGTGTTGGTGACTTTCTCGCCGCTACTGTCGTGATAATACTCGTTGGTAGCGATGGAGAATTTAACGAGCTTCTTCCCAGAGTCAAGGTTGACGACTTCTGGTTCTTGGCTTGATACCGATTCCATATCAAAATGAGCCAAATAAACTGCCATTTTATCCTTTTTACTTCAACATAAAATGAAGCCGTAGCCAATGCTATGCCTTAATTTTCTGTATCGTTAAAAGAAAAAAATCATCAGTTTCTTTATGGATCATTTTAAAACAGAATTGGTATTGTGGCCCATTAACTGTACTGAATTTTTTAAAGTACTCATAACTATAAAATTAAATGGTTTTTTAAATTGGCTTAGTCTTTCTAAACCACATCGATGGTGTTTCCTATCGACAGGGCAAAGATGAGAGCACGAGTTCCTTTTAATTGACAGATATCCAGTTACTTCCTTTTACTTGCGCTTACAAACGGTTGTAGCCGTTTGTAGATGCTTTATAGACTTTAATAATCTGTTATTATAATGAGTTTTTAGAGGTTATTTTTCAGTGAAAAATTAAGATTTAAGGCTTTAAAACAGAAAAAATGACCCAAAATGTATAAATACATAAACTTTAACATATTTACATCCCAACAATAACAAGGCTTCCGAGAGATATAATTGAAAATTACGGTTTAAGCGTAACAAGTGTACTGTTAAAACGTAATTTAAAGAGATATCTTAATACTATATTTAATAAATTAAAATAGTACTAATGAAATAAAGAATAGAATTTAAAAAGAGAAAGCTCCTACTAGGTAGAAGCTTCTCCCGTAAAAGCATGAAAACATACACTTCACTACAGATTGCAAATGTATAATTTTTCATGAGATGTGTCACTTCTAACGTAAAGAAGTATAGAAAATCCGGTATGATTATAAACTGCCAAAAAATAATTATTTAAAATTTTATGCAATGAAAAATTTATTTTTTTGCTTTTTTCTAGTCTTTTTTTATTCATGCTCTATGGACGAAGATGACCCTGAAATATTAGATGATAAAAATTTAGAAATAAACGAGTTGTCCCTTATAATTGGAAATGTGTTGAAAGACCCTGAAGTTATGAGTGATGTTTTAAAAACCGTAAATGAAGTTGATCAATACGGTAAATCAGTTTCATTATCACTATTGTTAGGGAGTGATGAGAAAATAACAAATTTTGAAAAAAGGAAATTTAAAACCAGTGACTTTAATTATTCTAAATTAAGCCTTTTCAGGGAAAAAATTAATAACTACTTTAATGAGAATCATAAAGATTTTCCAGTTCTATCAAATAAAACGTCAGCTACGTCATTAGAGAAATCTAATTCTAGTATTGAAGATTACATACTAGAAAACGATTAAGAATTGTTTTTTCCTTACATGGAAAATTTTGGTAACGCTCACGAAAGTAGTTTTACTATAACTTTTGAAGACGGTAATGCTGATTCAGTTCACGAAGGGTATCTATTTAATTCAACGGAAGGGTATCCTATAAATGGTATTGATGAGGATTATTTATATGAAAATCCAACTATTGCAATTATTCCAATCGATGACGATTACTTAGGTGAACTTTTAATGATAACTGATTGTGGAGGATCTATGAAGTATTTAGATCCAAATCAAAGTCTAGATGAGTTGATGGCATTTTACAATGATCTTTATTCTAAAAGTAGTTGTCCTATTGTTATAGGTCCAATTAATGGCGGTGGAGGTAATAACAATCCTGCGCCCCAAAGAGTAAGAATTACTGAAAACATCAATCCTTATACCTTTTTTGGTGAAAATGATGTACTTACGAATTTTCTTCCGAAAGCCAGAATCACCACGACTAGTTGGAAAAGAACATTGTCAAAAGCTCATAGAACAAAAATTGCTAGAGCAGGAACTACTATTGGAGTCAATATAAACGGAGAATTATCTGCTGCAACAGGTGTTTTTTACTTTGATTTTGATATAAGCGCTTCTGATTTAAGGAATCATAGGTGGAAAACTTTGAACATTATGTTTGATCCAAATTGGCACAGAGCCAAGGGGAGTCAACAACTGATTGTTTGGACGAAACGAAGAAATTCTAGCGTTTCTAATGTTACTGTTAAAAATGAGGTTAAAATTGATAGTCAAGGAAACTACACGCCAAATTCATCTATTTCAATTAATATAAATGCTAGCAGTGGAAGTAAAGCGATATTTAGGGGTAATTCTGAACTCGATAGAGACCAAGTTTTAACTACTATCGTAAATGGCTCTGAATCTGATAATGCTACGATTAACTATAATAATTTGAACTTATCGATAAGAAGAGTAGCTCAAAAATTTGAATATTTTTTCGACTTTTATTATACAAGTTTATAAACTATATATATGGCCTCTATTAAATGGAGGCCAATTTTTAATTATGAAAAAAACCTTAATCACAACCTTGCTTTTAAGTTCAATTTGTTTCGCTCAGACTGAGAAAATTAATTTTCAAGCTGGTTTTGCACACTTTGATGACACAGATGGATATGAAATAGCAACTTCTTACACAAGACAGATAAACCGATATCTGGATATTGAGGGTGGTGTTTCTTTCGCAAGTTCAAGCGACTTTCCAAATAATTATAGTTTTTCAGAATCTTTAAATCAGTCTTATTTTTATTCAAAAAGTTCAATATTCAGTCTAAATTCGCTTTTACATTTAACATTTATCAAAACATCCACACACAATTTTTCATTTTTTGGGGGCTTAGGGTACATGTTTATTAATTCGGTTGACAACTTTAGTACACCCGTAGATCAAACCAATTTTTTCTTTGAATCTAATGTTGAATCATTTAGATCATTGTCAAATTTAATAGGTATTCGATATACGTTTTATATAAATGATTTTGGGTTTGGTTTTGATGCAAGGCTCAATAAACCTTTAAGTAATATTGATGACTATTTCGGACAAGACAATTACAGATCCATTAATTTATTAATCTCAAAACGTTTGAAATGAATAAGCCTCTCATTTTTTTATTTTGCCTTTTGTCTTTAAATGTTTTTTCCCAGATAGAAGAAACCAAAAAATTCAGAATGTCAACGGAATATGGTTATTTTAATAGTAGTTTCTTTCTAGCTTCAAATAATGGTAGTTACCTATCTGGAAGTTTTGGATATAAAATAAATGAAGAGTTTTGGTTAAATCTTGAGCTTATAAAAATAACTAGTACAGGAAACCTTGAACCTTCACCTTTATTTATCAATACACCATCATCTTATAACAGCACAATTATAAATCCAAACTTTAGTAAATACTGGGGTATAAATGAAAAAATTACTTTATCAGGTTCATTAGGAGGTGCATTAATTTTCGAAACAGCCAATAAAGCTTCAATTATTTCTTCTAACGGCCAATTACAAGGAATTGAATTCGAGAATCAAGGAGAACCATTCAATTTTGGCTTATTTTTTTCTTTTTCTGTTATGTACTCTCTGTCAGATTCAATTTATGCTGGTTTAAATTTCAAATCATATCTACCGATGTACCTAGAATTAGAATCTTTCTTAATTGGGCCATCTATAGAAATCCGCTTTTAAGGCTTTGTATTCGTTTCAAATTTGTCTAACATGATTTTTAGAACAATAAACTCCCTGCTTTATTCAAAGCAGGGAGTTTATCAATTTTAATAAAGATAGCTTTAAGCCTTCTGTGAGGTCGTAATAATCCTAGAACAATTGATTTCTGTGATGTAGCGTTTTTCACCGTCTTTGGTTTCGTAAGAGCGGGGAGAGAGTTTGCCTCTAAGTGAAACAAATTCTTAGGTAAATGGTTAAAACCATTAGGTAGTGAGTAAATAACACATAGCCCACGGTTTAAACCGTGGGCTATGGTGTGATAAAGGAATAAAAAATAGTCTAAGCGATTTTAAAAAATATTCTTTATCAGACCACCAATAATTTTAAACCTTCTGCGAGGTCGTCACAATCTCAGAACAATTGATTTCTGTGATGTAGCGTTTTTCACCTTCTTTGGTTTCGTAGGATCGGGGAGCGAGTTTCCCTTTTATTAAAACTTCTTGTCCTTTCTTGACATAAGTTTCGATAAAGCTAGCGGTTTTGCCCCATGCGATGATATTATGCCAGTAGGTGTTGGAGACTTTCTCGCCGCTAGTGTCGTGATAATACTCGTTGGTAGCGATAGAGAATTTAACGAGTTTCTTCCCAGAGTCAAGGTTGACGACTTCTGGATCTTGGCCTAAGTGGCCCATTAACTGTACTGAATTTTTTAAAGTACTCATAACTATAAAATTAAATGGTTTTTAAATTGGCTTAGTCTTTCTAAACCATATCGACGGTGTTTCCTATCGACAGGGCAAAGATGAGAGCACGAGTTGCTTTTAATTGACAGTTATCCAGTTACTTCCTTTTACTTGCGTTTACAAACGGTTGTAGTCGTTTGTAAACGCTTTAAGACTTCGAAAATCTTTTAGTATGTTGAGTTTTTAGACCTTATTTTTCAGTGAAAAATTAAGATTTAAGGCTTTAAAATAGAAAAAATAACCCAAAATGTATAAATACATAAACTTTAACATATTTACATCCCAACAATAACAAGGCCTCCGAGAGATATAATTGAAAATTACGGTTTAACCGTAACAAGTGTACGGTCAAACCGTAATCCAAATGTTTTTAGGTCACTTACATTTGTAAAAGCAAAAACACAAACACAAACAAAAAAATTAATTTTAAAAATTAGAGTTATGAAAAAGATTATCGGAATTTTCACAATGGTATGCTTATTTTTCTTTGCAGGATGCTCACCAGAAGCGTTTAGTGACGACCAATACGAAGGAGAAACTCCAGAAGAAATCTTTGGAAATGGAGGAGAAAATAGAGCTTACAAAGCTACAAATACTCACGAAGACGGTGATCTTTAAGAGATAAATACTTATTTTAGGCAATATATCAGCAAAGGCATAATGAAATATTGGAAGTATTGTCTTGTCGGAATCATTTTTATCAGTTTTAGTTGTCAAAACCAAAAACTATCAAATTTAGAGGTTGATCCTAAATTAAGGGATTCTATTTTGATCAACCTAAAGAAATTTGACAATTCTATTGATAAAGAAATAAGTATAAAGAAAACGTTTCAGTTTGTGAAACAAATTGAAAATGATAGTCTTCAGATTAAGTATTTATCGGCTTTAGACTATAGAGCTTTAAACTCTAGATTAGATTTATTTATAGATATTAACGAGTTAGGCCGCCAAAAAGCATCCCAATTTAAGGATACTATTTCATTAGCAAAATTCTACTGGAATCTTGGCGATAGTTATTTAAATGAAAATAAAACCGATTTTGCTTATTATGCATTTAATGAAGCTCAATCTCTTTACAATCAAAAAAATGATTTAGAGAATTACGCTCAAATGCTGTATAATCTTGCGTTAATTCAAGCTTTAGCCAAAGATTTTACAGGTACTGAGGTCAACTTAATCAAGGTTGCTGAAATTTCTCAAGAAATTCAAAATTACGAGTTACTCTACAAATCTTATAATGTTTTAGGAGTCACCAATTATAATCTTAGAAATTTTGATATCGCTTTGAAATATCTCAATAATGCCTTACAAGCTCTAGGCAAAGTAGAAGACCCAGACTTATATAGAGCAGCGACCTTTAATAATATTGGTAACGTTTACGAAAAGCAAAAAAACTTTGAGCTTGCTATCAAAAACTATCGTAAAACCTTATCTACCAAAAACCTTTACGAAAGAGATCCTTATCTCTACGCAATGGCTTTAGATAATCTAGCCTATAACAGATTGGAAAGCGGGGAAACTCAAAATGTGCTTCCCGATATGCAAAGTGCTTTAGAAATAAGGCAAAATATTAAGCATCTCGCTGGTATTTCTATTAGTAAGATTCATATCGCAGAATACTATCAATTTATAGGAAACACCACAAAAGCGGTACAATTTGCCGAAGAAGCAAATTCCACAGCACAAAGCAATAACAACAATAGAGATATCTTAGCCTCTTGGCAACTCTTGGCAGACTTGCAACCTAATACTAGTTACTCCTTCACTACTTCGTATATAAACCTTAGCGATAGTCTTCAAGTCGAAGAGAGAAAAGTGCGTAATAAATTTGAACGTATCCGTTTTGAAACGGAAGAGGTTAAGCAACGTGCAGAAATGCTCGAAGAAGAGCGTACCATCATTTTCCTTATTTCCTCTCTCATCATTATTTTAGGAAGTTCAGTCTTTATATTTTACGTTCAGCGATCCAAAAACAGAGCTTTAGAACTGGAACGTGATCAAAAAGTGGCGGATGAAAAAATATACGAACTCCTTCTTCTTCAAAGTGCAAGGAAAAACGAAGGCAAGCGAGAAGAACGGGATCGCATCGCTAGAGAATTACACGACAATATCCTCACCGAGCTTTATGCCAACCGGATGAACCTCATGTTTTACAAATATAAAACCGGAATGAAAGGGGATGAAAAGTTTGGCCAACTCACCGATAATTTGATGGATGTAGAACGCCAGATCAGGAGCTTATCTCACGAATTATCCAACACCTATTTTGATGACCATAAAGAATTTGGAGATCTTATTCAAGATCTCATTCAAAAGCAACAGTTAGAGAGAAGCCACCAGCTTACAATAGACGATTCTGTGAACTGGTCCTTAATAGCTTCGGTAGTGAAAATGCATACTTACCGCATCCTTCAGGAGGCCATCATGAATATTCAAAAACACGCTGAAGCCAGCTTTGTATTTATCAAATTCAGCTTAAATGAGTCTGCAAAGGAAATTGAACTCATCATTAAAGATGATGGTAAAGGCTTCAATAATCAAAAAAAAACAGGGCATTGGATTAAAGAATATAAAATCTAGAGTCCATGAAGTCCACGGTAAAATAAGTATTGATTCCAAGCTTGGTACTGGAACTAAAATTAGTATTCTTATTCCCCTCAAATAAAACTTATGCCTAAGTATAATGTCCTTCTTGTTGACGATCATCCAATGATAATTGCAGGTTTTGAACAAGCCTTGGAAATCATAAAGGAGCGTGATGATACACTAAAATTCTCTAAAGATTCAGCCTTAAATTGTACTGATGCCGCCAAGAAAATTTTAAACGAAGATAAAAAGTATGATCTTATTTGCCTAGATCTTTCCCTTCCGGGGAGCAAGGACGGGAAGTATAACTCTGGAGAGGACTTGGCCAAACTCGCCAAGAAAAGTCAGCCTCAAGCCAAACTTTTAATCTGTACCATGTTGGAAAACAACTATAAGGTATTAAATGTTCTGCGACGAATAGACCCCAATGGATTTCTTGTCAAGTCGGATACCAACCCTGATATCCTAATTGCTGCTATAGAAAGTCTACTCAAGGGGGAGACTTACCACAGTACTACCGTACAAAAAATGATGAAGAAGACCTTAGAATTCTTTATTTAATTTCTAAAGGTATTCTTACCAAAAACATTCCTGATCACATGGATCTTTTCTTAAGCACTATTGAAAAGCGAAAGAAGCAGATGAAATCTTTCTTTGATATTCCCAATACCAACGATAAAATATTGGTAGAAAAGGCAAAAGAAAAAGGATTCTTGTAATAATACCAAATTAAACCTATAATGTCGCAATAAATCGTTTCTTTTTCGCCTGCTTTTTATCAAAAATAATTACCGTAACTAAGGCTATGCTAATTATTTTTTACTTCAATCAATCAAAAAACCTGTGCTGAGCTACGTCGTAGTATAATTCAATTTATTTATACGACATTATAAATTTAATTTGGTATAAGAATCCTTTTTCAGTTCAACTTGTTTAATTTTTCATTCACTTAATAATTTCGAAATCTCATCTAGTTTTGGCGTCAATACCACTTCGATTCTGCGGTTTTTAGCTTTCCTTTCTTCCGTAGTATTAGAAGCTAGGGGGGCAAACTCTCCCTTACCCGCTGCAGTTAGATTTTGAGGATTGATATTTCCATTTTTCAACAGCAGTTTCAAAACTTCGGTAGCGCGCTTGGTCGATAGGTCCCAGTTATCTGTTAAAGGTCCATTTCCTCCGTAAGGTACATTATCGGTATGGCCTTCTATTAAGACAGCTATATCAGGATTATCCGCGAGGACTTTACCAAGTTCCTTTACAGCTTTTTGTCCTTCGCCCCCAACGGTCCAGCTTCCAGAAGCGAATAGGAGTTTGTTTTCCATGGACACATATACTTTACCATCTCTCAACTCTACGCTTAAGCCTTGTCCTTCAAAATTGGTTAATGCTCGGGATAAATTTTCTTTTAGCGATATCATCTTTTGTTCTTTATCTGCAATGAGAGATTGTAATTCCTCTATCCGGTTGGATCTCGCTTGCAAATCCTTTTGAAGTTGTTCTAGCCGGTTTTGTTCTTTAGCGAGAGCATTTTCTTTCAGCTCCAACTGTTCTAAAAGTTCTCTGTTTTGTTTAGAATTAGCGGCTAGGGTCTGTGAGCTGTTTTGTTCTAAAGCATCGTAAGAATCGTTTAGCTTTTCTAAGGTGTTTTTAGTGGCTTGCAAGTCTTTAGTAAGGTCGTCGCGTTGAGATTTTAAAACCTCAATTCTATCTTTGGAATAGGTGAGTTCATCTTCCAGGGCTGTTTTTTCAGAATTGCAATCGTCCAGCTTTCGGTTAAGCTGAGTATTGACTCTTTGTAAGCTGCCAAATTCATCCTCTAGCTTTAAGAATTTTTTTTGGCTAACGCAGCCTATAAGATTTAAAACTGTAAATCCGATTAAAAGATATTTAATTATTCTCATAGTATAGCTATTTTAATTAAAAACGAGAGTTAAGTTGGTTTATTTTAATTCGAGTAAGACAGGACAGTGGTCGCTATGGATAGCATCGGGTAAAATGACAGACCTAGTTACACGGTCTTCTATTTCTTGAGCAACCAAGAGATAATCTAGCCTCCACCCTTTATTATTTTGCCGGGCGTTCGCTCTATAACTCCACCAAGAATACTGTACAACATCTTCGTTTAATTTTCGGAAGGAATCCACAAAGCCAGACTCCTCTAGGAATTTAGAAAGCCACTCACGCTCTTCTGGTAAAAAACCAGAAACCGTTTTTAATCTTACGGGGTCGTGAATATCTATGGCCTTATGGCAAATATTGTAGTCTCCACAAATGACTAGATGAGGAATTTCTTTTTTTAAATCTTCGATATAAACTTTAAAATCATCCATGTAGGTAAACTTATAGTTCAGCCTAGCATCGTTGGTACCTGAAGGAAGATAGAGACTCATTACAGAGACGTCTTCAAAATCGACCCTTAGGTTCCGTCCTTCTCTATCCATATAGTCTACTCCCGTCCCATATTCGATGTGTTTTGGTTCAGATTTACAAAGGATACCAACGCTGCTGTAGCCCTTTTTTTCTGCGGAATACCAGTAGCAATAGTTGTAGCCAATGTTTTCAAAAATACTGTTATCTATCTGTTCTGGTTGTGCTTTGGTTTCTTGGAAACACACCACATCTGCATCTGCAGCTTTTAACCAATCTATCAATCCTTTTTTGAGAGCGGCTCTTATGCCATTGACGTTGTATGAAATAATTTTCATTTCTTCATTTTTATTCAAAAATACACAAACCTCTACAACTTAGTTTGAGGGTTTTAAAATTTTAATTCCCCATTGAGCGCTTAAGCTTACCGCTGCCGAGTTTATTCTCGAGGTCTGCCTCTAAAATTTAAATCTTTTTTAGAACACATATTTTATGAATTCGCAGAAAAATCTTTGATTTTCTAAAAGTTATTATAAATTTGTGATAATGCAGATCACTGAAAATGAGATGTTTAACCTTTTAATTGTTAATAATTTGAAGATTTTTTTGCGATTGTTTTTACAATATAAATATGTGTTTTATATTTGTATCAGGATGAAGTTTTTTCATAATAGATTGGTTAGTTAAGAAAAGCCTTAAGCACTCGCTTAAGGCTTTTCTGTTTTAAGTCACAAAAAAAAGCTTCCCTTTAGAAAGCCTTTTAATAGAGTTTAAGTCTATCTAGTTGAATTTTATCAAATAAGTGTTCTTTTTTCCTTTATTGATTAAAATATATTTACCGTTGATCAAATCTTTTTCTGTAAGCGTGTAATCCAAGCCTACTTTAGACTTATTCACGGATATAGAATTTTCTTTTAAGGCTCTTCTTGCTTCACCATTTGAGCTTAAAAACTCAGTTTCTGCGGAAAGCGCAGCAATCATATCAAAATTATCATTTAAGATCTCTTTGCTTAATTCTTTAAGAGGAACCCCTTCGAAGACATCCAAAAATGTGGCTTCATCGAGCTTTGCTAAGTCTTCTTCAGTGCTTTTTCCAAATAGGACTTGAGAAGCTTCTTTTGCTTTGTCTAATGCCTTTTTAGAGTGAACTGCAGCTGTGATTTCATCTGCCAGCCTACTTTGCAGTTGCCTTAAATGTGGCTGTTCTTTATGGGTGTTCACCAAATCTAAAATCTCCTTTTGAGAAAGGAAGGTGAAAATCTTTATAAATATTTCTGCATCCTCATCACTGGTATTGATCCAATACTGGTAAAATTTATAAGGCGATGTTTTGTCAGGATCTAACCAAATATTCCCTGTTGCTGTTTTACCAAATTTGGTACCATCAGCTTTGGTAATCAGTGGGCAGGTTAGTGCAAAGCCTTTACCTTGATCGATGCGGCGTATCAATTCTGTACCTGTTGTAATATTACCCCATTGATCGCTTCCTCCCATTTGCAATGTGCACTCTTGGGTTCTATAAAGGTGCAAGAAATCGTAACCTTGAACAAGCTGGTATGTGAATTCTGTAAAGCTCATTCCTTCTTTAGACTCTGAAGACAAGCGTTTTTTTACAGAATCTTTGGACATCATATAGTTTACTGTAATATGCTTACCTACATCTCTAATAAAATCTAAGAAAGAGAAATCTTTCATCCAGTCATAGTTATTCACTAGGATAGCAGAATTATCTTCTTTAGCGTTGAACTCTAAGAATTTAGATAATTGTTCTTTTAAGGCATTTTGGTTATGTCTTAATGTAGCTTCATCTAAAAGATTTCGTTCTTGAGACTTTCCAGAAGGATCTCCTATCATACCGGTAGCTCCGCCTACCAGAGCTACAGGCTTGTGTCCTGCGAGTTGAAAATGCCTCAGCATCATTACGCTTACCAAATGGCCAATATGAAGGGAATCTGCAGTTGGATCTATCCCTACATAAGCCGCTCTTGGTGCTTCATTAAGGTGGTCTTGAGTCCCTGGCATAATATCGTGGATCATCCCTCTCCAAGTTACTTCTTCTATAAAATCGTTTTTCATGATCTGTATTGATTTAGGGCAAAGATATTATAATGAAAAAGGTTTCAACTTTCGAAATTTGTATATTTACCAAATGAATTTACTTTCGGGAGCTACTGGTCTTGTTGGAGCACATCTTCTTGCTCAACTTATTTTGAATAAAGAACAAACTAGGGCTTTATACAGAACCAAAGCGAAACAGGATCAGGCCATTTCTACTATTTTGAAATATGGTATTACTCCACTAGAAGTAGATCAATTTGTCGAGTGGTTTCAAGGGGATATTTTAGATATACCCAGGCTTGAAGAGGCTTTCTTAGATGTAACTCATGTGTATCATTGTGCTGGATTGATAAGCAATAGTCCATCTGAGTATAAAATGATGCGAAAAATAAATATTGAAGGCACTTCTAATATGGTCAATTTGGCCATAGATTTTTCTATTTTGAAGTTTTGTCACGTGAGTTCTATCGCAACTTTAGGAAAAACCCTGGGTGATGAATTTGTCACAGAAGAGACTGTTTTAACGGAAGATTTGAAACAGTCTACATACGAAATAAGCAAATATGGTGCAGAAATGGAAGTATGGAGAGGGTCTCAAGAAGGTCTTGAAGTTGTGATTGTAAATCCTGGAATTATATTGGGAGATGGATTTTACGAGTCGGGGAGTGGACTTCTGCTTTCTAAGATTAAAAATGGGCTTAAGTTTTATCCCCAAAAAGTCACTGGTTTTGTGAGTGTGTATGATGTGAGTAAAGCGATGCATCAACTTATGAAAAGCTCTATAATTAATGAACGTTTTATATTGGTCGCCGAGAATTTAAAATTCAAAAAAGTCATTGATGAATTTTCCAGATTATATCAAGTCTCACCTCCAAAGCTGGCTCTGAAACCATGGATGTTATACTTGGCTTGGTGCTTTGAAATCCTAAGGTCTTCTTTAACTTCTTATAAACGACAATTAACCTTAGATGCTATACCGAATTTATTTGAAGACTCTTTCTATTCTTCAGATAAAATCAAGTCTGAGTTAGATTTTAAATTTGAAGCGTTTGCTGGCTATGCGTCGAAGATTTCACAAAGGTCCTAATCAGTTTTCTCTTCGTATTTTAAGTAATTTTCTCGGAGACAAGGTGTCCAATTTGGCAATAGAATCTTGTTTTAATCTATTTAGTTTCTTCAAACTATCCATTTCCTTTTCGCGATTAAAGTAGAGTTTATCTAATCGTTCAAGACTGTCTTTTACTGCTTCATAAATTTCAAGATTGTCATCAAAGTTGATGTTGTAATACTCAATATTCAATTTGATTTGGGTACTATCCACTTGATATTTATGAGAGAGAAACTCCAGCATATCCAAACTCATATCTTCAGATTTCTTCTCATTAACCCCATAAGCAGCATCTAGGAGAACCATATCATAAATAAGGCCTTTCATTTCAGATTTGTTTAAAAGTTTATCTGGTTTTTCAACCTCATCAATTTTTTGACAACCTAGTAGTGAGAGAATACAAATGAATACTAAATATAGAGTGTATTTCATTTATCTGTTAAATTCTAAGCGTTGACCGAACTTGCCCTCCTTAAATTTGAAATTCTCATAGACCAAGTGGCCATTTACAAAGGTATGGGTTACCCTAGACTTGAAGGTTGACCCTTCAAAAGGAGACCACCCACATTTATAAAATATATTGCTAGAGTTAACTGTCCAAGGTGCTTTTAAGTCTAAAAGGACTAAATCTGCTTTGTAGCCTTCTTTTATAAAACCGCGTTGGTCTACATCAAATAAGATGGCAGGATTGTGGCACATCTTCTCTACAATTTTTTCCAAGCTTAATTTTCCTTGATGGTAAAGCTCTAGCATGGCTGGTAAAGCGTGTTGTACTAGTGGGCCTCCACTTGGTGCTTTGGTATAGGTGTTGTTTTTTTCTTCCTTGGTGTGTGGAGCATGGTCCGATGCAACTACATCTATCAAGTTACTGTTTAGTCCTTTTAAGAGTTTTTCTTTGTCTTTTGCTGTTTTTACAGCTGGATTCCATTTAATGTAGGTTCCTTTTTTTTCATAGTCTGTATCGTCAAACCAGAGGTGATGAATGCAAACTTCGGCAGTAATCTTTTTCTTTTTAAGCGGAAGCTTACTGGAAAATAATTTCAATTCTTTGGCAGTTGATAGGTGAAAGACATGTAATCTAGCGCCTGTTTTTTTGGCCAAAGCAACAGCTTTAGACGAAGATAAATAGCAGGCTTCTTCGCTTCGAATGGCTGGATGATATTTTATAGGGATATCTTCGCCATAGGTTTTTAGATAAGCGTTCAAGTTTCTTTTTATAGTGTCTTCATCTTCACAATGGGTAGCAATGATGAGGGGTGAGTGTTTGAAGATTTGTTCAAGGACCTTTTCGTTATCTACCAGCATATTCTCAGTTGAAGAACCTAAAAACAACTTTAAGGCCGCCGTAGTTTTAGGGTTTATTTTTTTGATCTCCTCCAAGTTATCGTTTGTGCCACCAAACATAAAGGAATAATTAGCGTAAGAATTTTCTTTAGCGATACTAAATTTTTCTTCTAGCTTCTCTATAGTAGTGGTCTGAGGATTGGTATTGGGCATTTCAAAATAGGAGGTGATGCCTCCAGAAATTGCAGCTTTGGATCCTGTGAGTATGGTTTCTTTATGGGTTAATCCAGGTTCTCTAAAGTGAACTTGATCGTCTATAATGCCCGGAATAAGATGTTTTCCCCCGGCATCAATAATTTTGATGTTACTCGTTTTTGCACTTATCGACGAAGAGACCTCTACTATCCAATCGTCTTTGATATGAACGTCGCCTTCAAAGATTTTACCCTCATTGACGATTTTAGCATTTTTGATTAGATATTCTCTCATAATTTAAATTTTACCTAGAAGGCTTTTCAATTTCAGGCTTATTACACCAAAGACAGCTTCTTTGATAATCCCTGTGCTCATTTTCGACTTTCCCTTTGTCCTGTCTGTAAATATAACAGGGATTTCTTCTAATTTAAAGCCTTTTTTAAAGGCTTTAAATTTCATTTCAATTTGAAACGCATAACCTACGAACTTTATTTTATCAAGATCCATATCCTCCAGTACTTTCCGATGATAACAAATAAACCCAGCAGTAGGATCTTCTATAGGTAATCCCATAATAATTTTCACGTATTTTGAAGCTAGCCAAGACAATAAGACCCTTTTCATAGGCCAATTGATTACATTGACGCCTGTAATATACCTAGATCCAATACTCATGTCAAAACCATCTTTAAGACAAGTGTTATATAACCTTATAAGATCATTTGGATTATGAGAAAAGTCGGCATCCATTTCAAAAATGTAGTCATAAGATCTTTTGAGACCCCAACGGAACCCGTGTAAATAAGCTTTCCCTAAACCGCTCTTCGACTTTCTTATTTCTAAATGTAACCTACCCTTAAACTCTTCTTGTAATTCTTGAACTAAAGCCCAAGTTTTATCTGGGGAAGAGTCGTCTACAATGAGAATGTCAAAATTGACAGGTTGTGAGAAAATATTTCTGACGACCTTTTCAATATTTTCAATTTCGTTATATGTAGGAATGATGACTAATTTGTGAGGCATCAATTTGTATTGAATGTTGATCGACAAATATATATTTTACAAGCTAAATCTCATCTATAAAATTTCATTTTAATTTACATTTGTCTCAAATTCTAAACTTGTTTTTGACCTTAAGACTATCACAAGATCATCATTGGATTGTGGGAATTATCCTGCTTATCTTGATATTTATGTTGATTATAAAGTGGAACAAGACCAACTATTTTTTTTCTTATGTAAACTCTTTTTATGACATGTCTTTTTTCAATAAAAAATTCTCTGAAAAAAGGCCTATAGAGCTCCCTGAGGTTTTTATTTTTTTATCAAGTCTCTTGGGATTATCTTTTTTCCTCTATGTCATATCCGATAATAGTGACTTTAATATCACGCCATATCTTCAAATCTTCTTATTGCTATTGATTTTTCTATTAAGTAAATACCTTATTGAAAAAATGGTAGGAGACTTGTTTGAAATAGATTCACTCATAAATAAATATCTTTTTTTTAAGCAAGGCATTTTAAGTTGGATAAGTTTATTTATCCTATTTCCTTTTGGATTGCTTATTTATTTTCAAAATATAGACAATTCATCTTCTGTGATCTTTGTCATCGCCCTTGTAACCTTGCTTTACAATGCAAAGCTACTGATTTATGCTCTCTCATATCAAAAGCATATTTTAGCTTATTGGTTTTATTTTATTTTGTACCTTTGCGCTTTTGAAATCGCACCTTACTTAATTCTTTTTAAAGTGTTCAACACAGATTAATTAGAATTTCGCAAGTAAAATCTAAGCTATATGAAAGTGAAAAGTATCCTTATTTCACAGCCCAAACCTAATGTAGAAAACTCGCCCTATTCAGAACTTGAAGAAAAATTAAAATTAAAAATTGATTTTATACCCTTTATTCATGTAGAGGCAGTAGATTCTAAAGAGGTAAGGCAGCAAAAAATTGACATCACCAAGTTTTCCGCTATTATCCTTACCAGTAGAAATGCGGTAGACCATTTCTTCAGAATTGCTGAAGAAATGAGATATAAAATCCCGGATAGTCTCAAATATTTTTGTTTGAGTGAAGCGGTAGCTTTCTACTTACAGAAGTATGTGGTGTATAGAAAGCGTAAAATCTATGTAGGGAAAAGAACATTTCAAGAACTTGAAGCGAGTATTAAGAAGCATAAAGATGAAAAATTCTTATTGCCTTCCTCAGATATGCTTAAATCTATTGTGCCACAACAGCTCGACAAACTTGGTGTAGATTGGACGCGTGGCATCTTTTATAGAACGGTGGTAAGCGATCTTTCTCACCTTAGAGAAGTGTCTTATGATATCGTGGTTTTCTTTAGTCCTAGCGGGATTAAGTCACTTTACGAGAACTTCCCAGATTTCGAACAAAAAGATACACGCATTGCTGCTTTTGGTAACTCAACTATCAAAGCCGCCGAAGAGAAAGGTTTAAAGGTTCAAATACAAGCTCCTACTCCAAAAAATCCATCTATGACAATGGCTATTGAAAACTATGTAAAACAGAACTAATTTTTTATTTTCATTCCATCAAATTAAAGAGCCGATATACAATTGTATATCGGCTCTTTAATTAATAAGGTTTTCCAGTTTTTAAGCGTTGGGGGCACCATTCAAAATTTCTTCATCGGCGTAAGATTCAAATTTTTTGAAATTATCTATAAACGATTTCGCTAGGGATTTAGCTTTAAGATCGTAGGCTTCCTTGTTCGCCCATGTCTCTCTTGGGTTTAATACGTCAGAGGGGACGTTTGGACAACTTTTAGGCATAGCAATATTAAAGATCTCGTGTGTTCTATATTCCACATCAGAAAGTTGGCCTTCCAATGCTGCTGTAATCATAGCTCTCGTATACTTCAGTTTCATTCGGTTTCCTGTTCCATAAGGTCCTCCAGTCCACCCTGTGTTAATTAGCCAAACGTTTACCTTCGCTTCTCTCATTTTCTTACTTAGCATTTCACCGTACCGGGCTGGGTGTAAAGGCATAAACGGAGCGCCAAAACAAGCAGAGAAACTCGGTATGGGTTCTGTAACCCCAGCTTCTGTTCCCGCCACTTTAGCAGTATAACCACTTATAAAGTGAAAAGCGGCTTGTCCAGGGGTAAGTTTGCTTATAGGAGGTAACACACCAAAGGCATCTGCCGTTAAAAAGAAGATATTTTTAGGATTTTTCCCTACAGAGCCAGGTTGAATATTGTCTATATGATAAATAGGATAACTTACTCTGGTGTTTTGAGTGATGCTTTTGTCTTTAAAATCTACTTCCCCATCATTAATAATTACATTTTCAAGAATGGCTCCTGGTTTAATACTGTCATATATTTCTGGTTCTCCTTCGCGAGATAAGTTTATGACTTTTGCATAACATCCTCCTTCGAAATTAAAGACTGTATTTTCATTGGTCCATCCATGCTCATCATCTCCAATTAATCTCCTGTCTGGGTCTGCAGATAAAGTCGTTTTTCCTGTCCCCGAAAGACCAAAGAAAATCGCAGTATCTCCATTTTTTCCGACATTGGCAGAGCAGTGCATCGGTAGAGTGTTTTTTATGACCGGGAGTATGAAATTTAAAGCAGAAAAAATCCCTTTCTTAATCTCTCCAGTATATCCTGTGCCTCCTATTAAGACGATTTTCCGAGTAAAATTAAGAATAGCAAAATTGTGAGCCCGTGTGCCATCCACTTCAGGGTTAGCTTTAAAACTAGGAGCACTAATTACGGTCCACTCTGGTGAAAAATCTTCAAGATCCTTTTTCGTAGGCCTCAGAAACATATTGTAAGCAAACATATTGCTCCATGAATCCTCATTGATGACTCTTATGTTAAGTCGGTAATTTTCATCTGCACAGGCATAACAATCTCTAACAAAAAGTTCTTTATCGTTGAGGTAGTTAACCACTTTATCGTATAGTTTATCAAACTTATCAGGATCAAATTCTAAGTTGATATCACTCCACCATACTTCATCTTTGGTAATTTCATCTTTTACGATGAATCTATCTTTCGGAGAACGTCCTGTAAATTCTCCCGTGTTGACAGCTAGTGCACCACTATCTACCTCAACACCCATTCCTTTTTGAATGGTGATTTCATGTAAATCTTCAGGGGAAAATTGATAGTTGATTCTTTTTGAATCGATGCCATAATTCTTTAACTCAATCGTTTTAGTAATTCGCTTTAAGTTATTCATAAATTTGTTGTGTTGTTATTATGACAGACAAAGCTAACGAGTTTATATTTAAATTAAGGAGGTAACTACTATAAATTATGAGCTTTTTTTAATAATATGAATAAAGAGTAAGACCCAACTCAAAATCAACAAAGTTCCCCCTATAGGTGTAATCCAAGCTATAGTTTTAAAGTCGAAGCTTGTGAGCTCGTTGGTTGCAAGGCCGTATATAGAACCCGAAAAGAAAATAACACCAGCGAGTATGAGCCAAAAGAGGATTTTGTTAAGTTTTTCTGTAGTGAAGGTTTGTATGGATAGAAAAAGCAGAAACAAGGCGTGATAGATTTGGTATTTCACTCCCGTTTCAAAGGTAGTTATGGCATCTTCAGAAATTATGCTTTCCAAACCATGAGCTCCAAAAGCACCCAGAATAATTCCTACACCTCCAAAACAACTTCCGAGTAAAACCAATTTTTTTCTTTGCTTCATTCTTCTATCCCTATATTATTTGTAATTTCAATTTTTACACAAAATTAATCATTAAAATCCATTTTTGAATATGAGATCAATTTTAATCATAGGTGCAGGAAAATCCACATCATCACTCGTCAGGTTTTTGCTAAAGGCTTCTCATCAAGAAGAGCTTCAGTTGATAATAGGAGACATTTCTATTGATAATGCTAGAAGACTAGCAGCAGATCATCCCAATGCAAAGGCTATTCAACTAGATATTTTTGATAAAGCCAATAGACAAGAAGCTATACAAAATGCAGATATTGTCATTTCTATGCTACCTGCCAGATTTCATATAGAAGTTGCAAAAGATTGTGTGAAGTTTAATAAAAACATGGTCACAGCGTCTTATGTATCTAAAGAGATGGAAGCATTGGATAAAGAAGTTAAAGAAAAAGGTCTCACCTTTATGAATGAAATAGGTGTGGACCCTGGTATTGACCATATGAGTGCTATGCAAGTGATTGATAGAATAAGGTCTCAAGGAGGTGAAATGTTGCTTTTTGAATCTTTTACAGGGGGACTCGTTGCTCCAGAAAGCGATGATAATCTTTGGAGTTATAAATTTACTTGGAACCCCAGAAACGTTATTTTGGCAGGACAAGGCGGAGCCGCAGAATTTATCCAAGCAGGACAGTATAAATATATTCCTTACCAACGCCTTTTTCGTAGAACCGAATTTTTAAGCATTCCAAAATATGGGCGTTTCGAAGGTCTAGCTAATCGAAACTCTTTAGCCTACAGAAGTATCTATGGATTGGAGAATATTCCTACCCTCTATAGAGGGACCCTAAGACGCATTGGTTTTAGCAAAGCTTGGAACGTTTTTGTCCAACTAGGATTGACAGACGATACCTATGCAATGCAAGACACAGAACACATGAGTTATAGGTCTTTTGTGAATTCATTCTTGCCCTATTCACCAACAGATTCTGTTGAACTCAAGCTAAGGTTGAGCTTAAAAATCGACCAAGACGATCTCATTTGGGATAAACTTGTAGAGTTGGATATTTTTAATTCAGAGAAAATTATTGGACTCAAAAATGCAACTCCAGCCCAAGCTCTGCAAAAAATTTTAGAAGAAAAGTGGACTTTGAAGCCAGAAGATAAAGATATGATTGTGATGTATCATAAATTTGGATTTGAGCTTAATGGGGAAAGAAAGCAAATCGATTCTACAATGGTAAGTATCGGTGAAGACCAAACTTATACGGCCATGGCTAAAACTGTAGGGCTTCCTGTTGGTATTGCTGCCCTCAAAATTCTAAATGGAGAAATTAAAAAGTCCGGTGTGTTAAGGCCTATCTATCCAGAAATATACAATCCCATATTAAAATCATTAGAGGATTACGATATTAAGTTTGAAGAGACCGAAAAAGAATTTATAGGCTATAACCCAGATCAACTTGTTTAAAGTAAATAGGATGCGAGTAAGGATTAATCATTGGCAAGAGCATAAACACAAGTGAAATTTTCGAACTCAAGAAAATTTAAGTTATAAAAAGTGATTTCATTATTTGAAGTTACCCTAGCTGTAGTTTTCTTAGCTGAAATTTCAAAATCGTTCACAAAGATATCATGTAAAAAAAGCAATCCTTTTTTTCCGTAAAGCTTATAAAGAGATTCTTTTGCTCCCCAAACAATGGTCAGTTTTCTAACGAGATCTTCAGTATCTCCTAGAGCTTCATATTCTTCAATAGGGGTAAACTTTGGTGCGATGAGTTTTATTTTGTCGCGTTGTTTCTCGATATCAATTCCCACTTTTTTATTTGATACGATAACTCCTGTAAATTCAAAAGAGTGAGTAATAGAGATTTCGTGACCATCTTTAAGATGAGGTTTGCCTTTGGTGTCATAGTCTAAATCAAAATCAGAATATCCAAACTCCTTTAATAAATGCCTGATGCTCATAAACCCTTTTTTATGGATCTGAGATTTCATGCCGTTGTATCGCTCTTTGCAATGATCAGTTAACTCGACACCCTTTTCCAGACTTTTTAAAGATTCTTCTATTTTCCAGATAAGGGCGGTAGTATGTTCATCTACTGTTATTCTTTTGTAAATCGGCATAGAGTTATAAAGGGTTTCCTTAATTTCGTATTCAAAAATATAATAAAAATTAATTATGAGTACGGAAACATTACATTATACTCCTTATAAAGTTAAAGATATTTCTTTGGCAGACTGGGGACGGCGAGAAATAGAGTTAGCAGAATCAGAAATGCCAGGTTTAATGGCGTTGAGAGAAGAGTTTGGAAAACAGAAACCTTTGAAAGGCGCTCGCATAGCTGGTTGCCTTCATATGACCATCCAAACTGCTGTTTTAATAGAAACACTTGTTGAGCTTGGTGCTGAAGTAACGTGGAGTTCTTGTAATATATTTTCTACTCAAGACCATGCGGCAGCGGCTATTGCAGAAGCTGGAGTTGCTGTTTATGCTTGGAAAGGAATGACGGAAGAAGAGTTTAACTGGTGTATAGAGCAAACATTGTTTTTTGGGGAGGATAGAAAACCCTTAAACATGATTTTGGATGATGGTGGGGATCTAACCAACATGGTTCTCGATGACTTTCCAGAACTTGCAGATGCTATAAAAGGTTTATCTGAAGAAACAACTACTGGGGTTCATAGGCTTTATGAGAGAGTGAAAAATGGAACTTTGCCTATGCCAGCTATCAATGTTAACGATAGTGTAACCAAATCTAAATTTGATAATAAATATGGGTGCAGAGAAAGTGCTGTAGATGCCATAAGAAGAGCAACAGACCTCATGCTTGCTGGAAAACGCGTTATCGTTTGTGGGTATGGTGATGTTGGTAAAGGTACCGCCGCTTCTTTTAGTGGAGCAGGTTCTATAGTTACAGTTACAGAAATAGATCCTATTTGTGCTTTACAAGCCGCTATGGACGGTTTTGAAGTCAAGAAATTGGAAACTGTAGCTCCAACGGCAGATATTGTTATTACAACAACAGGTAATAAAGGCATCATAAGAGCTAAGCATTTCGAAGCTTTTAAAGACAAAACTATAGTTTGTAACATCGGTCATTTTGATAATGAAATTGACGTAGCTTGGCTGAAAAACAATCACGGTAGTACCCGTGTGGAAATTAAACCACAAGTCGATAAGTATACAATAAATGGTAAAGACATTATTTTATTGGCTGAAGGTCGTCTTGTGAATTTGGGATGCGCAACAGGCCACCCAAGTTTTGTAATGAGTAACTCCTTTACTAACCAAACTCTTGCTCAAATAGAGTTATGGCAAAATGTAGACAAGTACAAAAATGAAGTATACATGCTCCCAAAACACTTGGATGAGAAAGTAGCGAAACTTCATTTAGAACGCCTTGGAGTTGAACTCACAGAGTTGGAAACCGATCAAGCTGATTATATTGGAGTAGAAGTTAAAGGTCCTTATAAACCTGAATATTATAGATACTAGTGACGAACTAGTTTTTAAATCAAACCAAGCCTTTTAGGCTTGGTTTTTTTATTAATTTCTTATAATTAAAAGAGTTATTCCCAAAATCTAATAGTTTTAAAGAATGAAAACGTTAATATTATTTCTTTGGCCAATGCTGTTAATGGCTCAAACTCAGTTTCAAAAAGGAACAACAGCTTTTGATAATCAAAATTATAAGCAAGCGATTATTTATTTTTTAGATAGGCTTGTAGAAGAGCCTTCAGATAAGATGGCAAGAGATCATTTGGGACACTCCTACGCTAAGCTAGACAATTGGGAAAAAAGTGCTGAAGTCTATAAAACACTAGTAGATGATTATCCAAAAGATGCTGAATATAACTTTAGATATGGAGGAGCATTGGGTTTAGTTTCTAAAAAGGCCAATCCTTTTAAAGCTATGAGCTTACTGGGCGATGTGAAATTTCATCTCAAAAAAGCAATCCTATTAGACCCAAAGCACATAGAATCCAGATGGGCTCTGCTTCAAATTTATTTGGAAATCCCAGGAATTTTAGGAGGTAGTCAAGATACGTCTAGAGAATATGCCTCACAGTTGAAGTCGATTAGCCTTGTTGATGGTGCTTTGGCTTATGGGTATATCGAAAGAGATCAAGAAAATTTTGATAAAGCAGAAAGCTTTTATAAAGAAGCCGTAGAACTGGGTCAATCTGAAACGACGTATAAAGAACTAGTAGAACTTTATAAACGCTCAAAGCAAACTACAAAACGGTTTGAGGCTCTGGAAAAAGGAGCTACCAAATTAAACTCATTACCGTTGGCTTCAGATTATGCTGAATTAGCCATCACATTAAATAAAAATAAGAGAAAGGCTTTAGTTATTTTAGAGGCTTTAAACTTAGACGAGTCAAATTCAAAAGATAAAAAAACTTGACCTGCTGAGGTCTAAACTGAAGTAAGTCAGTTTAAAAATTAAAATAAGACTTACGCTGTAGAGCTTTTTATTCAATTTATTATCTTTAATTTAAATTTCAACACATGCATATACATTTTATAGCGATAGGTGGAAGCGCCATGCACAATCTTGCAATCGCCTTACATGAAAAGGGAGACCGAGTCACAGGTAGCGATGATGAAATCTTTGAGCCTTCCAAATCTAGGCTAAAAGTAAAGGGCTTATTGCCAGAGGAGTTTGGTTGGTTTCCAGAAAAATTGACATCAGTTATAGACGCTGTTATTCTTGGCATGCATGCCAAAGCAGACAACCTAGAACTTCTAAAAGCTACAGAATTAGGTCTTAAAATTTATTCTTATCCAGAATATCTTTTTGAACATTCTAAGCAAAAAACTAGGGTAGTGATAGGAGGTTCTCACGGTAAGACTACCATTACCGCTATGATTCTACACGTGATGCATTATCACGATAAAGAAGTAGATTTTATGGTTGGAGCACAATTGGAGGGCTTTGATACTATGGTTCACCTCACAAAAGAGAACGATTTTATCTTATTGGAAGGGGATGAATATTTGAGTTCAGCACTGGATAGAAGGCCAAAGTTTCATTTATATCAACCCAATATCGCTTTGCTAAGTGGAATTGCATGGGACCATATCAACGTCTTTCCTACCTTTGAGAATTATGTAGAACAGTTTGAATTATTTCTTGATTCCATGACCAATGGGAGTACTTTGGTTTACAACGAGGAAGATGATATACTCACTCAACTAGCTCTAAATGCTAAAAAACCTACTCGGAAGCATGCCTATTCTACTCCAGAACACACCATAGATGATGTGGTAACCTATTTGGAAACTCCAGAAGGCCCATTGCCTGTTGAAGTTTTTGGAAAGCATAACTTACAAAATATAGCAGGGGCAAAATGGATTTGTCAACATATGGGGGTAGACCAAGATGATTTCTACGAAGCGATCACGAGCTTTAAAGGGGCGTCCAAAAGGCTGGAAAAAATAGCAGAATCCAATACAGCTATCGTTTTTAAGGATTATGCGCATTCTCCCTCCAAAGTATCGGCCACGACAAAAGCGGTGAAAGCACAATTTTCTTCGAAGGTAGTTTTAGCTTGTTTAGAGCTTCATACCTATAGTAGCTTGAACTCAGAGTTTTTGAAAGAGTATAAAGAAGCTTTGAATGCTGCAGATGAAGCTGTGGTGTTTTACTCACCTAAAGCTTTAGAAATTAAACAGCTTGAAGCTATTACTGAAGAACAAATCTTTGAGGCTTTTGGAAGAAAAGACCTGAAAATATTTACCAACCCTGAAGCTTTTAGAGAGTTTTTGAAGTCGAAGTCTTATCTAGACCACGTTTTGTTGCTGATGAGTAGCGGTAATTATGGGGGATTGGATTTTGAAGACATCAAAAATTGGATTCAATAATCTTACTGACTTAAGGTGTTTAAAAACAGATTTAAGCGTTTTTCCTGACTTTGTTGGAGGAGTGTTTTAGCTTTATTAAAATGAGATTCAGATTTATCTTGGCTCATTTTAAACCTCCCGTGAAACTCATCTATAGAGACTTCAAGGCCTTGTATAAAATGCTTCAACTTTGGTAGTTTAGGATGAGTCGATTCTAGCTTAAAGCTAAAATCCAATTGGTTGGTCATGGCTATTAAACTCTCTACCATTTTGTGTTCTTCTATAAAATTAGCTTTCCCTTTTAAATGGACTTTTGCAAAATTAAAAGTAGGGAGTTCGTCGGTTTTAAATTCTGAAGGTGAAATGTAGGCATCACCAGCATGAAAGATAAGTTCTACTTTAGATTTATGGAGATGTTCAAATTGGGGATTTTCCTTGTTAATGTGTCCTACTAATTTATCATTTTCAATAATAAAAGGGATGTGCGACGTAAAAATTTCTTGGTTGTGTAGACTTATTAGGGTAGCTAGCGGAAATAATTCGATAAAGGCTTTTACAGATTCCCAATTTCTGGATGTAAAATGACTTGGTAAATAGCTCATAGTTTAGAAATAATATTATCAAAATTACAAAGTTTTTAAGCTGAATTTTAATTCCGAGTCAATTATTTATGACTTGTGAGTTTTAAAGCTCAGGGTATTTCCCATTTGATTACCTTTATCTAAACAAGCAATAGTATGAAACCCTCCTCAAAATCTTTTAGCATAAAGAATTGGTCTGAAGGTGATAGACCAAGAGAAAAGTTAATTCATAAAGGGAAATCCAGTTTAAGTGATGCAGAGCTTTTGGCTATCTTGATTGGCTCTGGTAATAGGGAAGAAAGTGCTGTTGAGCTCTGTAAGCGGATTTTACATACCTCTGAAAATAGTTTACAAAAACTCGCAAAATTCAATTTAAGCCAACTTCAAGATTTTAAAGGAATTGGTGAAGCCAAAGCGATAAGTATTATCGCAGCACTTGAGCTGGGGAGTAGGAGAGGAGCGGAGTCTGTCCAAGAGCTCAATAAAATTTCTACTAGTAAGGATGTCTTTACGATAATGCATCCCTTTTTAGGGGACTTGGACCATGAGCAGTTTTGGATACTAATGTTGAACAATTCAAATAAAATTATTTATAAATATCCTTTAAGCAAAGGCGGTATTACTTCCACTATGGTCGACACTCGTTTGGTTTATAAAAGTGCTTTAGCTCATGGTTCTACAGCCCTTATTTTGGTACATAATCACCCCTCTGGTACCTTGCAACCTAGCCAAGCAGATAAAACCATTACCCAAAAATTGAAAAATGCTGGTGACCTCTTGGACATAAAGATTTTGGACCATATTATTGTAACAGAAAAAACTTATTTTAGCTTCGCAGATGAAGGTATACTTTAATTTATGGAAATATTAGTTTACATTCCAAAACAAACCCCAAGAATCAACTATATTTTCAGACACATGTGTGGAAGGATCCTGGGGTTTAAAGTTAAGTTCTGCACCAAAGTTGAAGATTTCATTGCTTTTGAGGGGGTAAAATTTTCTTACGCTAAGAAAAAATTGGGTAATGAAGTTTTTATCCAAAAGTTTGGGTTGTTGGATGAGCAAGGGATTAATGATCTTAACTTCAGCATGGATCTTTGGGAAGATGTCCCGTGCTTTTTTCGAGTCTCTTCGGAAAGTGAAATTCCTTTCGATATTTTTTCAGCTGCATTCTATTTGATTACCAGATATGAAGAGTATCAGCCGCATGTGAAAAATGACGTAGATTCTTATCCTATTGAAGAAAGCTTGGCCCACCAACATGATTTTTTAAAACAGCCAGTGGTAGATGTCTGGGCTTATAAGCTAAAAAAAATATTGGAGGCTAAGTTCCCTAGCATTACTTTTCCAAAGCGAAGATTCAACAGTCATTTTTTAATAGCAGTGTCCAAAGCTTTTAAACATAGGCACAACGGGTTTGTAAGATTTGTGGGGGCTTCTTTTAGGGATATTTTTCAACTCCAGATCAAATCTCTTTTTGAACGATTTAAAACTATGTTGAGGTTTCAGTCAGATCCTTATGATATTTATGATGAACTTATAGGTTTTGCAAAGGAGAACAAATTGAAGCTCGATTTTTATTTTCAATTGAGCAACTACTCCAGATACAGCAAAAGTATTAGCTACAATAAAAGAATCTATCATAAGCTTATTAAATCTATGGGAGATTATGGAGACCTAGGACTTTTGCCAGGTTTTGATGCACTCCACGACTATGAAATTCTCAAGAAGGAAATAAAACGTTGGGAGAGTATCGTAAACAGAAGCTTAGTAAAAACGCTTATAAAGAATTACCATCTTAATTTTCCGGATGCCTATCTCAATTTCAACAAGTTGGAAGTCGAGAAGGATTTTTCTATGGGCTATCAAAAAAATATAGGCTTTCGAGCGGGGACTTGTACTGCTTTCCAGTTTTATGATTTGAATTTGGAGCAAGTGTCTGGACTGGTTATACAGCCTTATATTTTAAATTCTAGAGTTTTAAAAGGCATAGATATCTATGAAAAAATTGAAGAACTAAAAGAATTGAGATCCACTATAAAATCAGTAGACGGACAAATGAATTTTATATTTGAAAATTCAGATTTTGCAGATACCTACTCTAAAAATGCCATATTTACACTCATGAAAGAAATGAAACAATGAAAGAGATAACCGATATTTTTTTTGATCTAGATCACACACTTTGGGATTTTGATAAAAACTCAGAACTTACTTTTGAAACTATTTTCAAAAGCTATAATGTCGATCTACCGCTAAACGATTTTCTGCAGGTTTACTTACCTGTGAATAGAAAGTATTGGAAGCTTTTTAGGGAGGGTAAGATCGAGCAAGAAAACCTGAGATTCCAACGGTTGAGCGAAGTTTTTAATACGCTTAAGTTCTCAGCATCCGAACAGCTCATCGATGATTTATCTCAAGCTTATATTGATCAATTACCAAACTACAATCACTTGTTTCCCAATACATTTGAGGTGCTGGACTATTTATCCAGTAAATATAAGCTCCATATCATTACCAATGGTTTTTATGATGTGCAACATAAGAAGCTAGGGAATTCAAAATTGTCCCCTTACTTTAAAACAATAACCACTTCGGAAGACGCAGGAGTCAAAAAGCCTAATAGGATTATTTTTGATTATGCTTTAGACCTTGCAAAAACAAAGCACTCCCAGAGTATTATGATAGGAGATAGTCTTGAAGCGGATGTAGAAGGAGCAAAGGCTATAGGGATAGAAGCCATATTTTTTGGATATGACGCTAACTATAAAGGTCTCCAAATTCAAAATTTAAACGAACTCAAAACCTTTTTTTAATATGAAATATATACTAATTTTCATCTTCGCATTATCACTTCAATTTAGTTTTGGACAAACCAAAAGCTTAAATGCTTATGAATATGTTATTGTCCCCATGCAGTTTAATTTTCAATCGGAGCCCAACCAATATAGCCTTAATATTCTTGCAAGAGTTTTGCTTAAAGAGGAGGGTTTTAAAGTATATATGGATCAAGAGGAAAAGCCATTAGCCTTGGGGCTAGAGCCATGTAACTCTCTTAGAGCAAATATTATCCTAGAAGATGCTTTCCTAACGACTAAGTTGAAGTTTGTTCTTTTAGATTGTTCAAATGATGTTGTTTATGAAACGAAACAAGGAGTAAGTAGGTTAAAAGACTTTGATAAATCATATAAGGATGCCTTAAGAAAGGCTTTTGAATCCTTTTCCACAGCAAATTATATCTACGATGAATCTTTGGATACTTCGAAAGATCCAGCTAGTAAACTAGATGAGGTTTCGGAAAGATCAGATTCAAACCTAGAGGATGAGTACCCGAATAAATCTATTTATAAGTTTGGCGGTGAATCTTATTGGCTGGTTTCCAATTCTTCAGGGGATTATGATCTTTTATCCAGCCAGGGTAAGATAAATTATGCCCAGCTTAAACAGGCAGATAAGGGTTCCTATATTTTTAATTCAAAAACTATAAACGGAGCTGCTTATTTTGACGCAGAAGGAAACCTTATGGTTGAATATATGGACCGAGACTTTAATGAAATTCAAAATGTAACGTTTAAGAAAATCGATTAGTAGTCATACTTGCCCGTCCATTTTTGTTTTAAAAACTGTCTTAATTGATCTTCTCTTTTGTTTTTGCCGGGTTTAAACAAAACTTTATCGGTTAAGTCTCTGGGCATAAATTCAGCTTGAACAAAATTGTTTTCATAGTTGTGGGCATATTTGTATTCATTCCCATAGCCTAGGTCCTTCATCAATTTTGTGGGGGCATTTCTTATGGAAAGCGGTACAGAAAGGTCTCCAGTTTGTTTTACGAGGGCTTGTGCATCGTTTATGGCTTGGTAAGAGGCGTTGCTTTTTGGCGAAGTTGCTAAGTAAATCACACATTGACTTAAGATTATCCTAGCTTCTGGAAAACCAATTGTATTCACAGCTTGGAAGGTGTTATTAGCCATAATAAGAGCAGTAGGATTTGCATTACCTATGTCTTCGCTTGATAAAATGATAAGTCTTCTAGCAATAAACTTGACGTCTTCACCACCTTCTATCATTCTTGCTAGCCAGTATACGGCTGCATTGGGATCGCTTCCCCTTATCGATTTTATAAAAGCCGATATGATATCATAATGTTGCTCCCCAGCTTTATCGTATCTAGCCGTTTTCTGTTGAATTTTTTCTTCAACGAGATCATTCGTAATAACGATATTCTCATCATCTACAGAATTAACGACCAGCTCAAACATATTCAAAAGCTTTCTGGCATCACCTCCGCTTAACCGAAGTAGAGAAGTCGTTTCTTTTAGAGTGATATTTTTTTTGGAAAGATAGTCGTCTTCAGATTTGGCCCTATTTAAAAGCAGAATTAAGTCCTCTTTAGAAAATTCGTTAAGGACATACACTTGGCAGCGGGAAAGTAGTGCTGGAATGACTTCAAAACTTGGATTTTCTGTAGTTGCTCCTATAAGGGTAATCCAGCCTTTTTCTACAGCCCCCAAAAGAGAATCTTGTTGAGATTTGCTAAACCTATGGATCTCATCTATAAATAAAATAGGATTCTTTTGTTCAAATAAACCCTGATCTTGTTTGGCTTTCTGGATGACTTCTCTTACATCCTTTACGCCACTGCTTATAGCAGAGAGAGTAAAAAAGCTTCTCTTGGTTTCTTTGGAAATCAAGTTTGCCAAGGTGGTTTTACCAATGCCTGGCGGTCCCCAAAGGATAATCGAAGGTATTAAATCTCGTTTAATCATTTGAGAAATAGTCCCTTTTTCGCCAATAAGGTGAGTTTGACTTAGGTAATCGGAGAGTTGTTTTGGTCGTAATCTTTCGGCTAAGGGTGCTTTCATAATTCAAAATTAAGAATTTCTTTTCAGCCTGTTTTATTTAAATGATTTCTTAACAGACCTCTATTTAATAGTCACTTTTTAATACTTTTGAACCATGAAGAGTATAAATCCCATAGACCAACATCATAAATCTTCCTTAGCTCCGGCCATACTATGGCCGCTTTTAATTGTATTCTCAATATGGATAGTCTATTGGATTGAAATCCGGTTCAGATTTAACTTTACATCCTTTGGGGTATACCCAAGACAAGTGAGAGGTTTATTCGGAATTTTGGCATCACCGTTTATTCATAGTGGGATAGAGCACCTTTATAAAAATTCAATTCCACTTTTAGTTTTATTAGCTAGTTTATTTTACTTCTACAAAGATATTGCCTGGAAGGCTTTGTTTTTTGGATTGCTAAGCTCAGGATTGTTAACCTGGATTATTGCAAGGCCTTCATTTCATATAGGTGCTAGTGGTATAGTTTACTTTTTAGCTTCTTTTTTATTTTTTAAAGGTATAGTCTCCAGAAATTATAGGCTTGTCGCCTTAGCCCTTATCGTGGTCTTTTTATACGGTAGTTTAGTTTGGGGGACTATGCCTGGCGAACCTGGAATTTCTTGGGAAGGGCATTTGTCCGGGTTTATTTCAGGATTCTTTTTGAGTCTCTTTTTGAAATCTACCCATTTTCAAAATTTACCTTCTTTAAATAAGCAGAAAAAGAAAACGATTTCAGAAGATGAATTTATGAAACAATTTGATGAAAATGGAAATTTCAGCCCTTTAGATCCAGATCATGAAGATCCAAGTTTCTCACAATCTACAACCGCAGATGAAGTTGAAATTAAATATAAGGCTGAGGATAAAGATTAGTTTACTTGGCAGCCGTAGTGTTTTGTTGCCTTAGGCATTCATATAAGACTACTCCACAGGCTACAGAAACGTTTAAAGATTCGATACTACCTAACATAGGAAGTTTCCCCTTTTGATCAACCAATTTTAATATGCTTGGCTGTATACCTTCTCCTTCACCACCCATAAGTAGAGCTAGTGGCTTATCGAGTTCCAATTCATAAATGGATGTATTTGTTTTTTCTGTCACCGCAACGATTTCAACTCCAGATGATTTTAAATAGAATAAAGCATCTTTAAGATGATCTACTTTACATATAGAAATATTGAAAGCTGCTCCAGCAGAGGTTTTTATAGTTTCGTTGTTCACTTGAGCACTTCCGCTCTTGGGTAGAATGACAGCATCTACACCAGTACATTCTGCCGTTCTTAGAATAGCTCCTAAGTTTCTTACATCTGTAATACTATCTAAAAGCAAGAACAAAGGTTTTTCCTTAGTTTCCAAAACCTTCTCAATAGTTGTTTCAAAATCACTGTAGCCTATTTTTGAAGCATGAGCAATCGCCCCCTGGTGGTTAAATTGTTCGTATTTTTTAAACTTCTGGATGGGAACGTAGGATACTTTTATGGTGTTCTGTTCCGCCAGACCTTCAATTTCCTTTAGTTTAGGATTGTCAGAATCTCGTAATAAGATGATTTTTTCGATGTCTTTGTCTTGCCTTAAGGCTTCAACAATGCTATGTATTCCAAAAATGATGTTAGATTCTTCCATAATTCTAAAGTTAAAAGGGATAGACAAAATTATGTCAATCCCTTTAGTAATCCTATAAAATACTCACTTATTCTTTAATGATTCTACTTTGGATAGAGTGTTGACCATCAGTTAAGTTTACAATATATACACCGTTTGATAGAGAGCTTACATCTACACTCAAAGTATTGGGATTGTTGAAATCACTTACCCTTAAGATTTCTCTACCTGTTATGTCATAAATTGAAACGCTTACATCATTACTGAAACCAAAATCTTTGGTGGTAATGTTAAGATTGTCATTAACCGGGTTAGGCCAAAAGCTTATAGATTCTGTAGTGAAGTTTTCAGAACTTAGCGTGCTTGAGGTTATTCCTGTCACTATTATACTTACAATTTGAGTTTCATCATCAAGTATTCCTTTATGTGAAATCTCAACTGTATAGGTATCACTAGAGCTATTGTCTATACTTACAATTTCTACATTATCTACAGTATTATTTCCTTTGATTGCTGGTGAAGTTAAATTTTCCAAGTCTAATTTCCATGGAAAATATTCTGTTGCATCAGAGCCGATAATTTTTAAATCAATATCATTAATTAGCGCTGGTCTAGGGTTATTAATATCGTTTTCTAAAGCAGTACCTCTTACATCTGTCCATACTACTCCAACTTCCAATTCTTGAAATTGATCTTTTGTTATATTAAACGTATAGGTTGAATTATTTACAAGTGTATGCTCAAAGATCATCGTCATATCTTCGTTATTTATAATGGCTTCAGCCGCTTTTTTACTGTTCATTATACCCCACCCCCCAATTGGATCTGGCCCTTCAGGCCCAAAATCATCCGCTGTTACACATATTAAACCCTTAAGAGTTGAAGCTAACATGTATTTGTTATTTAAACGCTTATAAAGTTCTTGTAAGAGAGCCGCAGAGCCAGTTACATTTGGTGCAGACATTGATGTACCCGTAGCTAAGCTATAAGCTGAGACGCTTGCATTGCTTGTAGATAAAATTTGAGTTCCTAATCCGGTGATATCTGGTTTGATTCTTCCATCATCAGTCGGCCCTTGTGAACTACTGCTATTAATTGTTGCAAAAACCAATTCACCTTCATCATCTAATTCTACATTTGACGCATTGGCTACCACTAAATTATTTTTAGAATTTTTATTTCCCGTCAACTTATCCAATCTCGACCCTAAACCACCTTGATATACCGAATTGCCATCATTTCCAGCGGATACTACCATTAAATAACCCGGATTTAATTCGATGACAGCATCCCATGTTCTAGCAGGACCAGTGTAAGCACCCATATACCATTCAGTACCATCTAAGCTTCCAACCGGAATACCATAAGAATGATTAGAAAATAATAAGTCATTATCTCTTGCCTGTGCCAAAGCTTCTGTAACATCACTTAAATTATCGAAAGCTAGTAAGTTTGCTTTCGTTGCCATACCAGGAGCTCCTGGATTCAAACCTTTAGCGGCCAAAGTACCAGCTACGTGAGTAGCGTGGAAACTAGATTGACCAACATTGTCTGAGACAGTTATTTTACTGTCTCCATTTTCATCTCTGAATTCAAAGTGGTTGAGTAAAGGGTGACCACCGACTTCCCAAATTCCAATTTCTAAGCCTTCACCTTCTAAATCTAAACCTAAATCTCCGCCTAATTGCAAAAAATTGGTTCTGGTAGCTCTTGCAGCCTTTACATTGTGGTTTTCGACATGAATGGGTCTTCCATTAACGACATCTACTAAAACACTAAACCTATCTGCTCTATAACTTAGGTGATTATCCAAATAAGTTCTTACTCTTTCTTTTCTTGCTTCTTCATAGCTTTCAATTTCTTCTGTAATTACTTTGCTATCTTGACTAAAACTAGTAAAGGTTATAAAGACTAAAAGAATTGATAATATTCTTGTAATTGTTTTCATTTTTTTTATTTAAAAATACAATAAAATATTTTATCGATAAAAAAAAGGGCTAAGTGTTTATAACAAAGCCCTTTTATTACGATTTAATAATTAGTAATTAATTTGTTCTCGAATTTAAGGTTGCTCGTCCTCCGGTTACATAATTTGGAGAATCTACAATTTTTAAAACAATTCGCTCAGACTCTTCAGGTAAGCTATTGTTTGTAACAGTTATGGTAATTTCTGCAGTTCTTTCATTTGCAGGAATTACTACTTGAGCATCGAACGTAAAATTATCTGTTGTAATTTTGTTTAAAGCTGTATCTATCTCTATTCCAAAGCTTCTTTCGGAATTTGATACATCTGAGACGAACACAATAGCTTTTTTTTCTCTTGAATTCCCTGGTGCCAAATTTACATTGCTACTTCCTACAACTCTACTAAATCCTACAGCTGTATCTCTGTCTTGTTCAAAATCTTCATAATCATCACAAGAAATGAAGGGGGACGTTAACAATAAAAGCACGATTAATCTTGAAATATGTTTCATAATTTTATTTTTTTAATATCCTGGGTTTTGTATTATGTTTGGATTGGTATCTAAAGTCGTCTGACCAATAGGCATCTGGAATCTAATATCTCCAGCTGGAAGAGTCTGAACTACTGGTGGAGTTCCTGAACCATCCGCAAATTCACCAAAAGATTCTCTTTGTACACTTTCACCATATCTTTTTATATCTAGAAATCTTTGATATTCAAAAGCAAATTCAAGTCTTCTTTCCAACTTTATAGCGCCTAATAATGCATTTCCAGATTCACCATTTGGTGGGTTTAAGTATCGTCTTGTTCTTACCTCGTTTAGAGCAGCCAATGCTTGTGCAGGTTGATTTAATCTAAAATGAGCTTCAGCTTTATTTAAAGAAGCTTCAGCAGCTCTAAATATTTTATAATCTACAATACCATCATTTTGTCCTTCTCTTCCGAAAAGCTTTCTTATGCCATTTAGATCGTTACCACCGTTAGCAGCATCAAATATATAAGCCTCTTTACGAATATCGTCTTCCAGATATAGATCAACCAACTCTTTAGAGGCTACATACTCAGCAATTAAAGACGTACGTATTCCTTGACTCCAAGTTACTCCTATTGAGTTATTTAAGATAGGATTTACGTTTTCAATTGAGAATATTAATCCATCATTAGAAGTTGTACTATCATCCCAAATCCCTACAAAACCATCTCTAGCAGCAACTGGAGTTGAAACTTGGTTTGCAGCATTGATTGAGTTTTGCCATTGTCCCATATATAAATAAACGCGAGATAATAAAAGATTCACAGCTTCTTTACCCATACGTCCTTCAGGATTGGTATCGTTTATATCCCTAGCTGCATCTTTAAGATCGTCAACAATAAAACCATAAACTTCTCCTACAGTATTTCTCGCTGGTTCTATATTTGGATCTGCAACAATTACATACGCGACACCCAAGCTAGAATTTGCATCGGCAGATTGTGTTGGTATCTTTCCCCAAAATGATACTAAATGAAAATGGGCAAGGGCTCTTAAGGCTTTCGCTTCAGCGACGATGTTAGCTTTATTTTCCCCTTCAAAACCTTCAGCAAATTCCAGAACTTGATTAGCTCTGAAAATAAGAGAATAGGCGTTGTTATACATTGCTGACATAGTAATATTTACAGAGTACGTATATTCATGTAAATATCTTTTGGTTAGCCTTCCAACGGTTGCTAATGTGACATTATCTGCAAGAACATCTGGCGCAGACAAGATGGAACCACCATCACCAGCTCCGTAAAGTCCACCAGTTACTAGAGTGGAGTAAACACCTCTTATTCCATTTTCAAAATCTGAGGCTGAAACAAAGGCGTTTTCTGTCCCAAAACTATTGAAAGGAATTTGATCTAGATTACTTTCACACGAGGTCAAAAAACCAATGGTGAAGATAAAGATTAAGCATTTTTTAAATATATTTTTCATTTCTTTTTGTTTTTTTGTTTAAAAGCTTACATCAAGTCCAATTTGGAATGATTTTAAATTTGGATAGGTATACAGAGTTGCCTCACCTGGAGCAACTGAATTTCCAAAAGATATAGTTTCACCAGAGGATAAACCAACTTCAGGATCTCCGTAAAAATCTGTAAAGGTTAATAAGTTTTGACCCTGTACGTAAAATCTTATATTACTAAATGGTGTTTTCTCTAGTACCTCTTTTGAAAAGTTATAGGCTAAAGTGACATTTCTTAATCTTATATAATCACCCTTCTCTAGAAATCTATCTGAATTTACATCTATATCATCTTGTCTGAAACGCGGGCTTGGCTGCACACCGGTATCTCCCGGCTGTTTCCAGTAATTGAAAGCAGAAGTTGCTTGGTTGCTGTCTACAGCATCACCATCAGCGTTTCTTTGTTGTCTTACAATATTATTGACATAGTTTCCGGCTTTAAAAACAAAATCTGTTCTTAGGCTTATATTTTTATATCTAAAATTACTAAAGAACCCCCCTTCTATATCTGCTATAGTAGATTTGCCTTGGAGTACACGAGCATCTTCTGCACCTTCAGCAGTCAAAGCATCAGCAAATACAACATTGTTATTTGCATCTAGATACTGTGAACGCCCTGTTGCTGGATCTACACCTGCCCATCTCACCAAGTAATGTTCATTAATCTTAGAGCCTTCTCTATATAAAATATTAAATGTGTTTCCAGGTGCTACATCTTCACCGTCAGGTAAGGAAACAATTTCCGTATCTAAAAAGAGTACATTTCCGCCAAGTGACCAAGATACATCTTCGTTTCTTACAACATCACCTCGTAAAGAGACTTCTAAACCTGAGTTTTGAATTTCTCCTAGGTTACCAATAACAGATCCTATTCCTGATTCATCTGCTCTAGGAATATTAAATAATAGGTCTTCTGTATCTCTTATAAAATAGTCACTTACAGCCGTTAAACGACCATTGAACATACTAAGTTGTGCACCAATATTTGTATTATAAGAAGTTTCCCATTTCAAAGCTGGATTAGCAATATTTGCAGGGACAGTAGAACTACCTCCTGGATATGAGTTGAATGAAACAGTACCTTGCGAAGAATATCTGCCAATTCCTGTTCTGTTACCTGTTGTACCATAAGAACCCCTAAATATCAATTCATCTACAGACTCTAAATCAAAAAAGTCTTCTTTAGAGATGTCGTAACCCGCACTTGTACTAAAAAAGAAACCGTATTGTTCCCCAGCACCAAAGTTTGAGGAGCCATCAAAACGCCCAGAAGCTGTAAATAGATATTTTTGATCGAAGTCATAATCCAGAAAAAGACCATAAGACACCAATGCCAATCTGCTTCTTCCTGAAAAACCATTAGTTACTTCAGCTGCGTTAGCTTGAGTAGTTAGTAATGGAGAGGCAAAACCTCTACTGGTTACAGAGTAATTATTAAATTCGTTTATGTTGTATTCATATAATCCAAGTAAGTTTAAGTTATTTTTACCCTTTCTAAGATTATAATTTAACGAATTGGTTATGGTTAAGTCGAAACTATAAGAACCATTATCTCTTTTGGTTCCTGGAAAATCAGAATCACCAATTAAATTCTGAAGAATACCGCCTGGTTTAGATTGACTCTCTTCTCTTTCGCTTAAGCTATTGATAGATGCTCTAAAATTATATGAAAAATTATCTGATAGAGTAACATCAGCTGAAAAGCTTGAGGACAAAAGATTATCAATTTCTTCATTTGGCTCTGATAATAATGCACCTCTAACATTAAAACTTGTTGAAGTTGGTGAATACACAGGATTTCCACTTGCATCCAAAACTGGATTTCCTGCTTCATCCAAAACAAATTCTGTTTCGTAAGGATTATAATCCAACATTGCTCTAAATGGGTTTTGTACGTTGTTCCTATCTCTAGGCTCGGCACTAGTAGATCTTGAGTAACCAACATTCACACCAATTTTCAACCATTCTTTGGCATCAAAATTAACGTTAAGACGAGTATTTATTCTTTCAAAACCGCCTAGTTGATCTATAATACCTGTGTTTCTATCGTGGCCTGCAGAGAAGAAATAATCTACTTTTTCTGCACCTCCAGAAATGGAAACATTATTACTTTGTACAATACCTTTCTTAAGAATAAGGTCCTCCCAGTCTGTTTGGTTATCCAAAAGAAATTGACGTTCTGGACTTCCAGGAGCAGTTGTAACCCCAGATAATCCAGCAGCACCAGATACGCCTAAAGCAAACATCTCAGCTTCATATTGTAGTTTTTGCTGAGCATTCATCATTTTAAAATTTGGTTCTATTCGTTGAGATTCTCCAAATCTTGAATTTAAAGTTATTTGAGCTTCTTTATTACGGTTACCGCTTTTAGTGGTTATAATAACAACCCCGTTTGCACCCCTAGATCCATATCTTGCAGTTGTTGAAGCATCTTTTAAAATTTTAATTTCCGCAATATCAGAGTTAGGAATAGCAGCTAAAACATCCTCATCGATAGGTGCCCCATCAACTAAGTAAAGAGGTGAAGAAGCGCCAGCAGTTAAAGAACCTGTACCACGTATTCTTACAAATGCACCTTGTCCTGGTTTTCCATTTGCAGCGGTTACTTGTACCCCTGCTGCTTTACCTTGTAGTAAATTATCAATGGTAGTTGTAGGAGCAAGTTCATTTATTTCAGCAGCAGAAATGGTTACTGTAGCAGAAGTTGCTACCGTTTGGTTTCTGTTAGAATATCCTGTAACTATTACTTCATCCAATGTAGCAGAGTCAATAGACATACTTACATCTATTTGCAGTTTATTACCAATTTTTACATTCTTAGTCGTAAAACCCACATATCTAAAGATTAAGGTTTGATCTGGACTGGCCAGAATAGAATAATTTCCATCAAAATCTGTCTGTGTTCCAGTATTTTCTCCCTTAATTAAAATATTTACACCTGGCAGGGGGAGCCCGTCAGGATCTGTTACCGTCCCAGTAACAGTGTTTGTCTGTGCAAAGGTTATCTGCACAACTAACACTAATATTAGTGTTAAAATTCCATTTAACTTTGTTCTCATTTTTTTGTTTATTTGAATTAGCCAACGTCAAAAATTAAAAATTAAAGTTAATCTCACAACTTATATTAGTTTTATTTTAATATAAATCATGTTAAAACTTAATATCTACAAAATGGTTTTTAGAAAAAAGATGTAAAATTGATATGTATTTTTGTGTTAGAAAAGGGGGATTCTTGCACATTAGATACCGAGTTTGCTATGATGAGGTTAAAAATTCCTGCTTGAGATTTCAGTCCAATACCTGCGTCATATCCCACTATGTTTTCGTTAACATTATTGAGTTTATTTTCAAAATCCTAAACCTAAACTTAAAAGGGATTGATACAATTATGTCAATCCCTTTAGTAATCCTATAAAATACTTACTTATTCTTTAATGATTCTTCTATTGATAGTTTGTTCACCATCCGTTAAATTCACAATATACACACCCTTAGATAGAGAGCTTAGATCTACACTCAAAGTATTGGGATTGTTGAAATCACTTACCCTTAAGATTTCTCTACCTGTTATGTCATAAATAGATACACTTACATCATTACTAAATCCGAAATCTTTGGCGGTAATGTTAAGATTATTGTCAACTGGGTTAGGCCAGAAAGAGATTGAATTCGACTCAAAATTTGTGTTAGATAAAGTTTGTTTCGTGAATCTTAGGGTTACTGGGTAACCACCTGTTCCACAACCTCCATCTGGTTCGAAATCTATGAGATCTAATAAAATCTCTATGTCATTTTCTACACTATAAGTCGATGGAATCTCAGGTGTAGATTGTCCAATAAAAGGTGCTCCTGCTTCACAAGATAAATTACTTCCTGTTCCTGTTACGAAAACTTCATCACAAATTAAATCGAGTGTTATCGTAATTTCACTAGCAAAACTTTCAGGGAAGTAAGTGTAAGTAAATATTCTTTGAGTACCATTACGTTCTACAGTAACAATTTGTTCAGCTTCTGAAAAAGCAGGTCCACTTCCATCAGCAAAAGCATTTTGTTGCTTTGATATTTGTTCAACCGTGTATTCACCTACAAAATAATCTTCTGGTATAAAACAAGTCACATTAGTGTTGTATTGAAAAGGAGAACGGTAAAATGGACCATCTGTTACAATAATATCATCGTTTGTCGTGGCGAACATTCTTCCATCATTCATCACCAATTCTGGACCATCGAGTTGTGGTATTCCACCATTTGGAGCTATAATTGTTGTCCTTGTCGCTTTTGCGGCTCTTGCATTATAATCCTCAATGTATATTGGGTTATTGTCTACGACATCCGATAGGAGAGAGTTCTCATTCTTTAATATCGTATTTGGATGTATTTGCAAATAGCTATTAATGCGGTCTTGTTTTTCTTGTTGTATTCTCTGGTTTTCCTCTAAAAATTTCTGAGGACTTAGCTGAGCCGAAGCATTAATTGCAATACATAAAAGTAATAATGTCAATATGTTTTTCATTTTTTTTTATTAAATCTTTATATGTTAATACTTTAACGCAAGTTATTTTTATAAATAAAAAAGCCGCTTTATTTTGAAGCGGCTTTAGAATTTTTATAAAATTATCAATATTTAGTTTCCAGTTTGTTTTGTGAATCTTAGGGTTACTGGGTAACCACCTGTTCCACAATCTCCATCTGGTTCGAAATCGATTAAATCTAATAAAATTTCTGTGTCATTTTCTACGCTATAAGTCGATGGAACTTCAGGTGTAGATTGTCCAATTGCAGGTGCTCCTGCTGCACAAGCTAAACCACTTCCTGTTCCTGTTACGAAAACTTCGCCACAAATTAAATCGAGTGTTATTGTAATTTCACTAGCAAAACTTTCAGGGAAATAAAGATAAGTAAATATTCTTTGTGCTCCATTGCGTTCAACAGTAACAGTTTGTTCAACATCTGAAAAAGCAGGACCATTTCCACCAGCAAAAGGATTTTGTCCCTCTGATATTTGTTCTACTGTGTATTCTCCGACGAAATAATCTTCTGGTATAAAACAAGTCACATTAATGTTGTATTGAAAAGGAGAACGGAAAAAAGGACCACCTGTTACAACATTATTCGCGTTTGTAGAGGTGAATATTCTTCCATCAGTCATAACCAATTCTAATCTTATATTAAAACGATCACCACCAGTATAATCATCTCCGGTTAAATCTAAAGCGGTATTGAAATCGACCTCTGTAAATTCAAGATTTAATTTAGGAAATTCACCACTAGTATCGAAGTCTCCAGGATTTAAAGTAGTAATCAGAACTTCATCTCTCGATTCATCACCATCTTCTGGGTTATTATCGAAGAAACTAACAAATACATCTACTTTTTCAAAATCTTGCCCTCTTTGGTCTATGACTTCAGCAGCAATAGTGACTAAGTTCTCAACACCAACATTAAATTCTAAGCTGGTTTCATCTTCAACTGTTTTTAAAACAGTTCCTCTAGTTGTACCCTCATTAAGGGCATCTATAGGTCTATCTGTATCGCTACACCCAACAATAAGGGCAAGGACAAGAAATAGACTTATTTTATTTAAAAGTGCTTTCATTTTTTTTGTTTTTAATTATTAGCTGGAAAACCACTATCTGGATTATTGTCCCAAAAAACCTTGACTGTCAAATCACTCTTCTGTGATACATTAGGATTAGCTACCACTTCATTTGCAGGATACCATAAAGATCTTGGAAAAGGTCCCGGGTTAGGTTCAATGTTTGGCTGTATTTCTCTAGGAGAGCCTGTTCTCCTATAGTAGTTATAAGCATCTGTACCGTTACCTATTAAGGAGATGAAAAACTGCTCACCTAAAACATCTAAACGGTCATTCACATTTCCAGTACTATTGAAATCTGTTATTACAGAAGATATATAGTCTGCATCTTGAGAGGCATCAGGTACGAATGAATCGTCAAATCCTGAAGCACTTCTTCCCGTAAAAGTCCTTACATAATTGATGTGCTTAGTTATTGCACTTTCTAGGAATTGATCTGCAGAACCAGATCCACCATATAAAGCAGCTTCAGCTCTCCAAAAATCTACAGATGACGCTAGGATAATTGGAGAGACTCCATTTCCTTCAGCACCATAATTATTGTCATCTATAATTTCGAATGAATCGTCGTCAAAACGTCCTCCCGCAGGATAGATACCAAAAGCTGATCTTAAAAATCCATCTGGTGGAATTCCATCTGCACTTCCATGATCTCTACCCCATAAGCCTTCATTATTATCGATAATACAATACACTACATTATTATTATCATAATGAGGAGGTATAGTTTGCACTGTACACCGTTTTTCGTCACCATTAGGTCCAACATTAGAAGCGACATCATCTACTTGTCTGTAGAAATAGTATCTAAGTCTAGGATCTCTCACAGCTTGTCCATTTACCATCCTGTCCATTAACCAGTTAGACATATAATGTGTCGCAGGGCCACCTGGAGCGTATTGATCATTGTAAAGAGGATGTCTAGAGTTTGGGTTATCTAGATTACTTCCCCAATTAAAAGAAAAATCTTCTCCTTCTTGGATAAAGTTCCCTGTAGATGCAATAGCATCAAACTGAGCTACAGCATTTGGGTTTACTAATCTTTGTTGGATATAAATTTTCATCTTAATGGTATTCGCTAATTTAACCCATAAGTCATAATCGTTACCATAATAAAAATCGTTAGCAAGTTCTACTGTTGTTGGTTGTTCAAATTTGACAATAGCATCGTCTAGTAGGTCCAAAGCCGCTTGGTATACTACACTACCATCATCTACGGCAGGAGCAAAATTTGTAGGATCTAAACCTTCAGTGTAAGGGATATCTCCAAAATAATCTACTAGAGTAACAATAAGGTAAGCTTCAACTACTTCTCCTACAGCCTTATGTTTTTCAAATCCACTTTCTAAACCGTCAATTTGGGTATTCATTTGTCTGATGTCGTTTATGATATCAGCAAAAGCATCATTCCATACATTGTTGAAGGTAGCAGGACTATAAACATTCTGGTAGTTATTACCAAACATATTTCTTAACCTAGTTAGTTCAGATCCATACTCTCCAATTTCTTCTGAAAATTCTCCCAAACGAATAAGAACGGCGTTCATTGTCAAATCAATATCAGCTTGATTTGGACTTAAGGCGTTAGGATTCTCCCTTTTGTCTAACTCTACCGTTTCACAGGAGTTAAAGCTTATAAGACCTATCGCCAGAATTATTAAATATTTTATATTTTTCATTTCTATATTTTTTTAAAATGTTGCTTTTAAAGTAAATCCATATCGTTTTCCACTTGGGCCATTTATAAAGTCGAAACCTCTACCATTTCCTACACCAGTACCTATAATGTTTGGATCGAAATTTACACCATCAGGTGTATTAGGCGCATCGAACCATAAATTATTTCCCACTATAGAAAAAGATAAACTTCCAAATGGAGTAGATTCTAACCAACTCTTAGGAAATGCATACGCTAAGGATACTTCTTGCAAACGAATAACGGATCCATCATAAACTTTCAACTCGTCTGGTCCTTGAAGACCCACAACATCAAAATAGTAAGATGAGTTATTGATTTGAGTAGTGTTTGGTTGTCCAGTTGTTTCATTAACCCCAGGGATTATATAGGTGTCTAGTCTATTGTCTGTATCTGTAGTTAAACCTCTACCTAATAAAGTAGCAATGGTTTCTGAATAGATGTCACCACCATGCTGGTAAGTAATTAAGGCGTTAAAAGAAATATTTTTATAGGATAATGTTGTTGAAAAGTTAGTCAAGAAATCTGGTGTGGCATCCCCAATTACATTTGGACCTTGATCTATAACATATAGACCTAGCGAGTTTACTAATGGATTTCCATTTTCATCTCTAGCTATAGTAGAACCTATCATCGTGGCAAATGGGAAACCTTCAATAGCAGCATTACCCAGGTTGGTAAACCCAGCATAAGGGATTGCATTCTCCACGGAATCTCCACCACCTTCTATTCCTAGATCTACAACATCTGATCTAATTTTTGTGTAATTTACATTCACGTCCCAATTGAATCCAGTTCCCTCATTTTCAATTACTTTTAAACCAATATCACCTTCAAACCCGTAGCCTTCTATTCTACCAATATTAAATTGTGTAGATGTAAAACCTGTAGTTGCTGGAAGTGGTCTGTTTATTATTAAATCTGTAGTATTTCTTTGGAAGTAAGAAAAATCAAAAGTAACTCTGTTGTTAAAAGCTCTTGCTTCTACTCCTAATTCATATTCTTCATAAAGCTCTGGTCTAATTTGAGTGTTTGCTAGAGTTCTAGATAAAGAATTATTAGCAACTGGTGAACTTCCTCCTTGAGGCGTAAAGAATCTTGCATTAAGAGGTAAAGTATTTACAGTTGGAAAACCTGGGGCAAATCCAGCTGAAGTTCCATAGCCTGCTCTTAATTTTAAATAGTTTAATCCGTTTTCACTTCTTAAATCAGCAAACGCCGACGTAGGTAAGAACGAAACACTAGTACTAGGGTAAAATTGAGAATTGTTAATTTGATTGGATACCCAGTCGTTACGTGCTGATACATTTAAATATAAATAATCTTTATATTCTAAATCTGCAACCCCATAAAGTCCTACAATATTTTGAAAAGTTTGAAACTGTTGCGGTGTCTGTTCCCTAAAGTTAAAATGTCTAAATACATCAAACACTATTTGTCCAGAGCTATTTACACCATCCTGATCAAATTTTTCATACCTGGAAGTTGCACCCAATGTGAAATTTAAACTAAAGTCTGAGCCCAAATCATATTCTCCATTCAACTGGAAATTGTGATCCATAGTTATATTGGTGTTAGTAAAAGAAGAATATTCCCCTAGAATAGGTCCTAGTGTTGCCCCAATATTGGTTCCAAGTTCATTACGTTCTGAGTAAACATCAAGACCAAAACGGTATAAAGCATTTAAATTTTCGTTGATTTCGTAAGTTAATGTTTGAGCCGTATTAAGCCTTGTTGTGACTTGATTTACAAAACTATTGTCAACTACCCAATTTGGGTTCACGATAGCCTCATCATTTCTATAGTAAACACTAGCTCCTGTTACGGGATTTTGATAAGGAAGATCCATTAAAGGAACGTTTCTTGGTGTATAAAATACATCAGCAAATACCGATAGACCAGTTCCTGTGGTACCCGAACCTGAGCTCAAAGCAACTGGAGGAGTTTTAAAGTCAGTTCTACTCACATTAATGGTACTGTTGACCGTAAACTTGTTGGAAAGCACAGCTCTACCACCTACAGAAAAGTTGGTTCTAGTTGAACTATTACCACGTGTAAATCCTTCATCATCTAGGTGACCAAAATTCACGTTATAAGACACTTTACCGTCGTCTGACCTGCTAGCGATATTCACAGAAGTATTCCTTACAACACCTGTTCTAAAGAAATCCTTAACGTTATCTGGTTCAGCTTGCCATGGTAAAGTCTGGCCCTGAAATTCTGGAAAAACGTTAGCTAAGTTATCTCTGTTATATGGGTGATTGTAAGTACCATCTGCACTAATACCACTTGTTGAAGCACCCCAGCCACCAAAACCTTCCTCATTAAATCCTGGCCCCCAGTTGGAGAAGAAATTTCCGAAAGAACCATCAAAACCATTACCATATTTTTCAGAATAATCTGGCAAAGAAGCAATTTCATTAAAGAAAAGACCTTGAGAAACTGTAATTTCGTTCTTCTTTTTACCTTTTCCAGCAGAGCCAGCTTTTGTAGTAATTAAAATAACACCATTTCTACCCTCAGACCCATAAACCGTGGCAGCTGCGTAACCTTTAAGCACAGATACACTTTCGATAGAGTTTGGGTCTAAGTCAAAAGATCTAGAAGATCCAGAGTTTCCATTTACAAAACTTCCTACTGCATTAGTATCGTTTGAAATCGGTACACCATCTACAATAAATAAAGGTTGATTACTACCATTTATGGATGTATAACCTCTAATATTTATATTGGTTGCAGATCCAGATACACCACTTGTGTTGTTGACAATAATTCCTGAGGCCTTACCGGTAAGAACACGACCAAGATCACCTTCAGTTCTTTCTTCTAATCCTTCAGATGAAACAGAACTTACTGCGTAGCCCAAAGATTTTTTCTCTCTAGTCGTACCAAAACCTACAACAACAACTTCATCTAGTGATTCACCAATTTCCATTTTTACGTTAATAACAGAGTTGCCACCTACTTTTATGGTTTTAGTTGCAAAACCAATATAAGTAAAGACTAATTCTTGTACGTCTTCTGCTTCAATAGAATAATTTCCATCAAAATCAGTTTGAGTTCCAAGTTGCGTCCCCTTTATTAATACGTTTGCTCCCGGGAGGGGTAACCCAGAGTCGTCGGTCACCGTTCCGGTAACTGTTTTCGTTTGTGCAAACGTTACTTGCACAAGTAACACTAGAAATAGTGTTAGAATTCCGTTTAACTTTGTTTTCATTTTTGTGTTTATTTGAATTAGCCTTGTTCAAAAATCAAAAAATAAAGTTAATCTCACAACTTATATTGGTTTTATTTTAATATAAAAACTGTTAAATCTTAATATCTACATAATATTTATTAGAAAAAAGATGTGAAATTGATATGTATTCTCGTGTTAAAAAAGGTAGATTCTTGCACATCAGAGACCGAGTTTGCTATGATGAGGTTAAAAATTCCTGCTTGAGATTTCAGTCCAATACCTGCGCCATACCCCACTATATTTTCGTTAACATTATTGAGTCTATTTTCATAATTTCCTACATCTATCACAGTATTTGCATAGAGATTTGCATCCAAAATGTATCTATATTCAGTTTGTAGGACTGCAAACCTAGAGGCTAAAAGGCTGTTTTCGGCAAACCCGCGTATAGAGTTGACCCCTCCGAATCGAAATAACTCATTGTTAAGAAAGTTGTCAGAAATTAGGATTTGGCTATTGAGATTCAGGTAAAGCCTGTTGCGATAATTGATGTTAATTTGATGTTGGCCGCTTAAACTTAGCTTGTACTGCTCTGTGTCATTTTCAGTTTTCCTGCTCCCCGCAGAAAGGTTTACATTCACAAAGGTATTCACCCCAAAAAGTTGTCTAGGGCCTAGTTTTAGATATTCTGCACCAATTCCATAGAAGGAAGAGTTGTAATCATCTATTTCTGATATCGAATTGAGGTTTTCCTGTTCTAGACTGGTCGAGTTTGTGAATTCTGCTGCCCCTTTCAAGTTGAGCTTTTCATTGAGATAGTATTTAAGCTCCACAGTTTGTGAGCTATTGGAAAATGCAGAGTCTCTGCGGAAGATTCTTAAATCGGCTCCAATTGTTACAGGAGAGCTAAATACAAATGGTAATTCTACATTTCCTTCAAACGTTTGTTGTCCATTACCATCGTTTTTATAAATCACTCCGAGTCGTTCTCCGAAATTTAGATTATTTAGAAGCACCATGTTCAGATAGCCATTTAGTTCGAAGTCGCTGGTTTCATTATTTCCGAACCCTAGAAAACCATCGAAGGTGTTGGAATTGAATTTTTCTAAATAAAGGAAGAGTTCTGTAAAGTCTTTTTTAAATAATACTTCAGTAGGTTTTTTAACAGAGATGAAAGGGATGTTATCGAGCTTTTCTGTTTTTTGTTGAATCTGTGACTCTATAAATTCGGATCCGATTTTAAGACCAGTTAGATAGGATATGTAGCTCTTGGGTAGTGATTCGTATCCTTTTATATTTATTTTATCAATTCTTCTTTTTAGGCCGCTGTCTATAACGAGTTTTGCATTTAGAGCATGGGCATTTCTATACTCTAGGTCTGTTAAAAATGATTTACCAAAAGATAAGCCTTGAGCCTTCAGTTTTTCAATAATAGCTTTTTGAAAGATTTCAACATTCTGGTAGGGTAGACCAATTTCCAAATCATCGATTTTAATCCCCTTAGGAATATAAATTAAGTCTTCTTTTTTTATACCTATATATAAGGAGTCTATTTTTTGGTTTAAACGGATGGTAGCTAGAAGTTTTTTATCGGTAATCTGTTGGTCCAACTCTAAGAAAGGATACCCAACTCTTTTTAAGCTATCCATTTTCAGTTTTAATTCGGTTTCTGCTGCATTGAAGGAGTCAAATGTAAACTGCTTGGAGCTTAGCAAGGAATCCTTCAATGTGTCCACTTGTAAGTGGATGGTTTGGCAATGAGAATGAAAAGGAAGACCCACAACGCATAAAAAAGTAAATAGTAGTTTGAGCATGTTGCTGCAGAGGTCTAAGTTATATTTGTAATAGTATAGATATGCAAACGATTTTTATAGAGGAAGCGTATGTATAATTGCATGCTGTTGAATTGGATTGAAAAATAAAGACGAGCCTAAGAAATCTTAAACGTCTTAATTGCTGAAAATTAATCAATTAAAATTTGTTATTTAGAATTATATATCTACATTTGCAATCCTTAAAAATAAGAGAATTTTTAAACAATACAAGTAAAACTATGCCAACAATTTCACAGTTAGTAAGAAAAGGAAGAACCAAGATGACTAAGAAGAGCAAATCGGCGGCTTTAGATTCTTGTCCTCAAAGACGTGGAGTTTGTACGCGAGTTTACACGACTACACCAAAAAAACCTAACTCAGCAATGCGTAAAGTTGCTCGTGTTAGATTAACAAATGGTAAGGAAGTAAACGCATACATTCCAGGTGAAGGACATAATCTACAAGAGCATTCGATAGTATTAGTTAGAGGTGGGAGAGTAAAAGATTTACCTGGTGTAAGGTATCATATTGTTCGTGGTGCTTTAGATACAGCAGGAGTAGAGGGTCGTTTGCAGCGCAGATCCAAGTATGGAGCTAAGAGACCTAAAAAATAATCAGAGTTAAAGTAAAGACATGAGAAAAAGACAGGCCAAGAAACGACCTATACTTCCAGATCCAAAATTTCACGATCAATTGGTAACTCGATTCGTGAATATGATGATGTGGGACGGGAAAAAATCAATTGCTTTCAAAATCTTTTATGATGCAATGGATATCATAGAAGAGAAAAAGCAGGATGATGAAAAATCTGCTCTAGAAATTTGGAAAGAAGGATTATCTAATGTAATGCCTCACGTTGAAGTAAGAAGTAGACGTGTAGGAGGTGCTACCTTTCAGATTCCTTCCCAAATAAGACCAGATAGAAAAATATCTATTGCTATGAAATGGCTGATAGGTTATTCTAGAAAGCGAAACGAAAAAACCATGGCCGCTAAATTAGCTGGTGAGTCTATGGCAGCTGCAAAAGAAGAAGGTGCAGCAGTTAAGAAACGCTTAGATACACATAAAATGGCTGAGGCCAACAAAGCATTCTCACATTTTAGATTCTAAATAATAATGGCACAAAGAGATTTAAAATTTACTAGAAATATAGGGATTGCTGCTCACATAGATGCTGGTAAAACAACTACTACTGAGCGTATTCTTTATTATACAGGTATAAGTCACAAAATAGGAGAAGTTCATGATGGTGCAGCTACCATGGACTGGATGGAGCAGGAGCAAGAAAGAGGAATTACTATTACATCTGCAGCTACTCACTGTAAATGGTTATATAGAGACCAAGAATTCATCGTTAATATCATTGATACTCCAGGGCACGTTGATTTTACTGTTGAAGTAGAGCGTTCTTTAAGAGTTTTGGATGGTGTTGTTGCTTTATTTAGTGCAGTAGATGGTGTTGAGCCACAATCTGAAACTGTTTGGAGACAGGCCGATAAATATAAAGTCCCACGTTTGGGCTTCGTTAATAAAATGGATAGACAAGGTGCTAATTTCTTTAACGTGTGTAAGCAAGTTAAAGAAATGCTAGGAGGTAATCCTGTCCCATTACAAGTTCCAATTGGAGACGAGATCGACTTTAAAGGTGTTGTAGACTTAATTTCTAAGAAAGCGATTATCTGGAATGAAGATGACTACGGTATGACATATGAAGAAATTGATATTCCTGCCGAGTTAGAAGCTGAAGTAACAAAATATAGAACTGAACTCGTTGAAGCAGTCGCCGAATATGACGACCAGTTGATGGAGAAATTTTTCGAAGATGAAAACTCTATTACTGAAGATGAGATAATTGCTGCTTTAAGAGCTGCTACTATCGATATGTCTATCATACCTATGATGTGTGGTTCAGCGTTTAAAAATAAAGGTGTTCAAGCTATGCTTGATGCTGTGATGAGATATCTTCCTTCACCAGTTGATGTTGAAGCTATTGAAGGTCACAATCCTGACACAGGTGAAGTTGAAACTAGAAAGCCTCATGTTGATTCTCCATTTTCAGCCTTAGCTTTTAAAATTGCTACAGATCCTTTTGTTGGTCGTTTAGCATTTTTTAGAACCTATTCAGGCAGACTAGAAGCTGGATCTTATGTTTTAAATAACCGTTCCGGTAAAAAAGAACGCATCTCAAGAATGTATCAAATGCATTCTAATAAACAAGAGCCAATTAATTTTATTGAAGCTGGAGATATTGGAGCTGCCGTAGGTTTTAAAGATATCAAGACTGGTGATACGCTCACAGATCTTAAAAATCCAATTGTTTTGGAATCTATGTCCTTTCCAGAGCCTGTTATTGGTATAGCTGTTGAGCCTAAAACAAAAGCTGATGTTGAAAAACTTAATGTTGCTTTAGGTAAACTTGCTGAAGAAGACCCAACTTTTAAAGTCAAAACTGACGAAGTATCAGGCCAGACTATTATATCTGGTATGGGAGAGCTGCACATCGAAATCTTAGTGGATCGTTTAAAACGTGAATTTAATGTGGAAGTGAACGAAGGTGAACCTCAAGTTGAATATAAAGAAGCTGTAACTAAAACGGCAAACCATAGAGAAGTTTATAAAAAACAATCTGGTGGTCGTGGTAAGTTTGCTGATATTTTATTCGAGATGGGACCAGTAGATGAAGATTTTGAGGGTGCCGGATTACAATTTGTAGATAAAATTAAAGGTGGTAGAATTCCTAAAGAGTTTGTTCCCGCCGTCGAAAAAGGATTTGCAGACGCCATGAAAAATGGTCCTCTTGCTGGATTTAGAATGGATACTTTGAAGGTAACTCTTTTGGACGGATCTTTCCACCCTGTGGATTCCGATCAACTTTCTTTTGAACTTGCTGCAAAGCTTGGTTACAAGTCAGCTGCAAAAGCTTCAGGAGCTATCGTCCTCGAGCCTATCATGAAAGTTGAAGTTGTGACTCCAGAAGAGAATATGGGAGATATTGTTGGTGACTTGAACAGAAGAAGAGGTCAAGTAAATAACATGTCCGACAGATCTGGAGCTAAAATCATCAAAGCCGATGTGCCGCTTTCAGAAATGTTTGGTTATGTGACTACTTTAAGAACTTTATCATCAGGTCGTGCAACATCTACAATGGAATTTTTAAAATTTGAAGAAACACCTTCGAGTATTTCTGAGAAAGTAATCAAAAGTGCTAAAGGTTTAAACGAATAATCACAACTTATTATGAGTCAAAAAATAAGAATTAAACTAAAATCATATGACTATAACTTGGTAGATAAGTCTGCCGAGAAAATCGTCAAGACAGTTAAGACAACTGGTGCTGTGGTTACTGGACCAATTCCACTACCTACGCAGCGTAAAATCTTTACTGTATTAAGATCTCCACACGTTAACAAGAAAGCGAGAGAGCAATTTCAATTAGATTCTTTTAAGCGATTATTAGATATCTATAGCTCCTCATCAAAAACTATTGATGCTTTGATGAAGCTTGAGTTACCAAGTGGTGTAGAAGTAGAGATTAAGGTTTAATCCAATATTGGAAATGTTACGTAACGTAATTTTTCAATAGCAAATCCTAAACTAGGTTTAGGGTAACATGTCCCGAGCATTTGACGAGGGAAAAACGGAAGAAAAATACATTCAGGGCGAACGTTTTTTTCGGGCCTGAATTTTTTTTAAATAAATAGTAATAATCAAAAATTAATTATGTCTGGGTTAATAGGAAAAAAAATCGGCATGACTAGCATCTTCGATGAGAATGGAAAAAATATTCCATGTACCGTTATAGAAGCTGGGCCATGTGTAGTTACCCAAGTCAGAACCAACGAGGTTGACGGGTATGAAGCGCTTCAACTTGGTTTCGATGACAAATCAGACAAAAATGCCACCAAAGCAGACTTAGGTCACTTTAAGAAAGCTGGTAGTTCTGTCAAACGAAAAGTCATTGAATTCCAAGGATTCAAAGAAGAGTATAAGTTAGGTGATCACATCACCGTAGACTTATTTAAAGAAAATGAATTTGTAGACGTAAGTGCTACATCTAAAGGTAAAGGATTCCAAGGAGTTGTAAAACGTCATGGCTTTGCCGGTTCAGAACGAACTCACGGCCAACAAAGTATGTTGAGGGCTCCAGGTTCTGTAGGTGCTGCCTCATATCCAGCTCGTATTTTCAAAGGAATGAAAATGGGTGGACAAATGGGAAATGTAAAAGTAAAAGTTCAAAATCTAAGAGTGTTGAAAGTGGTTCCAGAAAAGAACTTGATCGTGATCAAGGGCTGCGTTCCTGGACATAACAACACTTATGTAACTATTCAGAAGTAATGAAAGTATCAGTATTAGATATAAAAGGAAAAGAAACAGGTAGAGAGGTCGAACTTTCTGAATCTGTTTTTGGATTGGAACCTAATGATCACGTTGTTTATCTTGATGTAAAGCAGCACTTGGCTAATAAACGCCAAGGAACGCATAAAGCAAAAGAGAGAGCAGAGATCGTTGGTAGTACAAGAAAGATCAAGAAACAAAAAGGAACGGGTACAGCTCGTGCAGGTAGCATTAAATCTCCTATTTTTAGGGGGGGTGGTCGCGTATTTGGTCCTAGACCTAGAGATTATCACTTCAAATTAAATAAGAAGCTTAAGCGTCTGGCAAGAAAGACAGTTCTTTCCCAAAAACTTAAAAACAATCAATTGATGATTGTTGAAGATTTTGGATTTGAAGCTCCGAAGACCAAAGAATTTTTAAATCTTCTTGATAATCTGAACATTAGAGACAAAAAGTCTTTGATCGTCTTGGATGAATCGAATAAAAACGTATATTTGTCGTCCCGTAATTTGAAAACTGCTAAAGTTGTAAATGTCTCAGAATTAAACACTTACAATATTATGAACAGTAATGTTCTATTAATATCTGAAAGCAGACTAGAAGAATTACAAAATAATCTCAACAAATAATGGCTATGGGCATCTTGGTAAAACCAATTATTACAGAGAAGGCAACAAATGAAAGTGAATTAAGAAACGCTTTTACTTTTGTTGTAGATCGTAATGCTAACAAAATCCAAATAAAGGAGGCTGTTGAGTCCGCTTATGGCGTTACGGTAGAAGGAGTGCGTACGTTGAATGTTATTCCAAAAACCAAATCTCGTTATACAAAAACGGGTATGGTTACGGGAAGAACATCCGCATATAAAAAAGCTATTATAAAAGTAGCTGAAGGAGAAACAATTGATTTGTATAGTAATCTATAAGTTTAAAACATGTCGGTTAAAAAAATAAAACCTAATACACCAGGACAGAGATTTAAGGTTGCTAATGGCTTCGATGCTATTACTGCTAGTAAGCCTGAGAAATCTTTGCTTGCCTCTCGTAAACGTTCCGGTGGTAGAAATAATCAAGGGAAAATGACTATGCGCTATATTGGTGGTGGTCATAAAAAACGCTACAGAATTATCGATTTCAAAAGAGATAAGAAAGATATCCAAGCTGAAGTCATGACTGTAGAATACGATCCTAATAGAACAGCTTTCATCGCATTATTGAATTATGACGATGGAGAGAAAAGATATATCGTTGCTCCTAGTGGAATAAAAGTGGGTCAGAAAATAGTTTCTGGTGCTTCTCAAGTTCCTACAGAAATAGGAAATGCAATGCCATTATCTCAAATACCTTTTGGAACTATTATCTCCTGTGTAGAACTAAGACCTGAGCAAGGAGCTGTTATGGCTCGTAGTGCAGGTACTTTTGCTCAATTGATGGCCAAAGATGGTAAGTACGTAACTATAAAGCTTCCTTCCGGTGAAACCAGAATGATACTGTCCGCATGTATAGCAACTGTGGGAGCTGTTTCGAACAGTGATCACCAGTTAACTATATCTGGTAAAGCTGGTAGAAGTAGATGGTTAGGTAGAAGACCAAGAACAAGACCTGTAGTAATGAACCCTGTCGATCACCCAATGGGTGGAGGTGAAGGTAAAGCTTCAGGTGGTCATCCAAGATCAAGAAATGGTATTCCTGCTAAAGGATTTAAAACACGTTCTAAGACAAAGCCTAGTAATAAGCACATCATAGAACGTAAAAAGAAATAAGATATGGCACGTTCATTAAAGAAAGGACCTTTTGTCCATTATAAATTAGATAAGAAAGTTGCTCAGAACTTAGATTCAGGTAAAAAGTCTGTAATCAAAACATGGTCTAGAGCATCCACCATTACTCCTGATTTCGTTGGTCAGACTTTCGGTGTCCACAACGGTAGACAATTTGTACCTGTTTTTATCACAGAAAACATGGTAGGTCATAAGCTTGGAGAATTTTCTCCAACCCGTACTTTTCGTGGTCATCAGGGTTCAAAGAATAAAGGAAAAAAATAATTGAACAATGGGAGTAAGAAAAAGAAATAAAGCAGAAATGCTTAAAGAGGAAAAAAGTCAACTTGCTATTGCAAAATTGAATAATTGTCCAACCTCTCCACGTAAGATGAGGCTAGTAGCTGATTTGGTTAGAGGAAAAGATGTTGCTCATGCTTTGCAAATACTAAAGTTTAGTACTAAAATTGCATCAGGTAGATTAGAAAAGTTAGTTCTTTCTGCTATTGCCAACTGGCAAGCCAAAAACGAGGATGCAGATTTAGAGCAAGCTAGAGTTTTTATAAAGGAAATCAAAGTAGATAGTGGCAGTATGTTAAAACGTCTTCGCCCAGCACCACAAGGTCGTGCTCACAGAATTCGTAAACGTTCAAATCATGTCACTGTTATACTAGGAGAAAAAATTAACACTGAAAGCTAGATAGACTATGGGACAAAAAACAAATCCAATCGGTAATAGACTTGGTATCATTAAGGGATGGGAGTCCAACTGGTACGGAGGTAACGATTATGGTGATAATCTTGCGGAAGATCACAAGATTAGAAAGTATATCCATGCTCGTTTATCTAAAGCTAGTGTTTCGCGCGTAATTATTGAGCGTACGCTTAAACTTGTAACCGTTACTATTACTACTGCAAGACCTGGTATTATTATTGGGAAAGGCGGCCAGGAAGTAGACAAGTTAAAAGAAGAACTCAAAAACATTACGGATAAGGAAGTCCAGGTCAACATCTTTGAGATTAAGAGACCTGAATTAGATGCCTTTCTTGTAGCTACCAGTGTGGCACGACAGGTTGAAAACAGAATTTCTTATAGAAGAGCTACAAAAATGGCAATTGCAGCGGCTATAAGAATGAATGCAGAGGGTATCAAAATTCAAGTATCTGGACGTTTAAACGGAGCAGAAATGGCTCGTGTTGAAACTTATAAAGAAGGACGTATTCCTTTGTCAACGTTTAGAGCAGACATAGATTATGCTTTGGTTGAATCTCATACTACTTATGGTAGATTGGGCATCAAAGTTTGGATCATGAAGGGTGAAGTATATGGAAAACGAGAGTTATCCCCATTAGTTGGCCTTGCTAACAGCGACACCAAAGGAAAAGCGAGACGACCTAAAGCTCGTCGTAGAAAATAATCATTAAAGATTAATATAAGAGATGTTACAGCCAAAAAGAACAAAATTTCGTAAGCAGCAAAAAGGTCGGATGAAAGGGGTCTCACAGAGAGGTCATAGACTTTCAAACGGAACTTTTGGAATTAAATCTTTAGATTCTTCTTTTGTTACTGCAAGACAAATTGAGGCTTCGCGTATCGCAGCAACACGTTACATGAAAAGAGAAGGTTCTATTTGGATTAAGATTTTTCCAGACAAACCTATCACTAAAAAGCCTCTTGAAGTCCGTATGGGTAAAGGTAAAGGTTCCGTAGAATATTGGGCAGCTGTTGTACAGCCAGGCCGTATTTTATTTGAAATTGGAGGGGTTCCTCTTAGTGTCGCGAAAGAAGCACTTAGATTAGCTGCTCAAAAGTTACCTATTAAAACAAAATTTATAGTCGCTAGAGATTATCAAGAATAAATAAAGATGAGACAATCTGAAGTAAAAGAACTTTCGGTAGAAGAATTACACGAAGAATTAACAAATCATGAGACAAAGTTGTCCGATTTGAAAATGACACACGTACTTTCTCCTTTAGAAAACCCTTCTGAAATTAAAAAAGTTAGAAGATCAATTGCGAGAATCGCTACCGAAATCACAAAAAGAGAATTAGATTAATTCTACTTACAATGGAAAAAAGAAATTTAAGAAAAGAACGTATCGGTGTTGTGACAAGCAACAAAATGGATAAGTCCATTGTCGTTTCTGAAGTCAAGAAAATAAAGCATCCAATGTATGGTAAGTTCGTTTTAAAAACGAAGAAATATGTTGTGCATGACGAAAAGAATGATTGTAACGACGGAGATACCGTAAGAATTATGGAAACTAGACCTCTCAGCAAAACAAAACGTTGGAGATTGGTAGATATAATTGAAAGAGCTAAATAACTATGGTACAACAAGAATCAAGATTAAGAGTAGCAGATAATACTGGTGCTAAGCAAGTTTTAGTTATTCGTGTCCTCGGTGGTACGAATAGGCGATATGCTTCGGTTGGCGATAAAGTTGTAGTCAGCGTTAAAGAAGCAACTCCAAATGGTAATATTAAGAAAGGTGCTGTTTCTACAGCTGTGGTTGTTAGAACAAGTAAGGAGGTAAGACGTCCAGATGGATCTTACATTCGCTTCGACGACAACGCCTGCGTTTTACTAAACCCTACAGGAGAGATGAGAGGAACACGTGTATTTGGTCCAGTTGCCAAAGAACTTCGTGAGAATCAGTTTATGAAAATTGTTTCACTTGCACCAGAGGTGCTTTAATCTATCATTATGAAAAGAAGTAGAATAAAAAAAGGTGATCAAGTAAGAGTAATTGCTGGCGATCATAAAGGACAAGAAGGTAAAATACTTGATATACTTGTTAAAAAAGAAAAGGCTATCGTTGAAAAAATCAATATGATTTCTAAACATCAAAAGCCCTCTGCAACTAATCCACAAGGTGGAATTACTAAGAAAGAAGCTCCAATTCACATGTCTAATTTATCTCTTATCACTAAAGAGGGTAAGAGTACAAGATTAGGAACTAAAGTTGAAGATGGTAAAAGGATTAGAGTTGCTAAGAAAACCAATGAAGCTATTTAATTATGAGTTACGTACCAAGATTAAAAGAAGAATATAACAGCAAAATACTTCCTGCTCTTCGTGAAGAGTTTAGTTATTCCAATGCTATGGAGGTGCCAAGACTTAAAAAAATAGTTTTAAGTAGAGGTGTTGGAGCTGCAATTGCTGATAAAAAACTGATAGATTATTCTATCGAGGAATTTTCTACAATTACAGGTCAGAAAGCTGTTCAGACTATATCAAAAAAGGACGTTGCCTCTTTCAAATTAAGAAAGGGAATGCCTATAGGTGTTAAAGTAACTTTACGTGGATATAGAATGTATGAATTTTTGGATAGACTAATCACTTCAGCTTTACCACGAGTAAGAGATTTCAGCGGTATCAAATCAGATGGGTTTGATGGAAGAGGAAATTATAACTTAGGGATAACTGAACAAATTATTTTTCCGGAAATAAACATTGATAGAGTGAATAGAATCCAAGGGATGGATATAAGTTTTGTCACATCAGCAGATACTGATAAAGAGGCAAAATCATTATTGACTGAATTGGGATTACCATTTAAAAAGAAATAATTATGGCAAAAGAATCAATGAAAGCCCGTGAGGTGAAACGCCGAAAAACGGTTGCAAAATACGCCGAAAAAAGAAAGGCTTTAAAAGAAGCTGGAGATTTTGAAGGTTTACAAAAACTACCTAAGAATGCTTCTCCAGTGAGAATGCATAACCGATGTAATCTTACAGGTAGACCTAAGGGATACATGAGACAATTTGGTCTTTCTCGAGTTACTTTTAGAGAAATGGCTAATCAAGGTCTTATCCCAGGGGTAAAAAAAGCAAGTTGGTAATTAATTTAAAAAGTGCAATAAAATGAATATTGATCCAGTTGCAGATTATTTAACTAGAGTTAGAAACGCAGTTTTGGCTTCTCACAGAGTTGTCGAAATACCGGCTTCTAACCTAAAAAAGGAGATCACAAAAATTTTGTTCGATCAAGGATATATTTTAAGCTATAAGTTTATTGACGCCGAAAATCAGGGTGTTATTAAAATAGCATTAAAATACGACAAGTTTACAAACGATCCTGTAATTAAAAAATTACAGAGAGTGAGTAGACCTGGTTTGAGAAAGTATTCCGGTTCCGAGGAAATCCCTAGAGTTTTAAATGGTTTAGGAATTTCCATCGTATCGACTTCCAAGGGAGTCATGACTGGAAAACAAGCTCAAAGAGAACATGTTGGAGGTGAAATTCTTTGTTATGTATACTAATTTAAAAAGACAAAAATTATGTCAAGAATAGGTTACAGTCCAATTAGTATTCCAGATGGTGTTACAGTCGACTTAACTGTCGATACTATAACAGTAAAGGGCAAGCTTGGTGAGTTGAAGCAAACTTTCCAAGAAATTACGGTCAAAATTGAAGATAATGAAATATTTTTTGAAAGACCTTCCGATAAAAAAACACATAAAGCTAAGCATGGTCTTTATAGATCACTAGTGTTTAATATGATAGAAGGAGTTACTAAAGGTTTTACTAAAGAATTAGAACTTGTTGGGGTAGGATATAGAGCTACCAATCAAGGTCAAAAATTAGATATCGCCGTTGGTTTTTCTCATAACATTGTTTTAAATTTAGCCTCTGAAGTACAACTCGAAACTATTTCAGAAAAAGGTAAGAATCCAATTATAAAATTAACGTCATTTGACAAACAACTTGTTTCACAAGTTGCTGCTAAAATTCGTTCATTTAGAAGACCAGAACCTTATAAAGGAAAAGGTATTAAATATGTTGGTGAATATATAAGAAGAAAAGCAGGTAAATCAGCTTAATTATGGGATTTTCTAAAGAAAAAAGAAGACACAAGATACGCAAGCGTATAAGAAAGACTATTACTGGTACTCCAGTAAAACCAAGACTTTCCGTATTCAGAAGTAATAACGAAATCTATGCGCAATTGATTGACGATGTAAATGCAATAACAGTTGCATCTGCATCATCAAGAGATAAAGAAATTGACGTTGCTAACAAAACAAAAAGCGAAGCTTCTGTTATTGTTGGTGAGGCCATAGCCAAAAAGGCTTTGGATAAGAAGATTGATTCAATTTCTTTCGATAGGAGTGGTTATTTATACCACGGTAGAGTTAAATCATTAGCCGAAGGTGCTCGTAAGGGAGGCTTAAAATTCTAAAAATATGTATCAAGATTATAAAAACGTTGAAACTGTAAAACCTGGTGGACTAGATCTTAAAGATCGTTTAGTAGGAGTTCAGCGAGTTACTAAAGTCACCAAAGGTGGTAGAGCTTTTGGATTTTCTGCTATTGTTGTAGTAGGTGATGAAAATGGAGTAGTTGGTCACGGTCTGGGTAAATCCAAGGAAGTTGCTGATGCTATTTCTAAAGGTGTAGATGATGCTAAGAAAAACTTAGTTAGAATCCCTTTACACAAATCTACTTTACCGCATGAGCAGTTAGGTAAGTACGGTGGCGCCAGAGTATTTTTATTACCAGCTTCTGCAGGTACCGGTGTTATAGCAGGTGGACCTACACGTATGGTTTTAGAAGCCGTTGGTGTTCACGATGTACTATCTAAAAACCAAGGATCTTCTAATCCTCACAATATGGTAAAGGCTACTTTCGATGCTTTACTTAAATTAAGAGGCGCAGATCAAATAGCTAAGCAAAGAGGAATTACCCTCGAGAAATTATTTAATGGTTAAGATACATTATTATGGCTAGAATAAAAGTTACTAAAACCAAGAGCGCTATTAAGCGTCCAAAAAACCAAAAGCTTACATTAGAAGCTATGGGTTTAAGAAAAATTGGCCATTCCAATGAATTTGAGGTTTCAGATTCTTTAATGGGAATGATTAATAAAGTTAAACATTTAGTTTCTGTACAAGAAATAAACTAAAACTATGGAATTACATAATTTAAAACCTGCCAAAGGTTCCGTTAAATCTACGACCAAACGCCTTGGTAGAGGTCAAGCGACTGGAAATGGTGGTACTGCTGGTAGAGGGCATAAAGGTGCTAAATCCCGTTCAGGTTACTCGAGAAAGATCGGATTTGAAGGTGGTCAAATGCCCCTTCAAAGACGAGTTCCTAAATTCGGATTTACAAATCCCAACAGAGTGGAATACCAAACTATTAATCTGGATCGTCTTCAGGAGCTTGTTGATCAAAAATTGATCACAGATTCTATTGATTTTGATATTCTACACAGTATGGATCAAGTCAATAAAAACCTACCTCTAAAAGTTTTAGGTAGAGGTGAATTGAAAGCTAAACTGAAAGTTTCTGCTCACAAATTTTCCGCTTCTGCAAAATCAGCAATTGAAGCAGCTGGAGGAGAAGCTATCACTACTTAACCAATCACCTTATGAAGTTTTTTGAAACATTAAAGAATATCTGGAAAATTGAGGAGTTGAAGAATAGAATTCTTCTCACGCTAGGGTTGTTACTGGTCTATAGATTCGGCGCACAAATTGTTTTGCCAGGCATCGATGCATCTCAATTAGCTAGTCTTTCTTCCCAGACTGACGGTGGAATTCTGGGTTTGTTAAATGCTTTTACAGGTGGTGCTTTTTCTAACGCTTCAGTTTTCGCTTTAGGAATTATGCCATATATCTCTGCGTCTATTGTAGTGCAGTTGATGACAATAGCTATCCCGTATCTTCAGAAATTACAGAAGGAAGGTGATAGCGGTAGAAAAAAGATTACTCAGATTACTCGTTGGTTAACGATTGCTATAACATTGGTACAAGGACCTGGGTATATTATAAATTTATATAATATACTTCCTTCCTCCGCATTCTTAATGGACAGTACTTTCACCTTCGTAGTTTCCTCTGTTATTATTCTTACTACAGGTTGTATTTTCGCAATGTGGTTAGGTGAGAAAATTACAGATAAAGGTATTGGTAATGGAATTTCACTTTTAATTATGGTTGGAATTATTGCAACTTTACCTCAAGTTTTTATACAAGAACTTTCATCAAGAGTTACTGAATCTAATGGTGGTTTAATCTTTATACTAATTGAACTGGTTATTTGGTTCGTGATTATACTTGCAGCTGTGATGTTAGTGAAAGCGGTAAGACAAATTCCAGTCCAATATGCAAGAAAGAATGCTTCAGGTAAATTTGAAAAAGCATCAGTTGGTGGTGCTAGACAGTTCATACCACTTAGGCTTAATGCTTCAGGAGTAATGCCTATTATATTTGCTCAGGCAATTATGTTTATTCCAGCTGCCGTTGCAGGTCTTTCTGACTCTGAAATGTCTCAAAGTATTACAGCAGCATTTCAAAATATGTTTGGATTCTGGTATAGTCTTGTGTTTGGTATCTTAATTATAGTGTTTACATATTTCTATACAGCTATAACAGTTCCTACCAATAAAATGGCAGATGATCTTAAGCGAAGCGGCGGTTTTATTCCGGGTATTCGTCCAGGTTCTGAAACCTCTGAATATTTAGATAGAGTGATGTCTCAAATTACATTACCTGGCTCGATATTTTTAGCTTTAATAGCAATTTTCCCTGCTATAATTGTTTCATTACTTAACGTACAGGAAGGATGGGGTTTGTTTTTCGGTGGAACGTCATTATTGATTATGGTAGGAGTCGCAATAGACACTATACAACAAGTAAACTCATACCTTTTGAATAGACATTACGATGGATTAATGAAATCTGGTAAAAATAGAAAAGCAGTCGCATAATATGGCAAAACAACCCTCAATAGAACAAGACGGTACAATTATAGAAGCACTGTCTAATGCAATGTTTCGTGTAGAACTTGAAAATGAGCATATTGTTACTGCTCATATATCTGGTAAAATGAGAATGCATTATATAAAATTATTACCTGGTGATAAAGTAAAATTAGAAATGAGTCCTTACGATTTAACTAAGGCTCGAATAACTTACAGATACTAAAGATTATGAAAGTTAGAGCATCAATAAAGAAAAGAAGTTCTGATTGTAAGATAGTTCGTAGAAAAGGACGTCTTTATGTCATTAACAAGAAAAATCCTAAATTCAAACAAAGACAAGGTTAATTATGGCTAGAATTGCAGGTGTAGATATACCAAAACAGAAAAGAGGAGTTATAGCTTTAACCTATATCTTCGGAATCGGTAACAGTAGAGCTAAGAAAATTCTCAAAGAAGCCGGTGTAGACGAAAGTATCAAAGTTTCAGATTGGAACGATGATCAAATCGGTAAGATCAGAGAAGAAGTCGGTAAAAATACTATCGAAGGGGAACTGAGATCTCAAGTTCAAATCCACATTAAAAGATTGATGGATATTGGATGTTATAGAGGTATTAGACATAGAACTGGTTTACCATTAAGAGGTCAAAGAACCAAAAACAACTCTCGTACAAGAAAAGGACGAAGAAAAACAGTTGCTAACAAGAAAAAAGTAACTAAATAATAATTAACAATGGCAAAATCATCAACCAAAAAACGTAAAGTAGTTGTAGATGCATATGGCGAAGCTCATATTTCTGCCTCTTTCAATAACATCATCGTTTCGTTAACCAACAAAAGAGGCGATGTTATTTCATGGTCATCTTCTGGTAAGATGGGCTTTAGAGGTAGTAAAAAGAACACCCCTTATGCTGCTCAATTATCAGCTGAAGATGCAAGTAAAGTTGCTCACGAAGCTGGTTTACGTAAAGTAAAAGTTTATGTAAAAGGTCCAGGTAACGGAAGAGAATCCGCTATTAGATCTCTACATAATTCAGGTATAGAAGTTACTGAGATTATTGATGTAACTCCAATACCACATAATGGTTGTAGACCACCAAAACGAAGAAGAGTCTAATTATATAAATCAATTGATACTATTATCGAAGGATAAGACCTTAATTCATAATAGAGTAAATTAAACACACGACAATGGCAAGATATACCGGTCCTAAAACTAAAATAGCTAGAAAATTTGGCGAACCCATTTTTGGTGACGACAAATCCTTCGAAAAAAGAAATTACCCTCCCGGCCAACATGGTAACACAAGGAGAAGAGGTAAAAAATCTGAGTATGCAGTGCAACTCATGGAAAAGCAAAAAGCTAAATACACTTATGGTATTTTAGAAAAGCAATTCCGTAACATGTTTAGCAAAGCGAATAGATCATCTGGTATTACTGGTGAGATATTATTGCAGTTATGCGAATCTAGACTCGATAATGTAGCCTATAGACTCGGGATAGCACCAACAAGAAGTGCTGCTAGACAACTAGTCTCCCACAAGCATATTACTGTGAATGGTCAGTTAGTGAACATTCCTTCCTACCAAATTAAACCAAATGATGTTGTTAGTATTAGAGAAAAATCTAAATCACTTAACGTGGTTCAAGAGTCTTTATCTAATAATAAATCTGTTAACGAATGGATGACTTGGAATAGTGAGAAAATGCAAGGGACTTTTGTAAATGTTCCAGAAAGATCACAGATTCCTGAAAAAATTAATGAGCAATTCATCGTTGAATTATACTCTAAATAATAACTGACAACACTCAAATTTATGGCATTATTTAATTTTCAGAAGCCCGATAAAGTTATCATGATAGATTCGACTGATTTTGAGGGAACTTTCGAGTTTAGACCCTTAGAACCAGGTTATGGTCTAACTGTCGGTAACGCTCTTCGTAGAGTTTTGTTATCATCCCTTGAAGGATTCGCTATTACTTCAGTAAGAATTGAAGGTGTTGACCACGAGTTTTCAACAATAGAAGGTGTCGTCGAAGACGTTACCGAAATGATACTGAACCTTAAACAAATCAGATTCAAGAAAAAAGCTGAAGATGTAGACAACGAAACGGTTTCCATCTCTTTTTCTGGTAATGATAAAATGACTGCAGGTGACTTTCAGAAGTACCTTACAGGCTTTGATATCTTAAACCCAGATCTTGAAATCTGTACTATGGATAAGAAAGTTTCTCTAAACTTAGAGCTTACAGTTCAAAAAGGTAGAGGCTATGTTCCTGCTGAAGAGAACAAAACTTCAAAAGCTCCTATTGGAACTATCTTTACAGACTCTGTTTTTACACCTATTAAAAATGTAAAATACAGTATTGAAAACTTTAGGGTTGAACAAAAAACTGATTATGAAAAGCTTATTTTCGAAATCATTAGTGATGGTTCTATCCATCCAAAAGATGCTCTTACAGAAGCTGCTAAAACATTAATTCATCACTTTATGCTTTTCTCTGATGAGCGTATTACGCTTGAAACTGAAGAAATGTCACAAGCTGAAACTTATGATGAAGAATCTCTTCACATGAGACAATTACTCAAAACTAAACTTGTAGATCTTGATTTATCTGTTCGTGCTTTGAATTGTTTAAAAGCTGCAGAAGTTGAGACTTTAGGGGATTTGGTTTCTCATAACAAAAGTGACTTGATGAAGTTTAGAAACTTCGGTAAAAAATCACTTACTGAGCTAGAAGAACTTGTAGAAAATAAAGGACTAGACTTCGGTATGGACCTCTCTAAATATAAACTTGACAAAGACTAAACTTGTTAAGTACAAAATACATTAATCATGAGACATAGAAAGAAATTAAATCACTTAGGGAGAACATCCTCACATAGGAAAGCAATGCTTTCGAATATGGCCTGTTCCCTAATTGAGCATAAAAGAATAAATACTACGGTTGCTAAAGCTAAAGCCTTGAGACAATATGTAGAACCATTAGTCACTAAATCTAAATCAGATACTACTCATAACCGTCGTTTAGTTTTTTCCAAATTGAAAGATAAATACATGGTAGCAGAACTTTTTAGAGAAGTAGCACCTAAGGTTGGAGAAAGACCTGGAGGTTATACTCGTATCATCAAACTTGGTAACAGACTTGGTGATGCCGCAGAAATGGCAATGATTGAGCTTGTAGACTTTAATGATGTATATACACCTGGTAAGAAACAAGCTAAGAAGAAATCTACTAGACGTGCTGGTAAAAAAGCAAAAGAAGAAAATCAAGTAGAAGCTACAGATAATTCAGATTCCAAAACAGATGAGGCTTAATAACTTCAACATATTTTTGTTAAATCAAAGGGATAAACTTTCATTAGTTTATCCCTTTTTTTAAATCTATACATATGAAATACAACTTAAAAACTCCTGCAGTTATTTTACTAGCTGATGGAACAGTATTTAAAGGCCAATCTTCAGCAAAGTTTGATTCCAATAGATCGGGTGAGATTTGTTTTAATACTGGAATGACTGGCTATCAAGAAATATTTACGGATCCTTCTTATTTCGGTCAAATCATGGTGACTACAAATGCTCATATTGGTAATTATGGAGTAAACGCCGACGAAAGCGAATCCGATGGTGTAAAGATTTCTGGATTGGTTTGTAAGAATTTTTCATTCACGCCCTCCCGCGCTAATTCTGATTCTAGTTTAGAAGAATTTCTAAGTGAAGCAGATCTCCCAGTTGTTTTTGATGTAGATACAAGAGCATTGGTCTCACACATCAGAATCCATGGTGCAATGAATGCTATCATTTCTTCCGATGTTGAAAACTTAGAGGCTCTTAAAGCTGAATTAGCTAATCATCCTTCTATGAAAGGATTAGAGCTTGCTTCTTCTGTATCCACAAAAACAGGTTACACGCTAGGTGATAAATTATCCGACTCTAGAGTTGCTGTCTTAGATCTAGGGGTGAAGAAAAATATTTTAAGACGTCTTGAAGCCAGAGGTGCTTACATAAAGGTCTTTCCTTACAACTCCACTTACGAGGAGCTCATGGAGTGGAATCCTACAGGTATATTACTTTCTAACGGCCCTGGCGATCCAGAACCTTTAACTTCTGCTATCAACTTGGCTAAAAAATGCATAAGCAATGCTGTTCCTACCTTTGGTATATGTCTTGGACATCAAGTTATTGCTTTGTCTGTTGGCATACCAACTCTCAAAATGCATAATGGTCATAGAGGGATAAATCATCCTGTTCTTAACCTAGTTTCTGGTAAGAGCGAGGTTACTTCTCAAAACCATGGGTTTACCATAGATAAAAAGTCTACAGAGTCTAATGACAAAGTTGAAATTTCACATGTGCATTTAAATGATCATTCTGTAGCCGGTATCAAAGTAAAAGGTAAGCCTTGTTTTTCGGTACAGTATCATCCAGAAGCTGGTCCCGGTCCTAATGATGCTACTTATTTGTTTGACGAATTTTTTGTAATCATGTCTTCTAAAAATAATTCAGCATAAAAAAAGTGGGCCAGATGGCCCACTTTTTATTTTACAATAATGAGTTTATTATGGTAAAAGTACTGTGTCTATAACGTGGATAACGCCATTAGATTGATTTACATCAGCGATTGTTACCGTAGCAACGTTTCCTTTAGAATCTTTAATTTTTACGTTTTTACCGTCAAGCATTGCAGTAACCATACCGCCGCTTACAGTTTTAAGCTCTGCTTTCCCATTGCCTTTTTTAATCGCAGCAACAACATCGCTTGCGCTAAAATTGCCAGCAATAACGTGGTAAGTCAAAACAGTTTGTAATTGTTTTTTGTTTTCTGGTTTTAGTAAAGTTTCTACCGTTCCTTCAGGTAGATTTCCAAAAGCAGCATTAGTTGGTGCAAATACAGTAAAAGGTCCATCACTTGATAGAGTTTCAACAAGATCACCAGCTTTAATTGCAGCTACTAAAGTAGTGTGGTCTTCAGAATTTACAGCGTTTTCTATAATGTTTTTAGAAGGGTACATTTCTGCTCCGCCAACCATTTTAGTCTGACCGTAACTTAGTGTTGTCATAATAACACTCATTACTAATACCAATTGAATTTTTAAATCTTTCATAGTTTTCTATTTTATTATTTATTAAATATACGTAGGCTCTCATCCCATGGTTTTAAATAATGAAAAATTTAACTTGTTCTTTAGTAATATTGATTTGAAGCTGTTTCTTAAATCATTGTTAACTCTAACGTTATAGACTGCTACCAATCAAATAAGAATCAACTTTCCAGATAATTTAGTGTTTATTTATTAAATTGCAGTAAACAAAATATATATTATGAGCGCTATATTAGACATACATGCAAGGCAAATATTTGATTCTAGAGGGAATCCAGCTTTAGAGGTAGACGTAATCACTGAAACTGGTACTTTGGGAAGGTTTGCTGTGCCATCTGGAGCATCAACGGGAGTGCATGAAGCCGTTGAGTTAAGAGACGGTGGCAAAGATTACATGGGTAAAGGGGTGTTGAAAGCAATAGAGAATGTAAATACAACAATTGCAGATCGATTATTAGGGATTTCAGTATTTGAACAAACTGAAATTGATCAAATCATGATTGATTTGGACGGTACAGATAATAAATCTAATCTTGGAGCTAATGCAATCTTAGGGGTATCCCTTGCTGCAGCTAAGGCTGCTGCTAATGAATTGAATTTACCTCTTTACAGATATATAGGAGGCGTTTCTACAAATACTCTCCCTATTCCAATGATGAATATTATTAATGGGGGTTCACATAGTGATGCTCCTATTGCTTTTCAAGAATTTATGGTCATGCCCGTAAAAGCAGAAAGTTTCTCTCATGCCCTAAAGATGGGTACTGAAATCTTTCACCACCTCAAAAAAGTTTTAAAAGATAGAAACCTGAGTACTGCTGTTGGTGATGAAGGTGGTTTTGCTCCAAAACTGAAAGGAACAGAAGATGCTCTTGACTCTATCAAATTGGCTGTTGAAAATGCAGGCTACAAATTTGGAGATGAAGTCATGATTGCTTTAGATTGTGCGGCAGCTGAATTTTATGAAGACGGAAAATATAACTATAAGAAGTTTGAAGGAGACTCTGCTAAAGTAATGTCTTCTGAAGAGCAGGCTAGTTACTTAACTGAACTATCAGAAAATTATCCTATTATTTCTATAGAAGATGGAATGGATGAGGACGATTGGGAAGGTTGGAAAATTTTAACCGAAAAGATTGGTAAAAAAGTACAACTAGTTGGAGATGATTTATTTGTAACTAACGTTCAACGCTTAAAGAAAGGTATTGAAAACAACATAGCAAATTCAATTCTTATCAAAGTGAATCAAATAGGAACTTTAACAGAGACTATTGCTGCTGTAAACATGGCTCATAATGCTGGTTATACGTCGGTAATGTCTCACAGATCTGGTGAAACAGAAGATAACACCATAGCGGATTTAGCTGTAGCCTTGTCCACGGGGCAAATCAAAACAGGATCTGCGTCTAGAAGTGATAGGATGGCAAAATATAATCAACTTATTAGAATAGAAGAGGAGTTAGGGGATAATGCTTATTTCCCTCAACTTAATGCGTTCAAAATTCAAATATAATTACAAGTCTAAATTATCCCTTTTGAATTTTTTTCTAAAATAGCCAAACTTGTTAAAAAGGGTTTGGTTATTTTTTTTAATACAAACCGATTTTTCTTTAGATTATAAAAACCAAATCCACCTTTCTATATCCGGTGATATTTTAGTAATCTGAAGATAAAATAATTCACTTTTACACTTTCAGAAATCAAAAATTGAATGTGTTAATATTATCTTCAATAGCTTCACATATATTTAATAAACCAAATTTTGTAATCGCATCTTTATATCTTAATTTGCATAATGAATTAAACAATTATAAAATGTCAGATAAAGCGGAATTAATTTTAGATGGAAAAAAAATTGAGCTTCCAATAGTTACGGGTAGTGAAAATGAAAAGGCCATAGATATAAGTTCTTTAAGAGCATCTACAGGTTACATTACACTAGATCGTGGTTTTAAGAATACGGGGTCAACCTCTAGCAGTATTACTTTTTTAGATGGTGAAAAAGGGATATTAAGATACAGAGGCTACTCAATTGAAGATTTAGCGGAGAACGCAAGTTTTTTAGAAGTTTCTTACCTATTAATTTATGGTGAATTACCAGGCAAAACTGCTCTGGAATCTTATAAAAAAGAGATTACATATCATACTTTAATTCATGAAGATATAAAAAATATAATTGATGGTTTCCCGTCCAATTCTCATCCAATGGGAGTATTATGCTCTCTGGTGTCTTCATTAACCGCATTTTATCCTGAATCTTTAGATCCAAACAGATCTGCAAATGAAGTAGACCAAACTGTCAAAAGGCTTATAGCTAAGATGCCAACTATGGCTGCTTGGGCATATAAAAATAAAGTAGGTCATAGAGCAAATTATCCTGATAATAGCTTAGATTACTGTTCGAATTTTTTAAAAATGATGTTCGCAGTACCGTCAGAAGAATATGAGGTCGATCCTGTTATAGCTAATGCGCTTGATAAATTACTAATACTTCACGCAGATCATGAGCAAAATTGTTCCACTGCCACGGTAAGAGTTGTTGGATCATCACACGCGAGTTTATATGCTTCAATTTCTGCTGGTATAAGTGCCTTGTGGGGTCCACTCCATGGAGGAGCCAACCAAGCTGTTATAGAAATGCTGGAAGCAATTCAAGCAGATGGTGGTGATGTACAAAAGTACATGGCAAAAGCTAAAGATAAAGATGATCCATTCCGACTAATGGGATTTGGACATAGAGTTTACAAAAATTTCGATCCAAGGGCTAAAATTATTAAGAAAGCTGCTGATGAAGTTTTAGCTAAATTAGGTATTGATGATCCCATTTTGGAAATAGCTAAAGGCCTAGAAGAGGTAGCCCTAAATGATGACTATTTTATCGAAAGAAAACTTTACCCTAATGTTGATTTTTATTCAGGAATCATCTATAGAGCAATTGGAATTCCAACTTCTATGTTTACGGTGATGTTTGCACTAGGAAGACTTCCAGGATGGATTGCACAATGGAAAGAAATGCGCTTGCAAAATGAGCCTATTGGAAGACCAAGACAAGTATACACAGGTGAGGGCAAACGTGAGTTTAAAGCAATAGAAGAAAGATAAGTCAAATTAAAATAATTAATAAGTTAAAATAAATCAAATGAAAAAAACACTTGCTTTACTTTTTTTATCGACTAGCCTTTTAATAGGATGTGGAGGAGAAAGTAAAAAATCAGAGGAAAAACAAAGTATCAAGATCAACTCTACTTCTAATGAAAAGGTAAAAGAGGAAGGGATATCTGAAGTTTATCTATCTGGTAGTGATCAGATGAAATATAATAAAAGCCAAATTACTGTTTCAGCTGGAGATGAAGTTGTGCTCACGTTCGAACACGTTGGGAAACTCCCAAAAGAATCTATGGGACACAATTTTGTTTTGTTGAAAAAAGGAACAAACGTTCAAGAGTTTGGACAAGAAGCTTTAGAATATAAAGACAATGATTACATACCTGAAGACTCTGATGTTATTATTGTTCATACTGAAATGCTAGGTGGTGGTCAAAAAACTACAATTACCTTTCAAGCGCCTGAAAAAGGAGATTACGATTTTATATGTAGTTTCCCTGGACACGTTGCTTTAATGAATGGAATATTCACTGTAGAGTAATTAATAAGAACTTAGTTTAACTAAAAAGCCTGTTTGTGACTACAAACAGGCTTTTTTATGTTTTAACTATATCTAATATTTAATAGAAGAATTAGCTTTTGGTAGACTCGTCTTTATAAATTCTCTAATGTCATTGTTAGCCGTTTCTAAATCTTCTTTTCTAAGATACATCATATGTCCACTTTCATAGGTTTTGAAATGTAACCTGTCCTTCATTTTTCCACTTGCATCAATGTGCCACATGGTATACTTTGCATTAAAATAAGTAGTAGCCCCATCGAACAAGCCAGATTGAATCATGACCTCCATACTAGGGTTTTGAGCCATAGCTTGTCTTAACTCTTTGCCTGTATTATTGTTCTGAGTTCTGTCCCAAGGATACACATTGCCAAACATGTTGTATCTTAAATCTGTCTTATAGTTTAGTTCATTTTTAAGGTAATCGTTTATCGCAGGGGTAAATGACTGTAACCATGCCGTTAATTCAGCGTTGTAATCTGGTTGAGTTCCCGCTTCTTTACCGTCAAGACCCAAATACCTTGAATCTAAACGTCCAACGGTATAGCCGTCGTCAATTTTTAAAGTTTTCCAAAACGCATTAAAGGGTAATTCTAAATTGTTTTGAAGAAATACCTTTTCATCTACGCTAGAATAATGGGACATTTTTTCTACAATAGCTTCCTTTTTCTCAGAATCTAAGAACCCACCCATTGTAAGGGCAGGTATAAGTTCTTGAATAGTGAAACTTTCTACTTCATCAAGTACTTCCAGAATAGGTTTGCTTTGTAATTCAGGGCTCAACTTATCGTGGTACCAAGCTGCAGCGGCAAAATAAGGCAATCTATTGGCGACCTCAATAGGGCCATCTCTTTCTATCCCTAATTCTGTGGGAGAAACCAAAATGACTCCGTTGATATACATCCAATGAGAATTTTGAAGCCTATTAGCCAATCCAGCTACCCTTGTTGTACCATAACTTTCACCTATTAAATATTTTGGCGCAAGCCATTTGTCTTTTCTACTTACAAATGTGTTGATCCATTCTGCCAAATACTCCACATCGGCATTAACTCCGAAGAATTTTGACTTTTCGAAATTGCCTTTCTCGTCTAGCACAGGTCTTGAATATCCTGTGTTTACTGGGTTGACGTATACTATGTCTGCAACATCCAAAATACTATAAGGGTTCTCCTTATATCCATAAGGTTGAACAGGAAAGCCTTCATCACTTATGTTTAAAATCCTTGGACCCGTATACGCAAGATGCATCCAGACGGAAGCAGAGCCTGGGCCACCGTTAAATGAAATAACCAGCGGTCTTTCTTTAGAAGACTCATTTTTTTTCTGATCGGAAACTTTATAATAAGTGTATTGAAGTCCTGCAATAGGTTTTCCTTGTTGGTCCCAAACGGGTTGCATCCCTGTTTCTGCAGTGTAATTAATTTGTTTGCCATTTATAGTTACCTCATGCTTGGTAACTACAGTCTCGTCTAGGTTAAATTCAACAGACTGAGAATAGATTTGAGATGTACCGAAAATTGTAAGTAATAGTAAAAAATATTTCATGATTATTAATTTTTGCTCTAATATAATTAAGCTTTTCAAATTCTTGATACTTATTCTTTTCATTTCGCGTTTTACCATTTCTAATTCTCTTATAGAATACATTTGTAGTACTAATGATAATTCACTCTCAAAATGTAAAAATAAAAAAAGCCGCTTCTAAAAAGAAACGGCTTCAATCTTAATCTATATAGGTCGATTCTTACATCATTCCTGGCATTCCGCCTCCCATTGGTGGCATCCCGCCGCCACCATTATCGTCTTCCTTTATGTCTACAAGAGCGCATTCAGTAGTTAGAATCATTCCTGCTACCGAAGCTGCATTTTCCAATGCAATTCTCGTTACTTTCTTAGGATCTATAATACCTGCTTTTATCATATCTACATAAGTGTTGGTCTTAGCATCGTAGCCTAGGACACCCTCTAAGACTTTATTGATAACTACAGAGCCTTCAGCACCTGCATTTTCTACGATAGTTCTCATTGGAGATTCAATCGCTTTTGCAATGATATTGATTCCTGTTTGCTCATCAGCATCATCACCTTTAAGCTTAGAAAGTGCTTTAAGAGTTCTGATGAAGGCAACACCACCACCAGCAACTATACCTTCTTCTACTGCTGCACGAGTAGCATGTAAGGCATCGTCTACACGATCTTTTTTCTCTTTCATCTCTACTTCAGAGGCTGCTCCTACATATAAAACTCCAATTCCGCCAGATAATTTAGCTAGACGTTCTTGTAATTTCTCTTTATCGTAATCGCTAGTTGTAGATTCTACTTGAGCTTTAATTTGATTCACACGGTTAGTGATGTTTTCTTTTTCACCACCTCCATTTACTATAGTTGTGTTGTCTTTATCTAAGGTTACATTTTCTGCAGTACCCAACATATCTAGAGTAGCCTTTTCTAATGTAAATCCACGCTCTTCTGAAATAACGGTACCTCCAGTTAAGATAGCAATATCTTCTAGCATAGCTTTTCTACGATCACCAAATCCTGGCGCTTTTACAGCAGCTATTTTTAAAGAACCTCTCAATTTATTTACAACAAGTGTAGCTAAAGCTTCACCTTCTATATCTTCTGCAATAATCAATAGTGGTTTACCACTTTGAGCAGCCGGCTCCAATACAGGAAGTAAATCCTTCATAGAGTTGATCTTTTTATCCACGATTAAAATGTATGGATTTTCAAGTTCAACAGTCATTTTTTCACTATCAGTAACAAAATAAGGAGAAAGATAACCTCTGTCAAACTGCATACCTTCTACAACTTCCATGTAAGTTTCAGTTCCTTTAGCTTCTTCAACAGTGATAACCCCTTCTTTGCCTACTTTACCAAAAGCTTCTGCAATTAATTCACCAATTTTCTCATCGTTATTTGCTGAAATGGATGCGACCTGCTTGATTTCTTCTGATGTATCTCCAACAGATTTTGCCTGCTTTGTTAATTCTGCAACTACAGCTTCTACAGCTTTGTCTATCCCTCTTTTAAGTCCAAGTGGGTTAGCGCCTGAAGCTACGTTTTTAAGTCCTTCATGAACAATAGCTTGAGCTAATACTGTTGCAGTAGTCGTTCCATCACCAGCTAAATCATTGGTCTTGGAAGCCACTTCTTTAACCATTTGTGCCCCCATATTCTCTAAAGGATCTGCAAGCTCTATTTCTTTAGCAACGCTTACCCCATCTTTAGTAACCATTGGTGCACCAAATGATTTGCCTATAATTACGTTACGACCTTTTGGTCCTAAAGTTACTTTTACGGCGTTTGCTAAAGCATCTACACCTCGCTTAACACCATTTCTTGCTTCAATATCAAAAATTATATTCTTTGCCATTATATTGTGGTTTTGTTTATTTGTGAATTATACTATAGCTAAAATGTCGTCTTCCCTCATGATGAGATAGTCATGTTCTTCGTACTTTAACTCTGTACCTGAAAACTTTCCATAAAGAACCATGTCTCCAACTTTCACAGTCATCGTATGTTTCTTTTTACCATTCCCGACGGCAACCACTTTACCGCGTTGTGGTTTTTCCTTTGCGGTTTCTGGAATAATAATTCCAGATGCTGTTTTAGTTTCTGCGGCTTGAGGCTCTATAAGCACTCGGTCTGCTAAGGGTTTAATGTTTACTGCCATTATAAATAAGTTTTTTGGTTTAATTTCAAAATAATAATCTAAAAGTGTGCCAATAAATAAGGCCTGTCAATTACCAACAAAAAATGCCAGCTTATGACAAGCTGGCATTTTGTAATAATTTAGAAACCCTATTTACTGCTGGTCTACAGGAGGTAAATCGTTAGATTGTGTATTTTCAATTGGAGTTTGGCCACCGTCCAATAATTTGGAATCTTGTACAGCTCTATTATTTATGATAGTAACGTTTGATAATAAGATTAAAATCAATAATAAAGTGGCTAAAGCCCAAGTGCTTTTATCGAGAAAGTCTGAGGTCTGTTTGACGCCTCCAATTTGCTGAGATCCTCCTCCTCCAAAAGAAGAGGAAAGGCCCCCACCTTTTGGGTTTTGAACCATGATAACAACGATAAGTAGGAATGCTACTATTAAAATTAAAACTAAAAATATGGAAAATGTACTCATTATAATTTATTTTCTTTGAATCTTTCTATTTCTTGAATTTGGTCTGCAAAGAAAGAACTTTTTTCGGGATTATTCAAAATTAATATCTTAAATGCTTGTATCGCTTTATCATATCGCTTTTGTTCAGTGTAAACTCTAGCCAAAGTTTCCGTCATAAGGTGCTTTGATGGCTCGTATTTGGCTTTTATTTTCTCTGTAGATTCATAAGATTTCGTAGGAACAATTTTAGGGTTATTCTTTATAAATTCGTCTATGACTTGAAACTGAGGATTGATCCTTAACTCGCTTTCTTCTTTTACTATAGGCTGTAATTGGGTCAACTTCAGCCACTCTTGAAAAGAATGAGTCTCGGAAGAATTAAAATCTAAAGGCTGTCCTTGTTTTTTAGATTTTGATTTTTCTTTCTCTAAAAAAAGGTCTGGATCGTTAATTTGGTCAACCACTTGTTTATTAATCTCAAACTCTTCATTTGAATGTTCTTTATTCTGCTCAATTAGCAAATCAATTTTATTGGCGATGTCCAGTTGATGAAATTCTTCAGAAGTAATAAAATCAAATAATACAGATCGATCCTGAGTATAAGCAGCCGTAGTTTTTAAAAACGTATTGTATTGAAAGCTTCCGTAGTAGTTCTGTAATTTTAGCTTGATAGCATATAGAGGTTGGAAATACGGATACTGGTGAATCATATCTGTAATATCTGCTAAGCTATTCACCTCAAATTCACTCGGTGATTTAATAAGATTTAAAACCGCTTCTTTATCCATTACCAATTTGTTAAGGAGGCATTAAATACATCTTGAGTAATCCTTAGGTATACTTCATTAATAGCCTCATCCCTTGTAGCGCCAGTTAGTAGTTCGTTTGCCGGATAATCAAAATAAAACGAAAAATTTTGTTCAAAATCTTTTTCGGGATCTAAAGTGTTATAAAATCGAACATTTACAGCTATGGTTAGTCGATTTTGGGCGGCTTGGCTATCGGCTGTGGCAGTCATTGGCGCCACGTAGTACCGAGTGATTTCTCCCTCATAAACAAGATCTGCGTTGGAGTTTGTAAGGATTAATTTGGTCTGGTTTTGTATTAAATCTTGGAGTTGCAACGTAAAATCTCTATCGATACCCGGTTCAACTAGTTGAGCGTTATTTTGGAAGAAATTCACTTGAAAGGTCTCTGCATTTCCAGTGTCGGCACCGGTAAAAGAATAATAACCACAGGATTGTAAACTCAAAATCAACACTAAAATTCCAATTATTTTCATCTTCATTATAAATCGTATTGCTTTATTTTTCTATACAGTGTTCTTTCACTAATTCCTAATTCATCTGCTGCAGGCTTTCGTTTTCCCTGGTGTCTATTCAAAGATTTTGTGATGAGTTCCACTTCTTTATCTTGCAGCGATAAAGTCTCCTCTTCTTCGATATCTTCAGCATAATCGTAAGGATCTTCTATGTGTTTCTCAATGGGTTTTGCTTTCTTTTTTTCAGGGATTTGCAAAATTTCTAGCTGCTCTTGATGAGATTCTTCAGAGAATTCTTTTTTGGTGTCGGAGTCGCCGTATACTTTCCTAATTAAACTTCTATTTTCTTCTTTAAAGGCTTCATCATTTTCATTTTCCATGAACTCTAGAGTCAATTTCTTAAGATCATGAAGGTCGTTTTTCATGTCAAAAAGAACTTTGTAGAGAATTTCTCTTTCGTTGCTAAAATCGCTTTTGTTGCTTTTTGATTCTGAAATTACAGAGGGTAGATTGGAACTGTTACTTGGTAAATAATGCGTTAGTATGGCTTCATCTACTTCTCGACTAGTCTCTAATACTGATATTTGTTCAGCCACATTTTTAAGCTGTCGGATGTTACCTGGCCAGCTGCAGTTTTCTAGCGCTTTAACTGCTTGGTCTGTGAGGCGTATGGTTGGCATTTTGTATTTAATCGCAAAATCTGAAGCAAACTTTCTAAACAATAAGTGAATATCCGATCGGCGTTCTCTTAAGGGGGAAAGTTGAATTTCAACAGTATTGAGTCTGTAGTATAAGTCTTCTCTAAACTTATTTTCTTTTATAGCTTCAATCATATTAACGTTGGTTGCCGCAACGATTCTAACATTAGATTTCTGAACTTTAGAGGATCCTACCTTTATAAATTCTCCAGTCTCAAGAACTCTCAAAAGCCTTACCTGAGTGGTGAGGGGTAATTCTCCTACTTCATCCAGAAAAATAGTTCCTCCGTCGGCTTCCTTAAAATAGCCATCTCTGGATTGAGTGGCTCCAGTAAAAGCACCCTTTTCGTGTCCAAATAATTCACTATCAATAGTACCTTCAGGGATAGCACCGCAGTTTACAGCAATATATTTGGCGTGTTTTCTATGAGAAAGGGAATGTATAATTTTAGGTAGACTTTCTTTACCAACTCCGCTTTCTCCTGTGACCAAAACAGAAATATCTGTAGGTGCCACGCGTATAGATTTTTCTATAGCCCTATTGAGGTTGGGATCGTTACCTATAATTTCAAATCGCTGCTTTACAGCTTGTGGAGATTCCATATTTTAAATTTATTTTAAGATGAAAGAGCTTGCATAGGACCATAACCGATGGGTTCACCAATTAAAGTGACACTTGTGCATCTTTTCATTTTTACTAAAACGTAATCTCCTAATTTGTAGTCTTTTTTAGAAAAGACGACGGTTGTGTTTTGGGTGTTTCGCCCGCTCCATTGTAAGTTGGATTTTTTAGACTCTTTTTCAATTAAAACCTCTTCAACCTTACCGAGATGCTGTTCCGTTCTGAAACGCGAATGTTTTTGCTGAACGTCTATGATGTCCTGAAGCCGTTTTTTCTTGGTAGCCTCTGGAATATCATCTTCAAATTTCTTTGCGCCAAGAGTTCCCGGTCGTTCAGAATAAGCAAACATATACCCAAAATCGTATTTTACATAGTCCATTAAGGATAACGTGTCTTGGTGATCTTTTTCTGTTTCCGAAGGGAATCCAATGATCATATCTTGAGAGATACCACAGCCGGGTATGATTTTTCTAATATTATCTATCATCTTAAAGTACTCTTCGCGGGTGTGGAGCCTATTCATTTTCTTTAAAATCCTATCACTACCACTTTGTACGGGGAGATGTATATAATCGCAAATGTTGTTGTGTTTTGCCATCACTTCAATCACATCCATCGTCATATCCTGTGGATTTGAAGTAGAAAAGCGAATGCGCATTCCTGGCTGAGCTTTTGCTGTAATGTCCAGTAAATTTGAAAAACCAACGGCTGTCGCTTTTTGCATTTCAGTTGCGCTTTTGAAATCTTTCTTCAAACCGCCACCATACCATAAGTAGCTATCTACATTTTGGCCTAGTAAAGTGATTTCCTTATAGCCTTTATTCCACAAATCATTTACCTCATCAATAATGCTTAAAGGATCACGGCTTCGTTCTCTCCCTCGAGTAAATGGAACTATGCAAAAAGTACACATGTTATCACAGCCTCTTGTAATCGACACAAAAGCAGACACGCCGTTGCTTTGCAAACGTACCGGTGAAATATCACCGTAAGTTTCTTCTTTAGATAAAATCACGTTTATGGCATCTCTACCACTTTCAACCTCCTCTAGTAAGTTTGGTAGATCCTTGTAGGCATCTGGTCCTACAACCAGATCTACAATTTTCTCTTCTTCAAGAAATTTACTTTTTAAGCGTTCTGCCATACAACCCAAAACTCCTACCTTCATAGAAGGATTGATTTTCTTGACCGCATTATATTTTTCCAAACGTTTTCTTACCGTTTGCTCTGCTTTATCTCTTATAGAACAGGTGTTGACCAAAACAAGGTCAGCTTCAGAAAGTTTGTCGGTAGTATTGTAGCCTTGTTTATTCAAAATAGACGCTACGATTTCACTATCGCTAAAATTCATAGCGCAGCCGTAACTTTCAATGTAAAGTTTCTTAGTGTTATTTTCCTTCTTTTCGTTAACCAAGGTTTGCCCCTGTAGAGTCTCATCAATAATCTTCTCCATATGAAGTTGTAATAATTTAGACAAAGATACAAGTTATGAAATTACTGACAAACTGTCATTTTACCAATTTTAAGAGTTAAAAATTTAGTTCCTATACCAAAATTTGCTTTGGTACTGGGTATTGAAATCGGTTTGAAAAGTTACTTTAAAGAGCTTTCTGAAATCAGAATCCAAAAATTCGTATACTTTTGTATTATAAATAAATCAATAATGGCAAAAAATCTAGTAATAGTTGAGTCTCCTGCCAAAGCTAAGACAATAGAAAAATTTTTAGGTAAAGATTATAAAGTGGCTTCTAGTTTTGGTCATATTGCAGATTTACCGTCCAAAGAGCTGGGGGTAGATGTAGACAACGACTTCAAGCCTACATATATAGTAAATGCCGATAAAAAAGATGTTGTTAGAAAGCTCACCAAACTAGCAAAAGAATCGGAAATTGTTTGGTTGGCGAGTGATGAAGATAGAGAAGGAGAGGCCATAGCTTGGCATCTAGCGGATGAACTGAAGCTAGATGAAAAAAAAACCAAACGAATTGTCTTTTCTGAAATTACCCAAACAGCTATTTTAAAGGCGATAAAGAATCCAAGAGAAATTAATTACAATTTGGTTAATGCTCAAAAAGCGAGACGGATTTTAGACCGTTTAGTAGGGTACGAATTATCTCCAATTTTATGGAGAAAAGTGAAAGGTGGCCTTTCTGCCGGAAGAGTTCAATCGGTATCCGTTAGATTAATAGTAGAGCGGGAAAGGAATGTATTAGACTTCGATCCCCAGGTGTTTTATAGAGTAGATGCTCAATTTCAAACTAAAAATGGCGCAAACTTTAAAGCAAAACTCCCAAAGAACCTTGAGTCTCAAAAAGAAGTAGAAGATTTTTTAGAAATCCAGAAACAGGCCAATTTCAATGTAGATGACTTGACCAAAAAACCTGCAAAAAAATCTCCAGCGCCTCCATTTACGACTTCTACATTACAACAAGAAGCAGCTCGGAAGCTATATTTTTCTGTTAGTAAAACCATGAATATGGCTCAGCGACTTTATGAAGCTGGACATATCACCTACATGAGAACCGATAGTGTAAACTTATCTTCTCAAGCTAAAGAAGGAGCTAAAGATGAGATTAAAAGTGCTTATGGTGATAAATACCATAAGGCTAGAAATTATAAAGGAAAGTCTAAAGGAGCACAAGAAGCACATGAAGCTATACGCCCAACAAACTTTGCTGTACATCAAATAGATGCAGAACGGGACCAACAGCGTTTATACGAGTTGATTTGGAAACGAGGTATTGCTTCGCAGATGAGCGATGCTGATCTCGAAAGAACCAACGTGAAGATATCATCAAATAAAGACCATCGTCACTTTACCGCGAACGGTGAAGTTATTAAGTTTGATGGATTTCTAAAAGTTTATCTAGAAGGTCAGGATGAAGAAGACGAAGAGCAAAGTGGATTGCTTCCCGCCATGTCTGTAGGAGAGAAATTACAGAATGATTATATTCTAGCGACAGAGCGCTATACAAGGCCACCGTCTAGATACACAGAAGCATCTCTGGTGAAAAAGTTAGAAGAATTAGGAATTGGGCGCCCATCGACTTATGCTCCCACGATTTCGACAATTCAAAACAGGAAATATGTTGAAAAAGGGACTATTGATGGTAGCGATAGAGAATACGTTCAATATACCTTAAAGGATAACGATATAAAAAGCAAAACACTATCTGAAAAAGTGGGAAGCGATAAAGGCAAACTTGTCCCAACAGATGTTGGTATGGTGGTAAATGACTTTCTGGTGAAACATTTTGAAGGTATTTTAGATTATAATTTTACGGCTAAACTCGAACAAGACTTCGATGAGGTTGCGGAGGGTAATGCCAAGTGGACCAAAGTGATGAGTGACTTTTATATACATTTCCATCCTAATGTCTTAGACGTTGCTGCCAATGCAGAACGAGAAGTAGGAGAGCGAGTCTTAGGAAAAGACCCAGAATCGGGCAAACCTGTGAGCGCACGTCTTGGAAAATTTGGCCCTATGGTACAAATTGGTTCTGTGGAAGACGATGAAAAGCCTAGGTTTGCAGGTTTAAAACCTAGCCAAACCTTATCTTCTGTGACTTATGAAGAAGCCATGGACTTATTTAAACTTCCTAAACAACTGGGAGAATATAAGGACGAAGAGGTAGAGACCAATATTGGTCGTTTTGGTCCTTACGTTCGGTTTGGCAAAAAGTTTGTCTCTTTGGAGAAAGATGATGATCCTTTGGACGTCACTTACGATCGCGCTATTGAGCTTATAAAAGCAAAAGAAAAAGCAGAAGAGCCTATATGCTATCATAATGAAAAAGGAGTCCAGAAAGGAGTAGGTCGTTTTGGTCCTTACTTAAAATGGGACGGCATGTTTATAAATGTGAATAAAAAATATGATTTCGACAATCTTTCTGATGAGGATATCGTTGAATTGATCGAAGATAAAATTCAGAAAGAAAAAGATAAATTAATTCATCATTGGGAAGAACAAGGTATAAAACTAGAAAAGGCAAGGTGGGGACGTTTCAAACTTTCTAAAGGAAAGACAAAAGTAGAATTGCCTAAGACTACGGATGCAGAAGGAATGGCGTTGGATGAGGCAGAAGCAATTTTAGCTAAAAACACAAAGACCAAGAAAAAAACGACTAAGAAAACAGCTGTGAAGAAAACAGCGGTGAAGAAAACGGCTGTGAAGAAAACGGCTGTGAAGAAAACAGCTGTGAAGAAAACAGCTGTGAAGAAAAAGCCAGCTAAAAAAACGACTGCCAAAAAGAAAACAAGCACAAAAAAGACAACTAAATCTTAACCCACGTCAATGGCATTTGAATTTTTAGAACCTGTTCATCCCGAGCTTCAAAATAAAATTAAAAATTTTTCAAACCAAACCTTATCAAATTACGTCAGCTTTTTTGAGGGGGATGAGGATATTCAGCTCAATAAGTTTCAGTTAGCTATAGTTTGCATTAAAGAGGAAAGAAATAGTGTCTATCCAAGAAAATCAGATTTTTTTTATGATGAAATAAGGTCGAGCTTATATGCGATGTATGTAGGTAATTGGCAAGTGGATATTATTGATTTGGGAGATATCAACAGGGGGGATGAGGTTTCCGACACCGCTTATGTAGTAAAAAATATACTTTCTAGGCTTTATAGGAAATCTATTTTACCCATTATTTTAGGAGGGAGTCAAGACCTTACGTTTTCGCAATACAGAGCCTATGATGGGATTAAGTATATGGTCAATTTAGCAACTGCAGATCATAAATTTGATCTTGGTAATTCAGATTTGCCAATGCATGGCCAATCTTATGTGGGTAAAATGATTATTGATGAGCCTTATAACTTGTTCAATTTTGCTAATCTTGGGTATCAGACCTATTTGTCTCCTCAGGAAGAGATTGATTTAATGGGAAAACTTTTTTTTGATGCGATAAGGTTAGGGACTCTAACGTCAGATTTCACAAAGGCTGAGCCTATTTTAAGGGACACAGATTTATTCAGTATTGATATTTATTGTGTTAAATCTTCAGAAATTGCTGATTCGAATCATAAAAATATTAATGGATTTAGTACATTCGATTTATGTAAGTTATCTAGATATGCTGGCATGAGTGATAAATTAAGTTCTTTTGGTGTTTATGAATTGCAGTCGATGCAGAAATCTGAAGGTCTTATCAGTTTAATATCACAGATGTTATGGTATTTTGTAGAAGGTTTTAGTTTAAGGTTAAACGAGTATATTACTGAAAAGAGCCCGAATTTTATGAAATACAGTGTCCCGATCGAAGATGAGGTTTTAGTTTTTTTTAAGAGTGAGATCTCCAACCGGTGGTGGATTAAAATACCAAATGAAAATAATAATAATGTGCATAAACCATCGTTATTAGCGTGTGACAAGCAGGATTATATGGATGCCACAGCATCTTTAATACCAGATAGATGGCTGAGAGCCAAATATAAAAACACTATTTAATTTGAATTTATTTTAATTAATGTTAAGAAAAAAATTGTTTATTTGCACGCTAGATTTGAATTTAATCACTTTATTATGAAACTATATTATACATCTTTTAAAGGTTTTTGCCTTGTATTTATGGCGCTCTTAGTTATGAGTTGCGGAAAAAGCGACAAAGGCCAGCTCGTAGGAGTAGAAGGGAAGAAATGGTATTCTGAAAAGCCATTTGGAATGGTTTTAATCAAAGGAGGCTCCTTTATTATGGGAAAATCTGACGATGATTTAGCGAGTGTCAGGAATGCTCCGCCCAAAACGGTTACGGTCCCTTCATTTTATATGGATGAAACCGAAATCACAAATTCTGAGTATAGGCAATTTGTTTTTCACGTCAGAGATTCTGTCGTAAGGCAAAAACTTGCTGAGGCTGCGGAGCTATCAGGAGAGTTAGGTGAAGATGGGGGTGGTAGAAATAATATGTCAATCCAATCCTTTGCTTTTAAAAATGCAACTGCTGCTGGTGATGAAGAAAACTTAAGTCCTTACCAAGAATTTTCGAGATACTACGATCCGTTAGACCAAGCTTTAAATTGGAATCCCAAAATTATTTGGGATTCAACCAAGTATCCAGATGAAGACTATGTCTATGTTATGGATGAGTTCTATCTCTCTAACGATCAATCATACAATGGGCAAAGAATGCTTGACGTTACCAAATTCAAGTATAGCTTCAAAACGATTGACCTAGATGCAGCGGCAAGATCTAAAGGGGTAAGAACCAATTTTATTACAGAAGAAGAAGTAATGGTTTATCCTGATACCACAGTATGGATCAAAGACTTTAACTATTCTTATAATGAGCCTATGCACAACGATTATTTCTCTCATACAGCTTACGACAACTACCCAGTTGTAGGAGTGACTTGGGGACAAGCAAAGGCTTTTGCAAATTGGAGAACCAAATACTTAAACGATTTTAAAAAACAAAAAAATGAAGCTTCTGTCAGTTTCTTTAGATTGCCTTCAGAAGCAGAATGGGAATATGCTGCTAGAGGTGGTATAGAAGGAGGTACCTATCCTTGGGGTGGTCCTTATGCCAAAGACGATAGAGCTTGTTTTTTGGCTAACTTCAAGCCTTATAGAGGCGATTATGCAGCTGACGAGGCAGTATATACAGTAGAATCTGATGCTTACGCACCCAATGACTTTGGTTTATATAATATGTCTGGAAACGTGTCGGAGTGGGTCAATACTTCCTACGATCCAGCTTCTTACGAATACATGTCATCTATGAGTCCTAATGTGAACAATTCTAATAATAAGCTTAAGGTCGTTCGAGGTGGATCTTGGAAAGATGTGAGCTATTATCTGCAAGTAAGTACAAGAGATTATGAATATTCAGATTCTGCGAGAAGCTATGTTGGTTTTCGAACTGTACAAGATTTTTTAGGGAATTCACTCGATTTAAACTAAAACAAAACAAAAACTAAACAATCAAATATTTTATCATGGCAAACTCAAAAAATAGAAAGCAAGTAATGAGTATGGTGTATGGCCTCGGAGCGGCTATTGTAATTATTGGAGCATTATTTAAAATTCAACATATCTCTTTTGGGCCTATAACAGGTGGCTTAATGTTGACTATTGGGCTTATTACTGAGGCTGTAATATTTACAATATCGGCATTTGAGCCAGTGGACAAAGATCTGGACTGGTCTAAAGTTTACCCTGAATTAACTGGAAATAATCCTTCAAACCAAAAGGAAGATTTGAAAGAGGAGAGTGGAATTTTGTCACAGAAATTGGATGATATGCTAAAGGAAGCAAAGATAGATTCTAAACTTATGGAGAGCCTTGGAGAAAGTATTAAAAACTTTGAGGGTGCTGCAAAGAACATCGCTCCAACAACAGAGGCAATGAATTCACAAAAGAAATATGGTGACCAAATTTCAATGGCTGCTCAACAAATGGAATCATTAAATAATTTATATAAAGTTCAAGTGGAATCCGCTATACGTCAAACTGAAATTAACGAAGCGGTAACTGATAATGCTGGTCGTCTTAAGGATCAAATGGAATTCTTAACCGCTAACTTAAATTCTCTTAATGGTGTTTATGGCGGAATGTTAACTGCTATGAGACCTAAAGCTTAATTATAATTATATAAATTTACCACTATGGCTGGAGGAAAGGAAACCCCAAGACAGAAGATGATTAACATGATGTATTTAGTCTTCATTGCAATGTTGGCTTTGAACATGTCTAAAGAAGTATTATCTGCATTTGGAACAATAAATGAATCTTTAGAAAACACCAATACTAATTTTGAAGTTAAAAATGATGCAGCACTAGCGGGTCTTACTGTGAAAGCATCAGAGTCCCCAGAGCAATTTGCTGAAGTAAAGCAAAAAGCGGACTTAGTCTCTGCGGCAACCTCAGAATTATTCACTTATTTTGTAAGTCTTAAAGAGGGAATGTATGAGTCTGTCGAAGATCCAAAAGACTATGAAACCATGGATAAAACATCTTATACAGATGAATTATTTGTAAGTGGTGAAAAACTTACATCAGCTGGTGAAGAATTCTTAGCTAAGATGAGAGCTTATAAAGACAAGATGAATCAAGCTTTAGGGGATAACTCAAAGTACGATATCTTTTTATCCACCATTAATGAAAAATTTAGTGGAGATCCTGTTTCTCCGAATTCTGGGGTTAAGGGGGCGGAAGTTAATTATGTAAGACATCACTTTGTTGGTTACCCTTTAATTTCATCAATTACTAAAGTTACTGCTCTTCAAAATGGCTTAAAGGTTCTTGAAAATGAAATTTTATCCTCTATGCTTTCTGGCCAATTAACCCAGATTGCATCCATGAATAATTATTCAACCTTATTAGAACAAAGTAGAAGCGCTTATTATCAAGGTAACATATTTGATGGGTCTATTGTCTTAGGTCGTACCGATAATTCAACTGTTCCAAATGAAGTTAAATTGACTTTAGATGGAAGACCTCTAGTTAAGGGCAAAGATTTCACGCTCGAGGGCGGCCAGGTTAAGCTTAATGTTAATGCAGGAACTGCTGGTGATCATAAAATTGAAGGTTTGCTTATTTTTAAACAAAATGGTAAAGACATTGAAGTTCCGGTTAATAAATCATTTTCAGTGATTCCTAAGCCTAACCAAGCAATTGTCTCTGCCGATAAAATGAATGTGGTCTATAGAGGTATTGAAAACCCAATTACTGTTTCTATGCCAGGAGTTCCTGAGAATAAAGTTAATGCATCTGCTAGTGGTTTAAGACGTGTAAAGGGTTCTCAATACACTGTTAGGCCAACTACAGGAACTGAATTAAAAATTAATGTGACTGGAGAAATCGAAGGAGAAAAGATTACATCGACAACGGTTTTCAGGATTAAAAGTTTACCTAGACCTACGCCTACAGTTAGAGGGCAGATACAAGAGGGTGCTGCTATACAGATGCCGAAAGATGCTTTAAAGGTTTCACCTATCGGTGCTACATTTGAAAATTTTGACTTCGATATTACTCCTGTGGTTAAGCAATTTACGCTAAGTATCCCAGGACAACCTTCGGTAGTAGTGAATGGAAGCAGAATGGATCCAAAGGCACAAGGTCTTTTAGATTTAGCTAGAACAGGTGATATTATTCAAATATTTGATATTAAAGCTGATGTTCCTGGTGTGAACGTTAAAAACATGCCAGCTATATTGGTTCAATTAACTAACTAAAATGAAGATGATGAGTTATTCAAATTTTAAGATCTTTTTATGTTCGGTGATTGCTTTGAGCACGAGTTTAGCTTCAGCACAGTCGTCCAACATTCTGAACACTAACAAACCCTCACAGGTTGGAGTATTGACAGAAAATCAAAAGCTTTCTGATGATGATAAGCCGTTGGAATATGGATATATTGGCGACAGAGACATTTTATGGTCTAAAATCGTTTGGGAGAAGATTGATCTAAAGCAAAAGATCAATTTCCCACTGCTATACCCTACTCAGGATGATGCTTTATCGAAAGGAAGACGTTCTTTGTACAAAGTTCTATTAGATGCTATTAAAGAAGGTTCTAAGGATTCTACATCTACCTCTGCTATTACAGAAGTATATGCAACGAGTTATTTTAATAAGAAAAAGACCTACGAAGACATTTTAAGCTCTACAAAGTCTGTCTTTCTTCCAGATGTAGCGCTTGATATTTTAGGTCAATACGGTGTTACCGGGACAGAGAACGTCCTGGTATTTATCAATAGGTCTTTAACTGGTAAGCTCTCAGAATTTCCTGAGCTTTACACTCAAGAACTAGTGGCTCAGATGGAGCCCTATTTGATTCCTACTGAAATTACAAGTAATGATATCCTCGAATACCACATTAAAGGGATGTGGTACTTTGATAAAATACGAGGGGAAATGAGATACCGTTTGCTTGGCATAGCTCCAGTAGGTTACGATATTAATAGTCAAAACCAAAGTTTTTCTGGTGATCCACAACTTGTCCCTTACTTTTGGGTTTGGTTTTCTGATGCTAGACAAGCTCTACACAAAGCTAAAGTTATAAATAACCAGAATAGTTCTATGCCTTTTAGTTTTGATCATCTTCTTAACTCTAGACGTTTTGATGGAATGATTTATAAAACCCAAAACGTTTACGAAGACAGAGAAGTTGCAGATTATATTCAAGATAACGCTTTACTTCAACTTTTGGAGTCCAATAGAATTAAAGAAGAAATCAGAAATTTTGAATTGGATATGTGGAATTACTAATCCCGATTCCTTTTAAAACCTTTAAATTCGCCCTTGCAACTGTAAGGGTTTTTTTATGAAAGATGTTTTGATTGTCGGTTTTGGTATTTCTGGTCTATGCGTAGCCAAAAGGTTAGAAGAATCTTCTAAAACTTTTGATATTATATCAGATGAAAGTCAGCAGTCCTCAAAAGTAGCCGGGGGAATTCTTAACCCTGTAGCTTTAAAGCGTTATAATTTAGCTTGGAATGCAGCTAAATTTATGCCTGAAGCTATTGATTTCTATACTCAATTGAATAAAGATTATTCGGAATCATTTTTTGAAGCCATTCCAGTTTATAAATTATTTTCTTCTATTGAAGATCAAAACAATTGGACGGTAGCTTCAGACCAGTCCGCTCTTGAACCATTTATGGAGCCTACTATTCAAAAGGTGTCCGCTTCCGTATCGTCATCTTTTAAACGTGGGCAAGTCCTTCAATCTTATCTCCTGCATTTAAAAGGATTGTTAGCTATTCAAAAAAATAAATTCAATAGACATCATCAATTTAAAAGTGAATCCTTTTCGTACACCGATCTCAAGGTCGGTGAGGACCATGTGAGTTACCATGAGAACACCTACCGCAAGGTTATCTTTTGTGAAGGTTATGGGGTGCATCTCAACCCTTTCTTTAATTGGCTTCCCCTGTATGGGAATAAAGGGGAGTATTTGATATTTGAGTCGAAAGGCTTGAAGGCCAATTTAAGTATCTTGAAATCACGTTATTTTATCATCCCCCTTGGAAATGATCTTTATAAGTATGGAGCAACTTATTCTAGAAATGAGCTTAATGACTTGCCAACCTCAGAGGGTAGAAAAGATCTTGTGGAAAAACTATCAGAGCTCATTCAGTGTGATTTTAAAATTGTAGATCAGATTGCTGGAGTCCGACCAACTGTAAGAGATCGAAAACCTGTCTTAGGTGAGCATCCAGAGCATCAACATCTTTATGTTCTTAATGGATTTGGAAGTCGAGGAGTAATGTGTGCACCAACTTTGTCACGGGAATTAGTTGAACATATCTTTGACGGTAAACCTATTGATAAGGAAACTGACATTAATCGGTTTCTGAAATTTTATTCTTAGCATCTTCATTGTAAGACAAGAATAAATTAATCCAGATGTTTCTGGCTAGCCTCATGTTAATTGGCATCATAAGGACTAAGATTACAATAATAGATATGAAAGAAGGGACAACTTGTAATCCTATGATAAAGTAGGAAGTAATAAAAGCAGCAACTGAAAACGCAACTCCCAAGCCGTAGCTAACATACATAGCTCCATAAAAAAAGGAAGGCTCTATTTTGTATTTAGTATTGCATACAGAGCATCTCTTATACATGTCGTAAATTTTATTCAGCTTGAAAGGATTGGGTTCTTTATACATTTTACCTCCATGGCAAACTGGACATTTGCCCGTAAATACACTGTATAATTTAGAACCTTTAAGCATTTTTAATAAAATTTAGCTTTACTAAGTAAATATACCAATATTTGCAGAAATTTTAGGTATCATATGCTACATATTCATAATCTCTCTATTTCATTTGGTGGAGAGTATCTTTTTAAGGAGATCAGTTTCAAGCTAAGCTCAGGAAACAGGCTGGGTCTCATAGGTAAAAACGGAGCCGGAAAATCAACAATGCTTAAGATTATCTCTGGTGAAATGACCTTAGATACAGGTCAAATTGCAAAAGATAAAGAGATTAGTATCGGTTTTTTAAAGCAAGATATAGATTTTCAGCAGGGAAGAACCGTTTTGGAGGAAACTTATCAAGCCTTTGAAGCTATCAAAACACTAGAATCTAGATTAGACCATATCAATCATCAATTAGTAGAAAGAACCGATTATGAAAGCGACTCTTATAATCAGTTGATGATTGATCTTAATGATTATCAGCATCAATATGAGATTTTGGGGGGTTATAATTACCAAGGGGATACAGAGAAAGTTCTAAAAGGTCTTGGGTTTACGACAGAAGATTTCGAAAAGCAAACGGATACCTTTTCTGGAGGTTGGAGGATGCGTATAGAGCTTGCTAAACTGCTTTTGCAAACCAATGATATATTATTGTTGGATGAGCCTACCAACCACTTAGATATAGAGAGTATTCTCTGGTTGGAAAGTTTTTTACAAAACTTTGCTGGTTGTGTTGTTATCGTGTCTCACGATAAGATGTTCCTGGATAATGTGACCAATAGAACGATCGAGTTGTCTTTAGGTCAAATTTACGATTATAACAAACCTTACTCCAAGTTCAAAGTTTTAAGAGAAGAATTGAGAGAGCAGCAATTGGCTGCTCAAAAGAATCAGCAAAAGGAAATTGAACAAACCGAAAAACTGATCAGTAAGTTTAAAGCCAAAGCTAGTAAAGCGTCTATGGCTCAATCCCTCATTAAAAAACTTGAAAAAACTGAAGTCATCGAAGTGGATGAAGAGGACAGCCAGGTTATGAATGTGAAATTTACGACTTCAAAAAATCCTGGAAAAGTTGTGATTGAAGCAGAAGACCTTTCTAAAGCCTTTGGAGAGGATACGGTTTTTAAAGATGTAGACTTTCTTATAGAGCGGAATTCCAAAATAGCTTTTGTGGGGCAGAACGGCCAAGGGAAATCTACTTTGGCTAAAATTATAGTAGGAGAACTTGAGCACGGCGGAAGCATAAAGTTAGGTCATAATGTCCAGATTGGATACTTTGCCCAAAACCAAGCAGAATATCTAGACGGCAATAAAACTGTTTTAGATACTATGCTTGATGCTGCCAACCAAAGCAACAGAAGCCGTGTAAGAGATATTTTAGGGTCATTCTTATTTAGGGGAGATGACGTAGGTAAGTACGTTAAAGTCCTCTCTGGAGGAGAGAGAAACCGTTTGGCTTTGGCCAAAATGTCTTTAACTCCCTTCAATGTTTTGATTATGGATGAGCCTACCAACCATTTAGATATTCAATCTAAAAATGTTTTGAAGGCCGCACTCAATAATTTCGAAGGCACCTTGATTTTAGTATCACACGATAGGGACTTTCTTCAAGGCTTAGCAGATTCTATTTACGAATTCAGAAATCACCAAGTCAAAGAATTTTTAGGGGATATCAACGATTATTTGAAATATCGTGAGCTAGAGTCCATGCGTGAAGTCGAAAAAAAGGACAAACAAAAAAAGCAAGAGAAAACAGCAACTTCAAACAAAGACGACTATGAATTTCAGAAAAAGCAAAAATCCCTTCAGAACAAACTAAGCGGAGTAGAGTCTAAAATCTCCAAGTTGGAAAAAGAAATCAAGAAAAGTGACCAAGATCTTGTTTTGAAATATGAAGAGACCATAAAACAACCTCGCTTTTTTGATACCTACAATGCCAAAAAAAGTCAGTTGGAAACTTTGATGAAATCTTGGGAGGACATTCAGGTTAAAATTGAAAGTCTTTAAGTTTTCATAAAATTTAAAAGTAGGGTTTAACCTTCATCCTTTTGTATCGTCTTAATTGTATATGAGAAAAATTATATTATTTGTCCTTGGGGTTGTTTTACTAGTTGGAGCCATTTTTGGTGCCAAGTTTATCATCGATAGTAAAGAACCTCCAGAAACAAAAATTCGAAAAACTGTCAAAACTGTATTTGTAGACACCGTTCAAAATTCTACGGTTCCAATACTCATTCCCGCCAACGGGAATCTTATAGCTAAACACAGAGTAGAGCTTTATTCCGAGGTGCAAGGAGTTTTTGAATTTAGTGCAAAGCCCTTCAGGGCCGGACAGTCTTATAAAAAAGGTCAAGCTTTGATCAAAATAGATGCATTGGAATACCGAGCTTCGGTACAATCTGCCAAGAGCAATTTATATAATCAAATCACAGCTATCATGCCAGATTTGCGACTAGACTATCCTGAGGTTTATCCAAAGTGGCAGAACTACCTCAACGGCTTTAACATTGATAAAGCAGTCCCGCCACTTCCTAAGTCTGAAACGGATAAAGAGCGATTCTTCATCAATGGAAGAGGCATCAATACAGCCTATTATGATGTTAAAAACCTAGAAGAACGCCTGGTGAAATACCGAATTACGGCGCCTTTCGACGGAGTACTCATCGAGGCTCTAGTGACTGAAGGTAGCCTTATACGAAGCGGGCAAAAGTTAGGTGAATTTATCGATCCTGAAGTCTATGAGCTTGAAGTCGCAATTGCTAAAGAGTATGCCGATCTCTTACAGGAAGGGGAATCCGTTTTATTAACCAATAATAAGAAAACACAAAATTATACTGGTACAGTGAGTCGAATTAATGCAAGTATAGATCAGGCGACTCAAACTGTAAGCGTGTTTATTGAAGTCAGAGACTCTTCTTTAAAAGAAGGCATGTATTTAAAGGCTAATATTGAAGCGAAAAAAGTAGAGAACGCTATTGCTATAGATCGCAGTTTAGTGAACGATAACAATGAGATGTTTGTAGTGAAGGACACGATTTTAGGCAGTATTGAAGTAGAACCCATCTACTTTTCAGACAAACAGGTGGTGGTGAAGGGAATTCCAGATGGTGAAGTCATTTTAGCAAAGCAAATTTCAGGAGCTTATAAGGGCATGCTGGTAAAAGTTGTTAGCGATGGTCTAAGCAAAAGTGAGAAAAATAGCGAATCTAATTCAGGCCTAGAAGCCTTAGGCCAATGAGAAAAATAATTTCTTATTTTATAAAGTATCATGTGGCAGTAAATGTCATGATCTTAGCTTTCGTGATTTTTGGGATTGTAGGGATGTTTAGCTTAAAGTCGTCATACTTTCCTTTAATTGAGTCGGAAATCATCACTATAAATGTGACCTATCCTGGTGCTGCTCCTGAAGAGATTGAGGAGGGTATTGTTCTCAAGATTGAGGACAATTTAAAAGGACTGGTAGGTGTAGAACGGGTGACCTCAACTTCCCGTGAAAATGGAGGAAGCATCACGGTTGAAATCGAAACCGATGAGGATATTGATGTTATGTTGACCGAAGTTAAAAACGCAGTAGATCGTGTTCCCAATTTCCCCTCGGGGATGGAACCTTTGGTGGTGGCTAAACAAGAAAACATCCGTGAAACCTTCGATTATTTTGTAAGTGGTGAAGATGTAGATCTTGCCACTCTGAAGCAGATTGCAAGGCAAATGGAATTCGATCTGAGAGCCATGGACGGACTCTCGCAAATTGAAATCGACGGGTATCCCGAAGAAGAAATTGAAATCGCTGTAGATGAAAATAATTTATTGGCCTACAACCTCACCTTCGCCGAGGTTGCCCAAGCCGTATCTAGAGCTAATATTTTGACTACTGGTGGAAGTATAAAAACAGAAGCAGAGGACTTTCTTATTCGGGCCGATAATCGGTCTTATTATGGTAAGGAATTAAATAATTTGGTGGTGAAATCTCAACCGGATGGAACGCTAGTAACCCTAAGGGATGTGGCGACCATCCGTGATCGATTTTCGGAAACTCCCAATGCGTCCTATATCAATGGTAGAGTAGCGGTAAGTGTCAATATTTCTACGACCAACAACGAGGATCTGATGGCTGCAGCAGAAAAAGTGAGGCAATACGTCAAGGAGTTTAACGAGAAAAACGATACCATTGAAATTATAGTGGAAGACGACCGGAGCATTACCTTAAGTCAGCGTACCGATTTGTTGATTGAAAATGGAGCTGTGGGTATACTTCTAGTTTTGGTGTTTTTATCCTTTTTTCTAAATACACGTTTGGCTTTTTGGGTAGCCTTTGGCTTACCGATTTCGTTTTTGGGCATGTTTATTTTTGCTAGTGCCTTTGGAGTGACTATCAATGTCTTGTCTCTTTTTGGAATGATTATAGTGATCGGAATCTTAGTTGATGATGGAATTGTAATTTCTGAAAACATCTACCAGCACTACGAAATGGGCAAAAAGCCTATTCAGGCAGCCATCGATGGAACTATGGAGGTCCTCCCCCCGATTATCTCAGCGATTATCACCACCATATTGGCCTTCTCTACCTTTTTGTTTTTGGACAGCCGTATTGGTAAGTTTTTTGGTGAAGTGAGTATAGTGGTTATTTTAACCTTGGTAGTCTCATTAATTGAAGCCTTAATTATTTTGCCGGCTCACATTGCCCACTCCAAAGCTTTGGTAAGAGATAATGAAGATGATAAAAGTAAGAAAAGCGGGATTGATCGTTTTTTTAAAAAGTTGAGAGGACTAAATGTTTACGGTGATCGAGTGATGGTCTTTTTGAGAGATAAGTTCTATGAGCCTGTGGTAAGGTTTACAGTCAAAAATCGCTTCATCAGCTTTGCTATTATAACAGCTATTCTTATTTTGACTATTGGATCTATTATGGGAGGTGTTGTAAAAGTGACTTTATTTCCAAGTATTGCTAGTGATCGCGTAAGTATAAATCTGTTGATGCCCGAGGGGACTAACCCTAAGAAAACAGACAGTATCATCTCGATGGTTGAAGAAGCAGCCATGAGAGTAAATGAAGACTTTTCGGCTCGCCAATCTGGCAACAAGCAAGTGGTGCGTAACATCGTTAGGCGAGTAGGCCCGGGGAACAACAAAGCTTCTCTTCGCGTTAACCTTTTGCCAGGTGAAGAGCGTGACTTTGGATCTCCAGAGATCACCAATGCCATTAGGGAAGAGGTAGGAGAAGTCTATGGGGTAGAAAGCCTCACCTTTGGCTCGGGAGGGAACTTTGGAGGCAAGCCCGTATCGATTTCGCTCTTAGGAAATAATTTGAAAGAGCTAGAACAAGCCAAGGTAGAGTTGAAAGCAGTTTTAGAAGACAGCTCTTCACTTAAGGATGTGACCGACACAGATCCTTTGGGGATCAAAGAGATATCAATAGATCTTAAAGACCAAGCTTACGCCCTCGGACTGAGTTTAGGTGAAGTGATGAGCCAAGTAAGAGCTGGCTTTTTTGGGCTACAGGCTCAGCGCTTTCAAAGAGGTCAGGATGAAATTAAAGTTTGGGTAAGATACGATCGTGAAAATAGGGAGTCTATAAATGATTTGGACGATATGCGTATTGTAACGCCTACTGGCGATCGTGTTCCTTTTGGTGAAATCGCTAGCTATACGATCCAAAGGGGAACGGAATCGATAAGTCATTTGGATGGATTGCGAGAGATACGGGTAGAGGCAGATATGGAAGATCCCAACGCCAGTGCTACGGACGCTATTGCCAATATTTCTGATAATATTTTACCAAGTATTCTATCAAAATATCCTAGTGTTTCTGTCTCCTATGAAGGCCAAAACCGAGAGGCAGATAAGTTGACGGATTCGGCCAAGAAAGTCTTGCCTGTGATTCTCTTTCTCATCTATGCAGTAATTGCCTTTACCTTTAGAAGTTACAGTCAACCTCTACTTCTCATGCTGCTTATCCCGTTTAGTATTATTGGAGTAGCCTGGGGGCATTATTTGCACGGATTCCCGGTCAATATATTATCGCTTTTAGGAGTTATTGCTCTGGTGGGTATTATGGTGAACGATGGGCTGGTTCTTATAGGGAAATTCAATGCCTATCTTCGGGAAGGAATGCCTTTCGATAATGCACTCATCGAGGCGGGTAAGTCTAGGTTTAGAGCTATATTTTTAACCTCGCTCACAACGATAGCTGGGATTGCGCCACTGCTTTTAGAACGCAGTAGACAGGCTCAGTTTCTTAAACCAATGGCTATATCTATAGCTTATGGTATTTTTATTGCGACTTTTCTCACCTTATTATTTTTGCCGCTATTACTTTCAATAACCAATTCAGCAAAAACAAAATACAAATGGCTAGCGACCGGCGAGCATGTTAATAAAGAGTCGGTTGAACGGGCTATAAAAGAGCAAAAAGAAGAAATACAGCGCCAAGAAGAAATCGATGAGGCCAAAAGCAAGGCAGAACAAGAGAAGAACCAATTTCAACATCTAGACAAATAAGCAGTATGAGAGTATTTTATAAGAGCCTACTTTCGTTTTTTATAGTGTTTGTGATACATATTCCTTCCAACGCTCAGGAGGTGTTGAGCAGGCAAGAAGCTATTACTCAAATGTTGGCCAATAATTTTGACATTCAATTTGCCGAAAATCAAATGGATATAGCAGATAATAATCAGGACATTCTCAATTCGGGATATCTTCCTTCCCTTACTGGAAATGCTGGAGCCAACTATACAAAAGACGATCAAGATGTGACCTTTCGGGACGGAGAGAGCAATTCTATTACAGGTGCTGAAACCACACGTTACAATGCCTCTGTTAATTTCAACTATATGTTATTTGATGGGTTAGGGCGGTTTTGGAATTATAAAAGTCTCAAAGAGGAGTACAATTTGTCTTCTTTACAAGCGCGTGAAACCATAGAACTTACTCTTCTCCAGTTATTTAGCGTTTATTACGAAGTTGCTCGTCTTACTGAAAACGTACAGGTATTGAAACAAACCTATGGGAATACTCAACAACGCTTAAAGCGTGTCGAATATAGCTTTGAATACGGCCAAGTGAATAAGCTAGAGGTGTTTAATGCTGAGGTTGATATTGTGAACGATAGTATCAATTTATTAAATACACGGCAGTTATTAGAAAATGCAAAGCGTGATTTAAATTTGGTTATTAATACCAATTTGGATCGAAATTTTGAAGTGGATACCCTTGTCGATTTCACTAGCCAAATTCAATTGGAGAATTATGTCAATAGTGCAGATGCCAATAACGTTAACCTACTTCAGGCAGAAAAGAATATAACTATTAGTGATTACGACTACAAAGCTAGTAAAGCTGTATTTTTGCCTTCTATCGGCTTAACAGGCTCATATGGTTGGAATGAGGGTAACTTTCCAGTAACGAGTTTTGCCACATCGAGTACCACGACTGGTGTTTCTGGAGGAGTAAGTCTCAGATGGGATCTTTTTGATGGAGGTCGAGGGATCACCACCACGAAAAACGCCAAAATACAATACGACAATCAGCAACTCGCCAAGGATCAGATTAAGAAAGAGGTGACCCGAGATATTTTAAATGCTAGGGGGAATTACCAAAACCGACTTCAAGTGTTAGATTTGCAAAAGAAAAATATATCAACAGCCAAGAATAATTTTGAGCGCTCTAGTGAACAATATAAACTAGGGCAGATTACCTCTGTAGAGTTACGACAGGCTCAGGTGAATTTGCTTAATGCCCAGACCAGTAAAAATTTGGATAAGTATGATGCAAAATTAGCGGAGCTTGAGCTTCTACAACTCACAGGTCAACTTTTAAATATAGAATTCTAATGTTCGAACATCACTTTCAATGCCCTTATTGCTGGGAAGACATAAGCATGCTTTTAGACCCGTCTGTACGTGAACAAACCTACGTAGAAGATTGCGAAGTCTGTTGTAATCCTATTGAGGTTACGACCCGTTTTGAAGACGAAGAACTTCAAGAATTTAGAGCGGAAGATATAGAGCAATAATATTTCACATTTTATGGTGTTGGACTTATTATTTGTTTTATATTTGCAATCCGATACAGAGAAAAACAATTTTCAAACATATATCGCGGGGTAGAGCAGCAGGTAGCTCGTCGGGCTCATAACCCGAAGGTCACTGGTTCGAGTCCAGTCCCCGCTACTAAAAAAAGCTTCACAGAAATGTGAGGCTTTTTTTTTATTTCAAGAGTTATTGGGCGAGAAGTTTACCCTGAGCGAAGTGCAACGGAGTCGAAGGGAGTCCAGCCACCAATTCATAATTGTCATTCCGACAGAGAAGCCTTTTTCCTTCGACGAGGAATCTGTTTAAGTTATGTTCTACGTTTTACTATTTTAATTGCTCTTTCTTTTTTGCATCGCCTAAAAAAGAAACAAAAAAGACTAGGCTTGCGAACTTCAGTCTAAAATTTACGCTTGATGTCTAAATTTTAGAAACTCAACCTCCTAAAGTCGGTCTCGGACAGTCTAAAATTTTACGACACCTTCACTTCGATTTTTACGACCTCTTTTCGTAGGCCGTTTTCTAACTATCAAGTAGCTTGTCATTCCGTGCAAGGCGATGGCCGCGTTGCGGAATCTTTTTAAGTAATGTTCTATGACTGAGTGATTTCAATAGAAAATCGTATCGAGAAGTAGTTTGAAATTATGAGCTAAAAAGTTCTCGATACAAATTTCACCTTTTTCAAAAGTAAAATTCACTCGAACTGACAGAGTCTAGATATTTGTCACCTTGAACTTGTTTCAAGGTCTAAGCCTAAGTTAGTGAAGATGCTGAAATGAATTCAGCATGACAAAGCTCATGACTCACCTCTCACGACTCGTGACTCCTAAAGTCGGTCTCGGACAGTCTAAAATTTTACGACACCTTCACTTTAATTTTTACAACCTCTTTTCGTAGGCCGTTTTTAACTATCAAGTAGCTTGTCATTCCGTGCAAGGCGATAGCCGCGATGCGGAATCTTTTTAAGTTATGTTCTATGACTGAGTGATTTTCGATAGAAAATCGTATCGAGAAGTAGTTTGAAATTATGAGCTAAAAAGTTCTCGATACAAATTTCACCTTTTTCAAAAGTAAAATTCACTCGAACTGACAGAGTCTAGATATTTGTCACCTTGAACTTGTTTCAAGGTCTAAGCCTAAGTTAGTGAAGATGCTGAAATGAATTCAGCATGACAAAGCTCATGACTCACCTCTCACGACTTGTGACTCCTAAAGTCGGTTTCAAACAGTCTAAAATTTTGCGACACCTTCACTTCAATTTTCACGACCTCTTTTCGTAGGCCGTTTTCTAACTATCAAGTAGCTTGTCATTCCGTGCAAGGCGATAGCCGCGTTGCGGAATCTTTTTAAGTAATGTTCTATGACTGAGTGATTTCAATAGAAAATCGTATCGAGAAGTAGCTTTAAGTTAATGAAGATGCTGAAATGATCCATAAACCACTTATAGAGCATGACTAAGTTTTATAAGGTGTTACATTCAGCACGCCTTTGTCATCTTGAGGGAAATGCAGTGACGAAAGATCTTTCTCAACGTGGCTTCGATACACCTCGCTAAAAAAAACGGGTCACTCAGCCACCAATTCATAATTGTCATTCCGACAGAGAAGCCTTTTTGCTTCGACGAGGAATCTGTTTAAGTTATGTTCTGCGTTTTACTATTTTAATTCCTCTTTCTTTTTTGCATCGCCCAAAAAAGAAACAAAAAAGACTAGGCTTACGAACTTCAGTCTAAAATTTACGTTTGATGTCTAAATTTTAGAAACTCAACCACCCAAAGTCATTTTTACAACGGCTTATACAGAGTATGCCCTTCAAAGTTTTGATTTTGATCATGTCATAGATTACCTCAATAAGCCTATCCAATTCGCAAAAATTCACCAAAGACTCACAAAGGGCACAAAAAATTTTTGTGAACACTGTAACTTTTTGTGGCTTAAATGTTTAACTTTATCAAACCCTCAAAAAAAATTAGCCTGTATAAATTAAATCCTATTCTCATTCTCGTTGAGGTATGAAAAAACATTAGTTCAAAATGAAAAAAAGCATCCTATTGGTTTTGTTGCTATTGCCTTTGGTTTTGCTTAGCCAATCTAAGGAGTTGCTGCCTTTGCAAGAAATGGAGAACGATTGGTATTTATTGGAAAATGGCTGGCATTATCAACAAGGCGATAATAAAGATTGGGCAAATCCAGCATTTTACGACTCAACGTGGCCCCAGCTTTCTTCTGGATATTTAAAAGCTCCAGACTCATCTACAAACAATAGCGAAGAAAATATTATTTGGTTTCGCTCAAAAATAGTTATAGATAGTACCTTTAACCAACAATTTGTAATGCGCATCTATCAAACCGGCGCTTCAGAAGTTTATCTTAACGGAAATCTGATACACTCATTGGGTAAAGTGAGTTCAAATCTTGATTCCGTTGTTTATTATAATCCCAGTCGGGATATTCTTTCGTTTCCACTTGGTACGCAAACAGAGCAAGTACTCGCTATAAGATACGTTGACTCACCAGATCGTTTTCCACTGTATTCATCATCATCGGGCATGATAATTAGGCTGTCCACGCTTCACCATGCGAATGCCGATCAGCCGTTGTTCCAGTATAAAATTAGATACTACATTGTTTTTGGAGTTGCCATTTTTATGCTTATTCTCTTTTTGGCCTATTTTTTCTTTTTCCCGACTGAAAAAATAAACTTGTACTTCGCCATTTGGAGCCTTTTCTTCATCCTATTTATAATCGCTGTTTTAATTTTGTTAAACACCCATGAAAGACCGTTTTTGGCAGAATTTTCTATAGGCTTTTTTTTAACCATCCAAGCATTTCTGATTCTTTTCTGTATCTACAAAATTTTAAAACAAAAATTCGGATTGCTATTTTGGTCTGTGGTTGTGTTGGCCGCTTTTTTAATAGGCTTACTTTTCTTTTTTGATTATTTGTTCATAACCCAAATTATAGGCACCATTGTTTTATTAGAAATATTGCGTGTTAGCATAAAATCCTTAAAAACAAATAAGCGTGCGGCGCTTATTTTCTTGATATTTTGCAGCATTAACATAGCTTTTTGGGCAGCTATTATCTTGGATCAACTGTCTATAATAGAAGTGCCTTCACTGTGGTTATACCAACCGTTTGCATTTTTATTGATGCCTTTGAGTTTGGCTATCTATCTTGGTTTTACCTTCGGAAATAGAAGCAAATCGCTTATAACTAAACTGAAGGAAGTAGAGCAGCTTTCTGAAGAAAACCACCACATACTTTTTACCCAAAATGAAACGCTGGAAAGGCAAGTGAAAGAACGCACTTCAGCATTAAACACTTCTTTAGAAAATTTGAAATCTACCCAAAGCCAACTTATACAGGCCGAAAAAATGGCGAGTTTAGGAGAACTGACAGCTGGCATCGCACACGAAATACAAAATCCGTTAAACTTTGTCAATAATTTTTCGGAAGTAAGCAACGAGCTTTTGGCTGAAATGAACGAGGAACTTGACAAAGGCAATATTGAAGAAGCAATGATCATTTCAAAAGATATTAAACAAAACCTCGAGAAAGTAGCGCACCACGGCAAGCGTGCCGATGGTATCGTAAAAGGAATGTTGCAGCACAGTCGCAAAAACACAGGGGAAAAAGAAGCAACCGATCTTAACGTTTTAGTAGACGAATATTTGCGCCTAGCCTATCACGGCCTGCGCGCAAAGGACAAATCCTTCAATGCAACTTTAAAAACAGATTATGATAATTCCATAGGGAAAATTGAAATTGTGCCACAAGATATTGGTAGAGTTGTTTTGAATTTGATTACGAATGCTTTTTATACAGTTTCGGAACGCAAAACAATGGTTGCAAAAGACCTGTCAGGTTTTGACTTGTCCGCCGAAGCTATTTCAGCGGAGGAGGAAAACCTGACAGGTCTAAAATCGTACCAGCCAAAAGTTTCAGTTTCCACAAGAAAATTTAAAGATAAAATAGAAATATATGTTTCCGACAACGGCAACGGCATTCCTAAAAATGTGCTGGACAAAATATTCCAGCCCTTTTTTACCACTAAACCCAGCGGGCAAGGAACGGGTTTGGGATTGAGTATGAGTTATGATATTATTAAGGCACACGCAGGAGAATTGAAAGTTGAGACAGAAGAAGGTGAAGGCAGCACTTTTTCAATCGAACTACCTACTAAACAATAAAACGATAGCACCAATGACTATAAAAAAAGATGTTTTGCTCGCTAAAGCCTATAAAAATTGGATGGATCTAATGCTAAATGATTTTCCATTGGAACGCATAAAGGAAATTGTGAAAGATGATGTGATGGGTTACGGCACCACCTTGGATGAGAAAATACTTTCTATTGGGGGTCTTAAACAGCTAATCAACAGGCAACGAGAACAAGGCGTTGGCTTAGATCTAAAATGGGATTTAGAGCCAGTTCTTAGAAAGCGAATTAATGAAAATACTGCTATTTATGTAGATGAGGTTTTAATCACCATGCATATGGAAGGGGTGAAAAATAAACTCTCTGTTAGGATAAGTACTGTTTTTGGTTTTTCGGCAGATTTATGGAAAGTTACTCATTGGCATGGTTCAGTTGCCGTTCCAATAGAAGGAGATACATGGCACAAGGATGAGCTGAAACTTAAAAATGAAGCTCTTGAAAAATTAGTTGAAGAAAAAACGGCTGACTTGATGGTGAAAAATCGGGAGCTTGAAATTGAAATAGCACTTGAAAGAGTAAGAGCAAGAACTATTTCAATGCAGCATAGCGATGAGTTATCAGAAATTTCTTCTTTATTAGATAGACAAATAAGGGAACTGGGTATTAAAACGAGAGGCTGTGCATTTAATATCTATTATGAAAAAGAGTCCACAGAGTGGTTTAGCTCTGAGGAAGGAACATTACCATCTTATAAAACACCTAGAGAAAATGTGTTCCTCCGCTATTATGATGCTGGCCAAAGGGGTGAATCTTTATATATTGAAGAGTTTGCAGGTGAAGCATGTGCCGCTCATTATGATTACCTCATGTCATTGCCGGTTACAGGTGAGGGCCTCAAGCAGTTCAAAGATAATGGGGGTTCCTTTCCTGCGCGGCAAATAGACCATGCTGCCTTTTTTAAGTATGGTTATTTGTTGTTTATTACATTAGAGCCAGTACCTGAAGCACATACTATATTCAAACGTTTTGCTCTGGTTTTCGAACAGACCTACACCCGTTTCCTTGATCTTAAAAAAGCGGAAGCACAGACAAGGGAAGCGCAAATTGAAGCGGCCCTAGAAAAAATACGATCAAGTTCCTTAGCAATGCACAAGACAGATGACCTAGGGGATGTAGTCAGTGTATTATTTGAACAGTTGCAAAGACTTGATGTCGATATGGATTTTGGCTCGGTGAGCATCTTTGTATTTCAGGAAGATTCCAGAGATTTGACTCAATGGATTCAGTTGCCTGAAGAGGTCGTTCCCATTTCTGTTCCTTACTTTGAGCACCCAATTCTGTCGGATTTCTTCGATGCTAAAGAACAAAACAAAGATTATTTTGAAAAAGTATATACAGTAGAAGAAAAGAATTCTTGGGCCGAAACGGGTTTTGAATTTACAGATTACAAAAATCTTCCTGCTGCATTCAAAACATCCGTAATGGAGGCTCCTGGTTATGCTATGTCCATAGCTCTAAAAAAGAATTCTGGGATCTGTATTCCCAGTTTTGTGGGTAAATTACCACCCAAAGAGAATATTGACATTATGAAAAGGGTGAGTATGGTCTTTGAGCAGGCTTATATTCGATTTCTCGACTTGAAAAAAGCGGAGTTACAAGCTCAACAAGCCACAGAAAATTTAAAGATCATTAAAGGGGCAAGAGCCAAAGCAGAAAAAGCGCTCAAGGAACTAAAGGCTGCTCAATCACAACTTATCCAATCTGAGAAAATGGCAAGTTTAGGAGAATTAACGGCTGGCATTGCCCATGAAATCCAGAACCCTTTAAACTTTGTCAATAATTTCTCTGAATTAAATAAAGAATTAGTAGCTGAGGCAGTGGAGGAGTTGGAAAAGGGCGATATAGAGGAAGCTAAGGTCATTTTAAAAGATATTGGAGATAATTCTGGAAAAATAAACCACCACGGCAAGCGAGCAGACGCCATTGTAAAAGGGATGCTCCAGCACAGCCGTAAAAGCACTGCGATAAAAGAACTTACGGACATCAATAAACTAGCAGATGAATACCTGCGTCTGGCCTATCACGGGCTGCGGGCAAAGGACAAAAGTTTTAATGCGGAACTGGTAACTGATTTTGACGAAAACCTAGGATTAGTAAACGTGATTCCACAAGATTTGGGACGCGTGATTTTGAATTTGATTACAAATGCTTTTTATGCTGTGAACGAAAAGAAAGTGTCAATTGGGGAAAACCTTTCAGGTCTTGAAGACCTGAAAAGTTTAGCTAACTATGAACCAACGGTTTGGGTCAGTACCAAGCGCATTTCCCACCTTCAGGGGTTAGGGGGCATTTCAATTTCAGTTCGAGACAACGGCAACGGAATCCCAAAGCATGTATTGGACAAAATATTCCAGCCCTTTTTCACGACTAAACCTTCCGGAAAAGGCACAGGCTTGGGATTGAGCATGAGCTATGACATTGTTAAAGGGCATGGTGGAGAATTGAAAGTGACGACCCAAGAAAATGAAGGCCTGCCTAACGGAAAGTCAGGGACTGAATTTACCATTCAAATAACGATGAAAGATGAAACGTAACAAAATCTACATAAAAGTAATAATAAGGATAACCTTGATAGTGACGTATTGTATGTTGTTTGCAAACAGCATTCTTGCTCAAAGTCAAATAGATGTAAATGGTTCAAATATTAAGGATTTGAAGGAACAGTTGCATCAAGTCACTACAGACACTGCAAAGGCACGATTGTCATCCCAACTTTCTACCGCCTATCGTTTGCTTACTGAAATTGATAGCTCTAAAAAATACACCTCCAACGCCATTGACCTTACGACCAATATCCTCACTAAAACTGACAATCAAGATGTCATTTTAAAATATAATACGATACGAGCAAAAGCCATAGAAAATTTCGGTTCGGCACTTGCTTTTGAAAATGCCACAAAGGCATTGGACACCTTAAAGGTTGCCTTAGGTCTATGGAAGGAAATAGGAGACAAATCTGGAATCGCAATGGCCTATTTTTCCATCGCACAGGCCTATGGTTTCAAGAGCAATCAAATTGAAGCCATAGACTACTTTACCAAAAGCCTGAAATTATTCAAGGAAACAAAAAATAAAGAATTAGAAGCGACTACGTTGTATAGTATCAGCCTTGAAAAACGCTACTTGGGCATGTATGGCGATGCTTTGGAATATTCGATAAAATCATTGAAAGTTGCCGAAGAAATTAAGGACACCCTTTTAATTACCGATGCGCTACTTGGAAACAGCTTTAATTATATGCTGGCAAAAAATTATCCCGAGGCTTTGCAAGAACAGATAAAAGCATTGAAATTATTTGAAATGACAAAAGATTCCGTCGGGATTGCAAGGACATATAGTGATATGGGGGTAACCGATATGTTTGCAGGCAAGCTGGATGCCGCATTGATACAACACAAGAAAGCGCTCGAGATGCGCAAAAAAATTAAAGACGCCAACGACATAGGCATCTCGCATAATTATGTTGCCACGATTTACAAAAGACAAGGCAAATTTAACGAGGCGTTAGCGACTGTAAAAGAAGGTATTCCGTACAACCTTCAGTTTGGCGATAGCAGATTCATTATAGATGCCTATGTTGAAGCTGGCGATATCTACCTGGAATTGAAGGACTATAAAAATGCCATAGCAAATTACAATCTGGCACTGGAAGTCGCCAAAAAGAACAATTCTCAGAACTATCAAGCTAAAACTCTAATGCTCATCGGTAACGCGAATAAGAACACTGGAAATATTAGAGAAGCTTTAAATTCACTGCAAATGGCGGACAATATCGTTCTTTCGAATGACTATAAAACGAGGCGATTCATTTACAAAACATTAACGGAAACCTATATTATTAATGATGATTACAAAAGTGCCTATCAAAACCAGTTGAAATACAATCAAATGAACGATTCTGTCAACGCCACCGAGAAAGCTGATAAAATTACAAGACTTACCCAACAACTGGTCTATGAAAACAAGCGCGCACTTCAGAAAGCCAGTCAAGATAAGGAAATAACCATACAGCAATCCCAAATAAAACAACAAAAACTTATACGCAACATCAGCATTGGCGGCCTACTGATAGTCTTTGGGTTTGCATTTGTGTTTTTTAAGAGGTTTAAGGAAAAAAGAAAACTGAACGTTGCGCTCGAAGAATCTCTTTTTGACCTTAAGGCTACCCAAAACCAACTCATCCAGTCCGAAAAAATGGCAAGTTTGGGCGAACTTACCGCCGGCATTGCCCACGAAATCCAGAACCCGTTGAATTTTGTAAATAATTTTTCTGAAGTGAGCAATGAACTTTTGGACGAAATGCAGGAAGAAATTACTAAAGGCCATTATGAAGATGTAAAGGAAATAGTGAAGGACATAAAACAAAACCTCGAAAAAATAAACCATCACGGCAAGCGCGCAGAAGGAATCGTAAAGGGCATGTTGCAGCATAGTAGAACGAGTTCCGCCGAAAAAGTACCGACCGACATCAATGTTTTGGCAGACGAATACCTGCGCCTTGCCTATCACGGGCTTCGTGCAAAAGACAAAACTTTCAACGCCACATTGGAAACCGATTTTGATGAAACCATAGGGAAAATCGAAATCGTTCCTCAAGACATCGGACGGGTTATTTTGAATTTGATTACGAATGCCTTTTATGCTGTAAACGAGAAAAAGTCGGTGGTCGATGAAGACCTTTTATACCAACCAACAGTTTCGGTTTCAACAAGAAAAATGAACACCAAAGTTAAAATTTCTGTAACAGACAACGCTAACGGCATTCCGCAGAAAGTTTTGGACAAAATATTTCAACCTTTTTTTACCACGAAACCAACGGGACAGGGAACGGGTTTGGGTTTAAGTATGAGTTATGATATTATTACTAAAGCTCACGGAGGCCAATTAACCGTAAAAACCAAAGAAGGCGAAGGCACTGAATTTATAATTCAACTGCCAGCAAATTAAAAAAATGTCCAAAAACGAAAAGAACGATATAGTACAATAAAGATGAAAACGAACATTACCATATTTCGGATTATTTATTTCAGCCTTACGGTAATGTTCGTCTTTTCGTGTAATTCAAACCATGCCAAAAGAGAACAAAGCATCTTTGAAAACCAGGACACCATTGTCCCTCCCGTTGTCGTTCCAGCTGGAAAACCGATTGTCAATAAACTTTCCGATACCAAGGCAGCCGAAGTCATTTTGTTGTCCCAAAGACCTGCACCTGTGAAAACTTCATCTGGTTTTTATGTGGAAATGCAAAACTTCAATACCCAACAAGGCTTGGCGATGAGCAGTATACTTTGTGGCTACAAAGACAGTGTGGGTAATCTTTGGTTTGGAACATCAGGCAACGGGGTTAGCATGTACAACGGGAAGTCGTTTACCAATTTCACCTCAGCTCACGGGCTTATCCACAACCTCATCAACACTATAACTGAGGATAGCCAAGGGAATATTTGGTTTGGAGGTTATGGTGGGGTAAGCAAATACGATGGCAAATCATTCAAAAATTTTACCACAGAACAAGGCCTGACGGACAATGACGTTTTAAAAATAATTGAAGACAACAAAGGTACTCTTTGGTTCGCATCGCAAAGAGGGGTTTGTAGCTACAATCCAAATGATACAACTGTGGGGCAAAGGCCTTTCAAAAAAATGGAACTTTTAAAGGGCCAAGTGAACGACATTATGGAAGACAGCCACAACCAGTTGTGGTTCGCAGGTAGCGAAGGGGTTTGGAAAACATCTTCCGATGCCAATGACGAACTGATAAATGTTTCAGATAAATTCAATCTAAAAAACAACATGGCAATGACCATTGCCGAAGATACCGAGGGAACAATTTGGATAGGGACAAACGTTGCCCTTTGCAGATTCAGGCCGGCTAGTTCTAATGTCACTGAAAAAATATTCGAGCCCCTAACCGAAGCTGATAGCTTGGTAAACAATTCCATTACGTGCATTACCGTGGATAGTCAAGGCACGGTTTGGATTGGCACAAAGGGCGGTGTTTCCAAATACAACAAAAAAACAGGCAACTTTATAAATTTCACAAAGGAACAGGGGCTTGCCTTCAATCGCGTAAATAGCATTACCGAAGATGCTGCTGGCAGCCTTTGGTTTGGTACACACGGTGGTGGGCTCAACAGGTACGATGGACCAGCCGTTTTGGAATTCACGAACAAACAGGGTCTTCCGGGCAATGCTGTGTATGCCACAACCCAAGATTACGACGGCAATATGTGGTTTGCCCCTTCCAACGCCGGCATCGTAAAATACATTGAAAATGATGGCACGCCCTTCAGCGGTAACTATATAAATTATACTTCTGAACAAGGACTTTTAAGCGATACCCAATCTGCTGCGACAAAAGATCATGAAGGCAATCTGTATTTTGGGAGTTACTCTGGGTTAAGCAAATTTGAAGGGAAGACTCTTTTAAATTATACGGAAAGCAATGGTTTGCCGGACACGGAAATTACCACCCTTTATTGCGATAAAAAAAACCGTCTTTGGATTGGCACCTATAGCGATGGCATAAGCATATTTGACGGTAAGTCGTTCCAGAATTTGAATACGGAACAAGGTCTCGTGCACAAAACGATTTGGGGGTTTTGCGAAGATAGCCAAGGAAATATCTGGATTGCCACTCGTGGTGGCCTGAGCCGGTACGATGGTGAAAATTTTATGAATTTTACCAAAGACCAAGGTCTGCCGGATAATAAACTTTCATCGGTAATTGAGGACCAAAACGGAAACATAATAATAGGCAGTTGGGGAGGTGGTATTTCTATAATAAAAAAAGAACGGCTTGAAAAACTCAATTTGCCCAATGCCGATCAATTCGAACCCATTTTTGAAAATTTCAGCACTGCACAAGGCTTGGCGAACGATGTGGTATATCAAATTTTGGAAGACTTCAACAAAAACATTATTATTGGAACCAATGTGGGTTTTACGGTTTTAAAAGGCGGCATTTCTTCAGAAAAGGGAAAAATAGCAAAGTATGGCATAGAAAATTATAATGAAGATACCGGATACCCAATAAAAGATATTAGCAATAACCATAGCATGCACGAGGAAGGAAATAGCATAATCTGGGCCGGCACTGGCGATAAACTGCTGCGTTTTGATTATGGAAGCGTCCTTAGAAATACCGAATCGCCGAAGGTTATCCTTCAAAACATCAAAATAAACAACGAGTCCATAAGCTGGCGCAGCCTAGAATGGGCACGGAAAAAAGATACCATTTCATCAGAAAACAACAACAATACCCCTTCCTATATTACCGATGAAATGCTTACCTTCAAAAGAAAACTGCCTGCTAAAGTGCTGGACAGCATGGTACATACATACCGAAATGTGCATTTCGACGGGGTTCAACCATTTTATGCCATTCCCGAAAATTTAGAACTTCCCTATTCCAAAAACGACATCGGTTTCAATTTTGTGGGGGTTCAGACCACGCGGCCGCAATTGGTGCGCTATCGCTATATGTTAGAAGGATATGACGAATACTGGAACCCTATAACGGAAAACACCACTGCCACTTTCGGCAACATCCGCGAAGGCAATTATACTTTTTTAGTAAAAGCCAAAAATGGAAGTGGGTCCTGGAGCGAACCGTTAAAATATGGGTTTTCTATCATGCCGCCCTGGTACCGCACTTGGTATGCGTACCTGTTCTATATTTTGTTGTTTTTCACTGGACTGTTTTATTTGGACAAGTTTCAACGAAAACGGGTACTTTTCAAGGAGAGGCAAAAAGGAATACAAAGCGAACTGCAGCATGCCAAGGAAATTGAAAAGGCTTTTACCGAACTGAAATCAACACAAGCACAACTTATCCAGTCTGAAAAAATGGCGAGCCTTGGAGAACTTACTGCTGGCATTGCTCATGAGATTCAAAACCCATTGAACTTTGTCAATAATTTTTCTGAGGTCAGTAAAGAGTTGATTGATGAAATGAATATCGAGATTGAAAAAGGAGACATGGATGACGTGAAATTCATCGCAAAAGACATCAAACAAAACCTTGAAAAAATAAATCACCACGGCAAGCGGGCAGACGCTATTGTAAAAGGAATGTTGCAACACAGCCGCAAAAGCACCGCTATAAAAGAACCTACAGACATCAATAAACTGGCAGATGAATATTTGCGTCTGGCTTATCACGGCCTGCGGGCAAAGGACAAATCTTTCAATGCTATCTTAGAAACAGATTTTGATGAAAACCTCGGATTGGTAAACGTGATACCACAGGATCTAGGACGTGTGATCTTGAATTTGATAACAAATGCGTTTTATGCGATGAATGAGCAGAAGACCGCTGGAGTTCATGCTGAGCGCAGTCGAGGTGCGAAAGCGAACAAGGAGTACGCACCTACGGTATCAGTCATCACTAAAAAAGAGGGTGATACCATCCAAATAATTGTAAAAGACAACGGTAATGGAATGCCTAAAGAAATAGTACAAAAGATATTCCAACCCTTTTTCACAACGAAACCTACTGGAGAAGGAACCGGACTGGGCTTGAGTATGAGTTATGATATTGTTACAAAAGGTCATGGGGGTGAATTAAAAGTTGAAACAAAAGAAGGCGAAGGCACAACCTTCACTATAATAATACCAAAATAACGATAGCATGAAAATTTTAGTAGTAGATGACGAACAAGACGTAAAAACCCTTTTCCTGCAACGTTTCCGAAAGGAAATAAAAACAGGTGCAATGGATTTTGACTTTGCATTTTCTGGCGAAGAAGCTTTGACCTATCTAAATCAAAATTTAAAAGAGGCTGTATTGATTCTATCAGACATCAATATGCCCGGAATGAGCGGTTTAGACCTGTTGAAACACATCAAACAAGAATTCCGTAAACCGCCGCCAACTGTAATGATGATAACCGCTTATGGCGACGATGAAAATTTCAACACCGCAAAAAGGCTGGGCGCAGATGATTTTTTGACCAAACCTGTCGATTTTAAAGTACTGAAAGAGAAATTATTGCAAAGATGATGGAACACTGAATAATGCGCCTTAATTATAAAGACAGCATAAAATTAAATATTATGGCAAAGATACTTGTAGTTGATGATGAAGCAGATTTAGAAACGCTCATCAAACAAAAATTCAGAAAGCAAATACGCGGTGGGGAATATGAATTCTTTTTCGCCATTAACGGCGTGGATGCTCTGGAAAAACTTAAGATGGAACCTGAAGTGGACATCGTTTTGAGCGACATCAATATGCCTGAAATGGACGGGCTTACACTCTTGACCAAACTGAGCGAGCTGAAGCCACTGCTGAAATCTGTTATCGTTTCGGCCTATGGTGATATGGAAAATATTAGAACGGCAATGAATCGTGGAGCATTTGACTTTATCACTAAGCCCATCAACTTTGAGGATCTAACACTTACTGTGGAGAAAACCTTAAAACACGCAAAGCAGATAAAAGAAACTCTGCAGGCTATCAAGGAAAATAATATTCTCAAGATGTATGTGGATGCAAACGTGCTCAACTTTATGGGTAATAAGGATTTTGAATCTACGATCATGGCAAATGAAACCATAGTGGGGACGGTAATGTTTGTAGATATCTGTGGCTTTACCGCCATAAGTGAAAATGCTCCAGCTGATGTTGTTGTGACCATGATCAACTCCTATTTTGATGTTATGGTACAAGAAATAATGGAACAGCAGGGCTTCATAGATAAATTTATTGGCGATGCGGTCATGGCAGTTTTTCGGGGCGATTATCACTTGGATAGAGCCATTGATGCGGCACTTGCCGTTCGGAACAAAATTAACAGCATTGCAAAAATTGAAGGTTTATCAGATTTTGAACCAAAAGTTTCCATCGGCATTAAAAGCGGTGAAATGATTTCCGGAAACATTGGCTCTGCAAATTTGAAACGACTGGATTATACCGTAATCGGAGACACTGTAAATACAGCTGCCCGCTTGCAGGATAAAGCAAAACCAAATCAAATAATCATTGGCGAAAGCTGCTATAATACGGTAAAAGAAGCCTTCAAATGTAAAAAACTTGAGAGCATAAAGGTAAAAAACAAAGCCGAACCTTTAACAGTCTATGAAGTCTTGGAATAAAAGGACATCGCCTAAATCAAAATTATAACGAACCATTTCAGCGTAAAAGAACAATCTTATGGAACAACAAGAAAAACAACCAACCTATCCAATCAAGAACAAACATACTGACGATTTAGTAGACCACTATTGGGGGAGTATAAACTACGTTGCAAGTTTAATAAAAGCTTCCGAATTGAAAGCTGGACTTATCCTTTCGTTTTATGGAATTTTGCTGAATTTTATCTTTCAAAGTATTGACAAATTGTTAGCTACGGTTTCAAATGATATTCCGCTATATATATTTATAGGTCTTTGGTTTTTGGTAACTGCGCTATCAATATTTTTCAGCATACGCTGCTTTATTCCGAAAATCGAAGGAAATTACAGTAAAAATGTATTTTTCTTTGGGGATGTTATAAGCAAGTTTGGTGATGTAAAACAGTTCTCAAATACCTTTTATGAGATTAGTCAAAACGAGGAAGATCTTTTTGAGCAATTGGGGGAGCAGATCTATATTATTTCTACCATCGCCGCGTGGAAATTTAAAAATGTAAAAAAGTCTATTCTTTTTTTGGCAGTAGGCTTGGCATTACTTTTTATAACAGCGGTTTATTATAGTATTCTCTTAGTGATCTGAAACTCTCCAAAAAATAAAAGCCTAGATGTACCACGATTTTTTCAATATGAAACTAGATTAGGATTTTCAACATTTTCGGATAATTTTTAGCTTGGCATATTATTATCCAAACTATTTTATAAAAAAACAGATGCAAAAAAATATTTTATAATCTAAGAGACGCGGTCTTCGCAACTTGCAAGCCAGAAGCTATATGGAGTAGTCTGTTTTTATAATAAATTTTCAACTTTATATTCGCAAAAGTTAAGTAGCTAGATTCCTGATCTTATTAATTTTTTTTAACTGATTGATTACATAAAACAAAATTATGTGTCTTTATTTTGCTGATATTCAAAATGCACAAATTAGTATAGTGGAATAGCTAGTAAATTTGTGACTAATTTTTTAAGCTACTTTTTTAATAAATCCTCTCAATTTTATTTCCATTTCTAGAGGTGAGAGATATTGGTGTGTCTACCTTTGATGTGACGATTTTTATGAGTTTATAAATTTTATATTTGAGTTATGGTAAAAAAGTATGACAATGCATAATTTCTAATATAGCTATACCCTAAGGCAAAATCATAGGTTTTATTCTTTTTAAAGTGGATAGCAGGTCTTGCGATAAATTGTTCCCACTCCTGTAAAAAATGAGTCCGTCTAAATTGAAATTCTGAAGTGACATAAAAGGAGTTGTCAATTTTCACTGTGGGTATAAAGCTATTCCAAGAATTGGAATGACTCCGGTTTTGCTCTTGTGCATTTGACATATGTACGGCACATAAAAGCAATATTAGTTTGATACAATTTTTCATAAATTTTAAAAAAAAGCTGTGCTGAGCCTAAGGGAAACCACAGCTTTTACGATTTAATTAAATAGTGATTGGTCACTAAATAGTATTTTGTTTTTTTCTAGCAGCAAAGGGATGGTCAGACATCGCTTTGTGATGTTCTAGTCCTTTAAGCAGGACAGTGCCGCCATTGGACTCATATTCGTTTTTAAAATGTTCTAGGTTTTCCATCACAGAATGGTCTACAAGGTTGGTTTTATGTAAATCAATGGTGATTTCTAGCCCTTGTGGAATATCTTCTAAATCCCTTTTGATGCCTAGATAGTTTGTGAAAACAGCTGCTTTATCTATTTCAACTACGTATTTATCTCCTAATCTAGAGACTAGTGTAGGCGCCTTAAAGAAAGAGGAAATAGGAGTTCCGTTAAACATATGGATGATTATTTTTAACAGCATTCCCGCTAAAATTCCTATCAATAAATCTTCGCCTAGGGTCACGACTATAGTGACTACAAAAATGGCCAATTGCTCTTTTCCTATTTTAAAAATATGCTTGAACTCTCTAGGATGGGTTAATTTAATTCCTACGGCAACCAACATTGCTGCTAGTGCAGAATTAGGAATCATTTCTAAAATTGGAGCTGCTAGTAAAAGGAATACTAAAATAAAAAAACCGTGAAAGAAGTTTGCCCATCTTGTTTTAGCGCCATTTGCAACGTTTGCTGAGCTACGTGCTACTTCAGAAATCATTGGGAAACCACCAAGAAAAGCGGCAATAGTGTTTCCTATACCAGTAGCGATGAGGTCTTTGTTCATGTTGGACTTACGCTTATAAGGGTCCAGCATATCTACCGCTTTTACAGTGAGTAAGGATTCTAAAGTTCCCACCAGTGCAAACATGACAACATACTTTATAAAGGTTCCTGTTTGGGATATCCCGTCAAAACTGGCATTGATATTCAAGTTGTCAATAAGACTTCCCACCTCCAATAAAGCATAGGAAGGTTCTGTATTTGCAAAGTCCATATAGAGTTCTGCAGGGATCGCAAAAACGAGCACTAACAATGCCGCAGGGACCATCTTTAGTGTTTTATGTTTAATGAGTGGCCACAACAGCATAATTAATAAGCTTATCACTCCTATAATTGCTGCTTTTGGGTCCAGGTTTTTTATGAAGTTTGGAATATTCCACAGCAGTTCAAAAGGTCCCATTCCTTTAGCGAGTATGGGGTTGTCATTTAACAATACAGGCAATTGCTTTACGATAATGATAATTCCAATCGCAGCAAGCATACCGTGTATGGCAGAAAGTGGAAAGAAATCGGCTAGTTTCCCCATCTTTAAAAGACCTAATACTATTTGAATTAATCCTGCAACCACCATAGCCCCTAGGGCCAGTTTCCAACCCAATATGGGATCTCCATTACCAAAATCGGCAACCGCTCCTGCAACAATGACAATAAGGCCAGCGGCTGGACCTTTTATAGATAAACGAGATCCCATAAAGAAACTCACAATTAATCCACCAATAATTGCTGATATAAGTCCCATAATAGGAGGGAAGTCTGAGGCTTTAGCAATTCCTAAGCTCAATGGTAAGGCCAGCAGGAACACAATAAATCCTGAAATGGCATCTGCCTTAAAATTTTCTTTTAATCCTGCAAGCCCATCTGCAGGGAGATATTTTTTAATTTTCGTTTTCATTTATTTTTGAATTAAAGTTTTAAGATGTTTTTAGTAGGAATCTAGGAGGATCTTCTTGCCATTGGAGTTTCTGTACCTTTTGTAGGTCCCAAAAAAACACGAGCATACATTCGCATTAAACTGATGCCTGTGAGTATAAACGTGAAAGAAATTAAAGCTGCCAAAAGGAATTGGTTTTCTTCAATATGTGTGAATAACAAGTCTTCTCCTAAAAAGGTAGTCGTAACCGGAAATCCCATCAAGCCTAAGGAGCACATGAGATACCAGAAGGCTGTATTTTTTTGCCTTAAGGCTAATCCATAAAAATTATTTAGATCAAATGTTTCCTTTTTAGAAAGGGTGTAGAGTAGGATATAACCTGCAATTCCAGAAACGATAACCCCAGATAAATAGAGGGTAGCATCCCAAATGTAGAACCTATCGTTAAAGGTTATGGCAAGTAATACCCATAAATGACTGAAGGACAACATGACCCAAGCCAGCAAAGGATTCTTGCGTTCTGAAAAGGTACGAATCACTAGAAAAAGAGCAACCCCTGCAATAACAACAGGTATCAGCCGGTGTAATGTTTCTGACAAATGGACAAAGAAACTCAGAAAAAAGAGGGGGATAGGAAGCATGGCAAGTACCACATGGACGGCAGGTTTTGGTTCAAAACGGGTTAATGGATTTCCGATGCGTTTTACAGGATTCCAAAACACCTTATAAAGTAATTGATCTAGTTTCCATTCATTTAATCCTATGAGATAAAGGGTAGCTTCGTACTTTTTCAGCCATCCACTTTTAGGTTTTTCTTTATAAGGTATAAATTGATAAAATTGCTCTCTGATGTAATAGGCCACCATGGACGGGCTAATTAACAACTGGTAGCTCCTTAAAAAGGCATTACTCACCAAATGAATCAACGCAATATTCTCAAGTCCTAGAGCTACTTCTACAAAAATAATTCCTATTTGAGCTACAGATGAATAGGCTATTTGAGCCTTAGCAGAATACTGCACTCTGGAAGAAATGGTCGCCATGACAGCTGTTATAATTCCCAATGCGATGACTATAAGCCTAATGACAACTAGCTGTTGCCAAAAAGCTGCGGTACGCAATAATAGGAACACACCAATATGAGCGGCAATCGAACCATAAAAAATAGCACTAGAAGGGGTAGGGCCTTCCATAGCTCTAGGCAACCAAGAGGAAAATGGAAATTGTGCAGATTTCACACTCGCTGCAAGAAGAATGGCTAGAGATATAATGATACTTATCCAAGGGTGAGAAACTAGATGTTCTGACACCAACTGAGAGTTGTTTAACTGCTCAAAAGTGATGTTTTCGTGCCATAGATGATGACTTAACCACATGGTTATTAAAATACCAACATCTGCAATTCTGTAGATGGAAAAAACCTTCAATCCGTTGCGTACTGGTAAATAGCGATAGCGGTAATAAGCGATCAGCAAAAAAGAAGACACACCTAAGATTTCCCAACCTATAAATAGGGTTTCAAAATTGCCGGCTAGGACAATAATCTGAACGGAAATAAAGAATAATAAAAAGGTGGTGAAAAAGCGTTTATATCCAGGTTCTTTATGGAGATACACACTGCTGTAAATGGCAATTAAATACGATAGAAAGCCAGAGAATAAAAGATATACAGCAGATATTTTATCAAAATAAAAATCGATAAAAAAATTATAATCTCCAGAACGGTAGACTGATATTTCTTTGATATTTAGGGGTTCAGCACCTTTCCATAACCAAGTGGCAATAAAAGCAATAGTAAAAAGCACATAGGTTCCCATGGCGATATGAATCGTGGTACTGATTGCTTTTTCTTGAGTTTCTGGGAAGAAAAGGCTGATTATTAATCCCAAAAATGGAATGAATAAAAATAGAGGTATTAGGTTTTCCATGGTTATGATACATTAAGCTGGTACACCGGTAAATTGGTAGAATGATTTTCAAAAACAGTTTCTAAATCGGAAAGGGTCTCCATCTTATTTGTAGGAGGTTCATAAGATTTTAATTCCCCTTGAGATAGATAAGAGATGGCTTTGGTTTCGGGATGTATGATCGCTAGTTTTACCCATTCATTTTTATACCAGTTCCAGAGTTCAGTATCATTTTGAATAAGTTGCATGACAACTTCTGGATAATGCTCTATGATCATCATTAACCGTAGAGGTGAGTGTACATCTATCATTTGAGAAGGCAATCCAGGACGTAAGTCGCCTTTAATCCCATTGGCTACTCCAAAAAGGCCAATCACATTATGTGGCATTTTAGACCCAGCACCCAATTTTTCATTATCTACACTAGAGAAGTAATACTCGAGGTTAATCCCTCCACAAACAGGAGTGGCTGCTTGTAAAATACTTTTTAATTGTATACTGTTTAGATCTTGCTTATAATCATAGGAATTCAAAAAAGCACGCTGATCTAAAAAGACACTTTTAGTCAAAGACCTACGCCCTACAATGCAAAGTGTGTTATTAGAATGGTTCAATTCTGGTCTAGGTTCGAACAAGGCAGTAGACCGGTTCTTTACATCCTTGTGCACTTTAATCGCGTCTCGTTTGCTATTGGTCAATAAAAATTGTCTTGATCGCTCTTTAGCATTGTGAGATAAGGCTTTTTCAAACTGTGCTCTATGGGTAGCATGTGCTTCTGTAAGCTTTTGCGAAAGCGTAACTTCATCATAAAACGTCACCTCATCACGAGTCGTATCGTGTAAGCCGCCCAAAAAATAAGTGGTGCTAGGAATAAAAATATGTTTTGCTTCTAGCGCTTTTCTAACATCTTCTCTGTTGGACATTTCAGCAACCGCACGACTGTTTACCGAGCCTGCTCTTCCAGAACAGGCACCACAATTGTAACCAGCATAATACGGGTTGTTGGTGCTACTACCCCCGTGACCTATCAAGTAAACCAATGGAGCAAAGTTGGTCGTTAACCCCGTGCTCTTTAATAATCCATACACAATTTCAACCATCTCTTCAACGGTATATCCTACTTGATATCCATTTTCTTTAGCATTATCTTTATGTTCAACTAGAATCGTCGCTGCCTTCTCCATATGTTCAAAAGCAGAGGAATGTGCCGGAGATACTTGGGGTTTAAATAAATTAAAAAACAAGCGTACCGCAGACCAAAAGCCAATCGTTTGTGACAACAACCACCCTGTAAATAGACGGTGTGATGCTTTATGGAAATGAATGTCTTTCTCGTTTTTAACAGTCCTTCCTTTTTCTTTGATAAGGTGTTTAGGAGTTAAAGAACCTGGACAGACTTGTGTGTAAAATTTTCCCGACTCTGGTTGGTACATCGCCACCATTCCGAAATGTCCAGGTGTACCAAAGGTTTCACAATCTGGAGCTGCTTGCTCTAAGTGTCTTCGTATCGATTCTTCTCTATCATCAATGCAAAAGAAGGCTTGAAAACTTGGGGTTGCCGTTTTTTCTTTTGCTGTAGATTGAACCAATCCCTGTAAAACTTGACTGTGATAACTCCACTCTAAGGCTTCTTGCCAGATGGCTATAACTTTCCAATACCGATCCACTTCTTTAAACGGAAATAATACAAAAGGCGCTCCTAAATTTACGGCGGCACTCAAGGGCAATTTATCCAGTCCAATACTCTGGTCTAAAGCCTCGATTTCTAAAAGTAATTCCAGAAAAATAAAATCTTGGAGGCTTATTTTTCTCTGATCAAGTAAGGTGGCTGGTTGTTCTTCTACCGTAGCGACCATACCTGACCAACCAGGATGAGCAAATTGCTGGTCAAATAGATAGTGCTCAAAGTAAGTCGAATCCCCTACGATACATTTTAAAAGGCTTGTTATGGTAGTTTTAGAATCATAAAGTAATTCAACAGCCTTTTTAGATTGAAAAACTGAAACCAGACTGTTTTTTTGTAACGCACGAACAGCCTCCAAAAAGGTGACGTCAGGATAAGGAAATCGTTTTTCAGAAACTCCTTGATCCAGATAGGCCCCAATTAATTTGAATAATTTGGGATGTACCAACATGTCTAAATCGATCTTAAAATGACTTTTCCAAAAGGCTTTTAACAGCCCTATTTGAGGAATTGAATCATTGGATAGCTCTTGACTAAAAACTAAGGATTTCCAATATGCAAGGCTGTTATCATCTTTAAAATTACGGATGGTAGTGTTAAGCACGTCTTCTTTAACAACTCCTTCTTGGAATAGCTTTCGATATTCTTTTAAGGAAAGTGCTGTTTTGTAGCCAAAAGTGGAATTTGCTTTTTGTAAGGCTTCAAAAAATGAAAATTCGTTAAAGGCGTGCAAGGTGTTGTGATGGACAAAGTCTTTTAAGGGAGCTTGTGCAGGTAAATAATGTCTAAGATGATGGAGCACCACTGCTTCATCAAATATTTTTTGATCCGTATGCATTAGTAGAATGCTGTTTAAATAAAGTGAATTAAGAATTTTAGTTGAAGAACTAAAAAATCACATGTATAACTTTGATTTGGTGCTGCCTAGATAGTGTTGGAAACAAAGGGTGTCGAGCAGCGGTATTTAGGAAAGGATAAACTAGCAGTCTAACTTGAGACAGCAAAACTGAATATAGCGTGGGTATTTTGAGATAAAAACCCAGCCGCATGTATTTGGTAAGGTACTACTGGTAAAAGTAGTGGGATTTAGAGACGTGTATAGCTTTTGCTCCACGGCAGTGCCGCCAGCTGATCCACCTATTTTCTGAAAAACTTTTTCGGTTAGACTTGTACTAACTTCGGTTTCAGTTTCTTCTTCAAGGCACTTAATCTTGTTGGTACTCCCAGTAGTTTCTGAAGGTGTGCTACCCATAATTGCGCTAACTGATGTCTCTGGCATCAGCATACAAAGCAATAATGATATGGAAAAAATAAATTTTATAGCAACATTCATGATGCAAACATAAGTAACATTCGTTATATTTGAACATAACTTAAGTTATATTTACTATATTTTTAATATGGACAGTTTCTTTTTAAAATTTGATTTCCAAAGCCATCTCTTATTTGAGAGCCTTACTTTAGTGGAGAAAGAATTGGTTTATAGCTTTATGGAAGATATTACTATAAAGAAAGGGAATGCTCTTTTTTACGAAGACGATATTCCTACTGGTATTTTTCAAATAGTGAGTGGAAGAGCAAAGAAATTTAAAAAAGGATTCAGCAATCAAGTACAGGTATTTTATATCTATACACCGGGTGATTTTTTAGGTTATCATGCCTTGTTGGGTGAGGAGCGTTATCAGGACTCCTGTGAGGCCCTAGATGATGTGGAGTTGAAATTCATTTCAAAAGATAATTTCCTTAAATTACTTCAGAATCTTCCATCTTTAAAAGATGCTTTTATTAAAAATATGAGTCACGAGTTTGGGGTATTAGCCAATACAATTGCTGTTTTAGCTCAAAAGGATCAAAATACGCGGTTGGCTATTTTTTTATTGGTATTTGAACATCGCTTTAAAGCGATGATTCCCAATTATAAAGGTATTGACCTGAGTCGAGAAGATCTGGCGAATTGTATTGGAACTTCTCGAGAAAGTCTAGGGAGAAGCCTAAAACAGTTTAAAGATGATGGTCTAATTTCAATTAAAAAACGATGCATATTTATTATAAATAAATCAGCGTTTTACGAATTACTCCACTTAGAGTCGGTAGACTGATATCATCCCTGCCTACAAGCATAATCAAGCAGGTTAAGTTTTTTCTACATAAAACAAATTTCAGGTCTTGAGATGATTAGAGGTATATCCTCTGTAAAATCCAATAAGAAAATCTGGAAGTTATTTTATAGCTAAGATTATAAACCACACTACAGCCGATTCTGCTTTTAGTTTGCTACAGGCTTTGAGCATTTGTAGTAGAACACCCTTCCATTTGTTGTCATCATCCTCTTTATCGGCCTTTGGATGTATCTCTATCGTTAACCCTAGAGTAGTATAACTAGTTGCTTGAGTTTGTTGCGTAATTCGAACTATAAACTCTTAGATAAAGCATAAAACACTTCATTTTTTGTAACCAATCTCAATTCCTAACGTCTTATCAAAAAGTTGTAACTTCAATAAACCTAAAATAAACGAAACATGAAGACTACTAATCACACTTCTACAGTAATGATGCTTTGCATTTGTTTACTGGTATCTGTAAGCAGTATTGCGCAAAATTTAGAACAACAAATTGATGCTTATATTAGTGAGCAATATACTTCAGACACACCAGGAGTTTCCGTATTGGTCGCCAAAGATGGTAAAGCCATTTACAGTAGAGGCTCTGGTATCGCTAACTTGGAGTTAGATGTTAAAGCCGCACCAAAACATGTTTTTGAAATTGGCTCTATTACCAAACAATTTACGGCAGTTGCTATTTTGATGTTAGAAGAGCAAGGTAAACTGAGTGTGGAAGATGAAATCACCAAATTTATCCCAGATTATCCAACTCAAGATAAAACCATAACGGTACATCATTTACTCAACCATACCTCGGGTATAAAAAGTTATACCAATATGCCAAGCTTTATGGAGTTTGCACGTACAGATATGACACCAACAGTGCTTATGGGTAGATTTAAAAATGAACAGATGGAATTTGACCCTGGTACTCAATTTAATTACAACAATTCTGGTTATATAGTGTTGGGTCATATTATTGAAGTGGTCTCTGGGCAATCTTACGAAGACTTTATACAAACCAATATTTTTGATAAGGTAGGTATGGACAATTCATATTATGGCAGTATGACTAGACTCATCCCAAACCGTGCAAGAGGCTATTCTAAAACAGAAACAGGGTATAGAAATGCAGATTATTTGAGTTTAACTTTGCCCTATGCAGCGGGTTCTATTATGTCTACAACAGCCGATTTACTAAAATGGCAAAATGCAATTTCTGCTAATACATTAATTAAAAAAAGCTCCTTAGAAAAAGCGACTAATGGGTCTACTTTAGATTCTGGTGAAGAAATCACGTATGGTTATGGCTGGTATATTGGTAATATAAATGGTTCAGCATCTGTGGAACACGATGGGGGTATTTTTGGCTATTCGTCAAGCGGTATTTTTCTTCCAGAAGAGAATGTCTATGTAATTGGACTCTCCAATTGTGATTGTGGTGATGTTGGCGCACTTGTTTCTAATGTAGCTGCAATGGCTATTGGAAAACCATTTCCGAAGAAAAAAGATGCAATCGATTTAAGCGAATCACAATTGAGCAAATGGGTCGGCGCTTATGAGTATGAAGGTACAATTCGTCATGTTACTTTAAAAAATAAACAATTATTTAGTCAGCGAGAAGGGAGTATCAGCATGGAAATTTATCCAATGTCAGCGACTAATTTCATCTTTGATGGTGGAAATACTTCTTATGATTTTTTTACTGAAAATGGAAACCGCATGGTCACCATGACAGTTAACGGAAAGGAGATGATAGGTAAAGGTATTGATAAAGCGCCTCCAGCCGAACGTAAAGAAATACAATTGGATGAAGATGTGCTTAGGGAATACGTTGGTAGCTATGAACTCCAACCTGGATTTAATATGGTATTTAGCGTAAGAGACAATAAGCTATATGGAGCAGCTACAGGTCAAGGTGAAGTACACTTATTTGCAGAAGAAAAAGATAAATTTTTTTTGAAAGTAGTAGTTGCTGACATACATTTTACAAGAAATGGTGAAGGCAAAGTAGAAAGCTTAACCTTATTTCAAAACGGACAAGAAATGCTAGGTAAGAAAGTGGAATGACCTATTTCTTGCAAAACAATACAAACCACTTCTTTTGGCTATTATCTGGATGAAGTGGTTTCCTTATATTTGGTTATTTGAGTGTTCAATAGTGATGCAGAATCTTATATTTTCCGGACTAAAAAATTAAAAGCATTAATAATATTCTTTTCTATAATTCAATAAATAGTCGTGTATCTTCTGATGAAAGTGCATGTACTAGTTTTTTTGATTGGTCCTGTTTTGTATTTTTCTTTCAATAAAGCTAACCATAGTATAAGTCTTAACTATCTTCATTGAGCATTAACTTTCTAAAGTAAGGAATTTAGAATTGTTTCAATTATTCAGAACATTCGAATAAAATACCATCACGCACTCCAATCACTAAACTGCCTTACGGCTTGCTCTATGATTTCGACGAGTATTTCGTTGAGTTTGGTTATGGATATTTTGTCGCGCAATTCTTTTTGACGCCTTAAAAGGATTAAAGGTTGATGTTGATAATGAGATTTTACAAAACTCTAAAATATTAGAAAACGAGGGTTATGTAGAAAAAATGATAATGCGTTTGGTCATCAATCAATTTAAAAACAAACAAAACATCAATATCAATGCAACCGATGTAAAACACATTAACAACATATTGGCAAAAGAATATAATGGCAAAGTTGCATAGAATTTAAAATATTAAAGAGTTTAGTCGAAAAGTAAAAGACGAATGAAAGAATAACATCAAATAGTAATATATCAATGTGATAATTGGGCAACTAAACAGAAAGTTAACTTTCAAGAGGATACTATTTGGCTAACACAGGCCCAAATTACAGAAGTCTTTGATTAGAGTAAAGCTAACATGAGCGAGCATATTAAACATATTTTTTCTTCTGGAGAATTATTAGAAAAAGGAACTGTTCGGAAATACCGAACAGTTCAACAAGAAGGTAAAAGAACAGTGAGCAGAAACAGCGCTCATTATAATTTAGAGGTTGTAATTTCTATCGGTTATCGTGTAAACTCATTAAAAGCGACACAATTTAGACAATGGGCAACCCGAACTTTAAAAGAATATCTAGTAAAAGGATATGCTATTAACGAGAAACGTTTAGCACAAAAAGAACAGGAAGTACAGGTTTTAAAAAACGGAATTCAAATTTTAAGCAGAGTCATTGAAGAAAAAACAGAAGACCATCAATGGCTTAACGTTTTTGCGAAAGGTTTACGTTTGTTGGATGATTATGACCACGAAGCACTGGATGCAAAAGGGGTAAAAACAAAAGAAGCAGAGTATCCAAGTGTAACTGAGTATCAAAAATTAATCAACCAAATGCTCACAGAATTTGATTCTGATGTATTTGGCAAGGAAAAAGACAAGAGTTTTTTGAGTTCTATTGCTCAAATTGGAAAAGGGTTTGAAACAACTGATTTTCACCCAAGCATTGAAGAAAAAGCAGCAATGCTTTTTATATCTTGTTGTAAAAAATCATTCTTTTGTAGATGGCAACAAACGAATTGCTGCAGCTTGTTTTTTAAAGTTTTTACAGCAAAACGAAATGCTATTTAATCACCAAAATCAACCAATAATTAGCAACGATACTTTAGCTAGTTTAACACTTTTTATTGCTTCTAGTAAACCAGAAGAAATGGAAACCGTAAAACGACTCGTAATTAGTGTGTTGAATAGAAATAAAAGTAATACCAAATTAGACCTATAATGCCGCAATAAATCGCTTCTTTTTCGCCTGCTTTTCATCAAAAATAATTACCGTAGCTAAGGCGATGCTAATTATTTTTGATTTCAATCAACCAAAAAATAATTCAATTTATTCATGCGGCATTATAAATATAATTTGGTATAATTGAGAATTAGGAATGACGAATGTTCAATTAAGAATTTATCAAGCCTAAATGAGCATGTAAATTGTATATTTCTGATTGAAATGTTCTCGGTACGAAATTTCTAAAAAAGAAATTTCACTCAAACTGACAGTACGTTTATCTGCTTTGGTTTTCTTGCTGTCACATCGAGTGTCACCCTTTTGGGCGTGATGTATCGAGATGTTTTTAATTTTCAATTATTCAGAACACCCAAATAAAGAATCATCACGCACTCCAATCACTAAACTGCCCTTCGGCTTGTTCCATGATTTCGGCGAGTATTTCGTTGAGTTTGGTTATGGATATTTTGCCGCGCAATTCTTTTTTGACGGCTAGACGAATTGAAGCTTTTGCGTTTTCTTTTTTGGTCCAGTCCAATTGTAGATTAGACTTTACTGCTTTCACGACCCCGTGAACAATATCTTGCATTAGCCCTTCTTCTTTTACAATATCTTTTTTAGCCGCTAGGATATCATAAAAGGCTAATTCCTCTTCACTTAAACCGAGTTCATCAGTTCGTTTATCATCGTTCTGTAAATCTTTTGCGCGTTCTACCAATTCAGCTATAGTTGCATAGCTATCAATAGCATTGTTATGGTACTTATCAATCACTTTTTCAAGTTCTTCTCTTAGAGAAGTGTATTTTTTGATGTTTTTGTGCAGCCTTAGTTTGATTTCATCCTTCAATATATTCTTGATAATTTCAATCTTTAAGGCATTGCCATCTTTTTCATTTTTTGCGCCAAGCAAAAAGGTTTCATCTAAGATGGAAATATCTGGCTTCTCTATACCTGCCATAGCAAATACATCAACGATGTCTTCAGAATCTATACTTTGGCTAATCAATTCTTTAATCTCTATTGGGTTTAATTCCCCGAGGCTTGCCTCGTGTTTTAATCTCTATTGGGTTTAATTCCCCGAGGCTTGCCTCGTGTTTTAAGGAAAGTTTGAAAACGGATGGTTTTCATCAATCAAAAACGACCATCTAAATGCCTCGTGGGCTTGCCCCGAGGATTCTTTACTTTGCTTCTGCTGTTCTCCTCTAGTAGATTTTACAGATTTTGCATTCCTAACGGCTTTGGACACATGCTGTGCAAAAAGCACATCTACTGCGTAGTCTTGAATTGAGGGTTGACTCTTAACTATAGACAATAAATCGGATAGCTTTTTTTCAGCTTTCATAAAGTCGTTAGCCTCTTCATCATATTTTACGAGATGATTTACCGCTTGTTTTACCAACAATAGTTTGTCGGCATCACGTAAGGCTTTCCAATTGCTATAATCTAGATGTTCTGGCAACATGACTTTGCAGACTTCAACTTGATTGAAAAACAGCTCTAAGGCTTGCTCAATATCTATGGTTGGTTCTCCTTTTCCTCCGGTACCCGTATACTTATGGGTTGCTGTTTTTAAATTATCTCCAATGCCAATGTAATCGACAATTACACCATTCTGCTTATCCTTAAATACGCGGTTAGTTCTGGTAATGGCTTGCATTAGATTATGGCCTTTCATTATTTTATCTACATACATAGTATGCACACAAGGCGCATCAAAACCCGTTAACCACATGTCTCTAACGATGACTATTTTTAAAGAATCGTCTTCTTTTTTGAATCTGCTTTTTATAGATTCGGTGGCCTCTTTTGTTCTAAAATGTGGATTCCATTCTATAGGATCTTTGGAGATATTTCCTGTCATGACCACCGCCACTTCTGGACAATCGTCTAAAGCCGTTAACGCATCATACATTTTTACACAATTGCGCCTGCTCATACACACAAGCATTGCTTTTCCTGCTAAGGTATTGGTTCGGTTTGTAAAGTGATTTAAAACGTCTTTTGCTATTTTATTAATACGGTCTTTACTTCCTGCGGCATCTTCAATCGCCGCCCATTTTAGGTTGCTATTGTCTTCCTCACTACCGGTCATAGCATCTACATCATCGTCTATGGCTTCGTTCCATAAATGCAATTTTGCCAACCGGGGTTCGTAAAAAATATTTACGGTGGCTTTGTCTTCCACGGCTTGCTTTATATCGTAGGTATGTATCACATTTCCAAAAACGTCTTGGGTATCTGCATCTTTACTATCTACGGGCGTGCCTGTAAAACCAATAAATGAGGCCTTGGGTAAAGCTTTGCGCAAATTAGAAGCAAAGCCATCTAGCAAACCATATTGCGTCCTGTGCGCTTCGTCTGCCATAACGATAATATTTTCCCGATCCGATAAAATGGGATGTTCCAATTCTCCTAAAGCGTTTTCTGATGTTTGCTTAAGTCTAAACTTTTCTATAGTTGTAAAAATAACGCCTCCTGAACCAGCAGATAAGAGCTTGCGTAAATCTGAAGTAGATTTAGCATGTTGTACATCGCCAACCAAATCTTTGGCAAATACAAAATTATCATACAGCTGTTGGTCTAGATCACTTCTGTCTACTTGCACCACAATGGTGGGATTCTTCAATTCTGGGAGACTTCGCAAAATGCCGGTATAAATGGCCATAGAAATACTTTTGCCAGAACCTTGCGTATGCCATATCACACCAATACGGCCATCTCCAAACGGACGAACCGATTTTTTCGCTGCTTCTACGGCAAAATTCACCCCAAAAAACTGATGGTATTTGGCGCCTTTTTTAATGAGGGACCCATTATGATCTTCATGAAAAATAAAGTTTTTTATATAGTTAAGCAGTCTATCTTTTGGAAACAAGCCAAATAGCAAGGTGTGCATCTGGAAATCGTCTTCCTGTACCGTATCTCTTCCATTTATGCTTTTCCAAGGGGCAAACCATTCCATCCCAGAACTAAACATACCATGTTGCGCCTCGTTACCATCACTTATAATAGTGATGGCGTTGTACTCAAATACTAGCGGAATGTCTTTTTGGTAATGTTCTATTTGGTTGTGTGCTTCTTTTATATTGGTGTTTTCGTCGTACCAATTTTTTAGCTCAAAAACGATTAAGGGTAAACCGTTGATGTAGATGATAATATCTGGGCGACGTTTGTTTTTACCCACAATACTAAACTGGTTTACGGCCCAAAAGCTGTTGTTTTCTGGAGTATTAAAATCTATGGGGTAAATGTGAACTGCTTTTTCTTTTCCTAAAGCATCCTCATAAGCAAACTCAATACCTTTGGTGAGTTTTAAATGAAAAGTACGATTGCGATGTTCTAAATCTGCACCCACATTGTTTGTAAACTCAGACACGGCAAGAGTTTGAATCTCCTCTGGGATATTGGGGTACTGCTGTTGTATAAACTGAAGCAACTGGTCTTTTAATACTACCTCTGTATTATTTTGAGGTAAGTGTGTGCCCAACTGGTGTTTATATCCTAAATCTGTTAACCAATCTATTGTGGCTTGTTCTATGGTTGCTTCTGTTGTCATACTTTTTTATTACTGTCATTGCGAGGCATCAGCCGAAACAATCTGTTTATCGGTCTCGTTACCATCATAAGACTGTTTTATTCTTGCCCTGCTTTTTCTTCCTTGTTATGCTGAATTCATCTCTTGTCATGCTGAATTTATCTATTGACTTGCTGAATTCATTTCAGCATCTATTTCCTCTCTAAACTCTTTTAATCGTACCTCACCACTGATAAGTTTTAGTAATAGGGTGTCTCGAAGTTTTGTTAGGGTTTGGTTTTCTTTGTAATTGTTTAAATATTCTAAATCGGTACTTAAAATTGAATCATTAAATTTTTGAATAAAATATTTATCAGGTAAAACAAAACTTAAATCTTCTATTTCTTTTTTATTTACTGATTTGTAGACAGTTCCATCTCCAATTATATCATCAGCTATAAATTTGTTTTTTAACAAATAAAACAGGAACCCATTAAAACTATAATTTTTAAGACTAATTCCAGCAACACCACGTCCTAAAATTATTTTGTTTTTTGCTATGTTTAATCTTCCAACTGGTGCTCTCACACTAAATAGAATATCGCCCTCTTCCCCGTAGCGATTACCTTTTGTAGAATAAGTAATATCTTCAGGAAACCTTATTCCATAATCTTTAACGCCTTGATGAAATGGTAATCCTTGTTTATTAGAATTATAAAACTCAGATTTAGGTGATTGGCCCATTGTTAGATGACAAAAATCTTTAACACTTTTCACTTCCCACCCTTTAGGAATTAACCCCAACTCACTATCTATAAACTCACCCTCTTGAAAAGGACCGAAATCTACAAACCAATGTTTGTATAATGCCATTGCCATGTCTTCTAAGGTTTTGTTGATGGCTAAGTTGTTTTCTATTTTATCGTCTATGGCTGATAGGATATTGGCTATTTGAGTTTGTTCTGGGAGGGGTGGGAGTTTTACTTCAATTATATTTAATAAACTTGTTGTTAAACTAGGAACTGCTGATCCGACATCCATATTGGAAAAATCTAGAATTTTTAAATTGTAATAAAGATATTTTGGAAATGCTATTTCTTTATTAACTTTTGACCAAAATAAAGTATCAACAGTCCAGAAAGCTTCATCAATATAGTAGATGTTGTTTAAAGAGCCTTTCCTTGGGATTAAAATAGATTCATCATCATACAAGTATTGATTACCATACCTCATTATTCCGCCTGTCCCATAAATAGGAATATCTCCATCCTCAACTTTTTTATGGTCTTTTCCATACTTTATTTCTAAAGCATCAGAAAGCTTGAATGTTTTCCAGTTTTTGGGCATATTTTAAATTATTAATTCTAAGGGGTTATTGATTTTTATTAAATCCTTAAAATCCACACCTTTCTTTTCTAAACTTGAAAGCGATAAGTCTTGTAATAAAAAATAATCATCAATATTTATTAAATCATCATTATTTATATCTTTGGGATGATTTATTAAAAAATCTATTATGCCATTTATTATAAATGTTAAATAATACCTTAGGTGAGAAGTTAACACAGCTATGTCTTCTTTAATTGCTGCGTTATGAACTATTTCATTTCTTGTTCTATAAATTCTTGTTAAGTTCCATTCTAAGTTTTTTTGATGATTTTCTAAAGCACCTCTAACCTTATTTGAATCATTCAATAATTCTTTGTAGTAATGAGCGCGAAACTTTAAAAGTGGAGATTTAGAATTTAGTATAATATCATCATATGTTTTTTCTAACTTCAAATATTCTAAATTATCATTATAATTAGTAATTATCTCATTTTCTTTAAGCCTATAAATGTCTTTATGAAATTCATTCATATTTCTTTTAATGTAAATCAATGCGTGGCAACGCTTAAAATATTCCCTTAATCTACCAACAGTATAAGCTTCTGCATCATATGTAGAAAAAAGGTATTCAAGTCCTATCCAGTAATTAATAAATTTATTTATAAGCTCTCCTGATTCCCCTCCCATTCTTAAATATTTAATTCCAGAATTTATTTTATTTATCGTTTCTATATTTATTTCTGAGCTTTTTAAACTTGATAACTTAGCTAGTAATTCCTTGTATAAGTTATGATTGCTTTTATAATATCCATCTAAATGATACATAGTAGGGAAAGAACTAGATTTTTCTGGTTGGTGAGATCCGAGAATAAAACATTCGCTTATTAATGATAAATTTTTATCACTGTACCCTAAATAAAGGACATCTAAAATATGTAGTAATTTTTTTCTGCTATAATTAAGAGCTTGATAATAATCTTCGGTTTTAACTTTAATAGATAAAAGAAAATGATCTTTATGTTCTTCTAAAAATATATCTGCACCACCTTGACTAACAACAGAAATTCTTTTTTTATCACTTTTATTCAATACTTTCAAATCATTTGAAAATATTTTTATTTTTTTTATCAAATTTGGTAGTGTCCAACCCAAAGATTACTTCAAACACTTCCTCTTTTCTATCCTTCAAAGATTTAATTATAGCAAACCTTTCTTCAAAATTAATAGAATCTAAACCCGAAAATACGGCTGTCATGAACCTATGAAGATAAAACTTAGAATAACCATGATTATTTAACTCAACAAACAAATATTCAATTAAACGGCTAAATTCTCTCATTTCCTCAAAATCTAGAATAGAGACAGATTGTCTAGTATTTATAAAATCAAATACATTTTCAAATAAATTATTTAAATAACCATTATTATCTCTCAATAAAAAATTTCCTGCGTGAACTATTTTAGTGTAATTATCTTTCTTTTATTTATTAAGTCTTTAAAATATTCT
>Ga0306870_1000002_pt1 | contig 201401 bp, 183 predicted proteins | sample AntRauMeHopE1496_FD_190435 | JGI IMG/M metagenome (GOLD analysis project Ga0306870, IMG submission 190435) | Saline lake microbial communities from Rauer Islands, Antarctica - Metagenome Hop E1 #496 (v2) (version 2) | ecosystem: Environmental > Aquatic > Non-marine Saline and Alkaline > Saline... | reverse complement strand
AATTACCGTAGCTAAGGCTATGCTAGTTATTTTTGATTTCAATCAATCAAAAAATAATTCAATTTATTCATACGGCATTATAAATATAATTTGGTATTATTTGAAATTTAAAATAGTACTCCGAACTTATTCGGGGCCAAACTAGTTGTTTAGTGCATTATGTGTTTTTCTTGAATTTAATTTTTTGTTTGAAAAGAAAATCATAGAACTTAAAATTTAAAACAACAGTGATCAAATAGATAGAAGACAAAATCAACCCGTTTTGTTTTTTATCGGACATTAATGATTAAAAATATAGCTTTACATTAGGAGGGATTTTGCTATAAATTCTTAAAATCTAAATTTCAAATACGCCATAAAATACTGTGGAACTGCTCGGTAGACCAAGTCGCCTCTTTGAAAATTTGTGATGGAACTAAACGTGTAAGACTTGCTATCAAAAATGTTCTGAGCATCTACCCCAAAAACGTAAGACTTATCTTTTGGACGGTACTCCAAATTAAAACTACTCGTTTGGTAAGTTTCAGAATTGACTTCAAATACTTCATTTCTGAAATTTCCAAACACCCTATCGTAAAGTCTTAATACAGTTTCAAGTTTTCCATTATAAATGGTATTCGTATTGGTTGACTCGCCAATTTCTCCAGAATTTGAATTTATACTTCCAGAGAACTTAAAATTTAAAATCCCATCCCAATAGGTTGTCCCTCTAAAATAATACAAGTCGCTGTCATTGGTGACATTGAAAAGCTCACTATTTAGTATTGAAGGATTTTCAAAAACGGTTTTAGTATAACCGACTTTGAAGCTTGAATCTACAAAGGAAAAGTAAGTAGTAAAGCCTAATCTTCCCGCCAACAGACTTCCCCCAGGAATAAATAAACGCCTTGATACGTTCAAGCCTTCACTCAACAGATTATCTGCCGACAGTTGTTGATTGTAGTCAGAATAGGAGATCCCAGCCTCAAACAAAATCCTTTTTTTGGTTCTGGAAAAGATATAATTAAAAGAATATTGATTTCTGGAAATGCTTTCGAGCCTGTTGATACCCAAAATCAAATTTCTATAATTTTGCACGATGAAGTTGCTGTTCAAATCACTTAAAGTTGGCAATTCATTGATTTTCTTATATCTAATCGTAAAACTACCCAGTTTAGTTTTCCTAAACCTCAAAGTGAGATTGGGATTAAAAAACAGAAAGCTTCTAGAATCTAGTGTTGTTCTTAAATTCACATTGGACAGTTCGAGATCCCCTTCAGCAATAAGCTTGTCTGGAATAAATTCATACTGAGTTTTAAAACTCACAAAAGATTTGAATCTTGCTTCTGAATTTGTTCCCGATAAACTATCGATTTCAATACTATTAGTAGTACTTCCACGATCGCTTGTTATGTGGTTAAAATCGCGTTCTTGATTTAAAATTCCCGTTTTTAATGCATACGTCAGCTTATTAACTTTAAAAATAGCACTGCCTTCCAAACCTTGATAAACGGTATTGTCTTTTATTTCAGTTTCGAGTTTGCTTGAATTGGAGGCTTCCTCTGGTGAAATGGTGTTTGGATTTATAGTAAAACTTTGTTGGTCTTGGTTGGCTCCTGTAAAGCCATAAAAAGTGAGCGCTCCGTTTGTTATCTTTTTGGTAAAGTGCACATTGGTAGATAAGCTAAGGTTACGTTCGTCTAAAACCTGAGCAATGTTATCCCTAGAATTGAAAAGCAATTCATGATTCACATCAGAATTATTAACCGATAAGTCAGTTTGAAAGGTGATAAAGTGATCTTCATCTATGGAATGTTTTATTTCAAAGTCATTTCTAAGATTGAGGTTTTTGGTTTGAAACGCATTGTCTTCTTGAAAATTGATGGTTTCGTTTGGTAAAAAATAGGAGGTAAGATTGGTATAATCACTTTGAAATTGGTCTGCTGTCACAAACAAGGAATTTCTTAGTTTACTGTCTTTCCAAATGGTCTTATTGGCCAAGAGATTATTGGATACACTCTCATTTTCCACATAAAATTTGTCATCAATCAATATCGAGTTTGGATTTAAGTTCAAAAATGAATCTTGATCCAAACTATAGTTTTCATCAAAATCGTTGAACCCCATTTGCTGATAGACGTAATTATTGAGTTGCTTTCCTGCTGGCTTGCCAACTGAATTGATATTGCCCAAATCAAGAAGTTTCACCTCGGGTCGTATAAGCCCCAGATTAAGATCTACTTCGTAGCGACTATCATTGCCGATTCCTGTTTTTAAAGCTCCAAACCAAATAGATTTAGCCTTGTCTTTCAATTTTAAATTGAGTACCACCGCTTCGCTATCTAGAAATTGCTTCAACACTGGGTTTTCACTATAGTTATTGATGACTTCAACTTTGCTGAGTACATCGGCGCTAAGGTTTTTGGAAATGGTTTTATAATTTTTGTCGGCAAGGTCATCTCCTTCTATCAATATTTTTTGAATGCTTTTGCCTTGTGCTTTTATATTTCCATCATCGTCTATTTCAATACCTGGTAAATTTTTTAAGACATCTTCAACAGTTTGCTCTGTTTCGTTGATAAAAGCAGAAACTCTGTAGGCTACCGTATCCCTATTGACTTTAATTTTTTCTTCAGTTTCAAGAACCACCGTATTAAGCTGTTCAACTTTTGGAGTTAAACTGAAATTTTGAGTAATATTTCGCCCTGCTGTAGTATTTACTAAAACGTGTTGCGACTCATAACCAAAACTACTCACCTTTAAATACAATGAATCTGCATCAGCTTTTATCGATAACTCATATTTCCCATTTTCTGTAGAATAGGTGTACCCCAAAAACTTATTTGTAGAAGAACTTATGACGATGCTAGACCCTTCGAGAGGTAAATTTGATCCAACTTCTAAGACTTGACCTTTAATATCTAGCTTTTGAGCCTGAGCCAAAAATGGCATCAATAAGCTTAAATATATAACTAAAAGTCGAATAGGTTTAAGAAGTATGCTTAGTGTGATCAAGGATTAAGTTTAGTTTGTATTACTATTCAATTTCATATACCTCTATATAAGTTTTTGTTTTCAAAACTTTAGATTCTGATCCAGATACCCCCATGTTTTCCCCTATCATTCTGCCTCCTATTCTAGCATCAAGAAAGGATTTAATTTGTCCTTTTTTAAATTCTTCAAATGAAATCCATGAAGAATTGGGATTGTTTATAGGTTTTAATAAATGGGAGTGCTGAGTTGGGTATTCTACATTTTTAAAATACCAGTAGATTTCTTTATCAGTATCATAAGCTTCCAAAATTAAACCCGGTAAACCAACCAACTTCCATGGCCCGTAAGGCAAAGGAATTTGTGGCGTAAACCAAGCGGTATAATCTCGTCCTCTTAAGTGAGTCGTTGCTTTTTGCACTTTATAAATCCCTATCATTTTGGTTTCTTCTGCTATTTCCCAAGAAATGTTTATGGTGTTATCCTTGACGTATCTAAACCCTAAATCACGTGAATACAAGATTTTTTCTTTTGGAGTATAATAATATCGAAAACCTTCGGGATTTGTCACAACAGTGATAGAATGCCTTGCCTCAGGACTAACTTGGAAAGATTTTTGCTCTCTAATGTGTCCACCTTCCAAAGAATCTTTTCTAGTCACATATAAAGAATTGTCTTTGTTAAACACCAACATAGCCCTATAATCTGGGCCAACTGGGGCTCCCATATTCATACTTTGGACTTCTCCGTAGTTAATAATACCTGTTTGGGCAGAAATTTCATCAGTTAATAATATTAAGCAAATAGCTAATAGTAGAATTAAGACTTTCATAAAATTTATTTTAACCAATCTTAATTAAAACTAATTACATAGTTATATTGAGTGTTGATTTTAACAGTACCGCTTTAGTTTGTATTACTATTCAATTTCATAAACTTCTATATAACTATTTGTTTTCAGAACTTTCGATTTCGAGCCAGATACACCCGTGTTTTCTGCTATCATCCTACCTCCCATTCTAGCATCAAGAAAAGCTTTGATTAGAAATTTTTTATGTTCCTCATAAGAAATCCACGAAGACTTAGGATTTTTTATAGGTTTGAGTAAATAAGAGTGCTTGGTAGGGTATTCTATATTTTTAAAATACCAATAGATTTCTTTATCAGTATCATAAGCTTCCAAAATTAAACCTGGTAAGCCTACTAGTTTCCATGGTCCGTAAGGCAAAGGAATTTGTAAAGTAAACCAAGCGGTATAATCTCGCCCTCTAAAGTGGGCGGTTGCTTTTTGAACTTTATAAACTCCTATCATTTTTGTTTCTTCTGCTATTTCCCAAGGAATGTCTATGATGTTATCCTTGACGTATTTAAACCCTAAATCACGTGAATACAAGATTTTTTCTTTTGGAGTATAATAATATCGAAAACCTTCGGGGTTAGTCGCAACAGTAATAGAATGCCTTGCCTCAGGACTAACTTGGAAAGATTTTTGCTCTCTAATGTGTCCACCTTCTAAAGAATCTTTTCTAGTCACATATAAAGAATTGTCTTTGTTAAACACCAACATAGCCCTATAATCAGGGCCCACCTGGGCTCCCATCTTCATACTTTGGACTTCTCCGTAGTTAATAATACCTGTTTGGGATAAAACATTGAGACTAATTAAATAAATAATAATTACAAAATACTTCATACAATAAAAATTAAGGCTGAAAAATAAATTTCCAGCCTATGGGTTAATTTTACTCACAAGAATCTTCAAACTGATCTTCTAAATCGTCTACAAACTCTCAGTCTACAGGCATTGAATAATCATCTACTCCATCATTGTTGCAATCAACAGATGCACTGCAACCATTTTGCTTTACAACTTCAATAGAAGTTTCATTTAAAGTAGGGTTAAGAGCTAATAAGGGTAACATTAAAAGTGACATTAATAAAATTTTCATGATTTTAAATTTTTAAAAATTAAGTGTTGCAATTTTAAATCTTGCTAGATTAGTTAACATAGGTCAACACCTAAGTAAAGATCTCATGAAAAATACATATACTTGTAGCGTCAGCGAGTATGAAATTTTTCATGCTTGTTTTGTGAAATGCTTTTCTTAGGAAAAGCATTTCCTTTTTAAAATTAGAAGAACATTGACATGATTTATTAATTATTGCTCTAAACTAAAAGAAAAAAAACAGTTCACATATTCCTAACTGTTAAATATTCAATTAATGGTTAAATTTACGGTTAGACCGTAAATGACGTAAGGTTTAACCCTGAATATTCGCCATAAATATAAAGTTTTTATGAGAATACCATTTTTTATAAACCACTTCAATTCAAATTTCGTTTTTGAATAAAAAAGGTTTTTAGAAGTTTGGAGGCTTCTTCTTCTAAAATACCATGATCGACTTTGGTTTTAGGGTGCAACTGAGTTCCCAAGGTTCGGTAACCTCGCCTCTGGTCGGGAGCAGCAAACACCAATCTTAATAACTGACTCCAATACAAAGCACCAGCGCACATTTGGCAGGGCTCCAGAGTGACATACAGTGTACAACCTCTCAAATACTTACCTCCAATATGATTGGCAGCGGCGGTTATGGCCTGCATCTCGGCGTGGGCGGTCACATCGGTGAGTTGCTCGGTAAGATTGTGACTTCTAGCTATAATCCGGTTGTTGTGCGTCACCACGGCTCCCACAGGGATTTCGCCTTTATCAAAAGCCAGTTGGGCTTCTTGCAAAGCTTTCTTCATAAAATAATGGTCGTCAAAAGGAGTCAGCATATAATAAAAGAGGCGTTTTTATGACTTTACAATATATCTATTTTTTTTTAGTCCTAAACTGCTTTCTTAACAGCATTCACAGATTTTGTCGACTGCTATTTTTATCGTTCAAAATAATTACTTTCATTCTTTTATCATTGCCAAAAAAGAAATCAATCCCCAAAGTTTTGGGGCTTAGTATGCATATATGAGAAAATGCTACGATATCCCCAACCACAAATAAAAAACTCATCGAACTATCGCGTGACTAAAGCCTATCTTTGCTGGCAAGAATGCAGATTTACGTCTATTAGCCAAAACTGCTTCCTTGATTTTCAATATTTTATAGGTAGGCGGTGTTTTAAATATGACTTAACAATATATCTTTTTGGATTGAAGTTCCTCGATGCAAGCATACAAGGTATTTAGTAGAAAAAAGCTTTTATGATGATAACCTTAGGTTTTCAAACTTTCCTCTTAGTACGATGCAAGCATCGGGGAATTAAACCCTAAGAGATTAGGGAGAGAGAGACTTTTGCTTTTAAACTTCATCTCGACTCCGCTCGATGTTGAAACATGTATATTCAAACTTAATCAACTGCAATTATTTAAAATCAAAAATTCATACCTATCGAAAAATACAATTTCTTATTGGTAACTTTGCACCATGCATTTAGAATTACTTTCTAACATCAATTCGCCTAAAGACTTAAGGCAGTTGGATCCCAATCAGCTTGAGCAGTTGGCTAGAGAACTTCGAGAATTCATCATCGATATCGTTTCTACCAAAGAAGGTCACTTGGGCGCCAGTCTTGGGGTTATTGAACTCACCATCGCCTTACACTATTGTTTTAATACACCAGAGGATTTGTTGGTTTGGGATGTGGGCCACCAAGCCTATGGCCATAAAATATTAACCGGCCGCCGGGAGGTGTTTGACACCAATCGAAAACTGAATGGCATTAGCGGGTTTCCCAAACGCGACGAAAGTCCGTACGACACTTTTGGCGTAGGGCATAGCTCTACTTCGATTTCTGCGGCTTTAGGGATGGCCATTTCTTCGCAACTAAAAGGAGATTTTGATAAGCAACACATTGCTGTGATAGGTGATGCCTCCATAGCTTCTGGGATGGCTTTTGAAGGCCTTAATCATGCTGGGGTGACCAATGCCAACTTGCTTGTAATTCTCAACGATAATGCTATAGGAATTGACCCTAGTGTTGGAGCGCTTAAAACCTATTTGACCAAAGCAAAAATCGGTAAAAAACCACAACAAGACAATATTATAGAAGCGCTTAACTTTAGCTACGATGGCCCTATAGATGGTCACGATTTACCAGAGCTTCTCAAAGCTTTTGAGCGCCTTAAAACCATAAAAGGCCCTAAGCTTCTTCACATTATTACCAAAAAAGGCAAGGGCCTAAAGCAAGCTGAAGACGACCAAGTGCGCTACCATGCTCCAGGGAAATTTGACAAAACTACCGGTGAAGTTTTACCTAAGAACGATCAAAACTTACCTCCAAAATTTCAAGATGTTTTTGGACTCACTTTATTAGAGCTTGCCAGAAAAGACACCTCTATTGTAGGAATAACACCGGCTATGCCTACGGGAAGTTCCCTAAAGTTCATGATGGAAGAATTTCCAGATAGAGCTTTCGATGTGGGTATAGCGGAGCAGCATGCGGTGACACTTTCAGCAGGTATGGCAACACAAGGCCATAAAGTGTTTTGCACGATCTATTCTACGTTTTTACAACGGGCCTACGATCAAGTGATTCACGATGTAGCGGTTCAGAATTTACCGGTTATCTTTTGCATAGATAGAGCAGGCTTGGTAGGCAACGACGGCGCAACTCATCATGGAGCTTACGATTTAGCTTTCTTACGCTGTATTCCCAATATGATCGTGGCTGCTCCAAGCAATGCTATTGACCTGCGTCAAATGCTTTATACAGCCTCTAAAGGTTTAGAACATCCCATTGCTATTCGGTATCCCAGAGGTAGAGGGACGGTGAAAGAGTGGAAGCAAGACTTTAAAGCCATGGAGATAGGCAAAGGTCTAAAACTTAGAGATGGAAAAGACCTCGCTATTTTAAGCCTTGGCAGTATTTCAAGCGAAGTTGTAGATGCCTTAAATACCATCGATAACTCCTTTAGCATAGCACATTACGACCTAAGGTTTTTAAAACCGCTGGACGAAAAGCTCCTTCAGTCTGTTTTTAAACGTTTCCAAAACCTCGTCACTGTTGAAGATGGATGCAGTAAAGGAGGGTTTGGAGATGCAGTCTTGGAATATGCTCAAGCCTCTTCTTATAAAGGTCATATCTATAAGCTTGGCATTCCAGATAAATTTATTGAACAAGGGGATACCAAAGAGCTTTACGATCTTGCAGGCATTTCTTCTGAAAAGATTAAAGACAAAATCAAAGCTATTTTAAACCCCTAATTGCGGCCGGTTTCCTGAGGATATAATTCATGTACAGGATCACTTTGCCACACCTGCTTAGAGTCAATGTCCATCAAACTTATAGGGCCTTTAAAAGCTGCTCCGGTATCGATATTCCAAAGGTTAGCGAAGTTTACGGGTTTAGTTTCACCAATGTGTGTGGTGGGGGTATGGCCGATATAGATCTCATTAAATAACTTTAACCGACCTGGATAAGCGAGATCGCTGGGCGTTAAAGACGTATCCATAGCCAAAGCCATTTCCCAGAGCGTTCTATCCCAATACACTGTATTAGCGTGAAATTCTGAGGATGGGCCATGCATATTGGCAAACCCCGCGTGTAAGAAAAGTCGGTTTTTGCTATCGATATGGTAATTAGTGAGGTTTTCTAGAAATCGGTGATGGAGATTTTTCAGGGTTGGATTTACGGTTTCGTAAGCTTTCATTGTGCTGTCTCCTCCGTGTTGCAACCATTTGGGATTGGAATTGCCTGTTTTAAACCAGCCGAGGACAAGGTCATCATGGTTCCCTCTTATGAATATACAGTCTCGCTCTTCCTTCAATTGAATGAGGTACGAAAGAAGCTCTGGAGTTTCACTCCATCCATCAACGTAATCGCCAAGGAAAATTAATCGATCCTGACTCGTCACTTTAGCACGATCGAGCACTTGCATGAGAGCCTTATAGCCTCCGTGTATATCTCCTATCACCAGTGTTCTGCTCATTCTAGTTGTATTTTATTTTTCGTAAAATTCTTAAGTTGTCTTTAAGCCGTTGATAGGCTTTGGGTTGTACTGTCTTTAATAAAGGCTTAGCCTCCTCCAACTTTTCTAGAGAAGAATCGAACCCATTGAGATAAGCGATGAGATAAATCGTAGACAAATTTAGAAGCTCTCTTTTTTCTGCTGAATTTAGGTCGACCTTGTTTTTAAGCTTTGTTAAAAGACTGTCGTTATGGTTGAGATAATGCCTTAGGGTCTTTTGGTCGTATTGAGGCGGCTCAAACATCAGCTTTGACTCGATATCGTAATGCATATTATCTCTGAAATGGATCATGACTTTTTCTAAAGGGTAATAATTGAATCGATTTTGAAGACCCAAATGTACGTATTCAATAATTTGAAACTTATCCTCATCGTATTGAATTTCAACTTCATCCAAATCAGAATAAAACAACTTGACTTGCTCATTGATCAACTGAATATTAACTCTAGAATAAAAGGTTTTATCACCAACAGTTTTGGGTTTTCCTGCCCAGCATAAGACAAAGTATTCTTTAAAGACTTTATATCTGGGATTGAAATCTTTACTGTTTAAAAGGAAATCGTGAAAACTGTCTAAAGTTAATTCAATATTATTCTGAGAGTTTTGTTCAATAGCAGCAACAATTTCAGAATTGATATCTTTTATTTCAATATCAAATATCTTAGGCTTGCTAATGCTTCCTTCTCTCATAAAAACTGTTCCTCCCCAATACTTCCAGATGTTTTTACGCAGAGCGCAGATGCTTTGATCTCTTTTTGGACGTATGCTCACTAGCCCCACCACCTTATCGTCGGGCAGATGCGGAAATTGAATGTTTTCATAAGACACGATTGGTGGGTGTTCTAGATAGGCATTCACAAGGTTTTGGATCTTGCTGTCATCAAAAAAGTCTACCCCAACGATTTTATTGCTTTCATCTTCAATCCCAATAACGATGTAACTATTACTTATTGGATTGGTGTTAGAAAGGGAACACACGTGTTTTAAAAATTTAGCTTTTCCCTCTTTACTACCTATGTTTATAAGTAATTTATTATCATAAAAGCTATTTTCCCCATTATGGGCAAGTAGGTTTTTAATAAGGAGGCGCTTGTTAATCATAGACTTGGCTAAAATTACAAGAAAAAACCAAATGTAAGCACCAACAAATTTGAATTAATTGTAAAAAAAAAGATTTCAGGCTCTTTTCATAACATAAAGAAATTGAGATACTGGTTGGGCGAACCAGGGGGGATAAAATAAAAAAGAGGCTATCTCAATAATATGAGACAGCCTCTTTAAAAATATAAAATCTTAAATTGTTTAGTTAAAGATATATCTTACACCAACTTGCATTTGCCATCTTGAAGATAGGATTCCTGAATCATCAAAGTTTTCGATATCTGCTTCAGTTTGAAATTGATCAGCATTAAAACTAAACGCAGGATCTGGACCACCTTCTTCAACATTTAATATTCCTATATTACCAGGGATAAATGGTCTACGACCCCAATCCTTGTTGATGAGATTTGTAAAGTTGAAAATATCAAAAGAAAGTTGGAACGTATGCTTCTTATCATTTAAATCCATGCTGATGTCTTGTAAGAATTTAAGATCCAAAATATGACTCCATGGCCCTCTTTCTCCATTACGCGCAGCATATTCTCCTCTTTTTTTGCTTAAGTAACTGCTTGAGTTAATATAACCGTTAAAAGCTTCCCACTGCTCAGCTTGTTCTGCTGGTGTACCTGTAAAAGTAATCTCGGAAGCATCTCTAGGAATATAGATTAAAGCGTTGTCTCTTGAATCATCATTAAGAAGGTTTGTTGGTCTGTTATTGTATACATAAGTAAAAGGAGACCCTTCTTCACCAGCATAAAATAACGAAACTGTACTTTTTACATTGTCATTCCAATTGTACTCATAACTCATGTTAGCTGTGAATCTAGATCCTAATGCAAAGTTAGAACGTTGAATACCTGGATTTGCATTTTTACCGTTTACTGTTTCTAAGTTTCTCCACTGTGATGAGTTTTGGGAAGAGGTTCCTTCAAAAACATTATAAGACTCACCATAAGTGTAAGCCAATTGACCTGCAAAACCATTTTCAAAAGGCTTCGTTAATTTAAACGTAGCATTGTAAGAATAGCCTTCACTTGTATTTGTTCCTAAAAAGACGCTAGAATAATCATCATCTATCAGGGCACGTCTATTATAGAAAGGTCTATTGTCTGCACCATTAAGAGTTCCTACAGGGCCTCTAATGTTTAGATTCTCATAAAAAATGGCATTTAATACATCGTTATACAAAAACTCTCCAGAGGCAATTAAACCCCAAACTGGTAGTTTTTGATCTACTGCGATATTATACTTAGCCACCTGAGGTAATTTAAAGTCTGGCGAAAAGATATCGATTTGTCCACCTCTTGCACCTGTTCCTGGCTCAGCTCCTGGCTGTACAGGCTGATTGAATGGGTCTGCGTTAAAAAATATGTCTCCATCTATTGCTCTTTCATCAACAAAACCTGCCGTTAAACCGTTATTGTTGTAGGCTCCTCCTGGCCATGCCAAAGGAATTCTAGAAGTAAAGACTCCTACACCACCTCTCACTTGAGTGGATTTATTACCACCTACATCCCAAGAAAATCCAAGTCTTGGAGAAAAGTGAATTTGACTTTTTATAGCCTTACCAACTCTCGCCCCTTGTAAATCTTTACCATTAGCTTCGAGAAGCTCTACTGTTCTTGTGTTGAAGTCATCGTTTACTAAACCATCATCAAAATATGGAATATCGATACGAACACCTAAACTAACTTTAAAATCATCGGTTACATCTACGTCATCCTGAACATAAAATCCTAGTTGAGAATATGAAAATTCTGCTGCTCCTAAAGAAGCATCACCAGTACCTCCAAGAAGGGAATAGCCTCTATCAAAAAATCTAGCTGGTGCTTCGTTTCCATCAATATCGTCTAAATAGGTTTCAAAATCCTCCAATGAATTAAACGCGTACTGACCATAATTTTGTCTAAAGAATACGTTTTTAGAATCAAAATATTCAAAGTTGACCCCAAAAGTCAATTTGTGACGTCCCCTATAGATTTCAAAGTTATTAGTTATGTTTAATGTTTTTTGCTCTAGTAAGTTAGCTGTAGAAAATGCCTCTGAACCAAAGTTAATACTCCCTGGACCATCAAATATTCTAACCCTAGGAAATGGATTTCCAATTGGATTTCTATCGTCCAATACATCTGTATAGGCGACGATCAAGTTGTTGGACATGTCCGACCCATTGGTTGTACTCCACTCTAGTGTTGTCGAATTAGTTCGTGATGGGAAAAACTGGCCTGCATTTGTGTAATTGATACTCCTATCACCACTTTGGTTTGGGCTAGTGTTTTCAGCATTTACATAACTATTCTTAAGCGTAATGCTGTTTTTATCATTTACGTTCCAGTCAATACGGGCAATTAACTTATCACTTACTAGTTTACTTGTATTGTTGTCAAAAATTCCAGGATTGTAGCCGTATTTATCAATAAGACCTTGTCTTAGATTTGTAAAAGCTAGTCTATCTTGAGTATCTCCTTGATAACGGTCAAATTCAAAAGGTTGTGGCGTTTGCTCATCCTGTCTCTCGTAGTTGATAAAGTAGAATAATTTATCTTCTACAATCGCTCCACCTACTCTAGCTCCAAAAAGCTCTGCAGTAAAGTCTGTCAATTTCTCTCTATTGTCTTCGCTAATCCCCGTAGGTGTCTTACCTGCTAGGTCTTGATTTCTTAAGTAGTAGTATGCTGAACCTTCTGTATTATTAGATCCAGAACGCGTAATAGCACTAATAGACCCACCAGCGAAACCAGATTGTCTCACATCAAAAGGAGAAAGGTTAACCTGAAAAGATTCAATCGCATCAATAGAGATTGGGCTTACCCCAGTTTGTCCTCCATTGGTCCCTGAACCTGCAAGTCCAAAAGCATCGTTGTTTACCGCTCCATCAATATAAATAGCGTTGTATCTGTTGTTTTGGCCACCTAAAGAAATACTTCCATTTTCTCCTACTTGCGCTTCTGGAGTTGTTCTAATAAAATCTCCTAAAGATCGAGTTGCGGACGGAAGGTTTAAAATCTGTCTTTGGGAAATGTTTGTATTAGAACCTGTTTGTCCAGAGTCGAAGATACCATTTCTAGAAGCCGAGATAACCACCTCATCCAAAGCGTTGTCAGACTCAGACATTTGTTTGCTAATTCTTTCCGAATCGCCTAATTGTAAAAAGAAATTACTTAATGTAATGTCATTAAAACCTACGTAACTGATTTCTAAAGTGTAAGGTCCACCAACACGCATGTTAGGGATTCTGTAGAAACCGTCAAAATCTGTTACAACACCATACTGTGTTCCAGTAGGTGTATGCACAGCGATAATGTTTGCCCCAGGAAGAGGTTGATCATTATTGTCTGTGATCTTACCATTAATAGAGGAAGTAGTTACCCCTTGAGCATAAATACCCACTCCCATCACTAAGAATAAGCCAAGTAGTAATTTTTTCATTTGAAAACGTTTTTTTTGTTTATATTTTGGTGCAAAGTAAACCCAGTTTTAAAGTTCTAATATTAAGCCAATGTTAAGAAACATTGTTAAAAAATTAAATTTCAATTTGAAATTACGGCCGAATTTAATACTAAATTCCTAAAGAAATAGGTTTATTTAAAAAAAAGAGAGACTAATTTTAACAAAAAAGAACAAGGTTTGAGATATTTAATTATAAAATCCTTTTATAATCCACCTCATCAATTTTTATTTTCAATGGCTTGATGAACTCAAAATAGGAAGGCTTTAGAGATTCCTTCATAGGTTCTGCATCTGGTAGGTCTTGCTTATATGGGTCTACTTGTCTTCCATTTACCCAAAACCTATAACAAACATGAGGACCAGTTGCTAGACCGGTTTGTCCAACATAACCAATAATTTCACCTTGCTTAACGTATTGGCCAACTTTTACAGCTCTTCTAGACATGTGAAGGTATTGCGTAGAGTATTTATTGGTGTGTCTTACCTTAACGTAATTTCCGTTGCCTCTGGTATAACTAGCTTTGGTGATAACACCATCCGCTGTAGACCAGATTGGGGTTCCAGTTCCTGCTGCATAATCTGTCCCCTTGTGAGCTTTCCACCGTCTTTGTACGGGGTGAAAACGACGTCCTGTATATCTTGAAGAAATACGACTAAACTTTAGGGGAGCTTTTAAAAAAAAACTTCTAAGCGTTCCTGCTTTATCATCAAAAAAATCTTTGCGTCCAGTTAAACTATCAATTTCAAAATTGAAAGCGTAAAACTCTCTCCCTTTATGCTTTAAGATTGCAGCATCTATGGTCTCGAGTCCGGCATAAATGGTGTCGTCTATATATTTTTCTTTGTAAATAAGTTTAAATTGATCTCCTTTTTGAAGTTTAAAGAAATCTACACTCCACTGATAAATATCGGCGAATCTATTGGTCAATAAATAATCTAAACCCGCTTCGTCTATAGCTGCTGAAAGCGATGAAGAAATGACTCCAGAGGTCGTCTTTTGCTTAATTGTAACTGGTTTGGACTTTGCTAGACCGTGGATACTGTCTAGGCTGACAACTGCATAATTTATGACGGACTTTTGATATATAAAATGCTCAACCTTTCTTGTAGAATCTTTACTCTTTAGAAGCATATAAGGCTTACCGTAATTGATACGCCTAAAATTCATTACAGAATCGGGGATGGTTTGTGTAATTTGATAAACTTGACCAGGAGTGACTCCATGCCTGTCCATGATAACCCCAAAAGTTTCGCCCCGTTTTACTGTATCCAGAATAACTTCAAAATCACTCAACTTAAACCCATATACTTTTGGCTCAGGTTTTTTCTCAACTTCCAATTGAATGGTTTCCTTTTTGGATACCTTTTCGACATCTTCATTGCAAGAAGTCATTACTAAAAAAGAAAGAATTATTAAAGCAAAGTAAGGATAGGCTGTTCTCAATATCAAAATTTAAAGGTAAAACGTCAAAATTACATTTTATTATTAGGTCAACAAGAGGAAAATAACTTGCTTGATTTTTATATACAACAAAACCCCTTTACAGAGGTTTTGTTGTATTCATCTTAAAGAATATTAGCTATCCGAGAGCGCTTCTGCACCTGCTACGATTTCTAAAATCTCATTAGTAATAGAAGCTTGCCTAGCTTTGTTGTAAGACAACTTAAGATCGTCTCTCAACTCTGTAGCATTGTCGGTAGCTTTATGCATCGCTGTCATCCTAGCCCCATGTTCTGAAGCTACAGAATCTCTAATCGCTTTAAACAATTGAATCTTCAAAGACTTAGGAATTAAATCTTCTACAATTTCTGCTTTATTAGGTTCGAATATATAGTCCTTAGACATAGCTTCTCCAGCCCTTTGGCTTGCAGGTTTTATGGGTAAAAATTGTTCTGTCGTAATAATTTGGGTGGCTGCATTTTTGAAGCTGTTGTACACCAATTCAATCTTATCGAACTTATGAGTTTTAAATAAATCCATTAGGTGTTCAGCAATTTCTGCAACAGCATCATAGGAGAGATCATCATACACAGTATTGTAAGATTTCTCCATATCGAAGGATTTGCGAAGAATATCTCCCGCTTTTTTACCGATAGGAAGAATTTTAATCGACTTCCCTGGATATCCTTCAGAGGACAGATTTCTTACGCGTTTGATAATGTTTGTATTAAACGCACCCGCCAAGCCTCTATTGGAAGAAATAGCAATAATTAATACATTATTGACTTCTCTTTCGTTAGAGTAAGGACTATTTGTATCACTATCTAAAGATGCGCTTAAGCTTTGCAGAAGCTCATTGAGCTTCTCAGCATAAGGACGCATGTCCTCAATTGCATTTTGTGCACGGCTCAACTTAGCAGCAGAAACCATTTTCATAGCACTTGTAATCTGCATCGTTGATGATACCGAGGTTATCCTAGTCCTTAAATCCTTTAAATTAGCCATAAATTAAACTTTATGCTTTATATTTTGAGGAAATTTCTTTAGCAGCACTTGTGAGTGCATCTGTAATTTCATCTGTTAGTTTACCCGCTTTCAATTGATCTAAGACGTCACGGTACTTAGCGTTTAGGAAAGACAAATAATCTTTTTCGAATTCTTTAATCTTGTTGACGGGAACATCTCTCATCAAGTTTTTAGTTCCTGCGAAAACAATAGCGATTTGATCTTCAACAGCATAAGGACTTGCCTCAGATTGCTTGAGAATTTCAACATTGCGTTTTCCTTTTTCAATCGTATTTTGAGTCGAAGCATCTAAGTCTGAGCCAAACTTAGCAAAAGCTTCTAATTCTCTATATTGAGCTTGGTCTAATTTTAAAGTACCAGCTACTTTTTTCATGGATTTAATTTGAGCAGAGCCCCCCACACGAGAAACGGAAATCCCCACATCAATAGCAGGTCTTACCCCAGAGTTAAATAAATCTGACGTTAAGAAAATCTGACCATCTGTAATAGAAATTACGTTGGTAGGAATATAAGCAGAAACATCACCAGCTTGGGTCTCAATAATAGGGAGTGCAGTTAAAGAACCGCCTCCTTTTACTTTACCTATTAAAGCTTCAGGTAAATCGTTCATTTGTTTTGCAATAGTATCATCATTGATGATTTTTGCAGAACGCTCCAATAATCTGGAGTGAAGATAGAAAACATCACCAGGATAAGCTTCACGACCTGGAGGTCTTCTCAATAGTAATGACACTTCACGGTAAGCAACAGCTTGCTTGGATAAATCATCATATATAATCAAGGCTGGACGACCCGTATCTCTAAAATATTCACCAATTGCAGCTCCAGCAAGTGGGGCATAAACCTGCATTGCGGCAGGATCTGATGCGTTTGCAGCAACAATAGTAGTATAGGCTAATGCTCCTTTTTCTTCTAGAAGATTTGCAATACCAGCCACTGTAGACGCTTTCTGTCCAATCGCTACGTAAATACAATATACTGGTTCTCCTTTATCGTAAAATTCCTTTTGATTAAGAATGGTATCGATACATACAGAAGTTTTACCCGTCTGCCTATCTCCAATCACCAGTTCTCTTTGTCCACGACCTACAGGCACCATAGCATCTATAGATTTTATTCCCGTTTGCATTGGCTCGGTAACAGGCTGTCTATAGATTACTCCAGGCGCTTTTCTTTCGATAGGCATTAGGAAAATTTCTCCTTCAATCCCTCCTTTACCGTCAATGGTTTCACCTAAAGTATTAACAACACGACCTAAAATTCCCTCACCCACTTGGATTGAAGAAATTTTCTTAGTACGCTTAACAGAGTCTCCTTCATTAATATCATTAGACTTTCCTAAAAGAACCACACCAACAGTGTCTTCCTCTAGGTTCAGCACCATACCGTTAAGTCCTCCCTCAAATTCAACAAGCTCACCTAACTGTGCGTTGGTTAACCCATACACGTTGGCGATACCATCTCCAACACGAAGAACTGTTCCTACTTCGTCAAGTGAAGATTCAGATTCAAATCCTGAGATTTGTTTTTTTAAGATTGCTGAAACTTCAGCAGAGTTTACTTCAGCCATAATTTATTGTGTGTTAAATGGTAAATCCATACCGTTTAATATTATAATAATTGTCTTTTGAATCGGTTAAGACTAGTAGATACACTTGCATCAAATTGAAGGTCTTTCAACCTGAGTACAAATCCACCAAGTATAGATTCATCTACTTGGTTGGTCAGATTTGCTGTATATCCGGTTATTTCTTTAATTTTACTTTGAACTTTTTCTTCGATATCCTTAGTCATCTCGGCAGCTGTAACGACAGAGGCATATTGAATATGACGCTGTGTATTGTAGAGCGAGATATATTCTTCAGATATCTCATCTAAAATTGCGATACGATTGTTGGTCGCAAGGGTTTTTATGAGCTTTTGAACTAGAGGTTGAACTGATTTGAATACCTCTAAAAGAACAGATTGCTTCTTAATTACTTTGATGAGTGGACTAGATAACATCAACTTCAAGTCTTTGCTCTCATCAATTGTAGAATGGATAAGCGTAAAGTCGTTAAGAACTTTATCTTCTAAATTCTCCTCTTGTGCTAATTCTATAATAGCCTTGGCGTATCTTCTTCCTGCCGCTCTACTTCCCATAGGATATTGTTAGTTAAGTTTAACGTCGTCTAGCATTTTGTTAACCAAAATCATTTGCTCTTTCTTATCGTCCAATTGCTTTTTAACAACTGTTTCTGCAATTTGAACAGATAATTCTGCAACCTGAGATTTGATTTCTAGTAAAGCTTGCTTTTTCTCACTTTGAATAGTGATTTGAGCCTTTTCAAGAATTCTCTCGGATTTTTCATTTGCATCTTCAGTAGCTTCAGAAATGATAGATTTTTTCATGTCTTGAGCCTCTTTCAACATTTCATCTCTTTCTGCTCTGGCTTGCTGAAGCAATTTCTCGTTGTCTGCTTTCAGATTGGCCATTTCCTCTTTCGCTTTTTCTGCAGAAGCTAGGGCGTCATTAATTGAAGCTTCTCTTTCTCCAACAGCCTTCATTACGGGCTTCCACGCAAACTTGGTCAATAAGAAAATAAGGACAAACAAGACAACAACTTGCCAGACAAATAGTCCGTATTCTGGAGTAATTAAATCCATATATGATAAGTGTTTTAAATTCTAAAAAAAACCCTCATCCAACCAACCGTTGGGTATGAGGGTTTATAATCATTTTAAGTGGTTAACACACCTAATAGAGCTGTAACTACTCCAAAAAGAGCAACACCCTCTACAAGTGCAGCAGCGATAATCATTGCGGTTTGAATTTTTCCAGAAGCTTCTGGTTGGCGAGCGATAGCTTCCATTGCGGACCCACCGATTTTACCAACACCAATTCCTGCTCCTAAAACTGCTAAACCAGCCCCTAAAGCTGCAATACCTACGTGTAATAATTCCATAGTAAATAAATATTAAAAATTAAAGATTAATGATGTTCATGTTCTTGCACTGCCATCCCTATAAAGAGCGCTGACAATAATGTAAATATAAATGCTTGCAAAAATGCAACTAATAATTCTAAAACTGTAATAAATACAGCGAACGGGACAGATATTGCGGCAACTCCCGCATTTTCTAATATAAATATCAACCCTATTAAACTTAAAATAATAATGTGACCCGCCGTTATATTCGCAAACAAACGAATCATAAGAGCGATTGGCTTTATAAAGACTCCTAGAATTTCGACAATGGCCAAAATTGGTTTTACTACAGTCGGAATACCTGGCATCCAAAAAACGTGCTTCCAATAGTCTTTGTTTCCATTCACTATAATAAGCGCCAAAGTGAATAATCCCAATGCAACCGTAACAGATATATTACCAGTGAGGTTTGCTGCTCCTGGCAGTAAGCCCAATAAATTTGAAATCCAGATAAAGAAAAATACCGTTAGCAAAAAAGGCATAAATTTCATGAATTTCTTCTCTCCAATCTGTGGTCTCGCGATTTCATCACGCACAAAAATAACTAAGGTTTCAAGAATATTTTTAAAACCCTTAGGAGCCGATTTCGATTTTTTATAATGGTTTGCTAAACCTATAAAAAGGATTAGCATCACTACCACTGTAAGAAGCATTGAAGCTACGTTTTTGGTGATTGAAATATCGAAAACAGCATTAGCATTAAGTGCAGCTTGAGCTTCTTCATCGTATTTCAACGTCTCTTCACCGTCGTTTAAAACATGAATTTTTTCGTGATAATTTACAAATTTTTGGCCATTAGCTACAACTACATACTCCCCTTCAACATCATGATGAAATTCACTCGACATAAAAGTTGCAATACCTTTATCTGTCCATAGAATAACAGGTAATGGCAATGTAAAAGAATCTTCCCCTTCACCAAAAAAATGCCACCCATGAGAATCGCCAATGTGCTCCATTATCATCTCCGTTGGGTTGAAGCTTTCTTCAACAACCCCCTCAGTGTCTAGCTGAGCGAATGAAGCAAAGGAATTCAGAATGAGCATTAGCATTAAAGCCACTGTAATCTTTGAAGATTTGTGTGTTGCCATAAATAGTTGACTTAGTATCAATTCGAAATTTCGTGCAAATGTATGTTTTACTTTTTAATTTTAAATGAAAGCTTTAAAAAAATATTTTCTCTCTTAAAAAAAACCAACTTTTAGGTAAAATCAAGACTACAAGGGCAAACTCGTAAGGTTAAAATATAGAAAAGGTTACAATTTTAGCAAATCTCGGCGAACCAAACAGCAGCCAAACAGATTATACCAATTTAAACCTATGATGTCGCAATAGATCGTTTTACCGATACGAATTCGGCACAGGCTTTTTTCGCCTGCTTTTTATCAAAAATAATGAGCGTAACTAAGGCTATGCTAATTATTTTTAATTTCAATCAATCAAAAAACCTGTACTGAGCTACGTCGTAATAAAATGCAATTTATTCGTACGACATTGTAAATTTAATTTGGTATTAAACACTCAATGAGGAATTTAAAAAATCAATTTGCTGGAGTTTCTTCTTGATTGATAAGCTTGATAACCTGAATGGCTTCAAATATCAAAAACACGAAATAAGGAATAAAGAAATTTAAAATATTAGTGAAACTTGGTTTATCGTCGGATAAAAATCCTGGTAATAGAAATAAAATGGCTGCCAGCATTTTTAAAAGGCTAGTCCCCATAAAAGCAAAACCTGCATAATCTTGGGATTTTTTATATACCAATTGAACAATCCCTGTTACTGTGAGTGCAGAAATAAAATGAAATACGTAAATAGAAAATAAAGAGTAATAAGTGACAACGTTAAAAACTAAATCTATCGAATAGTGAATCATGAAGATAACAGCTGAAAACAGAAAAATAGAGACGTAAGGATTTTGTAATTTTTTTTTCATAAAAAGTCTAATCCTTGAAGTGTTTTAATGAAGTGATGACGTGAATCATAGAAATAAATATACCTAAAAGAGATATCATAATCGTAAACAATTTTGAAGATTCTATAATGGTTTCATCTAGCCAGATTCCCAAAAAAACGGAACCAGCAATAGTTGCTGCCATTTGTAAACCTAGTCCAGAAAAATAAAACCAAGGTTTAGGCCGATCGCTCTTTTTTGGCATTTTCAGTGAAAGATTTTACAGCCCCTTTCATACTACAAGTCGCATTAAAGGTAGCTCCATGCTCAATAGAAAGCTTGTCTGTGAACACATCCCCTTCGATCTTAGCAGTAGCTCTTAGCGTTAATAGAGATTTAACCTTTAACTGTCCTTTAAATTCGCCCTCAAAATCGGCATTCTCACAGTCTATCTCTCCTTCGATATAACCTGTTTTACCTACTACAATTTTTCCTGGGGTTGTAATATTTCCTATGACTTTGCCCTCTATCCGAAAGCTGCCTTTGGACTCGATACTTCCTTTAAAAACTGTTCCTTGAGCAATTTTGTTCTGTTCTTTTGTTAAGTCTAAGTTGTTCACGGGTTTATTTTTATGTGAAAACATATTAATTAGTTGTATTTAGAAACTTGTCTAGGTTTTTATTGATCTGAGCTATTTTATAATTTTTCTGTGATATCACAAAATAAGTGAAATTTTTGTTGAGTTTAGCATTATTAATAAACTTTTCTGCTAAGCCTTGTGCCCCTAATTTACTTTTAAGACCCTTTACAGTCACTAAAGTTTGATCTTGATCATAAATCTCTTCACTTAAGGTCAATTCCAAACCGTTTTCATCCTCAATAGCTAAGGCCAAATCTGACTTGAACTCCTCGTATTTTGATTCTTCAATATTATCAATAAAAAAATTATACACTAAAATATATTGATCTCCAGGATCTTTCTTGAAGTCAAAATCAGTCGAAAAAGGTTTTCGCTCTAGTTCCGTATATTCTTTTTGAGCGTATTTCCCTTCTTTGGACTGTGGATAAGTTAAGGCCACATAATTAAGCGCTTTTTGGTATGCTAAAGCGCCTTCAAGTTTTGCAAGAATTCTAGCTTTCAGCAATTCTAGTTTTGGCAAGATGGAGTTTCCTACGAACACCTTTGTATAGGTCTCTATTTCATCCAGCGTCTGTTGATATTGACCAGATTTATACTCTTTGTAAAGCCTAGAATAAATATTCTGTGGGTTATTCGCATCGTTTCGATAGGCTTCTGGATTTCTTAAAATACTAGCGTATCTAGAATCTGAATGCTTGTTTAAAATGTCATTTTTCCAAGAATTTGCTTGTTTGGTATTTCCTAGATCATCATATATTTTGAAAAGATAGTATTTGGAGGGTAGAATTAAACGCTCTTCAGGATTACTTTCAAGTAAGGACTCGAGTTTTGAAATCGCCAAGTCATATTTTTTAAACTTTTCTTTGTAAATGATTCCCAGTTGATAATAAGCAAAGTTTCTTTCGTTTGAAATACTATCAATCACTTTTTGATCTGTAGGGATCATAGCAATATAAGTCTGGGGATCGTATTCTGGTCGTAAGCGATCTTCCTGAACTATGTCTTCCTTAGTGTCTAAGAGTTTTTTTTGAGTAGAGTTACTTCTCCAATCGTCTGCCAATTCTATATCTCCCCAAATTTTTCTAAAGGACTCTTCCCCTCTTTGTTTTTGAGTAATATCATAAAAATAAAAAGTGGTCGAGTTAACTTGCCCTCCGCCAATCTGACTTTTTTGTCTACCAAACCTAGAATTAATAATTGAAGAGGAACTTTTATTGGCAAAAACACTTTTTTCTTCTTCTTTAAGTTTTTCAATATAGGTTTTGAAAATCTTGACGCGTTCTTCCTCGGGTGCTTTTACTAAGTTGAGGACACTATCGGTTTCGGTTGCAATTCTTTCAAAAGTGATAACGTCTTCTAAGTTTTCTCGCTTTCGTTTCACTTGCCTGTGTTCTCGGCTACCCTTTACGAGATTGGTTAAAGTGCTATCATAATATTTCCCAGAGGTTTCGTAGGAAGATTTATCAAAATAAATCTCTCCCAAATTGACATAATTTTGACTTTTTAGATACTTATCTTTGGGTTGTTCTTTTAAAGATTTATTGAAGCGTTCAATTGCAAGATTAACCGAGTCCTTTGCTAAATTGAACATCGCCGTATCGTAATAAATAAAGTCTAAAAAAGGTCTATTCTCTCTGACTTCTGCTAAGTCTTGAAACGCTAATTCGGTCTCATACCATAAGGCGTTTTTAAAATCTTTTAGCTTAAGCTTTTCTAACTCAGAGTGAATCATATAACTCCTAGGTGAATTTCTATTTAAAGCTATAACTTCATCAAAACTTACTCTAGCACTGTCTTTTTGACCAAACGAGGTAAATAATTGACCTCTAATATAAAGTAATCTCGCCTTCTTTTCGTCATCTGGAGCATTCTGTATAGCAATTTTTAAAGTAGATAGGGCTTGACGTTCTTTGTTATCAGCAATATAAGCCTGGGCCAGTGTAGAGGTCGCTTCGTAGCTTTCTAAAGGAGTAAGTTGAGTGGTATTAACCAATTCGCTAAGATTATCGATAGCCATCTCAAAATACTCCAGTCTCAAGTTTACCTTTTCTACCCAAATTTTGGCTTCGTTGATGGTAGAACTTTCTGGATAGTGATTCAAAATAAAACTAAAAGCATCTTTAGCAGGGACAAAACGCTGGTCGTAATACCGCGCTTTACCCAAAAGCAAGAAAGCCTCATCTGTTTGTGGGTTATATTCTTTGCCTCCCATATACATGGAATGCTTTTGAATAGATTTAGTCGCTTTTTCTTCAGCGTTTTCAAAAGAAGAATTTTCTGAGGTACTATTTTCCTTTTTAGGATTTAGTTTTATGGTCATACGTTCAACTGGCAACACCTTCCAATAGTCTTCTGTATATGACGCTTCAACCTCACGCTGACCTTGATTTAACTCCAGATTACCGTTGTAGACTATGTTGTAGTAAGTCGTCATAGCATGGAAATTCTTATTCAAGAATTTGTCTTTCTTTCTTGAACAAGAAGCAAGAATAAATAGTCCAACTAAAAGATATAAAGGTATTTTTAATCGCATATACAATTCTAAGGCTTTAATAACTTGATTTGCAAGAAAATCGTATGTTTTGATAAATATAAATGCATATTATCTCAGAAATTGAAAATAAAGGAGGTTACCTCTCAAAATAAAGCTCAAGCTCCTTCAAAGTTGCCTCACTGGTTTTGATATCATTTACGACTTGCCCTTTGTCCAGAACAACTATTCGTTCACAAACGTCGGTAATATGCATCAAGTCGTGACTAGAAATAAGCACTGTAACTTGATTTTGAGCAGAGAGGTCTTTGATAATCCTTTTAAGCCTAATCTGTGTTGTGGGATCTAAATTAGCAAAAGGCTCATCCAAAATCACGATCTCTGGTTGACCGATAAGCGCCGCTACTATGCCAGCTTTCTTCTGGTTTCCCTTAGAAAGGTCTCTCAAATATTTCTTTTGGTTTAGTATTTCACCATGGAAAAAATCTTCAAATTCACTTAAAAGTTCATCCACCTCTGCTTTAGAGGTATTCCTTAGATCTCCAATAAAGTAAAAATATTCTTCAGTAGTTAGATAGCCAATCAAAAAACTCTCATCTATAAAAGAAGAAGTAAAAGGCTTCCACTCTTCGCTTTGGTTAACGATGATACCTTTACTTTCTATTTGTCCAGTAGTCGGTGGAATTAGATCCAATAACAGACTAAAGAAAGTTGTTTTTCCCGCACCGTTGTTTCCTACCAGACCAAAACTTTGACCTTTGGGAATATCTAAGTTCTCTATGTCTAATATTTTATCTGCATTATAACTTTTGGATAAGTCTTGAACGTGGATAATTGTTTCCATATATAAATTTTATTTTTTTTCTGAATACGCTGAAATAGTTTTGTATTTGGTCTTTTGGTATACCTTTTCTATAAGGTTAATAAAGTAAGACTTAAAGACTAAGCCTAAAACTCCACTTAATGCTAAAGCAATAATGCCAGCATTGAAGTTTATAAGTTTATAAGGGATATAGAAAATAAGCATCGGACCAAGAAGCTTAGGCAAGCTAATAAGAAGCTGGGTAGTATTAAAGCCTTGGGTATTACTAAAAGCTTTGGCTTTTTGATTGAGCTCAATTGGCACTCTATTTAACGCTCCTCCATAAAGGGTGATAAAAGAATTAAGGCCAATATTAAAAGAAGCCCCCGCAGCAATCATAGCAAAAATATCCCAGCCAAAATAAATATAAGGTGTGCTCAATACAAATGAAGCTGCACACGCAAGCGCCATTAGATACCACTTGGACTCCAAGTATTTTTTATAGGGAATATTTTGGCTCATCATCAATTTATAGTATTCGCTATCCCAAGAGGGAACTAATTGGCCGAAAGAAATGAGGAATCCTCCCGTTACAAAAATAGAGGCAAAAGCCAAAACAATAGGAAGGTCTCTATAAGTGTCTTGTGTATAAAAAATCAATCCATAAAACAAGAAGAAGAAGGACATAAGCAAGACTTGTTTAGGCCTTGCATTTCTAGTAATCATCTTTACATCGTTTTTCAAAAAGATAGACAACTTTCCAAATTTATTTAGAAATTCTAAGTTGTAATTACTGAAGCTTTGCTTTTTGGCCTGAACTGCCCCATCCACATAAAAATTCTTTTTGAGCATTCTGTAATTAGCCTTAAACAGAAGAATCACCAAGAATACTGGAATAATAAGTGTATACCCCAAACTATAAAAAGAATAAAATACAACCCCCAAATACTGTGATATATCAAAAATTCCAAAGTATTGCATTCCAGAAATTAAAACCAGAAAAGCAATAACTCCATAAAAAATAGGATTGTTTTTATTCAGAATAAAGTTTAGAAAATTTATACTGAAGCTTATAGAAAGAATGCTCAAAAACCAAAGCAGAACCATGAATGGAGAGTAACCTTGAACGATGAGCACAATGGATAATGGAATAAAAAAAAGGAGTGGTAGAATATTAAAAAACGAAAAGGAGGTTTTTAATAATAAAAAGCGAATCACTATATTTCTTTTTATAGGTAAAATCAACATGGGTTTGATATTCAGAACTGGTAATTGTTGAAGAAAATACCTCAACGCCAGGTCTCCTATAACCCAGTAGATTAAAAAGTTGTTGATCATTTTGAAAGGATCCGCTTCTGGTAAAGTTTTTTTGAAAATAAAGAAGACTCCTACACCCGCTAGAATGGCTATGCTGGCAAAATATAAAGCCGCGAGTAACATCAAAATTTTTATAACTAATCCTTTCTCAAAGAAAGAAGATCGTCGAAATTGCTTCCATTCTAAACTTAGGAATTGTTTTATGTTCATAGTGAAACTTTGAAGGTTAGTTGGTTAATCTGAGATTTGTTACACTCGCTGAATAAACAAATAAAGTAAATTTTAGGAACACTTTTAAGTAATAAGTGAATTTACTGTATTTTTGAATGCAAATATCTTTATTGAGATTGCTATTGAGAGCCGAATATCCTTCTATAGATTTCTAATTCTTTATCCAAAACAATCCAGGGTGGCGTCCATTCTGCCTTTAAGTGATCATAAACCTTTTGTGGTGTAGATCTACATGAATTTTAAAAGGGGAAGACTTAGACGAAAATAGGTCTATAACTTCGACCTTGGAAAACGGCTGGTTCTCAAAATGGATATGAATAACTATTAAATTCAGCTCAGGAAACTGCGGAGAAAGCACGAAGGCAAATAGAATAGTTCTTCCTGAGCAACCTAAGCAATAGGTGTTGTAGAATAAAATAAGGTTGGCCTTTCCTTTTTTGGTGAGTTGAGAACGTGTGAGTTCTTTATTAATAAAGGTAAATAAGGAGTCTTTCATAAGGGATTTACGAAAGAATTCGTCTTTTTTTTCTTAAAAATTAGCAATAAGATAGGGCTCACCAATTTATTTAATAACTTTAAAGCCAAGCTGAAATATTTTCAAATTAAAGATAAATAGAATGAACATTAAAAAAGTTTTAGTTGCTAACAGAGGCGAAATCGCTATAAGAATTTTTCGCGCTTGTACAGAAATCGGTATAAGAACTGTTGGAATTTATACATATGAAGATAGGTATTCTTTGCATAGATATAAAGCAGATGAATCTTACCAAGTTGGAGATGACAAGGAACCATTAAAACCTTACTTGGATATTGAGGAAATTATTCGAGTTGCTAAGGAAAATGGCGTAGACGCTATCCACCCTGGCTATGGTTTTCTTTCTGAAAATGCAAAATTTGCTCAAGCCTGTGCAGAAAATGATATCATATTTGTAGGTCCAAAAGTGGATGTGTTGAAGTCCTTAGGAGACAAAATAACCGCCAAAAAAGTGGCGATTAAAAGTGATGTCCCCGTTATAGAAAGCAATGAAAAAGATTTAGACACCCTGGAGATTGCGACCGAGGAAGCTGAGCGAATTGGTTTTCCTTTAATGCTCAAGGCCGCTTCTGGTGGTGGCGGACGAGGTATGAGAGTACTGAGGAGCATGGGAGAGCTGGAAAAAGCTTATGGTGAATCTAGGAGAGAGGCCAAAAATGCATTTGGTGATGAAACGGTATTTCTGGAGAAATTTATCGAAAATCCAAAGCATATTGAAATCCAAATTGTCGCAGATAATTTTGGAAATACCCTACATTTATTTGAAAGAGATTGTTCTGTGCAGAGACGCTATCAAAAAGTTATTGAATTTGCGCCATCTAAAGACTTGGATGAAACCATTAAGAACAAACTCTACAGCTATGCTATAAAAATTTGTAAAGCTGTAAATTATAACAACATTGGTACGGTAGAATTTCTTGTAGATGATGATGGTAGCATTTATTTTATAGAAGTTAATCCTCGGGTGCAAGTGGAGCACACAGTCACAGAGGTGGTCACAGGAATAGACCTCATCAAAACACAATTATATATTGCCGATAACTATAAACTATCGGATGAAGAAATTAATATTCCCAACCAAGAATCGGTATCCATCAATGGTTTTGCAGTACAATGTAGAATCACTACAGAGGATCCAAAAAATGATTTCAAACCAGATTATGGAATTATCTCTACCTATAGGAGTGCTTCAGGTTTCGGGATACGACTAGATGCAGGGAGTGTTTACCAGGGGGTTAAGATTTCTCCGTTCTTCGATTCTATGCTGGTAAAAGTTTCGGCAAGTAGCAGAACTTTGGACGATGCCTGTAAGAAAATGCGTCGTGCCCTAGCGGAGTTTAGAGTGCGAGGTGTTAAAACTAATATGGCCTTTTTAGATAACATTCTAAAGGATGCCACTTTTCGAGAAGGAAAAGTCACGGTCAACTATATAAAAAATACTCCAGAGCTCTTCGATATCAAGGAGCCGAGAAACCGAGCGACCAAAATGGTGAATTTTCTAGGAGATATTACCGTGAATGGAAATACAGATGTAAAGAATACGATTAAAAATCCAAGGTTTTTAATCCCAGAAGTACCTAAGAGTTTACTAAAAGCCCCTTATCAAAAAGGGACTAAAGATTTATTAACAGAATTGGGCCCTGAAGAATTTTCTAAATGGTTAACCAACGAAAAGAAAATTCACTATACAGATACGACCATGCGAGATGGGCATCAAAGCTTGTTGGCGACTAGAATGCGAACCTTCGATATGCAAAAAGTAGCGGCCAATTTTGCTAAAGATCACCCCGAAGTTTTTAGTATGGAGGTATGGGGAGGAGCAACCTTCGATGTGTGCATACGATTTTTAAAAGAAAATCCCTGGGAAAGGCTACGTATGTTTAGAGAAGCTGTGCCCAATATCTTATTACAAATGCTGCTGAGAGGTTCCAATGGAGTTGGTTACACGGCCTATCCAGACAATTTGATAGAACGTTTTGTTACCGAATCTTGGAATAATGGGGTAGATATTTTTAGAATATTTGATTCTCAAAACTGGATGAAATCCATTGTTCCCTGTATCGAGTATGTAAGAAAAAACACGGGAGGACTAGCAGAAGCATCCATGTGTTATACAGGAGATATCATGGATCCAAACCGAACCAAATACACCCTTAAGTATTATATACAACTAGCCAAAGATCTTGAAAATGCTGGTGCTCATATTCTTGCCGTTAAAGATATGGCTGGTTTATTAAAACCAAGGGCAGCAACAGAGCTTATTTTAGCCTTAAAATCTGAAATTAAAATCCCAATCCATTTACATACCCACGATACCTCTTCCATGCAAGGGGCCACTTATATGAATGCTATAGAAGCAGGAGTAGATGTAGTTGACGTAGCGCTTGGAGGATTATCTGGGCTTACCTCCCAACCTAACTTTAACTCTCTGGTTGAGATTATGAAATACCATCCTAGAGAAAATAAAATCAATAATGAGAAGTTGAATGAATATTCTATCTATTGGGAGCAAGTGAGAACTTATTATTATCCTTTTGAGTCTGGCCTAAAATCTGGAACAGGAGAAGTCTATACTCACGAAATTCCAGGTGGACAGTATTCCAATCTTAAACCACAGGCAGAATCTTTAGGGCTAGCAGATCGTTTCCATGAAATTACAAATATGTACGCCAAAGTAAATCTGCTTTTTGGAGACATTATTAAAGTGACCCCAAGTTCAAAAGTGGTGGGCGATATGGCTCAATACCTTGTGAGTAATAATTTGACAATTGAAGATGTACTGGAAAATGGTGAAAACTTATCCTTCCCTCAATCGGTCGTTAGCTTTTTCAAAGGAGACTTGGGACAACCTGTTGGTGGTTTCCCAGAGAAAATTCAGAAAATAATTTTAAAAGGAGAAAAGCCTTACACGGATCGACCTAACGCCCATTTAGATCCTGTAGATTTTAAAAAAGAATTTAAAGATTTCCAAGATATGTTCTCTGATGGAATTGACAGAATCTTAGATTTTGAAGATTTCTTATCCTATAAACTCTATCCTAAAGTTTTCACAGACGCCTATAACCACCATAATAAGTACGGAAGTATATTCAATATTCCAACAAAAAATTTCTTCTACGGAATGGAGCCTGGTGAAGAAATCGTGGTGGAGTTGGATAGAGGAAAAACCTTATTGATTAAGTTTGTTTCAATAGGCGAAACGGATGAAGACGGAATGGTCAATGTATTCTTTAAAGTTAATGGTCAAACTCGAAACATCCTTGTTAGAGATAACAATGTTGAGGTCGAAAAAGTAGCTCATCAAAAGGCCAATAAATCGGATGATAAACAGGTAGGCGCTCCGCTACAAGGTTCGTTAACTGAAGTTCTGGTGAAGAAAGGAGACAAGGTTAAAAAGAACCAGCCTTTATTCATTATTGAAGCTATGAAGATGGAAACCACTGTAACTGCTAATGCTGACGGGGAAGTTAGTGACATTATACTAAATTCAGGAATAATGGTATATTCGGATGATTTGGTAGTGAAATTGAAATAAATATCTACTATTTTAAACTTTAGAAGTCCCCTTCAGTCATAGAAAGGGACTTCTAATTTTTTAATGCTGAGACGTGAAAACTGCTAAAAAATAATGTTCAAATTGTTTCTTGGTGCCTTCAGTTAGATCTTACACCCCGGGTAAGGGTTCAAGTTTTTCCTCAATTTTAAGCTAACTTATTCTACATTTGAAATTTTCGAAACCCAAAATCAAAAGAGATCTGACGCGATATTCTGATCTTTTGAGCTGGGTTAAAATAAATCAACGGCGACTTGTAAAGCACCATAATCTTGTAAATTGTTCCACATGGCAGTAGCTGCTACTGGAAGAGTATACTTATCTAGGATCTTTAAATCTTTTGTATAAGTCAGACCAAAATTGTTGAAACCGGTTTAATCTCCATAAAAGTTAGCATCACTTACAAATGAAAATGCTGCACCAACATACGCACTTAGATTCCAGTTTTTACCATCGGCAATACTGTAGGAAGCTTCTACGTAATTTGTGAAAGCATTCCGTAAGTCACCATTGGAATTTATATAGGTATCCCGACCTTGAACTATCGTACTCCAAGTAAACTGTAATGGGATTTGTTCTAATCTATGAGTTATAGAAACATCTATAAAGTGAGAGGTTTCAGCTCTGTCGTAGTTGAAAATTTGAGCCTCTGGAAAATCAGTATAATTATTGATATTCCAAATAGCAAACGTCCAGTTGTTGTGCTCGTAAGAGAGGTAGTAGTCAAATTCAGTAAAATTTCCTGCAAATCCTACACCTCCCCAAAGTCCAGCTTTAAATTTTCTATTCTTGGATTCGTAATATACATTAGCGGCAGTCATAGCTTCGTCTGTCACACGATACCCTCGCCATAGATGCATGTTTTTTACCGTTAAGTTAAAATCAAATGGGCGATAGGAATCGTCACTCTCTTTGGTCTCCAAACTCTCTTTAGGTAAATTTGGAATTCTCCCGTAATCTCTTTGACCATAGGACAAAGCAGTAGTGATTAGGACTATGAAAAGTCCTATTATTTTTATAAAATATACCATTATTAATAGTTTTTAGCTGAGCATTAAATGAAGTAAAGTGGCCAGTGATGCGCCTATAAATGGTCCTATAATGGGGATCCATGAATACGACCAGTTGCTATGAGTTTTTCCTTTAATAGGCAGGAGGAAATGCATAATTCTAGGCCCTAAATCTCTTGCAGGATTTATGGCGTAACCTGTAAGCCCTCCTAAGGATAAACCGATGCTCCACACTACAAATGCGATGGGAATAGCACCAACAGATCCAAGTCCAACGGGAGCACCATTTTCACCATGCAACTCTGCTCCAGTGATATAAAATACAGCGATGATGAGTACAAAAGTCCCAACAATTTCACTTAATAAATTCCTGAATGTATTCGAAATCGCTGGATCCGTACAAAAGATAGCGCGTTTACCTGCAGCATCATCTGAGGCGTCAAAATGATCTTTAAAGAGGGCATAAACCGTCCCAGAGCCTATCATTGCTCCAATAAGTTGAGCTAAAATATAAACAGGCACATCTTTCCAAGGAAAGCTTCCTTCAAGAGCTAAAGCTAAAGTTACTGCTGGGTTAATATGTGCTCCGCTATAAGGCGCAGCTACAAATACTCCTATAAAAACAGCTAAAGCCCATCCTGTGGTAATAACGATCCACCCAGAACCACTGCTTTTGGTTTCTTTTAATACGCAACTAGCAACCACTCCTCCTCCAAGAAGAATAAGTATAGCTGTCCCTAATATTTCTGCTATAAATGGTGTCATAATTATTTAGATTTACTCCAAGATTGGAGGGCGTTAATCGCTCTGTACCAACCTTTGATACCCTCTTGAATTTTATCTTGGTCTTTTGTCGGTTGAAATTTGACATCTTCTTTCCAAATAGACTGAATTTCTTCCATATCTTTCCAAAAACCAACCGCCAATCCCGCTAAATAAGCAGCCCCCAAAGCAGTGGTTTCAATAACTTTTGGTCTTACAGTAGTGGTGTTTAAAACATCAGATTGAAATTGCATCAACATGTCATTAACCGTGGCTCCACCATCCACACGTAATTCTTCTATATCGATTTCGGAATCGGCCTCCATTGCTTTTAAGATGTCCATCGTTTGGTAAGCTATGGCTTCTAAAGAAGCTCTTGCAATATGGGCATCGGTGGTTCCTCTTGTAATTCCAAACATAGTACCTTTCGCCTCTTGATCCCAATATGGAGCACCAATACCAGCAAATGCAGGAAGAAAATATACACCATCTGTAGATTCTACAGAAGTAGCTAAGTTTTCAATATCCCGGGATTTTTTTATGATTCCCAAACCATCTCTTAGCCATTGGACCACTGCACCTCCTATAAAAATGCTCCCTTCTAGCGCGTATTCAGTTTTACCATTAATTCTCCAAGCAACAGTAGTTAACAATTTATTTTTTGAAATAATAGGTTTATCACCAATATTCATCAACATAAAACAACCTGTTCCATAGGTGCTTTTCACCATTCCTTTTTCTGTACACATTTGACCGAACAAGGCAGCCATTTGATCTCCAGCAATACCCGCAATAGGAATTTTGGAAGCAAACACAGTGGTTTTGGTATGTCCATAAATTTCGCTTGAATCTTTAACTTCTGGCAGCATGCTTTTTGGAATGTCAAACAATTCCAAGAGATCATCATCCCAGTCCATAGTATGAATGTTAAAAAGCATGGTCCTAGAAGCGTTGGTAACGTCTGTTACATGCAGTTCTCCTTTGGTAAAGTTCCAAATTAACCAGGAATCCATTGTTCCAAGAATAAGATCACCAGTTTTCGCTTTTTCTCTTGCTCCCTCAACATTATCGAGAATCCATTTGATCTTAGTTCCTGAAAAATATGAATCTATGACAAGACCTGTTTTTTCTTGTATCATCTTTTCTTTACCCTCTGCTTTAAGCTGGTCACAATAGTCAGAAGTCCGTTTATCTTGCCAAACAATCGCGTTATAAATAGGATCTCCAGTGTGTTTATCCCATATGACAACTGTTTCTCTTTGGTTGGTGATTCCTATGGCGGCAATATTTTTACCGTTTAGTCCTTTTTTGGTTGTTGCTTCAGCAGCAACACCCGCTTGTTTAGACCAAATTTCTAAAGGGTCGTGTTCCACCCAGCCTGGTTTTGGAAAGTATTGAGTGATTTCTTTTTGAGCAACAGAATAGATTTCACCTTTCTTGTTAAACAAAATTGCTCTTGAACTTGTTGTTCCTTGATCTAAGGCCAAAATGTACTTCTCCATGGAATTAAATGTTTTAGGGTTATTGATTAAGGTTGGTATTTTAGATTCGCTAAAAGATTACATGATGTATCCTTTAGCGAGTTGGGTATAGTCTTCAACTTGATTGGATATCCACTGCTTGTCTTTATTGAGCTCTTTTGCTAAAATTTCAGCAACTTTAGGAGCCATTTCAATAGATCGCTTAGCGTCTAGAAATAAGACTCTTACCCTTCTTGCTAAGACATCCTCTACAGTCCTGGCCATTTCATGCCTTGCCGCCCATAAAACTTCCACATTTAGAAACTCTAGGTCGGGGTGAATCTTTTTACCTAGGCTAGGGTCTTCTAGTATTAAGGTTTTAAGGTGGACTTGATCGGTACCATAAACATAAAGGTGATTTCCTCTTTCCTTAGTTTCCATAGCGCCATGAATCAAAAGATGCTCTGTTACACATTCCTTCTCGGGAAGCTTATTCAAAGCGATGACTTTATCGAGTGTATCTTCTGCCATTTTTCTGTAGGTCGTCCATTTACCCCCCGTAATGGATACGAGTCCAGTATCTGAAACTAGGATTTTATGCCCCCTAGAAATCTCCTTAGATTTTCCGTCATCATCTTCAGGTGCTGCAAGTGGTCTAAGACCGGCATATATACTTTTCACATCTGCTCGTGTCGCTTTCTTTTCTATAAAACGGTTGAAGGTTTCAAGGATAAAATCAACTTCTTTTTCTGTCGCATTAGGCTCTGTGGTGTGAGAATCTACCATTTCGTCTGTAGTACCCACAATCACTTTGTCATGCCAAGGAACTGCAAAGAGAACTCTCCCGTCATCTGTTTTTGGTATCATTATAGCATCTTCTCCAGGAAGAAACTCTTTATCAAAAACCAAATGTACTCCTTGGCTAGGTTGTATTCTATTTTTGGAGCCTGGTTTGTCCATTTGCAAAATATCATCTGCAAATACTCCTGTGGCATTGATAATAGCTTTCCCTTTAAAGGTATGTTCCTCTTTAGTTTCTTGATCGATGGCTATAACACCCGATACTTTATTATTTGAGTCTTTCGTTAAATTATTGACTTTGAAATAATTGAGTAATGAGCCTCCTTTTTCAATGGCAGTCTGTGCAATATTTACGGCGAGTCTAGAATCGTCAAATTGACCATCTTGATAACTAACACTCCCTCTCAATTTATCTCTTTTAATTGTTTTTAACTTACGAATAGTTTCACTTTTATTCACATGCTTGGAAGCGCCTAAACTTAATTTACCAGCAAGAAAGTCGTAAGCTTTTAAGCCTAAGGTATAATAAGGACCTTCCCACCAAGTGTAGTTTGGAATTAAAAAGGTTTGATTTTTAACTAGGTGAGGCGCATTTTGCTCTAGTAAACCTCTTTCTTTTAGGGCTTCTTTAACCAAAGAAAAATTGGCTTGTGCAAGATAGCGTACACCACCATGGACAAGCTTAGTACTTCTGCTTGACGTTCCTTTGGCATAATCCAACTGTTCCAGAAGAAGAGTTTTATAACCTCTAGTGACGCTATCTAAAGCGATTCCAAGACCAGTGGATCCTCCCCCTATGACAATGACATCCCACTCCTTTACTTTTTTTGCGTTTTTAATGAGGTGTTTTCTGTCGAAAAGTTGTTGTTTTATCATTTTTTTTATTTCTAATACAAACCAAATATAATAAAAATATAATAAAACGAAATCATAAGTATAAAAAATAAGTATAAAACGAAACTTAATGAAACTGTATTGGTGATAATACTGTAAGGGATTAAGCTATAAATACAAGCCTAGCGGGCATTAGTGTTTTAATATCCTTTATATTTGTAATTTCCAAGTGAAATGCAAATGAAACGACATCAAGCTATTTTAGATTTATTACAGAAGGAAGGTTATGTGGGTGTTTCCCAACTTTGTGAAATGTTTAATGTATCAGCAGTAACGATAAGAAAGGATCTGAAACTGCTTGAAAACAAAGGCCTTCTTTTTAGGACTCACGGTGGTGCTACTTTCGAAAATCCATACATTAATGATAGGAACGTAAGTGAAAAGGAAAAAATCCATATTAAAGAAAAAAATGCAATAGCAGAGGCTGCAGTAAAATTGATCAAGCCAGAGGACTCTATCATGATAGGATCTGGGACTACCATGCAATCCTTGGCTAAAGCTATAAATATTGAGGGCAATCTCAATGTAACCACCTCTTCACTTAATGTATCGCTAGAACTCACCAAGTCTCCTTATTACGATATCCTTCAGTTGGGAGGAAATGTAAGGCATAGCTCTTCATCGGTGACTGGTCATTTTTCTCAGGCGATCTTGGAAAATATTTCCTGCAACTTATTATTTCTTGGGGTAGACGGTATCGATATAAATTATGGGTGTACTACTACAAACCTAGGCGAAGCGATGCTGAATAAGACGATGATTGAGTCGGCTCAAAAAATCATTATTCTAGCAGACTCCTCTAAATTCAACCGAAAGGGCTTTGGAAAAATATGTGATATTTCTGAAATCCATCACATTATCACCGATTCTGGAATCAGTAGTGCCTTAGCTCAAGAAATCAGAGACCATGGTATCCAATTGACTTTGGTATAACAAGGACTTCAGAAGAATAGCTGTATTGGTCAAAGGTTAAAATCAGTTTTTTACTGCCTTAGGCTAATTAACTTTAGCATAAAATAGTCGATTTCTAAATTCAGAATAAACCCTTCGAAATCTTATTTATACCCTTCTAGATATGAAACCGAATTTGAGTAAATTTGCAACTTAATTTTGAATTATGTCTGAAGAAAAAAAATCGTTGAACTTCATCGAGCAGATTATTGAAGAAGATTTGAAAACCGACTATAAAGTAAGTGATCTTAAATTCCGGTTTCCTCCGGAACCCAACGGGTTTTTGCATATAGGTCATGCTTCATCAATTTGTTTGAACTTTGGTTTGGGCTTAAAGTATAAAGCGCCCGTCAACTTAAGATTTGATGATACAAATCCTATTAAAGAGGAAACGGTTTACGTAGAGTCAATCAAGTCTGATGTTAAATGGCTTGGTTTTGAATGGGCCGAGGAATGTTATGCTTCAGACTATTTTCAGAAATTGTATGACTGGGCGGTCGAGTTAATTAAAGTTGGTGATGCTTATGTGGACAGCCAATCGTCTGAAGATATTGCGACTCAAAAAGGAACTCCTACTCAGCCAGGAACAGCCAGTCCGTATAGACAGCGTTCTGTAGAAGAAAATTTAGAGCTTTTTGAAGCGATGAAAAATGGGGGAACTGCAGAAAAAGCTCATGTACTTCGCGCTAAAATTGATATGGCGTCTCCCAATATGATTATGCGTGATCCTGTGATGTACCGGTGTTTACACAAAGCACATCATCGCACAGGAGATGATTGGAAAGTCTATCCTATGTACGATTGGGCTCATGGGGAATCGGATTTTATAGAATCTATTTCTCATTCTTTCTGTACCCTAGAATTTTTACCTCACCGTGAGCTTTACAATTGGTTCGTCGATCGCGTAAGTCAACCTGGTGACCTCATTCCAAAACAAAGAGAGTTTGCACGACGTAACTTGAGCCACACCATGGTTAGTAAACGAAAGTTAGCGCAACTGGTAGAGCAAAACATCGTTAATTCTTGGGATGATCCTAGGATGCCAACTATTTCTGGCTTGCGACGACGAGGCTATACTCCAGAATCCATCCGCAATTTTGCCGAGAGTATAGGGATAGGTAAGCGAGAAAATATGATAGATGTAGCGCATCTGGAATTCTGTGTGAGAGATGATCTTAACAAAAAAGCACCACGAGTAATGGGGGTGATGGATCCTTTAAAAGTGATTATTACCAATTACCCTGAAGGGAAAGAAGAGTGGCTTGTTACAGAGAACAACCAAGAAGATGAGTCTGCTGGAGAACGCGAAATTCCTTTTTCTAGAGAACTATATATAGAACAAGAAGACTTTAAAGAGGAAGCTAACCGCAAGTTTTTTCGCTTAAAATTAGGCAAAGAGGTACGTTTGAAAAGTGCTTACATCATCAAAGCTGAAAAGGTAGTGAAAGATGAAGATGGAACAATTTTGGAGGTGCATTGTACCTATGATCCAGACACCAGAAGCGGGAGCGGCACAGAGGCTTCTCAACGAAAAGTGAAAGGAACTCTGCATTGGGTGTCTATTCCTCATGCCAAAGAAGTAGAGGTAAGACTTTACGATAGGTTGTTTTCTGTGGAAGATCCTACAGCAGATAAGGACAAAGACTTTTTAGATTTTGTGAATCCTGATTCTTTACAGGTCAGCAAAGCTTATGTAGAGCCTAGCTTAAAGTCTGCAAAAGTGGAAGACAAATTCCAATTTCAGCGCATAGGATATTTCTGTGTGGACAGAGAGTCTACAGAAGATAATCTTGTTTTTAATAGAACGGTGACCTTAAGAGATAGCTGGAAGAATAATTAGAAAAAAGCGAGATGAGAGTCTCGCTTTTTTATTCAGTCACTTTAATATAAAATTCAAGAGTTTTACTTTCAAAAATTTGATTTCCACCTCCATCTGTTGGGGCGATGATTTCAACATAATCTTCGCCTACAAAACCTTGATGAGGTTGGTATCTAAAGATAATTTCTCCAGTATCGGGATTTTGGTCTAATTCACTTATCGTGTAATGCTGACCCCGAATTTGGAAAACAGCGCTTCTGTTATCAACGAAAACACCTAAGCTCGTTTCTGCGACACTATCACCAGAACTCCCTATATTGATTTCAAATAAAGTGATTGGTTCCTCAGGAAAAGGATAATAAAAACCGTCATCATCGTTATTCCATAAATGCTCACAGGAGATTAAACTTAGACTAACAATTAAAAGGAGGACTATTTTTTTCATAATTAATGCTTCAATTTCTCGACACCTTGATATCGAGATGCTTTGTTTATCTCTCCATTGGAGAGCATGCTTTCTGCCGGTCGGACTTGGTCAGAACTGCTATTTGGGGCAGTTCTGAGTCTGTTTCTTATTTCTCTACCAAATTCCCATCGGCAAATAAAGCAAAACGTCCTTTGTCTCCGTGCGTAAATTCTGCTTTGGGCCACGGCCAACCTCCAAATTGGGTGCGTTGGTACTCTCTTATGATGTTATGCATTTCTTCAGGAGAATTGGCCACAAAAGGGCCTTGCTGAACAACAGGTTCGTTAATGGGCTTTCCTTGTAGCAAAAGAAGCTCAGCCTTTTTATTACCATTCACTAGCTTGAGTTCATGAGAGGCCTCAAGGTCTAAGGAGTGACCAGCAGAAATCTCAAACCCTTCGGTTTTAATTTGATCTCCTTCATAAAAAAACAAAACGCGGTTACTCTCCGCTTCTCCTTTTGGTAAAGTAAACTCCGCACCTGCTTCTAAGCTAATTCTCCAGATTTGGATATCGGTATTGTCTTCTGCAGCCAGAGAATCTGGAGTGGGATCCAAAGCTTTTTCTGACTTGTACTTTCCAGCGATAACTTTAACTCTTATGGTTTTTCCATGCTCATCTTTTTCTTCAACAATAGGAATATCTTCGTGCCAAAGCATTTTGTAGTGAGGTTCTACTTTTTTGGAACGCTTGGGTAAATTCAACCAAATTTGAAATAATAAAAGAGGATTTTCTCTGTCCTGATTTATAAGTGGAAACATTTCAGAGTGTAAAATACCTTTACCTGCGGTCATCCATTGCGCATCACCTTGGCCAAATCTCCCTTTGGCCCCCATAGAATCTGAGTGATCTGCAAAGCCTTTTTCTACCAAAGTAATAGTTTCAAAACCGGCATGGGGATGGTAAGGAAACCCAGGTACTTCTTGACCGTGATACATCCGCCAACCATCTTTTTTATGAAAATCATTTCCCAAAAACCGATCTCTTAAGCCTTCCTTGGAAGGACCAAGATTGGTTTCTCCTTTTGGAAATTGATCCTCATGAAAAGCACAAAACATGAAAGGATCTTTGGTTTCCCATTGAAAACCAAGCTCCTTAACTCTTAAAATAACATCACTCATCTTTTTTTATATTTATTCAAAGTAATAAAAAGCATCTTCCAAATGCTCTATACGTTTTCCTAATTTATTTTTAATAATAGCCACAATATCAAACCTTACTTCTAGGTCGAGATCTTTATCATTAATATAAAAATTAATGGCTTTTACCAATCGTTTGATTTGTGCGGGTTTCACAAAATCTTGTGGATCACCAAACTCTGGCGTACTTCTGGTTTTGACTTCCACAACGACCAAGGTTTTACCAGTTTTGGCTATAATGTCTACTTCTGCTCTATCGTAGACATAATTAGTTTCTAAAATAGTGTAGCCTTTTGCTCGAAGAAACTTTACCGCTTCTTTCTCTCCCTTTTTCCCAAGTTCATTGTGCTCTGCCATGATTAATAGGTGAGCTGAATTTGATTGGAGGACACCTCAAGTCTTGCGACTTTACCAAAAATAAGGGGCAAATTATCATGCGTGTGTCCAGCTGGAAAATGAAAACAGACAGGATAAGTATAATCTTGTACAGCTTCAGAAATGATTTCTTCGGCGGTTTTCCCGAAGGGTATGGTATTATCATTCATATCTGTCATGCCACCAACAATAAGACCTTTAATCATTTTTAAAACGCCACTGCGTTTTAAGTTTTGCATCATTCTATCGATATGATAGAGGTATTCATCAAGATCTTCAAGGAACAAAATTTTTCCTTCAAAGCTAGGAATAGACGAACTCCCTAATATGGAATAGAGTACAGATAAGTTTCCACCTATGATTTCACCAGAGGCTACTCCATTCTTTTGTAAGGGATGAATATTTTTTGAGTAGATACTAGCATCATCTCCAAATAACACCTTTTGAAGCTGAATTGAGGTAGAGCTGGATTTGGTCTCAATGCCTAGCGCCATTTGGGCATGAAGACTGGCAAAGCTTAAACTTTGCAAATGCAGATGAATAGCCGTCACGTCTGAATAACCAATAATCCACTTGGGTTGTTTTTTTAAACTAGAAAAGTCAATATGGTCAATGAGTCTTACAGAACCATACCCGCCCCTTGCGCACCAAATCGCTTTGATGTCTGGATGATCCAGTTGGTCTTGAAAATCCTTAGCCCGCTCTTGGTCGCTTCCCGCAAATTGGTGCTCTTGTAGACCAATGCTAGAGCCTAAAATAGGCTTGAGCCCCCAACTTTTTAATAGGTCAATCGCAGGCTGTATCTCTGCTTTAGAAATACATCTTGCAGTGGCTATAATGGCGACTTGGTCGCCAGTTTGGAGTGGTGGTGGAAGACCCATATTCGAATTCGTAAATTGTTTATCACCTCTAGTAATTCTATGGTTTAATTGAAGCCATAAAAAAGTATCGAGAAGTTATAAATCCATCACTTAAAAGTAGTAAATTTTATAGATCAAATCCAATTCTTAAGTGAATGTCTGCTGTAAAATCACCAGTTCTTTCATTCCTAAATGGAAAAAACCCAGTTCTTTCTGTGTTATTCAAGAAGAAAGCGTAACCAAATCCAAAACCAGCTTCATAAGAAATATGTTTACCTAAACTTCGTCTAATTCCCCATTTGGGAACAAATCTGATTTGATCTAAACTTCTTATCCTATCATTGGTTGTAAAAGACACACTTTCCAAGTTTAAAGAGGCTAGTAAAGCAACAAAGTTCCCGCTATTACGATCGATGTTTTTTCCTTTTTTTAGTCTTTTGTCTAAATTATAATACCATCTGGGCTCAAGGCTCAAATGGAATATTCCATAAAAGTCGTCGTTTGGTCCAGCTGATTCAAATTGACCTACTCCTTCAATTCTAAAATCAAAACCTACTTGACTTCTTAAGGCAAATTCATCATTAAGTCGGCTTTCGTTATACAGCCAAGCCCCTAGAAACCCAATTTGGACGCCGTAAATTGATTTTTCCACGCTTGCAGGGGCCAAGTTACTTTGATCTTGAGCGGATATTTGGTATACAAATAGGAGGCTGAAAAATGTGATAAAAATGGTTTTCATAATAAGTGTGGAGGGTTATTGATGAAGTTTAAAAATCAGGAAACAATAGTTTAATTTTCAAATAAAGTTAGGGGACCTCTAAAGTTTATCGAGATTTCATTATCCTCCTCATCAATACCCGTAAAATTAAGGACATACTCATTAGCATTTTCTACAATTTCTAGTATACCAACTTCAATTTCAACAATCTGCCCTGTTTGGTTTTCAATATTTATATTGGATAAAATGGATGCTGCGGCAAGCGTGTTTACGCCTGGATTGGAAGCTCCTGTAAAAATGTATTCACCAAGGTCTGGCTTAGTACTATTATCTGTATAAATTTCAAAAGAAATACCATTAACTATATTATCTTCTGGTGTTGGCTCACCATCTACTATACTTATATTAGTGTCGTATATAATAATTCCAAAAGCATAAAGTCCAACTTCTAAGGTATCAGTTTGATATAACCCAGACTTGAGTTCAAATTCTTGATTTCCAACTTTTAAAAAGTTTTCATTTTCAATGGGAGGAGTAGCGTCGTCATCACTGCTACATGAAAAAGAGAACGTTAGGATTAGTGCCGTAAGGCAAAGTTTTGAGATAAGTTTCATAATTGGACGTTTTAGATTAAGTTCAAATATATTTATTTTTCTAAAATTCACTGTCTTTTTCACACATATTATACAATAGCCTTAGTCTTTTAATGTAAAGGGGTTTATTACATTTGTGCTTTAGAAATTTTAGACTCATGAAGAATCCAAAACGCTATACAGTTACCGCAGCATTACCCTATACCAACGGGCCTATACATATAGGACACTTGGCCGGGGTTTATGTACCAGCAGATATTTACGTTCGTTATTTGAAACTTAAGGGAGAAGATGTTGCTTTTGTTTGCGGAAGTGACGAGCATGGCGTTCCTATTACTATCAAAGCCAAGAAGGAAGGCATAAGTCCACAAGATGTTGTCGATAAATACAATGCTATCATCAAGCAATCTTTTCAAGATTTTGGAATTCAATTTGATAATTATTCAAGAACTTCTGCTAAAATCCATCATGATACGGCGACTGAGTTTTTCAAGACTATGTACGATAAGGGAAAGTTTATTGAAGAAACGACAGAACAACTTTACGATGCTAAAGCCAATCAATTTCTAGCCGACCGTTTTGTAACAGGGACTTGCCCAAAATGTGGCAACGAAGAAGCTTATGGCGATCAATGTGAAAAATGTGGTTCTTCTTTGAATGCTACAGATTTAATAAATCCAAAATCTGCTATTACAGGAGATGTACCTACATTAAAGTCAACCAAGCACTGGTTTTTACCTTTAGATCAATATGATGGCTTTTTGAAAGATTGGATATTAAAAGATCACAAAAAGGACTGGAAGTCTAATGTGTACGGACAATGTAAATCTTGGATAGATGAAGGTTTACGAGCTCGTGCAGTTACTCGAGATTTAGACTGGGGCATACCAGTTCCCGTAAAAGGAGGTGAAGGTAAAGTCCTTTATGTTTGGTTCGATGCTCCAATTGGCTATATTTCTTCTACCAAAGAATGGGCAGAACGGGAAGGCAAAGATTGGGAGCCTTATTGGAAGGATAAGGACACTAAGCTTGTTCATTTTATAGGCAAAGATAATATTGTGTTTCACTGTATTATTTTCCCAGCGATGCTGAAAGCAGAAGGCAGCTATATCTTGCCGGATAATGTACCTGCCAATGAATTTTTGAATCTAGAAGGTCGTAAACTATCCACTTCTAAAAATTGGGCAGTTTGGTTGCACGACTATTTAGGAGATTTCCCAGGTAAAGAAGACGTGTTGAGGTATGTGCTTACAGCAAATGCCCCTGAAACCAAGGATAATGATTTTACATGGAAGGATTTCCAAACCCGAAACAACAGTGAGTTAGTTGCCATTTACGGGAATTTTATCAATAGAGTAGTGGTTCTAACGCATAAGTATTATGAAGGAGTAGTGCCAAAAGCCTATGACTTTAGTGAAACTGATCTCAAAGTATTTGAGGATATTAAAACATTTCCTTCACAAATTTCAGCTTCTATCGAGAAGTATCGCTTTAGGGAAGCCCAAGGGATTATGATGAATCTGGCGCGTCTTGGCAACAAATATCTAGCCGATGAAGAGCCTTGGAAACTGCAAAAGACAAATCCTGAGCGGACATCTACTATTATGTATGTGGCTTTGCAAGTGTCAAGTGCTTTAGCGGTTTTAAGTGAGCCTTTTTTACCTTTCACAGCATTAAAATTGAAAACCATGCTCAATTTTGAAGGCTTTTCTCATCCATTTTGGAATGATATTTCGAAACTAGATGAATTACTTCCTTCCAATCATAACATCAATACAGCTGAATTCCTTTTTAGTAAAATTGAAGATGAGGAGATGCAAAAGCAAGTAGATAAACTTGAAGCTTCCAAAATAGAAAATGAAGAGAAAGAACTAGAACCCCAAAAAGATGTAGCCATTTTTGAAGATTTCTCCAAACTCGATCTTAGAGTTGGGACCATATTAACAGCTGAGAAAAAGGCAAAGACCAAAAAACTGATGGTGCTAACAGTAGATACAGGTTTAGATCATAGGACTATAGTTTCTGGAATTGCAGAACATTATAAGCCAGAAGAGCTTATTGGCCGTAGAGTAAGTGTCGTTGTCAACCTTAAACCTATTACACTTAAGGGTACCCTAAGCGAAGGCATGATTTTAATGACAGAAGATTCTTCTGGAAAATTGACCTTCGTGAATCCAGATCGATCGGGAGAGGTTGAAAATGGTTCAACAATTAATTAATATATTTGGTATAATTAATTTATTTGATAATGTTAAAAAATTATGAACTATGGAAAACATTTCAATTGACAGTGTTGGAGAATACGCCAATTATTTTTTAGACAAGATTCTGTCTTATTTGCCTAGTATAATCTCCGCTTTGGTCATCCTGATTCTTGGGTTGTGGGTTATAAAGTTGATCATAGGGCGTTTAAGAAAAATAATGGAAAAACGCGAGGTAGACCCAGGTGTAAGAGGTTTTTCCTTAAGTATCTTGGGCGTAGTCCTCAATATCCTTTTGTTTATTGTCATCATTACTAAACTTGGGGTAGAAACCACTTCGTTTGCAGCGATATTAGCAGCAGCAGCTTTGGCTATTGGACTTGCTCTACAAGGATCGCTTTCTAACTTTGCGGGAGGAGTATTGATCATAGTTTTAAAACCTTATAGAGTTGGTGATTTTATAAAAGCACAAGGTGAATCAGGTACAGTTACCGATATCAGTATTTTTTATACGATTTTAACAACCACTAACAATCAGCGTGTTATTATTCCTAACGGTCAATTGAGTAATAATAAAGTGACCAACTATTCTTATGAGCCTACTCGGAGGAATAACATGACCGTTGGAATCTCTTACGATAGCGATATTAAAAAATCTAGAGAAGTCTTATTAAATATTGTCAATTCTGATGAGCGCGTTTTAAAAGATCCTGCTCCTGTCGTTCTTGTAGGAGGTTTAGGAGATAACTCTGTTGATCTGTCTTTGCGATTCTGGGCTAATCAAGCCGATTACTGGGGTTTGCACTTTGATACGATCGAAAAGCTAAAAACAGAACTTGAAGATGCAGGAGTTTCCTTCCCATTTCCTCAACGCGATGTACATTTATACGATATGAATAAGAAAATGGAATAGTTTTAGTATATTTAATTAAAAAAATTATGAAAAAGTCTATTAAACTCAGTTTATTAATTTTGGTTTTATTTTCATTTAATGTTAATGCTCAAACTCCTGGACAAGCTGAATTTAACCGAGAACAAGTCGTCCGTCAATCTGGAGAGATATACACTATCGATACCGAAGATGGAAAAATGGATTTAAAAGATATTGAGGGTTCTCCTTTTCTTACTGAAGAGTTCAAACCTGGAGTTATTATGGATAACTCTAAAGAAAATTCTGCAATAAAGGCTAGTTTAAGATATAATATATTTTATGATCAAGTTGAAGTGCAATATGAGAGTGATTTGAAAAGTAATCTAGAACAAAAAAGAGTTCTAAAAAGAATAGATACTTACGAATACTTAATTGAAGGAAAGCTGTTTAAACTTTATTTTAATAATGACATCTTTTTTGACGGAGATAGCGGCTATTTAGAGGTCTTAAACGGTGAAGATAAAAAAATTGTATTATTCAAAAAATACTATCAGGAATATCTCTCAGGAACATCGGCGGAAACTTCCTACCAAAGAGATACTCCCCCTCAGTTGATCACAAATTTCACTTATTACATTTCTAAAGATTCAGGTCAAACTTTTTCTTCTATAGAAGCTGACAGGTGGGATATTCTAGATTCTTTTGAAAATAAAGAAAAGGAGTTAATAAAAGATTTTATTAAATCTAGCAAATTCAAGTTTAGAGGAAGCGATAAAGAAGCTGAAAATGAACTAAAACGAACTATATTTTATTATAATTCACTTTAGTCATTTATTATTACTCACAAAATCTTTGAGGTAATAAGGCTCAAAATAAGCCACATCCTCAAAAATATTATCATCAAACTTCCGTTTCGCTATAGGGTATTGCTCATTTGCAGACGGGAGTTTTTCTTTGTGAAAAACAGCGTTGGGATGATGGCAGATCGCTTGAAATTTTTCCACTCCAGTTCCTATAAAGTGAACTTCACCAGCTTCTAATTCATCATGAAATGAGGTTTCCTCCAATATTTCAGCCTTAATTTCTCGCTTACTTTCAAAACTAGCATTAAAAATTTCAGAATAGACTTCCATTCTTCTAGCATCTAGCATTGGGATGATGACCGCCTTATCGACGTCGATCTGCTTTGCTAAACACAACAAGGTCGATACAGAAATCAAAGGAATATTTAGGGCATAAGCTAAACCTTTCGCTGCAGAAACACCTATCCTTAAACCTGTATAAGAACCAGGACCCTTACTTATAGAAACTGCACTAAGTTCTTTAATAGATATATCTTCAGATCTTAGTAGTTCCTTTATAAATGTATGTAACTGTTCAGAATGTGAAAAGTTTTTACTGTTGATTTCTTTTAAGGCTAACAACTGTCCACCTCTTCCAATGCTTATAGAACAATTGGTTGTAGAGGTTTCAATACAAAGAATTAAACTCAATAGATAAAGGTTTAGTATTCAACAATTCGAATTCCAAAAAACAATTCTAAGACTTTTAAGTTGAAAATATAGTCGTATTTAGAATTAATTAATCTGTTCTCTGCATTGGTTAATCTAAATTTAGATTGACTTAGTTCAAACGCGTTAGACACACCAACTTCGTAGCGTTGCTGAGCATATTCAAAAGCTAGTTCTTGAGACTCGACAGCTTTTAAGGCTGCCTCATAGGCCTTGGCCGATCCCTGAGCATCTACATAAGCTTGGTATACATTGGATTCCAAATCCAACTCAGCTTGCTTCAACTGAAATTCTGCACGTTTGGTATTCACTTCCGCTCTCTTAATAGAGTTTCTTGTTGCAAAACCATTGAAAATGGGAATATCAAGTTGTACACCATAAGTTAAACCGTCGTTTCTCCACAATTGGTTTATAAAATCTCTTGGCCCTATCGTTTCGAATTGAAAATTTGGAGTGACTACAGCTCCTCCTGTAGACTCAACAATTCCAATTTGTCTGGTGGGGTTGTTTGGATCTATACCAGCTTGAACTGTTCTTTCTCTATCTGTTTCCCTGGTGTTGTAGTTAATAAAACCGCTTAATGAGGGGTAAAGCTGCGATCTAGCTATTTGAACATCTTTTACAGCTAAATCCACATTTTGCTCTGCCACTTTAACTTCGTAACGCTCTTCCCTTGATTTTGCAATAATCTCTTCAGGTGTGTTAGACATAATATCTGTGATAGGAACATTATACTCATCATCTGCAATATCAAAATTTTTATAATTTTTTATAAGTAGTGTTTGTGCTAAGTTGATTTTTGAGATTCTTAAATTATTTTCAGCGACAATGATTTGCTGTTCTTCGTCTGCATTTATGGCTTTAATTTCTAACAAGTCTCCCTGAGGGGCAGTGCCTATCTCTACAGTTTTTCGTGTTTGCTCAATTTGCTCTTGAGTCACATTATTCTGCTCTATCAAAACTTCAAGTTGCTGTTTATTGACGAGGATCTGTAAATAAGCATTTGCGACAAATAGCGCAATATCATCTTTCATCAATTGAAGTGAATACTGACTTGCTAACTGCTCTAGTTTAGCTCTCTGGAATACTCTTAAATTTCGTAAACCGTCAAATATGGTTATTCCTGAGGTTGCATTTACAGAAAAGTTACGTGTCACTTGGCTTTCCAGCACTCCTGTGGTTATATTCTGAGTTAAACCAGAGTTCCAGGTATTGTTAGAATTCCCGTTAAGTGAAGGCAGGTAGTTTCCTATAGCTTCACTTTTACTGATGTCTGCAATTTCTAGATCGAGCATCGATTGCTTAATGGATATATTATTATCCATGGCATATTTTACACAAGCCTCAAGAGTCCATCTTGCAGGTATATCGGTTTGCGCTTTAAGACCAGAAAAACATCCTAAGAGGATAATGCTTAATATTGATAAGGTAAGTTTCATTTTCATCATCTTTAATTATCTTCTTCTAGGGTTTCCAGCAACAGGTTCTTCAACTCTATTCCATACTTTTATTTTATCGCTTTCTTCAACGCCAGAAATCACTTCAACATTTATTCCATCGCTTAGTCCTAGTTCTACCATTTTTTTCTCAAACTGCTGGTCACCAACTTCGACCTCAACAAAGGGTTCTTTTGTTTCTTTTTCAAACTGCACCAAAGACTCACTTATCGCTAATACATCTGTAGATCGTTCTAATATAATTGAAGCATTTGCACTAAGCCCAGCTCTTATAAAAATCCCCTTAGTCTCTTTTAAACTACCCTCTATATCAAACTGAACAGCACCATTCTCTTCGGTTCCTTTAGGGGAAATGTAATCTAATATAGCATTGAAGGTTTCATCTTCAATAGCTCCGACAGTAATTTCTAAAGGAAGTCCTTCTTTTATTTTACCTACTTCAGATTCGTCAACTTTTCCTTGAAAAATCATATCATCTGTTTTAGCAATAGTAGCTATGGTTGTTCCTTCATTGAAATTATTGGCTTCAATAACTTGGTTTCCTACCTCAACAGCAACGTCTAAAACCATTCCAGATATTCTAGCCTTTATTTCTGTAGTGGCTGCATTTCCTGCATCTTGAGTAGTTCCTGTACTTATGATTTCAAGATTCTCCTCGGCTGCCTTTACAGTTTGCAATGCATTGTCGTATGAATTTCTGGCAAGATCAAAATCATTTTCTGAGATGACGCCCTTTTCATATAATTCTTTTTGCCTGTTAAAAACCTTTTTCTCGTTTTCAAGATTGATTTTAGACTGTCTAACTTGGTTTTTTGCAGAGTTTAGGTTGGTAATATTGGGAACCACTTTAAGTTGAGCTATCATATCTCCAACCTCTACGTTATCTCCAGCTTTTACAAAGAGTCTGTCCACAACCCCAGAGATATTGGGTTTGATATCAACTTCTTCTCTTGGCACAAGAGTTCCGGTAGCCATTGTTTTTTTAACGATGGTTTGAGTTGTAGGAGATTCCGTTTTAAAAATTTCTGGATTTTCTTGATTTTTTTGGTAGAGGTAAAATAGAGACCCTCCAAAAAGAGCTACAATAACTAGCAATACAATAATGGTGACAACTTTTTTCATGTTTAATTACTATTAGGTAAGTTTATTTTTTATTCGGTTCTTAAAGCATCTACAGGTTTTACACGTATTGCGTTTTGAGCAGGAATAAATCCAGCTAAAAGACCTGAAACAATGAGTATACTTAATGCTATAGTGACGGTTACTAAATCTACACTAGGATTGGCAAAGGGGATATCTGCACCTTTGGGAAGGAGTGCATTAACAATCGCTAATACTCCTGTTGCGAATATTATACCTGTCATGCCTGCAATAATAGTTAAGAATACAGATTCAAATAAAATCTGTCCTCTTATTTGCCAAGGAGTTGCTCCTAGGGCTCGTCTAACTCCAATTTCATTTGTTCTTTCTTTCACCACGATAAGCATTATATTGCTAATCCCTATAACACCTGAGAGCAAAATAAGGATGCCAACAAAATAGGCGACAGCATTTAGAGCAATAAACAAACCTGAAACTTTAGAAAACTGCTCGTATAAATCGAAATTTCCAATGGCTCTATCATCCTCTGGAGCGATATCATGATTTCGCTTTATGATATCAAACACCTGAGACTTTAGTTTGGTAATCGAGTTATCATCCTCTGCGGTAATAGCCATCCAACCTACTGTTTGCCCCATATTAAAGGCTTGAGAATAGGCTGTAAAGGGAACATAAATTTGTTTTTGGTCTTCTTCTGCATTACCTCCTCCTAAACCTCTTTTTTTATAAACGCCAATGACCATAAAGTTCACTCCTTGTACTTTTACATAAGTACCTATTGGATCTTCATCAAAATCGTAAAGCCCTTTAATAACGCCTTCCCCGATGACTGCTACTTTACGTTTATTTTCGATATCATTCTGGTTTAGAAATCTACCTTTTAAGATTTTCATTGGCTCTTGAAACTGTATATCTGGATAATCCCCATAAACATTGAACGCACCACTTTTAAGGCCCCTTACAACATTATTATCTCCGCCAAAACCTCCAAGCTGGTTTCTTGGAGAGACATACTTTAGACCATTAACTTCCCTCTTAATTTCTGCAACATCATTAAGCTCAAAATTATATCGACGTCCTTTGGGTAAGCCATTGTAGGATTTGGAAACCGTCTGAGACCACATAAACATGGAATTAGAAGAAATTCCATCAAATATCTGTTTAACTCCATTCTCTAGGCCGTTCCCAGCAGCTAGTAAAATTACAAGAATAAAAATACCCCAGAATACTCCAAAGGCAGTCAATATCGTTCTAAATAAATTAGACGTTAAGGACTCAATGACTTCACTCCATTTGTCTCTATTAAACATATTATTCGTCTCTTAAAGCATCTATCGGTTTAATTCTTGCTCCTCTCCATGCAGGAAAAAAACCAGCAATTGCTCCGGCTGCTATTAATAATATCAATGTGGAAACTGCAATGCTGAAGTTTACACTTGGGTTTCTAATAAAATCTAACTCTATATAAGGCCCTACAATTTCTAAAAGGGCAAGGCCAAATATCAATCCAAATAGACCAGACACAGAAGTAACAAATATAGACTCGTGTAAAATCATGCCAACTATAGAAAGGGGTTCAGCTCCAAGAGCTTTTCTGATCCCAATTTCTTTGGTACGTTCTTTTACGATAATGAGCATAATATTACTTACCCCAATAATCCCAGCTAGTAAGGTGGCAATTCCAACTCCCCAGAAAAATATTTTCATGGCATTTATCAGCAAATATATTTCTTTGGTATTCTCTATATTGTTGCTTATAAATAGAGCACTTTCATCCTTAGGATCTATCTGCAGTTTAGATTTCAACATTTGCTCGACCTGAGCTGCAAAAGCATTGGATTGTTTTAAGGCTAGGTCGTAGTTTTCTTCTTTAGGAAGCGTATAGCCCATAGATCTAATATCTGTTCCTGCTCCAAAAACAATTTGAGCTGTAGAAATGGGAACGTAGACTCTAGTTTCTTCTCTATCCCCACCTGGATCCGTAAATACCCCTATAATCTTAAAATTAAGTCCTGATACTTCTATGTATTTCCCTATTGGTGACTCATCTTTAAAAAGGTCTTTTTTAGCTCTGTTACCTATAACAGCATACTTTTCTTTGGCCTTTACATCGTTGATGTTGATAAATCGCCCTTCTATAATATCTGCTTTCTCCAAAAATTGATAATCGGGTAGAATACCCTCTACACGATAACTTCCAGACTCGTTTCCATAAGATACTAAACCAGCGAAAATCTGATATAAAGGAGATGTAAATTCAATTTCTTGATCTGTTTCTTTATTGACTAAAGCATAGTCTTCATTTGTAAGTTGTATACGCCGATCTTTATTAAATCCTTTAAAAGCTATACTGGTTGAACCAGGATAGATATTAATAATATTCTCAGCATCATTCTGAAATTGTTTCTCAACACCATTTTGAAACCCTTCACTTACGCCTAATAATACTACTAAAATAAATATCCCAGAAGCTACAGAAACCCCCGTAAGAAAGGTCCTCAGCTTATTCTTAGAAATGGTTTCAAAAACCTCTTGCCAACGTTCTAAACTAAACATCTTGCATTGCTCTTACCTGGGTTATTTTTCTATCATCTATAATGACTCCATCTTTCAAGTTCACTATTCGCTTAGTCATTTGAGCAATATCTTTCTCGTGAGTGACTATTAAAACAGTCCTGCCTTCATCATTTATTTTTTGGATTAAATCCATAATTTCATAAGATGTTTTCGAATCTAAAGCTCCGGTTAACTCATCTGCAAGTAAAACTTTTGGATTACTTGCTAGTGCTCTTGCAATGGCAACTCTTTGTTTTTGTCCTCCCGAAAGTTCATTAGGCTTATGAGTAGCCCAATCTGCAAGGCCTACTTTTTCAAGATAAGCCATAGACTTTTCCATCCGTTCTGCCCTTTTCATACCTTGGTAGAACAAAGGAAGAGCGACATTGTCTATAGCGGACTTGTAATTGATTAAGTTGAAAGATTGAAAAATAAACCCTAAAAACTTATTTCTATATTGAGCGGCAAGCTTCTCATTAAGATTTTTGATTGGCACCCCGTCTAACGTATATGAACCTTGGTCTGCTTCATCAAGCATTCCAAGAATGTTAAGAAGAGTAGACTTACCAGACCCAGAAGATCCCATGATAGCAACTAATTCTCCTTCTTCAACATTAAAATTTATTCCCTTCAACACATGAAGAGAGTTTTTTCCCATTTTGTAGGATTTATGCAAATCTTTTATTTCTATCATAATTGAGTAGTTACTCCTATTAAGACTTGTAAATGTTAGAAATGTTACAGAGCGCCTTGTTATTAAAGTGTTAAAATTTAAATAATATTTATGAAACTAGATACGTTTATGGTTTAGATAAATTGAAAGCAGGGGTTATCTTTGTTTCAAAAAAGCCTTTGGACACAATAAATTTAAACAACATAAGAGTTTATGCCTATCACGGGTGTTTACCTGAAGAAACTAAAATAGGAAGTGATTATAGAGTGGATATAAGCGTTGATGCAAATCTGGATATATCAGCAGAATCCGATGAGCTCTGTGATACAGTAGACTATGTTCATCTCAATAAAATCGTAAAAGAAGAAATGGCCATAGCTTCTAAACTTCTGGAGCATGTCGCTAAGCGTATTTTAGATAGAATCTTCGCTGAACTCGAGATAGTGAAAAAGGCAAAAGTAAAAGTTGCAAAAGTAAATCCTCCATTGGGAGGCGATGTGGAGGATGTCAACATTACTTTATCTAAAAAAAGAGGTTAAATCTAATTGATAGATTGGCATTGGGAATAAAAAAAATTCTTAAATTTGCAGTCTTCAAAAATGGTGTCGTGGCCGAGTGGCTAGGCAGTGGTCTGCAAAACCATCTACAGCGGTTCGAATCCGCTCGACACCTCTGCTAACTGACTAAAAGCCCAATATTTATTGGGCTTTTTTATGTCTAAAAGTTATCGACTTTATAAGAAACGTTTTCTAGATTTTTTTCAATTCCCCCTATTTCCTTTGGAATGAGACCTTTAAGTATTAAAATCAATCCAAATATAATTAACAAAAAACTGATTCCCTTTTTAAATAATGTGATTCGCCTAGGAGTTAGCTTATTATTCAGTTTTTTAGCTAGCAGTATTTTTAAGACATCAACGAGTAAATACGTCACAATTATGCTTGTAAAGAAAATAACTAGCCTTGATGCTTCCATTTCTAAAGAGGGACCGAATATAATAAGTAGTCCTAGCCAAAATCCTAAAACCCCTATATTGATAAAATTAAGCAAAAACCCTTTAGCGACAATTCCAAGATAGTCTTTGCGCTTCAGCTTTTGGACTTCAAAATCGGCATTGGTATAGGTGGCATTTTTAGCTTTTATGTAAGCGATAAGACCGTAAATAGTTAATACACCTCCTCCAAAGATAAAAAGGCCAGGGTCATCTTTTATGCTGCGAAGTAATTGATTTGTGCTAAAATAAGCGATAAATATAAAAACAATATCTGCAAGTATAACACCTATATCAAAGGCGAAAGCAGCTTTAAAGCCTCTTATGGCAGCAGTCTCTAGCAAAATAAAAAAAGCAGGACCAACCATGAAGGCTAAAAAAACCCCTAAAGGGATTCCTGAAAGTATATCTTGCAACATTTAGTTAGGTCTATAAGGTTATTTCAAAATTAGTAAATTGCTGTTAACTTGGTTTTTTTATATCCTTTAGATTCAGTTGTACCGTGATGTTTCCATCCCACTCATTCTCTTCTATAGTATATACAATATCAAATTTTTCATCTTTTTTCATCAGATCTTTTTTATCTCCCAATCCAAACCCTATGGCTGTAAACACAATTCCGCTTTGAGTTAAGTTGGTTTTTAGATGTAAGCCTTCTTCTCCTAAAGTCTTTACAAACCCTGTTGTTGAAACATTTCTAGAGACAAAAGTGGGTTTCATATTTTTTGGTCCAAAAGGGGCAAACTGCTTAAGGATTCTTATAAGTTTAGGAGTGATATCTTTAAAACTGATTTCAGAATCATATAAAATTTCTGGAATTAGAAGCTCAGGATCTATAGTTGATTTAACGACGTCCTCAAATTTATTTTTAAAGTTATCAAAATGCTTCTCTTCCAAAGTTAGACCAGCAGCATACTTATGTCCGCCAAACTGTTCAATAAATTCAGATGAGCTTTCTAAAGCATCATAAACATCAAAACCTTTTACAGATCTAGCGGAGGCGGCTAGCTTTTCTCCACTTTTTGTGAATACTAATGTAGGCCTGTAGTAAGTTTCAGTGAGCCTTGAAGCGACAATACCAATCACTCCTTTGTGCCAATGGGGTTGATAAACGACTGTGGTGCTTCTCCCTTCTTCATTTTGTTCCTTAATCATATCTAAAGCCTCTCTGGTAATAGACTTGTCTGTCTCTTTGCGGCTAGAGTTGTATAGCTCAATGTCCTTAGCCAAGACTTTTACTTTTTCGTAATCGGTTTCACACAAGAGTTCGGTAGCTAAAAGACCGTGCTTCATCCTCCCCGCGGCATTTATACGAGGACCAATCATAAAAACTACATCGGTAATAGTCAGTTCCCTTTTCTTTGTGTTTTCTAAAATAGCTTTAAAAGCAGGGCGGTTTCTTGAGTTAATGAGTTTTAATCCAAAATGAGCTAAAACTCTATTCTCTCCAGTTATGGGGACAATATCAGAACCTATTGCCGTAGCCACAAGATCCAAATAAGTATAGATCTGTTGTTGTGGCTTATTGAGTTTTGCTTGTAAGGCTTGCACGAGTTTAAAGCCTACTCCGCAACCACATAATTCATCGAAAGGATAGTGACAATCAGTTTGTTTTGGATCCAAAACAGCTATAGCGTTAGGAACAGTGGCTCCCGGCCTATGGTGGTCACAGATAATGAAATTGACGCCTATCGACTTCGCGTAATCAATTTTATCAATAGCTTTTATACCGCAGTCTAAGGCAATAATTAGGTCTATTCCTTGTGCTTTAGCATAGTCGATTCCTTGATATGAAATACCATAACCCTCCTCGTACCTATCGGGTATATAGCTAACGACATTAAACCCTAACTTTTTGAGATAAGTAGTCATTAAAGCGACGCTGGTAGTCCCGTCCACATCGTAGTCACCAAATACCATGACAGGTTTATGCCTTTCTAATGTTTCTAGAATATGTGAAGTTGCTTTTTCCATGCCTTTCATTAGAAAGGGATCGTGGAGATCGTCTAAGCTAGGTCTAAAAAAGGTTTTGGCTTTTTCAAAAGTTTCGACTCCTCTTTTAATGAGGAGTTCCGCAATAGGCGGACTCACGCCAATAGCTTTCTGAAGGTGTTCAGCTTTTTGAAAATCAGCTTCTTGAGTTAAAGTCCAACGCATGATAGATTTCTATTAAACAAGTTTTTCTTTAAATAGGATTTCAGGATTCAAGATCTCTAAAATTAAAGATTTTAATTGAATTTTAAAATCTGGAAGAAGTGCTTTCAAGTTTAAATTTGTTTTGGTTTGAGAACACGTCATAAATCCTGATTTTAAATTCCTTAATGAAATGATTCCGGCCATCCCGTTTTCTCCTAAGTCTTCTTCTTTCAGTAAAGAATAAAACAAGACTTGAAAGGCTTTAGAATATTTATATTCATCTATAAAATTAGTCCAATTTTCAGGAATTTTCAGATCTTTACTCTCAACTCTCCCCGTTTTATAATCGATAATCCTCAGTTGGTTGTTGTACAAATCTATTCTATCCACGGTTCCTTTCAATTTGATCGAAAAATTAATATCGTCAATAGTAATTGATTTTTCCGCTATATTCTCTAGTTCTAAAATTTTTACTTGATTTGACTTTACAACCTCTTTCTCTTGAACTAGAAAACGTTTGATTTGTTGTTTAGCAATCTCATAATCAATAAGATTTTTGCCGTTTTGGAGAGCGTCTTTAGGAAACTTTTTTTCAAATAAAGCCTTGAGAATGTTAGGATATTCTTTAAGCATCTGGTCAATATCCCTTGGGTCTAGAGGTTTACCTTTATAATTTCTATATAAAAAATCCAGACAATCATGAATAACAGTCCCTTGTGTCCTGAAAGAAATATCTTCTTCGATTTGGTCTACTTCTTTAATGTCAAAAACATACCTACGATAAAAATCAATGGGATTCCTAATGTAAGTCGTAAGGGCAGATGGAGAAATACCATATTGAAAAAGTGACTCCAATTTTTCTATCATTTGAGGTGTTTTACGAACCTCTTTGAGAATAGTTTTCTTTTGCTGTGTGTTTGAGACTGCCGTGTGGTTCTTTACCGAATGTTGAGGGGCTTTAAAAATCTCCAATTGGGTCAGAAATCGACTTTTTTCTGCCTTTTCAATTCCTGAGGTAGCATTATTATAAATAAAATGACAGTGACTAGAGCGTTGTATAAGCCTAAAGAAGTGGTAAGCATAAATAGCATCTTTTTCTTTGTAAGTAGGGAGCTTGTAGGCTTTTTTTAGGTCAAACGGAATAAAGCTGTTTTGAGATTTTCCAGAAGGTAAAACGCCTTCATTTAAAGAGGTAATAATAACATTTTTGAAATCTAATACTCGACTTTCCAGCATTCCCATTATTTGCAGCCCTTCGTATGGCGACCCTTCAAAATCTAGAGTTTCAGAAGATAATATGTCTATATAAATGAGATGAAAGACCTTGAAGTCTTTGACTAAGTCTGAAGACTCCATCAAATTCTTCAATTTTGTAAATAGTTTTTTAAACCCAAATAGGTATTCCAGTTGAAGGACATCAGAGGAGAAATTTGGTTTCAAAATCTCAACGATTTTTAAGCAATTTCTGAGGAATTCATTAACAGAGCAATCTTTTATGAAGATACTAAGCTTGAAAATCATTATCAAATCGGAATCAAAAGACTGGCAAGACTCTATGAAATCTTCTTTAGATTGAAAAATAATGTTGTTTTCATGTATCCGGGTCTCAATAGATTGTAGCTCTTCTTGATATGCTTTTTTAAGAACAGGATGCCCGCATAGCTCCAACAGTGTTTTAAAATGTAATCGATCTTCATTTTGAGACCTTATTTTGAATAAGACCTCAAAAAAGGAGACCATATTGGTCTGGTGTAAAGGCAAACCCATGGTGACATTTACTTTTTTTATATTCTCTGGGAGTGAATTTAGGATAGGCTGGAGTAAGGTCTCATCTCCTAAAATCAAAGCGGTTTCATTGAGCTCATCCTCACTCATTTTGGATAGAAGGTCACCTACAAGTTTTGCTTGTCCTATTTTTTTAGGAACTCCATAGATATTTATTTCTTTTTTATTTAGATAGGAATTGGTTGAGGAGGCCAAACTTTCTAGAGAATAATGTGGCCACGTTTTTGAATAGTGTCTTAGAAACATGCCAGCAATATGGTTATCATAAAGATAATTGTCGATATCCCAAAAAACCTTCCCCCTGTTTTGGTTGAGAATGGTCTGAAAAATGACTTCTTCGCAGGTATTTAAGGCATTGAAGCCTATTAAATAAAAATTCCTTGAAGAGTTTTTGGTATAAGCTTCTATGTTTTTGACAGCTTCAAGATAGGCCATGCCTTGGTAGGCCTTGTTTTTTAATTTTAAGTTAGCCTTTAATTCTTGGTAATACTTAGGTAATCTCTCCCAAAATTGAATATAATTTTTGACCAATTCTGTTTTCACATCCGATTTCGACCAATGTTCAATATCTTTTATAGCTTTAAGGTTGCCAAAAAACTGATTTGCATCTATTTGATAGCGATCTATTTCATTAAAATCTTGGATAATAGATTGCCCCCAATTGTAAACGTGATCTATGGGTTCTTGATGGTTTGGGTCTGTATGGTCTTTATATATGTTATAAAATTCAAATAAAGTTTCTAAATTATTAATCAGTTTTACTTCAGAAACATCTTCAATGAATTCTTCAATACTTTGAATTGGTGGAACAATAAAGCTTTCGCCTTGATTTCTCTGTAACAATTCTTTTGAAAAGGCTTGCGCAGCCCTTCGGCTGGGTAGAATAAATCGGCAATGATCTAGGTTGACATTTTGTAATTGAGAAACCACTTGAGCAATAAAACTTTCCATAGGTTAAAAATAAAAAAACACCCCAAGATGGGGTGTTTTTAAAATTATTTTTTTAAATAAATTACTTTTTTAAGCTAATTTCAACTCTTCTGTTTTCTGCTCTACCAGATCTAGTATCATTACTCGCAACAGGTTTTTCTTCTCCAAAACCTTCAGATGATAATCTAAATTCATCTACACCATTTTCAACAAGGTAAGATTTTACAGAAAGAGCCCTAGCTTCAGAAAGGTTTCTGTTGTTATTAGCACTACCTACACTGTCAGTATGTCCTTCCACTGTAAATTTAGCATTAGGATATTCGTCAAGAATTGATGTAATAGCAGCTAAAGCTTCTTCAGAATCTTTAGTAATTGTTGTTTTTCCTGTCTCGAAATTGATAGTTTTAGCATACTCATTCAATTCTTTTTGAACTTTTTCAGTGACTTCTGGACAACCATTATTTGCTTTCGTACCAGCAACATCTGGACACATGTCATCTTTGTCTAATACACCGTCTCCGTCAGAATCAGGATAAGGACATCCGTTGTTTGCTTTTGGTCCAGCTTCATTTGGGCACTCATCATCCTTATCAGCTATTCCATCTTTATCTGCATCTGGACATCCGTTTAAAGCTTCAGAACCAGCTTCGTTTGGACAATCATCATTTGGATCTGCAATACCGTCACCATCAGAATCTGCACAACCGTCAAATTTTTCTAATCCAGCAGTATCAGGACATTTATCGTCTTTATCAGGAATACCATCACCATCAGAATCTGGACAGCCGTTAAATTCAGCTAAACCTGGAACATCTGGGCACATGTCTTCTTTGTCGTAAACACCATCTCCGTCAGAATCAGTTCCACCGAATGCAAGGGTTATTCCTGCAGTATGCTGGAAATAATCAAAATTATTATCTTCAAAAGCAGTTTTGAAAGACGATTTTACAGTGAATGCTATATTATCAGTAAACCAAAAATTGATACCTAAATCAGAATCAAACGTTGAAGCACCATTATCCTCTATCCAATAATATCCGGCACCAACTCCTAAAAAAGGATCAATAACAGAAGTGTTAAGAAGGTGTTTAAAATTATATTGAACACCTGCACCTAAATTATAAAAACTTAAGTCATCGGCAGGAATAGCCCCTAACTGATCAATTTTATTAATGGAACCACTTAATCTAGCTGAGAATCCATCACCAACATATCTTTGAATCTCAAGGTAAGATACTGATGGTAAGAAATTCCAATGATCGTTAGCATTAAAATATTCACTAAACAGGCTTCCACTTGATATTTCGCCCGGTATAAAGCCATTATCAGCAGCATAAAAATCTACTGCATTAGTTCCGATAACAACAGCCCAGGGGTTATTTTCATCTTGTGCTTGTGTACTAAAGACTCCTAAAGAAAGTGCAAGTACCAAAAAAAGTTTGTTCAATTTTTTCATGTTTTTTTTTAGTTTTAGTTTATTTTAAAATCTAACAATAATTAACAAATGTAGAATTAAAATTTCTAAAAGCATTAACTTTAAATAACTTTTAAATGCTTACCTACCTTTACAAAGGCCTTGATAGCTTTATTAAGTTGTTTTTGATCATGTGCAGCAGATAGCTGGACACGTATTCTAGCTTTTCCTTTAGGGACAACTGGATAGAAAAATCCAATAACATAAATACCTTCCTCTAGAAGCATAGCTGCCATTTCTTGGGCTAATTTAGCATCATAAAGCATAACGGGGACAATAGCAGACTCTCCTTCGATAATGTCAAATCCTGCATCTTTTATGTGTTTTTTGAAATAAGAGGTGTTTTCTGCAAGCTTTTTTCTTAAAGTGTTGTCATTTTTGAGAATATCAAAAACTTTTATGGAGGCACCTACTATTGATGGCGCCAAAGAATTTGAAAATAAATAAGGACGAGATCTCTGTCTTAAAAGATCAATAACTTCTTTTTTTCCAGTCGTATAACCACCCATGGCACCCCCTAAGGCCTTGCCTAAGGTTCCTGTTATTATATCTACACGACCTAAAACACCTTTTTCTTCTAGGGTTCCAATTCCCTTATCGCCTATAAAACCAGTAGCATGACATTCGTCGATCATAACTAATGATTCATATTTATCTGCTAGATCACAAATTTTATCTAATGGAGCAACTAAGCCATCCATAGAAAAGACGCCGTCGGTTACGATCAATATATGCCTAACGCCGTCATTTTTGGCTTGTTGTAATTGTGCCTCCAGATCTGCCATGTCCCCATTTTGATACCTATATCTAGCAGCTTTACATAACCTCACTCCATCAATGACTGAAGCATGATTGAGCGAATCGGAAATAATTGCATCTTCTTTGGTGAGTAAGGGCTCAAAAACACCTCCGTTTGCATCGAAACAGGCAGCGTAAAGGATCGTGTCCTCGGTTCCATAAAATTCGGCAATTTCATGTTCCAGAGTTTTGTGTATGTCTTGGGTTCCACAAATAAATCTCACACTAGACATCCCAAAACCGTGGGTGTCTAATGTGTCTTTTGCAGCTTTAACCACATCAGGGTGAGAAGATAATCCTAAGTAGTTATTTGAACAAAGATTTAAAACGCTTTTACCAGAATCTAAAGTGATTTCAGCTCCTTGTGGAGATGTGATAATACGTTCTTTTTTATAAAGGCCATCATCTTTTATATTTTGTATTTCTTCTGTAAGTTGATGTTTTAATTTATTTGAATACATATAGTTACATTTTAATGTAAATTTAAACAATCTTTACTTCAATGTATTCATTTAGATAAACGAGCAGTTTATTCTTAACATTATATTTTAAAGCTATTAAAGATTCAGCATACTTATTGATCTGATTAATGTGCTGATTTGATGTTTTTCCAGTTTTATAATCGATCAGAACAGCATTTCTATTCTTAATATTCACCCTGTCGGGTCTTAAAAGTTGATCTATAAAAAAAATATCTTTCTCATTCCATACCTCATATTCGATGGAGAAGTAATCTTTTAGTTCTTTATGTGTAACTATATTATTAAGTAATTTTTTATAAATATCTAGTTTCTCCTCTTCAAAAAGTCCATTGGTATAATGCCATTCTAATGATGCATTAATATCGCTTTGAATATGTATTCTAGATAAAAGGGAATGGATCAAATTTCCTTTTTGAAGGGCGTCTGTAAGATCTTCATTCCAAAGTTTTCCAGCAGTTGTTACAAGATTTAAACTTAGACTCGGGGAAGGGGAGTGAAATTTAAAGCTGATGTTTTCTACTCCAGAAACTTCCCCTTTTTTAGGTAGAGTACTTTTACCCCACTCATATTCACTTAAGACCTCAACGGTTTCGCCTTTAGATTCTAGGTAACTCATAAGTAAGCCTGAGTAGGTATTAAGTTTTATTTTTCCACTTTTATCTCTATCATCTTCCGAAAGTATAAACAACTCCGATGCAGCTCGGGTTAAAGCCACATAAAGAATATTGATGTTTTCCATTTCTAATCCGTTTACTAAGTCATGATAGCTGTCTGTATAATTAGGGTTATCTATATCTTTTCCAGGCTTAGTAATAAGGGCAAAGGGAATTTGGAATTTTTCTGGCAGTTTTACCCAAAGATGACTAGTCCCCGTATAATCGATCTGTTGCTTAGCATAAGGGAAAATTACAACCGGAAATTGAAGTCCTTTGCTTTTATGAATGGTCATGATTTGTACGGCATTTTCACTTTCTGTACTCACAATGCTTTTACTGTTACCTTGGTTTGACCAATAGTTTAGAAAAGCATTTAGATTTCCATTTTGCTTTTGCGTGAATTCAAAAACCTCATCAAGAAAAAACTGGAGATATGCACTTGCAAATTTTTCAATTTGAAACTTGTGGATGAGATATTCTACGGCATCATAAAAGGGTAGGGTATGAAAGTATTTGGGGTCAAAATTGAAACCGAACTGTTTTAAATTATCCCAGAAGACATCTTTCTCTTTATGGAGTGTGTTTCTTAAAATAGTAAAATGCTCCTCTTCTGAAAACGATAATCTTGTCAAGATTTCTTCTAGAACCTCTGCTTTAGATAGCTCGTCTTTATCATCATTTAAAACATGTAAAAGAGCTAAAACAAACTGAACTTGATCGTCTGATTTAATCAGTAAAGTTTCAGAAGAAATTATTGGAATATTCTGCTGATTTAAATATTCTGCAATCGCAATGCCTTCAGATTTTTGTCGAATTAAAATACAAATGTCTCCTAGTGGAAAACCTTGTTCTTTCTTTTGAAGTATTATTTTTAGAATTTCTTCTGGATATACTTCAGCTCTTTCCTCGTTGCTTGAGGCTTCTAAAAATCGAAGATTAACGTATCCTTCCTCAGTTTTATGCATCTTTTGCTTTAAGTGTTCTTCGCTAAACAAAATCTTTAGCTTTTCATCATTAAGCTGATGACCAACAAATTCAAAAAAATTATTATTGAAAGAAACAATAGCCTTACTACTCCTAAAATTGCTACTTAAGGTTTCTACACTTGGCTCTGTGGGGAATGGAGAATCCCCCTGAGAAAGATCTATAAATTGATGAGCATCTCCGCCTCGCCAAGCGTAGATGGATTGCTTGGCATCCCCGACAAGAGTTAAAGTGCCGGGTTTTTCGTCATCAAATAAAGCAGAAAGGGCATTTGCTGTTAACGGAATTAAATTATTCCACTGTAGTCTTGAGGTATCTTGAAACTCGTCTATAAAATAATGCTGAAATTTCTCTCCTAAGCGTTCAAAAATAAAAGGAGCGGGTTGTTTCTTTATTTCCTCACTTATCTTTTTGTTGAAATCTGAAATCAACATGATGTTTTGCTCGTTTTTGAGGAGTTCCATTTCCCCCTTTACGGCACCTAGTAAAGATAATTGGGTGATGTTTCGGTGTATTTTCTCGTATAGTTTCTTATTGGAATAAAGAGATTTAACCGCTTCAAATTTCTCAACGATAATGCTTTTCATGGAAAACACCCTACCCTTTACTTCATCGTTAAGCTTTTTGGTGACATAGGTCTCTTCATCGTCCAGTGTACTTTGCCACTGGGCAGTAAAGGTAAGCGTAGGGTTTTTCTCGGTAAGCTTTTTAAAAAATTTTGGAATATAACCCCCTTTGAAATCTTTTGCCTCTAGTCCATTATCTTGCATCCCACTTAGAAAGCCGTTTCCAATAGAAAGCAGATGTTCATCGATCGATAAAACTTCTTTTTTTAGCTTAGTTTTAAGCTGTTTAAAGTCCTTCAGACTGTAATCTTTTAAAATAGAAATGTATGCTTCATCCTTTTCACTTAAGAGAAGACTTGAGGCATTGATGATATCTAAACTTATATTTCCGCTTTTATCATCCTCTACTTTTTCTGCAGCAAAATCAATGAGAACTTTGGTAAGCTCTTCCTCTTTTCCTGCTTTTTCAACAACTCGTTCTACAGCCAGTTCCAAAACTTGCTTGGTATCCATTTCTATGTCAAAATTCATAGATAAGCCTAAGTCTTTCGCGAAAGTTCTTATAATTCTATGAGTAAAAGCATCTATAGTAGAAACTTCAAAAGCGGCATAATTGTTCAGAATTGCCTCAAGGACTCTTTTAGACTTCTTTTGAATTTGCTCTTTGGTTAAGCCTGTGCCTTTTTGAATTAATAGAAGCATAGGATCATCTTCCATAGTGGTTTTACCTTCAGAAAACCTCACGAGATATTCCAAAATTCTAGATTTCATTTCCCCAACGGCTTTATTGGTGAAAGTGATGGCCAAAATATTTTGAAAGCTATTATTTTTAGGAGAAGAAAGAATCAAGTTTAGGTAGCGCTCTGCTAATTTGAAGGTTTTACCAGATCCTGCAGAAGCATTATAAATCCTAAAATTGGACGTTGTCAACATCATTTAAATTTTAATGGGAAGGTATTAAATTTCATTCTAATGTCTTTCAAAAACCTAAAACCCTTTTTAAATAACTCATTAAGTTAAGCGTTTAATTTTCCTGAGGCTTTACCCGAGATTCTTTATTTAGCGTATATAATCTGTTTTAAGTAAATAATAACATCAAAAAAACTAAAAACAAAGTCTTAATAGTTACTTTTGGTTGTAATATATTAACAAAAAAATCAGATTATGGCTTTTGAATTACCAAAATTAGATTACGCTCATGATGCACTTGAGCCACATATTGACGAAAAAACGATGGAAATTCACCATGGTAAGCACCACGCTGGATATACCCAAAAATTAAATACTGCTTTAGAAGGTTCAGATTTAGAAGGTAAAACCATTGAAAACATACTTATTAATCTAGACCTGTCCAACAAAGCAGTTAGAAATAATGGAGGGGGTTTTTATAACCACAGCTTGTTTTGGAAAGTAATGTCTCCAAAAGGTGGTGGAAAACCATCTGGAGAATTAGCAAAAGCTATCGATGAATCTTTTGGATCTTTCGCATCTTTTAAAGATGCTTTCTCTTCGGCTGCTGCAGGACAATTTGGTTCTGGATGGGCTTGGTTAACTGTCCATAATGGTGGTAAGGTAGAGGTTTGCTCTACGGCAAATCAAGACAACCCGTTGATGCCTAATGTAGGCCATGGTGGAACACCTATTTTAGGATTGGATGTTTGGGAACATGCTTACTATTTAAATTATCAAAATAGAAGACCAGACTACATCGATGCCTTTTTTAATGTCATCAACTGGGAAGAAGTTGCAAAACGCTATTCAGAAAATAAATAAGTCATACAACTATTTATTAAAAAAGCTGCTTACATCTGTAAGCAGCTTTTTTGTTTTAATAGACTAGTCCAAATAAGGTTTTAGTTTTTGAAAGACCCCATCAGGAGTGATGTCGTGCATTACTTTCTTATAATCTTTTACTTTTTTGTTTCCATATACAGAAGTTGGTAACAAGGGATATTTTTTTGAATCGGGTAATAATTGTTGATCTTCGGTTTGTCCATAGGGAGCAAACCCTGCATAAGGATGTGTTGCCCCCCATAAAGTGATAACATCTACCCCAAACATAGCAGCTAAATGTCCATTTCCACTATCCATAGACAGCATAACTTCTAAATTTGAAATGAGCTGTAATTCTTCGGGAAAACTAAACTTCCCTGCAATAGAATAACACATCTTAAAATCTTTAGCGAGAGACTCCAAGCGTTTTTTTTCTTTTGCCCCACCTCCGAATAACAAAACTTGCACCTCTTTTTCATTCAATTTTGCAATAACCTGCTTCATAAGTTTTAAAGGGTATTGTTTTGGAGAATGTGCTGCAAACGGCGCAATACCAATCCACTTCTGAGTGGTGTCTAATTCCTTAGAGGAAGATATAGCCTTTGAAAGAACGAGTCTTTGTTTCTTTATTTGAAAGGTTTTATCTAAAGGTAAATTCAGCTTCTTGAATACCTCTGCATAACGCCTGTGTGTGGATTTCAGTGGCTTAAAAATTTTATTGTCTACCCGTGTTAAAGCTTTTTTCTCTGGTCGACCTTTGTCTATCCTGTAATAGTCATGTCCCTTAACTTTTAAAAACCCACATAAAATGCGTGACCTTAAAACATTGTGTAAATCTGCAATAGAATCAAATTCTAGACGATGAAGGCTTTTAGCCAATACCCAAAGTCCAGAAATTCCTTTATGTTTAGTTTTTACTTCTGCTTTTACCACTTGAACTCTATCTAAATGCTCGAAAAAAGAAACGAAGAATGGTTTTGTAAGAACAGTGATTTTTAATTTTGGATACGATTCTAAAAGTTGTTTTAAGACTGGCACAGTCATAGCGACATCTCCCATAGCAGATAAGCGTATGACTAGGATGTGGCTTGGATGTTTCATGTTAGCGCTTACTTCTCAAGACAGGATTCATTTCATCGTCATTGTACATCTTCATTTGCTTGTAGACCTTCATATACTTATCGCCTACTTTTATGTCCTCCAAAAGTTGATCTATAGCAAGCGACAGATTTTTTCGCTGCTCCAATAAAACATTGAGTTTTGCTTTACACGCCATTTGATGTTTCTCGGAAGCATCAGTTCTGTTAGCCTCTTCATTCATATGGTAAATCTTTAAGGCTAAAATAGAAAGCCTGTCAATTCCCCAGGCTGGACTTTCAGTATTGATTTTGGCATCAGGTTTAGGTTCTATATTATCAAATAAATCCAAAAAATAACTGTCTACATATTCTACAGTATCTGTTCTATCTTGGTTGGAAGCATCAATTTTTCTTTTAAGAACTAAAGCATCTTCAGGAGAAATAGTAGGGTCTCTTATTAAATCTTCGTAATGCCACTGGACGGTGTCTATCCAGCATTTTCTATAAAGCAAATGTTCTATAAGATAGTCTTTTCTGTCGAATGGGTTAGTAAAGTCTTGATGGACCTCGTCTTTAACGTGATAAGTTTCAATAACCTGATTGAATATTCTATTTGCTTTTTCTGAAAACATGCGATGAATTTTTATTAATTAAAGCAAATATACCAAGTGTTTTTAAAACAAGCATGCTCAAACGTTTTTGACTCTATTAATATATCGCAGAAAAAACGATACCACTAAGCATAAGAGCGTAAAAAACTTCTTTAATCCACCTTTTGGTAGATTTTAACTGGAAGTAATTCCCTAATAAAATAGATAAAGGAAAAATAAGATAAATAATATCCACAGAAAGTGAAGTCTCATTTAGTAAAAGTACTGCAAGAGATACAACCAAGAAAATCAATACAAGGCTTATACTTTCACTTTCATGGAGTTTTGAGCGATTGTAAATCTTCGGAAATTGGACAATAACCCATAATAAAAACAAAAGAGATAAGCTCAATAAAATACTGTATTTAAAATTGGTGAATAGATTTTCTATACCACTAAAGCGAGGTAGATAAATTGAGTAGTTTACGAAGCTATTTTCAACTATAATAATAATGGAGGTATAAAGCACAAGAGCTACAATAATACCTAAAAACGGTATGATGAAGTGTCTATAATTTTGTGAGGCATACATGATAACTCCAAAATAGATGAAAATTAAAAATAGGAGATGAAAAGGTTCGAAGAGAATGGAAATCATCAATAAAAATCCAGAGTCAAAAATCTTCTGTTTTACAGCTTTATTTGTTTTTAAACTTAAAATTTTTCTCATCGAAAGGAGTAAAAATAAGTAGCTTAAAATAAACTCAGAAGATCTCAACAATTCAGGGAAGGCAATACTTAAAAAGACAAAGCTTGACACTGCGTAGGTGTTTGATTTATGAATTTTATTGCGTTTTACCAAAAAATTGAGCAAGAAAATGATGAACAAGAAAACAGCTAATATGCCGATTTTATTAATCATGAAGCTCGTACTCACCTCTACAGAATTCGATAGAAAATTTTCAGTAAAAAAAGCCACAGTAAACAGGATGCTTATGATGACAAAAGCAATGGGTTTTGAATGACTGAAAAACCTTGTTAGCATAGTCTAATTTGTTACTTTTGCAAAGTAAATATAATATACTACAGACATGAAGGATTTTTTTGAAGGTATTGCAAGTTTATTTCAAGATGTATTGTTCTTACCTTATGACGTTCTTAGAGAGATACAGGAAGATTCTTGGTGGGCCGCTAATGGATTGAATTTCTTCTTCATACTCATCGCTTTTGTTGCTTTTCTCTATTGGATGAAACAACTAAAAAACGCTGATGAAAACGATAAAGAAGACAAAAGCGTTAAGGCTCATTCATTTTTAGGGAAGGATGCAGAATTAGACTAAGTCTTGTCCCAGATCTCTTCTAAAATATTTTTTATCGAAGTTGATGTTTTCTATATTTTTATAGGCTGTTTGTAAAGCATCTTGAAAATTGTCATCAAAAGCAGTAACTGCCAATACACGACCACCGTTAGTTATAACTTGGTCGTTTTTGTTTTTGGTACCAGCATGACAAATAAATAGATCTTCTGTATTTTTAATCTTTTTTAGACCGGTTATAACTTTCCCTTTTTCATAAGATTCTGGATACCCTCCGGACACCAACATCACTGCCGAAGCATATCTAGGATCTATTTCTAAGTCTATTTTAGAAATAGACCCTTCACAGGTTTTAGAAAGTAGGTCAAGTAAGTCGTTTTTAATTCTTGGGATAACAACTTCGGTCTCCGGATCACCTAATCTTACATTGTATTCTACAACAAAGGGTTCATCGCCAACTTTCATCAAACCAATAAATAAAAATCCGGTATAATTTATATTTTCTTTGTGTAAGCCGTCTATACTGGGTTTTACGACTTCTTCATCCACTTTTTTCATAAAAGCTTCATCGGCAAATGGGACAGGAGAAATGGCACCCATACCACCTGTATTTAGTCCAGTGTCTCCTTCTCCTATACGTTTATAATCTTTGGCGTTGGGTAGCGTGAGGTAATGTTTACCATCGGTTAATACAAAAACACTTAGTTCTATTCCTTTTAAAAATTCTTCTATGACTACCTTTTCTGAAGCTTTACCAAACTTATTATTGGTCAACATGTTTTCAAGTTCATCTTGAGCCTCTCTAAGGTTACTTAGTATGAGGACTCCTTTTCCTCCAGCAAGTCCATCTGCTTTTAGCACATAAGGAGGCTGCATGGTTGTTAAAAACACTTTACCAGCTTCTAAGCTGTTTTTGTCAAAACTTTGGTAAGCCGCTGTGGGGACATTATGGGCTTTCATAAACTCCTTAGCGCGTTCTTTACTTCCCTCAAGTAAAGCTCCATATTTAGAAGGGCCAACAATTTTCAAATTGGAAAACTCGCTTCTATCGTCAAAATAATCTTTAATCCCTTCCACTAATGGAGCTTCAGGACCAACAATCAACATATCGATTTGGTACTTTTTCACGGCTAGAGCTACCTCCTGAAAATTGAGAATATCCAATTCAAGATTTGTAGAACATTGAGCAGTTCCTGCATTACCAGGAGCAACATATAAACTTTTACAAGAGGAGCTTTGTGCTATTTTGTAAGCTAAGGTGTGTTCACGGCCACCGCTACCAAGGATTAAAACATTCATGAGTTTATAAACTAAGATTATGCTTCAAAAGTAAATGTTTGTAAATTGCTTCACTAATTAAAAGCATCGAAATTTCTGTGAATAGATTCAAAAAGATTTTAAGTTTAAAAGGCTTTCCCATTCAGAAAGCTGAAAAGGAATTGGAGTCTATTTTAAATATCTCCGAAGATAGTTATCTAGACTATATCCACAGCAAACGCATGGAAATTTTCAATTATCATTTGGAACATAATGCAACCTACGCTCATTTTATAAAAAAACATCAAGTCAGTTTTTGGGACCAAATTCCTGTGATGACAAAAGCTGATTTACAGAAACCTTTATCAGACCGACTAAGTAAAACGTATAAAACTACTGATGTCTTTGTAAATAAAACCTCTGGATCTAGTGGGAATCCGTTTATTTTTGCAAAAGACAAATATGCCCATGCTTTAACTTGGGCCCACATTATTTGGCTGTACCACCAGCATGGGATAGATATGAATTCTTCTTTGGAAGCACGATTTTATGGAATACCCAAAGATTTTCTAGAGCATAAAAAAGAGCGTCTTAAAGATATACTAGCCAATAGGTACAGATTTGATATTTTTGATTTATCCAAACAAAACCTATTACTATTTTTAAAAATATTTCAAGAGAAGCCGTTCGATTATATAAATGGCTACACCAGCTCTATTGTGCTTTTTGCTAAGTGTTTGAAAGACCAGAATCTTACTTTAAAAAAGGTCTGCCCCACTTTAAAGCTCTGTATAACCACAAGTGAAATGTTGTTTGAGAAAGACAGAAAGCTTCTTGAAACCCAATTGGGAGTTCCAATTATAAACGAATATGGCGCTAGTGAACTGGATGTGATTGCTTTTGAAAATACAAAAGGAGAGTGGCAACTCAACCAAAAAACGCTTTTTGTAGAGATTTTAGACGATTCTGGGTCGGTTTTGCCTTACGGTAGAGAGGGCAATGTTGTCATTACATCACTTTATAACAAGGCACATCCTTTTATACGATATCAAATAGGAGACCGAGGGATTATAGATAAGGAGTCTGATCCTAGAACTCCTATTCTTAAATCATTGACAGGTAGAACCAATGAGTTTGCCGTTTTACCTAGTGGAAAAAAAGTACCTGCCCTCAGTTTTTATTATGTAACAAAATCCGTTATTGAAGATTCTGGTTTTGTAAAAGAAATTAAAATCATTCAAGAGGAAGTTTCAAAATTCACTATCCAATATAAAGCTTCAGGCGAATTGGATGCGCTTCAAAAGCAAAGGATTAAAAAGGCCATCGATGAATATCTTGAAAAAGGTTTAACTATTCAATTTGAACATAAGGAGGAGTTAGAACGCTCTAAAAGTGGAAAATTAAAACAATTCACATCCAAAGTAAAATCTTAAATTAGTTAGGACTAAGGTTATATCAAATTATAAAAAAATAAATACTATACAGTGAAGCTTACTTACGGTAATTCTCAGTTTATCATGCACTCCAGTGGAAGCTTATATTGGCCTTCCAAGCAAGTCCTTCTGATTGCAGATGTTCATTTTGGGAAGATCGATCATTTTCGCAAAAATGGAAGTGCCTTGCCAAATAAAGTCGGTCTGGAAAATTTTAAAAAATTAGATCGGGTGATTGACGAATTTCAACCGAAAGGCATTATTTTTTTGGGTGATTTATTCCATTCTACTCAGAATAGAGATTGGGATAGATTTACTGCTTGGGTAAAAGAGCAAAGCATAAAGATGACTTTGGTTGTGGGTAATCACGATATTATCCCTTCATATTATTTTGAAGATTTAGGTATTAAGGTTGTCTCGTTTTTAACCGTAGATACTTTATTTCTGTCTCATCATCCTGAAGAAAAACAGGGGTTTTGGAATATCTGCGGACACCTACATCCTGGTTATAGATTAAGAGGTCAAGGAAAGCAACAGCTAAAACTATCTTGTTTTTATAAAAAAGAATACCAATTAATTTTACCAGCCTTTGGGGCCTTTACAGGTCATTTTTTGATTGAGCCAGAAGAAAATGAAGATGTTTTTATCCTTGCAGAAAATGAAGTGTTATCGCTTAGATGACTTTAAAGTTCACCATGCCATTCTTTATAAAACTGATCTAGATAGCTAACCATATAATTATGCCGCTTTTCAGCAATTGCTTTCGCAGAATTGGTATTCATCTTGTCTTTAAGCAATAATAATTTCTCATAAAAATGATTGATAGTTGGTGAATTAGACTTTTTATAGTCTTTCTTACTTTGCTCGGGATGGGCAGGAACGCTGGGATCGTAAATTGGATTATTTTTGAATCCACCAAAATTAAAGGTTCTTGCGATACCAATTGCTCCAAGAGCATCCAATCGATCTGCATCCTGAACAATTTCTAGTTCTTTAGAATGGAAGTCACTATGGGAATGCCCTCCTTTATAGGAGACGTTTTCTATAATCTTAATAACATGCTCTAGATCTTTTTGCTCGATAGTTTGAGTCTCTAAGAAAACGCGTGCCTTTTGTGGTCCAATCTCCTCATCTCCTCCATGAAATTTTGAATCTGCAATGTCATGAAGCAAAGTGGCCACCTCTACAATAAATGAGTTCGCCGTTTCAGATTTCAAAAGGTGTTTGGCATTGGTATAAACTCGTAAAATATGAAACCAATCGTGACCACCTTCAGCATCTTTGAGACTGTCTTGGACAAAGTTTTTGGTATTGGAAATAACTAGTGCTTCTGACATAAATTGAGATCTAATTGTGTTGGACTTGACTGGATATTTGTTCTTTTAAAAGTTCAATTAACTCTGGGATTTTAAAATTCTTGGCCTCATGAGGTTTCAGGACTTCAAGTTTTAAAAACACGCCGACACCCAAAGGAAACATCCCGTTTTGTAGAAGTTTCCACGAGTTGTTTACACAAACTGGAACGACTACAGCTTCTGGGCAGGCCTCTAGTAAAGCGGTAAGACCTTTGCTTGCAAACTCTTTGATTTGCCCTGTTTTGCTTCGGGTACCTTCAGGAAATATAACAGCAGATCGCTTGGTTTCTGATATGTATTTTCCTAGTTTTTTAATTTCTCCTAAAGCTTGCTCAGCATCTTTTCTATCTATTAGGACAGAACCTCCATGTCTTAAATTATAAGAAATAGAGGGAACACCTTTTGCCAGTTCTTTCTTACTGATAAATTTGGGATGTAATTTCCTCATGTACCAGATAATTGGAGGAATATCGAACATGCTTTGGTGATTGCAAACAATAATATGTGGGCGATCTGTTTCAAAAGTAAAACTATTATTATACTGAAAACGAGTTCCTACAATATTCAAACAACGCAGTAGAAAAAAGTTTAAAATATCTACACTTTTTTTGTGAGCTTGATAACCAAAGGCATTAAACGCGATCCATTGGTAAGCATGAAAAACTACAAGGGATAAACCAAAAAACAAATAGAATATAACGGAAAGACTATATGAGAGGACTTTTTTCATCAATTGAATGCTGTAATGTATAAAGCTGAAAATTACGATTTACTTATAAATATCTGGCAAAACTAGATTCAAAATTCAGGTATAAAAAAAGCCATTTTCATTGAAAATGGCTTTTTAAAAATTTTATTTTTTAGCAATACTCGTTGTAGGCATCCATAAGATTATCTGCAATTAATTCTGCAGGTCTACCTTCGATGTGATGTCTTTCCAGCATGTGGACAAGCTCTCCGTTTTTGAAAAGTGCCATAGATGGGGAACTTGGAGGGAACGGTACCATTTTGGATCTTGCTTCATCTGTTGCTTCTTTATCTACTCCTGCAAATACAGTAACGAGGTGGTCTGGAAATTTAGAATTTTTTAAAGATTTTATAGCTCCGGGTCTAGCGTTTGCCGCAGCACAACCGCAAACTGAATTGACCACAACCAAAGTTGTTCCTTCTTTGGCTAAAGCTACATTAACATCAGCTTTGCTTTTTAATTCATTAAAACCTACAGAAGTAAGTTCTTGCTCCATTGGTTTTACTAATTCTGGTGGATACATATGCTTAATTTTTAATTTATATTCATTATAAATACAAATGTATAAAAATGTCTTCTATCTCTATTAGTCTTAACACAATGATTTCAATTCTATTAGTGATCGTTTAATCTATCTTAAAAACACTAACTTTTTAGATATAAATTCACTGATGATTTTATATTTGTAATCTAAATTTTATAATTTGAAGTGGATAGGTGCCATTCTTGGCTTTTTTTACATGCGTTTTGGTGGTGCTATCTTGGGCTTTATCATCGGTTCTATTTTAGACAGAATTTTTTCTAGCTCTTCAACAGGTGGAAGAGGAGCCTTTGGAAAAGTATTTCAAGAACAAAAAGGAGAAGTCTCCCCTGGAGATTTTGAACTTAATTTACTCTCTTTGGCCTCTTTAGTCATAAAAGCAGATGGCAAAGTTACCCAAAAAGAAATGGACTATGTAAGGTTGTATTTTGTACAGGCTTATGGAAAGGAAAGAGCCAATGCAACGTTTAGAACCTTTAATGATGTTATTAAAGACAGAGAGATTTCCGTCCCAAGAATTTGTGAATACCTTAGACCAAGAGTTCGTTATGAAGTGAGGCTTCAAATTCTTCATTTTCTTTTTAATATCTCCAATGCAGATGGACATGTCTCTGAGACGGAACTAAAAGTACTGCTCTCTATCTCTCAAAATCTTCGGGTAGCCCATTCAGATTTTGAAAGCATAAAAGCCATGTTCTTCAAATCTGCGGACAATGCTTATAAAATATTAGAAATTGAGAAATCTGCTTCAGATTCTGAGCTTAAGAAAGCATATAGAACTATGGCTAAGAAATACCATCCAGATAAGTTACAACACATGGACCAAGCCTATCAAAAGGGTGCTCAAGAAAAGTTCAACAAGGTTCAAGAAGCCTACGAACAAATTCAAAAAGAAAGGGGCTTATAGTTTTAAAAGAGTTGTTGTAAAACCTCCAGAGATTTGGGCTTTCTAAACCCTTGCAACTGTAATTCATAATAGAGCATCATAAAGTCTAGAAAACTCTTTCTTCTCTCTTGGTTTAATTTTATGTTTTCAGCTCCGTTATAGTTTTCTAGTTTTATCAATTCTTTTAATAATACTGAGTTTATATTATTGAAAGAATACGTATTATATTCTTTCAACTGAAAAACACCATTTAACATATCAAAATAGGGAAAGTCTGTACTGCTTTGATCTGGAGAAAATCCTAAAAAACTAGTTAGTTTCACTATGAAATGTAGGTGGAAATTTTTAATAGAGTCTACTTGATCTAGATAGATAAGACTTTCCTTCAGAAACTGGAACAGGCTTTCGTTTTTTTCCTCTTCCTGAATACTGCTTTTTAAGACTTCAGCCAGAAACATTACAATGGTAGATTTGAAAATATCTGTATGTAAAGTTTGTAAAGGATGATCTACTTTTACTTCCTTTAAATACTGCAAATTTTTGTTTTCTTTATAGGTAGCTTCAATTTCTAAAAGAGTCAATTGCTGAAATAAAGAGACTCTCATTCTTCCTTTTTTCGATTTCCGAATCCCTTTAAGCATAAAAGAAACCAGTCCTTTTTCAAGCGTAAAACATTTTACTATTAAATCTGCCTCCCCAAATTTTACATTTGAAATGACAATGGCTTTTGTTTTAAGTTGCATTTTTAGGCTATCGTATAATCATTATTTTCCCAACCTTCGTTTCAATTTGATCCTCACCTGTCACCACAATAAAGTATACGCCCGACGCTACTTTATGCTTTCCAAAAGCTCTAGTATCCCATTGAAGAGCCCCCCCATCAACAAACTCTTCAAACACTAGATTACCACTAACATCCGTAATTTTAACATTGGCGCCATTAGTGAGTCCATCTATAGTGACAAGTCCAGTGTAGTTGGGTCTTACAGGGTTGGGATATGCTCTTAAATTTTCTAAAGTCTCATTTCCTGAGGTGACTCGGCTAGAATAAGATAATAACCCACTCGAAGTACCAAAGAAAACTTCACCTTTAGCTTGATTAATCTCTACCGTTCTAACGCTATTGGTAGGAAGTGGAGAATTTTCAACATTAAAAATATTCAAAATGTCCTGACCGTTTGCAGAGACTTGAAATACTCCAGAATCTGCCGTAGAAATCCATTTGTTGTTAGCGCCATCTGAAGTAATATCTGTGATGAATTGTTCAAAAAGTAATTCTTGTGGTAGACCATCTACATCTTCTATGATAATTGGGGAGACGCTTACATTTTGATTTTCATTAAAAATAGCAGTCGGATTCGACATCACCCTTAAACCCGCTTGAGTACCTATCCATAAACGAGAATTTTGGTCTATTTCTAAAGCTGTAATATTAGGATTGGCGTTGAAAGTGTCAGGAAATTCCACACCTTGTATATTACTAGAAATTAAAGCTGAGGTATTTGTATTTGGACTATAAGCGACAACTCCATCTCCAAGAGTTCCTATAAAAATATTGTTACTGTTATCGATGACTATTTTTGAAGATGAAGTTTCTGTTGGATTTAAGTAACCGTCCGACATGTCGATATTTACAAATTCACCGTTAGCATTTAAGCGTTTCAGCTGGTTTTCTGCAATTGAATTGGTAAAGTACAAATTACCTTGACTGTCAAAAACACTAGCGCCTATCCTATTATCGTTGATGTTGCCAGGAACCCCCTCAATAATACTGTTGGAAGAATCATACTGTTGGATAAGTTCATTATTTTCAATCTCTAAAAGCCCATCAAAGAAGCTGCTTACAAAAACACGATTGGGATTAGACGGGTCTATAGTGACATTAGAAAGCTCTCTCGCATTATTTAAATTCTCCACATCAATATTTACCCATTCCCCTTCTATAAGATGGCTAAGGCCTCTAGAATTTAAAGGGAAAGGGTTTAAAAATTGATCATATTCCCCAAAGGTGACCCAAAGATCACTTGCCGTGGATTCTAGACTAAAAATCCTATTTAACAAAGGTCCATCTGGACTCAATTCTGAAAATACGGTTGTACTGGAGTCTTGAAAATTGAGAAGGCCTAGACTACTATGCCCCAAAAAATATTGTCCATTACTGGATACTGAAGTGTTAATAGAAAACTCTGCATCTTGAAGTTGGTCGATAAACGCTTCTAGATTAAGTTCAGAATTATAAGCTGATACTTGATTGGCGGCAGTAATAACAAGTTGTTCTCCACTTACGTTGAAGTCCGTAACGTTGGAACCTACAGCTTCAAAAATAGAAGCAGTTCCATTTTCTAGTGTAGAAATTGAATTATTACTTCTTAATCCAAAAATAGTATTAGAAAAATTTAAAACACCTTTCCAATTTCCTGTATATTCAGTTTGCCAAGCCTCAAAATTTATCAAATTGGGATTTGTAATATCCGCAGATTTAATGCCTTCTAGGCTTGTAGCTGCATAGATTTTCCCCTCTAAAATAGTAATCTGATTGATTTGAATTTGGCTTCCATTCGTTCCTATAAAAAAAGAATCTTCGAACTCTAGATTTTGAAGACTATATTCAGCAATCCCAAAATCGGTAGAAATATAAAGCTTGCCTTCAAATTCCAAAAAATTGTTGATGCGTTTATTGTTTGGCGATATAGAAATTTTATCTCTAATATCGACAACCGAAAATATGTTTTGGTTGTTATCCATTACAATTTGAATAAGACCATCCTCGTAACCAATACAGGTTAAGCCATAGTTTTTTGAATGGTATATTTTAGAGATTTTATTTCCTGATAAGCCTTGTATTGAGGTGACTGTTTGGATGGTTTGAGTAGGAATGTCGTAAATGAAATAGGCATTCTCTGCAGCAGCATAAACCTTATTATCGCTTTCATCTAAATCTGTAATAGTGTAATAAGAGAAGTAACCTTTCCACCGATCGGAAAAGTCTTGACTTAAAACAATAGAGGGCAAAATAAGAAAGATTAAGACAAAATTCTTCATTGGTATAAAGTCTGGGGCTTTAAAACTTATTAAAAGGTGAATTTATTGTAAAAAAATTAGACCTGAATAAAAAAGCCAGTTGAAGTTATCCTAAACTGGCTTTATAGTTTAAAAAAATAGATTATACAGCTCCTTGCGCAATCATAGCATCAGCTACCTTTACAAAACCAGCAATATTTGCACCTTTTACATAGTTAATTTGTGCAGCGTCGCTTTCGCCATATTTTACACAAGCCTCATGTATATCACTCATGATTTGCTTTAGTCTAGCATCTACTTCTTCTGCGGTCCAATTGTAACGCATAGAATTTTGAGACATTTCTAAACCAGAAACTGAAACACCACCAGCGTTGGATGCTTTACCAGGAGCAAAAATAACACCTTCCTTCTGGAAATACTCTACAGCGTCGGGAGTACATGGCATATTTGCCCCTTCAGCTACTACTTTAACATGTTTATTGACAAGCTTGTGAGCATCATCTTCATTCAATTCGTTTTCAGTTGCACATGGTAAGGCAACATCAATTTCAGTATCGACATCCCATGGTTTTTTACCTTCAAAAAATTCGACATGATCAAACTCATTAGCCATTTCATCAATACGACCACGTCTCTCATTCTTGAGATCTTGGAGGTAATCAAATTCTTTGGAGTTAAAACCATTTTTACTGTAAACATATCCAGATGAGTCTGATAATGTCACAACAATAGCACCTAATTGAATGGCTTTTTGGAAAGAATACTGTGCTACATTACCTGAACCAGAAATAGCTATTTTTTTACCTTTTAAATCAATATTTTTTCGATTCAGCACTTCTTGGGTAAAGTAAACAACACCATATCCAGTGGCTTCTGGACGTATAAGAGATCCTCCAAAAGATGGGCCTTTACCAGTTAAAATGCCAGTAAATTCATTTTGAATGCGTTTGTACTGGCCAAAAAGATAACCAATTTCTCTACCTCCAACACCCATATCTCCTGCAGGCACATCCGTATTGTTACCGATATGTCTGTACAATTCTGTCATAAAGCTTTGGCAGAAACGCATAACTTCATTGTTTGATTTTCCTTTAGGGTCAAAATTAGACCCGCCTTTACCGCCTCCCAAAGGTAGGGTAGTAAGGCTGTTTTTAAAGACTTGTTCAAAAGCTAGAAACTTTAAGATACTTAAATTTACAGAAGGGTGAAATCTAAGCCCTCCTTTATAAGGTCCTATAGCAGAGTTCATTTGGATTCTAAAGCCTCTATTAACTTGAATGTCTCCTTCGTCATCTATCCAAGTTACTCTAAACATGATTACCCGCTCTGGCTCGACCATTCGCTCCAAAAGCTTATGGTTTTTATATTTAGGATTATCTTCCATAAAAGGAATAATGGTTTCTGCAACTTCGTGGACTGCTTGTAAAAATTCCGGCTGGTTTGAATTCCTTTGAGATACAGTATTTAAAAATTCTTTGAGTTCTTTATTCATTTTGTTATTCTTATTATACAGATGATTTTTTAATAGTTCCGCAAAGATATAATTTCGATTTTAGAGATAACATAAAAATTAATTAATATTTGTTTGACTTATAAGAGCTTACATCTTTTATTTTAAACTTTTTTATCATTTTAGTCTTGTTTTTCTATATCTGCTTGTAATTAACCTCTGTAGATGAAAATCAAGCTTTATCCTATGATTGTTTTTCTATTATTTTCAATCTTAGGAACTTTCAAATTTCATGCTCAAGTCTATCATGAAATCGGTATCATGGCAGGTCCGGTTTCTCTTAGAAGCGACTATGGCGTAAGAGGAGATAGTGAAGCATTAAAAAATAATATAGGCTTTGGGTTTGGGATCAATCACTATATGAATTTCGCCTACACAGATTTTATTTCTCAATACCCAAGACAACACTTTAAGGTTAGATCTTCCTTAATATACCACACTACTAACTTAAATCATTTTGGAGCTATTGCAGATAAAGATAATCTAGAAGGTTTACAACTTAGATCTATGACTGGCCAAGCCAATGTGTTGGAAATAGGATCTGGTATAGAATATTACCTAATGCGAATAAGAGATTACGAAAGAAGTCCTAGGGTTTTTACTCCGTACGGGGGGTAGGATTTAACCTCGTTTATTTTTCTCCTGTTGCTGAAACTTCCCTTGAAGATGGACTTGGTTTACCAGAAACAACATTTCCTACTTTCTTAGCGGGTCCAGGAGAAGATCCCGCCTTTTCTAATGAATCGAACATTACTTTATCTGCAAATTTTCAAGCAGGTGTTAAATATAAATAATCAAAAAGTCAGATATTTTCGCAGAATTAAGATGGCATTATTATTTTTCAGATTTTGTAGATGGTCTAGAGCCTATTGGCTCACAAAAAAAATACAACGACTGGATGTTTTGGTTTACTTTTGGATATAGTTATACCCTTGATTAAAAAAAGCATTTTTAATAAAAACCTTTTATTTTAATCCTCATTCAACAAAAACTAACTTAGAGCTTGTTTTAGATCCTATAGTTAACCTCCTTTATTTGCAATACCTACACTAAGTCATATTAAAGAATCTACAACACCTATTTTTTCTCTTTCCTCCTTGAGAAGGCTAGCTGGATGTGCTGCAAGAGATTTAGCTAACCTAAAAACCTTTATGCTTTCAACAAATTAAATAGCCTCTTTGTAAGAATTGCCTTTAATCGTAAATGAAATCATTCCTCCAAAATCTTTCATTTGTCTTTTAGCAATGTCATGATTAGGGTGGTCTTTAAGTCCTGGCCAGTATATGTTTTCAACTTTAGGATGATTTTGTAAATACTCAGCCACAGCTCTATCATTTTTAGAGTGACGTTGCATTCTTAAATGAAGTGTTTCGATACCCCTCAACACCAAAAAACTATCCATTGGTCAGGCGATGCCTCCGCTTGCATTCTGAATAAAGTACAGTTGCTCTGCAAGTTTATCATCATTGACGACTATGCAGCCCGCGATTATATCACTATGGCCTCCTAGATATTTTGTAACACTGTGCATAACGATATCTGCACCAAAATCTAAGGGCCTTTGTAAGTATGCGGTTGCAAAAGTATTATCTACGGCAAGAAGTACCTTATTTTTTTTAGCGATTTTGGAGATGGCTTCAATATCCACAATATTCATCATAGGATTTGTATGGGTTTCTGCCCAAATCAATTTAGTATTCTTTGTTATGTAAGATTCAATAGTCTCCACCTTTTGCATCCCTATAAAGTGAAATTTTATACCGAAATCTTTATAAATAGTATTGAATAATCTATAAGTTCCACCTTATAAATCAGTGGTAGAAATGACTTCATCACTAGGTTTTAAAGTTTTTATAATAGCATCTATAGCGGCAAGTCCAGAAGCAAAAAGGCAAACCTTTGCTTTGCGTTTTCAATAGAGGCGATAGATTTTTATAAGGCAGAACGGATTGGATTTCCACTTCTAGAATATTCGAAACCCTTATGGCTTCCAGGTGTCTTTTGACTGAAGGTTGACGTTTGATAAATGGGAGTCATAACAGATCCATAAGCTGGATCAATTTCTTGTTGACCTCCATGTATAGTTTTGGTTTCAAATTTCACATGAAAATAGTTTACGATAAATGTAAAGGCAGTTGCCTTTAATTGCCACTGCGTATTTTAGTTTATCCTATTCTTAACAAACACCAGTGATTTAGGTTTTAAAATCTTTATTTTGCAATTACTTAAAGACATAAAATGAAAGATAAATTCTATAATTATATACAAAATCTTCAAGATACAATCACTTCCAAGCTAGAGTCTGTGGATGGCACTGCAAGATTTTCTGAAGACATCTGGGAACGCAAAGAAGGAGGAGGAGGACGAACACGTGTGATTGAAAATGGATCTGTTTTTGAAAAAGGAGGGGTGAGTATTTCTGCAGTTCACGGAGATTTGCCAGAAGCTATGCAAAATTACTTTAATGTTCAGGATTGTGATTTTTTTGCCTGTGGAATTAGTTTAGTTCTCCATCCAAAAAATCCAATGGTACCCACTGTCCATGCCAACTTTAGATATTTTGAGATGTATAATAAGCACGGAAAAGTTGTGGACCAGTGGTTTGGAGGAGGACAAGATTTAACACCTTACTATCTTTTTGAAGAGGATGCCATACATTTTCATAGAGTTTCAAAATCGGCCTGCGACCCTTTTGGTGTTGATCTTTATTCGGATTATAAAGACAATTGTGATCGGTATTTTTGGAATGCTCATAGAAATGAAGCTCGAGGTGTAGGAGGCTTGTTTTTTGATTATTTAAAACCAACCTCAAAGCGAAGTTTAGAGGAGATTTATAATTTTGTCACTGCTTGTGGTGATCGCTTTTTGGAAGCGTATGTTCCAATAGCTGATGCAAGAAAAACACTAGATTACACAAAAGAGCAGAGAAATTGGCAGGAGATAAGAAGGGGCCGTTATGTAGAGTTTAATCTTGTGCACGATAAAGGCACTTTGTTTGGTCTTAAAACAAATGGTAGAATCGAAAGTATTTTGATGAGTCTTCCTCCACATGTCCAATGGCAGTACAATTACCACCCAACATCTGGTTCTGAAGAGGAAATTTTACTTAAAGTTCTACAAAGCCCTAAAAATTGGATATAAAAAAAGGCTGCTATTAGAAAAGCAGCCTTTTTAGATTTTAAAATATAGCTAGTATTCATCTTCATCGACGATATCTTCGAGAACAAAATCTTCCATAAATTTTGTGGTATAATTCCCTTCAATATAATCTGGATGATTCATTAATTGAGCATGGAAAGGGATGGTCGTTTTTACCCCCTCTACCACGAATTCACTTAATGCACGCCTCATTTTGCTTATTGCTTCTGGTCTGGTTTGAGCGGTTGCTATAAGCTTAGCAATCATAGAATCGTAGTTTGGTGGTATAACATATCCGCTATATACGTGAGTATCTACTCTTATACCGTGACCGCCAGGTAAATGTAGAGTTTCAATTTTTCCAGGGGAAGGTCTAAAATTGTTAAAGGGATCTTCAGCATTTATTCTACACTCTATAGAATGTAATTTGGGGTAATAATTTTTACCAGAAATAGGAACTCCGGAAGCAACTAGAATTTGCTCTCTTACCAAATCGTGATCGACCACCTCATCTGTAATAGGGTGCTCTACTTGAATACGGGTATTCATTTCCATAAAATAGAAATTCCTATGCTTATCCACCAAGAACTCTATAGTCCCAGCACCTTCATACTTGATATATTCAGCAGCTTTTACAGCAGCATTACCCATTTTTTCACGAAGCTCGTCTGTCATAAACGGGGAAGGGACTTCCTCCGTTAATTTTTGATGCCTTCTTTGTATGGAGCAATCACGTTCAGACAAATGGCACGCTTTTCCTGTTTGGTCACCTACGATTTGTATTTCGATATGGCGCGGCTCTTCAATAAGCTTTTCCATATACATATCGTCATTTCCGAAGCCTGCTTTTGCTTCTTGTCTTGCGGACTCCCAAGCAGCTTCAAGCTTATCTTCGGTCTTTACAGCACGCATACCTTTACCACCACCACCAGCTGTAGCTTTTAGCATAACTGGATAGCCAATTTTTTTAGCAGTCTTTTTGCAGTCTTCGAAATTTTTAAGAATGCCTTCAGAACCAGGAACACAAGGGACACCAGCAGCTTTCATGGTTGCTTTAGCGCTAGCTTTATCTCCCATTTTATCGATCATCTCTGGCGTAGCACCAATAAACTTGATGCCGTGTTCTTCGCAAATTCTTGAAAATGCAGCATTCTCTGACAGAAATCCATAACCAGGATGAATAGCATCTGCATTAGTGATTTCTGCTGCAGAAATGATATTTGGTATTTTTAGGTAAGACTCACTACTTTGTGGCGGGCCTATACACACAGCCTCATCTGCAAATCTTACATGAAGACTTTCTCTGTCTGCTGTGGAGTAAACTGCAACCGTCTTAATGCCCATTTCTTTACAAGTACGAATGATTCGTAGGGCAATCTCTCCACGGTTGGCTATGAGAATTTTTTTGAACATGAACGTTTGTTTTAGTTAAAGATAAAATCCAAATCGTGAAATATTTACGATGGATCTACTAAGAAAAGTGGCTGATCGTACTCTACAGGAGAAGAGTCATCAACAAGCACTTTTACAATCTTACCAGAAACTTCGCTTTCAATTTCATTGAAAAGTTTCATAGCTTCTATTGTACATAGAACATCTCCTTCTTTTATTTCACTGCCTACTTCTACAAATACCTTTTTGTCTACAGATGGCTTTCTGTAAAACGTTCCTATAATTGGTGATTTGATGGTTATGTATTTATCATCATCATTGGATTTTGCAGGTGCTGTTTCTTCAGTAGAAGGCGCAGGAGACTGTTGGTTGTAAGCAGGTGCTTGGGCTTGGGGTTGCATTTGTTGTTGAGGCATGCCCATAGGCATCTGTTGGACATAGGTTTTTCCATCATCCTCGTTACCAGTTTTGATGGTGATTTTAATATCGTCCATTTCGAGTTTGACTTCACTTGCTCCAGACTTTGCAACAAATTTAATTAAGTTTTGAATTTCCTTTAAATCCATAGTTCTAAGTTTTTTAGGGTTGCGAATTATATGCCCACTTCAGGTAGATAGAGCCCCATGAAAAGCCTCCACCAAACGCAGTAAATATAATATTATCTCCCTTTTTAAATTGTTTTTCGTAATCGCTTAATAATAATGGTAATGTTGCGGAAGTTGTATTTCCGTAACGTTGTATATTCATCAGTACTTTTTGAGAATCTAAATTCATTCGTTTATACGTAGCATCAATAATCCTCTTATTAGCTTGATGTGGAACTAGCCAATCTACATCTTCTGCAGTAAGATTATTCTTCAACATAATTTCTTTACTTATATCGGCCATTTTCGATACTGCAAACTTAAACACAGTTTTACCATCTTGAAACACAAAATGTTGTTTATTTTTAACGGTATCTTCAGATGCAGGTAATAACGAGCCTCCAGCATCTATTTTTAAAAATTGGCGACCAGCACCATCAGTTCTCAAAATCTCATCTTGAACACCTAAACCTTCTTCATTTGCAGAAAATAATACCGCACCACCACCATCTCCAAAGATGATAGACGTGCTCCTGTCTGTATAATCTATGATGGAAGACATCTTATCTGCGCCTACTAGAAGAATGTGTTTATATTTCTTTGATTCAATATATGAAGAAGCTACTGACATACCATACAGAAAACCTGAACAAGCCGATTGCAAGTCGAAGGAAAATGCATTAACAGCGCCAATCTCCGTCGCCAAAAATGCAGCTGAAGAAGCTATTTGCATGTCTGGTGTAGCAGTTGCAAAAATAACGAGATCTATTTCTTCAGGTCGAGTTGTAGTCTTACTTAACAAATCTTCACAGGCCTTTATGCCTAAAAAAGAAGATCCTTGATGGGGTAATTTCAATATTCGCCTTTCCTTAATGCCAGTTCTGGAAGTAATCCAGTCATCGTTTGTCTCTATTATACTCTCCAATATCTTATTGGTAAGAACATAGTCTGGAACATATCCACCTACGGCAGTGATGGCAGCTTTTACATCACCCATAAATATGAATTTCTTCTTTATTAAGAAATAATTGAATCAAAATAGCAAGTATAAGTATACAAATTAAGTTGTTTTTTGGTTGCCGACAAAAGATCCTTCACAACATTTAATTAACAATTTATGAAGGACCACTAAAAGTAACAATAGAAATTTTCTTTTATAAAAGTTTCAGGCCTTCCGTCATGTTGAAAGGCCTGAAATAGAATAGCTTAATTTACAAATCAAATTTTATACCTTGAGCTAAAGGCAGGTCTTTGGTGTAGTTGATGGTATTGGTCTGCCTTCTCATATATACTTTCCAAGCATCAGAGCCAGATTCTCTTCCGCCCCCTGTTTCTTTCTCTCCTCCAAAAGCGCCCCCAATTTCTGCTCCTGAGGTACCAATATTTACGTTTGCGATACCACAATCAGAGCCTTCAACAGATAAGAACATTTCAGCTTCCCGGAGATTATTAGTCATAATTGCAGAAGATAATCCTTGCACAACTCCGTTCTGAAGGTCTAATGCATTATTAACTTCTCCAGAATATTTCATGATATAAAGTACTGGAGCAAAAGTTTCATGTTGAACAATATCAAAATGATTTTCGGCTTCTGCGATAGCAGGTTTTACATAACAACCACTTTCGTAACCTTCACCTTCCAAAACTCCACCTTCAACCAATATTTTTCCTCCTTCTCTCTTCACTTCTTCTAAGGCATGAAGATAATTTTTGACGGCATCCTTATCTATTAAGGGCCCAACGTGATTATTTTCATCCAAGGGATTTCCAATTCGGATTTGCTTATAAGCATCAACAATAGCATTTTTTACTTTATCATAAATCGATTCATGAATGATGATACGTCGAGTGGAGGTACATCTTTGTCCACAAGTTCCTACAGCTCCAAAAACAGCACCGATCACGGTATTCTTAATATCCGCATCTGGAGTGACAATAATGGCATTATTTCCTCCTAGTTCTAGTAAAGATTTCCCTAAACGTTTAGCGACTTCTTGTGCAACAATTTTACCCATTCTAATGGATCCTGTGGCAGAAACAAGTGAGATACGTTTGTCTTGGGTCATATATTCCCCGACGTTGTGATCTCCTGTAATAAGTGAAGAAATACCTTCTGGGACTCCATTAGCTTCAAATACTCTCGCTGCTATTTTTTGGCAGGCCACAGACGTTAAAGGTGTTTTTTCTGACCCTTTCCAAATACAGGCATCTCCACAAACCCAAGCCAAAGCTGTGTTCCAAGACCAAACAGCTACGGGAAAGTTGAAGGCAGAAATAATACCAACAACTCCAAGAGGATGCCACTGTTCATACATTCTATGTCCGGGGCGTTCACTATGCATAGTAAAGCCATGTAGTTGCCTAGAAAGTCCAACAGCAAAGTCACAGATGTCGATCATTTCTTGGACTTCTCCGAGACCTTCTTGGTAAGATTTACCCATTTCGTAAGACACCAGTTTCCCCAATGGAGCTTTTAGTCTTCTAAACTCGTCGTTCAATTGGCGAACGACCTCTCCTCTTGCGGGTGCTGGCCAAGTCCTCCATTCTTTAAAACTTTTGTGAGCCTTACTCGCCACCTTTTCATAATCTTGCTGAGAAGTAGCCTGCACTTTTCCAATGGAAGCTCCGTCGACAGGAGAGAACGATTCTATCATTTCTCCACTGGCAAAAAAATCTTTTCCTATAGAGGTTCCTTTATTTTCCTTTTGGACGTCGAGTTGCTTTAAAGCTTCATCGATGCCAAATTCTTTTGAAATATGACTCATAACTATTTTGATGTTTTTAAGATTTGTAGCGAATTTAGTAAATTTAATTTAGCTCTATAGCTTAGATTGTAAATCGCTCATCTACAGGCATTACTTCCCCACAATTAGTGCAGGTTCTTAGCGAGGTATTGGAATAAAAATCATTAAAGTGTGTCAAAAAATCCTTTTCAATATCTTCCAAAGGAAAATAAACATCGTGCAATTTTTGGTTACATTGGTCACAATACCATAATAAGCCATCCTTTACATCCAAGTTTATTCTTTTGCGCTCTATTACCAAACCTATAGAGCCTTCGTGTCTTACTGGAGAATGTGGAACTTTAGCGGGATGTAAATACATATCGCCAGGCCCTAAAGCCATGGTTTTCTTTTTCCCATCTTCTTGGATATGAACTTCAATATGTCCTTCCAACTGATAAAACAACTCTTCAGTTTCATTATAATGGTAATCCTTGCGGGCATTTGGTCCACCCACTATCATAACAATATAATCTCCAGAGTCTTTGTAAAGGTTTTTATTACCAACGGGGGGCTTTAGCAAGGCTCGATTGTCTTTTATCCATTTCGTTAAATTAAAGGGTTTGCTTATGCTCATCTTAATTTTTTAATTTAAAAGTAATGAAACCAAATCTTCTGAGGATATGGCTTAGGTTTAGATTAGCATTATTTACTCCAACTTGCTTTCCCTCCTTTTGCAGAATCTATATTTATTTTATAATTACGGCTGCCCGAAATGATCCATCTTACTTTTACAGTATCCATTCCTGGAATATTTGGAACTTTTATTGTTTCAGGAGAATGGACTTGCTCTTTAACTTTATTAAAATCGTCGTCTTCTACAATCATTCCCGCTACAACATTGGCATTGGTAATACTAACCAGGTCTGGTCTTTCAATTTTGAATTTCAAATCTTGACCACTATGTGTAGGCATTAATCTTTCATTATATAAAGTAGCAGTCACCTCTTTAAGACCATTACCTAAATTATTTTCTTCAACATTCGTAATACTTAGCTTTGGGGTTTGATAGGCATGATAAATAGTGAACGCCATATTTCTATGGGCATCTTGTTCTAAAAGAAAACCAGGATGAGCCCTGCTAAAATTCTTTTTAAAACCACCTACTTCTATGGTGCCATACTGAGGGTGACTGTATTCCTTCCAATCTACAAAGGCATCTCCAAAGGTAAGATACTTGTCTACTTTTAACTCTTCTTCTTGGTTGGCTCTTCCTTCATTTTTATGAAAATAAAGATAAGAAACCATGAGTTCATTCGTGTAAGTGTAAATTCCTCTGCCGCCATAAAACCAATCCAACTCACCACCAAACACGGAATATAAATCTTTATAAACAGTTAGATATCGATAGCCTGGAATCATCTCCTCTCCTTTTTTTGCTATCGCATCATAGATTCTTACATCTTCTTTATTGTAAGTGTCCACATCTTCTTCAGCTCCTGGACCTCTCAAAATCATGCCTCCATAATTATGGTAACTCTGTGCTCCTGCAATATTGGGGTGTTTCATCACAAAATCTGCGACAGCCCTATTTTCCGGTAGACTAAAAGGATACTTATAAGCGCCACGTTGTACATAATCTGGTTGCCACTTCCAACCCCAATCTCTATTAGGGTCATAGTAACCTATCCCATCTTCATTAACTTCACCATCGCCATCTTTATCTATTCCTTCAAAACCAAGCATCTCATACTCTCCTTGTTCTTCTGCAGCAACTCTTATTAATTTTCTTTGATCTTGAGAGTCTTTAATAAATCGCCCTGTAGGCGATTTCCGAATCATATAGGTAATATGATTATCTCCGTTGAGATCATCAAAACCATCTTCACCAGCCTCGCCATCGCCATCGTTGTCTAAGACTAGCATTCCAGATCTTGGAGAGTGAGGCGTGTTAGGTTCTTTCATATAGTTATCTCTCGCATCGGGGTTGATGGTTGGGACTATATAAAAGGTTTTATCCTTTAATAATTGATTTATAAATTCTAAATCATTAAACATTTCAGTGAGATACCAAGCGGTATATAGTGAAAATTCTGCGCCCTGTATTTCATTAGAATGGATGTTTCCATCTATGTACATGGCAGGCTTATCATCTGGATTTCCAGTATTGAAATCAGAAATAGTTAACATATAAATAGACCTGTCTTCATAGGATTTGCCTATGCTTTCCAATCGGGCCAATTTTGGATAAGCCTTAGCTATTTTCTTCATAATATCTACCACCCCATCGTAGGTGTTGTAACGGTTCCAGCTAGCTTCTACTTTAGGCTCATGAGGAGTGCCAATAGCTCTAAAAAACTTTTCTTGTGCCTTACTCACAGAACCCATAGTCATTGCTATAATAAGACATAGTACGGAGGTGTAATTAATTGTTTTCATAGCTTATAAGTTTAGGTTCAATTCGGTAAAGCCAGTATGAGGAGCACCCGCTTTTATGTTTACTTTTCCATTAGTTTTCACAATCCAAGACAAGGATTTACTTTCTAAAGACTGCATTTTTTTCACTAATTCAATTTTATTTCCAGCAAGGATATCGTCTTTAGGGGCGTCAATTTCAATCCTAATTTTTTTGAGCCATCGCGATCGTTCACCAAGATCGGAATGAGTAGGAAGGTTTGCATTGTTTAACAAATCTACAGTAATTCGTTGAAGGCCTCCTTTTAGGTTTTCGACCTTTAGGTTATGGAATTCTAGTCGGGGTTGTTGCTCTGCCATTTTCAAAATGAAATCTGTGTGCTCTATGGCTATACTGTCTACTTTACCAAAAGGAGGATTATCCATAACAAAGGGTTTTATACCGCCAACTTCAACCGTTTGATTTTTGAAATCTGGATGATCAATTTTCTCCCAATCTACAAACACGTTATCTAGGTTTTCTTGTTCTGCCCATTTTAAAAAGTTAGAAACCTTTGTCTCTTTAATTATTGTTTCTGAAGTTGCTGTGGAATCTTTTTTTGCTTCTGGAACCCACCATCCAGTGGTGCTAAAGCTTAATCTCCCAAAATGGAAATAGGCCCACTGAAAGAAATCTCCATCAGTTCCCATATTTTCTTGCAGGTAAGGCTTTTGTGAAATGGTTTTGTTATAGAGCTCGGAAACCATTTTGTTGATAGCAACGTCGCCTTCTGAAGGTGAAGACACTATTCTCTTTTTAGCATCTTCAGCATTATACTTAAGTGGGGATGACAGATTATTAGCAGGGCCAAAAGTGATAAACGCATAAATATTCCATTGTTTAAAAAGATAATCGAGCAGTGCTCTACTTTCTTTTTGAGAAACAGCAAAATCGCCTGCAAGTGTCTCAAAAGCTGGAAAGTTGTAAGTCAAACTTTTATTGAAAGCTACGCCTTCTTCTAGGTCTTCATTAAATTCCCCGTCCTTATCATTATCGATTCCTTCTGAATACAATAGGTAGCGTTTTGTTGATTGAGAACTCGTATCCAATTGCACCATAACTCTAGAATCATGAGGGTGGGAGGTGTATTTTCCTAAAGGACTCTCAACACGCATTTGAGTAATGAAGCCATCTTTATTAAGATCTTCGTAAGGGTCCTCATTTGAAGTCCCATCCCGATCGTGATCCAAACTTGCCGTATTACCTCTACGCTCGTACTTTAGTTGCTTGTGGTATTGCGAATAGGCTTCTGGTGATAGGTTAGGAAATACATAAAAAGTAGTTTTTTCTAGGGCCGAAGACTCATCTTTTACAAGGCGTTCAGCAAATTGAAGTGCCAATTCCACACTTAGAAGATGGTACCCTTCCACTCCCCCAAGAACAGCAAAGGCAGGTTTGTTATCAAGATCTCCTGTTCCTATTTTAAGAACATAGATATCATGTCCTCCCCCAGTTTTGGTGATTGTAGAAAACTTTACTTTTGAATCTTTACCCAAAGCTTCCAATCTTTTGGTGTATTGTTCTGTATCTGGATAATCATTTTGGGAAAAAGCTAAACTTTGAACCACCAGCACTATTAGAATTGTAACGATTTTCTTCATTGTATAAAATTTTCATAAAAATAATTTTATTTTTTCTTATGAAGTAATATTTTGAATTTAATTTCAACACTTGTAACGATCATTAAATCTCCAAAAAGAAATGAGGGAAAAAACAACACTCTTATTTAATAATTAATTTTTTGTAGTATTCATCTAGGCTTGCAGATTTACATCTAGATCTTACCAAAGAAAATAATATAAAATTTCACAGCTTAGGAGATTTGTGTTTAGGAAACTTTACAAACACTGCCAGTAGTTTCGGTTACCCCGGGTTAAATAGAAATACAGCCGTAAATTTAAGAATCAATCTTGGTCTTGGTGCAACTGTTCATCACTTCAGACTGCTTGCAGAAGGCAAGTTCATGTATAAGAATTGGATCGATTTGTACTTTCAATTGGAGTGCTTTATAATCTTTAAGGAATATCGTTTTTTAAGAAAATAATTATATTCCTATACTTAGAGATATTACCCCAAAGCATCGGGGAAAACCGATGACTCTACTTTGGTTCAAAATTAAAACCGCTTTGAAAAAAGCGGTTTTAAAATAAAGTGGAGAATATCGGATTCGAACCGATGGCCTCCACGCTGCCAGCGTGGCGCTCTAGCCAACTGAGCTAATCCCCCATAATAATTAAGTACAAATATAATTGAAAAAAATTCGCATCAATTTTATTTATAATATGTTTTGAAAAATATATTTAGATAAGTGGAAAATGGAGAATATCGTCCCGACGATTCGGGAGAACTTATGGCTTCCACGCTGCCAGCGTGGCGCTCTAGCCAACTGAACTGATCCTCCTATTATATAAAAAAATAAACAAAAATGGGTCTTAGTAAAATCATACTTCTACTATTTTTAGGTTAATACTATCGAACACATTATTAAAAGCAATATTTAGTTAGATTTATCAATTAAAATAAACAAGGTTAAATATGGATGATTTTTGGTTATATCTCAAGCTTGGTTTCGATCATGTCTTAGATTGGAATGCTTACGATCATGTTCTTTTTCTCACAGCTTTAGTGGCTTCGTATACATTTCAGCAAAGCAAAAAAGTAATTTGGCTAGTCACCTTATTTACCATTGGACATATAGTATCCTTAACCCTTTCTGCTTACGATATAATTCGAGTAGACAGCACAATTATTGAATTCCTGATTCCTGTAAGTATTATTTTTACTGCAGCTTACAGCATTATCACGTCAGGAAAACCTAAAGGCAAAATCAATCTACTGTATTTCATAACTTTTTTCTTTGGACTAGTGCATGGGTTTGGCTTTTCTACCTATTTCAATATGCTTGCCCAAGGAAGTGATAATCTTCTGCTTATGCTGGTGGAGTTTGCTTTAGGAATTGAGCTAGCTCAAATAATAGTTGTTTTTATAGTGCTACTCTTAGGCTTTATTGTGCAAAATGTTTTTAGATTTTCAAAAAGAGATTGGATTTTAGTCATCTCCTCCTTAGTGCTGGGAATGACGATCCCCATTCTTGTTGGAAATTGGATATTTTAAATGTAAACAGAAACAAGTCTACTAGAGTTTAAGTAAATTTAGGCAGGTTCTTAACGCTTGTAAAAGCGCATTAGTTTTATATTCGAATTTATTTTGAAGATGACCATAGAAAAACAATTAAAATTTGACAAAGCCTATTTGAGAATGGCGAGAGAGTGGGGTAAGTTATCCCACTGCCAGCGGAAGCAAGTTGGAGCTATTATCGTAAAAGATAGAATGATTATTTCGGATGGGTTTAATGGGACTCCCAGCGGTTTTAATAATGCCTGTGAAGATAAAGAAGGCTTTACTAAATGGTATGTGCTCCATGCAGAGGCTAATGCAATCTTAAAAGTTGCAGCCTCCACACAGTCTTCAAAAAACGCTACGCTTTACATCACTTTATCGCCTTGTAAAGAATGTAGTAAGTTAATTCACCAAGCAGGAATTATCCGCGTAGTTTACCAACATCGCTATAAAGATGATGCTGGATTGGATTTTTTAGAAAAAGCTGGAGTAAATCTCCAAAATATTGAAAATTTGGAAGAATGAAGAGATGGATGAAAATTTTATTGCCTTTGCTCCTTGCAGTTGTCTTTGCAACAGGTATTTTATTGGGTAATCTTCTAGATTTTCAAGATAATTCTTTAGCTAATTCATCTTCCAAACGTCAAAAACTCAATAGACTCATCAACTATATAGACAAAGAATATGTAGATGATGTGAATACAGATAGCATTGTAGATGTCACAGTAAATTCAATTTTGAATAATCTAGATCCACATTCTGTATATATCTCCAATCAAGAATATGACTTTGTACAAGATAACATGCGTGGAGATTTTGTTGGTATTGGTATAAGCTTTTACAATATTAAAGACACTATTGCCGTGATTCGTACCTTATCCAAAGGCCCAGGAGAACAAGCCGGCCTAGAAGCTGGAGACCGTATTCTTTATGCAAATGCTATACCTCTTTTTGGAAAAAAAATGACCAATGATTCTCTCACTAAAATCTTGAAAGGGCCAGCTAATTCTAAAGTAAACTTGAAAGTGAAACGCTTTGGAGAAAACAACTTATTGGATTTTGAAATTAACAGGGATGTGGTTCCTTTAATAAGTGTCGACACTGGATATATGATCAATGATACCTTAGGCTACATCAAAATAAGCCGATTTGCTGAATCCACTTATGAAGAGTTTAAACTAAAGATGAAAGAATTTGCTACACCACAACTAAAGAGTGTTGTACTGGACTTGAGAAATAACGGAGGAGGATTTTTAAAACAGGCTACTACTATTTTAGATGAATTTATCGCAGACGGAAAACTTCTGTTATTTACCAAAAACAAAAATGGTGACATTAACGAGACTTATTCTACTTCCCGCGGCGACTATGAGGATAAGAAACTTTATGTGCTCATCGACGAAAAATCTGCTTCTGCTAGTGAAATAGTCGCTGGAGCTATACAAGATAATGATAGAGGAACAATTATAGGACGTCGATCTTTTGGGAAAGGTCTTGTTCAAAGGGAAATGAATTTAGGCGACGGAAGTGCTGTAAGGTTAACGGTGGCTAGATATTACACCCCAACGGGTCGGTCTATTCAACGGCCTTATGAAAATGGAAAGAGCGATGCTTATTATTCCCGTTATATGGAGCGCTACACCAATGGTGAGCTCTTAAGCAAAGACAGTATCAATGTAGATGATTCCTTAAAATATAAAACTCCAGAGGGTAAAATCGTTTACGGAGGAGGTGGCATTATACCCGATGTATTTGTCCCTAGAGACGCTTCTCAAGCTATACAAGACATTCAGTTTATGTATGAAGGGGGGGTTATGGATAGATTTATTTTCGACCTTTTGGATGAAAAAAGGAAATTTTATAACTCCTTGTCTAAAGACGATTTTTTAGTAAGGACACTAATTACGAAAGAGGTTGTAGATAAATTCACGAGATATCTCGGCGATTATAATATGAATTACAATTTTGGAAGGACAAGCCTTATTTTAGAAAAGTACCTCAAAGCAACGATGGCAAAACAACTATTTGACGTTGATCTTGCTGAAAAAATCGCCCATGAAAACGATCCCTATATCACCAAAGTTCTTAATCTTTCTTCTAAAGAAAAGCTAAAAGAATAGGCCATCATGAAGGATTTTGCTCACTTGGTAAAAACCATCGATAGCACCAACAAAACCAACCAAAAGGTTGAAGCTTTATCCAACTATTTCGAAAATGCTTCCAACCCAGATAAAGTTTGGACCATTGCTATCCTTTCCCATAGACGACCGCCAAGACCAGTCAATAGTACATTAATAAGAGGTTATGCTTCAGAATTAGCAGAAATCCCACTATGGCTTTTTGAAGAATCCTATCATATCGTTGGAGATTTGGCAGAAACCATAGCGCTGGTGGTTCCTAATAAAACTAGAACCACCGAGAAGAGCCTCACTCAATTCTTACAAGAAATCCTTCAACTAAAACCAAAATCAGAAGAAGAAAAAAAAGAATACCTCATCAAAAACTGGAGCCAACTCGATTATTATGAACGGTTTGTGTTTACAAAATTAATGACTGGAGGATTCAGAATTGGCGTTAGTCAGAAATTGATGACCAGAGCACTCTCTAAAGCAACAGGTATAGATGAAGATATTTTGGCCTTTAAACTGATGGGGAACTGGGATCCAAATAAAATATCCTATTCTGAATTAATTCTCGAAAAAAATGAGGCCGATTACCTCTCCAAACCTTATCCTTTTTACTTAGCCTATGCCATCGCAGAGGATGCTTCCGAACTTGGGCAACCTAAAGATTGGTTAGCAGAACATAAATGGGACGGTATACGAGCTCAACTTATTGTAAGGAAAGGACAGCTCTTTGTGTGGAGCCGTGGTGAAGAATTAGTCACTGATAAATATCCAGAGTTTGAGGTATTCACTGAAATACTCCCAGATGGAACGGTATTGGACGGGGAAATTTTGCCCTATCCTAACGATAGTATTGGTGATTTTAAAGACTTACAAACTAGAATAGGGCGTAAGAATGTAAGCAAAGCACTACTAAAAAAACTTCCTGTTATCTTAAAAGCTTATGATATCTTGGAATACAAAGGGGAGGATATTCGTTCTACACCTTTTGAAAAAAGACGTGAGGTCTTAGATGATCTCTTTGGAAAATATGGCAAAGACATTATACCCTTTCACCTGTCTGAAACTATGCGTTTTACATCTTGGGAAGATATGGCTAAAGAGCGTAAAAAAGCTAGAGATATTAAATCTGAAGGACTCATGATAAAGCGTGCAGATTCGACCTATGGCGTGGGGAGAAAGAAAGGAGATTGGTGGAAATGGAAGTCAGATCCGTTTAGTATTGATGCGGTACTCACTTATGCTATGAGAGGCCATGGAAGGCGTAGCAATTTATTTACAGACTATACTTTTGCCTTATGGAATGACGATAAATCTGAGTTGATCACTTTTGCAAAAGCCTATTCTGGACTTACGGATAAAGAGTTTAAAAAAGTAGATGCATGGATAAAGAAAAACACCATAGAGCGTTTTGGTCCCGTAAGAAGTGTAGAATATAAGCATGTTTTCGAAATCGCCTTTGAAGGCATTGCGGAGTCCAAACGCCACAAAAGCGGGATGGCAACAAGATTTCCTAGAATATTACGCTGGAGACAAGATAAAAAAATTGAGGATGCCAATACTTTAAGTGACTTAAAAGCTATGATTCCAGATTAGACCTTATCCATCTTTTAGTTTTTTACGGTAAATAAAATCATTTAATAACCAGGAAAATGCTCCGTAAATTCCTCCACCAACAACTATGGAAATAAAAAGTTGGACAAAAAAGTCAGTATTTGACATTTGCCCCCAGTTTCCCCAATAACTTAATACCGTATTTAAAGCAAATACAATAATTCCAAAACCAACTCCGTGCTTGGTAATATATTTTGTTTTTCCTTGAGTTTTTATTCGTTCCCAGTTTTCAACAAATTTCTTGTCAGACTCTTTCATGTATCATCAATTGGATAAGAAAATCTTATCGATTTCTAATTTAAATCCTTCTACAACTTTATTCCCTATTAAAAAAGTGACTTCTTCTATGGACTCAGCTTCAAAGTTGGGCAAATCTAAGCTTCTTCCTCTATAAGTTGGATAAAATGCTGAAATTTCTAGCTTGATTGTTTTCCAAGTGGGAGTTACTTCAAAAGTGTTCACATAGGAGTAGTCATCCCCCCTTTTTTTCTTTAATCTGAATTGGTAAGTTGAAGGATTTCCTCTCACCTTTAAATTGATGTATTTATAACTTCCTACATTACTCATATTGGTGAAATGCCTTACAGAGGCAAAGCCTCCATTGTTTTTTAAAGAGATATTACCAGAAAAAACAGCATGGCCTTCCGCATTTAAATTCATTGAACTTGAAGATAATCCTCCCATGACTCCATCATTCACAATGGTCCAATCCTTTGAATTTTCATTGGATTTAAAATCGTAAATCAGTTGTTCTTGTGCCATACAGGTTGAAATTATCAAACATAAAATTAAAGTTTTCATAGAAAAATTAAGTTTGACCCTAAATTTAACTATTTTGAGATAAAATACAGCATAATGAATCAACCTCTTTCAAAAACTTATTTTGAAAATCCTGATGTAGTAGCTCTTGCTAAAGACTTAATTGGAAAAGAACTAACCACCACTATAGATGGAGTATTAACTTCAGGTATTATTACAGAGACCGAAGCTTATGCTGGGCAAGGTGATAAAGCATGTCACGCGCATTTGGGTAGATTTACAAAGCGAACTCAAGTGATGTACGAGTCAGGGGGCATTGCTTATGTTTATTTATGTTATGGCATCCATCACCTGTTCAATATTGTAACCAACACCAATGGCAATGCCGATGCCATTTTGATTAGAGCGATTGAACCTACTCAAGGCCTCCAAAAAATGCTAGAGCGCAGGAATAAACAAAAGCTTGAAAAAAGCTTAACCTCTGGCCCTGGTAATGTGACAAAAGCTTTGGGGATTACAAAATCTCATAATACTAAAAGCGTCCTTGGCCAAGACATCTGGATAGATAACCCTGGGATTAAAATAGAATCTATTGTCGAGACCACAAGAATTGGGATTGATTATGCAGAAGAGGATGCTAATCTCCCTTGGAGATTTTATAAACAAGATTCAAAATATATTTCAGTTAAATAAAACTTATGAAGCTTTTTAAAATACTCGTTGTAATCCTACTTCTATTGGCTGTTGATACTTTATACAGTCAAGATAAATTATTTTTTAATAGAATACATCAGTTTGAACATCTAGAATGTCAACATCCTATTGGAACCATCATTAAGGATAAAGTCTTTTATAGCAACAATGCTGACAACACTACATTTATGAATTTTTACAATACTGAAAGCGATACTTTATACGTGGACTTTACAAAATATGGTAGTTACATCGCTTTCAATCAGTTTAAAAAATCCGCTTTTCTAGAAGCAAATGTTGTGCTAATGGGATTCATGAAAGGAGTTCCTATTGACGCTGTATCAGTCTCAGAAGCTAGAATGAAATTTCGTGTACACAAAGTAAAGGATACGATGGTTGAGGGTAAAAAGCTTAAGCATATTCAAATCCAACCAAGAAACACGAAAAAGCACAACTTCGAATCTTACAATATATTCATCAATACAAAAGTTGAAACTGAAATTCCACTATATACCTCCCCAACCATATTTTTCCTTTTGAAAGGAAGTTTAAAAGATCTTATAGGGACTGTTGTGGAAACTTATTTTATTGATCTGGAAGGGTATCGATATTGTCGTGATATATTAACTGGGTTTCAAATTATCAACAAACGAGTCATCCTTAGATAAAAGTTAACCTTGTATGTACTTCTTTGGTGTAGTTCCAAACTTCTTTTTGAAAGCCGCTATAAAGTGACTTGCCGTACTGTAACCAATATTTAGTCCAACTTCATTAACGTTATGCTGCCCTTTTTCAAGTAACTTCCTGGCGTAGTCCATTTTATAATCGAACAAGAAGGAAAAAACAGTGTCGCCGTATATTTCTTTAAAGCCCTCTTTAAGTTTTTTCAAACTTAAGCCAACCTCATCAGCAAGTTCTTGAAGCGTTGGAGGTTCCACCATTCTCTGAAGAATAATTTTTTTGGCTAGTTTTATTTTTTTCACATTGTCTTCATCATCTAGAAATGGACATTGTTCTATATCTGCTTCCGCAGGTCTATTAAAATAAAGACCTATAAGTTCATAGGCTTTTCCCTTTAAGTAAATCTTTCTTACTGAGGGATGTAAATTAAAATTTAAAATCTGGGTCAAAATTACAGCCATGGCAGGAGAAACATTCACTTCTTTATAATACTTCTTATCGCGATTGTCTTCGGTCAGAAAGTCGATATAATTGGCTTCAGCAGAGAATAACGTGTGGAGTTTCTGGATGGAAATTAAAATAGATACCGACCAAGATTCTGGAAAGGCTGTTAAGTTTATAGGAAGATCTCGCTCTGGATTATATAACAGCAAGGAACTGTCTTCCTTTATATTCAGAGCATAATTACCTTCATTGAAATTAAATTTTATTTCCCCTTTTACGCAAAAGTGAAATTGAATAAAATCTGCACCAATATAATGAGTGATACATTCTTCAACCTCAGATTCATTTTTGATAGATAAGATAGATATTCCCTCTTCAATCTCTATAAACTGTTCTGAACCTCTAGCGTTATTTTTTTCTGATGCTAATGCCATAATGCTCTGTCTTTTATTTAGAATCGTTCTAATTAAAACCCTTCTAATTCATCATAATCATTACAAAATTAATGAATAAAGCTGATAATTATCAGTTTTTAAATAAAAATACGTTAAACGACAAAAAAGGAACTTTGAGCGTTACTTTTAACTTGACTTATGCTATAATTTTGTAGTCCATAATTTTGGAATAAAGAATGCTAAAATACAACGTTTCTACACATATAAGTTTCTATGTCATCGGCATTAGCTATCAGAAAGCGGACGCTAAGACTAGAGGAAAATTTAATCTTAATATAGACCAAAGAAAGGCTTTATTACATAAAGCTAAATCTCTTGGTCTCGATTCTGTTGTCACCTCATCGACCTGTAACAGAACTGAAATCTACGCCTTTGCAAATCAAGAAGAAACCTTAATTGATTTGCTTTGTGAATTTAGCCTTGGAGACCAAGAAACATTTTCTGAAAATGGCTATGTGCTCAAAAACGAATTGGCGATAGACCATATGTTTAAAGTTGGAAGTGGTTTAGATAGCCAAATTCTTGGTGATTTTGAAATTATAAGTCAGATGAAATCTGCTTTTATTTTATCAAAAAAACAAGGCATGATCAATCATTTTATGGAGCGCCTTGTAAATTCGGTCATACAAGCAAGTCGAAGAATCAAAAATGAAACGAAAATATCTTCAGGAGCAACTTCTGTATCCTTTGCTTCGGTGCAGTATATTTTAGACAATATTGGTCGTGTTTCAGACAAAAAGATATTGCTGTTTGGAACTGGTAAAATCGGTAGAAATACTTGTGAAAACCTAGTTAAACATACTAGCAATAAGAATATTACTCTAATTAATAGAACAAAAGATAAAGCTGAAGAAATCGCAGGTAAATTCAACCTTATTGTTAAGGATTTTTCAGAATTACAGTCAGAAATAAGATCCACAGACATTCTTATCGTTGCCACAGGTGCTCAAACCCCAACAATTACAAAGGAATTAATTTACCCCAAAAAGGAACTTCTTGTGCTAGATCTTTCTATTCCTAAAAATGTTGCTGAAGACGTCCAAGGTATGGAGAATGTAAAATTACTCCACTTGGATTACCTGTCTAAACTTACGGATGAAACCCTTTCTAAAAGAAAACAATTTATTCCTGAAGCTGAAGCGATTATAAAAGAAGTGAGATTTGAGTTTGATGAATGGCTGGACACTCGAAAGTTTGCACCTACCATCAAAGCACTGAAAGAAAAATTCAAGAACTTTAAGGAAGAAGAACTCGATTACCAAAGCAAAAAGAATATAAAATTCGATAAAGAGCAGGCTGAAATTATCAGCGATCGCGTTATACACAAGATTACACGAAGTTTCGCAAGTCATCTCAGAAATGCTAACGGTTCCACAGAAGACAGTATCGCTTTACTTAAAAAAGTATTTGAATTGGAAATGGATTCCGACTAACTCTTTTTTCCTTTCGTATTAAAATAACTCTATCCCACCATGTCAAACACTATATCTATAGGTACTCGCGATAGTGAGTTAGCCATGTGGCAAGCCCATAAAGTTAAAACACTGTTAGAAAGTCAAGGGTATTCCACTATTCTTAAGCCCGTAAAATCTACAGGAGATCTCAATCTTGATCAACCGCTTTACGAAATGGGCATTACTGGAATCTTCACAAAAACACTTGATGTAGCGCTTATAAAAGGAGATATAGACGTTGCAGTCCATTCGATGAAAGATGTGCCAACAGCATTGCCCAAAGGCGTTGTAGAGGGCGCTGTTTTACCAAGAGCCAACACAAGTGATATTCTTCTTCACAAAGGCTTATCGTTTTTGGAAAATAATGGAACCATTGCTACCGGTAGCTTAAGAAGAAAAGCCCAATGGCTGAGTAAATACCCTCAACATAAAGTAGAAAATTTACGAGGTAATGTGAATACTCGTCTTCAAAAGCTTGAAGATCATGATTGGAATGGGGCCATATTTGCAGCTGCAGGTTTGGAACGTATTAACTTAAAGCCAGACAATCACATAGAATTAGATTGGATGATTCCTGCCCCTGCTCAAGGAGCTATGCTTGTGGTTACCATGGAACATAATACGGTATGTAGAAAAGCTTTAGAAAAACTTAATCATACAGATACGGCTCTAGCTGTAAAGGTAGAACGTGAGTTTTTAAAAACACTGGAGGGTGGTTGTTCCGCTCCTATTGGTGCTCTAGCCACTATAAAAGGGAATGAAATTAATTTACGAGCTGGACTGTATAGCTTAGACGGCAAGCAGACCTTTACTATTCATGAAACAATTTCCATAGACCATGTTGAGGGTTTTGGCGAACGTTGTGCAGAGCATGTTCTAAAACAAGGCGGTGGAAAACTTATGAAAAGCCTTCGTAAAATTTTATAATATGCCCTCTGTTCTTTCTACTAAAATATTAACTCCCCCGCAGAAGAATTTATTAATAAATGCCGGCCTAAGTCTTACAGAGTATAAGGCTATCCAAATAGAAGTCTTGGAACTTCCCCAAGAGAGGTATAAAGATCACTATCCTCATGCCATAATCACTAGCCAAAAAGCGGCAGAATTGATAAAACGTTTTTCTATCGGAAAATGCTATTGTGTAGGAGACAAAACAGCCTTAAGCCTTAAAGATGATGGCTTTCTAGTTGAAGCCAAAGCCAACAACGCTAAAGACCTTGCCGAGACAATCCTCCAAAATTACAGCAATCATTCTTTCACTTTTTTTGGAAGTCAACAGCGCAGACCAGAACTTTCGGAAATGCTCCGAGAATCTGATATTGATCTCAAGGAGGTTTTCGTGTATAAAACACACTTAATTCCTAAGCAGTTCAATAGATCCTTTGATGCTGTCTTGTGTTTTAGCCCTTCTGGTGTAGATAGCTTATTTAAGTTGAATACCTCATTAGACTCTAACCTAATTTGTATTGGTAATACCACTGCAACTCAGGCTAAAAAATATTCCAAACGTGTTTATGTTTCTAGTAAAACCTCTGTAGAAAGCCTTATTGTTAAAGCTGTTCAGCTTTTACGACCTTAACTAAAAAATCCCGCTGTTTGGCGGGATTTTAATTTTAAAAGACAATATGTTATTCGAAATCAGAAGCTGTAACTCCATCATTAAATTTCACCTCTTCTATTTTAATATCAATAGTTTGTGGTCCTAAGTCTTGACTTAACATCATAGGAACCATAACTCCGTTCTTATCTGTATAATCACCATACATAAGTTTAGACGTCATTTTTTGACCCATCTGTTCTGCTGTAGTTTCTGTAGCTAGTTTTAGCCCAGTATCTACGCTGTAAAACTCTCTTACGTTATCCGTTAATTTGATCACATAAGCATCTTCACCGTTTATAGATTCTATGCCAGTTAGCTCTGCAGAGTCTGAAACCTTTTGTTCTGTAAATAAGCCAGACATGATTTTAGCATCTTTTACTTGTTGCTCTGTATAGTCCATTTTTTGACCTTGAGCAGCAGTAAAACCTTTCTCACCATCAAAAACTTGTTTTGATAATGTATTCCCATTCATTTGAACAAGCTCTAGCATTTTTCCATCTTTGGTCAGCTTTCTAGTAAAAGAAAGACTCATTCCTTGTACAGAGGCATTACCTTTCATCATCATGTTATCCACTTTAGAAACAACATCATTGCCTCCTATAGCTTTTATATAGCTATCGTAAACTGAACTTACAGTGACGCCTTCAGGCAATTCTTTTTTAAATTCAGGTTTTTCGATAGGGTTTGCATATTTATCAAAATAATTGATTGGCAAGCCTAATCTGTCTAGATTTTCTGCAACATCACTACCTTTACCTACAATTATAACTCTAGCATTATCTACACTAAAGTATTTTTTTGAGGCTTCTAAAACATCATCTGTTGATACCATATTGATGTTTTCTAAATAGTTGGCATAGAAGTCTTGAGGTAGGTTGTTACGTTTTATGTTAAGAGCAAAATTAGCAATAGTTTGTGGGCGTTCTAATGACATAACAAAGTTTCCAACGTATTTTGCTTTTGCACTTTTTAAAGTTTCAGGGTCTACTGGCTCTGTACGTATACGTTCTATTTCTTTTATAAATTCTACAACAGCACTATCTGCTACTGCATTACGAACTTTAGCACTTGCATTAAATCGTGATACTCCATAGCGACTTGCTCCTAAACTTGAGTAAGCCCCATAAGTATACCCTTTATCTTCACGTAAGTTTTTAAACAAATAACCTTCACCACCACCACCAAGAATGTTATTGGCCATTAATGAGGCAAAATAGTCTTCATCATTTTGCTTTAAACTAACATTATTTGTAACTGAAATATTAGACTGAGATGCATTTGGTAAATCAATAAAATTAATTTCTGTAGTAGAAACGTTTTCAGTTAATTCAGGTGCTGAAATATTTGGTAAATCTTGTTTTTTCCAATCTCCGAAGTATTTTTTTATTTGCTTTTTGGCGTCTTTTGGTTCTATATCACCAACAACCACAATGTAAGCTTCATTAGGTGCAAAGCGCATTTCATAGAGATCTTTTACATCTTGAAAGGTTACATTATTCACACTCTCTTCAGTAATAAACTCACCATAAACATGATTTTTACCGTAAGCCAAGGCCCCTACAACTCGACCAGATACTGCATCTAAACTTTTTTCATTAGACTTTAAATTTTCAATTAATTTATTTTTCTCTTTCTGAAATTCTTCTTCAGTTAATAGCGGGTTTATTGTTGCATCTGCCATTAGCTCAACAATACGATCGTCATATTTTTTTAACCCACTACCAAAACCTCCGCTAGAACCAAAATTTATACTTGCGCCTAAGAAATCTACTTCTTCATTAAAATCTTCTTTAGAAATCGTGGTGGTTCCGTTTCCTAACATAGACGATAACAAGCTTGCTACGCCTGCTTTATCTCCTTCCACATAAGGCATGTTGTCAATGCTTAGTTGATAAGATACACGTGGTAGCTTATTGTTTTCCACCACCATAACGGTAATGCCGTTCTTTAATTTATACTCCTTCGGTTTTTCTAAATTAATTGTAGGCTCTGGTCCTGCCTCTGGCATTTGTGATCTATCTATTTGGGCGCTAGCTCCAAAAGCAATCAATGTAACACCTATAAAAGCGACTAATTTTTGTTTTGATATATTCATCTTATTTATCATCTTTTTTTGGTAAGTACTCGATTTCTATACGTTGATTGGGGCTTAAATATTTTTTTGCCACATCTCTAATTTCTTCTCTTGTAATAGAACGGTATAAATCTAATTGATTGTTAATTAAATCTACATCATCATATAACATGTAATAAGTAGCTAATGAACTAGCAATTCCAGCAACGCTAGAATTAGAGTTTACAAATTGATTTTCAAATTGATTTTGCAGTTTTTGATAATCCCGCTCAGAGATTAATTCATTTTGCATTTTAGCAACTTCTTCATCAATTTCTACGAGGAGTGAATCCAATGAAACGTCTCCCAGTGGTAAAGCTAATAGAGCAAATATATTATAATCAACTTGACCCAAATTCACGGCCTGCACTTGTAGAGCCTGCTTTTGTTCATCAACCATTTTTTTAAACAAGACAGAACTTTTACCTCCACTCAGGTATGCGGAAATCATATCTAGAACAAAAGCATCTCTAGTTGCTTGGCCAGGCAGTCTGTAAGCAGCAATAATTGCAGGTATTTGAATATTGGCATCGTAAGCAGTTACCTTTTTAGTTTCTGTAATTGGCTCTTCTTCAGGAAAATTTCTTTCTACTGCTGGACGTGATTTAATTTCACCAAAGTATTGCTTTACCATTTTGATAGTTTCAGCTTTGTCAATATCACCAGCAACAACTAACACAGCATTGTTTGGACCATAATACTTATCAAAGTATGCATTAAACTCCTCTAATGTAGCAGCATCCAAATGCTCCATTTCACCAATATTTGTATCTTTATAAGGATGTGCTTCAAAAAGGTTTTCTCCAACTACTTCTAGAAATTTACCATAAGGTCTATCATAGCTTTGACGTTTTTCCTCTTTCACTACTTCATTTTGAGTGTCAACTCCTTTTTGATCAATGACAGGATGCAACATGCGCTCAGATTCTAACCATAGTCCCAATTCTAATTTATTGGATGGAAATATTTCATAATAATAAGTACGATCCTGAGAAGTGTTTGCGTTAAAAGTCCCTCCATTGGCAGGAATGATTTTCATAAACTCGCCACGTTCAATATTTTCAGTTCCTTCGAATAAAAGATGCTCAAAAAAGTGAGCAAAGCCAGTACGATCACGTGGACCGTCTTTTCCACCTACATCATACATAACTGATGTAATTACAACAGGAGCAGTATTATCTTGGTGTAAGATTACATGTAAACCGTTGTCTAAATTGTATTCTGTAAATTCAACCTTTTGCGCATGGGCTAAAGTGATAAAAAATACAAAAAAGGATAACATAATAGTTTTAGTCATTTTTTTTGTTTTAGTTATAAATAATTAATGTGAAAATAAACAAATTGTTGCAACATTTATGATTAAAAATAAATTTTTAATTCCTTAAGACTTTATTAAATTAACTGGTAAATACTTATCCACGAGTAATTTTGATATATTAGCAATTAAAACATATTCATGAATCGATTTGTATTATCCGTAAGATTTGGCATAGCATTGACATCCTCATTAATTGCTTATTTCTTGGTGTTGTCATTATTCAACCTCCATATCAACCCTTTATTTAGTATATTTAATGGAGTGATTACTGGTTTTGCCATTTTTGAATCCATTCGTTATAAAAGAATAGAAAAGAAATCCGAATACAATTACACCACTGGATTTCAAGCTGGGATTGTTACTGGGTTTTTGGCAACTATCATTTTTACGCTTTTCATGGCTGTATATGCTACCGAAATTGACCCTGACTTTATAAGCAAAATTGCAGAGAACTTTTTTAATTCTTATAATACAGGTGTTGGTGTTTTTGCTTTTACCGTACTTTTATCAGGTTTAGCAACAACTATAGTCTTAACTCTTTCCTTTATGCAACTCTTTAAACACAAGCTTAAAGACTAATTTAGGCTTTGGGGATTTTTGTTGCTTGTTTATTTTTAAAGCACTATGTTTGCAAACTATTTGGTAAAAATAATAAACTAAACACTATGTATGCAATTGTAGAGATAGCAGGGCAGCAATTTAAAGTTGCGAAAGACCAGAAAGTGTTTGTTCACCGTTTAAAAGAAGACGAAGGTACTAACGTATCTTTCGATAAAGTTCTTTTACATTCAGACGGAGACAACATTACTCTTGGCGCCCCAGCTATAGATGGTGCTTCTGTAGACGCTAAAGTCGTTAAGCACTTGAAAGGAGACAAAGTTATTGTCTTTAAAAAGAAAAGAAGAAAAGGGTACCGTAAGAAAAATGGCCATCGCCAGTATCTTACACAAATTCACATCGAAGGTATTTCAATTCCTGGAGGAAAAAAGGAAGCCGCTGCTTCACCTAAAAAAGAGGAGAAGAAAGCTGAGGCCAATGAAGTTAAGTCAGACTTAAGTGAACACACCGTTGCTGAACTTAAGGAAATGGCTAAAGAAAAAGGCTTAGAAGGATACTCTGCTTTGAAAAAAGCAGAACTCATTGAGTTATTAAGTAAAAAGTAAATTAAACTTAAAAATTAAACATCATGGCACATAAGAAAGGTGTTGGAAGTTCAAAAAACGGAAGAGAATCACAATCGAAACGTTTAGGCGTTAAGATTTTTGGAGGGCAGCTTGCTATTTCTGGTAATATTATTTTGAGACAAAGAGGTACTGCTCACAATCCTGGTGATAATGTATATGCTGGAAAAGACCATACATTACATGCTAGAGTTGATGGAATTGTACATTTCAAGAAAACAAAAAATGATAAATCTTTTGTTCATATTCAACCTATCGAAGCATAAGTAAGTATTCATTACAGTGAAAAGCCCTTTAAATTATGTTTAAAGGGCTTTTTTTATATAACGTTTATAACCAACTAGAACCAAGCATTCCAAGGTATCCTAGAAAGTATTAACAAGAGGGCTAAAGCGTAAAAAATTGCAATCGTCCTAAATTTCTTATTGGAAGCTAACTTCTTTTTGTGCTTACTATAGCCTACTGTTATAAGGACAATAGCAATAATCATAGTTAAAGGGTGCTCAATGAGATATAATCTCAATACACTATCCTCCATAACTCCTTTCATACCGACTTCAGAAAAAGCGGAGAAGTAAGGACTCACAAAATAAATTATAAGACCTATAAGCAGTTGCAAATGAGACACAATCAATGTAAAAAGTGAAATTCTAAAATCTGGAGGACCAAAATATTTTTTCCCCAACGTCTTAATAATAGCGTTGAAGGTAGCGAGGGTGAGTACTAAAAGAACTAGATAAGCCCAGTATGAGTGAACAGTTTGTAAAGCTTGGTACATATTATTTATTTATCGTTTTCAAATAAGGCTTTTAATTCTGTGGCGTCCTTAGGTTTCATTTTACCAGCCAGGACTAAGCTAAGTTGTTTGCGTCTAAGAGCAGCATCGTATCTCTCTATTTCGAGTTTAGTTTGCGGCTCTAGCTTTGGCACAAGAACTGGATTTCCAGTGTCATCCACGGCAACAAAGGTATATATGGCTTCGTTGGCCTTAGAGCGTCTACCACTTTCTCTATCTTCTATCCATACATCAAGAAAAATCTCCATAGACGTTTTGAAACTTCTAGTGACTTTAGCCTCAACAGTCACAACACTCCCTAAAGGAATGGCTTTATTGAAAGCAACGTGATTGACAGATGCTGTTACCACTATGCGTCTAGAATGCCTCCTAGCCGCAATACTTGCTGCTCGATCCATCCTAGCTAACAACTCTCCACCAAACAAATTGTTAAGTGGATTGGTTTCACTAGGTAAAACCAAATCGGTTAGTATAGTTTTTGAATCTTCAGGATATTTTACTTCCATTATTACTTTTGAACAAAGATAAGGTTTGTAGAGTAAATCGAATCTAAAAGTTACTTAACAAATAGCCAAGCATCAGGATTCTCAATGGATTTTATTTTTCTAAGAAACTTTAAAGCCAATTCCTTATCGGAATAACTCGCAAAGGCCACTTGATGTAATCCATAAGCGTTTTCACCAATCAATGTAGCAGAATACCCCTTTTGTTGTAAAAGCTTAACTTTCCGTTCAGCATTCGCTTCAATTCTAAACGCTCCGGCTATGATATGATATTTAGGTAAGATGGTTTCTACCTTATTGGTTTCTAGGTTCAAATTGGAAAACGTAAAATTAAATTCAGCGCTTTGTATTCTTTCCTGCAAAAGAGTTTCAGCCTTTTGGGATTCGGTATAATTATACGAAATCACATGGTTGTTGTATTGGTACAAACCAAGAAAGCTCGCTAAGCCTATAGCTACCATTCCTACGGCAGCATACTTAAGATATGGTTTTGTCTTTGAAATGTGTTTTTCTTCTGAAGTTGACTCTTCTAGTGTGCGAACAGGAGGACCCTTTTTTACAGCTTCATCTATACTTAAATCAGATTTCGCCAAGCCCACCAAACCAAAGGCCTCCAATCCAAAAGAGTCCACAAAATAGTTTTCAGTTTCCTCCGGTTCAAAGGAAATTTTAAATTCGGTATCTAAAGAAAATATCCCTAATTTAGATAGCTTAAGAGTCTTGTCTTGGTATAGAGCAGTTAAAAAATCATCCACAAAAAGTTTGATTTTAAACTTTGCACTCTCAAAGTCTATAGATTCGGCTTTAGCAATTGTTTCTGCTAGAAGCCCATCTTGATTTTGTATAGCTTTATTAAAAGTAACATGTTTGGATGGAGGCGTAAATCTATGCCCTTCGTTATCGTAAACCGAAGATCTCTTTTGAGTTACAAATGCTCCAAGACTAGGAACAATAACGCATTCGTACCTGTAAAGTAATTGCTTTATATAGTCTTCAACTTTCATATAAACAAAGTTAAATCTTTTCCTTACATAAGCAACATTGCTCTAAAAAGTTTTCAAATAAAATTGCTTTGTTAACTTAAAACTTGAGTTTTATGCCTGAATATACCCCGAAAAAATAAGGCTGAAAATCTGTTGTATTACTTTGGAAGGTGTTGATTTGATAGATCATTTTTGGCTCCAAATTGAGAGATAATTTATTTGAAATGGAATAATCAAACCCAATTCCAAAGTTTGCACTAAAACTAAAGTCGTTAACATTGTCTGCTTCACCAATATTGGAAGATGTTCCCCCTTCTTCAAAAAAGATTTCATTATTATTAAGCAGGAATGTGCTACCCCCTCCTAAAATATGTATCCCAAGTTTTGAATCTAATAAGGCGTATTCTATTTCTAAAGGAACCTCTAAAAACCCTAACTCATGGCTGAGCCTTCCCGACGAACTGAATTCGGAAGAAGATAGTGGAGATTCTGAGAAAGCTTGGTTTCGAGAAGAAGCTATTGAGTTTGCATTGATCAATGAAACATTCCCTATTGAAGTTTTAGAAGCAAAATTATCCGACTGAAAACCTTGATCTCTAAAGGAAGAAGAAGTAGTAGATAAAATAACATCCTGAGTATTATACCCCATGGCAACTTGGTTAACTCCCGTCCTTATCTTAACCTTTTTGTTAATAGCATAAGCCACGTTCACTCCATAAGACACATTTGCATTGCTGCTGGTTTTGCCTTGTAACTCCTCATTTATAGCATTTCCTCCATTAAATGAATTCATGAATACTGGTGCAACATTAGGCTGAATCTCCCATTGATGAGGGAGTTTTGTTTCCACAGTAACAATGTTATTATTTTCCTCTTCTATAACATCAAATATGGATTTTTTCTTTACAACTTCAGAATTTGATGTCTCACTTGCGATAGTTTTAGAGACTTCAAAAGTTGAGATTGAATTAGACACTAACGATGCAAAAGAGATACTACTACTAGCATTAACTGGTGATTGAGCCAATCTTGTAGAACCAGACCTGTTTTGCTTAACCTCTCTTAGCGTTTCTTCAGTTTCTTCAGTTTCTATAATGAGCTGGAAAGTGAAAAGTGATTCTAGATTATTTTCAAATTTTAACAACTGATAGTTGACCGAGCTAAAACCATATTGCTGTTTTGTGAGGGTTTCTAACAAATCTGTTTCTCCTGTATTTGGATTTTCGAGCGATGTGGTCGTCGAAATAGATTTTTGCGTATTAATTTTATTCTGATAGAAAAACCCTATCGAGAAAAATAAGGCAAGCATAGCTGCAATAGAAACAGCTTTCCACCAAAATGGAATAATTTTATTTTTGCGCTTTTTTTCAGCCAGTTTTTTCTCGATACCCTTCCAAACTTTTGGAGAAGGAGATTCTTGAAAGTCTTTAAAACTTTCTTGAAACATCCGGTCGATATGTTTTGAAGGTTTCATACTTTAATTATCATTTTTATAAGAATACATTCCTTCTTCGTTAATTGCGATTATTTTTTTACGTAAAATCTCTTTGGCTCTAGAAAGGTTGGATTTTGAAGTACCCTCCGATATCTTGAGCTTCAATGCAATTTCATTATGCGAAAATCCATCGAGGACATATAGGTTAAATACCAGTCTATATCGGTTTGGTAAATTTTGGATACAGTTCAAAAGAAAAGATAGAGAGTAGTCTTCATCATCTACATAAGCGTCGTCTGCCTGTAAAGCATCCTCATTTACCAATTCAAAAACCTTCTGACTTCTATAACGTTGTAAGCAAATATTAATCGTAATTCTTTTTAACCACCCCTCAAACGACCCTTTATGCTCAAACTGATGTATCTTTTCAAAAATTTGAATAAAGGCATCTTGAAGATTATCTTCTGCCTCTGCATAATTTCTTGAATATTTTAATGAAATACTAAAAAGTACACTTGAGAACATCTCATACAAAAGTTTTTGTGACGAGATATCCTGTTGTTTACAGCGCTTTATTAGTTTTTTTAATTCCATTTATTCTATAACAACAACTTCTTTATCTATATAAACGGGCTCACCTTCATTGTCAACATCACTTAAAAATTTAAAAGTGAAATTAGTTTCAAATGTATTGTCAAATTCCAGTCCTTTTAATTCATCTAATGCATCTTGACTACAATTTGAAGCTTGGGTAAATAATGTAACCGCTCTAACGAAAACCAAACTATCCCCTTGAGGTAAAACATCAAAATTTGAAAAGGTGTGGCAGTCTGAGTCCTTTTGGTAAGTAACCTCTAGAGAATAAGATTCACCAATAAGCATAGTGTCTGGTACACTGGCATTCAAAATAGGAGAGACTTGAGTACTTTGAAAAAAACTATCATCATTTATATCACAGCCTATCAACACAACCATGCTAAAAAATAATACAATAAGAGTTCTGCTCTGTAATTTCATTAGTAATTGTTTGTTAGTAGACGATCTATTCTCATAAAGGTTGCGTTTATAAATATAATAAACTTATAGCACAAAAAAAACCGAGGCTTAAAACTCGGTTTTATCATAAATCTTTTAAATCGAAGCTTGAGTTTAACTATCCTCCTTGGCCACCTTAATGGCTTTTATAATTTTCACTTCTAATTCCTCCATAAGTTCAGGATTGTCGAGAAGTAGTGTTTTTACTGCATCTCTACCTTGCCCAAGCTTTGTGTCTTCATAGCTAAACCAAGACCCTGCTTTTTTGATAATTTCATAATCTACACCAATGTCTATTATCTCACCTACTTTTGAAACCCCAGTTCCATACATGATATCAAACTCTGCCATTTTGAAAGGTGGAGCCACTTTGTTTTTTACAACCTTCACGCGGGTTTTGTTTCCCAACACATCACTATTGGCATTTTTAATTTGAGTAGATCGTCTAATATCCAATCTTACAGAAGCATAAAATTTAAGTGCATTACCCCCTGTAGTTGTTTCTGGATTACCAAACATCACTCCAATTTTCTCCCTCAATTGGTTAATGAAAATCACCGTACAGTTGGTTTTGCTAATTGTAGAAGTCATTTTCCTTAATGCCTGAGACATCAATCTTGCATGAAGGCCCATTTTGGAATCTCCCATCTCCCCTTCTATTTCGCTTTTTGGAGTCAAGGCTGCAACAGAGTCAATAACAATAATATCTATCGCTCCAGAACGAATTAAGTTTTCAGTAATCTCTAAAGCTTGCTCACCGTGGTCTGGTTGAGAGATAATTAGGTTATCAATATCAATGTTTAAATTCTTTGCATAGGTTCTGTCAAAAGCATGTTCTGCATCAATAAATGCAGCTATACCTCCAGCTTTTTGAGCTTCTGCAATGGCATGCAGTGCCAAAGTTGTTTTTCCTGATGATTCTGGTCCATATATTTCTACAACTCTTCCCCTAGGATAACCTCCAACGCCTAAAGCCAAATTAAGACCTAAAGATCCGGAAGAAATCGCCTCTATATCTTGAACAGCTTGGTCACTCATCTTCATCACTGTTCCCTTACCGTAAGTCTTGTCTAGCTTGTCTAAAGTCAATTGAAGGGCTTTCAACTTTGCATCTTTCTCGCTATTCTCTTTTGCCATGTTTTTTATTTGAATTCATTTTTGTAAAAATAGTATTTCTTTTTAATATTGTTGTTATTCACGCAACCATTCATTTATTGTGCATCTTAATATTAAACTTAGAACTTGAAATTTCTAATTAAAACATCTATAACTAATACTCACGGGGTATCATTCTCATTTACCACCGTGTGTAGTTGTAAAATCGACGGGGGCTGACGTTGTTATATTTTGACTATTATAAAAATGTATAACAACGAATTAGCCTAATCTTGTTGTTTTTGACAACATTTTTGAAAAAGCCCTGTAACTCAGGGCTTTTTTCATTTCAGAAAACCAGATAATATTATTAACTTATTTTTAACATACTAGGCTTTTTTTGAATAGGTAAAATAAAAATCCTGTTTTATATTTGTTACATCATTTACCACTTACTGGTGTGTGATTTATAAAGAAGAGGCGAGAGACAGGCTCCGCGACCCTCGGCAACCTCAACAAAGTGTTGAAAGGTGCTAATTCCTGCCCCATAAGGGACATATAAATTAGAAAAAATGAATTACTCCTTTTTTAAAACAACTCTATCTTTTCTATTCATTTTGAATAGTTCTTCAGATTGCATTTTATCAGATTTTTTAAGCTTGCTTTCTATGCGAATGCTCAAGCCTATGCCGTGCATTGTTTCTATGTGCGCATAGGCTTTCTCATTTCTTTATTAAGCTCAGTGCTTTCAATCCTGAAGGCCCAATGAGCATTCCTATTTTAAAAATTATAAACGTTTACTTATGTCTACATCATTAAAATTCGAAAGTTTACAACTTCATGCAGGTCAGCAAGCAGACCCAACTACAGGCTCTATAGCTGTCCCTATACATCAAACTTCTTCTTATCAATTTCAAAATTCAAAACACGCTGCAAGGCTTTTTGGGCTAGAAGAGTTTGGGAATATTTACACAAGGATTATGAATCCTACCACAGACGTTTTTGAAAAACGAGTTGCCGCATTGGAAGGTGGTGTATCTGCAGTAGCGACTTCATCTGGAATTGCTGCTCAGTTTTTAGCACTGACCACCCTATTACAAACTGGTGAAAATTTTGTTTCTACTTCTTTTGTTTATGGAGGAACTTTCAATCAATTCAACGTTACCTTCAAAAAGCTAGGCATCGATGCTCGATTTGCCAACGGTGATGAGCCTAGCTCGTTTGAAGCCCTCATTGATGATAAAACTAAAGCGCTCTATCTTGAAACCATCGGCAATCCAGAATTCAATATTCCAGATTTTGAAGCTATAGCTAAGATCGCCCAGAAACATCATATCCCTCTTATTGTTGATAATACCTTTGGAGCGGGAGGTGCCATTGCACAACCTATAAAACACGGTGCTAATATTGTGACCAGTTCTGCAACCAAGTGGATTGGTGGACATGGAAATAGTATTGGAGGAATACTTGTAGATGCAGGTAACTTCAACTGGGCCAACGGAAAATTTCCTGGGTTTACAGAACCTTCTGAAGGCTACCACGGACTTAAATTTTGGGAAGTCTTTGGTGAAGGTAATGCGCTTGGCTTGCCAAATGTTGCTTTTGCCATCAAAGCGAGAGTGGAAGGTTTACGGGATTTTGGACAGGCATTAAGTCCTTTCAATTCCTTTCTACTGCTTCAGGGTTTAGAAACTTTATCTCTAAGAACTGAGCGACATTCTGATAACGCCTTAAAACTTGCTCACTATCTCAATGAACACCCAAAAGTGGATTATGTCAATTATCCTGGTTTAGAAAGTTCTCCCTATCATGAAAATGCCAAAAAATATTTACAAAGAGGTTTTGGAGCCGTTTTGTCTTTCAAACTTAAAGGCACTTTAGAAGAAGCAGACCAACTAGTAGATTCTCTTCAATTGATTATCCATACTGCCAATGTTGGAGATGCCAAAACTTTAATAATTCATCCAGCATCTACCACACACCAACAACTCGATGAAGAAGAGCAAAAAGCCTCTGGTGTCTTTCCAGGACTGCTTCGAATATCTGTCGGCATAGAACATATAGACGATATTATTAACGACTTAGACCAAGCCTTGTCTAACCTATAACCTCTAAAACTATGAGTATTTCAAATTTTTCAATCAATGGATCTAGTATCAACGCAACAGTATACCAAGGACGTTCAAGGACGTTCAACTTTCTTGTAGATGAACCTCATGAACTAGGCGGGCAAGATTTAGCTGCAAACCCTGTAGAATATTTATTAGCAGGCTACGCAGGATGCCTCAACGTTGTTATAAACCTTGTCGCCAAAGAACTTGGTGTGAAGATTTATGACATGAAAATCAACATCAACAGAAATATAGATGCTGCTAAATTTTTAGGTTATAGCGACAAGACTAGAGCTGGTTTCCAATCTCTGGATGTAGATATAAATTTTGTGACAAACGCAACACAAGAGAGTATTGACTTCCTTTTGAAAAACGTGAAGAAGAGATGCCCTATCCACGATAACCTGAGTAATGAAACTCCAATTCATTACCATATCCATAAATCATCCTATAAGGAAGAAGTTCATGCCTGAAATTTTTAAATATCTAGAACCCTTTCAATTGGAAAACGGTGAAGTCCTTCCAGAACTAGAAGTCTCTTATACCACCCTAGGGAAACTAAACAAAGAAAAATCCAATGTCATCTGGGTGTGCCACGCGTTAACGGCAAATGCACAACCAGAAGACTGGTGGAAAGGACTTATTGGAAAGGAAAAAGGAATTGATATGGAAAAATATTTTATAGTGTGCGCCAACATTATCGGTTCTTGCTATGGAAGTACCAACCCCAAAAGTATTCATCCAGAAACAGGAGAAGTGTATGGATTAAATTTTCCTCTATTTAGCATAAGAGACGTCACTAAAAGTTTGGAGCTATTGAGTGAAGCTTTAGAAATTGAACACATACAATTTCTAATTGGAGGTTCCATGGGCGGCATGCAGGCTATGGAATGGGCTATCGAAAAGCCAGATAAAATTAAAAATCTAATTCTTTTAGCAACCAATGCAAAGCATTCCTCTTGGGGAATCGCCTTAAATGAAACTCAACGTATGGCTATAGAAGCTGATTCTACCTTTTATAAAAAAGAAAGAAATTCTGGTAAAAAAGGTCTTCAAGCTGCAAGGGCCATAGCCTTGTTGAGTTATAGGAATTATAACACCTATAAATGTACTCAAATTGACCAAGAACATACCGCGGATCATTTTAGAGCCTCCTCTTATCAGAAATATCAAGGAGAAAAACTTTCGAAGCGTTTTGATGCTAAGTGTTATTGGTATTTATCAAAAGCTATGGATAGCCATAATGTAGGAAGAAACAGAGGTGATTGTGAAAAAGCTCTGGCAAAAATTAAAGCTGAAACTTTGGTCATAGGTATCCAAAGTGATCTTTTATTCCCTGTGGAAGAGCAAAGGTTCTTGGCTCAATATATCCCGAAAGGAAAACTAGAAATTATTGACTCTACTTACGGTCATGATGGATTTTTGATTGAAGTCGAAAATATAAAATCATTATTAGACAAACATTTTAAACTATAACCAATGCCAAAACAAATAACTATTGGACTTTTTGGATTTGGTAGCGTAGGTTCAGGAATTTACCATGTCTTAAAGAGAAAGTCCATTTCCAGGATTCATCTCAAAACCATCGTCGTTAAAAACCCAAATAAACCTAGGTCTATAAACTCTTCACTATTGAGCTATAAGGGTGAGGACATTTTGAAAGATGATTCAATTAATGTCGTGCTTGAGCTAATTGACGATGCTGAAGCAGCTTACCATATCGTAAAAGAGGCCTTAAAGAGTAAAAAACATGTGGTCACCGCCAACAAGAAAATGTTGGCTAATCATTTTAAAGAGCTTGTTAATCTTGCTAAAAAACAAGGTGTAAGTTTACTTTACGAAGCTTCGGTTTGTGGGAGTATTCCGATTTTAAGGACGTTGGAAACCTCTTTTGCCTACGACAATCTAAAATCCTTAAAAGCCATAAGCAATGGTACAAGTAATTATGTGCTTACCCGCTTATTTCAGGAACCACAACCTTTTGAAGATATTATCACAGATGCTCAAAAACATGGTTTTGCAGAATCGGACCCTACCTTGGATATCGACGGATGGGACTCCAAATTCAAGCTTATCATAACTAATTACCATGCATTTGGAGTGCTAAGTATGCCTGAAGAAATTTTAACCCTTGGCATAAGACATATAAAACCAGAGGATATTGAATTTGCGAAAGAGAAGAATTTCAGTATAAAATTAATTGGCCATTCTACCCTGGACGATCAAGGATTAACGGCATACGTTGCGCCGCAATTTATACCAACAACCGAAGCCTTAACTTCTATAGATTTCGAAAATAATGCGGTTCAAGTCGATGCTGAATTTGCTAATGAACATCTTTTAAAAGGGAAAGGTGCGGGAAGTATTACAACAGCAAGCGCAGTCCTTTCCGACTTAGTTTCACTATTTGAAGATTACTGCTATGGCTATTCTAAAGCTAGTCAAAAAGCTGCTGAATTTAATAGTGAAAAGCTTATAAAAGTATATATATCTTCATACCATCGCGAAGACCTAAAGCCTATAAAATTTAAAACGGAAGTTCTTTGTGGATCCCAGAAGAACCTTCAGTATAAAATTGGGAAAATATCAGTTAAAAGCTTAAAACAACTAACTGCCGATCTTTCGAAAGAACTCTTTATTGCTGTATTTCCAGATTAATTTACTTTTCTTTTGCATAAGATATTAAGATTTGAAAAGTTGCCGAGTGTTGTTCTGAACCTTTCTGAAGGCTTAAAGCAAAAAGGTTTATTTCAGAATAATAAATAAGTAGGAGTAAATTTAATTATAGACCCTGAAACAAGTTAGGGAGACAAGACTTAGTTTTGAGACCGCTTTTTTTGTAAATCCAAAACAATTACTTTTGCAGTTGGAATCATTTCTTTTAACCAAAACATTGGTATAGCATGCAACTGTACAATAAACTAAGTTCAAAAGAAAGAGAGGAGCTTATTGAACAAGCTGGCGAGGAACGTTTTACTCTTTCTTTTTACAAGTATCATCATCTTGAAAACCCCAAGGAATTTCGAGACTACCTATTTATTAATTGGAATGCATTGGATGTTTTAGGTAGAATTAATATCGCAAAGGAGGGTATAAATGCTCAACTTTCTATACCTGCCAGAAGATTTGATCAATTTAAACACTTTCTAGATGGCATCGATTTCTTAAGAGATGTTCGTCTCAATATTGCCATAGAACATTACGATAAATCATTCCTAAAACTTAAAATCAAGGTTAGGCCTAAAATAGTGACAGATGGGCTTAATGACTCAACCTTTGATGTCACTAACAAAGGAATCCACGTAGATGCCAAGAAATTCAATGAATTAATTGAAGATCCAAATACCGTTTTGGTAGATATGAGAAACCACTACGAAAGTGAAATCGGCCATTTTAAAAATGCTATGACTCCAGATGTGGACACCTTTAGACAGTCTCTCGATATTATAGAGGAAGAATTAAAAGATCATAAAGAAGATAAGAATCTGGTGATGTATTGTACTGGTGGAATACGTTGCGAAAAAGCTAGTGCTTATTACAAGCACAAAGGCTTCAAAAAAGTCTATCAACTAGAAGGTGGAATTATAGAGTATGCAAGGCAAGTAAAAGATAATAGCCTAGACAATAAATTTTTTGGAAAAAACTTTGTGTTTGACGATCGTCGAAGTGAAAAAATCTCTGATGATGTGATTTCAAAGTGCCATCAATGTGGAAAAACATGTGATATCCATGTAAATTGTGCTAATGATGGGTGCCATCTTCTATTTATCCAATGCGAGGAATGTGCGAAGAAAATGGATGGATGTTGTTCAAACGTATGCCAAGATATTGTTCACTTACCCTATGATGAACAAAAGAAATTGAGATCTGGTAGACTAGCTAGGAGCAAAGAGTTTAAAAAAGGGCGATCGCCAGTTTTAAAATTTAAATAAAAGCAATATAAACTAAGCTTCTACAGGTTTAGCTTTATCTTTTTTCTGCTTTTTCTTGCGATTGGAAATATAAACTCCAAACAAGATAACCACTCCCGCTGCTAACTGATAAAGGTTGAATTTCTCTCCATCCAAAAATCCCCAAAATAGAGCAACCACCGGAATAAGATAAGTCACTGATGTAGAAAATACAGGGTCTGAAAGCTGAATTAACCTATTGAAAAGTATCTTGGCTAATGCTGTTCCAAATAAAGCTAATAAAACAATATAGCCTAAGGAAGTCTGCACCGTATCTTGAGCTAGAAACTCTACATCAAAAAATCCAGTAAAAATCAGAATCACAAACGCTGGTGGAATCAATACTAAAAAGGATCCGGTTGCTATACCTAATGCAGAGATGTCTTCCAAGTAGGTTTTTAAAATATTAGCATTGAAGGCATACATCAAAGAAGCGATGACGGGTAAGACTGCAAACCAGTAATTTTGATTCGGGTTTAAAGATGCCCCCGCCGAAATCAAAAGGACAGACCCAAACAAACCCACTACCACTCCAGTAAATTGTTTTTTAAAAAATTGCTTGCTAAAAAATAAAACACCTGTAATAAGAGCTAGCAAAGGAACTGTTGAATTCAAAATAGAAGCAATAGTGCTATCGATCTCCGTTTCAGCATAAGAAAATAATAAAGTCGGAAACATCGTGCCGATAAACCCTGAAATAATAATCCATTTCCACTGACTTTTCTTGATTTGCTTAACTTTTTGGAAACCGATAATTACAAGAAATATCCCCGTAATTAAAACCCTTAAAGCTGTGAGCTGAAGTGGAGAAAAACCGTCTAGCCCTTTCTTGATAAGTATAAACGAACTCCCCCAAAGTAAGGCTAAAGAGAAAAGAAAAATCCACTTTAAATAATTTGAATTCAAATCCTATATTTTTTACAAAAGTGTATTTTATAAATGAATCCCATTAATAAATTCGGGTTAAAAAATTGAGGGTGTTTTAAATGGAAACAAAAAAACCAGCTTTAAAAAGCTGGTTTTTTTATAAACTTCTAAAGATTTTAATCCATTTGTGGATACCAGTCTAATAGCTCTACTTTAATAGATGGATTTTTTGCATTGACCAAAGCCTTAAACTTTTGAACATCAGATAGCCCGCCTTGGCCTCGATAATGGTAAGGGTAGACTTCTTTAGGCTCAAAAGCCAGAACACCTTCTGAAGCTGACTCAACATCCATAGTATAAGGCAAATTCATACAAATAAAAGCTTTGTCTATCTCTTTCAAATTGCGCATTTCGTCCACATCTTCAGTATCTCCAGAAAAATAAACTCTAAAGCCATCTTTCTCGATCACGTATCCATTTCCTCTCCCTTTAACATGGTAAACTTCGCTTGCATCCCCTTGATTATACATCGCTATTCCTTCAATAGTAAACCCATTCACATCTATAGTTTCTTCATTACCTAAAATAACCAGTTGACTAGAAAGATCGTTACCCATCATTTCTGCAACTGCTTTTGGAACAACTATTTTTGTTGCTGAAGTTGAAACCGCTTTTAAAGTCTCTAGATTGAAGTGGTCTCCGTGAATATCGGTCACCAAAATAATACTAGGCTCTGGCTGATTCTCAAAAGCCTCTTTTCCTCCAACAGGGTCTGTATAAAAAACTATAGAGTTCAATGTAAAGACGGCTGTTGCATGTGAGATTGGCGTAATATTAAAATCAGGTGTTTCCTTTTCTACGGAAATAGCTTCCTCTTCGTTCTTAGCTATGTTTTCCTGTTGGGTTGTATCATTTTTACATCCGATTACAACTACTAAACTAAATACAACTAATACAATTGATTTCATTATAAATTTGGATTTTTCCTATAAATTTAATGTAAGTGAATTTATATAAAAGACGCTTTGTATAATCTTTAATAAATAGAGAAGACCTGAAAAGGGGTGAAGCTTCTTATTCCCATTTCAAGGTTTCCATTAAGTGCCTTATATCTCTTTTAAGATAATCTGCTGCAGGAAGAATAGAGTCATAATTGGGTTTAGCTTCAAAATAAATAGCTCCTGTGAGAAAATGAGATGTACTATCTGTTAAATAAAACTGAGCTTGTGAGGCAGCGTCGCCTTCTACTTCATAGAAGTTACCTGAGGTGTTATTTTTCTCATTTTGATAAATACTTGCTTCGATAAGGTCTGCTTTTATGGTGTGTTTTTCTGGTAATTTTTGAGCGTCTATAAGCAATTCTCTTAAATTATTATTGACTGGAGAATACGTCAAATAGATTTTTGCTTTCATTTTTGGATAGCTCAAGTTTACCCAACAAGGCCGGTTTGGATTTTCTATGTCAACTTCTGCTGCTGAATTTATTTCAAAAGAGAAAGGGCAATCAAAATCTACTTGTTTAAAACTAGAGGTATCGTAATTTAAGGCTAGAAACCCAGAGGGTTTTGGTTGTGGTGATTCCCCACAAGATACGGTCAAGATAAGGAGTAAAACTAAAATAGACTTTCTCATCTTACTCGATTTCTTCTGGGTTAATTTTGAGCTTAAGTTGCACAATTCTCTTGCTATCTAAAGCTTCTACAGTAAAGTCGAAGTTATGGAACTTGATTAGCTGTCCTTTCTTTGGAAAGCCTTTTGCCGATTCCAGTACAAAACCGGCCAATGTTTCTGCCTCTCCCTTATTAGATTCGAATTCATCAATTTTAGGATCGCTTAACTTCAAGATTTTATAAAGATCTTTTAGTGGTGTTTTACCTTCAAAAACGTAGGTTGAATCGTTTATTTTAGAATAAATAACGTCCTCATCATCAAACTCATCACTGATGTCTCCAACAATTTCCTCTATAATATCTTCCAAAGAGATCAATCCACTGGTTCCGCCATATTCATCTACAACAATGGCTAAGTGATTTTTTTGCTCTTGGAAATCTGCTAATAAATCATCTAGTTTTTTATTCTCTGGGACAAAGTAAGGTTCTCTAACCAAAGACTGCCATTTGAAATCTTTTTGCTGAAGGTGAGGCAACAAATCTTTAATATATAGAATTCCTGTAATATTATCCACATTATCCTCATACACGGGAATTCTGGAGTAACCATGTTCCATAATTTCAGCAACAACTTCAGAAAAAGGCTGTTCTACATTCAATGCAAAAATGTCCAGTCTTGGCTTCATGACTTGCTTTGTATCTGTATTTCCGAAAGAAACAATTCCCTGCAAGATTTTCTTTTCATCTTTAGAGGTGTCCTCTTCATTCGTCAATTCTAAAGCTTGAGATAACTGGTCTACACTAAGGTTGGTCTTCTGCTTGCCAAACTTGCTTTGTATGGTATTGGTAATTGAACGCATGGGGAGACTAAGCGGAGTAAGCAAGCGGTCTAGAATACTTAGCGGCAAAGCCATAAAATGAGCGAATTCAACATTATTTCGATTGGCATATACCTTTGGTAAAATCTCTCCAAACATCAAAATAAGGAAAGTCACTAAGCCTACATCTATGATGAATTTGAGGCTAATTCCAAAAAACAAAGTAGTTGATTCTCCATAAAACGTATCACTTATAGAAGCATACAGCAAGACTATAGCGATGTTTATAAAATTATTAGCAATAAGAATTGTAGCCAACAATTTTTTGGGTTTATCCAACAAATTGATGATAATCTGTTCTTGTTTAGACACATTACCTTCTTTTACATCAAAATCTGATGGCTTTAATGAAAATAAAGCCACTTCTGACCCAGAAATAAGGGCGGAAGCAATGAGGAGTATGAAGAAAAATGTGATTTTGACTACATCAATAATTTCTATTGCTGAAAAAAAGATGAGACTCGAGGGACCGGGTTCCAAAATTGAATTGATTTTTGTTTAAAAGGGTAGATCATCTTCTTCCTCTTCCGTAGCCTGAGGCTTTGAAGAAGGTTTTGAAGCAGTTTGCTGTTGCGGAGCTGTAGAACTTTCCGTAGATGAAGGAGAATTGCTTCCATCTTTAGGCGTCAAAAATGTAAATTCTAGACACTGTATCTCCGTAGAATATCTATCCATTCCTTTCTCGTCCTGCCATTTTCTGGTTTTAATACGCCCTTCAATATAGACTTTATCTCCTTTTTTGAGGTATTTTTCACAAACTTCAGCAGCCTTATTTCTAACAACAATATTGTGCCATTCTGTATTGCTTACTTTTTCGTTGGTAGCTTTATTGATGTACTCTTCATTTGTGGCCAAAGGAAAGCGCCCAATACAATTTCCACCTTCAAAATAATGCATCTTCACCTCATCGCCAGTATGGCCTATGAGCATAACTTTATTGAGTGTTCCTGCCATGATCTTTAATTTAATGTAAATGTAAGAAAAAGAATTATGCTAAAGAAAATTCAGATTCTATAAAATTTTGAATAAGAACAGGAACAGGAAGCTTCTGTAACTCATTTAAATTGTAGGTTTCTATTCCTTTTGAAAGCTTTAGTCTAGATAGGCTATCACCAGCAGAAACTTGAATAAACGTCGCCATAATTTTTCGATGAGAAAGCAAATGAACTACAGGGGTGTCGTTTAATTTTTCAATCCGTTCTATATGGAAATCACCTATATCTAGGAGAGATTTTATGTCTTCTGAAGAAGGTGTTTCTAAAGGCTCTTCAGATTCTAATAAAGGAAATTGATAAAGTCCTTTCCATATTCCTGCTCCACTTCTTTTTTGAACAAGGGTTACGTTATCTTGATCTTTAAAAATCAAATAATTAAAGTAGCGTTTCTTAACGATTGTCTTCTTGAGTTTTACGGGGAGTTCTTCCACTTTGCCTAGTTGATAAGCGGCACAGTTCTCCTGAAATACACAAAACATACATTTTGGAGATTTGGGTCGACAATGTAAAGCTCCAAACTCCATAATAGCTTGATTGTAAACAGCTGGGTGAGAGACATCCATAAGTTGCTGAGCTTTAGTTTTGAATTCCTTAACGCCTTCCGAAGAATTAATAGGCGTGTGGATTCCCAGAAATCTTGAAATAACGCGTTGTACATTCCCGTCGACTACCGCCACAGATTCATCAAAAGCAAAAGAAGCAATGGCTGCTGCGGTATAATCGCCAACTCCCTTTAAGGTTTTAAGGTCTTTAAAATTATCCGGGAACTTCCCTTTTAAGGTTTCACTAACATACTTTGCGGTAAAGTGAAGATTTCTTGCTCTGGTATAATACCCTAAACCTTGCCATAATTTCATCACCTCATCCTCTTCCGCTTTGGCGAGATTGTGAACTGTAGGAAAACGTTCTATGAATTTCAGAAAGTAAGGCAGGCCTTGCTTGACCTGGGTTTGTTGCAAAATAATTTCACTCAGCCATATCACATAAGGATCTTTTGTATGTCGCCAAGGCAAATCCCTTTTTTCGGTTTCATACCAATCTAGTAAACGCTTAGAGAAATCCATTATTTACTTTTTTGCAAGTATAATTCATATCCGCCTACTATTTAGGCCATTGTGTTTAATTATTGCGGATTAATTCCTTATATTTGCAAGCTCAAAAAAATCTAAGATTAATCCTGAATAAATATTTTTGAATTATGACGAAAGCAGATATTGTAGCTAACATTTCAGACAAACTCGGGTTGGAAAAAAGCGAGGTTCAAGCTACTGTAGAAACCTTTATGGATGAAGTTAAGAATTCTTTAGAAGGCGGAGATAATGTGTATCTAAGGGGTTTTGGAAGCTTTATCGTAAAGACTAGAGCAGAAAAAACAGGTAGAAATATCTCAAAAAACACAACGATTAAGATCCCTGCACATAATATTCCAGCATTTAAGCCTGCCAAAATATTTGTAGAAGGAGTCAAACAGAATGTTGAAGTAAAATAAATTTTAATAATCAATAAAAAATAAAGCCTATGCCAAGCGGTAAAAAAAGAAAAAGACATAAGGTAGCTACTCACAAAAGAAAGAAAAGAAGTAGAGCTAACCGTCACAAGAAAAAGTAGTTCAAGACTACTTTTTCTTATTAAAAACGTTCTTTGACTTCGAAATTTATAATTTAAATTTCTATATCTTAAAATTGTGACCCCTAACCTTAGCAAGGCGACGGTTACTTATGTATAATTTCGTCTGTAATAAAATTACAGACTCCTAAATCTAATACGCGTGAATAAGGAATTAATAATACGTTCTAGTTCCGACGCTGTAGATTTTGCCTTATTAAAAGATGGAAGACTCATAGAGCTTCATAAAGAAACAGAAGGATTTGATTTTTCTGTTGGAGATATTTTTCTAGCTAAAATTAGAAAAGCTTTGCCTGGACTCAATGCCGCATTTGTAAATGTTGGCTACGAGAAAGATGGTTTTTTACACTATCATGACCTAGGACCAAACGTCAAAACCATGTTGAAGTTTGTTAAAAAAGCAACATCCAACCAAGTGAAAGATTTCTCATTGAGAGATTTTCCATTTGAACAAGAAATAGATAAAAATGGATCCATAGCAGATACGCTGCATTCCAATCAATCTATTCTTGTACAAGTTGTAAAAGAACCCATCTCTACAAAAGGCCCAAGATTGAGCAGTGAGCTTTCTCTTGCAGGTCGCTATATTGTTTTAGTTCCATTTTCGGATAGAGTTTCAGTTTCACAAAAAATTGAAAGTAAAGAAGAAAAAAGCAGGCTAAAACGACTAGTTAAAAGTATTAAACCCAAAGGTTTTAGTGTCATCATCAGAACAGTTGCCGAAGGCAAAAAAGTAGCTGATATTGACAAAGACCTTCAAAATTTGATGAAACGATGGGAAAATATGTGCAGAAAACTTAATAAAGCACATCAACCCTCGAAAGTTTTGGGTGAGCTTAATAAAGCTTCATCAATATTAAGAGATATTTTCAACGATTCGTTTACCTCAATTTGTATAGACGATGATGTTATTTACACACAGATAAAAGATTATGTCGGAAAAATTTCTCCAGATAAAGAATCTATAGTTTCCAATTACGACTCTAATGTTCCAATTTTTGAAAAATACGGCATCGAAAGACAAATTAAAACGTCTTTTGGGAAAACCGTAACTATGAAAAAAGGAGCTTATCTAGTCATTGAGCATACAGAAGCTATGCACGTTATAGACGTTAACAGTGGAAACAGAAGTAATAAGGCCAAAAATCAAGAAGATACAGCACTCGAAGTCAACATGATAAGCGCTACAGAGATAGCACGTCAGTTGAGATTAAGAGACATGGGAGGAATCATAGTCGTAGATTTTATCGACATGAACAACCCAGATAACAGAAGAAAACTTTACGAACATCTCAAAGATGAGATGAGCGATGATAGAGCCAAACATAAAATTTTACCCCCAAGTAAATTTGGATTAATCCAAATCACAAGGCAACGTGTTCGACCAGAAATGAACATCAAAACTCGTGAAAAAGATCCCAATGCTGATGGTGAAATAGAGGCTCCTATTGTAATTGTAAACAAAATTAATGTGGATCTGCAGAAGATCTTAAAGAAGGGCACCAAAAAAATTACGCTTACTGCGCATCCTTTTATTGCTGCCTATCTCATGAAAGGCTTCCCTTCTCCGAGAAGCAAGTGGTTTTTTGATTCCAAAAAGTGGGTCAAAATCCAACCAAGAGATGCTTACAATTACTTAGAGTATCATTTTTATGATCACGATGGCACTCTTATCAAAGTTTAGTTATTATCAAAAAATTTTTAAAACCCCATACTCTATAATAGAGTATGGGGTTTTTTGTTTTTATACTTTAGCAGTCTCAATCTTCTTCTTCAATCCATGGCTATGAACACTTCTCATTCTAAAAAATCGCTTACAGTAGAACAGGCTTTACTAAAGATGATGAACTATTGTGTGTATCAAGACAGGTGCCACCAAGAAGTTGAGAAAAAACTGGATGCCTTAGGTATGTATGAAGATGCAAAAAACCATATCATTATAAAGCTACTTGAAGAGGATTTTCTTAATGAGGAACGCTTTGCCAGAAGCTATGCTAGGGGCAAATTCAGAATAAAAAAATACGGCCGTATACGTATTACCCGAGAGTTAAAAACTAGAGCTATTTCTGCATATAATCTAAGAGCTGGACTTTCTGAAATTGATGAGGATGATTATGTAAACACTTTGCGGGACCTTGCCCAACATAAATTACGCACCACCAAAGAAAGTAATGCTTATAAAAAGAGACAAAAAATATATCAACATCTTGCTTATAAGGGCTACGAAACAGAATTGATTTATGATGTCATCAATGACTTACTTCCTACGTAATTCCTTTTCCACACGCCTTTTTTGTCGCTTATACGCAAACTCATTTTTATAGTTAATCCACTTATCACCTTTTAATCTTCGCATAAGATTTTCGACGCCACGCATAATGCTAAGGTTATAAAGAGCTTTGCTAATATTTTTGGCTCCTCGAGGTAAGGTTCTTAAACTCATAGAAAACCCTGGGGTGAGATACGTCATATTGTGCCAATAGCCTCCTGGCATATATAAAGCTTCTCCGTGCTCCAAATAAGCTACATAACCTTGGGCTAAAGTAAGCGCCGGGAATTTGTCTAAATCTGGGTTATTGAAATCGATTTCATTGAGACTTATAAGAGCGTTAGGAACTTTATACAAGTATTTTGTCTGTGAAGGAGGATAGATAATACAGCGCTTTTTCCCTTCAAAATGAATATGAAGGATGTTTGCAAGGTCTATATCGTAATGCATAAACACAGAAGTATTTTGGGCTCCAAAGAATAAAAAAGGAAGACGATCTTGAAACTTCAAGCCTAGATTTGGCATTGTAAAATGACGCTTAAGCTCGGGAACTTCTTTAATTAAATTGAAAAGAAAAATTCTAAAGTCTGTTGGCCCTTTTTGCAAAAGATCTACATAATCTTTGAGTTTCATTTTAGCATGTGCCTCATTGAATTTATCTTTGGCAGAAGCAGGCCTGTTATCGTATAGAGGGACTTCAACATCTCCTGCCACAGCATTAAGGTAGGCTAGCGACCACATGTGATAAGCCTCCCAGTCGTGAGTAAGTTGTTCTATAACTAATGGCTTTTGAGGCTTAACATAGTTTTCGACAAAGTCTTTTGGTGAAATTGTTTTAACCCTTTCTACACGCTCTAAGTTTAGATTTTTGGTGGAGTCTATCATAAATAAAAATAAGCTTCATTCTGGAATATACCAAAATGAAGCTTATGCTATGTCTTTTATAAGAAAAAGTGAAATCCTTATGCCTTGGTTTTTGCTTTAGCTTTGGCTTCTACATTACGCTCTATAGTATGTCCTGGACGAGACCATTTTGGCTTTTCACCTAGGTGTTTGTATTTAGACTCTTCGGCAGAAACAGATTGAGGTTGAGACTTTTTCTCGAAGGCTTTCTGTGGTTTTAGACCCAATAATTTAAACATCTCCATGTCGTCATCCACATTTGGATTGGGAGTGGTTAATAATTTATCTCCTGCAAAAATAGAATTAGCCCCTGCAAAAAAGCACATAGCTTGTCCTTCTCTACTCATGTCTGTACGCCCAGCAGAAAGCCTTACCTGAGTTTCTGGCATCACAATTCTTGTAGTAGCTATCATACGCAGCATTTCCCAGATAGATATTTTCTGTTGTTCTTCTAGAGGAGTTCCTTCTACAGGGACTAAGGCATTGATAGGTGTAGATTCTGGTTGTGGATTTAACGTTGCTAGAGCTACTAGCATACCAGCTCTGTCTTCAAGAGTTTCTCCCATTCCTATAATTCCGCCACTACACACCGTAACCTTGCTTTTACGAACATTACTTATCGTGTCTAGTCTGTCTTGGTAACCCCGTGTAGAAATTACCTCTTTATAATATTCTTCAGATGAATCCAGATTATGGTTATACGCATAAAGTCCTGCTTCAGCTAAACGTTTGGCTTGGTTTTCTGTAACCATACCTAAGGTACAGCAGACTTCCATATCCAGTTTATTGATGGTTCTCACCATTTCCAAAACGTTATCAAACTCTTTACCATCTTTTACATTTCTCCAAGCTGCTCCCATGCAAACTCTAGAGCTTCCTGAAGACTTTGCTCTTAAAGCTTGAGCTTTTACTTGAGAGACACTCATTAAATCATTCCCTTCAATATCGGTATGGTATCTAGCCGCTTGAGGACAATATCCGCAATCTTCTGGGCAACCTCCAGTTTTAATAGAAAGCAAAGTAGAAACTTGAACCTTGTTGGGATCGTGATGTATTCTATGTACAGTTGCTGCTTCGTAAAGCAACTCCATTAAAGGCTTATTGTAAATTGCTAATATTTCTTCTTTGGTCCAATCGTTTCTTGTCATGGTAGTATATTTGGTGATTCAAAAATAGAAAAAACTCTTAGCATATTCTATTTTGAATGAAGTTTGAGTCAAATTTATTTCAGATGTTTAGGATTTTCCAACAAAATGCTCACCGCATTTCCACCAAAACCAACAGCGTTTACCAAAACAGAAGTAACAGGTTTGGAGGAGTTTTGCTGCTTATAAAACGGATTTTTATAGAATTTGCCGTAGCTCAGCATCTGCAGGGCCATTTCAACACTTAGCATACCAGAAGCCCCAAACGTGTGCCCTAGCTTCCATTTATTGGTTGTTAATAAAGGTGTTTTGTTAAAACTTTTTTCGATAGCAGCTAATTCTGCTTGGTCTCCTTTTACAGTTCCTGGCGCATGAAGAACTATAACATCAACCTCTAAGCGCTCTGCTTCATTTAAGGCCATTTTCATAGATTTCTGAAAGCATTGGGCGTCAGAAGAAATAGAAATATTATGTCTAATTTGTTCCGTAGCATAACCAAATCCGGTGATTTCAGCTATCGCTTTTTCACTAGATCGTGACATAACAGCGGTGGCAGATCCTTCCCCGAGGACCAAGGAGTTTTGAGTTTTATTCATTTTTAAACTCTCACAAGGCTGTGATGTATCTAGTCTGGAGTATAATTTTAAAGCTTGCATTTGGGCAATGGTAAATTCTGTAAGTGGTGCTTCTGCTCCTCCTACAAGAAACAGGTCACTCATCCCTGCTTCCAACCATGCTTTCGCATTAAGCATTGCATGCAAAGCTGTAGAACAGGTAATCGAATGACTTATATTTGGGCCATCGACGCCCAAGTCCTGAGCTACCCACGAGGAAATATTTCCTAAGGTAGTAGTAGGTGAAGACAAAGGAGACAAGGGCTCACCTTGGATAAATGCTTTGTGGTATTTTTCAAATAGGCCTGTTGCTCCTCTTGAAGAACCAATATTGATTCCTGTAGATTCAGCATTGAAGTCGAGACCAGACATTGCCTGTCTAGCTGTATATATTGCCATTAACACCGACTTATCTAAGTCTTTATATTTTGAATTTTCTTGAGATAATTTAGTCAATTCTTCAAGTGATTCTGAGGAAAGGCTTGCTGCCATCACTGAAGATGAATTCAATTTCAGTGTTGAAAAATGAGTAGATCCATTTTCATAATTTTCATTAATTGCATTCTGATCATGACCTAAAGCAGATATTGCGCTAAAACCATTGATGTATATTGGGTATTTCAAGTCTGTAATTTTTTTGCAAAGATCGAAAAAACTAAAGTTTGGTACTATCAAATCCAATATTATAACTGCAAAGAGTTAATAGAAGAGCTCTGGTAATTATTTGGTATATTTGCTTGTAAACAAGAAATTTTAATCTTCAGCGTTCTCATTTAGGAACGCTTCAATATATATAATTTATGGGATGTACCAGTTGCTCGACCGGAAAAGATGGTCAACCTAAAGGCTGCCAAAACAATGGAACCTGCGGAACAGATGGGTGTAATAAACTTACCGTTTTTGATTGGTTATCGGATGTAGAACTTCCTGGAGGCCAAGAAGCTTTCGATTGTGCGGAGGTAAGATTTAAAAATAGCAGGAAAGAGTTTTTTAGAAACACTGAAAAGTTAACGCTCTCTATAGGAGATATTGTAGCTACAGAATCTTCTCCAGGTCATGATATAGGTATTGTTACCCTTACAGGTGAACTTGTAAGAGTGCAGATGAAAAAGAAAAAAACCGACCCTGAGTCCGACGAAATCGCTAAAATTTATAGAAAAGCTTCTCAAAAAGATATTGATGTTTGGCAAACTTCCAGAGAGCGAGAGGATGCTATGAAGGTAAAAGCCAGGCAAATTGCAATTCGATTGAAGCTTAAAATGAAAATAAGCGATATTGAATTTCAAGGAGACGGCTCCAAAGCTGTTTTTTATTATACAGCAGAAGAACGGGTTGATTTTAGACAACTCATCAAGGAATTCGCTTATGAGTTCAAGACAAGAATAGAAATGCGCCAAATTGGCTTTAGACAAGAGGCTGCTAGGCTTGGAGGTATTGGTTCTTGCGGTCGTGAGCTATGTTGTTCGACTTGGTTAACAGATTTTAGAACTGTAAAAACTTCTGCCGCTAGATATCAACAACTCTCTCTTAATCCCTTAAAGCTTGCAGGGCAGTGTGGAAAATTGAAATGTTGTCTTAACTACGAATTGGATACTTACCTTGAAGCGCTGAAGGACTTCCCACGACAAGATCAAAAATTAACCACTCAAAAAGGGGATGCCGTTTGCCAAAAAATAGACATTTTTAAAGGGAAACTTTGGTACGCTTATGAAAAAGAGTACAACAACTGGATTGAGCTAGATACTGATGCGATAAAGATTATTTTGAAAGCTCAACGGGATAAAACCCCGGTAGCTAGTTTAGAAGAATTTACCAGTGAAATTGTTCCAGAAAAAACAGCATTTGAGAATACTGTAGGTCAAGATAGTTTAACCCGCTTTGATAAGCCAAAACAAAAAAACCCTCGAAACAAAAGAAAATCTATTAAACATAAGAAGTCCAAAAGAAATAATGCTAACTCGTAATTTATTACTTCTTTTTATCCTTTGTTTTAGCTTTTTAAGTTGTGATAACCAGCTAGTGTTTTCTGACTATAGAAGCTTTTCTAATGGCTGGAAAAACACAGATACTTTGGAATATTCATTTGAAGTGCCAGATACTATTAATCCTTACCACTTTTTTTTTAACACGAGGGTAAACCAAGAGTATGAATTTAATAACCTATTTCTCATCGCTCATATTCAATTTCCTAATGGAATGCAAATTGGAGACACGCTAGAATATGAAATGGCTTATCCAAACGGTGAATTAATGGGTGAAGGGTTTGGAAGCGTTAAAGAAAGTAAATTGTGGTATAAAGCTGGTGTTACTTTTTCAGAGCAAGGAACTTACACCGTAAAGATTAACCAAGTCATGAGAAAATTTGGAAAGGTTGAAGCCTTAGATACCCTGAAAGGAATCATGGATTTTGGAATTCATATAGAAACCATACCAAAACAAGAAAATTAATTCTTTCAAAAAAAATATGGGAGAGAACACATCGTCAAAACCGAGTTTCAAAAAGTATATTTTAGGGTTCTGGATTTTATTTCTATCTGGTGTTTTAGGAATTGCTTTAATTTTTTTATTAGCCAGTTGGGGAGCTTTAGGGACCATGCCAACCTTTGAAGAGCTAGAAAATCCAGAAACCAACTTAGCTACTGAGGTCATCTCCATAGACGGAGAAACTTTAGGAAAGTATTTTAAGGAGAATAGAACGCCTATCAATTATGAGGATCTTCCAGATCATCTCGTCAATGCTTTAGTCTCTACCGAAGACGAAAGATTCTACAGTCACTCGGGTATCGATGCTCGTGGAACGCTAAGAGCTGCTATTTATCTGGGCTCAAAAGGCGGAGCGAGTACCATTACTCAACAACTGTCCAAGCTTTTGTTTACAGATCCTAATAAAAGTGGAACCTTCAATAGGATTATACAAAAGGTAAAAGAATGGGTTATCGCCGTAAGACTAGAAGAACAGTATGCTAAGAACGAAATTATCACGATGTACCTCAACAAGTTTGATTTTTTATATCAAGCTGTAGGGATTCGTTCAGCCTCTAGAATTTATTTTTCTAAAGAGCCAATAGAGTTAACGATTGAAGAGTCTGCTACATTGGTAGCTATGCTGAAAAATCCTATTCTCTATAATCCAGTTAAAGATCAGTTTAAAAAGAATTCTATAGAACGGAGAAATCAAGTTCTAAAACAGATGGAGAAAAACGGATTTTTAACCACAAAAGTTAAGGACTCTTTGCAAAAACTTCCTTTGGGAACATACTTTTCTCCTGAACAACACGACGATGGGATGGCTACTTATTTTAGGGCTTATGTGCAAGATTTCATGAAGTCTTGGATCGATGATAATCCAAAACCAGACGGAAGTTCTTATAGTATGTATAGGGATGGTCTAAAGATTTATACAACTCTGGATTTCAAAATGCAAGGCTTTGCAGAAACTGCTGTAGAAAAGCACCTCAGAAATCTTCAAAAAGAGTTTGACGCTCAAAATAAAAAGAATAAAACAGCCCCCTTCAGAAGTATAAGTTCTTCGGAAATAGAGAGTATCCTGAATAAAGGAATCAAAAATTCTGACCGCTATAAAACCATGCGTCGAAAAGGAATTGATAAAGACTCCATCATGGCAACCTTTAATAGAAAACGAGAAATGCGTTTATTTTCTTGGGAAGGCCCTATTGATACTATAATGACTCCCAAAGATTCCATAAGGTATTACAAATCCTTTTTGAACACGGGTATGATGTCTATGACTCCACAAACAGGAGAAATAAAAGCCTGGGTAGGGGGTGTCAACTATAAACTTTTTAAATATGAGCACGTCAAGCAAGCGAAACGTCAAGTAGGGTCTACCTTTAAACCTTTTGTCTACGCTACTGCCATAGATCAATTGCACTTATCACCATGTGATGAATTTCCAAATACACCTTTTACGATACCAAAAGGACGACACGGTGTTACCGAAGATTGGACACCAGGCAACAGCGCTGGAGACTACGGTGGGATGAAAACCCTTAAACAAGCTCTGGCGGAGTCTATAAATACCATTACAGCCCGTGTTATTAATAAAACAGGCCCTGAAAGTGTAATCAACCTCATTGATAAATTAGGTATTGATACCTCAAATATACTTCCTGTAGCAGCTATAGCTTTGGGCACCCCAGATATAAGTGTTTATGATATGGTTTCTGCTTACAGCACTTTTGCCAATAAAGGAGTTTACGTAAAACCTTATGCCATCCAACGTATAGAGGATAAAAATGGAACTATTCTATATCAACATCAACCCCAAAGCAGAGATGTCTTGAGCGAAGAATCTGCTTTTGTAACTATTAAACTTTTGGAAGGTGTCACTCGGTTTGGTTCTGGCAAGAGGTTAAGACTCAATTCAGATTATGCCAAAGGAACCGAAGTTTATAAAAGAGTGGTTACTGGCTATCCCTATACTCTAGAAAATGATATTGCTGGTAAAACGGGAACGACTCAGAATCAGAGTGATGGCTGGTTTATTGGCATGGTACCAAATCTAGCTACTGGAGTTTGGGTAGGAGGCGAAGATAGGAGTGTAAGATTCCCAACAATTACTTATGGACAAGGCGCCACCTTAGCTTTACCTATTTGGGGAATGTACATGACAGACATCTATAATGACATCACTTTGGACATCTCTAAAGATGAATTTGAAAGGCCTGATAATTTAAATATCTTGATCGATTGTGATGGAGCTACCGATGAACTCGAAAATGGAGAGGGAGAAAATAAAGAAACTACAGAATTTGAAATTGATTTCTAAACATTATCACTAGCAAACCATTCCGCAAATGCCGTTCCTGTTTCTCTGAGCTTTAAAGAGTGTAATTTAATTTTAGGATCTAATTTATTTTGTATACTGTTAGCAAAATCTATCACCATATTTTCACTAGTGGGTTGATAATCTACTAAAATAACATCATGCCCAGAAGATTTTAAGGTTTGCGCTAGCTCTATATGAGGCGTTTCTTTATTAAGAATAATAGCATGATCCATTTTATCGACCACTTGAGTTTTTACAATTTTTTTTAAATCTCCAAAGTCTATAACCATTCCACATTTTACATTATCCATATCTGTAATAGGTTCCCCAATAACGGTTACATCCAGTTTATAACTATGACCATGAATATTTCTGCATTTACCATCATAGCCATATAAAGCATGAGCGGTTTCAAAAGTAAATTGCTTGGTAATTCTAATTTTTGCCATAGTCTAATAAATTTCTGCAAAGATAATAGATTTAAAAAATTTAATACTGGAATAGGGTTTAAAAATATAAACAACAAGTGATCCTATTTTCTGCTAATTTTACACCAATAGATTAATACCAATTTAAACCTATAATGTCGCAATAAATGGCTCAAACACGTCTTACAGAAGATCTTTCTTTTACAGAAAATCCTCTTTTTGAACACCTAATTTCTGACTTGCTAAAGCAAAACTATTCCATATGTGATAATTTCTTTGATTTGAGGCTTGTCGATAGCTTAAGGGATCGACTAAAAACCCTGCATAACCATAGTGAACTAAAAAAAGCGGCGATTGGAAATAAAGTAAATGAATCTATCAGCAAAGCTATTCGAGGAGACTCTATTCAATGGATCGATGAGCAACAAGCCAATCCTGTAGAACGTCTGTTTTTTGAAGCCATCAATACCTTCAAAAACTATTTAAATATGACGTGTTTTATGGGAATCCTGCACCAAGAGTTCCATTACGCGATATATCCTGAAGGCACTTTTTACAAAAAGCATTTAGATACATTTCAAAACGATGATAGACGAAAATTATCTATGGTTTGTTACCTCAATGATAACTCATGGGACAAGACCAATGGAGGAGAGCTTGTCATTTATCCGGAGAATTCAAACGAGGTGGTTATTCATCCTCTACCAGGGCGAGTAGTTGTTTTTGAAAGTCAACTTTTACAGCATGAAGTAAGACCCGTATTAAATGACATGCGTCTGAGCATCACTGGATGGTTAAAAACAAGATAACTATCTATTTTACATTCATACGCTACTTAAATAGCCAGTATTTCTGAAGGTTTGTTTAAATAACTTGGCCACATAGAAATCCATTCCATAATTATTTGACAATGCTTTCAGAAGAAAAAATCAATTTCAAAGCATCACAGTTATCACCTAGTAAAGGATCCTTACTTTAATGGTGTGGTCAATTCGTTTAAACTCTTTTAAGGTGTCTAGAGAGTCGTTTTTGGCAATATCAAGAACAACATAGCCAACTTCAAGATTGGTGCTTAGATATTGCCCTAAAATGTTGACGTCTAGTTTAGAAATTTTAGAGTTTATTTCTGAAAGAACACCAGAGACATTTTTATGAATATGCAAAATCCTATGTGTATCTTCTATTTTTGGCAATGATAATTCTGGGATAGACTTGCTACCAAGACTTGCTCCATTCTCTATATACTTTATCAATTTGGACGAAACGTCTAAGCCGATATTCCATTGCGCTTCTTCCGTAGATCCACCAATATGTGGTGTTAAAATGACATTAGAGATATTTTGTAAGGGAGAGGTGAACTTTTCATTTTTATTCTTAGGTTCTTCTGGGAACACATCTACTGCTGCACCGCCAATGCGTTTTTCCTCTAAAGCCTCTTTTAAAGCTGAAATATCAACGACATCGCCGCGACTCATGTTGACTAATAATTGCCCTTTTTGAAACCAATTTAGCACCTGTTTATCAAATAAATTTTGAGTCTGTTTTGTTCCAGGAACATGAAGGGTGATGATATCGCAATGTTCTATTAGAGACTTTAAGTCGCTTATTTCTTCAGCATTTCCAAGTGGCAACTTGTTTTCAACATCATAATAAAATACGCGTAATCCCATAGCTTCTGCTAAGATAGAAACCTGAGACCCAATATGGCCATAGCCTACAACCCCTAGGCGTTTTCCTCTAATCTCATGCGCATTGGTAGAATCTTTGTCCCATTCTCCAGCATGAGCGGCCCTGTTTTTATCTGGAATTCTTCTAATAAGCATAATAGCAGATGCAATAACCAATTCTGCTACAGAGCGAGTATTGCTAAACGGAGCATTAAACACACACACCCCCACTTTGTTGGCTGCTTCAAGATCTACTTGGTTTGTGCCTATACAAAAACAACCTATTGCCACCAGTTTTTTAGCTTTTGTAATCACCTCTTCCGTCAATTGAGTTTTGGATCTCACACAAACCACTTTAGCCTCTTTTAAAACGTCATCCAGTTCTTCTCCAGATAAAGCGCTTGTATACTGTTCTATTTGTGTATAACCTGCTTTTTTAAAACTATCTACAGCAGACTGACTGATATTTTCTAAAAGAACTATTTTCATTTTGTCCTTTGGAAACGACGTTTTGAGTGGTGACATAATCCGGCTTTAAAAAAATTAAGCCTCAAAAGTATAAAAAATACGTTGAAGCTGGGTTAATATGCTTTTGATTTTTCTGTTGTAATTAAAATTGCTATTAGTTCAATTCCATCTGCAACTGAATCAGTTTATGGTAGAGTCCGTTTTCGTTTTCAATTAAATCTAGATGTGTTCCTTTTTCAATAATTTCTCCGTTCTCTAGCACTAGGATTTGATCAGCGTTTTTGATGGTAGAAAGTCGGTGGGCGATGACAAAAGAGGTTCTACCTACCATAAGTTTTTCTAAAGCATCTTGTACCAGCCTTTCAGATTCAGAATCCAAAGAACTCGTCGCTTCGTCCAAAATCAAAATGACAGGGTTTTTAAGGACTGCTCGAGCTATGGCGACTCGTTGACGCTGTCCACCAGAAAGCTGAACACCTCTTTCTCCAACAATAGTTTCATACTGTTCGGGAAAAGACATAATAAAATCATGAGCATTTGCTTTTTTGGCTGCTTCCATAATCTCTTCGTGAGTAGCACCTGGCTTACCATAAGCTATGTTTTCCTTGATACTTCCTCCAAACAATAAAATATCTTGTGGTACAATTGCCATTTGACTTCGTAAATCGTGCAGCGTAAAGTTGGAAGCTGGGATATCATCCAATAGCATTTGACCTTCTTGAGGTTCGTAGAATCTCAAAATAAGAGAAGCAATAGTCGATTTTCCTGCACCGCTAGGGCCTACAATAGCTATGGATTCTCCCTGTTTGGCTTTAAAACTAATGCCTTTTAAAACTGTTATTTCTTGACGTGTAGGATAAGCGAACTTAAGATTTTCAAAACTCAATTCACCTTTAATAAGTTTCGGTGACTGGTCTTCTTCAATTACTTCTGGTTCTTCATCTATAATATCAAATACGCGTTCTGTAGCGCCAATTGCTTTTTGAATTTGAGCATACTGTATAGGTAAACCTCCTATAGAGGCTCCCACAAAAATAGTATAAAGTATAAAAGTGATTAATTCGGATTGTGTGAGTTCTCCTATGTTTTGAAGCTTAACGGCATACCAGACCAAAAGGACGATAGCTCCAAAAATGCAAAAAATAATAAAAGAGGAGAACGCTCCACGAGCAAGACCCCCTTTAATAGCGATTTTCTTGATGTCGTTGACAGCAAATTTATACCTCAACATCTCGAAAGCCTCATTCGTAAATGCTTTCACATTGGCAATCCCTTGCAAGCTTTCTCCAACAATAGTATTGGAATCGGCTACTTTATCTTGAGCTTCTTTAGATAATTTTTTTATGAATTTTCCAAAAATCACAGCTACTATTGCAAAAATAGGAATGGTCGCTAGCATCAGTAAGGAGAGCTTTACAGAAGTAAAAAACAAAGCCGTAATACCCCCAATAACGATGATCATTTGCCTTAAAAATTCTGCTATTCCTGTGGTAAACGTATCTTGAATTTGAGAAATATCTGCAGCCACTCGGCTATTGAGTTCACTGACACGTCTAGAAGAAAAAAACTGCATCGGCATTTTGACCAAGGTGTCGTAGGTGTCTTGGCGTATGGCAGAAAGCATATTTTCGGTCACATTCACAAAAAGAACAACACGAAAAAAAGAGAAAATAGCCTGAGCGGTAAACAGCCCTAAAAGTATAAGCCCCATTCTATTAATATCCTCTGAAGTGAAATCTGCTGTCTCAATTAAATCTCCCATTAACTTAGGAAATAGCAATGCCGTAACCCCAGTAAAACCAAGAAAAATTATTCCGATAATCAACTTCCACTTGTGTGGGCCGATATAAGAGAATAATCGTAGAGATTTTTTTAGATTTTGTTTATTGAGTTTAACCTTAGGAAGGTCAGATTCTTTTTTTCTTTTCGCCATTCGATTTTATTCTTCTTTTCAATACTTTGCAAAGTTAACTTTAAGCCTTAACTAAACCTCCTAACTTAACTTAAAAATCTTAAAACTTGTCTCAAAACAAAAAACAGGGCAGTGACAAATTCAATAGAAAACAAACAGTACAGACTAAAAAACAGGCTTATTGAAAGTTGAGTCCTTCTTGACAAACTTTCTTACCTTTCATTTTTTAGAAAACAAAACTTATGAAAAAGCTATTACTGTCGGTATTTGTTTTATGTATTCAGCTCACAGCTTGGGCACAAATTGAAAGTGCTCCAGAAAGAACTGAAGGCGAAGGACCTTGGTCGCAATTAATTATTCGGGGAGTCACATTAATCAACGGAAATGGGGCGCCTCCAATAGGACCAGTAGATATTGTTGTAGAGGAGAATAAAATTGCGGAAATTAAAACAGTGGGATATCCTGGTGTAGACATACAGGATAGCAATAGACCAAAGCTTAAACCTGGCGGAAAGGAATTGGAGGCCTCTGGTATGTATCTCATGCCTGGTTTTATAGATATGCACGGACATATTGGAGGAGAAGCTCAGGGCGTTACTGCAGAGTATGTTTTCAAATTATGGATGGGTCATGGGGTTACGACCATACGAGATCCTTCGGCTGGTAATGGGCTGGACTGGGTGTTGGAACACAAAGCAAAATCTGCTAAAAATAAAATCACAGCTCCAAGAATCTTGGCATATACCGCTTTCGGTCAGGGCAGTAAATCAGAGATAAGTTCAGTAGAAGCAGCTAAGAAATGGGTTCGGGATAATGCTAAAAAAGGTGCTGATGGCATTAAATTTTTTGGAGCAAAGCCAGAAATCATGCAAGCCGCTTTAGAGGAAAATAAAAACCTGGGCTTGCGTTCTGCTATGCACCATGCCCAAATGGACGTCGCCAGATGGAATGTAATAAATTCTGCTAGAGCAGGGTTGACGAGTATGGAACATTGGTACGGACTGCCAGAAGCCCTATTTACAGACAGAACCGTTCAGCATTACAAATTGGACTACAATTACAACAATGAGCAGGATCGATTTTCTGAAGCCGGAAAATTATGGGAACAGGCGGCACCGCCTTATTCTGAGAGGTGGAATGAAGTGATGAACGAATTGATCGAGCTTGATTTTACCATAGACCCTACCTTCAATATTTATGAAGCGAGTCGTGACTTAATGCGAACCAGACGGGCAGAATGGCACGAAGACTATACCATGCCATCGCTTTGGGAATTCTACCAACCTAGTAAAATATCGCATGGATCTTACTGGCATTCTTGGGGAACAGAACAAGAAACGAACTGGAGAAAAAACTATCAATTATGGATGACTTTTGTTAACGAATATAAAAACAGGGGAGGAAGAGTGACCGCTGGATCCGATTCTGGTTTTATTTTCCAACTTTATGGATTCGCTTATATCCGCGAATTAGAATTACTTAGAGAAGCTGGTTTTCATCCACTGGAAATTATGATGTCTGCTACACTAAATGGGGCTGAAGCCTTGGGTATGGAAGATAAAATTGGATCTGTTGAAATTGGTAAACTAGCCGATTTTGTCATTGTAGAAGAAAATCCATTGGAAAACCTGAAGGTCCTCTATGGAACTGGTGCCATCAAGTTGACTGAAGATAACGAAGTGACTAGAGTAGGAGGTGTAAAATATACCATTAAGGATGGAATCATCTATGATGCCCAGCAATTACTTAGAGATGTCAAGAAAATGGTAAAACAAGACAAAGACAAAACAGGTTATGAAATTAAACAACCCGGTATGAAATAATATTTTCACTTCAAAGTCTTAGAAAACCCTGTGTAACTGAAACTAGCAAGCTAAATTCATAAGAGAATCAGAATTTATTTAACAAAATATCGTTTTTTAACCTTTTAAATTACTGTATTGTCATTTTTATAATTAATTTAATGATAAATTATATATTATGGGTATTAAAAATTTTCAAGGTAAACAAGTAGGAGAGACCAATATAAAAGCAGAAAAAATAACGGTTAGAGACTGTATGTCTCAAAATATGATTCTTTTCAATAAAGACCAAAGTATTATTGAAGTGGTAGAGATACTGATCAAGTTTAGAGTTTCTGGTGGACCCGTTGTCAATGACCAAAAGCGCGTCATTGGGATTATTTCTGAAGGAGATTGCGTTAAGCAAATTTCTGAAAGTCGATATTACAATATGCCAATGGAAGATGTAAGTGTTGAAAAATACATGTCTAGAGACGTGAATACCATTTCCCCGGACGTTAATCTGTTTGATGCTGCAAGCCTCTTCTTAAAATCCAAAAGACGCCGTTTTCCTGTGGTAGAACATGATAGAATTATAGGGATTGTAAGTCAGAAAGACATCTTAAGAACTGCTTTGATGCTGAAGGGCTTTAGCTGGAAGCATAAATGAAATAATTTCAAATGTCATACTTCTCATTTATTATTTCAAAATTAAAAGTGTGTTGCGTGCTTAAGATTTAAATTCTGGACTATTGTCTATTGACTAAAGACTTTTGACTCACGTCTACAGACTACAAACTCTTGACTCTTCCCTCCCGTCTCTAAAAATACATCAGCTGTGCCGTACGGTAAGTATTAGCATGTGCATCTATAATGGTTTTTATGTCTTTAGAATAGCCTCCGCCCATACTCACTTCGACAGGAATTTCTCTTTGTAAACACTGCTCAAAAACAAATTCATCTCTTTTTTTACAACCTGCCACACTGCAACCTAGTTTCCCCAATTTGTCGGTGCTTAAAATATCTACTCCGGAAAGGAAGAATATAAAGTCGGGTTTCACCTGATCGATAAGTTTCGGTAAAGTCACTTTTAAGGTCTCTAAATACTGCTCATCTCCACAATTATCTTCCATAGGAATATCCAAATCTGAAATTTCCTTTTTGAACGGGTAATTACTTTTTCCATGCATAGAAAAGGTAAACACTCTATCGTCTTTTTGAAAGATTTCTGCGGTGCCATTGCCTTGGTGTACGTCTAAATCAACAACAAGAATTTGCTTTGCCAGCTTATTTTGCAAGAGGTAGTGAGCGGCAATAGCTTGATCGTTCAACATACAAAAAGCTTCTCCGTGATCTGAATAGGCATGGTGAGTGCCTCCAGCAATATTCATAGAAACGCCATATTCCAAAGCATAGTTACAGGCTTCTATGGTGCCGTTGGCAATGATTCGTTCTCTTTTAACCAATTCTGCAGACAATGGAAAGCCTATTTTACGAGCGATCCTTGGTTCTATACTAATGTTATACAATTGCTCTAAATAGTCTGGTGTATGAACAGACTGTATATAAGTTTCATTATCTAGATTTATTTGTGGCTCAAAGAAATTTTCTGGTTCACAAGTTCCCTCGTGAAGCAATTGCTTGGGAAGCAAATCATACTTATCCATAGGAAAGCGATGCCCCTCGGGTAGTGGATGTTTGTAAATGGGATGGAAAGCTATTTTAAGCATAGTCAGTTTTAAAGTAAATCAAAATAAATGCTTTTGCACTTCTTCTTGGCTCTAATAGCTTTTAAATCTTTGGTAAAGTTGCAAGTGGTCGAATAGCATTCAGTCAGTAAGATCGAAATGATTAAGCCAAAACAGAGCTTTAAGCAATGTATCTATGGCCATTACCATAACTGGGGCAGATTCAGAATGAAAAAATACCCTTAAACAAGCCCTCCTACTATTAGAATACAGGCAGATTAAGGGTGATAAATGTGATTTCTGACGATGTTGAACTCGTAACTAATCAATTTGGGTAATTCATATAAAATTATAGACATACTTCACCTAAAGCTCACAAAGAAAAAAACAAAAAAGCGTAAAGTGATAATTACCATGTCATTATACTTTGCGACCCTTGCGTGAAATTTTTTTCATTATCAAAAAAATAGATTTTAAATTTATACTGATTAGTGACTTGAAGTCTAAATTAAAGTTGCTCTACAAAGTCGGAAAAGACTTGTTTATGATGTTCCAAATCCAGATTTGGTGACACAGAAACGCGAGCAATATAATCCTTATCTTCTTCTTTGGTGGTTCCTTGAGTAGAGGTTGCTGGGATGGTCCAGTAACATCCTTTTAGCTGCCCATAGCTTACACAGTGCTTACTCTCATTAGGAATTTCACTTATCATCATATCGATGAGTTTTTGATTTAAAGCTCTTTTATAAGCTTCTCTTTCTTCATCCGTGTCCCCTTTAGTAGGGAGGTCCAATGAAAATACAGATGGCGTAAACCCTTGCTCAACCACCTCATCTGGAACAAAATTGATTTTTGCTTCTGGTAGCTCTTTTTTGATAAAATTGACAAACTCACGGGTGTTTATATACGCGTCTGCAATCCTTTTATTCATCGATGGTAACTGCTCTGCTAGGATTTCCACTTGAAGATCGGTAGCTTCGTTGTCGCAAAGTTTAAAATGCTTTTCTATGGTTGGCATCAAATCTTCTGCTTTTTCGTTAGCAACACAGTAACCCGCGGTACATTTTCCACCACTAGGAAATTTGGATCCACTCACGTAGGAGATTGATCGTATAGAAGAGAAAATACCCTCTTTGCTTAAAAATTGGATATTAGGACAAAAGGTTTGGTCCAGGATAAAAACGGGGTCAATAGCCTTTTCTCCAGTAGGGGTTTGGCGAGTCTTACTTAAAACTGCTTTTAATTTTTCCAAGTCGGGAACTTCAACTCTTGGGTTAGTTGGAATTTCAGCAATGATGTAAGGAACGGCGTCTAACTTAGCCACTTGATCTAAAACTTGATCGGTGCTTTTTACCATATCATTGTCCCGATCTACGGGTAGATCTAAAATATCTACGTTTTCTACCGCAGCGACCACTCGTCTAGCTTGATCATTGGTCCCTCCATAACAGTTAGGTGGAACAATGATTTTGATGTTTTTCCCTGGATGTTTTTCTTTGGCATCGTCTATAAGCCCCATCATAATCGCATATTGAACGGATAGCCCACAGGAACCCAATAACACTTTCGAGGTGGTTGCGGTAATCTCTTGAACCGATTTGACTACACTTGCTTTGTTCTTTTCTGTATCTGTTTTGACACCCATAGAAGGGGATTTCCCGACGAGTTGCTGTAAGGCAGAAAAAGAATCGGCTGGTGTCATGGCTATGGTTTCCCGTCTTCGTACATGTTGAATCTCTGAGATATAACTTTCGCTTTCTTCACTATTGACTAGTATAATACTTCCAAGTGGAGGTTGAACACTAACGTAGAAATCGATCGCAGGCGAAAGGTCGGCACCTCCCATTTTATCGTCTTGAGAAATGAAAATAGTACTGCCCCTAAAGTCAGGGATATCGTCTGCATTTTTAACCTGCTTTAATTCAAAGTTATACCCATAAACATGCTCTAGGGCTTCAAAATCGAAAGCCGGGGGCAAGTCTCCTGTATACAAGATTTGAGTGTTTTTGTGATCGAATAGATTTTTTCTGAGAACAGCTAAAACCGGCATCGTCTGAGATGAAAAAGCAATGACCTGTTCTGGTTTTAAATCATGCACATGAGCGATGCCCCATTCCAATATAGAAGATAAAGGGTGACCGAGGCGAATATAGTCGAAGGCAGTTGGCAATTCACTAAGAGCTGATGTGTCTGAATCCTGAGCTTTATACAAAGCTTCAAACTGATCTATAAATTGGGTTTTGGCCAAACTTTCATCATAAATATCCAATCGATGAGTGGTAAGTTTCAACCAGTCTGTTGGCATATTTTTGAGGACCTCTTCTATATAATTAAGCATTTTAGGATCTTGCATCATATTTATTTTAGGAAGGCAAAAATACAGATTTATTAGGCCTCCGCTTTAGGCCTTAACAAGATGTTTTGTCTTCGCAATACAATGCCTTTGAGTTTGTCTTTTAAAGGGTAGCGACTAATTATTTTAGAAAATTAGAAAATTCATCAATTAGTGAATCAGGCCCCATCTTTCTTAGATTTATAACTAAGGGAAGCCGCTACTATAAAAGCTGGAGTTATAAACACACCTACTAATGTTTTAATTTCCACAAGCTCGTAAAAGCCTACAATAATGGATATAAATAAAAGAGCGTTTAAAATGTTAAAACCTGTTTTATTGATGTTCATATTTAAGTTTTTGAAGGGTTTAGGGGTTTTGGTTAGCAGAAGTAGATTTTAGTTGTGATTGAGGCTATTTGTTAGTTCTTCTCTAAAATTGCTTTTTAACAATGTCACTTTATAAATCTTATTTGTAAATTCAGATTAAAATACAACTGACCATTTTCTTTGTAAATCTCTCCAAATCCATGTCTAGAGGAACTAGCAGTATCGAGTTTTGTATTATTTAGCAAATAGTCCTCAAATTCGTTTCTATTGTAAATGTGATAACATAAAACATCTCCATTTCCTTTAACAATTAAATATCCCCCCGTTGCATCATATTGACCTGTCCAAACTTTTGATGGCATCATACCCAATGCGACATCGGTTAAAAAACGTTTGGTTTTGTATTCGTAAAATTTGTGTTCATTTTTGATGTCAAAATCCAACGGATTTTTTTCTGAAATTAAATTCACCAAATCTGTTAGATGTGAAAACTCAGTTGAATAAAAATCAAAAACAATTTGGGATAAAATATGCGGTAACAAACTATCGATAAGCACAAGATTATTTGAGAAAATCTGTCTTTCTGTTTTAGCAAACTTTAGTGTTCCCTTTTTGTCTTGAATTTGAGTAATTCTATCCATTATTTTACTGCGTGTGGAAATAGAATTGATTTGTAAAATTTCATTGTCCGTGAGCTGAGCTCCATTAATTTGATAAATGAAATTTGTTGTTTTGCCAGCATTTAATAGAGAAGAAGTACTGCCAAGTTGTGATTTAATACTAAAACCGAGTGTCGGTTCTTGATTTGTTCGCTGGTCGTGAACTACAATTGTAATGTCAGTTTTATCAGAAGAACTTGCTTTCAAAGAAATACAGTTTACCGACTGCATAAATTTTTCAATTTCTGGAACAGAAAATGTTCTCTTTTTATTTTCTTTGATTGCTTTTAAAAGAAATAAAGCATTTTTCTTAAATTCTTTTATCGGTATTTTTAACACCTCCTCATCACCTGAAATTAGAATAATTTCGTCTTGGATAGAATATTCAAAGTCTCCATTATTTTCTGAACGCAAAACTTTGATAATTGGATAAACTAAACCTTCAAGTTTCTCAATATCTTTATCTCCAAGAAAAAGTTGTTTGTCTCCTAATAATTTAAAAAGAGCATAGATTTCGCTCCACTCGCCCTTGTTACCTGTAATCATTTGTAGTAGTTAAGTTTCTCTATAATTTTCTCCGCTGTCGCTTGAATAGCGGGAACTGCAACTGAATTACCGAATTGTTTGTAAGCTTGTGCGTCTGATACTATTATTTTAAAATTGTCTGGAAAGCCTTGAAGTCTTGCCCATTCTCGTGGTGTCATTTTTTAAAATGCTTTGGGCGTGACCACAAGGGTCGGGCTATCCGCTACAAGTCCTCGCTCGTGCCTCGCCGTGGGCTTTCCACTTCTATCCCTAACGCAACTTATCCGCGAAAGATATTGTCATTATGATATTCAAGGAATTCTTTCGAAGGAAAGAATTTGTCTGGAAGAGCGATTTTTTGTTTATTGTATTTGAGGAAGAAATCTGATATTGATTGATTTTCTTTATGTTCAAATATAGCTTCCGAAATTTTAATTTCAAAGTCGGTCGTTACAGTCAAAAAACCTTTGTCAAAAGCTTTGTCGTGTATTGAGTTTAAGCACAATCCATTTCTTGGATTCATTCTTTGCTCTGTATTTGAACTCCAAGGAATAATATGGCTTGCAACTAAAAAATCTGAAACTTCAATACCTGTTATACAACATTTTTGATAATATGAAGATAAAACTGAAGACCGAAAGAAATTTTGATTAACTCTTGTTTTTACAAGTCGTTCAACATCTTTTCCTTCAGGAAAATCTGTCAAATCAATCTCATCCGTTTCAATGATTGTTTTATTCTGGAATTGAGAAATTAACTTTTCACTTTCATAAGCCAAATCTTCCCAATTACCGTGAAATTCATCCCAAATGACTTTTTCTAATTTCCCACCATTTGCTAAACCTGTAATTCCTCTTTTCTTTAATTCAGGGTCTAATCTTCCTAAATTTCCAATTTTCATATTTAAGGCTGATGGCGAACGCCCAATAATATTAGCATACTTAATTATCATTGGATGCGTTTTACTGCTGTTCTTAAATGGAATTTTGCAGTAAACATTAAATGCAACTATAGTTTGTTCTCTTGTCCAATTGTTTAAATTAGCCATTACTTAATTTGGCTTATTCTTAGATTATGAACATCGTAATCAAATATTAATTCATTCAAAAGTTCTTTTGTAATATCAGAACTGCCTTGTAAAATTTGAAGAAATATTTCAACTCTATCATCTGCTGAAAGTGTGTTCAGTTTTTCATCATTACGAAAGAAGTCCATAAAATCTTCACGGTTCATACTTTTAATAGTGTCTTTCATTATGCGACAAGTTTTTGCGTTAGTGATTGAAGTGGAAATCCTTTTTGTGAGGAACGAACAAAAAGATTGGAACGGAAAGCCCGACCCGATAGGATAACGCCCAAATTATTCAATCTATCATCTAATATTAAATTCCTTTCCCTGCACATTCCGCTACAAACAACTGTGTTTGCAGTTCCGTCATTTGGTATTATTTCGTAACCAAATCCGTTTCCTTTACTTTCGTGACGTGCTCGGTGGTTTTTTAAAGTTTGAACGTAAGTAGTAGATAAATAATATTTTACAGAAACTTCTTCTTGCTCTAAAATGTCATCCAAAACTGCATTTTCATTTGTTGGTTCGGGATATTGAAATTCTGTAATTCCTAAATCTTTACGAAAACCGACGATGAAAATTCGTTCCCTGTTTTGAGGTACACCAAATTCTTTTGCGTTTAAAATTTGAGGTTCGGGAACATAGTAATTTAAATCTTCTCGAAGCACATTTAAAATTGTCGCCAACGTTTTTCCTTTGTCGTGGTTCCGAAGTCCTTTAACATTTTCAAGAAAGATTGCTTTTGGCTGTTTTTTGTTTATGATTTCGGCAACGTCAAAAAATAAAGTTCCTCTTGTATTTTCAAATCCGCCACGTCTTCCAGCAATTGAAAATGCTTGACAAGGAAAACCTGCACAGAGAACGTCGAAATTGTCGGGAATATAATTTTTCGTTTCGGGTTTAGTAATGTCGCCAAAGGGAATTTCGCCAAAGTTGGCTTTATAAGTTTGTTTTGAATACTTGTCCCATTCACTCGTAAAAACACACTTACCTTCAAGGTTTTGGAATGCCATTCTAAATCCTCCAATTCCAGCGAAAAGGTCAATAAATTTGAATTTGAGTTTTTCAGGTGCAGGGAATGGAACAATTGTATTTAAGTCAAAAATTAAATACTGAAGAGCTTCTTCAGCAACTTTTTTCGTTATTTTATCTGAAGGATATTCCTTTGTCAGTATTTCTTTAATAAATTCTACTGCATCTTTTTTGTAGAATTGTGAAACTCCATTTTTATGATTGTGCAAATAATGAGTAAAAGAAGCTGGTTTAGACTCATTTGGCTCTACTATTTTAATTTCAAATAGTTGTCCCTCAATGTTTTGTATGTCAATTCTTTCTTTTATCATTGTATGTGAAATTCAACACCACAAGTTAGAAAAAATTCTTGTTTTGTTTATTTTAGATTCCTATTATTCGACAATTATTTATTTCAAAATTGGAAGCTCCCGATCGGACTGTAATTTTCGAGTTTTTTGGAATCGGGTAATACAAACCTAAGTTCTTCTTTATCCCATTCTATATAATATTTTTTATTTCTAAAATTATAAACTCCAAGACCAACAAAAAGTAATCCCTGAACAATGTTTAATACTGAATTCCAATCTCCAGAAAGAAACGCTGTATTGAAATCATCGCTTATAGCTTTAGTGAAGGAAAAAAGTCCAAGTAAGAGTAAACAGCTTCCTAAACCAATGCCTATTTTGGACAATGCCTTTGGATATATATAAACTTCTATACGTGTCATTTCATGATTAGAATTAAATTTTAAATATAAAAAAATGCAGTTGCAACTTGAGAATATAGACTCCAAATTTAATTAATGAATTTTTAATAAAAGTAAAGACTTATTTCAAAATCTTTAAACATAGTTTTGCAAGTCATGATTACTTTCAAAAAAGCACATAAAGAAATATATCTAGAATTAAGTCAATCGCTTAATGGTCTATACCTTAGGACGTTTACAAAAGGTCTTTCTGCTCAACATATCAGTAATGAAGAGGCAGAAATTTACCTCGATAAATTGTTTACAGACGGATATGGAGTTTTTGGTTTTTCTGATGATCAACTTGTTGCTGCGCTGGTTGTAACACCACCAAGTTTTGATAAAGAACGTCCTGAATCAATTCAGAATCAATTCACTGATAAAGACTCCTTGTATATCGCTGAAGTACTTGTAGACGATGAGTTTCGGGGTATGGGTCTCGGCAAAGGATTGTTTAAAGAATTTGAAACAAACCTGAGCAGTGATATAAAACACGTTTTACTGAGAGTGTGGAGTGAAAATGAAATTGCAGTCAACTTATATAGAAAGTTGGGATTTGAAGACTGTGGAAGCATCCTCCAAGAAAAATTAAAACCCGTTTCAAAAGAGCCTTTTGAAATGCATAAACTTTATATGGTTAAGCCTTATTAAAAATCACTATGAAAGAATTCAATTTAAAAACACCTCATTTAATTGATGGAACTCCAGAAGAAAAACGTCAAGAAATACTTGATTATTTCCATAGAACTTTTGAATTGGACACAAAGCTCTATGAAACAGTTAAAGACGACGACACTTTTTATATGCGGGCGGACCACCTTCGTCATCCTATTATTTTTTATTATGGACATACCTCTTGTTTTTTTATAAATAAGTTGGTTTTGGCGGGATTGCTACCCTCTCATATCAATCCTTCTTTTGAATCGATTTTTGCCATTGGTGTGGATGAAATGTCATGGGACGATCTCAACAAAGAAAATTACGCTTGGCCTTCGGTATCTGAAGTTCGAGAATATCGCGAAATTGTAAAAACAACTATAGCCAAACTCATAAAAGAATTACCACTAGAGCTTCCTATCAACTGGGAAAGTCCGTTTTGGACTATTATAATGGGAATTGAACACCAAAATATTCATCTTGAAACCTCATCGGTCTTAATAAGACAACTCCCTGAAGAGAAACTTCAAAGCGGACTATTTGCCAATACTTGCAAAGAACATGAGCAGGGTCTTGTCAACGAATTAATAGCCGTAAAAGGGTCAGAGATGAATCTTGGAAAAGCGCATAATCATCCGCTTTATGGGTGGGATCTGGAATATGGAAGTTTCCAAGAAACTGTCGATGACTTTAAAGCTTCAAAATATCTGGTTTCTAATGCTGAGTTTTTTGAGTTTATGGAGGACAATGGTTATAAAGACAAGCAGTGGTGGACCGAAGAAGGCTGGTCTTGGTGTACTTATAAAAAAGCTGAACATCCTCTATTTTGGATAAAAGAAAATGAGACGTATAAATTGCGATTGATGACTGAGTCCGTTCCTATGAAATGGAGCTTTCCTGCAGAAATTAATTTTTTGGAAGCCAAAGCTTTTTGCAATTGGAAGTCGGCTAAAACAGGCAAAAAACTGCGTATGCCAACAGAAGCTGAATGGTATCGACTCGTGGAAGTGTGCGAGGTCAAAGATGTTACAGATTGGGAAGTAGCGCCAGGGAATATAAACTTGGAACATTACAGTTCATCTTGTCCAGTTAACACATTTTCTTTTGGGGACTTTTATGATGTGATGGGTAATGTTTGGCAATGGACCGAAACACCTATCACAGGTTACCCTGGTTTTAAGGTTCACCCATTATACGATGATTTTTCAACACCAACCTTTGATGGTAAGCATAATATCATAAAAGGGGGCTCTTGGATCTCTACGGGAAACGAAGCCGCCTTACATGCTCGCTATGCATTTCGCAGGCACTTCTATCAGCATGCTGGGTTTAGATATGTTGAATCTGATCACGAACCAGACATACGTGTAGATAGTTACGTAACTGATGAAGAAGTAGCTATCTCATGCGAGCAAAATTATGGAGAGGATTATTTAGGAATGTCAAAATTGCCACTTCAAATTTTAGATGTTTTAAAAGACCACGTTGAAAATCCATCTGAAAAAAGACTCTTAGATCTAAATTGTAATACTGGTCGCTTGGCTTTTGAAGCTGCTTCACATTTCAAAGAAGTTACGGCTATAGATACTTCAGCAAGATTTATTCAACCAGCTATCGAATTACAAAAAAACGGATTGTTGCGTTACGTCATTAAAGATGAAGGCGAATTATCCGTTTTTAAAGATGTTCTCTTGAAGGATTTAAAGTTGAACGACAATCATAGTCGCATCCAATTTATGCAGGATGATGCGATGAAATTAAAAGAACGCTACACAGATTACGATGTCATTTTAGCTATGAATCTGCTTGAAGAAATACGTCAACCGAAAGAATTCCTTAGTAGAATTCATCAAAGATTAAATGCTAATGGACTGCTGATACTAGGTTCAACTTACGAGTATAAAGAATCTGTAAGTCAAATGGATAACTGGATTGGCGGCTTCAAAAAAGATGGAGAACCTTTTAGATCTATTGATGGAATTAGTCAGGTATTGTCAGATCATTTTACGCAAGAGTCGAAACCTTTCAATCTTACCTATCCTGTAAGAAAGTCGAGTCGACATTTTGAAGTGATGAGCTCAGAAGTTAGCGTTTGGCGTAAAAAAATGTAAAGATCATTAAGGTTTAATGTCATAGTTAACTCTATGTCATAATCAAATTTATAATAAAGGCTTTGTGCTTGAGTTAAGCTAGAATTCTAATTAGCTTAACTTAAGCAAAAGCTTACTAATCATAGCTTATTCAGAAGTTTTTTTGTCAACGGGAGCCACTTGTGTTTTCTAAAGTAATTATTATATTTATGTTTAAAATTACTTATCTAAGGCTAAGGTTCCAACTCTGTAGAATTTTTGATCGCTTTTAATCTAGTTTGCGAGCATTTCACAATAAATTTAAAGGAGCTATAACCCCAATCCTCAGTTCATTTCTATTATAATTCGCTACATCAAAATTGTCTTTGGCATAACTTGAATACTCATAATAGCGTCCGATATAAGCGAGAAAAAAACGGAGGTCTATCTTTTTAAAAGGATTGTAATAAATAGTTGGTATCGCACCAAAGCTGGTTCTTATATGATCCCTACTCGTATTTAAGTTGTCATAAGCACTACTAGTCATGAGCGTTAATAAGCCCTGAAATTTTTGGCTGAAGCGATACTCTCCTCTAAGCCAATTTTCTACATACAACACATTTTCTGCAATTTCATTATCTACAAGGATACTATTTACAATGCCCTTTGTATCGATTTCTTCATAACTGTATTGAAAATCATACATCAAGATTAGGTCTTTATTTTGATATTTATGCCCTAAGGTAAAAAAATAGGTTCCTTGATTTTTCACTTCATTCCCATAGTTTGCGCTATAATTGGTTTCAAATTTACCATCAAAAAAGTGTCCACGCCAATTAGCTACAAATGATACTGGCCAGATAGGTTCCTGAATGATTTCGGATGCGATATCCCCATAAAGATCTTCGTAAAGTATAGTGCGAGAATTTAAGACTTGAAACCGAAATTGGTGATTTTCATAAGCTTGATAAGTTAGCCCAGCCCCGGTTACAAATGCTAAAGCATTACTGTAAATATCATTGAATTCTAAAATATATAAAGGGTTGAATTCAAATTCGTAACCCCCATAAAAGGAAACATTTTTCCAATATAAACATCGATCTTTTCGGTAGCTTTCACTTTCAAATAAGCGAGTTGAATATCGTTACTTAAGTTATCCAAGGATTGAACTTTAGAATTACTATTAAAACGATTTCTAAAATTAAAATATACTCTTTCGTGCAATTGACCAGAAATAGTTAGGGCTGTGAATCCATTTTCAAACTGGATACCGTTGTAATATTGATCTCCTCCTCTAAATTTATAAGCCTGAAACTCTGTACGCATATCAAAACCGATATTTAGATGTTTAAGGAACTTTTCTTTATCTATCGAAATTAAAGGACTGGCAACACTGTCCATTTGTTGCGTAATTCCCATTAAGGGTGTCAATAAAAAAAAACCTATTAAAAATGACTTAATCAAGTAAGGTCTATATTTGACTCTGGTTTGAAGAGTTGACAAAAAAATGTCTGGTGACAGATTAGATGCTTCTTCCATGCTTTCTTTTGTTAGAAGTTTTGACTTTTGCGTTAAAACTTAAGATCATAGTCTTGTTAAAAATAAGCAGTATTTTACAAATCTTATTTTATTTTGAGTTGAATGATCGTATCGCTTTTAATTTCAATTTTAGATTCTTGAAAATTTGGTGGTCCAAAATTGCCTTCTTGACCATTGGAAAATCCATAAGGTTCTTTGGGAATACCTAGCATGTTTTTATCCAATTCGCCATTACCGTTCACATCATGAAAATAAGAGAAGCTGTAAAATCCCTCTGGTAAATTTTCTACAACAATTTTAGCTTTACTGTCTTTTAATATGGAAGAAACTTCTTTATAGTTTGTTTCCATGTGGCTGTCCTCAGAATTAAAAAGGGCAAATAAAATACTACCAGTGTCGTATTCTGTGGCTTCAAACTCAAGTGTTAAGTCGACTTTGTTTTCTGATTGCGCGTAAGACTGCATAGCAAACAAGATTAAAATTGATAAATAGCTGATTGTTTTCATGATTTTTATTTTAAGTTAAAGATCGGTTATAATTTAGCTCAATACAACTATTACATGACAAGTTGATATATTTTTATGAAAAGTCATCATCATTTATAGATTATCCAATTGATCTGATTTCTTATCGTCGCTGATGGTCCAGAAAAAACCGACAAAGAAAAAATGATCGATATTTGGCAAAATTGCTTTATTTGGAAAACACTACTCATATCCATTTCGTTAGCGTAGTTATAGCCATATATATTTCGTAAGCCTAACACATTGCTCACCTAAAGATATAGAATTTTCTGTATATCAATTAGATAAGCCCAATTTATACTCAGTGTATTAAAATTTTTGGTTTCTCGATTTAAAAATCCATTAGAATTGGGATCGGTATAATTTCTACCTGAAGCGAAAACAGGGCTAAAACCCAATTGACTCTTCCAGTCTTCAATCCAATACTTTGTTACAAAAGAAAAATTATGTTCTGATGCAAAAACAGGGCGCGCTTTTCCGGAAAATTTCTATAGTCTCGCTCTGTATCTAAGTAAGAATAAGATACCCAGTATTCAAAGTTTTTAAAGGAGGCATTATCTCTCCAAAACAAATCTTCTCCGTAAGCATAATCAAAGCCTGTCGTGTTATAAGAACTTGTAAAAGCAGGAAATTCTGTAAGCATTACCCTTCACAATCGTCTAGGATTTGCTGAGCTTTTTTCTCTCCCCAATCTGGATAGAACTTTACCTCTGATTTTTCTTCATTTTGAAAAAAGTCTAAAGCCCTTTTAATGTCTTTACAGTAAGGTTCGATAGAACTACCAAAAAATTTGGCTGCCCCCATATCCCATTCTGCTTTGGAAAGGATAACCCTTGGATTTTTGGGGGCTATTTTAAGTGCACTTTGATAAATATATTCATTTTTTCCAGATAAGGTCATACCGTATTTTTGACCATCAAATTTTATATAAGCAGTGTTCGCCAAAGCTTTCACAATCATAATTTCAGGATTGTTAGGTGAACTATTTGAGGCTTGGTTCAAAAGTTCAGTGGCTTTTTCAATCTTCAATTTTAAAGTCGCCTCATCTTTCACCTCAAAAGCAGAAATCACTAGTGTATAGCCTGCATAGAAGGGTGGAAGCCAATTGTCTTTTTCTGCTTTTGCAATGCGTTCAAAGAAGTTTGAAGCTTCCATGATTTTGTCTTCTTCCCACAGATTGAATGCTTCTTCCATACCTTTTTCGTAAGAAGTTTGAGCGTTTATATTGAAACCTAAGATCATAGTAATGATAAAAACAGATAGTATTTTCATAATGCTTATTTTATTTTAAGTTGAATGACCGTATCAGTTTTAATTTCAATTTTAGATTCTTGAAAATTTGGTGGTCCAAAATTACCTTCTTGACCATTAGAAAATCCGTAAGGTTCTTTGGGAATTCCTAGCATGTTTTTATCTAATTCACCATTACTGTTCACATCGTGATAGTAGGAGAAACTGTAAAATCCCTCTGGTAAATTTTCTATAATAATTTTAGCCTTACCGTCTTTAAAACTGGATGAAGCTTCTTTATAGTTATTTACCATATGACTGTCCTCTGAATTAAAAAGGGCAAATAAAACAATACCACTATCGTATTCTGTGGCTTCAAACTCGAGTGTCAAGTCGACTTTGTTTTCTGATTGTGCATAAGACTGCATAGCAAACAAGATTAAAATTGATAAATAGCTGATTTTTTTCATAATTATTATTTTAAGTTAAAGATCGATTATAATTTAGCTTTATACAACTCCTAAATGATGAGTTGATGTATTGTGGTGCTGAATCGTCAACACTTATAGATTATTCAATTGATTTGATTTTTTATCGTCGCTAAGAGTCCAGAAAAAACCGACAAAGAAAAACTGATCGGTATTTGGCAAAATGGCTTCTCTCTGGAAAACACCACTCATATCCATTTCATTGGCGTAGTTATAGCCAAATATATTTCGTGTACCTAACACATTGCTTACAGCAAAATATAGAATTTTCTGTTTATCAATGAGATAAGCCCAATTTAAACTCAGTGAATTAAAATTTTTGGTTTCTCGATTTAAAAATCCATTAGAATTGGGATCGGTATAATTTCTGCCTGAAGCAAAAACATGGCTAAAACCCAATTGACTCTTCCAGTCTTCAATCCAATACTTTGCTACCAAAGAAAGATTATGTTCAGATGCAAAAGCGGGGCGTGCTTTTTCAGGAAAATTTCTATAGTCCCGCTCTGTATCTAAGTAAGAATAAGAGGCCCAGTATTCTAAATTTTTAAAGGATTCATTATCTCTCCAAAACAGATCAACTCCTGAAGCATAACCAGAGCCTGTCGAATTATAAGAACTCGTAAAAGTGGGAAATTCTGTATCAAACTTTACCAAATCATCATAGGTCTTATGATAGGCCTCTACTCTAAGAATTTTCTTGGATTTTACATATTGAAAATTAGCGATAAAATGAGAAGCGTTCTCAGCGGTGATATTATCGTTAAACTTTAAAAAATCGGCACTTGGGTTTTGAAAAAACTTACCATAAGCAAATGAAAATTGTGAAAATTCACCAGACTTGTAAGCAATTGAGCCTCTTGGCGAAAATAAAGTTTGATTCCATAATTCATAGTGATCTACTCTACCACCAAGGTTCATTGCTAATTTTTTGGAGAAAAAAATATCAACTTCGCCAAACCCAGCAGAAATGTTACTTTGAAATCCATAATCGAAGTTTCCAAGTAGATTACTTTCAAAATTTTCATCAAAATCTGTTATAAAGTATTCAGAACCAAAATTGAATTCAAAGTTGCTATTGATACGTTTTCTAAGCTTTATTTTCAGGTGTGCGGAGTTGTCGTTGTTGTCGATTAAATCCTCACCAACTTGCGATTTGTTGTTGTCATTAGACAAGGAAAAGCCGGTATTGAGTATCCAACTTTTACCAAGAAAGCTTTTATAAGACCCATTGATGTATAGATTTCTGTTTTCGTTAGCAAAACGAAAGCCCTCTTCAAAATTGATGTTTTGTTGGATTAAATCTAAATCGGTATAACTGTAACCTCCATACAATTTCAATATATCACTATTATTGGTTTTATACCTATAAATCATTTCTCCACTCATAGATTGAATGGGGCTTATCCATTCATTTCTATTAGGTAAGGCCTCGATATAAGCGGCTAAGTTTGTGTAATTCGTATTGATACTAAGTGAACTTTTATCCCACTTTTGAGTATTCCCAACGCCAAGACCAACAGTCATTAATGATACCTCTGTTTTTTCTTGATCCGGTTCATCAATGGTATTTAATTTCAAAACTCCAGATAAAGCTTGACCGTATTCTGCAGAATACCCACCTGTTGAAAACGAAATTCCCTTAAAAAGGAAAGGAGAAAACCGTCCCCGAGTTGGGATATTATTAGCTGTAGGTGTATAAGGGGCAAATACTCTCATGCCATCAATAAATATCTGAGTTTCATCTGCGCCACCACCCCTTATAAATAATCTGCCATCTTCGCCCACTGTAGATGTTCCTGGTAAGGTTTGTAAGGCGCCCAAGAAGTCTCCAAGAGCACTTGCTGTAGTCACCACGTCTAAAGGCTTTAAAGCGGTAACTCTAGAATTCTCACCGGCCTCAAACGTCCCTGTAGATAACATTACAGCATCCAACATATTCACATCTTCTCTCAACTTGATTTCTAAGTTTTTAAACTCTGAAAGATCTGCAGTCATAGAGTAATCCACAAAAGACAAAAAAGAAACATACAGGGTTTTAACCCCAGTTTCTGAAGTCGAAAAAGAAAATTTCCCTTCTGAATTTGTAGTAGCCCCGTCATAAGAACCCACTATATAAACATTTGCTCCGGTGATAGGAAGACCACGTTGTCCTTTAATCGCTCCTGAAATTTGTTGTTGCGCTATAGTTTGAATACCAAATAATAAAAGAGATAGTGCCAATAAGACTCTCATAAGCTTTGTTTTTAGTTTATAAAAGCAAATATGTCTAAACAACTTTGGCTAAGTAAATAGTATTCTATGAATGGTTAAATTATTAGGATGAACCGTAATTTTCCTCTCCTTAATACGTGATGTATTGCTATTTCAACAACTTGACGTCATTTTGGTTTTTCGTTCTTATTTTAGCCTTAATTAATTATATCACAAGAAAAATAGAACTCTAATTTATCGTACAGACTATATTATATTTATCCACTTTTACCTACTATTTACGACTGAAGTAAAAGCGACTAAATTCTAAAATTACAATCCTATATGAGGACCAAACAGGACTTATATAACCAGTGTGTCCAACTTGTGGATGCACGGTTTAAGAACATTCAACATCACATCTCAGATATCCAAAACAGCCTGCTTTCAGAAACCAAAAGTAGCGCTGGTGATAAGCATGAAACCGGACGGGCTATGCTTCAACTGGAGCGTGAAAAAGCGGGGCGACAACTGGCTGAAATCAACAAACTGAGAACAGCGCTCTCTAAAATAAATATCGAAAAAAACCCAACACATGTGGGGTTAGGGAGTCTGGTGTACACCTCAAAAGCTCATTATTTTATAGCCGTTAGCATAGGGGCGCTAAAAGTTGGTGAAAATAGCTTCTATGCCATTTCACGTAGCACACCAATTGGAGAATTACTTATGGGTAAAACAGTGGGTGATGAGGTGTCGTTTAATGGCAATTCATTTGTTATTGAACAACTGCTTTAATCTTGTAAAACTTGGAGATTGAGGTTTTGGAAAGATGATAATGTATCAATACTAACTTTATTTTAAACAATAAAATCGGGCAACGTTTAGAATTTTATCCTGTTTAAATATCCCTAAAGTGCCATAAATTAACGTCAACCTGAATTTGTTTTAGGTCTCTTTTGGTTAGTGTAGATTTTTGATGTCCAGATAAGTTGCTAAAACAAGTTCAGCATAACAAAAAATCGCCTTGAGGAATGAATGTGAATATTGAATGATCTTTTATGTATAAGTATTTATAAAGAAGATTCCTCATCTTCCTTATGGGTAACTTGTTGCTTTATCAGTAGCTTAAAATAATGCCGGTTACGGCGTTCCTTTTTATCACTAGAGCGTTTATGCTTGCGTTTATCTTTTACGATTTCACCTAAATTATCTAGATCTTCAATGTCTTTAATGTCATTTACTGAGGTTCTTTTAGCCATAATAGAATAGGTGTAAACTGGTTATTTTTATAAATAGATAAAAATGTTAACAAGACATTTTAAATTTAAGGTATTTCTTTTGGTAGCTAAATTCTCTTGTGTTTTCTTAAGAATTTATTAGATATTATAGAATAAATCATCACCGCCTTTAAGCTGCTGATCTACTTTTAAAATCTGACTTTAATTATTCATCTTTATCGTCTTGGATCATAAAGCCACAACAAAGCATCAAGAAATGTATCTACAAACATTCAGGTTAGTAAAGGCAAAATCAGAATAAATTTTAAAAAAATCGGTTTTACCATAAACCTTAAAGTGTGAATTATTTATTTGATTTTATACTTAAAATCAAATTAAAAAAACCTAAACCTATCTCCAGCAGGCAGGTTCTAGATGACAAATTATTTTTTATAAATCTAAAAAGGCTATTTAATGAATTTAAAAATTCATTAAATAGCCTTTTTATAGTGTTGGATTTTTAATACCAAATTAAATTTATAATGTTGTATAAATAAATTGAATTATTTTTTGATTGATTGAAGTTAAAAATAATTAGCATAGCCTTAGTTACGGTAATTATTTTTGATAAAAATCAGACTAAAAAGAAACGATTTATTGCGACATTATAAATTTAATTTGGTATAAATCCTATTTAAAAATTTTACTCCTCCTATAATTCGTTTTCTATGATCACTTCTTCAACAGAACCAAGCAGTTCAAAATCTATAGTTCTTTTCACTAAATCTGCTTTTTTAACGCGAACATATACTTCTTCTCCAAGTTGATACATCTTCTTTGTACGACGTCCTATGATGGCATAGTGTTCTTCGTTAAAATCGTAGTGATCATCAGAAATATCTTTTAGTCGGACCATCCCTTCGCACTTGTTATCTGAAATTTCAATAAAGATTCCAAAATCTGTAACTCCAGAAATAACTCCTTTATATTCGGTTTCTTCTTGGTCTTGGATATACTTAACCTGCATGTACTTAATAGAATCCCGCTCTGCATTGGTCGCTAATTTTTCCATCTCACTAGAGTGCTTGCATTTCTCTTCATACTCCGTTTCACTAGCGCTTTGTTCCTTATCGATATAGCGTTGTAAAAGCCTGTGAGCCATAACGTCTGGATAACGTCTTATCGGCGAGGTAAAATGAGAGTAATGGTCGAAAGCTAGGCCGTAATGCCCAATATTTTGAGTAGAGTAATAGGCTTTACTCATAGTTCTTATGGTAAGTGTATCTACAAGATTTTGTTCTTTTTTGCCTTTTACATCTTCCAATAAACCATTTAAGGTTTTGGCAATATTTTTTTTGTTTTTGAAATCAAGAGAATACCCAAATTTGGAAACTACTGTGTTTAAAGCATCCAATCTGTCTTGTTGAGGTTCATCATGGCATCGGTACACAAAGGTTTTTGGTGATTTGCGTTTCCCTATAAATTCAGATACTTTTCTATTGGCCAAAAGCATAAATTCTTCTATCAACTTATTAGCATCTTGACTTGTTTTTACATATACCCCTTTAGGATTATTGTCTTCGTCCAAATGGAATTTAACTTCCACCTTATCAAAAGAAATAGCGCCTTGGTTCATACGCTCTTTACGCATGGTTTTGGAAAGGGCATTCATCGTCGTTATAGCGTCAACTAATTCTGGCTGGATGTCGTATGCTTTCTTAGACAACGAAATATCTGCTGGAATATGTTTATCTTCAGAATCAATAACGAATTGAGCTTCTTCGTAAGCAAATCGAGCATCAGAATAAGTCACCGTTCTTCCAAACCATTCACTTTTCACATCTCCTTTTGGTGTTAATTCAAATAAAGCTGAAAATGTATATTTTTCTTCATTGGGTCTAAGGGAACAAGCTCCATTCGATAAAATTTCTGGTAGCATAGGCACCACACGATCTACCAAATAAATAGAAGTTGCTCTGTTGTAAGCTTCCTCATCCAAAATAGTCCCTGGTTGAACATAATGTGCAACATCGGCTATATGAATTCCTATTTCATAATTACCATTGTCCATTTTTTTGAAGCTTAAGGCATCATCAAAATCTTTGGCGTCGGCAGGATCTATAGTAAAAGTGAGAGTGTCTCTAAGGTCTCTTCTTTTCTTTATTTCTGAAGAATGAATTTTGGTATCTATACCATTAGCAAATTCTTCTACTTCGGGTGGGAATTGTTCTGGTAAACCATAGCCGGCTAAAATAGCATGCATTTCTGTATTGTGCTCTCCTGGAACCCCAAGCACCTCTGTAATTTCCCCTTTTGGTGAATCATCTTTATCCTTCCATTGTAAAATTCTCACTTTTACAAGAAGACCATCTTCGGCACCGTGCATTTTGTCGTTGGGCACAAAAATATCTGTGTACATTTTTGAATTACCCACTACAACAAAACCAAATTTCTCTTGCTTATGTAAAATTCCTACAAAATCGGTTTTATAACGCGTAAGTATCGAAATAACTTCACCTTCAGACTTTGATTTCTCTCTTTTTTTGAAGACGTAAATTTTAACTTCATCCCCATCCAAAGCATGATTTAAATTCTTGTTTGTAATATAGACGTCTTGTTCCATATCTTCTATTACGACATAAGCATCCCCTCGAGACGTCATATCTATAATTCCAGTATGGAAATCATCAATAGCTGCAAACTGAAATTGTTTGTCTTCAATCTGTTTTAATTGACCTTTTGCAGTAAGTTGACCTAATAGACGAATAACAGAATTTCTAGTTTTGGTATCGTTAATTTTTAACTTTTCTAGAATATATTTAAAGTCAAATCCTTTTTCTGGCTGCTTTTTAAAGAGGTCTAAAATTTTCTTTAATAAGCCTCCATCCTTTTCGGGTGCTGACTGGAAAGGCTTTTTCCCTTTTTTCTTTTTACTCATAAATATTTAAAATAATCTTTGCTAAAGTAAGATAATATAATTCGAAACTAGAATTGCTATAATAAATCTTTGTTAAGCCAACAATACTAATGATTTAACAATTAAGTGATGTTAAATTTTCTATTTGATAGCTTTAATTTATTGTCAATTGTTAAATATTTTATAAATTTGATCTTTTATATTAAATATGTCAAAAATAACTAAAATATACATTGTTTTTTTTCTGATCGTTTTGGTCGGATTCCTTTTGATCTACGTGTATATTAAATTAATTTTAAATCAACAACTCACTTCTGTTGATACTGAATTCATTTCCCCTATTTGTTTAGCTTTATATTCCCTTCAATAAAGCATAAAACTCAACTAAACTTTTTATCAAGTTTAACTTTTTTTCTTACTTTTAGAATAAAAATATGAATGATTTTATTCAGTTAGCAGTTTTTACTTATCCCCACGAATATACAGTTTTAAAACTACTGCTCGAAAAAGAAGACATCAGATTCTTCTTTCAAAATGAAACCGTTATTGGTGTTATTCCATTTTATTCCAACGCACTTGGTGGTATTTTTTTAAAAGTACATCCAGAAGATCTTAAGGATGCTAGAAAAATTCTTGAGGATTATAATTTCGAAAACCACCTTCATATTGTTTAGTATCTATAATTAAATTTAAATCTACATTTCATCGTTCTTTATTTAAAACCCTCTATAATTTTATCTTTCAAAAGTTATCCACACTATATATTAATCATCATCTTTTTTTTTAAAATTTAAATTAAACATGATGACTATTATTGTCCGTGTACAACTGGAAAACTTTTTATTATTATACTTTGTTTGTAACTAAATCTAGTTTATTCACAATTTCTCTTCACTATCTTTAGTATTTAAAGCATTGATTTTTATTGATCTATTATAAAGTTATCCACAGTTTATTATTTACTTTCCACAGGTTACTACTTACAAGTTTTTTGTGTATAAGTGTTGAAAACTTTCCATACTGGACGCAAAACTTTTTCGAAAAGATCTCTCTAAATATTTTGTTAAATCAAATTTTCATCTATCTTATTTTTTACTTTGAAATACCTAATTATGCTCTCCCTTTTTTTACATAAGTTATCCACATTATCCTTAAAATGGAAGTCTATCAAACTTGTATGAATACAAAGTTTTCCACAATTTATGGATAAGTATTATTTATTTTTACAATATGTTTATAAACAGTAGATTAACTTTTATCTTTTTTATTTCAAGATCTTTTTATTGAATTAACCTTAACTTTGTTATTTAACCTTATAATTTCATACTTATGATAATTTCAATTGGTAACGATCATGCTGGGACGTCTTATAAAAATAAGATTGTAGGTTATTTAAAATCCCAAAATATTGAGGTACATAACCATGGCACCAATTCTGAGGATAGTGTGGATTATCCCGATTTTGTTCATCCTGTTGCTACAGATGTTGAAGATGGAACGTCAAGTTTAGGAATTATTATTTGTGGTACTGGTAATGGCGCCAACATGACTGCCAATAAACACCAAGGGATACGTTCCGCTCTATGCTGGACCAGTGAGTTGGTAGCTCTCTCAAAACAGCATAATAATGCAAATGTATTGAGTATTCCATCAAGATTCGTCTCTGTAGAGGAAGCTTTAGATTTTGTAAAAGTATTTTTAGAAACTCCTTTTGAAGGAGGTCGTCATCAACTTAGAGTAAATAAAATTGCTTGTCACTAGTTACATTGAGTCATAACCATTCCCATCATAGGTCACAAACCAATCTCCTTGTTTCTATATTTCTAAATATAGGAATTACTTTTGCGCAAGTTATTGGTGGAATTATTAGTGGGAGTTTAGCTTTACTTTCAGATGCTCTTCATAATTTCACAGATGTTGTATCTCTATCTATTAGTTATGTAGCTTCCAAGTACGCCAAGAAGAGTGCAACTTCCAATAAAACCTTTGGTTACAAGCGTGCTGAAATAATTGCTGCTTTTGTTAATTCTGCCAGTCTTGTTATTATCGCTATTATCCTCATCAAAGAATCCGTTGAGCGATTTTTAGATCCTCAAGTTATCGATTCTACACTCGTTATTTGGCTTTCTGCTGTAGCCATTATTGGAAATGGTTTTAGCGTTCTACTTCTTTTAAAAGATAGAAAGACCAATATGAATATTGCTTCTGCCTATTTTCATCTACTCACCGATATGTTGGCTTCAGTAGCCGTTCTTGTGGGTGGTATTTTAATGAAGTATCACGAAGTGTACTGGTTAGATAGCCTTCTTACAGCAGCTATTGCAATCTATCTTATTTTTGTAGGGTTCCAACTCTTTAAAAATTCATTTAAGGTTTTAATGCTCTTTACACCTAGCACTATTATAATTGAAGATATCGTGGCTCGAATTAATAAATTATCAACCGTTAAAAACATGCACCATGTTCATATCTGGCAATTGAACGAAGACGAAGTTCATCTAGAGGCCGAAATTGATTTTGATAAAGATATAACCTTGTCAGAATTTGATAAGATTTTAGTTGAAATAGAAGGCATACTTATTTCTGAATTTGGAATCAATCACATCAATATTCAACCTGAATTTAATAAAACAGATAATAAAAATATTATAGTCCAAGATTAATGACAATAGAAATTCTCCCTTTTTCAAAGCTTACTTCAACTCAGGTTTATGATCTTCTTCAGTTAAGATCTGAAGTCTTTGTGGTTGAACAAGACTGTGTGTATCAAGATATAGATGGGTATGATGATAAAGCCTATCATGTTTTATTCTATGAGGATAAAAAGGTAGTGGCTTATTCTAGAATACTACCTCCAGGAGCTTATTTTGAGGAATTAAGTATCGGAAGAGTTATTGTAAAGGCTACTCACAGAAAATTAAATTTAGGACATGATTTAATGGATAGAAGTATACTTTTTTGCAATGCCAACTATCCAAAAGCAATCATCAAAATCTCTGCTCAGCAGTACTTAATTAAGTTCTACGAATCCCATGGATTTCAAATTTATGGTGAAGGATATCTAGAAGATGGTATTCCCCATATTGGAATGAAACTTATGGAAAGTTAAATTCTAACTAAGTTTTTTTTATTTCTAAAATCCTAAAATTTCCTTATACTTTGCCTGATCATTTAAGGCTTGTATCGCTTGTTTGATGACTTCGCCTTCTCGTGTATAGTAATTGTAAACAGCCTCATCATAGCCAAGCTTTCTAATGATAGTTTCAGTTAATAACTTTTGAAGGGTTTCTGACTCTTCTTCTAAAAGATTTTCTTTTTCCTTTTGAAGGGTTTTCTTTAGCTCAACAAGTGAGCTTTCTATAGATTTTAAGAACTTTTCGGACGCAGCGATCTGCTCAAGCTCTTTGATTTTTTGATCAGTTTCTGTTTCAAATTCAAAGTCTCTTTTCTGAATAAACCTTTTAAAATCATTTATTATACCCGTATTCATCTTAAAGGTTTCAAGCGTTAAACCCTCATTTTCATTAACGTATGTATTGGCAAAATCAAAAATCAAGTTCTCTTTACTAATTTTTTTTATCAGTTCACTTTCTTTTCCTACATCAACTTCTATATCAGGTCTTACACCACCACCATCATAAACACTTCTTCCATTTTTTGTTATAAACTCAGTATATTCATCTTTATTTTTTCTTACGCTTTTCCCATCCAGATAATCCAAGGCCTGTATACATCTTCCACTAGGTGTATAATACCTTGATATCGTAATCTTAGCTTGCGTTCCGTAGTTCAATTTTTTGGGTCTTTGCACAAGTCCTTTACCAAAACTCCTACTCCCTATGACGATTCCGCGGTCCAAATCTTGTAAGCTTCCAGAAACAATTTCACTCGCTGAGGCACTATTCTCATTAATCAAAACGGCCACTGGAATCTCTGTATCTAGGGCTTTATTTTGAGTAGCGTAGGTTTGATTATATTTTTCTATAGCCGATTTTGTAAAGGTGATAGTCGTTCCTTTTTCAATAAAAACATTACTCACGTTCACTGCTTCCGATAATAAACCACCCGGATTATTTCTTAGGTCTAGTATAATTTGAGTAGCCCCTTGTGTTTTCAAGTTTTGAAAGGCTTCAATAACTTCTGAAGACGCAGACCGTGTAAATTGAGAAAGGACGATATAACCTGTATTATTTTCTAAAAGTTTATAAAAAGGCACTGCTTTTACATTAACAACTCCTCTCTTTAAGGTGATTTTTTTGTTTGTAGTATGACGTTTTAACTCTAATACAATTTCAGAATCTGGAGCACCCTTTAGTAACTCGCCGGCATCTTCATTATAGTCCTTTACTTGTATATCTCCAATCTTGAGAATTTCATCTCCAATTTTTAAACCTGCCTTATCTGCTGGTGACGATTTTATAATATTTTTGATAAGAATAGCATCAGACCTACTTATGATATCTGCTCCTATTCCCGTATAATTCCCTGAGTTGCGTATTTTCGCATTTTGGATCTCTTGTTCATTCCAATAGACAGTGTAGGGATCTAAATCCTTCAGCATAGCTTTTATAGCTGTATTCATCAATTCTGCTGGATTTACTTCATCTACATAATTCATATTGACTTCTTTGTATAGATTCGTAAAGATTTCTATTTGTTTAGCAATTTCAAAGAAATCATTTTTATAGGTTGTAAATCCATATGAAGTTACCGCCACTACAGCAGTAATTACAATAAGTTGCATGCGTTTTATCATCATTTTATATCGTTTAGCAAAATATGCATTACTTTGTGAATTTTTTCAGACTCTAAATGCGTTTTCCCTATATAGAGTATCATAATCGAATAGTTTTTGCCCTTATTCGATAATTGACTTTTATGCAATCGGTAAGCTTCTCTCAGTTGCCTTTTTATTCTATTGCGATCCACGGCATTTTTAAAATTTCTCTTGGAGACGCTTACACCCACTTGTTGATACTCTAGGTTACTCTCCACATATCGAATTAAAAGGGGGTAAGTCTTTATAGATTTGCCTTGTTCAAATATGTGTTTGATTATTTTTCTGGATTTTAGTTTCTCCTTACTTTGATACGTAAACAAAGGTTCAAGCATAATTATAAACTAAAAAAGCAATATCTATCAGTTATAATGATGTTGCTTTGTAAATGAATACGATTTTTTATTTTAGAGCTTCAATGCCAGGCAAGCTTTTTCCTTCCAACATTTCCAACATTGCTCCTCCTCCTGTAGACACATAACTAACTTTAGTATCGAAACCAAATTTCTTGGCTGCCGAGACACTGTCTCCGCCACCCACAAGTGAGAATGCTCCCTTTTTCGTTGCACTTGCTATGGCTTCGCCTAGAGCTATGGTTCCCTTAGAAAAGGTATCCATTTCAAAAACACCAAGTGGACCATTCCACAAAATTATTTTTGATTCTGCAATGATTTTTGCAAAATTATCTCTCGATTGTGGCCCAGCGTCTAATCCCATCCAACCTTCAGAAATAATATTGATATCTTCAATTTTGGTCTCAGAATTGTTGTCAAATTCTTGGGTCACTATACTATCCACAGGTAAATGTACTTTGACACCTTGTTCCTCTGCCTTTTTTAATATCTCTAGTGCTAGTTCCTGTTTATCATCTTCAACTAAAGATTTTCCAATATGACCTCCTTTTGCTTTAACAAACGTAAATGCCATACCGCCTCCAATGATGAGATGATCAATCTTAGCTAGAATATTCTCTATTACCGTAATCTTTGAGGATACTTTTGCGCCACCAAGAACTGCAGTTACTGGTTTTTCATTAGAATTTAGAATCCTATCTAGACTTTCAACCTCTTTTTGAAGTAAGTAGCCCATGGCTTTATCTTCAAAGAATTTAGCAACCACTGTAGTAGATGCATGTGCTCTATGAGCTGTTCCAAAGGCGTCATTTACATATATATCTCCAAGTTTAGAGAGTTTTTTGGCGAATTCTTCATCCCCTTTTTTCTCTTCTGGGTAAAATCTTAGATTCTCTAGAAGTAAGATTTCACCTGGTTTTAAGGCTTCAGCAGCTTCCTCTGCCTTTTTCCCAATACAGTTTTCAATAAATTTAACTTTCACTCCCAAAACATCAGAAACTTCGGATTCTATATGTTTTAAAGAATATTTTTCTTCTTTACCTTCTGGGCGTCCCAGATGAGACATTAGAATTGCACTTCCCCCGTCTTCAAGTATTTTTATTAGTGTTGGTTTTGCTCCTTCAATTCTGCTTTTATCTTCCACTTCAAACTCCTTATTTAAAGGCACATTAAAGTCTACTCTTATTAAAGCTTTTTTATCTTTAAAATTATAATCGTCAATTGTCTTCATGAATTTCATTTATTAAATGAGTTCCAAATTTAATTAAATATTTTTTCAATTGGACACTGGCTTTGTTATTTTAGCGATATGAGATTTGAAGACATATTAGGCTTACAACACCTTAAAAAACATCTGGTTTCCAATGTAGAAAACAACCGTGTTGCTCACGCACAACTTTTTTCGGGTCCCATAGGGTCTGGTGCTTTACCAATGGCCATTGCTTTCACCAGAACTTTGATGACAAAGTACTCCAACCCTTTAAAGGCAGACCGTATTTCCAGAAGTTTTGATCAACTTACTCATCCTGATTTACACTTTGTTTATCCTATTAATACAACCAGTTCTTCTACAAAGAAGCCAAACTCTCAAGACTTTATTACAGAATGGCGATCTTTTGTAAGTCAAAACCCTTATCAAAGTCTTTATGATTGGTACCAAAAAGTAGGTATTGAGAAAAAGCAAGGGAACATCAATGTGGATGAAGCCGCTCATATTGTGAAATTACTTTCGCTCAAATCTTATGAAGGAGGCCCTAAAGTGATGATAATTTGGTGCGCAGATAAAATGAATGCAGCTGCTTCCAATAAACTATTGAAGTTGATCGAGGAACCGCCCAATAAAACTTACTTCATTCTAATTACCGATTCCCCTGAAGATATTTTGCAAACTATCCGTTCTAGATGTCAGCGTCTAGATTTCCCCCCTATAGGCGAAGCAGATATTGTTAAAGGCTTAACGTCTAAATTTGATCTTACTCAGTCGGAAGCCCTTAAAATAGCTCATCAAGCTGATGGGAGTTTTTCAAAAGCTGTTCATCTTGCCGAACATAATTCAGACGATGAACTTTTTGAACAGTGGTTTATCACTTGGGTCCGTAGCGCCTTTAGAGCTAAAGGAAATAAGCATGTGGTTACGGATTTATTAGATTGGTCCGACCAATTGTCTAGAGAAAGCCGGGAGACTCAAAAGCGTTTCTTGAATTATTGCATTCAGTTCTTTCGTCAAGCTTTGCTCACTAATTATAAAGTAGACTCTCTGGTTTACTTAGCCCCTTATGACTCAAATTTTAAATTTAATAAGTTTTCTGAATTTATTTCAGGGACCAATATTTCCGATATTTTTAAAGTCCTCGGAGACGCTATTTTTCATGTGGAAAGAAACGGGAATGCAAAGATGATTTTTTCTGATCTTTCCTTTCAACTGACTCGTCTGTTACACAAAAAATAAAGCCAACTATTCAGTTGGCTTTATAGTTAAGCAAATAAGGTCTAGTTTTTATTCCTCAGTACTTTCTGTTTCCACAGACTCTTTCTCTTTAGAGGCACTTTCCTTTTCTTGACCATTAATTACTTCTAAGACATCCTCTGTAATATCCAAGCCTTCTTTAGCATACATAATGTTAGCAGATTCATTAGAACCGAAGATATAAGCATACCCTCTTTCTTTTCCATAATCACTAACGTATTCTTTGACTTCAGCAATTAAAGAGTCAATGGCTTGATCGCTTTCTTGTCTCAGCATTTGACTTTTTTGTTGTTGTCTTTGTTGTAGCATTTGTTGCTTTTGTACTAACTCGCCTTGACGTCTTTCTCTTTCTTGAGTAGACATGCCTTTCATATTATCTTGGAATTCTTGAACTTCCTGTTGAAATAGTCCTGCAATAGAATCTAGTTCGTCCGACATGGCTTGACTTTTTTTCTCAAATTTTGCTTCAGTAGTTTTCATTTTATTGTATTCCTGTAACAGGACTGTGTTATCGACGTAAGCCGTTTTCTCTCCTTGACAAGACATTAGTGAAGCAACTAGTGTTAAGCTTAATAGTATTTTTTTCATAAGGCTTTAATTTTTTACAAATGTAAAAAAGTAAATGAGCCTTTCACTTAAATTCACGATAAGAAATACTTATTAAAATATAAATATTTATATAAAAGTGAAGGTTTTTACGAATTCTAAGAGGCATTATTCTTTATTATATACATTAAGTCCAATCTCTTTTAATATCACATTAAAAAGCCTCTAAAAAAGCAAAAACGGCCACCCTTTTAAGGATAACCGTTTTATTAAAATTCAATACTAAAGAAACTTTATTTTTTCAAGAATTTTCTTGAAATAGTTCCTTGGTTAGTTTCAAGCTTCAAGATGTGAACTCCCTGAGATAAACTTGATACATTAATTTGGTTATTGGTTACAGTTACATTAATTTCTTGGCCTAGCATATTGTAGATAACAGCTGAATTAACAGTTACAACAGATGGCATTTGAAGATTAATCACATCAATAGCTGGATTAGGATATACAGAAACAGCTTCCTTTACATTGCTATAAAGTGAAAGATTTTCTTCTCCTTCAATAGTGAAGGCAGTACTGAAGAAATCAAGGCCTAAAGCACTGTAAGAAGTCCAAGATGTAAATCCACCCCCAAAGAAATCTTCAGGATCAATTAAATGTGCATCGTTAGCACCAAAATCCTCTCCAGTTTGAGCATCATATTGATTCCATCTACTTGCCGCAGGATAACCAGAAAGGTTATTCATACTTGGAGTCACTACTATCCAATAAAAACCAGCATCTAAAGTAACAACCTCTCCAGTTAATACTGGTAGATCAACAACTATATTGAGACCACCTCCTCCAGCATCTACAACTTCGAATCCTGGAGTACCAACTTCAATATCAACTAATTCAACTATACCTGTTCCTGGTTGAGTAGGATCTCCACTTGGTATATTGATTCCTTCAATATTTGAATAAATGTATACATTTACACCTGTAATATCAAATATGGCACTTCCACCGTTATTAAATCCGTAAGCTGTAATCTTTCCCAAGTCTGATGCTGTTGCTAATTCAAAATCATCCGTTGCATACACTCCAGATTGGTCATCGTTCGAATATAAATTTACAATTCCTGATGTTCCCACATCTGATTGATCATAAAGGATTGCCTCAGATATAGGTTGTGGTCCTGTTTCACCTGTAGCAACTGTAACTAACTCCTGTTGAGCATTTGATACTCCAAAAGCCAATAACCCCATTAAACTTAAAGTAATTTTTTTCATTTTATTTGGTTTTAAATTATATACAAGTATAGTATAAATAATCTTATTATTTAACTTTTTTTTTCTTTAATTTAAAATAAATTAATAACAAGTCCTTTCTTTACCTAATGAATAGATTTAATTCATCCTTAGTCTAAATTATTTAGAAGTTTTTAAAACAAATATATTTGATGAATATTCCCCAGACATTTTTGCTTTACGATTGGATTTCCACCCTCTATAAAAGCCTTTCACTTTATGGTTTCTTTTATAAGATTCGGAAACCATTGAAATATAATAGGCATCAAAAGGCATCGGCCTTATTTGTATTAATTCTAAATTAAGTAGGTTTGCAATAGTAGTGAAGTCTTGTTTTTTAAAATGCCATAAATGTCTAGGGACATCCCAAGCCGCCCATTTTTCTTTATAATAACAAGCGTCGTAAGATTTATAATTTGGCACTGCAATAACCAATAGTCCTTCTGGATTTAGTTTTTCTTTTAAGTTTTCAAGTACCTTAATGTAATCTTCAACATGTTCCAAAACATGAAATAAAGTAATAGCATCAAAAGTTCCATCAACCTTATTTAAGTCCTTGTAGATTTTAATGTCTGTCTTTTCTGCCTGTTCAAAGGCTTTTTTGGTGGGCTCGACACCAGTACTTCTAATCCCTTTTTTTGAGAGATAAGATACAAAATCACCTGTACCACATCCATAATCCAAAACTGACTTTATTCCTGGGTGGTTAAGTCTTAAAATCTCGAGCTTTCTTTTAAACATCACAGACTTTACTACATCATAAATTAAATCCATAAAGGAATGGCTCTTCTCCTTATGAGAGATATAGTCTTTAAATTCGTAGTACTTAGTTAAGTCATCAGGTTTAGGCTGAGTTGCTAAAACCCCTAATTTATCTCTTTCGAGTTTAAAACTTTCTTTAGTAAAAGCTTCATCTTTTATGTTCATTTCTGTTACATCCATACGTATTGTTCCACGTGGAACATTATCTTCCCATATGTACTAAAAGGACAGAAACGTCACTCGGATTCACGCCGCTAACCCTTGAAGCTTGAGAGATTGTTCTAGGTTTAATTTTTGTCAGTTTTTCTCTAGCTTCAAGAGACATAGACTTTAATCCATTATAGTTGAAATGTTCAGGGATTCTTACATTTTCAAGTCTGTTCAATTTATCAGCATTTAGCTTTTCTTTTTCTATATAACCAGCATATTTTACTTGCACTTCTACTTGCTCAAGTACCTCATTGCCTAATTTGTTTTCTTCAATATGTTTTTTGACGCTTTCTAATTTTCGCATGTCTTCCATCACGATATTTGGCCTTGCCAATATTTTAAAAAGCTTTCCTTGTTGATCGACCTTCGAGGATTTTTTACTCTCCAGAATAGGATTAATCTCATCTGTAGTAACACTCTGGTTTTTAAAAAACTCTACAAAAGCTTCAGATTTTCTTTTCTTTTCCTCCATCACTTTCATCCGTTCAGAAGAAGCTAAACCTACTTGAAATGATTTTGCAGTTAACCTAAAGTCAGCATTATCTTGTCTTAATAATGTTCTGTATTCTGCTCTAGACGTGAACATTCTATAAGGTTCTTCTGTTCCCTTGGTGATGAGGTCATCAATTAATACACCTATGTAAGCTTCACTTCTAGTGAGTATAAAACCTTCCTTTTCCTGTACTTTAAGTGCTGCATTCATACCAGCAATTAAACCTTGAGAGGCTGCTTCTTCGTAACCTGTTGTTCCATTGATTTGTCCTGCAAAATATAAACCCTCTACAAGCTTAGTTTCTAAGGTGTGTCTTAATTGTGTTGGTGGGAAATAATCATATTCTATCGCATAGCCAGGTCTAAAGAATTTTACGTTCTCAAATCCTTTCACTAGTTTTAAGGCTTCGTACTGTATGTCCTCGGGTAAAGAGGTGGAAAACCCATTGATGTAATATTCTACGGTATTCCATCCTTCAGGCTCCACAAACATTTGATGCCTTTCTTTATCCGCAAATTTGTGTATTTTATCTTCAATACTTGGGCAGTATCTAGGACCAGTGCTTTGTATGGCGCCATTAAACATTGGAGATCTATCAAAGCCTTCTCTTAATAAATCATGTACTTCTGGAGAGGTATACGCCATCCAACAACTTCTTTGTTTCTCGAGTGGTTTTGTTTCGCTAGAATAAGAAAATTTCCATGGCTTTTCGTCCCCTGGTTGCTCTTCCATTTTAGAAAAGTCTAGAGATCTTCCATCTACTCTTGGAGGAGTCCCTGTTTTCATTCGTCCAGCTTCAAAACCCAATTCAACAAGTTCTGCCGTCATCCCCGTAGAAGCTCTTTCTCCTGCTCGACCACCACCAAAGTTTTTATTACCGATATGGATTAATCCATTTAAGAATGTACCATTGGTTAATATGACCGTTTTAGCTTTGATTTCTAATCCTAGTGATGTTTTTACTCCAACTACTTTATGGTCTTCTACCATCAATCCAGAAACCATTTCTTGATAAAAATCTAAGTTTTGAGTTTGCTCCAGTTTCTCTCTCCAGTGTTGTGAAAATAGCATACGGTCACTTTGAACTCTTGGACTCCACATCGCAGGTCCTTTAGATTTATTCAACATCTTAAATTGAATAGCACTCGTGTCCGAAACAATTCCGCTGTATCCACCTAGGGCATCAATTTCTCTTAGGATTTGCCCTTTAGCAATTCCACCCATAGCCGGATTACAAGACATCTGGGCTATGTTTTGCAAATTCATGGTCACTAGCAAGGTGCTACTTCCCATATTTGCCGCTGCTGCTGCTGCTTCACTTCCTGCGTGACCAGCTCCTACTACAATAACATCGTACGTATCTTTAAACATAACTTCTATTTTTGTTCCACGTGGAACAATTCTATTTTTAAATTCTCTTTAGCTCTCATTACATCCTTTTCTTCCTCGCTTAAATCTTTATAACCGCAACAGTGTAAAACACCATGAGCCATGACTCTCTTTAGTTCCTTTTCAAAGTCCACACCAAATTCTTTAGCATTTTCTTTAACTCTATCGATGCTGATATAAATCTCAGCGGAGATAGAATCTCCTTCTGTATAATCGAACGTGATAATATCCGTCAATGTATCGTGTTGCAGATAAGATTGATTAATATCCAACAGATACTCGTCAGAACAAAAAACATAGGTTAATTCTCCTAAGGTTTTTTGCTCACTTTTGATAACCGATAACAACCATAACCGAAACTCTTCTTGATTAGAGATATCGAAATCTGTTGTGCTATAAAAATTAATTAGATCTGCCATCAAAATAAATATTAATCAACTTTTTATATTCAGGTTGCAAAGGTAATTGTTGTCTATTTAAAATCTCGGTTGTGTTAAAATATTCTTTAGCTTTCTCCTCCCAAGGTTCAGAGTTCGAATTAAATTCTTTTTGGTTGGTTTTAGCTTGGCGATCTTCATCTTGGCCTTGTTGGTTTGCAGCCTTCTCCAATTTTAAGAGTTGGTGATTTACAGCGTCCATTTGCTGTAATAAATCATTGCTAAATCCCTTCATCAAAAGCTCCTGTTCCAAACGGTCTAGACTTTTTGTAAGCTCATTCGTATTCCCCTCCAGACCTAAACGGTTAATTTCATTCTCCAACTGATTTCTTAAGTCTTGCTGTTGTTTATAAATCTGATAGACTTCTCCGCTCATCTGTTCATTTCCTTGTTTAGATCCCTGCTGTTCTCCGCCTTCTTTTTCACCACCTTCAGAGTCTCCTCCACTCTTCCCTTTTTCTCCGTCTTCTCCTTTTTCCCCTTGTTTCTCTCCTCCCTTTTCAGGTTTTGAAGACTCTCCTTGACCTTTAGATTTGCCTTTTTGCATTTGTTTTTGAAGCTCCTCATGAGACTTGATAATATCAGACAATTGCTCCCCCGGCTGGCTACCACTTGGTTTTGGTTTTCCAGATCCTGAGCCTTTCATCTGGTTTTTCATTTGATCCAAAGCGTCGTCTAGCATGCTCGACAATTCATTAGCATACATCATGGTATATTGCTGACTACTCGTTCCCATTCTCACTTCATTTTCTGCCAAGCGTTCCAAAGACTTTCCAATATTGAAATTGATATCCGATATTTTATTATTCACCTCTTCTGTAATCATAGGCGTTCTCATCGCCAAGGCATACAAACTATCATCTGCGTGCTTGAAGTTTTCTCTAAGCTCTGCTTGTCGTTTAAGCTTGGAAGCATAAGCAGGATTGGAATTAGACATGCCCTTAAAGCTTTCCATAAGCCCTTCTTGTTCTTTAGAAAAAAGGATCAAATTGTTTAAAATCTGTCTCAACATATCTGCATCTTCAGCTGCTTGCTCCATACTCGAGGACATCATAGATTGTTGCATTTCTTCAGATAGAGACTTCATCTTTTCGGAGGCTTTTTTCTGCTTTTCTTGAGCCTTCTCTTTCTTTGACGAGCTCTCTTCGGAGTTCTCACTATTTTCTTCGCTACTTTCTAGCTCTTCTTTAGCCTCCTCTTGGTCTTGGTCAATTTCTTCCTCTAGAGCTTTATCACTTCCTATGTCCATAGGGGCTTTTAGGTCTTCGTTTTTCTCTTCCAATTCATTTAAATCCTCTTTCAGTTTATCAAATTTTTCATTGAGTTTTTCCTGTTCCTCAGAGGTGTTTTCTTCTGCTTCAGATAGATCTTCTTGTTCTCTAGCCAAATTCTTAAGTTCTTCGGCTAGCTTTTCAGTTTTCTTTTCAACATAAAACCTTTTGGTCAATTCCAGAAGTTGCTCCAAATTTTTCTCTTGCTTTTTAGATTCCTTGTCGAAATTTTCCAGTTTTTGTTTGAGTTCTTCTCTATCAATTTTATCTCGTAACTCATCCAATTCCTTTAAGAGCTCTTGGTTTTTTTCAATTTGTTCTTGGTTTTTTTCAAGACGGTCTTCTAGGTTTTCTTTTGCCTTATCTTGTTCTTTAGGATTCAATTTTTTGAAATCTTCCTTTAAGCGTTCGCTATAATTCTTCATCATTTCCATCCGCTGCTTTTGGAGCTTTATGAAACTATCCAACTTTTGTTTTTCTGTGTAATCTAGATTCTTTTCTTTCCTCTGTTTATTTTGGAGTTCACGGAGAGTTGCGTTGCTTTCTTTTTGCTGTTTCAATTCCTCAGACAACTTTTCAACAGAGGTGTTTTGTCGCTTTAGATTTTCAGTAGATTCTTCAAGCTTTGTTTTTTGGCGGTAAGAAAACACTTTGGACTTGGACGATTTTCTACCATTCACTTCATCATTATCGTACACCTCAAAATAGTATGAATAGTCGGTTCCAGCCATCAGATCTAGATCTTCATTTGGAAACGCATAAGAAAATTCAGCATAATTACTTTTAGATATTTCAATATCCTTTTTGGTCGTAATATCCTTATTATCAGCAGAGTAATAGACCAATTGTAGCTCAGTTAATCTGTAATCGTCGGTAACTTTACCAAAAAAATAAGACTGTTCTACCAGTAAACTGTCCTTTTTTTCTTGTAAAACTAGCTTGGGGAACTCATCTTTGATGACTTCTATGCTGTAATTGAGAACATCGTAGTTTTTAAAATTAGAATTGGAGGTAGATATAGAATAGTCTACCGATGTCTTCTGAATTTGTGTCAAACTGAATTCAGAATTGGAAGACTTAAATTTTATCTGTTTTTCTTTTGAATTAAACGCCACTTGATCGGTGGTCTCGGTTGAAATGATCCATTCAATTTGAGTCCCTTCGGGTACAGAGGCATTTCCAGTTCCAGAAATTGTCTTGGAAGATTGATTGGTATAAGCAGGGAAATTCAACCTCATTTTCATATCCTTCAGAATTGGGATATCCATAGCCGATAGTTCATAAACTTTAGAAACGACGGTATTGGCTTTGAGTTGAAAGCGCTTAGAGTCGTCTACAGAGTTGAAGGTATATCTAAATACATCTCCTTCTTCTGAAAGGCGATAGGCTTCTCCTCCAACTTCTATAAGGACTTCTTCGGGTTTTATATCCCCTAAAGTTTTTACGTTGAGTTGAAAGGATTTTCCCTTAGCGACTTGAAGCGAGGGATTGAGAATAGTAAATTGAAACGGTGCTGGCGGCTCATAAGCAGTATCATAATTGACTAGGCGTTTGTAGCTAGATGAAAAAGAATCGCCTAAGCCAGAGATCCATATCGCTAAGATGATGAGAACAGGAATGGCCAAAAGCCGTAAATATTTTAGGTTTTGCGTAAAATCAATAGCTACCTGAAAAGGGACGGTTCTTAAATCCTTGGATTTCTGTTCAATACTGGCGAGTAAAAGCTCGCCTTGGGCGCCCTGAGCTTTAAGTTGTAAGATATTCTTTAGCTTATCGCTGACTTCTGGAAAATGAGTACCAATGTAATCTGAAGCTTCTGCATACGCAATGCCCTTAGAGATTTTTAAAAGCTGACTCGCGGGAACTAAAATCAATTTAAAAAGCAACAGCAGTTCTGTGACGAGGACAATCCAAAACAAAAAAGTTCTAAAGCCAGAGCTAAACCATAAGAAGTACTCCAAGGCAGAGATAAAAATAAACAACAAGAGACTGATCCCTAAAAAAAGCAAGGCCCCTTTTATTAAAAGATTGCTGTAGAACTTTTTTATAAACCGCTCTAACTTTTTTTCTATGATGTCATAATTTTGCATATCCTGCTTCTAATCCAATATTTGCTGTAAAGGTATTAATTAAGGGACTTATTACTAAAGAGTTGTTATTATTTAACTGAATATCAAGACACGTGCTAGGGAGGAACGTTTAATATTCAAAACAGAAGTCTTAAAATTTTGAATTATAGATTTCCATAGCCGATAGGTTTCGTGAGCTAGAAACACCTTTTGTATTCCTTTTTCTGGGCATTTGGGTTGGCAATGGGTTGAGATTAATCGTAATAAGAATTAATTCTTTTTTTGACATAAAAAAACCGGAGGAGGCCAATCACCACTACGATAAAGGAGATGATGATAGAAAAATAGCCCAATCCTTTTAGGCTTTGTAAGATTTCAAGTTTTAGAATGGCAAAACCGGAGCTCAAAAAAACAATAAAGGTTCTAAAATACGCCAAGAATGTCCGCTCGTTGGCGAGTTTAGTCCTGACTATGGCGAGCAAGTCCGTTTTACTCATATCCTGATGTTCCATCCTGTTGTTTGTTTTGTAAAGCTAATCTTTTATCGGTAAGAAAGATTTCTACGCTACCTGGAGTATGATACCAGAATTGATTAAATCTGGAATTAAAACCTTGTTTCTAGGCTTCTATAGGTCGATTTCTATGTATGTATATTGTAACCAAAAAGGACAACCCCAAAAGATAGCTTACAGAACTAGTTTATAAATCTGTAAGCCTAGATGAGTACTATCGAACACTAATAAAAAAGAGCGTTGTTTTTAACCTCAGTTCTTTGTTTTGCATAGTGCTTTTCTCGTTCAGATTGGTTTTCCGATGTTTCTTATTTAGTCTGGAATTTAGAGGGGGCAAGACATACTCTTTTGCTCCCGAAGTTTAGGGATTGGCTTGTGGCTTTAGCGAATGTGAACGGCTTAGAGTGTTGGCTTATTAATGAACTTACTTAAAAATCAACTACAATGCCAATTACAGGAATAGGTGAATTATTATCAGGTTCAATACTTACCAAATTTCTAGGTTGAACTATCATACCGTTGGTGTTTCTATTCAGACCGAATTGTGGTGGCTCAGGAATTTCTTGGAATAGAACATTTTGTACCTCAAAAAATAGATTGAGGGCAAGCTTATCAAAGTTCCACTTTTTGTCAATTCTAACATCTAGCTGAGAAAAAACGTTTAACTTTTCTTCTCCTAAACGTTCATAGTCTAAGACAATATCTGGATAAATGGGTGTAGTCGCATTAATATCAACAGGAACAAACGGTGTTTCTCCTGCAAATCTCCATCGAGAACTTATTTCCCAATTCTTTTTCAATTTGTAACCACCTGTAAATGACATTAGATGTCTACTATCCCAAACCGATGGAAGATATTCGCTAGTATCAAAGCCAGTAAATTCACTATAGAAAAAGGTATATGAGAAAATACCATAAAAATTATTGGTTAATTTTTGTTGAAACAAGAGTTCCAAACCGTAAGCCCTACCTTTACCAATTGTTTCAACTGGTTCATTACCCAAAACTTCAAATCCTGCTCCCTTATTTGCCAATGAAACTTGGTCTCTTATTGAAACGGGGTAATCCTCGTAATTCTTAAAGAACCCTTCTAAGGAAATACTTGCCGACTTGCTAAATTCTCTGGAAAGACCTAAGACATAATGGTTAGAGCGTGTATAATTGCTATTCTGATTTACTAGATTTCCCCCTTCGTTTTTAAAACCTAGAATGGTGTAAGGTGCTAATTTGAAGTAACTGCCCACAGAAGCATTTATTTTCCAATTATCAATGAATTCGTAAGATGCTGAAACTCGTGGTGAAAAAGTATCTAGAAGTTGAGTATCCGTAAATGTATCTGCATCAAGTCTAAATCCTGCGGAAATATCAAGTTTATTGTCGATAAAAGAATTTGTGAGGTTAGCAAATGCACCGTATTTAAAGAAGTTGATATCACTATTATAATTTAGTTCATTTCTTTGGTCAAAGGTATCGTTTTGATAATCTGAAATCTGTGTATTAAATCCTGTACTTAATTTGAAGCCATCAAAAAAAGTAGCATATTCAAATCTCAATTTGGTTTCTTGTTCAATAGCATCATTTATAAAAAATGGATTTTCTTCATTTTCATTATCTTTATACCTAGTAAAAGTATTTTGTAACCTATTGTTACTAAGTACGGTTCTAATAAATCCCGAACCATCTTTAAATCGGTGTTTCCAAGAAACTCCAGTTGTATTATATTTTTGTTCAATAAAGGGTGTTTGTTCTAAGGTTGCCAGTTGTACTTCGTCAAAATCATCTGGTACCTCCACAGAGAAATTATCGATACTTCCAACACCAATTAAATTGAGTTCGTCATAATCTCCCAATTTATGAGTTACTTTATATTGGTAGTCCCAATAATTGGGTCTTAATGGTAAACCAATAACTTCGAATAGGAACTGAAGATAACTACGTCTTACTGATATAAGATAACTTGTATTGCTTTCTTCAGAATTCCCCTTGAACAAAGGGCCTTCTAAAGTGAGAGCTGTTTCACTCGCACTCACTCGTAGATTTCCAGAAAATTTATTTCTGTTACCGAAACGTTGGTTGAATTGTAAAACCCCAGAGAGTGGATTATCATATTGCGCTCCAAAGGAAGAACTCGACAAACTCACGTCTTCTATAAAAGATACATTAAGAAGTCCAACAGGACCACCTGCACTTCCTTGTGTACTGAAGTGATTAATATTTGGAATTTCAACACCATCTAAATAATAAACAGTTTCATTTGGACCACCGCCACGGATAATCAAATCATTTCTGAAACCACCAGGCGATGGTGAAATTCCAGGTAAAGATTGCGCTACTTTTACAATGTCATTATTACCTCCAGGATATGTTGCAATTTCGACTGCGGATAATTTTTGAAACGAAACTGGTGTTTCCTTTGGCCTTGACACTTGACTATTAGTGATGATAACTTCCCCTAATTGATTTCCGCCTTCTTTTAATTTAAAGGTTAATGTCTGATTTCCAACCGATTTAATAATAACATTAAATTCTGTAATACTTTCGTAACCAATATAGCTTACAGTAACATTGTACGTATCTGGAATTATATTTTCAATAACAAAAAGACCGTCAATATTTGCTGTAGCACCTTTTTGAGTGTTATCTAAAATAGCGGTTGCACCCAATAACGGGAAACCGCTTTCATCATAAATATAACCTCTTAGTTCTCCCGTTACATTTTGAGCATAGCTTTGGCTATTTGCAAGAATTGATATTATTAAGATTAAATGAAATATATTTTTTTTCATCAGAAAGCATTTAGAATTTTAAAATTAAAAAAATCTACAACTAATCCTTAGTCCAGTTATTTTTTTTGATAAAAAGCAGGCGAAAAAAGCCTGTGCCGAATTCATTTCGGTAAAACAATTTATTGCGACATTATAGGTTTAATTTGGTACAACAAGCAAATCAATAACAAATCAATGGTTTTAAAATCACCTTGGATTGGAAGACCAACGGGTTTGCAAAAACCCGTTGGCTATCAAGTTGAAGGTTTCCGTTTTACCTAGATAGGTTAGAAGAAAAACACAACAAAAAAACTCAAAGAATCACAAATGTGAATCTCTGAGTCTAGACTACTTGTGTTTCAAATTAAGGAGGGATAATCTTGTTTTTGACCTCAGTTCTATGTTGTGGTATCGTTTTTATTCGATTTATTTTTTTCTAATTGTTTTTTTAAATTATAGAAGGTCATGAATCCCATTAAAATTCCAAAAGACGATAAATTAAAAATAAATTTCCAAACGTTAAAATTTTCACCAATTGTAAAATCAAATCCTAATATTACTAATGCGTAAACAATTCCACCAAATAAGCCTCCTTTTATTATTGATTTAGTTTGTGTCTTCATAATTATTTATTCTTCAATATTTTCCAATTCCGACTCAGTGCTCGATTCCGAAAACTTGCTAGCGTTGTCAGGACATACTCTCTTTTCAATTTTAAGCTTCAGCTGTTGAAACGAAGTTCACGAACTCCAAAATACAATTTTAAAACTGTGAGTAATTGCTAACCTGCCTACCGAGCAGGTGTGTATGGCTTTATGCGTTAGCTTCTTCTATTATTTTTATTTCCTCTTCGGTTAAATCGTAAAGTTGGTAAACTAATTGATCAATTTCACAACTGATATTATAAGTTTCCTCTTCAATTTCATTTTTTATTTCAAGAGAATCCTCTTTCAGTATTTGTTCTACCTTTTCAGCTAATTCTCCAATCTTCGATAAATTATTCGGTATAAGGAATTTTTCGATTGTTGTCTTTTTAAAAACATAAGCACCTCCTGCTGTTTTCTCTCCAACTATTGAAAAGTAAAATTGATAAAGCTTTGAGTTAAACAATGCTAGAATGAATTTTAATGGTAAAGTATCAGATGTAAGAAAAAATGATGAACTAGTCAATAAATTACCTTTCTTATCAAATGCAAAATCCCAACCTCCAGAAATTAATCCCCAAACTATCTTTTCTTCATCAAATAAAGGGTAGTAGCTTGCAGCACAGCGTTGTAAAGCATACCATTCATAGCGTTTCCCAGTTTCTGATTTATTTCTGTTACTTAGTTCGGTTTTAAAAGATTGTAAATGCTGGTATTCGTTATTATATTTATTCTTAAATGTATCTTCTGCTAGTTCACTTGCACCACTAATACTTTCATCTTCGTGAAGTGGATAATGCCAAGGAACAAAAAGAAGTTTCAAATTGTTTTTTTCAATTTTATAACGGTGAATGTCTCTACCTCTTAAAAAGCTTTTAGCTAAATGTGAATCAAATAAAGTGCTAGTATCATTTATTATAAATGCAGCATCATAGCCAGTTGTAATACCTCTTTTTATTTGAATTGAATCAAACGAGCTTATAATATTTCCTTGCTTTTTCATTTTGGAAATTATTGCCTGTTCTTCAATTCTACTAAATAACCAAAAATCGTTTGAGAGTAAAGAGTTATCTATTATAACAAAATTGTTTTCTTTTCGAGAATCAAATTTTTCTTGTGTGATGTCTTCATTATTAAATTCTAAATACTCAAATGATAAATTTGGGATACTTTTATCCATTGTAAGAATGACACTTGACACTAATGCTTCATCAAAAATAGGAACAAGTTCAAAGTTCACTATTTTATTCATTCTGAATTGGCTTAAATAAGTTCTTAAAAGTTTACCATATTCAGTATTAAAAAATTTATTTGTGTTTATAAAAGCAAACTGTCCATTTTCTTTTAATAGGTTAAATGCTTTTTCAAAGAAGAATATGCTTAAGTCAGCAGTACCTGAATAAACTGAATACCATCTACTAAATAAAGCTGTGTTTCCTTTTGATTTTCGTTGTTGAACGTATGGAGGATTCCCAATCACAACGTCAAATCCTAAAAAATCACCATTATCATCTAAAACTTCTGGAAATTCAAAACGCCATTCAAATGCGTCTTCATAGATTTTATTGTTTTTAATTTCCTCGATTATGGTTTCTAACTTTTTAGAATCTTCCGCTAGATGTTTTAGCTTTTTATTCCAAGTGGCTTTTTCTCTTTTGGTCAACTCAAATAGTTGAGTTTGGTTGGTCATACCAAATATCTCGCCTTGTAATTTGTTGTACTTCTTGACTTTTGGGTCGTTAAGTGATATTTCACTTCTAAAGTCGTTCTTAATGTCCTCAATCAGTTTTTCCATTGCTCGTTTCTGCTCTTTGTTTTGAGCATTACGATAGGTGTCTACTGCTATTCTATAACTATCTATAGTCCATTTACTGTTTTTTAGTGCTTTTTTAAGGTCAGCATCTAGCTCAAAGCGACTGATAAGAGAATTACCACATTTGATGTTAATATCAATATTTGGAAGTGTTTCTAGTTCACTTTCATTTTTGTAATACGCATTTTTAAGCAACTCAATCCAAAGTCGTAAGCGACAGATTTTTACAGAATTTGGGTTGATGTCAACTCCAAATAAACAGTTCTCAATGAGGGTTTGCTTTTCGTGAAAAAGTGTTTCTTGTATGCGTTGACTTTCTCTATTTGTTGGGTTGTATTCAAAGAGTTCTCCATCTTCATCAGTCACAATCAATTCATCATTGACGACTTCAAATACATATTCCTTCAGTCGTTTACCATCTCTGTCTTGTAAAATTTTAAGGTCGTTTTTAATGGCAATTATTTCATTGAGTGCAGACACCAAAAAGTGGCCTGAACCCACTGCTGGGTCGCAAATTTTAAGACTGTTTATAATGGTGTTGGCTTCTTGACGGTCTTCAATTTTATCGTAAATCGAATCCATATCTTTGCAGTTCCAATCTTTGGTGTCGTTAAATTTTTGAACAATTGCTTTTCTAATGGTTTCACGACACATATACATGGTGATAAAACCTGGCGTAAAAAACGAGCCATCTTTATAACCATTTATCTTCTCGAAAATTAATCCAAGAACAGAAGCGTTGATTAAGGTTTTATTGTCCTCTTGTATTTCTTCTGAACCTTCACTACTAAAATCATAAGCATCTAGAAATTCAAATAAATATTCGATCGCACTTAAATGGCCTGTCAGTTTTTTTCCGTTCTCGCTTTTTAAAACGGTTGAAGCATAAATAGGAATTGTTTTATCATCACGTAAATTGCTTATAAATAAGGTTCCGTGTTCAATTTCTGTGGGTTCAAAAAGGGAGCTATTTAAGTAAGGAACTTTTGAAAAAAGGCCTATGATGTCTTCATTTCTTTCAGATTGTTGTTTAGCTAGAACTTGAAAGAAAAGACTGTTTAAATCATCATAATTTTGAATTTTATCGATATTCAAAAATTCATAGGACTTATCTCCTTTGTGATATGTTTTTAGTTGAGCTTCTAACAGTTTAAGAAATAGAATTCTGTTGATCCACGTAATACTTAATTCAAGACCAACATTGAATAAGCGTTCTTCTTGGGTTGTCCCAAAATGGCTTGGATGGTCAAGTCGGTTTATTTTATCTAAACTGTCTAATTGAATAATGGCATTTTCAAGAAATGAACCTGTGTTTCTTTCCCCTTTTTTATTTCTTTCAATTAGTTTTTTACCCCCTTGTTTTGTTTCGGCAAGTCCAATAATATGTAATAATTCCCCATAAAAACGTTTGTCAAGGCTATTACTGTCATTCGTAAAAGGTAGTTTTAATAAATGCTCAGGGGAGAGTAATTTAAAAAGCGCAATAAGTTTGTTGTCGTCTTTTGGGTTGTCATTACGAAGTGGATTTTCGTATTCTCGAATATCAAAAAACGTGAATTCAACATCTTGTTTTAAATCATTGATGAAAGGCTCTGCAATTTCTTTGTAGAAAAAATCAGTTGTTTTTCCTGCCAATCTCCCATTTTCAAAATCATTGAATTGCTTTACCAATCCTTTGTTTTGAGCAAATTGCTTTTCAAATACATTGGAATCAAAAATGAACCATTCATTGATATTTGTAGCAACTAAATATTTTATCTCGAGATTTTTATGAGTAATCCGTTCTCTCAAATAGTAGAGTATCAATTCTTGAAACGCTTTGACATTGATTTTGGAAAGCATTTTTTCGCGCGTATCGCCCTTCGCGAATGCTTTCAGCATTTCAGCTTTGTTGGTTGGCTTTTTTGCTTCAATAATAACGCCTACTGTACTTTTTGCTTTATTTCCGTTATGAATTACGAGGTCATTACGTCCTTTTGTGTTTATGAAATGATTGGGTTCGTAGTAGGTTTTCTTTAAAAAGTCGGTAACTAGATTTTTATGAAATTCTTCTGATTCAGTATCATTTATTCGGTCAAGTAACTGAATCAAATTCGTCTTAAAATTTTCAATAACCGTTCTATTCGGTTTTATTTTTAAAAAGGCCTTATTGATTGCCTTTCGGGGTTTCAAGATATTTAATTTCATATATAGTTTTCTCTCTGTCAGTTTTTAAATTTAATCCTTTATTATCAATATCATTTAGAGCGTGGGCAGAAAACTAAATGTGCTATTTATGCAGCTGGCTTTTCAGCTTGTGGCTAAAGCTTTTGTGTATGGTTAGTTTCGTGGTTAAGCTACTAAATTAATAAACAAATACGGACTAGAGAAGCACTTGCCAAAGCAATTAATTTTCACTGTGTTTAAGATATATAGAGCTGGCCTATCGGCGCGGCATAGGCTTAGTTGTTGGCAATAGTTATTTTATTTTCCCGTGAGTTAATTTAATATCTTTAATTTCATAAACATTGGTTTTAAAACATTCCAACTTTTCAGGCTTAAAAATAGCAATGTTGTAACCTTCCGAATTTAAAGAACTCTGATATTCCACACCATCAAAGCCCAGAGATTTAATAAATTCTGATATATATTGAGTAGGAATATAATCTAATATTTGGTCTCGTTTTCTAATTGGTAAGGACAATTCCTTTTGAAGTGTTTGTATGAAAGGGATATAAATTAAATAATTTTCTATTTCTTCTATTTCAGACCAATAAATTGGGTCGTCTTTCGGATTTTGAAGATTCAGTATTTTAATATCTTCTGTTAGTTTGAATTCACCGACAGTTACATAGTCAAAAAGTGATGCTCTGGTCTCATACATTGATGTTTCAAGGCTGTCAGCGACGTACAAATATGAAATCCCTTTTGGGTTTGCTCTTCCGCTAGAAGCTAATTCAATTGGTGGATTTCCCATTTTTTCACAAGAAAAACCACTCTTATCTGAAACACGACATCTAAAAAAAATCCTTCCTTTTTTAATATTTCTATAAAAACTTTCGTGCAGAAAAAATGTTTCTAATTTTTTTAGGTCAATTGTATTTTGAATATGGTATCGATTAACAAATTTTATTTCTTCTTTAAAATCATTCCAAACATTATGTATGTTATCTGCTTGAGTTTCAAGAAATGGTTTACTTTTTAAGGAAACATTGCTGTTAAAAATTGGTTCGAATACCTCAATTTCGTCTTCAAAAATGGCTTCCAATAATTCAATCGGACTTAATACAATTTCACTTATTACATTAAAATCTTCCTTTAGGGATTCGGATATTCGAAAATCTGAATTTTCATCTGGAACATATAGAGATAATATATTTCTGAAAAATGGTGATAATTCTCTTGCCGAATAAATTGAGGTGTTCGTAGTTTTACAGAAATCACATTCTCCTGTTCTATCATCACCATTAATAATACTAATTAGATAAGAACTAGTAAAACAACTAACACAACAGTTAATAATTAAATATTATTAATTATTAACTCAATGTGATTCATTATAGAAAGTTTTTTTAGAGTACCTAGACCAGGGAAATGTCCTCTAGCTTGTAAATCTCTATATACAGTTATTGCAGAAGTATCAAGATTGTTTGCGTTGCACCAAATAACCAATTTATTTATTGCTTCTGAAAATTTACCACCAATATCAGAAACATCTTCATTCGAGTCAGACACGAAATGTTTTACTTTAATTTGGTCATTTTCCAAATAACTTAAATGAATGGCTACAGCTCTCGGTAAGAATCCCGATTCAGAATAATTATTTCCAATAGTTAGAAAATCAGAAAACCCTACAAAACCATCTTGAATGTAAAATCTATATTCTTTTGAAAAATCACTTTCTTGATTTAAGTAGTCAGCATTTCGTGACTGCTCTTCAAAATAATCATCTAGACTTACAAGAGTATTAGCGTCAAATTCACGATAATATCTACGACTAGTTTTTGAGAAGTATATTACATTATAAATAATGTTCAGTTGATCATTTAATAACTCTATGGTTTGACTGTTTATTTCTGTTTGATGTATTAATGTTATGCCATTATAATTTAAAGTTAAACCGTTCAAAAACTCAATTAAGGTAGCAATATTTCTTTCAGTTTTAGAGTCAATTATTACCACTAGTTGATAGTTATTATATTCTGCTGGAATAGAAGAAGTAATTATCTCTATAATTCTTTCATATTGACCTTCTAAATCTCCAACTCTTGGATTTATAATTAAGTTAAAATTTGCGTTGCGGTTTGATAATTCAGCTAAAGTAGATTTTAAAGTGCTTGAAGCTTTGACTGGTTCAATGATAGGCGAAATTTTACTTAACTTCTGCGGAAATAGTGCACATAATTCTCTTAAAGCAATTAATTCAAATTGCTTACCTCTTAAATATGGGAAATACATATTTTGCTGTTTTTATTAAGAAATGAGTTTAATTTTTCATACTCATTTTTCGAAAAATTCAATGTATAACAAATATGTTTTAGACTCTCTGGAATAGATTTTTCTTGGATTTTTTTTGGGTTAGAAATATTTCTTGATTTGAGTTTGTTAACCACCATTTTTTGAAATAATGAAACTTCAATCTTTTTTGCTAGGGCTAAACATTCTTTAAATATTCTTGTATTAGAAACTTCAGGCACAAAGTTGAAATATTCGTAAATTAACTCTAAATATTCTTGTTTTCTTAAGGTTTTAAATAATGTTTCATAACTAAAAGAAGCAACATTGCTTGTTGCTTCTTTTATGGTTTTTAAAGCGTTTCTTGATGTTAACTCAATAATTCCAATTGTAGTATTATCGTAAAGCTCAATTAATTTATTTAGGTGTTTTGAACTAGTTACAATATAAACTTTGTCTCCGAATTGACAATAATCTACAATTTGTTTATCTAACTTTTCAAGGTTATCAAGTTCTGTTTTTATTTCGTAAATTCTTGCTTCTCCATTTAACAAAACGAAATCTGCAATAGATTTACCTAAATTAAATTCATTTAAAGCAATTGTGTTTTTTAAACTATATTTCTTTAGAAGTAATTTATTTGTAAGTATGTTTTTATATACATATTCATTTTTATAATTTTTTAAAAGCGAATTGTAAATAACATTGATTATATCAAGGTTTGTTGTCGTATCTGAAATTGTAGTATGCTTTTTCAATTTGTAAAAGGTAGAATAGCAATTGTCTTCTCGCACAATCTTTTTAAAGTTAGATGGCGAAATTATTTGTGATAAACTACGTATTTTACTTATATCAGTTACTATTTCCATTTAAAACAAAGTTACAAATTTTAAATTATGATTTTCTAACGTCAATCTTAAATTTAATTCCGAGTATTCTTTAATTATTGCCAACGGTTTGCAGCTACCCGAAGGGCGGGACTTTTACCACAAAACTTGATTTGAAAAACTAAACTTCCATTACCCAAAGAACTGTCTTTGGAACACGAAAACCCGCCTTTTGGGTAGGTGCTGTTGGTGGCTGCCATGTTATATTTCAGTTAAAAGCTCATTATTTTTTGTTTTGTAGAATTGAAATCCTTGCTTTAATTATTTTAACAAAAGAGTTTGGAAAAGGAGCATCAAAATCTATTGGGTTCAATAACTTCGTTGATTGAACCTTTCTTATTGTATCATAAACGGTAATGTGCTTGATGTAAGTGTTGATACTTTCCTGAAGTTCATTATCTATTTCTATAATGTGAATATTTTTTTCAATAATGGATAGAATTTCCTTATGATTTTTAAGAATGTGGTCTTTCTCTATAATGTAATTAGTTTCTGAAGGCAATGCACTTTTATCTCCTGATAGTTGAGGTGACAATTTCCATAGAGCATTATCTTTTTGGAGTCTGAAGTAAATCGGATAATAGAAATTAGAAAGCTGTTTCTCGATTATTGAATAACCCTTATCTCTATTAGTTTCTTTGATTTTATTCTGTAGGGTAATTCGTTGTTTGTTGATTTCTAAATATTTGCTTATCCAATATCCAGATAAAACAATTATAAGAGCCAGTAAGCCTTTCTCAACAATTATCTCGATTAATTTGTCTGTCATAGTTCAGTTTTTATTATGGTTGCCACCAACGATTTAGCTATGTATAGTGCACCGAAGGGGCATTATACATAGGTCCTGTTGTATGTAGTTTTCTTTTATCCCTGATTAATTTAATCTCTATTGGGTTTAATTCCCCGAGGCTTGCCTCGAGTTTTGAGGAAAGTTTGAAAACGGATGGTTTTCATCAATCAAAAAAAAGCCCTCTAAATGCCTCGTGGGCTTGCCCCGAGGATTCTTTACTTTTACTTTCTAAAATTAAGGATAAAATGAAAACCTAGTTTAAGATACCAAAGATATATACGAGATTGTTTTTCAAGATTCCCTCAGACCATGTTTTTTAGGTATGGCTAACAAACGTTGACTGGGGAAGCGTATATCCGTTGCTGCTTATTGTTATAAATTCCAATAAACTTGACTTTGTCAAAAATTTTACCGTCCTTTATATAAGTAGTTTTAACGTGTCAACGTTTTGAGAGCGAGCTCTCAACGCAGAAAGCAAAACTACTTGAGGAAAAGCCCTTCCTAAAGTCAGTCCTTATCCAACAATAATCAGCATCTCCGCTCTGTTTTGTCCCACAACTCACGGAACCCTTGAAAAACAACACCTTACGGTATCTTAAATTACATACAACGTATAGATAACACAACTTGTTGTGTTATCTATATTTTGTTAATAGTATAAACTTAGTGATTTTTTTAATGTCTTAAAAGTCTTAACATTAAAGATAGGTTTTCATAAACGGTGAAATTTCGGAGATAATTAAGCTACCTCTTTTACCAAATCAATAGCTGATTAATGGCCTCCAATGGCTTTACAATCAACTTGGATCCGAAGACCAATGGGTTTTCAAAAACCCGTTTGTCTTCCAAGTTAAAAATTTCCGTTTTACCTAGATAGGTTAGAAGAAAAACACAACAAAAAAGCTCAAAGAATCAGTTTTATGAATCTGTAAGTCTAGACTACTAGTGTTTCAAATTAAGGAGGAAAAGTGTCGTTCTTGACCCCAGTGCTCTGGTGTGCGTTAGTGCTATTTTATCTTCTTCCATTCAGTCATTCCATTTTGGTCTGCAGTAAATCCAGTGATATTGCCTTCATTGTTCCTGGCGAATTGAATCTGAACTTTTACCGCTTTCGATTCCATTTTGTCTGTACCTATAATAGTCAGTTTAGTTCCAGTTCCTTTTGCCTCCGGAAAGTCTAGCACCAGAACATCATCGATCATAAAGATTTCAATACGTTTCGAATTTCCTTGAAGTTGGTAGGTTCCAAAATACTCTTCGAATTTGGCATACTCCAGTTGATTCCTATCTTCAATTTCCACTGGGTTTCCAAGAACTACGCTGGCTAGATAATTAGAAACTTCTTCTGTTCTTTCCAGGGATTTGTTTGATAATATGCATACGAACAAATATTGAGTGGGAAGATAAAGGCCAGAACTAGTAAATCCGTAAAGGTTTCCTCCGTGCTGAATGGTCTTATGTCCCAATAAATCTTTTATAAAAAATCCATAGCCGTACCCAGTTCCGATTCCAGAGGTCGTCTGTTTTTCTGTAATTAGACTTTCGACAACAAAATCAGTTAGAATTGTTTTGTTTTTTATTTCACGATTCCATACGAGTAAGTCATCAACCGATGACACAATGGCTCCAGCTGCATAGGGAACTGATCCTACTATTTTGGGAGAAGAAATCAGCTTGCCTTGATAGGATCGATATCCATTTGCAATTCTCTTGGTCTTCATTTCATCATTGTACCATAAGCTTGTTGAATTCATCTCTAAGGGTTCAAAAAGATTCACCCTTAAGTACTCCTTGAGTGACATACCCGAGACGATCTCAATGACAACTCCAAGAAGAGGATAATTGGAATTACTATATTGAAATTTGGTGCCTGGTTCAAACTCTAATGGCTGGCTCTTATAATATGAAATAAGCTGCTCAGGAGTATGTTCTTGTGATAGCAAATACATTTCTTCTTCATCTATGTCAAAGAATTCAGGAATTCCTGAGGTCTGAGATAGAAGATGATGAATGGTTACAGGGTACTTTTTCTGCGGGAAGTATTCGACATAGTTTTGAATAGGATCATTAAGTGAAATTTTCCCAAGTTCTATCAACTGAAGTATTGCCACAGAAGTGAATTGTTTTGTCATAGATCCTATCTGGAAAACCATATCTGTTTGGATTGGCTTCTTTTTTTTAAGATCAGCGAGACCAAAGGCTTCTTTGAAGATTATCTGATTGTTTTTCGATATCAGAATTACTGCTCCTGGCCTGTTTTCTGGGTATTCCTTTTCCAGAAAGGTCTTAATTGTTTTAGTTTGACTATCCTGAGACCAAAGGTGAAGGCTTAATGTGTTTGCTAATAATAGAATACAGATCAATCTTATGTTCATGAGTTTGTAGTTTTAGCGATTGATTTCAATTAAAGTGCCAACCATGACTAGAATCATCCTTATAAACCCTATTCAACTTTTTAGTATAGGGTATATATCTATTTAGGACGTTGTTTTATTTTCATCTAAACTAATACTTTCACACATAATATCCAATGGACTTTTTATGGTTTAATGCAACTCTTTTAGACTATAAAAGTCAACTTAACCAGAGCATAGCTAGACGCACCGACTATTTTAATTTGAAAAGAGTTAAGATGGTGATAAGCTTATCAATAAAAAAAGGAGTATTCGTCTTAGCCTGAAAAACTATCTCAAAATCAAGTAATCTCCATAGGATCATCGACAAACCATCGGTTCAGTCAACTCCGAAGGATCAGGGCATTCATGTTGGGTTATTTCAAATCTGGTGAAAGCTATACCAACCACATTTCTTAGTTATTATCTACAGTTTTTCCTTTAAACTCAGAACTACATCACCGTTATATACGTTAGTATACAAATCTTGGAATTTTCCATTGGTTAGCCAAATTCTTATTTTTTGTCTATTAAAAATTGAATATTGCTTTTTAATTTTTTTAATTTTACCGAAAGGAATAGTCCTGCGATAAGATTTAAAGAATATCTCTTTAACTAGACCAGTGACTCCTAAAATTAAGATAAAACCGCATAGAAAAATTTCAAACTCATTTAATGAAGACCATTTATTTATTAAAAATGCTCCAAAACCAATCCCTATGAGATCAATTGCTAAAAAGGCAGTTCGGCGGTTTAAGTTGAAGTATTTATCATTAGATATTTCAAAATGTTCATCCTCAAATTTTATAGTCTGATTGTAAAGCATAATTCCATTTTTTAAATTTATGATTTTCTTTATCTTTTTGAAATTCCTACCAAAATCCTTTTAGTCGGAAATAACTTATATTTTTTAGAAATTCTTTTGCTACTAATTTATCTGAAATTATTAATCCCCTTTTTTCTAATCTTTCAATTTGTTTAACAAATGAGATTATTTCTTTAGGATACTCATATTTGTCAGACATATTATAAATAAAAAAGACCCGCCTGGGTATGCTATTCTTATGGGAATCGTGGCGAGTTCTACTAATACAAACATAAGTAAGATTTGGTTTTCAACAAAGTTAATAACGAAATTTCCTAACATATGTTAAGTAACGGTTCGCAGCTATGTTGGCATCATGCCAACGATACGAGAATCAGGCTGAAGTGTACGAGGCCGACCGAGAAGAAGCAAAGTAGGCAATCAAAAACTTCGTAAATTTATTATTTATGTGCGGTTTTAATGCTTGTAAGCTGTCGGCAGGTACAAAAAAGCTTGCAGAGATCTTAATGAAAGAATAGTAGCCAAAGGAAAGAGTAAAAAACTAGCATGAATTGCAGTCTGTAGTATCCTGTTGAAACAAACTTTCTCCATTGCTACATCAGGTTTGATTTACGATGCTACCTATAGAAGTACTTTAGTGAGAAATTAATGAATTTTTACTTGTTTTCTACCACAGTACTTTGTTGAACTTAATACTTTTTTTATTTAGAATCTGAATTAGATATTTTTCCTAATTGCCACATCAAAATTCCTGCAGTGAGAAACATCCATATAGCATAAGCTCCAATTGGAATACCCATTTCTACATTATTTAATATAGACGTTGCAATGACGAGTGCTAAGGTCCCGTTTTGTATGCCGCTCTCAATTGTGATTGAAATGGTGTTTTTTAAATTTAATTTAAATAACCTAGCGGTGAGATACCCTAATCCCATAGTCGCGATATTAAGGACTAATGTCACTAATCCAGCTTCTTTCATTCCAGCTATTAGTTTATTAGCATTGGCAGCTAATACTGCGATAAAAACTAGTATAAAAATTACTGTTGAGGCTGTACGCATTGGTTTTTCCATTCGTTTCGCAAAACTGGTTTTGTGTTTACGAATGAGCATTCCTATCGAAATGGGAATAACAGTTATTCCCACTATTTGTAGTATAGTATCAATTATGGGTAATTTAATTGTAACATCTGTGTTACTACCAAAATACTCTAAAGCATAAGATAGAATAAATGGTATTGTCAAAATACTTATAAGGCTAGCAACAGCAGTTAAAGTGACCGATAATGCAATATTTCCTTTACAAACTTGAGTAATCAAATTACTAGTTGGACCACCAGGGCAACTTGCTAAAATCATTAATCCAACTGCCATTACTGGTTTTAGATTAAAAGCTATAGCTAGTGAAAATCCAATAATAGGCAAAAAGATAAGTTGATTGGTAAGACCAATTAAAATGGCTCTGGGATATTTTATTACTCTAGTGAAATCTGAAATAATTAAAGTCATTCCCATTCCTAGCATAATTATGGCAAGAGCTAATGGCAAGAACACTTTACTTATAAGTTCGACTGCAGTCATCATATAATTGATTATTTAAAGTTCCTTGTTATCCTTTTAAGCCCAGGGGTTTGGCTTTAAAATGTGGCAGAATTTCTGTCTGCTTTTTGTCATCGGATAAAAAAGGTGAAAAAAAAAAGCCCGTATTTCTAACGAGTACGGACTGCCATATTTTATTCGCCGTTGCCTATTTCCTTTGCACGGAAAATCGATTCTTCTCTTTTAGCGCTGCCTCAGTCTAAGGCTAGACCGACCTCCATTACGACCTGCTCGTCGTTCTCGGACTCGACTTTTTTGGGCTCCGCCAGGAGGACCCGTTTGGGCTCGACTGCGGAGCCTTCTTCCTGGTCGTTGGAAGCATTTGCGAGCAGGACGTCCCGCACGGCGGCGGCCCTTGCCTGGCCCAGTGCCGCGAGATCGGCATCGGTGACGGGTTGCGCTGCGATCACCTCCTCGGCGAGATGGGCTCGATAGGCGACAGCGTCGAACTCTGAGCGACCTTTCGGATCCTCGTCCTGCTTGCTGGTAAAGCGCTCACGGATCTCGCTCAGGCTGGTTTCCGAGTAGGCGCTTGAGAAAATCGCCTCCATCGCGTCTTGCGTCGATTCCTCGGTCAGGTCCGGGGTCGAAACCTCTCTTCCCTTCTCGCGCAACCAAACGGCGAGCTGCTCGATGGCGCTTTGGCGCTTGAGTGCCAGGCCGTCCACATCCGGATCGAAGGGTCCAGCGAGTTCCAGTACCAGTTCCGGACGCTTCACGAGGGCCTTGCGCAGCAAGCCTACGCGCTGGCGTTGCGGCGGTGTCAGGTCGCTGCTGCCCGCTGGGTAAGCGATCCGTTGCAAGTCCTCTTCGCCAGCCCCAACTAGCCCCGCCAGAAAGCGGAACGGCGCGCTGACGATGCTGCCAATCGCGTCACTGATGGCGCTGCGAACCGCGCCGCCAAGGTGGAACTGCGGATCTCCGAGATCTCCCGTGACCGGGATATCCATCTCAATCACGCCCTCGCTGTCCTTGAGCAGAGAGACGGCAAGGCTGAGCGGCAGGTCCATTGCGTCCGGGCTCTCGACCTTCTCGCCCAGTTTCAGATCGTGTAATACTATCGTATTACTGCCCTTGAGCTTGCCGTCCGATAGATGATAGCCAAGATTAAGGTCCATGCGGCCTTTTGCGATCCTGCGGCCGGCGAAGGCGATCGTGTACGGCGAATAGCCCTTCACCACTAGGTTGCGGAACGTTAGCGTGACGTCCGTGTCCCGTGTCGGTTGCCAGGCGTGGATCGTGCCCTCGATGCGCGCCAGGCCGTCCTCACCCACCTGACCTTCAAGCTGCACCTCAGCTGGAATTTGTGTATCTGAGGCCAGTGTGGAGACCTCGCCGTTCAGTTTGTGTATGTTCGTGGAGAAGGGCAGCGGCAGTGAATAATCCGTGAACTGGAGGCGACTATCGCCCAGGACAATGCCAGCGATGCTGATGCTTAATGGGGCGGCCTCTTCGCCGCCATCCCCTTCGGGAGCGGGGGTTTCCCCCTCAGCCTGCTCCACGAGTAGGCGCTTGAAATTCGTGGTCTGATCCTCGTGGATGATAACCCGGCCGGATCCGCCCTCGATGGACACACTCGAAGTCTCGAGGCTACGCTGTGCTAGGCTCAGGTCGAGCTGTTCGATCTCCATGGCTTGCCAGCCTACCACCGGTTCGGTGTCGCCTGGATCCAAGGGCGCGAGGCTGAGCCCCTCCACGCCGGCACTGCCGTGATAGGCCAGAGGCTCATCTCCGCTGACGGACAGTTGTCCGTCGAGGCTTAGGTTCCCACCCTTGATCGCCAGCCGCGCGAATTGTTGCAGGTAAGGCTCGGCTATGCTAAGGGCCAGCGCCTCCACGCTCAGACCGCCGTTGATCTCGAATGCCGGTAACACCTGTATTTTGCCATCGAACGAAAAGGATCCGCCCGCCTTGAGCTGCCCGGCGAAATGGATCGGAAACTCGGTGTTCTCATGCAGGGCGGCATCATTCATCGATAGAGAAAATTCTTGCACCTCGATGGTGGAGGTCGTACCTGACGGGTCGGAAGCGGTGGTCAGGTGATCCGCAAAGCGGAGCGTTCCCTCCACAACATCTAAATCCCGGATCACCGTTGCCAGCATCCCATCTTCGCCAGTCGCTTTCGGCTCGCCCGAGGCGTCATCCTTTAACCGGGAGAAGCGCGACTCGCCCGAGGCGAAGCGTTCCTCCTGAATCACCAGACCTTCGAGGCGTACCTGCTGGAAAATCCACGCTTGGTCGATGAGGCTGACTAACGTGAAGTTGACGAACAGCCGGTCGAAGATGGCGAGCTCGTGACCGTCGGGATCCGAGAGCGTGAAATCGGTTACTTCCAGGGAGAACGTGTAGGGATTGAAATCGATATCGCCGATGAGAAGCTCGCGACCAAGGACCTCTCGGACCTTGTTTTCAGCGATAGAACCGGCGAGCCACGGCACCAAGAAAAAACCCACGAGCGTGTATAACGCGACGGCCACCAGCACCCAGAGGCCAACTCGGCGCACAATGATCCAATGGTGGCGCAGGTAGCCCCGTAGGCTCGATAGGAAGCGACTACTCATGGTGCGGGGTAATATTAGCGGTCACACCAGTGTCAACTTCTGCATACAATCTGATAAAATCACTCCAAACCGGTTTCCTTCCAAGTCTTTTGTTTAAAAGGATTTCATTATTCATTTTTTCTGAATTTAATATGTTTTTTCTTTATGTAGCTTTTAGAATTCACGAAATATTAATTTCTTTCATTCTTATTTGAATCTCCTGTTTTATTTAAATTTGTCATTGTGTTAGTAATATAATCGGGAACATCTACTTCTATTAGGATTTCTACTAAATAATATGTTCCGTTGTTGAACTTGATTTTTTATTGCTTATGAATTAAGGCTGGGCTGATCATCCCACTGCTTCCTGTCACAATTACTACTCCAATTTTACCTTTTATATTCTTTTTCTAAATTTTACAACGTAGACTCATATTGCAATGACAAGGAGTAGTATAATCCACATCCCTCATCCCATTAATTTGTACTTTCTTCGTTGCTTCCTTTATTCGTATTCAATTCCATTTGTGAGAGTTTTTTCCCGCCTTTAATTCCAAAGTCTAATGTTCGAATTGGAAAAGGAATAGTAATACCTTGTTCATCAAAAGCGCTCTTAATCGCTTTGATGGCTTTGTTTTTCATATTCAAGTAGCCTGGTTCACCTGGGTATTCTACCCAAAATCGAATATTAAAATTGATGGAACTGGAGTCGAATTCAGAATAGTCAAAACCTATTTGATCTTTATCTATCACCCCTTCCAAATTTTTAATTGTGCTCAGCACAACATCTTCAACTTTCTCAAGATCCTCTGCGTAAGAAACTCCTACGGCTAAATCTATACGCCTTTTTTCTAAAATAGAAAAATTGTAAATCGAACCCTGTAATACATCACTATTTGGAATGTAAACTTGTTGGCCCTGAAAAGTCTCAAGAACCGTAACTCGCAGGTCAGTTTGACTTACTTTACCCATAATATCGTTTACTGCAATTATGTCCCCTAATTTAAAAGGTCTCCTAAAGGCCAGAATAACACCCGAAATAAAATTTGCAGCTATATCCTGAAAAGCAAAGCCCAATGCCAAACCTATCACACCCATTCCTGCGAGTATGGAGGTTAAAGCCGTATCTAGTCCTAGCACTCCAAGCATAATAAAAAAACCAATACCTAGGATTATAGCATAAATTACAGTGGAAAATAAATTACTTAATGCTTCGTTATTTGATGCTTTGGAGAAAAGCTTTTTAAACAGTTTACTTCCAAGTCGGGCAAGCACAAAAAAGACTATTAGCAACAACAAGGTTACTGCCATATTTGGAATCAAATCTATGAAGGCATCAAGCCAACTTTCTAACTTTTGGATTATTGTTTGTATTGGTTCCTCTTTCATTGTCTATTATAAATTTAGTTTTATGTATTGAAAAGCTATTTTACAGTATCCCAAAAGCCTTGGTTTTACTATTGTTCCGCCTATTTTTTATATACATTGCTCAAGATATTCATCCCTGGCCTATCGTCGTGACGAATACTTTGTTATTAGCCACTGGCTTTCTGCGTACTGCTTGGTCTTCCAAGATTTTTATGTTAGTTAGGAAGTGAGTTGTAGGCAAGACATACCCTTTTTCAATTTTGGGTGGCATGGCCTTGCACGACATGCGTATGTGTATGGCTTTCATCGTTGGCATTGTTTAACAGTATTATTTACCCATATTCAAATTTTATCCAAGCAGTACAAATTTTTTTTGATTGTGTCTTAAACAATTCAAAATTCAAATCAATCATTTACTATAAATGCGTGTATCACACCAGGTATCCAGCCAATAATAGTCAGAATTAGACTAATTACAAACGTAGAGCCTAAACCGTGTTTCATAAAAACCGCTAACGGGGGTAAAAGTATGTTGAGTACGATAGTGAGTATTGACATATGATTAGAGGTTTTAAGGTTAGTCAAATTTATCTTCTCTTCTTTCTTCTGATACCGTAAGCAAAGGTGAACCAGTTGCCCCTCCAAAAAATGCTGCTAAAGCACCCAAAAAGAATATTATGAAGGCAACTATACATGCTGTTGCTATAGCATCGGCAGCTTTATCGCTATATTTAATAGCTTTTTGCTTTTGCGTAATACATTTCTGCTTTATCCATAGCTATTTCTATATTTTTGTCCCACTTCTTGATCATTCCATTGATTTCGGCTTCACTAAGTCCCGTGTTCTCTGCCAAATAGTTCTTTAAGTCTTCTTTATTAAAAAAATTTACTCCGCCATCAACGGTAATTTTCAAAACACCGTTTTCATCTAAATCAAAAGAGAGATCGTTGAAAAAATATCAATGTTTTGGTCGAGGTTTAAATCATTAAAGGCCTGCTTTGCCTCTTTTTCAGTTTCATTAACTGTCTTTCGCGTAATTTCCGAGGTATCTACTGGAAGTATATTGTATTTTTCTGCATTGTTGATTAATTAAAATGCTTCTTTTTTAATGTTTTCATAAGGAAGTGTAGTATTATCCTCTCCCTTTTCTTACGCCTTGTCCAATATCACTTTAACCCCATCATTTTGCGAATTACCAAACACGCCAGAAACCGCGCTAGATAGCCCGTTGACCATTGTGCCAACTGCAGATGTAATTAGGAAAAAAGATACCAAGGCAAATAATGCCCACGATAAAAATCCATGTAGGCCTCCGTCCGATTTAGAGGGATAACCAGACATGCGCCCAGCTACCATACCTCCAACAAAAAGGGCGACAAGATTTGAAAGTCCTAACCAAATGAGTGTGCCTGTTCCAAGACCGTTTAATGGGTCATTTTCAGTCATAGGGTCTATTGTAGAGAAACCAATTCCCAGACCAAGTAAATTGAGCATCGAAACAACTACCAAGGCAGTCAAAGTTCCAGCGAGGATAGCTTCCCAAGAAATTCTTGAAACTTTGGCCGCCATATTTTCGAAATTTAAGTCTTGTTTTTTCATACTGTTTGAAGTATTACTTAGGAATTTAATTACTATAAACTACATTTTTACTTTAAGTCAAGTTAGCGGGTTATATTCTTTGCGATTATAAAACTCATTGTCTGAATCCCTTTCTCCATCAAAGTTATCATCAGGGAAATAATGCGTCAAAATCGTTAGCTCATAAGACTTTTCTAAATCAACTCCACTTTTAAATCTTTTTGTTTTTGAAAAAGTTGAATAATCTATTTGTTTAGAATGTACTTTCTTATTCTCCTCATCAAGTGTTACCATGCCAATTGGTATAATAAGATGGTTTTCCCCTTCCTCATTCAAAAATTCATGCACCCCCTTTTTTGCAGGAACGACATACGTTTCGTGACCAGCTTCAATTAAAGAGGTATCAACTTCCACATCAAGATAAACAACGCGATCTGCCTCTTTGCTAACCAACAGTCCATCCACTTTGCCTATCGTTCTTTTGTCTGCATCTATTACTTCCCAATCTCTTACATCAGCATAATCATCAGCTACTTTATACTCTGATAATTCGTGCAGATAATACAGGTTTTTATTTTTATCTTTCATAATTGTAATTTTAAATTCAGTTAATTAATTCATTTTATTAAGCAGGTCTGCAGCCTTTCTGAAAAAAGGTTTCACAGCATCCCGCTGGTTAAGTGTTAATGTTTCAGGGTTAATTGCCGAAGCGGCACTTTTAACATCAATAGCTTCAGCACTCAAGCCAGGATATTTTGCCTGCTGTATATTCTGTAAGCAAGTGCTTAATACATCAGCACCGCTCCTTATTTTATCAGCATGGGCAGCAGCCATCGGTTCATTTGTTATTTCATCTACAAGCTGTTTTGCCTTAGCTATATCGGCTTTCACATCATAGCCAACTTCCGTAGCCATAGCATCTACAGCATTGGTTAGCTTTGCAAATGCCTCACTGGTAAATACATGGTCGAGGCCCATTGTAGCGTTGTCAGCATTAATGAACGTCACATAGGAGGCAACTATGTTGTTATTTTCATTTATATCTATCAGCGGTGTTTCATCTACTATCTCATCTGCTGTTTCATCTTCTGTTTCATTTGATGTTGCAACAGGCTCAGCGTTATCGTTGCGAATAAAGAAGAACCAAGCAGCAATAAGCAAAACAAGTACTAATAAAATCCAAGGCCATACAGGCTTTTTCTTTTCTATTTTAATTTCTGTCATGATGAAAATTTTATTTATTTGTAAATTATAGATACTTTTTCAAAACAGAAAGAGGAATATGTTCCTCTTTCTTGTTTTGATGGAAAGGTTATTTTTACAGCATCAAATCGTCAAAAAAGAAGTTGCAATGAGTCACCTTACCAAAGAACAA